>ERZ808275.9-NODE-9-length-193691-cov-13.542162_pt1 | contig 193691 bp, 219 predicted proteins | sample MGYA00520894_ERZ808275 | MGnify/ENA primary metagenome ERZ808275 (study PRJEB31516, sample SAMN03275598) | gut metagenome | biome: mammalia-associated habitat; material: feces | host: Papio cynocephalus | place: Kenya | collected 2012-08-03 ... | reverse complement strand
TTTGGCTTATGTCTGAAATGTTCTTTTTTACAACCGTAACCTTTCGCCCCGTAAGATTGTGCAGAAACTGTTCTGCGCTTTTTACAGTGCAATCTTTTTCAAGAATGTTTTGTTTTATTGCACGGTCAACAAGGCGGATATATTCAAGTTCATTTTCAGGATTAATTCCAGAACAATAGATGTAACACATTGCAAGGCAACCGTTTTTCCCGATTTGATTGATGTTTTCTGAAATTTCTAGTGCCGTTGTTTGTGGTGTTTTGCTTATTTACTCCTTTTTAATTCTTCTATTTTATTATCTAAATTTTCAAATTGTGTATTTATATTTTGAACAAGCATACGAATTGTTGTATTAAGTTCTGCAAGAACTTCATTAGTTTTATTTCTCGAATTAAAAAGTTCTGTGAAGTTTTGAGAATTTTTCTTCTCACATTCATCAAGTTTTTTAGAGTTGTTTTGAATAAAAATTTCAAGTGTGGACATTTTGCTTTGAGTTAATGAAATTTGCTTAGTATTTACATCAGTGCAAGTTTTTAAAAGGTCGATATTATCATTACAATTCTTTTGACCTTCCTTTAGTTTTGAATAACTGATGCTGATTTTAACAATGTAGCCTACTAAAGCACATAAGGGAACTAAAAATAATATGGTTTCTTTAAAATCGCTTGTTATACACCTCTAAAGGAAGAATAACACAATGTATGAATTTTCTCAACATAAAATGAATTTACATTTCTTCGTTTTCACGCAAATAACCAAGAATTTTATCAATATCAGAATAATTGATTCTTATAAGTCTTTCACGTGGAAGTAACAAAGGAATTTTCGGTACTACTATTGGATAAGAGCCATATTCTTCTATAATTCTTTTTAGCATAGAAGCAAAATCCTTTATGTCATAAAGTTCATTCTCTTCATGAATAATTGATTCAATCATCGGATTTTTAATGAAGTCATCAAGCATATCTGGATTTTCAGAAAGATTTTGTTTTGTTATACAAAGAACAAACTTCATCTGACTGTCATCAATTCCTTGAATGAGGTCATTTATAAATCTAGCAATTGCTTCTGCGATATTCTTTTTTGAAAACATATTTGTCTCCCTAGTCTTTTGAAATCGACATGGAAATCTCTTTCAATATTTCTTGCCTTCTTTTTTCATAAGAATTTAACTTCTCACGTTCTTCATTATCTGATGTTTTAGCAAGATGTTTTTTTATCAAGATTCCAGCGTGCCTAAGTTCATCTTTTGCCATTTCCTTATAATCATTGTCATTTGTTTCGATATAGGAAAGCATATAACTTCTAGCACCATTCAATTCTTCTTCTACATCATCAGATTCACTTATCATTTTTAATGACATATACATCTGACCAATATGCAAGGCTCTTATAAAGATTTGTGAATGTGGGTCATAGCGTTTGAAGTCAATGCACTTCAAAACCTCATTAAAATCTTTTTTCAGTTCTTCAAGTTTTTCGTCCATAGCAAACCTACTTGTAACAACAAGAGCCACGAACCTTGATTATCTGAAAGTGGGCTGGGTCTGAAAAATACTGGATTGTTATAACTGTTCTACTTCTTAAAGGTAGCGGTCTAAAATAGTTGCCATTACCTTGCATTACATTTCCTGAATCAGTACCATTTGTAACAACAAGTTGAGTTCCGTCCGTGCCGTCTGGAATTGTTGTTGCAAGAAGAATGTTATAAACCTTGCCAGCCTCAAATGCCTGTGTTGCAGGAAGTGTAATCGTGGTAACTCCTGACGCAACTGCAACGGAACTTGCCCTTATAAGTGGTGGATAACATTTACAAGTCATATTGTCCTCTAAAAAAAAACAGGGGAAATTTTCCGCTAATTTCCGTCAATTTCCCCTGATTATGTCAACACTTTTACAAGTGGAAATTTTCAACCTAAAAGGGAATGAATTAAATAGTTTTTGCTATCCGTAATAATAGCCATTGCCATTTCCGCAACCGCAGAATGGTGAATTGCCAGCATTGAACGTCATTGCGTTCGGATAGCGTACTACACCGCACATCGCCGACTGCAATTCAAGCTGATTGATTCTGCTCTGCATTGCGTCGAACTTGTTCTGACTTATTGCGTCAAGAACTTTTTGAGTTTGTGCAACAGTGTTTGCATTGATAGCAGCGGTATTAATTGCATTGTTGTAATTAACACTGTCTATATTGCGTTGAGTTTCGCAGCAGCATTTCTGCATACCTGTAAAACCTGCTGCGACAGCAGCCTGAACATCTCTTGTTTCCATGAGATTGTTATAGCTTGCGTCCTTGATTGCTGAAACAGTTTCATTTGTGCCGTTTCTGACTTCTGCAACAATTTCGTTGTTCTGTCTTTCAAGGGCAGCGAAATTGAACTGATTAGCCAAATCGTCTTTTGTGGCAAGTTTGCCGTTGTCCATAGGCATTGGCATACCACGACCACCAAAGTTTCCGAATCCGCCAAAACCAAGAAGAGCGAAGATGAGAAAAGCCCATACAAAGCCGTTTCCGCCAAAACCGCAACCATCATTTCCACCCATAAAGATAGGTGAACCGCCTGTTTCTGTCATAGTCATTTGCGTTTTTCTCCTTACACATTAAGCATTTTTATAAAGACTAACAGCCTTTTTTTTCAGTTGTAAAGAATTACTTAACAACTGAATTTTCAAATTTTAATTCCGAATTGGCTTGCAAATTTTGCAATATCAATTCCTCTTTCTTTTGCAAGATTCATACAAGTTTGTTTCATCTCGCTATCGCTTTTGCCACTTACCATTTCCTGCATTTTTTTGTATGCTTGCGGATTCTGATTCATCATTTGTTGCATTTGAGCCTGTAATTGACTGTTCAGAGCCTGTTGTGGATTGGTCAACACTTGGAACGGATTTATCATTTCGCATTTCTCCTAAATATTTTTCTATGTTTGAAAGCCTGCCTTTTATTTCTTCCATTGGGTCTGTATGTTTTTCTTCTTTTGCAACTTCAATTGAATAACATAAAAATTCAGACTGACCATTGTTTGTAAGTCTTTTTAAGTAGATTTTGCCTGTTCCACTGTCAAGAAAGATATTCATTGACAATGGGTCTATCATTGCCGCTTTTGCTTCCTCAATATTTGTTACAAAACGGCTGTTTATCTGTGGCATTTGCTGAACTTGTGGCTGTTGCTGCGGTGGTGGAAACGGAAGAAACTGCTGACTGTAATTTTGCATTTGAGCGTTTCTGTAGTAAAAATCATTTGCAGGATTTTGAAACTGATACATCTGTTCACCTCTTTATGTGATAATCATAGGACAGAACAAAAGTTAATAAATGCGGATTTTATACAGAATATGTGGGAAATTTATACGGAAAAAATATATTTGTAAAATTTCAAGACATTTTGACGAAAAATTAAAAACTTGGTTTGACTTGTTTTAGATAACTCTAAGAATCTTTCCTCTTATCAATCTCAACTCCTCATTCACAACTGACACACATACATTGAGCGAATCAGCTATGAAGCCAATATCATTTTTCTTGATGTAAAACATCTCGAAAATCTTGCATTGCTGCTCTGATAAAACAATGTTGTTTTTTACATTGTCAACATCAGATTTCAGTGCGTTTCTAAAAAAACCGTTTATCTTCTTTATTTGGTTTGACATACTAAAAGTCTAGCAGATAAAATAGAATTCAGTGTTTCAGAATAGTTTGTTTTAGTTTCAAGAAAGTTTCATTTTTGGCTCATAAAAAGTTCTATTAATTCTGATGTCGATTTGCAGTTATTTTTCTCTTTACATCCTTTAAGTATTCTAGCAACTGTCGATTTTGAATAGCCGTCTATGCAGTCTTGGGTAAAGCCATCCGAAAGGGTTTGAAGTATTTTCTTTTCATCTTTGTTTAATCTTAAATGCCGTTGAGAAATTTTTCTGTCTATTAAGAAGTAAATCATGTAAAAGAATATGCAGCAAAAAATATGTATGGAAATATGAACCGCAGAATCACCTTGTATAGCAAGCGTCATGTTTGCAACTATTATATAAAGCACAATTGCAGGCAGTTCCCATTTTTTATACATTCTTGCAGAAATCAAAGTTATAAAAAACGCAGTAAAATTATTGTAAGGAATAAACGCTTGAAGTATGCTTGCATAAATTATCATTTGAACAAATATGCCTTTTCTTCCAAATAGTAAAACGAAAAACGGATATATCAAAAATAAGCAAAATCTGACCATGCAGGATATGTTAGAATCGCGTATGTAAGAAATGTAATAAAGAATTGCTATTGTAGAGGAAAGAATTATTGATGAATACTGAACTATATCGCTACGAACATCTTTTATTTTTTTTAGTAAAAACTCTTTCAAATTTTCTCCTTTTTTTTATATAAATACAAGCTGCAAAAATCATAAGTTGATTAAAAATATTGACCATTTATTCTTTTATTAACTTTTTAACTGCTAAAATCTATATTTCCGTCAAATTTATCTTCAACTTGCTTAAAGTCATTTTCAGGAATACCATAAGACGCATACTGTTCTTTTAATTGCTTTTTTATTTCTTTGCTTATATCTGCAAAGCCTTCTTCGGTAAGCCTCTGTTTTAAGCCGTTTAAAATTTTTGCCGCATAAAGCCCTGCACAACAATACCTGAAATCATCTGTTTGCTTAAACGCTATTACTTTTTCTGTCAGTCCGTTGTAGCCGCATTTAATCTCTATATTAGGATATTCCGCTGCAAATGCGTTCAGTGATAACTCAAGTTCTTTAGCAGTGCATTTCGGATTGATTTTATAAAATTGCGACTTATCTTCTGTTGTGTACTCAATGAAATCTGCAACTCCATATTGACGAGGGTTTACATAAAGCAAAGTTGTAGTAACGCTAGAGTTTTGCACATCAAAGTATTCAATTATTCTTTTTGCAATATCAAGGCGGTTGCAGTTTGCAGAAACAACAATTTCATTAAGCCCGAATGACCTTGTTATAAAAGCGTCCCACAAGCCTTTCATTTTGCAGCCGTTTTCAGAATCTTGGTAAGAGTTTATAATGCCGTCAATTCCAAATCCTGACTGTGTTACAAATATAATTCGTTCTGGTCGTTGCTCATTGTAGATTTTTGCAATAAAACTTTGCAAATACATAAAGTCTTTATCTGTGGTTAAATCTGAAAAGTTTCTGCAAAAGCCGCAAATTGTGCCGTTTTGGTCGTCAAGAAACGGATATGTTTCCTCCGTGTGGACAAGGATAACTTTTTCTCCTAAATCCTCATAATATTTTTTTACTTTCAATGCACAGCTGAATTTTCCGCTTGAAGAGTTTGTTCCTAAAATCATAGTGGTATTAAAACCAAGATACGCACTTGTTCCTTTATACATAAACGAATAGTCTTTAATTTCGTCTAAGTCTTTTTCTGTTATATGCGGATTGATACAACCTGCATAGTTATCTGCAATTTCTTCAAACTCTTTTGAAAACCTGTTTCCTAAGAATATTTTTTTGTTTGCTTCTTGAGCCTTTTTAATTCTTTCAAGCAATGCGTTTATCTGCTCTGACACTTCTGTTGTGTTGGCAGATATTGTAAGCTCATAAGGAATTGAACGGAATGTAACATAACAGTCGCACCACGCTAAGGCACTTTCAAAGTCGTTTGTTATTTTCATTCTACGGTTGTCATTGTCTGTCTGTTCAAACTCGACACGCTCACCGTTTTCATCTATGTAAAAATTGTTTATCTGAACTAAATCAAGGTTTTCAATGTTTGAAAATGTATCATCAAAAACTTTGTACTCATCGCCATTTTTTAAGTATTTATATTGATTCGCCAATGACAAAACGCTTTTTGTTACACCGTCTATCAAGTATTTCATAACCGCTCCTTAGTAAGCACATCTAGTCGTGCAAGTTTTACATATATCGCAGGCTACTTCGCCTTCCGTTACGTTCTTTTTCCACCACTCCATGCCTTTTTCAGAATGTATCATTTCTATAAGCGAATCTTTTGTAAACGGCTCGTAGTCAAAAACGTTTCCTATGGCATATTCTTTTTTGCCGTTTACTGAAAGACATGGATAAATATAGCCTGCTGAATCCATGACTATTGAACGGTAAAGAAAATTGCAGTTGTTGAACTCTATGAAGTCTTTGCACTCTTTAGGAGAATCGTTTGGATGTACATAAGAAATTCCGCCATCTGTCAAAGGGGAGCGAAAGTTTCTCATAACTACAGGAACTATACCGTTTTCTTTTAATGGCTTTAGAAAATCGCTTCTTCCGTCTGACATGGAAAAAACTTCATGTCCACATTCTTTTGATATGGAAGTGATAAATTCTAAGGTTTTTTCTTTTTGCTCCTCGTTTATGCAAACCATAGAAAATGACGGCGGAGTTTTTAACTCTGTTAGATACCTTTTTACATTGGTAACAAACAAGTCCCAATCTCCTTTTCCTTGATACTTCTGCCAGCTTTCTTCATCATAGCCCCATACAGAAATGCTTACAGTCCAATACGTTTTCATTAAGTTCATTTGCTCTATAAACCCTTTTGGAATATAGCGACCGTTTGTGTCTTGGGTTACTTTTAAATATGGCACATTAAAACTTTCAACGTACTTCATAATGTCAAGAAGATAAGGGTATAAAGTAAGCTCTGCTGAACAAGTTGGATAAACATCTTTTATACGGAAATCGTTTATCACAACTTTTAAGACTTCCTTTGCTTTTTCTAGCGGTATACACGGCTCTGTTGTAATTCTTCCACAACAAAATCGGCAGTCTGCATTACACACTGAATTAAAACTTAATGCAGATTGGCATAAATATAATTCAGGTTTTGTAAACAATTTAGGATGTTCTGTTTTTATCATACTATTCTCCACCTGTTCCACCGCCTCCGCCAGAACTGTTGCTCCAAGTCCAATTATTGCTTGATGTAAGTTCAACATTAGTATAATCACCACTAGAACTTGTAACACCAGCAATAATATGAACTATTGCATTTAAGTTACCCCCTGTCGGAATAATCGTGAAAGACGCAGTGGCTGTGCCGTTATTAACAGAAGTTGTTCCATTTGTAGTAGTTGAATAAGCAAGAGCGTTAGAAATAATAACAGTGAAAGATATACTTGCATAACCATTTGCTTTGTATGTAACAGAAAATGTTTGCGAGTAATAACCGCTTGAGCCACTTCCGATTTTAGTTGAGTATTGCGAAGTTGATACAATTTCAGGTTTTACAATAGTAACAACTTTGTTAGGAACTACGTATTCTGTACCGTTATATCTGACATGGATAGTTGACATTGCGGATGCGTCAAATGAAAACCTTTTTGTTTTTGCTTCGTTTTCAAACGTACCGTCTTTTGTTATTAAAGGTAAATACTGAACCTTTCCATTTCCTATGTACCCTAAACTTGGCGATGTTGGTTTTGAGTTAATACCAATCCAGTTTATACTAGAAATAGAACTAGCGTTTATAAGATTTTTTATATAAATTGCACTCATTCTATCCAAATATCTCCGTTTACTGGTGAAGAGGGGGCGGAAGTGGGAATTATAGTTCTACAAGACGAGTTAACGTCTATTATATCGGTAGAAAAAGTAATACCATCTGGAGCAGTGCTTTGTGTGGAAATAGTTATTTGACTTTTTAAATAAACAGAATTGTTCCAAGTGTTGATAAATCCTTTGGAAGTCAAACTGTCCATTCTTAACCACAGTACATCTTTTGCAGAATTAACGGCATATCCAGTTAATCCATAACGTTCGGTAGGAATTCCATAATGAATAAGTTTAGTAACAGAAGGACTGTATACATAAAATTCTCTATAAACAGAAATAATAAAACTTGCAAGAAAATCTTTATTATTAACAGCTATTTTTATATAACTTGATTTACCAGCACTTCCTGGAAACACCCGATAATAAAATAGGTTGTTTGCTTCTAGTCCTAACACAGATGAGATTTTATCTTTGATATAGTTCCATACTGAACTGAACTTTCTTCTGTGCGGTACATTTAGAGCATTAGTATCGCTAAAACCATTATTGCTTGCATAAGAAGATACAAATTCTGTGCCGTCTGTAACATCAGCATTACCAACAGTTAACTGTGCTACAAATGCTTGATTAATTTTATCTTGAGTAGTTACACCTGTTCCGCCTTTTGCAATAGGAAGAGTGCCTGTAAATGTGTCGGCACTTACCTTTGCGGAGATTTGGTTGTCTGATGATACTTCTATGTTCGTGCCTGCGGTATAAACGCTGTTCTTTGAAGATATTTTATTGTTCGTTATAGTGATATTGTCGCCTGCGGTCAGTTTATCCTGCTTTTTTGCTAGCAAGGTTTTTATATCATCAATTTTATTCTTTATAAGTGTATAGAACTGTTTCAGTACAGCCTTGATTCCTCTGTATTCTGCCATACAATCTCCTTACTTGAACTGGAACTGGCTGAAATCTGACGGAACAATGTCCTTTCCGTCCTTTATGTCGTTGTACATCTTGTTGAAGAGCGTGAAATTTGTGGCCTGCGTCTTGAAACGCCACGGCTCTGTTCCGTAGTGAAGCAGGTTCTTGAACTCTGTGGGCGAGGTTATTTTTAGGAACAGCTGCTTGAACAGAATCTCATCACCCCATCTCGTCTGGAATGTCTTCATGTTCACATCGGAAGCCTTGAAGTCAATCTTGCCGTCAACATATATGGCACATCTTGAGAATCCGAACGGAACATTAAGCCTCTTCATCGCTGAAATCTGGCTTATCTTTGTGAACTCAATCTTTCCTGTGCATAGACAGTCGCAGTCAAGAAAAAAGAAATCAGAATAGTCCTCTATAGCCCTAAACAGATTGAAGCAGCCGTTTCCGAACGTCTTTGTGAATGAGAGAGTCCTCTTGCAGAAATTATCACTCCAGCCGTCATCCTTTATGTATGTTACGCCGTCAAGATACTGCTCAAGGACTGCCCTTGTGTCATTCGTGTCATAGTAGATGATATACTCGTCATCAGGATAATATCTCTTGAAACTAAGCACAGATATTACAAGCGAGTAAGCCCATTTTATGCTCTTTGTGTTTGAAACATTCCAGATAAATTTCATCCGTTCTCCTTGTTATTCCATTATATCGTTAAAATCATCATCTGTTAAAACAATGTCGTTATCACCAATAGAACCATTCTTTACTGTGAACTCCGACTTTGTGCCGTCCGACATTGTAATCTCCAACTTGTTCGTTCCGTTAGGTATGTCTGATGTTTCTGTTTGCACAATCTTTGTGATTGATGTTCCTGTATCTCCTGTATCGCCCTTATCTCCCTTTTCGCCTTTCTCTCCATGTGAGCCTGTATCGCCTTTCGGACCCCGGTTGTCTGTAACAAGTTTGCCGTCCTTGTCAAATTCAAGGTATGCACCAGAAGCAAGAAGATAACGGTAATTTTTAGTATCTTTATCTTGATAAAAACCTGAAAAACCTATTCCAGTTTCATAAGCTCTTTTGTTTGTTATGATAAATTTGTTATCTGTATTAAATACGCCTATATTTGTAAATAAAGAAAAATCGAGATTTGCAGCATTTCTAGCAAATTTTATAGCAATTGAATTTAAAATAGAAAAATAAGAACTTGCATTTGAATATAAGCATAAAATAGTATTTTCATTTACAAACGAAGCAGATAAAATTTGAGTTCCTATTGTTGGCGAAGTGAAAAAATCTTTTTTCACTTCGATGTCGTTTACAGTTCCACATACTTCGTAATAACCAAAATCTTGAGTTTCAGAAGGATGTCTTTCAATAATGTACAATGAACTGTTCAAGTCTATCAAAGAATCACCTTTGTTAACTTTACTTGCAAATAGTAATGTTGAATCTAATGATGCTATTGGAAAAAATAAAGTTTCATTAAAACCGTAACAAGACATTTGAGAAACGTCAGGGGTACTCTTTGAATACCAAGTAGCTAAAATTAATTCATCAATTTTATTGCCATATATTGATACTTTACTTATAGTGCCTATATTTAAGTTTGTAAACCAAATAGGATTTTTTATATCAAAAATACCATTGTAAATCGACACTGATAAAGAGCCATCTTCTTTTTCTTTGTATACGGAGTATGTTCCAATTATAGATAATAAATTATCTTTTAGTTTTAATTCACTGTTTTTATGACCTTTGTAAACACCGAATGTCATTCCTATTACATTAACAGAATCTGGTGCGTTATCAGAATCATCTTTTAGAAGAGGTTTGTATTTAATTTTTGTTTCTGCTGATAACCTTAAAACACATAAATCGTATGTCGATAAATCTTTTTTTATTCGGAATATCTGGCTGAACAACGAGCCTGATTTTAAAATATAGAAGTATTTATCGTCTGATGTATATGCATCACCTAATGAATAACTACTTTGTGTTTGTGTTGGTAATTCAATATCAATATCAACAAGAAGTGAATCTGCTGTTTTTAAAGAAAAAACTAGGTTTACAGGTTTTTCTGAACTATATCTTTCATAATAAGTGTCTTTTGCAAATGTATCGCTTGTTATAGTTACTGGGTTTCCTTCAGAGTCATAGTACTGTTTATTAGTTACAAACGCAGTATCTGTTGACTTCGTATAAGTAAATAATTCTTTTTTTATGATTGTGAAAAAATAACCTTCCCTAAAAACCGACAAGCTCATACTGTCTAAATCATAGTTTATATAATTTGATGATGGATATTTTTTTGAAAATTTTTTTTCAAATTTTTCAAAAAATTCCATTTGATTAAAATTTGTTACTTCACACGTTTCTAAATTCATTATAGAAAATGTAGCGAAATACGTCTTTTTGTCTAACTGTAAAAAAAACATATAGTTGTCATACATAGCAAATTGAGCGTTTTCTATAAAATCTGATAAAACTTTCACTTCTGTAACTTTAGTAATTTTATTATTCTCATACGAATATACACAAAGTTTATTTTCGTCTGAGTCAGTAGTTTCATCTAAATACGTACCCCTTTTTTTTGCTTCTTCTGTATCTTGTAAAAGAAAAAATATTTTTTCACCATATTTAGAAATTTGTTCTGTTGCATTTAAATAAAAAGGAATTAGACAACTTGAATAATAATTTTTTTCGGTTATAGGAAATTCACAATTCATAAGAGTTCTTAAATTTTTTGTGGTATAATACCCTTCATTGACCCTTATATAATTCTTGTCGTCTCCGTCTGCAAGCCCATAGTCATCCACGGCGTCAGGATTCTTCTCATATACTCCAGCCTTGAAGAGTATGTTTCCGTCTGCATCACGGACAAGGAATAGCTTGTTGTTAAGAATCGTTACATTTGTTGTTGTGGTGAATTTCTTTGCGACGATGGTAAGATTATAGTCGCCTGTCGCAACTCCGTTGTCATCAAGTATAGGAGTAACTTCAAGGTAATCGTTCGCACCGCCGACACGGAAAGAGCCTTTAGGAAGAATCGAGCCGTCCTTCATAGGTGTGTCATTGACTGCCCAGTAGTTGAATGAATCGGTCTGCAAGGCACCGTCAGTGATATAACCCAGGTTCGCACAGATAGCGGAAAGCTCGTTCACAAAAATCTGATTGGCACCAAGCGCACCGTCAATCTTCACTTTCTCGCCGCTGTCGTTTATATCCCAAGCCTTCACAACATCGTATGCAGAGACAGGCTTCACCTCGACAAAATATGCGTCTGACCATTCAGATTTTCCGCCCTTTGTGAAAGCCCTTGCACGGTATACATACATTGTGTTCTTCGCTCCGTCATTCTCCTGTCCAAAGAGAGGAACACTGAAAGCCACGCTTGAGCCTTTTACAGAAAGATAGCCGTCCTTATCGCCCTTCTTGTAGTTCTCAAGACTCTCGTAAGGATTAAGACCGAGTGCAGGAGCAAACCATTCAAGCTCGCTCTCATCGGTGATTACAGCATACTTTCCGTCTGTAACCTTGTAGCCCTTTGCCACCTGTAGTTCACAGCCGAGGAAGTCATAAACATTGTCGCTCTGGATATTCCAGGACACCGGAACTGTACGACCGCTTACAGATAGCTTTATCTCTGGAATTTCAGGAATCCAACCCTTAAATACAGATGTGTCAGTGAAGATGTCCGCAATTTCAACGGAATCAGCGTCAGTGCTTACAGAAAGGCTTATCTTGTGTGCGGTTATCTCTGCCTTTGTCGGATATGTGTTCTCTGCAAAGAGCCAGTTATAGTCCAGCGTGTCCTCTGCGGAAAGAACCTCATCGCCGTCTATTGCAAGTCTGTACGTCGGTTTTAGGTAATAGTCGCTTGTGTTGTCAGACCATAATATGTGGATTCCCCATTTGTCGGCATAGGAAGTTACGCTAGGCTTTGTTATTTTGTAGGTCTTGTAAAGGCTTGTGTCAATCTCGCTTCCTGCAAGTGTCTTTGAAACCTTGTCAGCCACAGAGTGGCAGTCTACGGTAATATCCTTGCTGATAATGTCAGACACTTCCTGATAGCTATTCAGCTTCACATAGAACATTCTCCCTGCAAGGGAATTTTCAGCGACAATCTCATCTCCGTATTTTACGTTGAGAAACTTGTCTCCATATGATGAGCCTTTTACGCTTGCCTTTATAAAGAGCATACCCTCTGTGGCGTATGAGGTTATATCAAGTTCTCCTATTTTCCAACCAAGATAGTTATCGACATTGACCGCTTCGAGAGTGCAGTACTCTGATTCAATCTCATAGACAGATACAGATTTTACACGGAACTGGTATTGTGAGATTTCATCAGCTTCCTTGTAGCCGTCCTTGCTCCTGTCAAAATAATAAAGTGTTTCTCTTGATGAATACTCTCCGATAGGCTCCCATTCCTCGCTGCCATTTCTCTTGACTTCCACCTTGAATAGCCTAGGGTTCAAACAAGCGTTTGTAGACTGCTCGCAAGTCCATTCGAGCCTTATGTAATCACGGAGAGCAATAGCTTTCAGAGCCTTTGGCTCGTATGGCTTTGTCTTTATTGGGTTCTCTACAGATAATGTCTCAGACGTCTCAGACTCGTTGTTCATTTTGTCTTTTGCCGTTATGTAGTAGTAATGGGTAGTGAATTTATCATCTGTTATATGTGTAAACGTATATTGTGATTGAGAGTTATTATCATGCGGAATGGTTTGTAATCTTGAAAATTTACCGTCTGTCTTGTGATAGATACAATATTCTGCGACACCGCTTTTATCATCTGTTGAACCGCTCCACACGAGGGTTATATTACCGTCATTATCTGCTGAAATACTGATAAGAACAGGTATGCTTGGAGGTGTTGTATCTAAATCAATATTTGAAATTAAATTACCAGCAATTTCTTTTACATCTTCATACGTCGGAGAAGGAATTTCTTCTGAAAGTTTTGAACCATTTTCTTTTGGACTTGTTACATTTGAAATAAACTTTGGTATTGCACCTGCTTCTGCTTCGTAGATTCCTTTCTGATATGGAACAAGCGTAAGCGTAAATGTTCCGTCTCCGTTATCCTTTTTGCCAAAACACAAAGCGTCTGTAGTTATCCTGTTGAAAATACCGAACGCAACTATATCACCTATTGCTGGCACAACTCTTTCATCAAGTGAAATTCCATTTCCAGTAAATACAAGTTCAAAATACTCACCAATTTTTGAGAATTTAGCTAATTCATAAGTTACAACTTTAACACCGTTGATTTTATCAGCGTGCTGAATTTTTACACCGTAAGTTTTTGCTGCGTCAGATACAGCAAAAGGATAATCAACAGTTATGGACTTTATATAGTTGCCACTTACAGAGACAGATTTTATTTCTGCTCCCTCTCCTATTCCTACTGCTATTGTATCATCTTGAACTACAACAAGATTTCCAATTTCAACAAGATTTCCGTCAACACCGACTTTTCTAGTCCAAGTTTCAGCACGTAGTCGTCTACAAGCCAAGTTGTACATACACTGTCTATAGACACGTGCTGCGTCAGTAATATACGGTATTTCAATATTTTCTAATTTATATTCAGATTCATTTTTTGTTGTGTTCTTTGGAACACATACAATTGTATCTTCCTGATAATCATTAAGACAGTTTATGAATTTTGATGAATAACCGTCTATGTCCTCACTAAACGACTTTGAGTTGCTTGCCTCAAGAACATTCTGATTATTCAGAATCATAACAGGAGTTGACTGCGGACTATCGAACCAAACACCATACTTATTGCCATTGAGAACAAGTTTGCCGTGTCCACAAGCAAGAATCTGATTTACAAGTTCAGAAGTTTTTACTTCCTTGCTTAAAACGCCGTTTGCAATATATTTATGACAATCATAATTTATAAGTTCTTCATCAATAGTGTTGCACCATTCATAAAAACGCCCGAATGAATCCATGTCAAGTTGGCTGTCATTATATGCGTATTGCCCTCGCATAGGGTGCTGTAAAACCATAAGTCCTAGGGCAGCTGGATTATTTGTAGGGACAGTATCATCAACACTGCTCCATGTGTATGTCTTTTCTCCATTCTCTTCTGTTATAGTGCAGTATCTTGCACGTGAGCATAAAACAACATTCAATTCATCAATCTGGCCAGAAAGTTCATCACCAGCCTTAATCTTGAAGCCTAGCCTTGCTGTCATATTCCTATATTTCTCAATAATCGGTATCTGCGGAACAAGTTTTTTTGTACCAATACTAGCGTCAAATGCAGATTTGTTTGTAGCATTGTAATCATAACACCATGTTCTTATTGAAGAGAAATAAACCTTATATTGTAGTTTTGAATCTGATGCTGACTTGTCCTCGCTTATTCTGAAAATCTTGAACTCAACTGCATTGTTTTTAAGTCTTGTAACTGTATCAGTGTTGAAAACTTCATCATAGGTAAATGTTTTTTCTGCAACAAAACGCATTGCTTTATTTTTCTTACCTTTAAACTCTGTTACTTTGTATTGACCTTTGTTGTCGTCAAAATCTCTATCACCTTTATCAATTATTGAGATACTTGAATTTTTCGCATAAAAAGCTGAAAAAGGTTTGTAAGTTGCTCCGCCATCAAGGGAGTATGCACAACCTATTTCTACACTATTATCTGTTTGATTGCCTTCATTATCATATTTAATAAGATTTTGAAACTGAATTTCTATTTGTATTTTTTGAGGATATTTTGCAGAAAACGGTTGTACTATAAGCATTGTATTAGCATCTTCTGGGTGTAAAAGTTCTGTATTAAAATCTTCTTGTACAACTTTCTGTGGAAAAAGGTCAACTTCCTCTCCGTTTTGTCTTAATTCTAGTTTTTGTTGATACTTTCCTATGTCATAGTGAACTATATTTTTTCCTTCATTACGAGAACAATCAAGCGATTTTTTGCTCGAGCCATTCTGCCTGTCTACAGACAAAGGATAAATACCTAATGAAACTTTTCTTAAATCAATATTGTTATAGCCAATACAATACAATGCGTGAAGATACTGGTTTTCACCGTCGGAGCCATCATTAGGGTCTATATCAGTATATGCTTGCGCTGCATATATAGGTGTGTACATTGTTTCGCCAATAACCAATGGTATAACTCTACCTGCTCCACTCTGATTTTTTGCACCACTTATAGTTGGTATTGATTCTGTAGTGCCATTTGTCGCTTTTATTGTTTCTTGTTCTCCCTCGAACATATCTCGTAATGATTTTTTTGTACCTTTAAAACCTGTCCAATCACCAGTAGAAAAACCTTGAATTATACTTGACACAGGTGTTAATAGCCAAGCACCTATTGAATACATTACATCTTCATTGCTAGGAAATTGTCTTATTGTTATAATATCATTTTCTTTTACTATGTATTCTTCATCACATTTCTTGCCATTTACAGATATAAGACAATTCTTAAAATCCAGTTTTACAAATTCTGAAATTTTATGATTTTCTTCAACTGCAATAATTTTATAATCATTATTAAACGCAGAATTAAATACATTAATTGTTGCTGACATTATAATACCCTAATATCTTTCTCTTATATCTACTTATTGGTTCTATAACAACATTCTTTATTGATGTTGTATGAATCATTAAACCATTACCAATGTAGACACCTATATGCAATGGTTCTCCATGAACGGCTATCTCTATTATACAGTTTATTTTCGGTTTTTCAATTCGCACAGGCGAAATTAATGAACATAAATTATCATGAACTTCATTTCTAGTGTTTAAATCGTTGTAAAAAACATCTTTTAATTTTATGCCATTTCTTTTTAATACTTCGATTGCAAGCCCATAACAATCAAATCCTTCTTCTTTATTTCTTCCATGTACTTTAAATTTTATACCTAATAAATCTGTATAAACCATTTATGTCTGATACCTTTACTGTAAAACAGTTAAAATAATGCTGGACAAACAAACTGAGTGAGTTTTTGACATGGAATTTTTATATCCTGCCATTCATCAAATTTCATAGTCCATTCAATAGTTGATTCATTCCAATTTGCATTTGTAAGTTTGTAAGTTATATCATCAAGAGCCTCTACATACTCTTTATCATCATCATAGCGTACAATTACTGCAAGAAATCTTATAAGATACATATCTGTTGATTCTGTATTTCTGATTTTTTCAATCCACTCTTGGTCTATGCTAGATATGGCAATCTTTGCGTCCTTTATTCCACTATCTGTTCTTTCTGGCGGTGTAAGTTTGAAATACCCTGCTGAAAAAGTTTTACCCTCAAACTCTATATCTGATGAAGAATTTGCATATCTATAGCAATTCGCCTTTTCTACATCTGTCTGTTTCCATATCTCAATCAAATATGGGAAACTTGCACGAATCTCACTTTTTACAAGCTCTGACTGAACTAGTGTAGTCATCACATTTCCTCCCATTTCATAGAAACATCAATAAGTTTTCCAGAAGGATTTGAATATTGCGGTGCTCCGTCTTTTGAGAATCTATATACTTTGAATGTAGATAAGTTGCTGTTATCAATAATCGGGAAATAAAAAGAATACAAGCCACCTTTCAGATTGTTTGTAAACCAAGCATCAAATATATGATACTCATTTTCACTAAAACGCATCTTTACAGAAAAAGGTTTTTTTATTTGGGTTGTGGATAATCTGCGTTTTCTTTTTCCACTTCTAGTATCATCCTCTATAAACTGAATCTGATTCTGCCAACTTGTACCATCTCTCAATATACGTTGATTAACACTTTCTGGCCAACTTTTTATATCTGCCATAATATCCACCTTTACAATGCAAGACTTCTGCCGTTCTGCTTATATGCCCTTGCTGAAACAGCATTATCCCAACCGTTATTTCCATTTGCATAATCAGAAGCAATTTGCTTGCTGATAGTTACAATCATCTGCATTACACCATTTTCATCTTTTTCTGTTTTTGTATCAACACTTGCAGTGTCTGCAATAGTATTATTTATTATAGGCTGTAAATATATTGGCATTACTCCACCATTGTTATTTAATGCACTTGGATTCTTTGTTGCAATAATATAATCATCAGGGTCTGTTGAAAATTGTCCTTGGGGAGTAAGAATCATGTCGTGTACACCTGTTACTTTGCTTGCATAATCAGAGGCGTTGAGTTCTTTTTTTCGTTTTTCATATTCCTCTTCATTTTCTTTCATAGCATTAAGCAAATCTTTATATACTTGTGTGAGGTCAACAGTATTTTTCTCTTCTACTTCTTTTGTTTCTTTTATCCATGGTAGTAAATTGGCTATCCATTCAATAGCATTTGCTATCATTTCAATAAAATTAGATATAGCATTTACTATTAATTCAATAACTTTGAATACAGGAGTTAAAAGTTTTAATACAGAATTACTTATTTTTGAAAATGAAGAAATAACCTTTGCAAGAGATGAGAAAATATTTGATAAGAAAGAAGTTACTACAGTCAATCCTTTTATAATTGTAGTTACAGGATTCAATACTTCATTAAAATTTTCTATACTTTGACATGCTTCTGTCAAAGCTCCAATTATAGTTTCAATTATACCAACTTCTGTTCCTCCATGTTGAAAACCATTTGAAAAATTTTGTAAATCACCAGACTGTTGAGCAATTGAACCAACAAAAGCTTCTGGTAAATTTTTATCTTCAATTTGTTTATCAGTCCATTTTTTTAATTTGACAACAAAATCGTTTTCTATAATGTTGCCTACATCATCTAATGAGAATCCAAAAGTTGCTAATTTTTCTTTGGCTTCATCTAACTGTCTTGTTAAACTTTCAAAAATTTTATCATTAGGTTGAAAGTTATCACTTTGCATAATTTCAAGAATTACATTTTTTAAATTATTATATAAATTAACAGCGTCTTGTGATTCTGTTTCATAATTAGGCTTAAATCCCATAATTCTATAAGCATAATTGCGTTTATCAATCACATTCTGTTGAATCTGGCCGTATAAATCACCTGCGTTCTTTCCTGTAAAACCCTTATTAAGAAGAGTTGCAACTTGACTATCTGAAAATCCAAGTATTTTTGACAGTTCTTTCTGCCAAGCAGCCATTTCTTTCATGTTTTTTATTTTGTTTTCAAGATAAACAATGGCTTTGGTTAATCTTTCTATTTCTTCAGTATTTACATCAGTAGTAATGCCATTTATTGTTATAGATTTTGGTAATGAATTTAATCTTTCTTTTAATAAGTCTATTTGCGATATAAGAATTTTAAGTGGGTCATTATCTTTTATATTTGCCATGTCATTTTCAACTTGTGTTAATATATCATTTATGGCATTTTCTTTTTTTAGATTGTCTAATAGTCTTGTGTTTTTCTCTATTGTTTGATTATATTCATCTATTTGTTTTTGTAGTTCTTGAACTTTTTTTGCAGGGTCATCATAATTTACATCATCAGTTGGTTGATTCACTTTAAATTTTATACCTGACAAATCACCTTTTTTCACTTTTTCTATATCATCTAATTCTTTCTTTGCCTCTTCTAATTGAGGTAATAAGTCAGTTAAATTAGCCTTTGCGTTATTTATTGCAGATGTATACGCAGCTTCATAATTACCTTGTGATAATAATCGAGCTTGTTCAGTAAGTGCTGAATTAGTTTCTTCAATTGTTTCTTTTACACTGTTTTGAGAAGCACTATAGGCTGCAAGTGCTGTAATACCAGCACCAATTCCTGCGACTGCTAAAACAGCCCAACCTTTCGGACCTTGTAGTAAATTTATAGTCGTCAAATGTCCTATTATTTTTATAAGAATAGGAATTAACATCGAACCTATTGTTGTAACAATGGTTGCGATTGCAGTAATGATAGTTCCTTGAAACAATGCTTTTGAAACTGGATTGTCATTTATTTTCAATAACCAATCACTAACATTGCCTAAAGCCTCTTTTAAAGTATCTAATACTGATTTATATATATCAGCAACACCACTTACTTCTGCGAGATTTACAGTCATTTCTTTAAAATAGTCAGAAATAAAGCCTTGTTTTCCTTCTATTGTGTCATTTATGTTGTTCATTGCATTGTAGAATTGTCCACCTTCTTTTGTCATTTCTTGAAATGCTTGCGTTATTTGTTCTCCAGTTGCTTTCCCTTGTACACCAATTTTTTTTAATGTATCATAAATTGGAACTCCTCGCATTGCTAATTGTTGAATTTGTTCTGAACCTGCTTTACCTACTGATAATATTTTAGAATATATTGAAACTAAATCTGCAAATTTATTTTTATCACCACCAGATATATTACCTATCATAACTAACTTGTCGTTAATTGTATCTACATTTGCACCAACATTAGCCATTTGTGTAAAAGCGTTAGCAAGTTCATCTACACCAAATGTTGTTTCATTTGAAAGTTTTCTTAATTCTTCAAATTTTGATTTGCCTTTTTCCGCAGATTGAAAAAATGTCTCCAAGCCTTTTTGCATACTTTCAAAATGTGCGTAATTATTGATTGATTGTGCAGCAACGTTTTTCAACCCACTTATAAGCCCCCCTAAAGCTCTTACAAGCCCTAGAACGCCAGCAGATGATGCAATTGCAGACATATTAAATTGCCCCATAGCATCATCAAGTGTTAAGGTTTCTTTTTCTGTTTGAGATGCTTTTTTTCTAAATTCTTCGAGATTTCCAGTTGCTTTTACAACACCACTTGAATCAATCTCTAAAACAAGTCTTGATATGTCTGCGCTTATTTCTACTCCTGTTTTTCTAAACTGTATATCTCTTCACTAGCCCACGTTTTCATTTTCAAAATATAGTCTAGTTCTAATTGTGTTAGCTCAATTTTTCTTAGTCTACAATAACTATCAATATCTTGCCATGTTATATGCTTAAATGCAGAAAAACCACCAACCACTGTACAACCATTATACAACTCTAAGAAAACTTTGAAAATGTATAAAAAACAAAAAGGACAAGGATAATCCCAAAGTTCTTTATAGTTTTCATTGCTATAAAATTCGGTTTCTCCTATGTCCTTTATGATGTCATTTCTATCATCAAGATTAGACCGTTGAATAGTTTTTTCTGTTTCTCCAATCTTTCTTGATGTTGGATAGTTAAGGAAAAAAAACTGACGTACAGCTTTTTCTAGTTCTTTTTCCCTTCTGATAAAAAATTTATGCGCTCATTTGATTTTTTTAGAACAAACTGTTTAAGTTCCGGAATTTTTTCAATAGCAAGAGCGTATGAATTTCTATCGTTTGAAAGTGTGATTTCTCCCATTGTAAGAGGTTCATCATGCTTGTTATGAGTTCTAAGTCCGTTTATACGAATAATAACATTTTCATCAGATGAATCCAAAAGTTCTTCAAAAGTGTCATCATCTATATCCTCTATGTTCTGTTGCCCATTTTTGAATGTAGATTTCATTTTACGAACTTGTTCTCTTTGATGTTGTTGAACAATATCAGAATCAGAACCTATGATTTTTACATCAAAATTTTGTTTTCGTCCGTAAAGTACGGCTTGAAACCAAACACCATCATCAGCATTGTCTTTTGTCGCTAAATTAGCAATATTCATTGTAATTTCCTTTCTTAGTATTTATTTTATGTTTTTTATAAAAAAGCCTTTGTATCGCAAGATATTAGGCTTATAGCGGTACTAGGAATCGAACCTAGAATAAGAGAAAAGCACTCTCTTATGATACCATTTCATCATACCGCATAAGGAACGTTTGTTTTTTAGTCTGTACGTACAAAAGACATTCGGTGAACAAATGCCGATAGGAAAAGATAACTGCTTTTTATGGAAAAGCTGTTTAAACCATTATTACTCTTCATTTACAGTTACAGTGATTGTCTGTGTTTTTTCTGCTGTAGAGCCATTGACTGTATTTGTCGCAGTTACTGTATATGTTGAAGTTCCTGATGTTGCTGTGGATGGCGTATATTTTGCTTTTGTAGCAACTTCAACACCATCTTTTTTCCAAGAGTAAGTGATTTTTCCATTATCAGTAACAGTTGCAGTACCATCAAGTTCTGAGGCTTCATCGCCAACTTTATAAGAGGCATTTTCAAGCGTGTTTGTAAAAACTGGCTCAACAGCTTTTGCAGAAGTTCCGCCAACAACTTCTTTTTCAAGAAGCAAATCTTTATCGTCATTCATTGTAAGAGGAATAGCGAACTGCAACTTGTTTCCGTTTCGGCTCTTTGTAGGAGCACCAAGATGAACATTCAATGTAAGAGTATATGATGTTGTTACCTTTCCGACAGTACGCTGAACACGAACCTGAAAAACCTTATCCTTGCCTTCAACTGCATCATTGTAAAGTTCATGTCCAATATCATCTACGTTGTACACATCGAGCGTTCCAGTAATATCAAAGTTACCTAGGGAGTTCTCGATACTTTCCTCTTCCATCAAGGCTGGAGTTCGTTCCATATTGTTGTTGATAGTAATACTTAATGACGGCGACTGGCGCAATGCAACAAGAGAATCTACAGAATCACCAATTCTAAGCCAACCTTTCTTTGTCAGAAATGACTTTGTTTTTAATGGCTCTTCATACGTAGGATTCTTATCAGCGATAGGGTCAGTAAACACTTGTTTTGGATTGTTGCTACCCATTAAAGACCATGTGAGTTTTACAAATGAATCTGTTGAGAAATCCATTTGCAACTGGTTTATAAATTCCTTTGTATACATCTGCCATGACGGAGGATTCTGTGGGAATTTTTCAAGAAGTGTGAACGAAGTTGTATCATCTCCGAGTGTGAGGGATTTTTTTGTTGAGCTTTTTTCCTGCCATTTACCACAGAACACAGCGGCGAACAAATCATCCTGTTCATCAATATTCCATTCTGTAGGCATACTACCAGAATTTGACTCAGTGCCTATTTCAGGAGTGGAAGCAATTCGTGTTTCTGGAAGAACAATATCTGATGTGATTTCTTCGGCAGTACCTGTAACATCCATGCTGTTCATATCAACACGATAAGGCTTCATTACAGGATTATCAGGCAATTCACCATCAACTTCCTTTCCAAGATATGTAGTGAAATAAGTCTTGATTTTGTTCTTTATTGCATTTGACATAGTTACAACTCCTTGTCAATATCAGCCGTCCATTCGACCGCAACTTGCAACCTGTAATGGTCAGCCTCATTTCCTTTTGTGGAGATATAGACTTTCATAATGTCTACATCATCTATATTTGCCGAGTTGAACAGTTTTGCTATCCAACGGTATTTATTTAAAGCCTCATATTCTCCAACATCATGTGGAGTTATGATGTCTATATAAAGAACTCCAGTAAAACGGTTCTGGACGTTTCCTAAAATCGCATTGTCTACAGGCTCATTGTTTCTGAATGTAAGTTCAAACCACCTCTTGTCGCTTGGTGCATCAAACTGAATGTTCGGAAAATGAACATTTAGATAATTATCATTTTCGTCAATTCTTAGAAAATCAATGCCTGAAAAAGAATTCAGATTACAAAATGTGTCAAAAAGATTTTTTTGAATATCAAGTTCTGTCATTCTTTCTCTGCTCTCTTTACTGCCGCATTAAAAATATTCTCGTTGTTGGCAAGCGTTACACCTACCATGCCATTTGGAGCCTGCTTTGAAAAACCACCTACTGTTTTCCCACTTTTGCTCTTAGGCGGATTAGGATAACCGCCATACTCAAGCGTTGTTATATACGGCAAATTATTGGAGATGAAAATAGATTCATCACCTTTTGCATTTATGCTGTTTTCCTTATATTTCAATCCGCTTTTCATTTTCTTGTCAGAAACAGAAGTGTCATCTTTTCCGACAGAAATATTCCAGTTACCTCTTGCACGTCCAGTATCGACAGGTGTTTTTTTAACTATTGATGAATAAAGAGCAAAAGCATAGTTTCTTCGGACTTTTTCAATCTTTGACTTTGCCTTTTCTGCATATTTACTCATATCAATAGACCACTCTGCCATTATTTGTTTCTCCTATGAAATAAAAGAGCAATCGCAAATCTTAATCTGTATTTAAACTTTGAATTGAACAGTTCTCTCACAAGGTCATCAGAGATAGACTGTCTGTTTTTCTTAATAGCATTAAAGCCTTTTCTGATTCTTCTGTCTGTTTTACCACTCATACACTACCTTGCTTGAATCTTGAAATAAATATCAGTTTTGCCGTCAGGCGAAAACTGGTTTACATTTACAACTGTATATTCTTTATCCTGCAAAATGATGACATCATTCGTTTTTGGAACACCATTCAATACACAAGTGATAAGAATATCTCCAATACGAATATTTGTGCCATCAATGTTATTCAAAGTAAAACTACTTTGAAGTCCATAACCATTTAATTCCTTTGTTTCATCATCATAGGAATTTGTGTCTGGATTGTACTTTTTGCCACCAGAACATATACATTTTACAGGAGAACCGTACTGTTTGATTTTGACATAAGCCTTTTCTGAATACTTCTGATAGTTCATACTCTTACTACCTTGCCAGTTACAATACGGTTTTTACTGGTATCCTTGAACAATCCCCTAAGTTTTGTGTTTATGGAATCATACAAACTTGAGCCTGCAACAACGTCATTGCTCTTTTTACTGTAAGTGAATGAAAGTTCACCTATCTTTTCAGAAACAACATCACCATTTGCTTCAGAAGTCTGAAAAAGTTCTGTTCCACCGGAAGATAATATTGCGGCATCGCAAACAGCCTGTTTAAGACAATTTGGAATACCGTCAATTTTATTACCCTCGTAATCAAACAGATTTTTTCTTGGAAAACGCAAGGTTTGTGCATTGTTTGATTTCTGTCCATACCACTGAAAAATATTGTCTATATAGTCAGTAGCACGAACAAGGGCATTTTCTTTGGTTTTATCATCAAAATCTGCCCATTCAGAAATTCCTCGTGCTAAAAAATAATTGTCTGCAAATTCAACAGAAACATAAGAATCTGCGTTTTCTAATCCTGTACCATTCTCAACAATCATTTTTTAGCCTTCTTTTACCGCTTCACAACCTTTTCTGTGTTTTCTTTCTTTTCCGCTGATTTTGACGGTTCAGGCCTCTGTTTCTCTACAACAGAATAGCCATCAAGCTGCGCCTGTCTTATTGTTTCTGGAGAATCGTATACATCAGCATACTTATCCCCTTTTTTCATCTTTATAGTAGCCATTTATCACTCCACTAAAGCCTACCACTAACGGTAGGCTATTTTTTTTCTTATCCCAAGATAGGAACAACAAATTCCGGCTTGACAACACCTACGCCCCATGCAAGGTTGATTTCAAGACGAATGCGCTTGTATTCAGGATAAAGACATACACCAAAAGCAAGACCAGTTTTCGGGTCTGTGATTGTTCGCTGCTCTACAGCCATATCACCGAAACTTGTATTTGGAACAGTTCGTGTGGCAAGCCATATAGCGGAACGTGGGAATGCGAGTGAAGCAAGGTAGTTAGTACCGATTGTTACAGCCGCATTGTCAGCAATATCTTCCTGCAATGGTGAAACAAGCCTAATAGAAGTTGCACCAGTAGCGGCATTTTCAGCCACTACATAGGAATTGTTACCACTACCGAATTTTACAAGGTCGCCTTTTACAAAAGTTCCAGTACCTGTATCAATAGGAACAATATAATCCCCATGACGTGCACCACCATTTACAAGGTAGCCATCTCCTGTTCCTTTTGTGTGTGTACCAAACCCAGCGGATTCACGGATGTCAAAACCGCTGATACGACCGAATACACCACGGCGAAGCAAATCGTCATTACCTGAATCGCTTACGCTCTGTAGATTTTTAAGATTACGGAGATTTTCAGAAGCGTCCGGGTTAAGAACAAGTTCAAGATTTGTGGTAGGTGCGCCTTTCTTTTTGAGCTGCATAAGTGCTTTGTTGATTTCTTTGATGTCGTTTGCAAATGGAGTTGTTCCGCTTGTACCAACGCTGTTGCCAGCATTAAGACCTTCTGAAAGAATGACATCACACGTATCTTTTTCAAGTTCATTTGTAAGAGCACGCATTGCTTCTGTCATTTGATTTTCAAGCATTGGAGTGTGCATTGAGCCAAGTGCTGTTTCATCATTACCAATAATAATGATGTCCTGCGCCTTTGATTTCGTAATTTCAAGTGTTCTGCTTTTGATTTCAACATCTTCAACATCAGGAGCTTTTGCGGCAGGAGTTGCATCTCTTGTCTGCATTGCGGCACTTACAGGAAAATTAATTTTCTGTCCTACTGCGATAGATTCTGAACTTGAATCACGTGTAACTGCTGATATTGCACCAGTCATCTCTCTTGCTACAACATCAAGAGAGCGCAACAATGAAGGAATCAAACTGTTTATGATTTTCATTTTTCACCTCTTTAATCTACGACCGTACCACCCTTGAGTGCGAACTCCATAAGTTGCTGGTCATTCATGTTTTCAATCTGCTGAGATGTAAGCTGTTTGTCATTGCCATAGCCAGACGGAGCAGAGCCTGCCGCACCACCTCCAGAAGAGATATTGCGGATATATGCCTTACCCTCGTTTGTCATTGCAAAACTGTTTACAACCTCACCGATTGTATGATTTTCATCGTTAAGGAATACAACTTTACCATCAACATTTTTTGGCTCAAAATTATTCATCGATGTAATTCTTGCGATGAAGCCATCTTTCAAGCCAGGAACAATGTCAAGTTCCTTAACACCATCTTCCATTGACTTATTGAAAAGAAAACCTAGATACTTGTTTTGATAGAAATCTCTATCAGCATTCGCTTTTTCAAGTTCTGTTGCGTTCTGTTTTTTAAGGTCAGCAATTTTTGACTCGTACTGTTGCTTTGTTACTTCGTCGCCTTTATTTGCCTTTTCAAGCAAATCATTAAGACTTGCAATTTTAGCCTCGTACTCGCCTTTACTGTTCTCGTATTCAGAAATCCGCTTTTTCAACTTGACTTCATTTCCGAGCAACTCATCACGTTTCTGAACAATAGCACGCTCGCCAGCATCCCTTTCCGCAAGAATAGTCTTAATTTTATCACCTGCGGACACATCTTCCCTTTCAAAAAGTTCTGTCAGGAATTTTTCATCTAACATTGATTTATCCCCACCTTGTGAGTTTAGATATGATTTTTCGCCCTTGGCTATACGAAAATCAGTCCTAGACATCATTTCGCAACTATCATTTCAGAATTTAGAATACATTACAATATTACTGTTGTCAAGTTCGCACGTGTGAAATATTTTTTTTTGTGACAAAAGCTAATACTTTTTTAAGAATTCAGGATTTTCTTTATTAAAGATACTAAGTTCTTCATCTGTCAATTTATCTGGGTAGTCAGATAATAGATTAAAAATTTTTTTCTTATCAAATGAAAAATATATTGCACCTCCTATTATATTTTCATCAACTATTTCTCTTGCCCACCATATTTTGTCATCTTTAGAAATTTTATAAAAATCACTAATCATATATTAACCTACTTTTTAGTATTTATATATTTCATTATATCAAGAAATTGTTTGTTTTCAAATAAACTTTCTGTATCTATTAAAATATTTGTTAGCAAAACATCATTTTCTTTGCAATCAAAACGACTCTTTAACATTCTTTCGTTTAGAAGTAGAAAACCTTGTACAGATTTGTTTTGGAGTTCCAAAAATGTGAGAATGCCACTTTCATTTTTTCTTACAATTGCAGAATGACGAGCGACTATTAAATTATATTCTTTACCAACATTTATATATTTAAGCAAATTCTTTGCAGCATCAAGAGTATTATTACTTTTAATAATTTTTGATTTCACGCCTTTTAATGTTGCAATCTTTTCAAGTATAAATCTGTTTCTGAAAAGTAGTTCACTATCACCTCCTCTATTATCAACAACATTGTAGCCAGCTTTGTTTGCTATATAGGCAAAAGATAAAGAAGCACATGCTCCATTCTCATTATCTTTTACAGACAATTTTTCTATCAATTCATTTTCTGATATAATTTTTTCTGTTTTCTGAAATGGAATTGCCTTTATATTTCGACTTTTTATTTCATCATAAATATTTATGGTATTAATTTTAATATCAAGTTTTTCATTCAATTGTTTTATTGTGATAACATTGCCATTGTCAACAAAATCTTTTATTTTTTCACCATTCTTATACAAATTGTAACGTGTTTTTCCCAAAATATCTTTCTGTATTTTATCATCTTGTTCATTAAGCCATTTCTCAAATGTTACATCTGAATCTATATATCCGTCTTTGCTTGCTTGCACATCATTTTCAATATTAAAATAAGGAATTATCATGCAACGGCAGCCTCTATGAAGTGGAAGTTGTGGAAATTCTTTCACACTCTTAAACAGTTTGCCACTCAATTCTCCGCATACAAGACAAGTTCTTGAATCAAGTGTTGAAAGATACTCATATTTATAATCATCTTTGCTACCAAAATATTTCTCATTCTCTTCATATACTCGGTTTCTCGTTTCATTTGCAAATGACTGCAATACAGTCCTAGTATTTGAGTAAACAGAATTTCTTAATGAATTTATAGCACCTTGTGTAACAAGTCTTGATTTTGCAGAAACACCGCCTATGACAGAATGAACAATCTGCTGTGTAGTCTGACCAGTAAGATAGCCAGTCCTTATTGCGGAATCCCAAACATTGAAAAGCCCATTTTCTATACCGTCAAGATAACTCTGATAAGTCATTCCGTATTTTGTATCAATAGGCTTGAATAGTGCCGCAGTCTTTATCTGCTCAAGTGCTGGATATAAAAAATCTATTTTGGCTGAATTAGATTTCTTTATATAATTTTCTGCAACTTTCAACAGTTTTTTTTCTTTTTTTAATTCATAGTTTATTACGTCATCAATGGCAATGTTAGAATCCACATTCTCTTTCAGAGATTTTGAGATTGATTTTATTTTCTTTACCAATTCTTGGTAACGTGCTTTTGTATAAACACCTGTAGTCTTTTTCAGATATACAGAAATATCTTTGCAAGCCTTATCAAGCAAGTTGATTACATCATTTGCCTGACCGTTCTTATATCTCTCGAAGTCAATTTGGTATTTTATTACAGCGTTCTCTAACTTGTTCATTTAGTTCTGATTAGATAGTTCATAAAAAATTGTCTTACTCTCTTACAATAAGAGCTGACCTGTCTATTATATTAAAAGTATTATCTTTTTGTGAAGAAATAACATTATACCCCATCATTGCCGCTAAAATTGTACGGTTAGAATTTGAAGTAGCAGCATATCCATCTGAATATTTTTTTATCCCTAAAATTTCTCTTTGTCTGTCATTCATTTTTTTGAAAATTTTCTGATGAGATTCAACATAGGTATCAAATTTTTTAGATATATCAGAGCTCTGTATTATTTTTGCTTTTTTGCTAAAAACAGCAAAAATAACTGCGCCTTTTCCATCCTCCCCCTCATAGCCAGTTGTTTTTCCATAGCCTACTTGACCAAAATAATGCCCAAAACCGAAAGTTGAATTGCCTATTTTTCCACCTAAAATATTATTATTGCTGTATTTAAAATTATCTGCTATTTGTTTAGCACTTAACTTCTCTTTAGTATTATCAACGATACCACGAGCCAATACTTCACTATCTCTTATTCCATTGTCCTTCATATATTTTTGAAAATCATCAGCTTTTAAAACTACAGGTTTTGAGTTCAAATAATTCGTTTTTACAAATTCATTGGCAACCTCATAAGAGAACTTCCTATTAAAATATTCATTTCCGTTTTGGTCTTCAAAAAAGAAAACACTTTTATCAGGAATATTAAAATTATAAAATTTTGAATAACTTCCTCTTCCACCCATTTTTTTCCTCCATCTTTTATTTTCGCACATACGAACTAAGACTGTTCTGAAATTACATTCTGCATCGCCGCATACTGGGCATTCTTAGCCATCTGCTCCTCATCAATCTCAGCGTTCATCTCATTAAAATCACGTTCCGCAGAAAGTATCTCACCGTCTTTCAGATTGTCGAACAAATCACGTTTTGCAATTCCACCGCTCTGCCATAAAGCAACAAGCGCAGTAATCTGCTGGGCACTCATTGTAGAAACGTCATAGTCTGTGTTAAAGCTGACTTTAACATCTTCTTCTGCCAGTTCTTTGCCAGAACTCCATTCAAGATATATCTTTACAAGTTTGCTGAAAATAATTGAAAGATTTATTGCGAACTCCGCAAGAACTGAATTTTCAGACGCATGATGAAGTCTTGCAGTTTCAGCAGCCTCAATGCCTTTCCTCTCATGGGATATGATTCTTGCACCAAGAATAGCCATTCTTTCCTCATCTGAACTCATAGCAGCAGCTATTGAGGAACAGCCTGCACCGCCATATTCAAGATAGTGCATGCTTGCTCCGGCAGGAAGATTCACAACTATCGAGCCGCCTAGTTTCAGAGGCTTTGCTACTTCCTCGCCGTTTATCATTTCAATCTGAGGGTCTGCACCTTGGGACCACGGAGTAGGAACACCTGACCAGTGAAGTCCATTTTCATAATCAGCAGACTTCCTTAGATGAGAGAGATTAACATTTGCCACATCCTCAATCATAGATTCTGACGGCATATCACTTGATGACAGAAAATAAAACGGAATCTCCCTGAATTTACCTTTTTTTGAGCTTGGATATACCTGCTTGATAATATTTTCATTGCTATCATAAAGGGTTTGTCTGTAATAACCTGTTTCATCAATCTCACATACACGTCTATATTCTTTTAATTCAGTTGTATATGGAGCTGACTCAACCTCGACAAGTTCCTTGAAAATAACATATTTTAGGCTCTGTTTTCTGCCGTTTGTCTGCCACTTCCATTTTGTTATTGATTCTGCCCTATAGAAAACCATGTAGGCATACTGGTCGCTTTCCTCAAAATCACGCTGACTTCTGACTTCCTCTAAGTATGGCATATCGACAAGAACTCCACCCCAGTTCGTGATGATAGTATCACGTGAGCATAATACTCCAAACTGATTGAGAGAATGACCTTTGCCGTCAACATTCTCAAGGTATTTTTCCATACCATTAGGAACATTAACAATAAGAGGCTTGCGGTTGAGCATACCGCTTAGTCCATCAAGAGTTCTGCCAGTCGCATTAAAAAACTGCGCACGCATAAGGTAATCACGATAGTCTTTATCGTCCATACCAGAAGAGCGAGGAATATATACTTCACCTGCGGCTTTTACAGAATCTTCACCTTGAACAACATCACGGCATTTTTTCCACTTTGGAAGATATTTTATATAAATGTTATTGCAATCAAAAACAGAACTTGGCAACTCCTTTTATATGGAATTATATCATATAAACTATTATTATCAAACCCCGAGCACTCGCCCGACAGAAAGCCTTGATGTCTGCTGACAACACACAAAGTAACCTGCCGTAACATTATCAACTTGGTCATCATGTTTACCGCTTGGAAACTCTTTGACCTCGTTCAGCCAGTCAAGATTCCAGCTTCCTCTTAGAATATGAACGTGGCCAGCCTCAAAAATCGGCTCAACATAACCAGCTCTAGCAACCTTGTCTATACCTATATTCAAAGGTTTTACAACATATCTACCGTTTAATATAGTCTGCATATTGCTTACAGCGTCTTTGGAATCAACAGAATTTTCAACAACAATAGTAACACCTGTACCATCACTGTCTGATACGGCACGAATATAATTATCTCTTTCGGGAGATTTTCCCCTCATCCTTGAAACATTTTTTATCCATAAATGCCAAACACCGTCTATCTTTGTGTATGTCAAAAGTGTTCCGCTAGTCCAGTCCGGGTCATCTTTTTGGGTCTGTCTTGCTGTGTGGGCTAAATCCCATACCCTGTAATATTTTGTCTTTGGAAAATCTTCAAGTGAATCATGCCACTGTATTTTTTCTGTAACAAAAAGATTGCCACCACGTGTCTGCGGAGTACACTGATAAAGGGCTGAAAAAGAATAATCGCCCAATGCGGCACGTTGCTGATTGTAAAATTCATCAGTAAATCTTTCAGGAAAAAGAAAATCCCATTTCTGATGTTCCCAATGAGCTTTCACATCTCCTTTCTTTTCAACCCAAACATCACCTTCTCCATTCATCGCCGGGAAGGATACTATCTTAAACTTTGGAAAGTGTTTATCATAAACATCACTCTGAGGGTCTAGTTTTTTTTCTATGCGACCAATAATATCGTCAACGTGCCATTGTGTAGCAAGTACAATGGTTATAGAAACTGGAGCTCTACGAGTCAAGAATGAGTTTGTGAACTCATCCCATATTTTATCCCTCATAAGTTGACTTTCTGCATTATCTCTACCTGCTATATAGTCATCAAGCATACCGATAGAATAACCATTACCTGTGATACCAGAAATCAAACCACTTGCAGTAACAATCCCTTTATGACCTTCAATCCCCCATTGCTGAACACCACCGTCAATTACTGAATCAGGATAAAGTTCTTGATATTTTTCACTTTTGATTATATCACGTGCAAGTTTTGAATTTTTCAATGCAAGGACTGAATTGTAGCAACATATCATAGCGTCCTTGTCGGGAAATTCTCCAATAAAGTGGGCTGTAAGATTCTGCGATAGAATTTCTGATTTACCAGCACGAGGATGAACTTTTATTACAAGATATGTTGATTTGCCGTGCTTCAAATCATCTATAGCGGTATCAATAAGATGACATATCGTCCTTGTATGCCGACCAACAACATAAGGCTCATCTTGTTTTTGCCAGCAATGCTTTATAAAAGCTAAATGAGAATATCTACTTCTAAAAATTTCAACAGCATCTGTAGATAAAATTTCCATTATTTTTCATTAGATTCAGACATCTTATCACACATATCGAGAAAATCCTCACGCTCTTCTGGACTTAGTTTATCAAGGGAATCTTTTACATTTTCCATTATACCAATACCAGAAACATTTGCGGCCATATCAACATGCTGAACAAAATCGCCGTCTATAAATTTCATTATTTTTTCCATGCAGTTTGCACGTACATTTTCTTGTTCTGCCGTAAAAGCCAATTTTATATAAGCAAGACACAAGGCTGTTTTTCCGTCAATATTTCTAGTTTCCCCTGTTGAGTGATTGGTATAAGTCTGCTTCTGTTTTTTTAATTCTGCATTCAAAATATCACAAAAAGACTTGCCTTTTCTTGGTCTGCCTTTAGGATTGCCAGATTTGCCTTTTTGAAAAAGCCACGGTTTATCTTTGTTTTCAATCATTATTCCCACCTTTCTTATAAACTTACGGATAAAGCCTTTTCAATAACTTTATCCATATCAAGATATTTATATAACCCAAGTCTTCCGCCTACAATAATATTTTTTTCATCAGCCAATTTTTTGTACTGCATATATATATTTTCATTTTTTTTATTACTTATAGGATAATAAGGCTCAAGACCTTGTTTCCATTTTATAGGAAATTCATACGAAACAATAGTTTTGGTTTGATTGCATAAATTAAAATATTTATGCTCAATAGTTCTTGTATACGGAATATCACCGCTTGTATAATTAATAACTGCATTGCCCTGAAAATTATCACAGTCATATAGCTTTGTAACAAAATTTAAGCTACGATACTCTAAATCTCCAAAGCAATAATCAAAAAGTTCTGCCAAATCTCCTGTATATACAATTTTTTTAGCTATGGAAAGCAAATCTTTCTTTTCTTTGATAAAATCACAGTTTAATATAATTTCAGTATCATTAAACATTCTTTTTATCATATCTGTATAACCATCAACAGGCACTCCCTGAAAAGGGTCATTAAAATAATTGTTGTCAAACGTATAACGCACAGGAATACGTCCAATTATGTCTGGACTTAATTCATCACATCTCATTCCCCATTGTTTTTCAGTATAACCTTTAATCAATTTTTCATAAATATCTGTTCCAACTAGACTAATTGCTTTCTCTTCTAGGTTCAGAGGATTCTTAATTCCTTTTGCCTGTTCCTTGATTCTTTCCTTTGCTTGGGCTGGAGTTTTTACATCACTCCATATTTTTGTAAAAGTGTTCATATTAAAGGGTAAATTGTAGACTTCATTGCCATATATTGCTATCGGAGAGTTAATGAATCTATTAAAACAAGCAAACTGATTAACATATCGCCATATACTTTCTTTGTTGGTATGGAATATATGAGCACCGTATTTATGAACTGTTATACCTTCATTTTGATAAGTAAAACAATTACCTCCAATATGATTTCTTTTTTCTATAACGAGAACTTTAAAATTTTGTTTTTTCAATCTATCAGCAAGAACAGCATTAAATAATCCTGCTCCAATTAATAGGTAATCATACTTTCTTTTCATTAAATCTTATACAGTTTCATCCGTTTACAAATAAAATCACTATCATTTGAATAAGAGTAAGCTCCACAATTCCTGAATAATACATAATCGCCATCAGCTATTGTCAAATTCAAATCTTTTTCAATTATATCATTTTCAGTACAAGCATAACCATGTAGCTCTTTTACAAAGACATCTTTATTACTATCAAAAGAAATAACATCAAAAGGAACATTTTTAGTTTTACAAATAAAACCTATATCAAAAATGCTAGTATCAACAATTGCAGTTTCGTTTTTTATTGAATCTACTTTCGACAAAAGAGAAACACTATTTGCTATAACAGGAGTTCCAGGCTCGATAATAATAGTTGGTAATATATCGAATACAGATTCGAGCATACTCTTTATGAGTGCTGCATATTCTGTAAAAGATATGTTTCTGTCAGAGAATTGTACGGAAAGCCTTTCATCCATGTCGCCATAAAAATTAGACCCAAAATCAATATATTCAATTTCTGAAAGCATATCTTTATCAAGCGATTTTAAAAATGAATAAATAAAAGAAGTTTTTTTATTCCATCCTTTTAAATCTCTGCCACCGTATCTGTGAAAATTAAATCCTACAAGTCGTACATATTTATCTGATTTCAAATCAGTCAAAAAATTATCCCATTCTTTGGATTGCGGAATAATCCCAAACCGTGAATAACCATTTCCAATATCAATATTTATCCGTACTCCAATTTTTATTTTTGTTTTCTTTTTTTGTGCAAAGTTTGATAATTTTTTATACATCTGATAACTATCTACATTAACAAATCCTCCATTCATTGCAATTTTAAAGCGGTAATATACATCTGACAAAACTCCATTATAAATTATTTGAGTGTACTTTGCTCCAGCTTTTAAGGCTTTCTTACACTCGTCTTTTGAGCATACTTCAAGAAATTTAATCTGTTTCTGTTTTAAAATTGTTTTTAAAATAATCATTGCATTATTTGTTTTTACAGAATATGCAATGATTATGGGAAGTTTAGAAAATGCTTCATTCAGAGATTTTGATACAGATAAAAACTTCTTACTATCAAATAAGAAACATGGTGTTTTATCTCTGAACTTTGATACTTGCAATATTTCTTTTGAAGTCAAATCCATAATATTTTCCCCACTTATTCTTCATGTTTTCAATAAATATTTTTTGTTCGTTTCGACTTTCAGAAGTATTTTTCCCGATTTCACTTTCTACACAAAAGTATCTCGGTTGAAATATGACACGATTAAAAATCATTTCCTGCATAGCCATATCAATATCACTAGAGCAAACATCATCCTTGTCATACTTTGCTTTTAAACATTCCTTGTTTATCCATCTCATGTGGCCAGGCATACCGACAAAAGCAACTTCTCTATTATACGCATAAACAGAACTGCTTGCATTATCACATGCAAGTCCAAGTTTTAAATCAACAATCAACTGTGCTATACGCTCTACTTCTTCTGTTATAGTCTTTGTATCTGGGGCTCCAGTTTCAAAAGATGTGATTGGAACACATTCTCTCTGACGATACATAAAGTTTTCTATATCATCATCACAAATATAAATTACATCTTCTGGAGTGTTATCTATTATCCACCATAATGTATCCATAAAATTATTGACTTTACCAGTTGGAATAACAAGCAAATTCGTTACATCGTTTGCCAAGTAATCCTCTTTCTCTTCTTCACGAACAACTACAGTGCAATAATCAAAAAATTTATGAGAAGTAATACATTTTGCTCTATGACAAGACATCACATATATATTAAAAGTAGGTTGCTGCAAAATACTTCTCCATTTTTAATCCGTAATTAAAATGATATTCTTTTTCTTTATATTCACCGATAAGCATTTTACAGCGGTCATACAAAAAGTCTGCACCAGATTTTGTAACAAAAGGAAGAGAACCGTTTATACGTGGATTGATTTCAAGCAGATAAACATTGTCCCCGTCAATTATAAAATCAGCACAAGAATTTCCATCTAATTTTGTCTTTTCTATGATTTCTTTATGAATAGCGTATGCTTTTTCATTTTTCTTTATTTCTCCATCAACAACACATCCATATTGCATTTCATAACCAACATAACCACAGATTGCTTTTACATTGCCATTTTCAGATAACGCAGATGTGCTGTAATCAAGTCCATTGATATATTTTTGGAGAATAATTTTACCTTTATAGAGTTCAAGTAATTTTGAAAGATAACTTTTCGTAATATACTTTGGCTTTCCTGTTTTTCCGATAAGGCAAATATCAAATGCTTTTTGCTCATCAATGACACAAAAACCAACACCACCACAACCATCTTTTATTTTACAGCAAACATTGCCATATTTTTTAATAAAAGATTCCACCTCCTCAATGTTATTTGGAATAATCTGAGGTGGCATATATTTCCCAAATTTTTTTTGAAGTTCTACTTTATCATTAACTATAGCCAATGCTTCTGATGAGGCAACAGATACTCTGATTCCGTTATCTTCAAATAAATGTCGATTTTTAGCGAGAATTGGCAATTCTTTTGTAATATATGGAATAATCACCTGAATATCGTATTTTCTACAGATATTCAACAAAGTAGGCAGATAATTTTTATCTGTAATAGAAGGAACAACAACAGCTTTATTTACGCTCGTTTTTAACAGTGCATTCTGATTATTATTAATTCCAACAACGAAAATTTCTTCTCCGTCCTTATTATTGCGCATGTCATCAATAAGTTCCTTTGACAATGCTCCGCAGCCTGTTATTAAAATTCTCATTAATTATCCTCTTTATTCTTCTTTACAAGTTCAACGTTTATTTTTTTAGGTACACTATCACGAATTATCATACCTTCTGGTACATCTTCATACCATATTGCCCTAGCCTTTATAGTTCTTTCGCCATTTTTCTTCTTTGCAATCAAAACTTTTTTATCTTCAAGATTGAACTTTTTTAAAAGCATTTCATAATCAAGTTCTGAACGGCAAACAATCATAATGTAGTCATATTTTTCATATCTAATAGGCTCTAGCAAATTTATTTTTCTATCAGCAGGCTCTTTTTCTTGTATATCAAGCCCCAAATCAATATTCAAATCTGCCGTCCATTCTGCAAGAACATTTAAATCCCATTCCCCAGAATGAGTATTGTCTTTAATGTTGATTGCTTTCAATTCTGCTGTTGTATACCCTATAAGCCTTTTACAATCCACTACAATATCCGGGTCTTTTTCATTCAATACAGTTGACCGTTGATTTCCTGCTATAACATTGTCTTTTTCGTCAATCAAAAAAATTCCAAAATCCCCAAACTGCTCTAAAGACCTTGAAAGTTCCTCTTTTTTTGCTTTTGATATTTTTCGAGGATTGCCGAAATTATGCTTTAAGTCGCCAACACGCATTTTGCAAATTTCAATTCTTTTTTCGCACATACGAAAAATATAATGCAAAAAAAACAGATTGTAAACACATAATTTTACAATCTGTTTTATATATAAAACTACAATCAATTCTCTGTAGGATTCAATGTTTTTCCTTCTTGGAATTTCTTTACTTTTTCTTGATTTTTTTCAGGAAAGTGATTAAACCATTCGCTCCAATCTCCTTCATCAAATAATGATGGTTGATGCGGTTTCAAAGCATCCTGCTCAGTTTTTATCATATCGAGTTTTGTTTTACCGTTTATCTTTCCTCGCAATGTATGGCAATCAAATACATAGTCTGGTAAATATTCAGTTCCTTGCATTTTCATTTGAGCAGCTGTTTTGTAATCAACATATTTATCATATTCTTCATCAGTAAGAATTCTATCACTAAACATGAAATTACAAGCGACGTAATCAGCATCTCTGTTTTTTCTTGCCATACATAACAAGACAACTGCCTTTGCTATAAACAAATCATTAGAACTATCTTTTTTAGCATTTTTGTTTACAAAATCATCAGCCTCTTTCAAAGCAACAATTTCTTTAGTAACAATTCCATAGCAATCTTCAGCAGAACATGTGTACAAACGTTTCCACATGTAATTTCTGAAATTAACAGACAATTCATTAGCCGCATAAGCAGCATTGCGAACATCACTTCGCCTTATCGCTTTCTGCAACATTGAACTAATCTCATACATATTGTATCCATTTCTTGTTTTTAAATCGAAGCCCATATAATTCTCCTTTTTTATTTATTTTAGTCATACCAAACTTGGTCATACCAAACTTGAATATAAATATAGCCAGAAAAATATCTGTTTATTTCATCTGCAATCATAGAGGGTATTGTGCTACTAAAAATATCTTTGATTTTTCTAATGTGTATATTTTTATCGTTATCTGTCAAATCTGGAATAAGACCACCATTGATGTTATCTATCAAAGATTTTTTCAAACGACGCAAAGATGTAGTAACGCATTGAACTCTCATAGAATCAAATGTCTTGTAAGAATCGCAGGTATATAAAAGATAGATTTTTTTTCATTCTTCAATCTCCTCGATATTAGAAAAACGTGGACCAATGTTATTAAGTCTATAGTCAAGTTTTCTATTTGTTTCACAAAGTATTGATAACTTATTCTGGGCATCTGATTCATCAGCAGCCCAAAATTCAATGGTCATTTCTTTACAATCATCTCCATAGCCGCACTTGACATCAGCTTTATACTTTTTAAGGCAAATCATTTTTATATCTCCTTACATAAAACTGAATGGGTCAATTCCCATATATTCAAGCTCCTCAAAGTCGTACATGATTTCATCAAAATCGCTTTCATCGTAGTTCTCAAGCCTGTCATAAATATCAGTTTTTAAAGCAACTGCTTCTTTTTCAATGTCATCTTCTTTCATTTTTTTATACCTTATAATTTTTTTTACGATATTGATTTGTTCATACAGGCAAGCCTAGAAGCTGTCTGCCACTTTCAATTCCTATTTGAAGATTTGTTCCCCAAATAGAATTTATAACATTCAAAGGAATATCCATTTCCTTTGAAACTTCTGTCTTATCTTGTATCCAGTGATTTATTCTTGCCATTTCAACATTGAGTTTTTGCATGAACTCCTTGCAGAACTTTACGTGGCGGTTGCCGTTCTTGTACAACTTCACATTGGCAAAAACTTTGCCGTCCGTTGTTTTTATGTCGAAATTCTTCCAATCGTCAATATAAATATCGTCATAAGCATTAGGAAAATTGAAATCAATATCAAAGCCAAGATTTTTTCCAATAACAACAGTATCTGAAAGGAAATCATGACATGATTCAGAGAACTTTGTCCGCCATACAGTTTCAAAGTTGATACAAGCAGTTACAATAATTCTGTAGTCAAGCATAATATTTTTCAGTTGCCTAGCTTTCTTTTCTTGAAAATGCCCAAACTTGTCATATAGATTTTCTTTCATATATCGCCAGTCATCATCACTCCAACGCTTATTAGATTTGTAACGTTGGATATTTTCAGTATTGCAGAGCGAATAAAAATATTCAGTAATTTGCTCATCAAAAAGTGTGTTTGAGTGTTTGATAATCCAAAGCGTAAGTTGAAATATGTTTTCAAGAGTGAAATCAATCGCAGTATTGTCATTCAATCTGTTAATGACTTTTCTTCTGCCTGTAGATGTAAGCCGAGAAGTTACTTTATCATACTTCTTAAAGAGCAAATCCCAATAGATATGTTTCAAACCTTGCAAGCGTTTTTTAAGAGATTCTTTAAGCATCTGAACATTAACTTTTAATTCATTGAACAAATCAGCGTCAAGTTCTTCTAACTTTCTGTAATTGTTATAAAGTTTATCCATATCACGGTTATAAAATTGCACTAACATTTCTGCCGTGTCGCCTTTTATCGCTAATTCGTTTTTAATTTCTTGTTCACGGTCAGAATTCAATTTTGTTTTATATTCATAAGTTTCTGCACTAATTTTGAATGTATCATCAAACCATACATCGAAGGGGTCTTTCAAACTTTCAGAACACTTAAAACGAATATTTGTTTTTGCAGTAATAAAAATCAAGTCTACAGTCGCACGTGCTTTTCTCTCTGCATTTTCAAAATTGTAAGTTCCGATAACTTCTGCTTTCATATTTCGCCGTTCAAGAGCATATTTTATATGTTCATTTTTTGCCCATCGGCTAGGAATTACAAGGGCAATCGCTTTGCAGTTTCCTTGCAAGATAATTTTTTCAGCCCACGTTTCATATTCTGAATAGGGCGGATTGCAAAAGATTACATCGACTTTCTTATCAATCAATGTCTGCTGGTTGAAGTCAGTTCCAAGCAGAACAATATTATCAGGAAGCTGTTCCGAAAGAATCATCGACTTCTCGATTCCGTACTTGCTTATGTTTTTGAATGTCTCATCAGTGCAAAGTTTCTGAAAGAAACCGCCATTTCCGCATCCTATGTCAAGGATTGAGCCGCAGTATCCGTAGTTATCACGGACTTTTTCTTTTTCTTTCAAAAAGACTGCAAAGGCTTTCACGATTTCGGAAGTTGTGGGATAAAATTCAAAATCTTCATTATTTTTTTTAATTTCTTTTATTAATTGGTTTGTACTTTTCATTGTGTGTAACCTCTGTTTTATGTTTTTTTTCATGCAATGTGAATCTATGCTTTTAATCAAGTCGATAATACATTGAAGTTTTAAATCCTTGTCTTTTGAGAGATTTTGTGAACGCTTCTGCCCATCGTGTGTTTCTATTTGCTTGTCCAACATAGTTTGGAATACCGATATAACCCTTGTTATATCCGTACATTTTACGAGCTGATAAACCACATTCGTTTAATATTCTAATAGTTTCTTGATATGTGAATGTTGACTCTTTCTGAATCATGCACATATCAAAATTACAAGAGCCATTATCTTCTGCATTGTATTTTACGGCATTGTTAGCCGCATAAATAGCAGTTTTTATTTGATCAATCCAAACCTCTTTGATTTCTTTTTTCGTCATTAAATCAATCCTCCTTTAAAATTCCCAGTCATAATATTTATACTGCCGACCAAATTCGACATACAGATTGCTTTTAGAACAACGCCACCGTCCATCGTTACGCAATGTAACACGAACTTCTGATTGTGCTGTAAATGTCTTTTTGATTAACCAGTTCTGATGTCCAATGCAAATCTCGCCCTTGCTTGGGTCTGCCTCAGTTTCGTTCTGACGAATCCAGCAGGTCTTACCGCTTTTGCTTAAACGGACTATAGTTGCAGGCTCTGCATCTGAATAATAATGGATTGTGCAACCCATTCCGATTGCTGGAACTTTTTTTCCAGCTTTTACAAATTCTTCAATTCTCATCAGTTACTCCTAAATTATGTTTTTCAATCGTAATATAAGGGTGTGTCATACGGCACTCGCAAAGTTTTATTTCTGATACCTTCTTCAAATTGTGCAAATCGTTTTCTTCCATCATTAATTGTTCCGCCAGTATGAAAAACATGCCCATTCAAAAAAAGTCTCATAAAGCCATGTCCTTGCAGTTCTGGGATGTCTATCAAAAACAAATAGTTTCGCCCAATCCTAATATGTTCGACAAGTTCGTATCGTGCAAGTTCTTTTTGGTTGTGGCAAAACGGATAGGCAATTTTTTGCCAATCCTCCCATTTTTCATAATTTCTATTAAGTTTCATTTTACTAACTCCTTACATCTAATTTTTAATTCTTCCCTTATGGCAGCAAACTATCTTTAGCAACCGTATTCGTTGAACAAGTACCGTATTTTTCAAAAAGATTAGAAACTGAAATCAAATCTTCTTTTTTCGCATTTTTATAAAGTCTATTTATATAAACTCCAATAAAATTACATGACTTCGATTAAAGTTTTTTCGCCAATTTTTATACATTCATTTATATTTTTACCAATGCTTTTATAGAAACCTGGATGAACAATACATTCATAGGCTCTTGCCATTTTTGACCTTTGTTCTTTAGTTATACCAATTCTGAAATCTTTAGCAATTTGCAATGCTTCTTTTATTTTGCCATCTTTTATGAACTGTCTAACAATTTCTGATTTATTCATTTTTTTTACCTCATCTTAAAAAATCTTCATCATACGCCATTTTTCATCATGAGCAGAATCATCAAACCATTTGGATTCTATAATCTGCTTGATTTCATCTTCTGTAATCTCACTAACTTCATCGCCATCAAAATCATAGGCAAATTTGAAATTTTCTTTCAGCTGATTAACTATATTGGAATATCTACGAAATTCTGATGAATATCCATCAGAACTATTCATCGCCGCCTTATAAAATAAAAGTGCATTTTTCTTGCTCGACCATTTTTCTTTTTGTCTGTAACAAACTACAGTTATCATTTTTTACCACCTTACTTCGCTTGTGCGAAGATTTTTTTTATTGTAACCTGTTTGGTTATCTATATTATTAATATATCATGTTAAATATTATTTGTCAATAGAAAAATAATATTTTGCGTTATTTTTTTAGGAAAATTGCTAGTTTCATTTAAACTAGCAAACCATTTAATTAATATTCACTTGGTACTTTTTGCCGTAATTCACAAGCCTTATTGATGTGGTCGTGGTCAATGTCTTCGTATGATTCCATATCGGCTAGCGTTCTTGCAACAGATAAAGCATTTGATTTTGCTTTAACAGTCCAATTACTAGGAAGTAATTTATCATAATTTACGCTTTCCGCCACTTTTCCATACGAAAACTTTACTTGCCCATTGTAAAAACCTCTTTCTCTTTGAATTTTAATTGCATTTGCAACAAGTTCTCTTGCACGTCTGATAGTTAATTTTGATTTTTCATTTTCGGACGGCTTATTTACTTCAATTCTGATAGGGAAAGAATCAAGTAAAGGGTTAGTAACCTTTTGCCAATATTGTTTTACGGCATTTGGTGAACAAAAGCAAATTTTATCGCTTCCACATGGGCATCTATTCACGGTCAGAACAAGCTGAAATTTAGAGGGATATGTAGCCGTCCTACCAGCACGACTAAGCGTAATTTGCCCATTTTCAAGAGGAACTCGTAGCATTTGTAAAACGCTAGTTCTAAATTCTGAAGCTTCATCTAAAAACAAAACTCCATTATGAGCAAGAGAAATTTCTCCACATCTTAGATTTGTACCACCTCCGAAAATTCCTTCAATTGTTGCGGTTTGATGAGGCATCCTAAACGGTGTAAAAGGTTTAGAACATAAACCATGAAAACCGCTAAGACTGTACAACCTTTCTATCCCTTGAAATTCTTCACTTGTTGGAAGTGGTATGATTTTTTTCATTTCTGTTGCGACAAAACTTTTGCCACAATTCATGCCACCCCATAATAATAAATTGTGCTTTCCTGCTACGGTGGCAATAACTGCAAGTGCAGTATCTTCTGAATAGTCAGACAAGAAAATATCATCAAGGCTTTCATTTTCTTCTAGTTCAGAAAAAATGACTTCATCACTATTTTCTACTCCATCGCTATTTTCTGTAGAATATTCTTTTAAATCTTGCGATATTTCTATATTTTCCATTGCGTCCACAGCCTCTCTTATATTGCCGACATAAACGGCATTTATTTCTTTTGGCGGTGTGTCTGACCCTTTTGCGATAATTGCGTGTTTTATACCGTTTTCTATAGCCATTTGCATGGCTACAAATACACTTTTTGCAGGTCGTAATGTGCCATCAAGGTTTAATTCCCCTAATACAAGAATATCTTTTTGAGGAACATTTTGTATTGTTAAGGCTAATGCCAAATCGTGATTAGAACTTCTTTTTAATAAGTCAGAAGGTGATAAATTAAGTAAAATTCTTTTTTTTGGTAATTCATAACCGCTATTTTCTAGGGAAAGTTTTAATTTTTCCCTTAAACTTGAAATCAAACTTTCATAAATTCCGCAGATGTCTATTGAAAAATTGCCGTCTTTAATAAGGATGTCCGTGTGAATCAAATTTCCATTGCCGAATGGCTCAAAACTGTAAATCATATATTAATCTCCTTTATTCAAAATCTTTTTCATAAGCTTGAGTTCTATATGTTCTGCTATGATAACAATCCTATTGTAAACTTCATTATCTAAACCTTGCCATCTCTCTTCTTTTAATTTTCCAACAAGTCTAACCCCTCTTTTTGCTCTCAGTCTTTCTTTATAACGGTCTATCATCTGTCCAAAAAGATAAACATTAAAATAAGAATACGAGGTTACAAAACAACCATCCGTATCTTTTCCAGTAATTTCATGCACAATTCTTAAATCTAAAAAAGCACCGTGTACAGGGTCTTTTTTAAGTTCAAAAGAATCTATATTCCCCTCTAGTATAATTTGGTTTAATTGATTCATAATAACTCCTTTAACCTATTTATGCAGATTCTAAAATGTAATCCACTATAAACATTATTTTATTTTTATCTTTACCATTTATAGTTTTTTTCCATGTTTCTAAATGTCCAGATAAACTTACATTTTTATAAAGTTTTAAGTTTTTCTTTTTCGCCTCTTCATACATATTTCGAGGTATTAAACAAGAAAACTCTAAAACTTGAGAAGTATAAATTTCTTGCCTTTTTGCTTCTCCTCTTATTTTTAAACTTATTGCAAACTCTCCTTTTAGTTCTTTTATATAAAAAATCTCTCCAGAAACAGTCCACTCATTCATTGATAAAATCATTAGCACCTCTTTTTTATTTAACTTCTCTTTTTTCAACACGATAAAAGATACCTTTGCTTTTTATCCATGAATCACCATTTCTTTTTTTTGCATATTCATCGGCTTTCTTTTTTGTTGAATAGACACAACTTATACGGTCATATCCCTCATCTCTCTCAATAACAAGATATACATTTTTCATTTTACTGCCTCCTCATTTTTAAGAATCTCAAACTCATCATTTTCTGGCTGAACAGCAAGCCCTCCCCAAGTGCCATGCAATTGCCCAATATCATCAATAACTCTGACAACACCTGTTCGACCATTGTACTGAGGCTCCCCACTCATCATTACAATTCTGATGACATCACCAACTTTTACCATTTTTCATCCTCCAGTTTGATATTATTTATTTTTGTTATCGCTTCATTTAAGATTGACTGAACATTTATGTTCTCTTCAATTTCAATGAACCAAAAGCAAATATTTATGGCATATTTTAAAAGTTTTATAATGACACTTCTTGAAAAAGTGCTATATCTGCTTTTCTCAAGGTATTTTTTTTGTGTTTTGTCAATTTTTATTGATATTTTCATATTTATCTCCTAAATATTTCCAATGTTTTGCTATAACTAGATCGAAATGTTACACCCTCATTTAACACATAAACTCTTACAAGTTTTATTATCTTAAATTCTCTCAACTTTTCATTTTCGTCAAACTCCTACATATTCTCAATTACAGTTGGAAAATAATAATCTTTATAGAGTTTTTTAATTTCACTAGCGACCCTCATTGCATTCTGCTGTGCTTCAAGGAATCTAGTGAACTCCTTCTGATTCAAAGCACCGTAGCTTGTTGTCTGAATCTCAACATCAATTTCGTCCCGTCCGAGAAGCTTGTTTTTATTTCTGATGTAGATTCTAGGCAGATACCCAACGGAATCATTCGCCACAATCTCAAGCATAAAATATCCGCTTTCGTTAACAAACGGATAATAAACGTCATATCCGTTGCATTGAGCAAAGTAAATAAATGTTTCGCAGTCTTCTCTAATATGTTCAATAACCTTTTTGAGGTTTTCTTTACCTTTTGTAAGTGTGTAAGTTTTCATCATTTTTTCCTTACTTCGCTTGTGCGAAGATTTTTTTATTGTAACCTGTTTGGTTATCTATATTATTAATATATCATGTTACATATTATTTGTCAATAGAAAAATAATATTTTGTGTTATTTTTTTTTATTGCTTTTTTCAATACATATTTTTGAACATCAAGAATTTGAATCATCGGCAGACCTTTATAAACATTATCAAAGATAAACCAGCCAGTATTGAGCATACCACACTCGAATCTGCCGTCATTTCGGAATGGCTTGTCGTAGGCTATTTTTCTATCAAATGGGCATACGTACTTTAAATGTTCCCAAAGTCCACTAACATTGCGGTTATGACAACAGAAATAATCAAGTTTCCCTAAAACTATAGTGTGATTAGAAATACCTTTCGCTCTAATAACAAAGTCATCAAACAATTTAAAAGGCGGATTCATTATAATAATGTCGTAAAATTTCTTTTTAGTCGTATCATCAAGAAAATCATAACCGCTAGTAATATCACGTTCTATAATGTTACGGAAATGATATTTTCTTAAAATGTCGCCTATTCTCTTGTTACCGCAACAAGGGTCTAAGATGATACTTTCCCTACTTACTCCTGCAAGCATATTTATCAACACCTCCGTGCAAGCGTAGGGAGTTTCATAAAAATCATTTTTTGGTCGTTCAGATTCTTTTTTTCTATTTGCATAAGCCTTTCCCATAAAAACACCTCGTTAATCTTTCTTAAACTATCTAAACGTATCTCCAAGCCTGTCCGCCCATTTTTCAGGATAACCGCTATAATACCACTTATATCTTCTGTTTTTCTCCCATTTTTTATGTGCTATCCTATCCCAAATATTTCTAGCAATGCTTGGAAAGCCTATCAAAGGCAGATAGAGCCAACCTAAAATCTTAGACTGCACCTGATGTCCGTATTCGTGTCTTATCGCATTGTTTGCCACCTCTTTTCCCATATAGTAATAATCAAGGATTATATAATTGCCAAGAGAAACACCGCTATTGAAGAAGTTTTTCTTAAAGTAATATATAACATCTTGGTTTTTACCTGTTATATGGAAATATAAATTCCTTGAGCTTTTCATCTCAACTTTTCTTGTTAAAAGGAAGCCGATTATATTTTGTGGCAACTGCCAAATGTATAAAAATATTCTTACAAAAGTTTTCATTATTCAACCTCTTTGTAAATAAAAATAAAGTCCGTTTATATATAAAGTTGTCAGACGCTATATATAGGTGGACTAATCCTTAGAAATTCTAAATAAACAATACAAAAGAGGTAAATGACACTGGCGATTATTGTAACAATGCTCCAAAACATCTATTTTGACACTCCTTTTATATTTCGTAATCTTTGCATTTTACTTTCGTGATTACCCTATCACCGTTGCCGAATGAAAGTTCATACATTGGCTTGCCGACAAGTCCTTCTAATGGTGCGGAAGGGTCGAATGGACATTTGCAACATTCTTTCGGCTTATCTTCAAGAATACGACCTTCTAGTGATTTCATGGGCAAATTTCTTTTTCCAGTGTAAAATTCTTCCGAGACTTTTACAAAGTGTACAGCTGATTCAATCGTGCTTGTGAACATAATCGGAACAATATCAATCCTTGACTTATCGTTGTATGTGTTTACAAATGTTTCAAGAGCTTCTCTGTTCCACCAGTTGCCGTTCTCGCCGTTCTGAATGTCAAAAGCATAGAAGTAACCGTCATGGTGTCCGTAGTTCTGGTTGAAGTCATCAGACACAAATTCTCCATAGAGATTTACAGACTTATTTCCATAAAGCTGTTCAAAGATTGTCTCTGCCTCTTTTGTGCAGAAAGTTTCATCGAGCCATTTTTTGGTTCTTTCATTAAACTGCGTCTTGTCTGTATGACCGTAATAACTGACACGCTCGCCATCCCATTTTACATAAATAGATGTGCCATCAGCCTTTGCAGTCCAGACCCACATTATGTCTTTGAGCAGCTCAAATTCGGGTTTAGCCCACAACTTCTCGTTTACATACTTGGATTTCGCAGAATCTCTCTTGAATGGTGCTAATATTTTTGTGTAATAGTGCATATCTTTATTCTCCTTGCGTGATTTTTTTTATTCCTTGTCAAAGGCTAGTTTGCATAGCGATTCTATCTTCTCGTATGCCTCAAGATATTTGTCGTGAACGAAATACCCTTCTGTGTCATGTATCATAAAGTAGTCTGCAAGCTCCTCTATACTGCCAGAATTGGCTGCTTTCCATTCGTCAAAAGTCATATCCTAAACTCCCATTTGTCATAGTTATTGCAGACGTTGCAAGGCTCTCTAAGCTCGTCCTTGTCCAAGTCCAAGACTTCCATTTCCAGGACTTTTTGACGGTGATTGCAGTTCTCGCAGCACTTCATCTTCCTGATGAGTTCGTCTTTCTGCTGGATAATCCCAAGCAGCTCGCATTTCTCCTCTTCAAGCCTTTGAAATTCTGTCAGCCTTACCCACGACCTGTCGTTGAAAACCACAATCTCTAGTTCTTCTTCTGTCATAGCATTATTCCTCTATTCCGCATGGCGAGCCGTCAAGATAGGTGTAATCTTCAAATAAAGCGTATAACGGCATTGAATAGATACTGCATTCAAGGATAAATGTTACTTTTTTTTCAGAAAATCGTGTTATAAGATAACTATTCTTTACTGTACCTTTTTTTATCCAAATCAAAGGGCTGTACATCGGATTGTTCTTTCCGCTCCAGCCGCCGTATGAGTTGTAGCGTTTCTTGAAGTCCTCTATCATCTCGTCCGTGTCCTTGTATGGGCGGAACTTCTTTTCTTTTGGTTCTTCAACAAGATAGAAAAGGTTCCAAGAATCATAATCTCCGACTAAATTTTTAGCTAAGAATCTAAATTCTTCGTCTGGCTTTAATATTTCTTTTATGGTGAAAAAGTTGTCCTTTTTATTATGAATCACACACTGCAACTCATAAAGGTTATCAGCAAAATATCCCTTACTTCCAACTTTAACTTCATCAGCATTTACTGCTGTGTAAACTTTTGACTTGTCAAATACCATAATTTGTCTCCTTTCAAATTACTCCGGCGTAAAGCCGGGTGATTCAAGATACTTAATTACACGCTAGTCGCGTGTAATCAGGAAAGCCGGGGCAACGCCACCGGTGCTAAGACTTGCGTCGTAGTAGTAGCTATAACCGTCGCTGAAGACATAGCAGAAGGCGGTGGAGTTCGAGGCGTATGGCGATTTCAGCCACCACCACCATATATCACTATCATCGTTTAACACTTTGATTCTGTTTTTTCTTGACTTGAAATATTCAAGGTCTTCAAACACCTGCTCTTTTGTAAGCAAGCTGCAATCCTTGACATCTACACCGATAGCCTTAACAAGCGCGTTTCTAAAAGCGTTTTTGAGATAACCGCCTAATTCTGTTTCTTCAAAGTCGCCGCTCTTTACATAATCTTCATCAATGCAGTGTCTGAAAAGAATATTTTCAAAGTTGAACAAAACACCGTCTTTCCTTACATCAACCGCAATAACCGGCACGTTTTCAAGATTGATTTCTTCAAAACTTCCAGTCGCTTTTACTGTAAGTTCCTCGATATAGAATCTGTCGCCGACTTTCACATTGCTGCTTGTCAAATTAGCACCTTCAAGAGTTATTGCTTTTCTTGGCTCTTCTGCCATGTCAACTATGGAGCGGAGATGCTTGTTCTCCTCTTCCCGCCGTTCAATCAAGCAGTCCGCTTTTGCTTGGTCGTAACCGTCCATAAAAGCGTTCATATAATATCTAGCCCCTCCACAAAGCAGGTCTAGTTGCTCACACTTCTTTATACAACCCTTGCACGCATATTTTTTAGCAGATTCAATCGCTTTTTCTTCTTCTGTCATTAAGTTCTCCTTATGCTTCCGCCTCAATTTCTCTCCGGCAGTTCCGCCCATGCCTCAATCTCGCTCCAGTCGTATTTGAAAAAGAAGCCTGTATCGTCATATTCAAGAGTATCAACATCAAAGCCATACTTGGTTTTAAGAAGATATTCCTTCCCTTCTTCCACCGGATTATCAGTGGTTATGTAGCCGTTTTCGTCTGGTTTGTCAAAACAGGTTACTTTGTGCCATACAAGGGCGGATTTTTTCAAGGCTTCGTTTTCTTTTGCAAGATTTTCCAAATGCTTTTTTCCGCATTGAAGTTCACATTCGTTTTTCTTGCCTACTTCGTAGCCGTCTGTATAACCAGCATTAAAACCTACCCTGTAAGCGTGTTCTACCTCATCTTCTGATGTAACAAATTTTGTCGTATCAGAAGTAGAAAGATAAAAGCATACATGACTTTTTGCGTATTCTTTTGCTTTCTTTTTCATTTCTTCTTTTGTCATCTTTTTTACTCCTTTTCTGTCATCTTTTTACAACCTTATATGATTTTGGAAGCAGATGAACAAGCATATCAAAATAATGCTCGTTCATGGTTTCAAGGTATTTCCGCCTTATGACTTCGCAATCCCTGATTAGGCTTTCATATATAGATGTTGGATAAACATTTATGGTGCAAGACTTCCATTTTTCAGCCGGATAGTTGAAGTGTTCAACTTTAACTTCCTCGTAATGATAGTTTTCCCATTTTTCAAAACACGATTCGTCAATCGGTGTGCTGATTATCAGTTCTTTTTCTTCTGCCGTCATATCCTAATCTCCCATTTGTCATAGTTATTGCAGACGTTGCAAGGCTCTCTAAGCTCGTCCAGCTTTCTTCTTGCCTCTACAATCAGATTTCTTAGCTCATCAGTGTCAACCATGCGTCTTGTCGTGTAGTTTGCAAGTTCTGTAAGAACGTTGTATGCATCCACCCGATAGATTATGTCATTGTCGCCTTGGTTGATTATCATTCTTCTTCCTCCATAAAGTCGTTTAGACACAGAATGTCTAATGTCTTTGCTATCAAACGCTCCAACTTCGCCCCTTTTGATTTTTTCCAGTTTGGAAGCAAGTAGATGTATCTGCATTTCAAAAGCACGGCTATGTCCGCCTTCATGAAATCTTCCCAAGTCCAGTTTCTAGTGTCCTCGTGGCGGTTGATTTTTAGCGGGTTGATTGCAATAAAGCCTTTTTCCTCAAGAAGTGTTTCAGCTTCTTCAAAGGCTTTTTCATACTTTGCTTTTGGAAGCCCTGTTATCGCTCCGCTGATGTAAACCGTTTCTTCCTTGCTTTTTGGAAAAATGATTTCATCCGCATGGCAACGTGTCCAGAATCCCGCGATAAAGTCTTTTTCAGACTGCGTTTCCGCTTCGCTTTGCCGGTATTCTATGCTCTCCTGAACATCCTTTGGCAGTTCCTTATCCCTGTAGCGTTCGTACATGGTTTTATGCTTCATTGCTATATCTCCTCAACCTTTATTATTCTGTAATCACATTCATCTAAGCCGTAGATTTTTATGCACTCTTCAACGCTTCTTACACTGCACTCTCGCCTTCTCCACTCTCCGTGCGTGTATTCGTCTTTAAATTCAAAGATTATTCTTTTCATTTCTTGCTCCTAAACATCAGTTATAATTCTTCTAACTCAATTAAAAGTTTTTCTTTTTGTCTTATACACTCTTCCAAAATAAGATTTAAAATTTTTTTTAAATCTATTTCATCTCTTTGAAAACCAAACTCCCATGTGCCATAATCTTCTACGACATTACAGTGCAGATTTTCAATAAAAGCATTTGAAACATTACAAAACTTGATAATAACCTGTTCTAAATGACTGATTTTTTTTTCAAGTTCGTTTGCTTTTTGTAAAAGAGTACGTTTCATTTTTGCCCCCAATAATTACCTATGCCATTAACCTTTTCTATTTCATATTCCCCATACTTAGGTTGCCCTAGGGTAATATTAAATTTCTCTAAACAGAGAGGACATTGACAATCAATCGTTTCTCCAACAGGGTCAGTTATTTTGTCCAATAAATTATTAAATCTGTATAGGTAATATCCCTCCTCGCAGTATGGACAAGGAACCCTTGTGAACTCCAGCTCTTCATTGTAAAATTCCATTTTCTACTCCATTTTTATTTTTTTTCTTTAAAAATATTTACCATGAAGTTAGATACCCATATTGACATACGCTGAATACAAGAAAAGTCATTGTTTTTTGAATCGTCTATTCTTGGAGGTGCAAACGGAACATTGTCAAGAATACTGTGCACTTCTTCAAGCTCTCTTTCTTTTTTTTCAAGTTCTTCTGAATATAGGTTATGCCAATACTTTTCCGTTTTTAGCTCCTCTTCCAATTGTTCTATTTGTTTTTTCAAATCAGTAATTTTAGGTTTTTGTGTACTCATTTTAATTTTCTCCTTCTATTTTCCCTCTAGCAAATACATTGCCATTTCTTGTGGAGTTCTGAACTCTCCGAAGGTTAAATCCCCTGTTTCAAATTCTCTTATTCTTTCTTCTATCTCGTTCTGTTTTCTGTTGTTAGTTTCAGCAATTTCTCTTGCTAACTCATAAACAGGTTCTGTGAACGAGCCAAGTTCTAAACCTTCCTTGAAGTAAACTGCAATTCTGAATAAATCTTTGCAATCTGTTTTTGCTTGCAATTTAATATCATTAGGGATTAACTGTTTTATACTTTGTGGAATTTTTATCATTAAAGACATATCCCAGCGGTTCTAAAAAGTTTGAAACAGTTTACCCGTCTATCCTCTTTAAAAGACGGGAACTCTGCCCAATTCTGGCAAAGTTGAAATTCTTGCAGAAACTTCTGGGGCTTGAAACCCAACCCTCTGATATTGCTAACTTGTAAACCAAGATTTTGCAACATTAAAGCAATTTTACAAGATGTAAATTGTCCGTTACCATGTACATTAAATTTCATTTTCAACCACCTTACTTCGCTTGTGCGAAGATTTTTTTATTATAACCTTTTTGGTTATTTATATTATTAATATATCATGTTACATATTATTTGTCAATAGGAAAATAATATACAACATTATTTTATTAACTATCAATTTTTAAAGACCTCTCATCATCTGCGTCAATAACAACAATAGAACTATCTTGTCTTAAACGACTTAAAATATCGTTATCAACAAAATTTTCAAAACATTTAGAACACCCACCGAGTTTACAAAATCTCTTAAAATGTGTATTACCCATGAGCATAAAAGGAAGTTTTCTAGTATGCCGTTTATCAAGGATAAAACTAAGCCAATTTTGTTCTGTATCAGAATTTTTTGTTCTGCCAAATTCATCTATTGCAAGAAAAGGTACAGAAGCAAGTTCTTTTACAATTTCTAATTCACTTTTTTTTGCTAAAGATGAATAGGATTGACGAATCATTGCACTGATTTCATACATTGAATAGATTTTGCCATTAAGTTCTTTTGCTGCAATACTTGCAAGCATTGTTTTTCCCACACCATTCGAGCCGAGCAATATTACTTTGCCATGTTTTTGAAGAACCATATTTTTTACTGCATTTAAGGCTTTTTCTTGAGAAGGTGTTTTACATTTGAAATCACTAAAAGTCTTTTTGTAATATTCTGGTTCAATATTTAACTTTTTATACTTTTCTATTAATATTTTTTCGTTTTCATCATTTTGTAGTTTTTCTTTATCTTTTAAACACAAAGGGCATTCTGTATGTATTTCTCCAAATACAGGATGTTCTCCACAAGTTGCTTTATATATGCCATGTTTTTTGCATACAACATCTTTTATAAATGTTTTTATATCGACAGAAAACAGTTTATCTTTTTCCATAATTACATTTCCTTTATGAAATTAAATCTGCCAAATCATATTTGTTCTCTAATTTTCTTTGTTGTGATATTTCTGTATTATTAACAAGACTTGCAAGAACTCCACTAGATAAAATTGTTGTAAGACAATAGCCTTTATTTATACAAAAATCGTTATTTACGCTATTCTTTACCGCTTTTAATACGGTTTCAAAGCTATATTTAGACAAACAGTCTTTAGTCAATTTTCTACTTGCAGACCAATTTATAATTGGATTTGGTGAGTTAAGCACACCTTTTTTGTATAAATGTTCATAATTTTCTAAATACTGTTTTTCTATTTTTTCAATATCATTTTTTGGTTCTTTTTCTAATAACTTAGGTTTCCATGTTGTTGTAGATTTTGAAACAGAGTTTACTTTTGGTGTTTCAAACATTTTCATCTGATGGAATTCTGATTTTAAACAGTAACTACCATCTTTTAAAATATCTAATAATGCCTTTTCATTTTTTGCTACAGTTTCTGTATATCTATCAGAACGAATGTAGTTATTTAATCGCCAATGACGGATAACAATTATTCCACTATCAAAAGGAATAATAAAACTTTTTGCAACTAACAATTTCATATCATCAATAGTTGCTCCACATTGCCGCATTATCCCTTTTGGAGAATTTACAAAGCCATCATCATCTCCGAACATACTTAAAGTAAAATACAAGCATCTTGTGCTTGGTGGCATATCTAAAAATTCATCAGACAAAACTATAGATTTGCTAAACATTCTTTTTTCTGCCATATTATCCTCTTAAAATAAAACGCCTTTATTGTTTCTTGTTTAGAAAAGAGTTTATCAATCTCTTTTTTTTTCGTATGTGTGAAATTGTATTAAAAATATTTATTTTTTGTAAATAATTATTCTTCGCTATTTATTAAATCTTCAATTTTTTCCTCTTCATATTCGTGTATTAAATCTTCAATTTTTCCTTGCAGTTTTTTTGCAATATCAGAATTGAAGATATTAGAAAATCTATCTAATAGTCCAAAAATTAATTTTGCTTCATTTTCTGAAAGTTCTAATTTTATTGGCATATTTACCCTTATATTAACATATTATGTTCCAAGAAACTCCAATAGTCATATTTTGTAATGATTACATGGTCAAATAACTGTAACCCTAATAAATCCAAGCCTTTTTTTAAGTCTTTTGTTGTTTCTACATCTTCATCGCTAGGTGAAGAGTTATTACTTGGGTGATTATGAAACAATATTACGCCACTAGGCTTTTTTCTTAATATATTCCAAAATACAACTTTTTTATCAATAAAAATTTTATTACTTCCTCCTATAAATAAAATTTGTTTTGATAATATTTTATTACCACCATCGATACATAAAATTCCAAAATATTCTTGTTTTTTACATGAATATTTTTTTATAACTGGAATTACATCTCTAGGACTTTTTACATATAAATCTTTCATCTGTTTAGTCATCTACTTTAGTTACCTCATAAATTTGAATATCATCTGCTTCCAACGCATGACAACGAATACCATCAAAGAAATAATTCAAAACATCTAAAATCGAACCGTTTGTATAATCAGGATTCACTCTTTCATATAGACAGCATTCATCCACGAAAAAATAATCTTTATAAAAACAATGTTCATTTTCAAAATGGTATTCATAACCATTTATCAAAAACAAACAATTTTTGATATAATCAAAAGACTCTTTAAAATTTTTTGATAAAATTGTTAAGTCAAGTTTTTTATAACTTTTCATAACTTTTTTGAAGTTTTCTTTACCTTTTGTAAGTGTGTAAGTTTTCATCATTTTTTCCTTACTTCGCTTGTGCGAAGATTTTTTTATTGTAACCTGTTTGGTTATCTATATTATTAATATATCATGTTACATATTATTTGTCAATAGAAAAATAATATTTTGCGTTATTTTTATTGTTTTTTTTTATTACAACTGTTATATTATTAACATGAATAACTTAATTTTTGACGAAAAAGCATTTTGGCTTCGATTAAAAAAATTATCTCACGAACGAAATATTCAACAGAAAAAATACTGTGAAGATTTGGGATTTAACGTACAAGTTTTTAGAAACAAAATAACTCGTAACACATATCCTACTATTGAACAATTAGTAAAACTTGCTCAATATTTTGAAGTTTCTGTAGAATATCTTTTGTTCGGTGTTGATAGAAACCCCTACCAAAAAGAAAATGAGATACTGAAACAGAAAATAAAGGCAATTTCTGAAATAATTTCTAATTAATGAAAATATTCACCTCTTTTTTTTAGTTTTGTTTTATGATGTGTTAAATGATATGTATGGCAATATCGACAAAAATAACTTCTTAATGGAATGTTCTCACCACGATTATTCCATTTTAGTCTATTATTTTTAAACATTCTTATAGTTTCTCCTGCTTCTCGTTGCGAGTAGCATTTTTTTCCTGTATATTTGCATACAGCTTTTTCTTTCATAAAAAATCCTTTAGATATTAGTTATCAAATATATAACCATCTTCTGCTGCTATTCTGTAAAGAACACTTATTAAGGTTGCCATTTGCTTTACATCTGATTCTTTTGTGCTAACAGGAATCATTATACCATTTTTTGAAAATGGTACTTCTTGTTTTTCCCAAAGCCCTTCATCCATTGCCCTATACTTTACACCAATAGCAACGTCATCTTTTGACATACCACAATGGTTTCCATACTCGGTACACATAGCCCACCATTTGTTGTTTTCCTTTATTGTGCGTTTTCTATATGGCGGAGTGATTTCTAGCTTTATATAACCGCCATATTTTTTTTCACATAAATCAACAAGTCTCTTTAGTGCTGAACGTACCCCATAATCGTATGCACACAAAAGAAGCTTGCCTTCTTTATGTATATAAGATTCTATTTTCATTATTACTTTTGTCTTTTCCATTAAAATACCTTATCTAAAAAGTTTTTATAAAGATACAACATCTTGGGTTGTTTTTATCATATAAATTATCAACTTCGATACGTCTTATAATTTGCCAATTATCATCAACAATGATTTTTGAATCAACAAGCAAATCAAGAATACTTGAAACCATATTATCACTATCACGTCTATGTAAATCACCATGAAAAAATGCAATATTCAGAACGCATGAATTTTCTATCATAGGAACAATATGTATCTGCTGTAAAATCTCTGATTTTGCATTTTTGTGCCAGTTTGTATATCTTTTATTTGGAAAACTTCGACCGCTTCTTGTGTTTATGCGGCTATTCTTCTTTGACGGAGTTTCACCAGTCAATGTTAGTTTTATTTCCATTCTTGTTTATCTCCTGTGTTATTTTTTTTATAAGGCAATCAAAATTCAGAACATCTGATTTCGACTGTGTGAACTCCAACGCTTTTTTTATTGTAAGTAACTCGAGATAATCAAACTTCATAAGCAAGTTCCTTTTCTATGAGCGTAGAAAGGTCATCAAGACTATCATCATTACAAAGTTTAATAATCTTTCGTTTCAGTTCGTCAGTATACCTTATATAGCGTGTTCGTAAGATTCCCATTTTCTCAAAATCTTTCTTCTTATTCTGAATAAGCCAATCCTTATAAACATTACAACTATCTTTCTTATTGTGATGATTCCAATGATGCCTTCTGCATTGCGAATAGGCATTGGGCGGATAAAACATAAGGCTTAAATTCGCTCCCTGCGTAAAGAAATGTGAACATTCAAGGCCTCCGTAACAAGGTTCATAATCTTTTATCATGCATATATTATCTCTTCGTCTAATAGCTTTACTAAACGCAGTCTGAACTTCTTTTATGGAAACTTTATTTTTTTTCATAGATAATTTTTTATTCCTACCTTTACATAAAATGTATATTATTTTTCCAATTTTTGTCTTAGCTTTATTATTTTTTGAAGTATTTTACAAAAATCATCTTTATTACAAGATAATAATCTTATAAAAACAATAAATTCTCCTATTTTATAGCCAATTATAAAAGTTATAATTAGCATTAGAATACTAATACTAGAATTCATGCTACACCTCTTTTATAATCTAACCATTTGTTAAATACCGCTTTAATCTCTTGATTTGGTAAACAATTATTTCTATCTAACTCATTTGCATAAAATTGACCAATCCTATCATGTTTTAAGAGCTGTACAGTTGCAATAGGTTTTTCTTCTTTACGAATAAAAACTAAAACACATTCATGGTTTATTACTTTTTGAATATAATCACACGTAATTAAACATTGGTGCAATTCATCTGCTTGAAATTTTATATCTTCAACTTTTTCTGGAATGTAGATGTGATAATTATCAATTACTGTGTTAAATTTTAATAATTTTTTTACAACTAACAAATAGTCTTTTTGTTTTATTTTTAACTTGTTTAATTCATTTATATCTTTTATTAACTTAACTTCTTTAAATAACTTATCATGTGACTTTTGTAAATCTTTTGGAAATTGCCAATATTCATCATTAGATTTATGATTTGTTTGATGAAGCAAATTACAATAGTCTTTATAAAGAAAAATGCCGTTAGAATCATTTTTACCTATTTTTACAAGATATTTATACTTATCATAAGATATTTTCTGATGTAAATTACACCAATCTCTGTAGATATAAAAATCATCTAAAGGTAAATTATATTTTAAAATTGTTTGAATATCTACTAGATGCAATTTTTTACATTCAATATTATTTTTTAGAAAAGAAATAATACATTTTCTTTTGTTTTCAGATAATCGCCAAAACATTTTATTTAAGGCTATATTTTGAAAACCTGCACAAAGCATAAATTCAATATCTTTATGCTCTTTCCAAATTCTCAAAACCTCTAATGTTTGAGAAATAGTACCATTCCATTTATTTATAACATACTTAAAATCAGGATAAATTGAAATAACATTTTTTTTATCATTTTCTGAAAGTTTATAAGAATAAAACTTAAATGCATGAATTTCGCATTCTTCATATTTTTCTAAGTCTTGAATATAAGAACATGTTCCGTTACTATACATACTAACAACATCATTTGGAAAAGCAACTCGATAACCATACATCGAGTAATAGAGATTTCTGCAAACTTTTTTACCACTTTCATATTCTTTATATATTTCAAGCGATTTTGTGAAATCTTTTCTCGCAGTTGCAGTTAAAATTCTTACAACTTCTCCATTTTCAATTTCTAATCTGTCTTTATAATCGCATATATACATACAATTTTTCCTTATTAAAACCTAAACATCAAATTACCATCATTATCAGTTGTTTCTGATAACACTTTGTCAGCTTTTTCTAAAACTTTTTTTGTGTCATCAGAAATTGATGTATTAATTTTTTCTTTTATCTCATCTAAATTAACTTCAATTTTATTTGCATTTTTTGGAAGTTCCTCAAGGTAATAATCTCTTGCCCATTTAAATACTTGAGTATCTTCTACCATAGCACAATTATTTACAGCAATTTTTTTTGCACAACTAGTAATAAACTTAAAACAGTCTTTTATTTTTGAAGGTACATATAGAGTTTTTAATGCAATATCATTTTTGATTTGCTCTTCGAGATACCTTTTTACAATCATTTCCTGATTACTTAATTCTTTGTTTTTCGACATGAACTTACACCTCTTAATAAAAAAAAATATTGTCTAAGTCAAGATAAAATAAATTTTCTCTTGACTTATAATTTGAACATAAACGATTAATAATCGTTTTTTTTTAATCATCTACATGAATATATGCAGAATCACATACATAAGAATTGCACTAAAAAAAGAACTATAAAAAACTAATTTAACTTTTTTTGAAAAATCAAATTCTTTTTTATAAACAGTTCCTACGTTTCCTTTTTTATAATTTATTTTCATTTTCTACCACCTTAATAATTTCCCCATAAAAAGAATTAATAAGTAAAACTGCTTCAAAACGGAATATCTTCAGGAAAATCTTCCTGTGTAGTATTTTGTTGATAATTTTGTACTTGATTACCACCATGCTGTTGATAACTACTTTGTTGCTGCATATTTTGAGTTGGAACATTGTTTTGATTTTCAACAGGCGGATAATAACCAGCCGAATTATTATCATGTTGTTTTGGAGTAAGAATTTGTACAGAATTTGCAACTATAGAAACAGTGCTAAAGTTCTGTCCATCTTTCTGCCACCTGTCTTGTTTTAGATAACCGTCAACTGCAATCTGTATACCTTTTAAAAGACGTGGTTTTAAAGTTTCTGCCAATTTTCCCCAGATAGTTACATTGAAAAAATTAGCTTCTTCAATCCATTCTCCATTTTCACTTTTTCTACTTCTGTTTACAGCGATTGCAATTCTTGCATAACAAGTACCGCTTTGAAGATAACCAAAAGAATTTTGATCGCTTCCGCAATCTTTAGTAAGTCTACCTACAAGAACTACGTGATTTATATCTGTCATTTTTCAAACCTCTTTTCAAATTATTTTATTTAACACCAGTTGAACCAAAGCCCTTGTTGCCCCTTTCTGTGTTCGAAAGCTCATCAACGATTTCAAATTCAACATCTGGAACTTCTCTAATGGCTATTTGGCATATTCTTTCACCGTTGTTTATAACAAAATCTTCTTCACTGTTATTGATAACACAAGCGTGAACTTCGCCTCGATAATCGGTATCAATTGTACCAATTCCGATGTTAATTCCTTTAAGAGTTAATCCGCTTCTAGGTCTTATAACCATTTCATAGTTCAGCGGAAGTTCTACGGCAAATCCTAAAGGAACAAGTTTTCTTGTTTTTGAGGGAATAACAATCGGTTCTGCACATCTTGCGTAGCAATCGGCACATACAGCCCCATTTGTTTTGAACTCTGGAAGTTTTCCACCGTCAAATAATTTGAATTTAATTTTAAGCAATGTAATACCTCTTTACTCTTCTAGTTTCGTTATATCTGTTTTTTACTTCTTCCCATTTGTATGAAATAGGAACCCCTTTTTTCTTTAGTTCAAAAATTCTTGCAGAAAGCCTTGTTTCGCCCAAATCGTTGCAAGCCTGAATAGTTGTGATTGAACCAAAATCTACCATGTAGTCAAAAACTCTTTGTTGGGTAACTCCAAGTTTTTCAGGCTCTAAACTGTCCATGTAAACCTCCCTTAAAACATAAGTTCTTCAACATTGTATTCAATACTTAAAGCATTTAAAGCGTTTTTTACTTTAAGTAATTGCTCATCTGTTGCTTTTATTGATACAACAAACTCTTTAAAATATGTTTGTTGCTTATTAAGTCCAAGAATTTGATTTACTAAATTTTGCGTATCTTTCTTTTGATTTTGTTCAAAAGTTTCTTGAATTACTTCTGCCTTTTGTTTTTGTATTTGTTGAATATGTTCTCTTTCTTCTCGTTCTGCCTCTTCTTTTTTTGCAATTTCACGTGTTTTAGAAAGTTCCTCACCATACCCTAAAGTTTCTTCAATATCTAAATTTATCAGATAATGAGCTTTTAACGTATCTACATCAAGACCATATTTTTCTATAACTTTCAAGTCTTTGTAAGTACGCTCTATGATAGCATCCATTTCAGCATTTATGTCTGATTCTTTTGTGCTTCTGTTAAGCCATTTGGAATTAAAAATCTTATCAAGGGAAAACAAGGAAAAATCTTTTGATAGCCAAAGTTCCTCACAGCGCATTTTCTTTAATGTCTTTTCATGCTCTTCTTTGGCTTTTACAATCACATCAAGCTGTCCGCTTGCAGTGTCGATTTTCTTTTCAAGAGCCTTGCAACGTGTTTCAAAATCCTCATACGGCTTCATGAGTTCACGCATGAGATTGATTCTTGTTGTTGCAAGAAACTTCTTCGAGTTGTTAAGTTCAGCCCTGTCTTTTTTTGCGGCAGAAACATCACCTTTATAAAGTTCAGGCTTATATTCATCGAGTTTTTCATTAACATATTTTTCGAGCTGTTCAATGTTTGTTTCCAAAACACCGATGATATTTTTTGTTACTTTTAGTTCCAATGGATTTGCCAATGTAATATCTTCCGCCATATCAAGCCACCTTTACACCTTTCTTTTCAAGATATGTAACACAACGTTGATACATCACAACCATCTCATTGTCGCTACCTGTCTGAAATGCCTCAAGTGCTGTATCATAGTTATTTCCTAGTTTGTCTTTGTAATTATCCAAAAGCGCCTTAAATTTTTCAGAAATATCATTAACATTGCTTACACTTGGACTCGACACATCTTGTTTTTTCACATCTGGATTAACAAAATTTGCAGAAACTTCATTTGTGATATTACGCTCTGACTGCTCAATTTCAGGAATTTCATCAGAAGTATAAGGCATACCGCCAAGCTCATCAGGAAAGCAAAGTCTGAATCCTTGCGCAATACAGACCTTACGTAGCATAAAAGACCCCATTTTTGCCCACATAGAGTTTACACTGCCATCACGTCTTTTTTGAACGGCTTCGTCGTACATGACAAAATGATGAAATGGATGCCCCCAGTCTTTTCTGTAGATTGTAATCTTGGCAACCATTTGTTGACCTTGTCCTTCAACAACACAATCCCAACCATCAAGTTTGCCTGTACGTTCTGCACGTTTTAGATAAACTTCATAGCCTGTGATTATATTCCACGTATCGCCATAGCCTATAGCATAACACTCACGCTTAAACGGATTAAGCTGATTTGCTTTACACAACTCTACAAACTGAGTTGCATACTTCTCAGGAATCTTCATTCCCATTCCTTTAAGATATTCTATCGCAGTAGACTTAAAATCATCTGACACCACAACAGAACTCTGTTTTACAGTTGATACATCATTCATAATTTTACCCCTATTTTTTTTTATTCTTTTTCAATTCCATTCAGCTTCCTGATATTCAGGAAGTTTGCCAACTATAAAAGTTTCAAGATTCCTTGCCATATCGGACAACGCAAGATAAACATGCGATTTGTCATAATCACCTTCTGAACACTGATAAATATAGCATTGCATTTTTTTAAGAATATAGCACCAGTCTTTGAGTTTGAAAGCAGACAAACAAGGAATTTCTGATTCAAAACCATTGATAAACGTTTCAAAATCAACAACGCAAGGCTTCTTATAACATTCATACATAGCATTTATGTTCAAGTCATAAAGTTTTTTAGCAATCTCTTTTGGCTCATCATAGCCATATTTATTTGCAAAAACACTTCTTACACCGTTTGGATTTACAAAATAACATTCGGAACGGCATATTTGATTTATGAAAGCCGCCAAATCAATAATACTTCGTGGTGATACAACAAAACAACTCATCCAATAACCTCCAAACAAATCTGCACTCTTACAAATTCCTCTGCGGCTTTCAATGACTTATAATCTCTAAGCCATTTTCCGCATTGATAGACAACATATCTTACAAAGCCTTCATAGACAACTTTTTTTATGTCAAAGCCACAATCCCAACTTGAAATATTTTTAATCATGACATATCTCCTTGTTATCAAAGATTTTCACATCATTCGCTTTAAGAAGGTCATAAAGAAACTGTTTAGCCTCTTTCAAACTAGTTATCTGTTTAAGAGTTTCTGAAATATCCTTACAGTCAACATTGACAGTCAAACCATTTTTATCATTGCCATACCCATCATCACCAAGGAAGTAATAAATGTATTCAGAAGTTTTTGAACTAAAACATGAAATCTTAGACAACCAAGCAAACTCTTGTGTGCAACTCGTAGTACAACTTAAATAATAATCATGCTCATACTTGAAATACTCTGTAAGTTCATCATAAATTTTATTAAAATCTTCACGGCTTATTTTCATCTTCGTTTCCTTTTATTTTATAATGTCAGCCCTTGCTGGTGTAACTTTAGTAGCCAAAATCCTGTAGCCAATATCTTTTGTTCTTGGATACAATCTTTTAGCTGTGAAATAAGCATTTGTGCCACATTCATCAGCTTTATCAAAATCCTCAAAACAAGCAGCTTGATTCCAAGTATTAAGAAATTCCTTGCTTGATTTTGCAATGAATCCATGTTTTTTTCCTACAATCACCTCAACGCAATAGTAAATCATCATTTTTTCCTTACTTCGCTTGTGCGAAGATTTTTTTTATTGTAACCTGTTTGGTTATCTATATTATTAATATATCATGTTACATATTATTTGTCAATAGAAAAATAATATTTTGCGTTATTTTTGACGATATTTTTTATATTTACCAAATCATCCAAAGAATTTACACAAATAGAAAAAACACAGTTTTCATTAATTTTGTTTAAAAATTCTGATTGACTTCTTGAAAGCCTTTCATCTTTTTCCCTTTTACATTCAATTGCAAGAAATTGACCATTAGGCAAAATGCCTAAAATATCAGAACTTCATGCTAAACCAAAGTGCATATACCTGTTACAAATTTTTGTGCAACCTACATTGTTCATCCAACAAAAAATGTGATTCATTTTTTAAAAATCTAAACATTGCGATAAAACAGTGCTTTCTTTTTGATAATTATTCTGCATCGCAATCCAAATTTTCTAATTCACTGCTGCTGACGTATTTCAAAGAGCCTTTATGAACACATTTCAGTTTTCCTGAATTTATAAAACGGTAAATTGTTGACGCAGATAGACCGGATTTTTGAGATGCTTTTGAAACACTTATAAAGTCCCAATCTTTATCATTTGCACTGCATAAAGTTTTTATAAGCTCATACTGCTTTTTTTGCGCAGAAAATATTATTTCTTTTTGCTTTTCAATCTGCTTGATTATTTCTTCAATTGGCATTTGTCAGCTCCTTTGCCAAAACATTTCAAAACAATATCTTTTAGTTCGTTATTTTTCATAAGTGAACTAAAAGCCTCTGAAAACATTTTTTCTGTTACCTTGAAATCTTTTTTACTGTGCATATTATTTATCTCCTTATGCTTAATTTAAAAAAAATTACTAAAGTTTTATCATTTTTACGGCGATAATCTTATTGCGGTTGCTTGTGCTTCGTTGAAAACTTTTGATTTTCCACCGTTTATTACCCTCGTCATCAATGTCGAAGGGTCAAACAATTTTGCAGAAGCTCTTTGAATAGTTTTTACGTCAACTCCAAGAACTTCTGCAAGTTCTTTTGTCGTTATAAGTTCCCTTGTTGTTATTGTTTTTTCTGTACTAATATCATTCATTTTTATTTACCTCTTGCACAAAAAAAGCCGTAGGTTTTCCTACCACAAAAAACCTACGGCTTCATCTCTGAAAAAAGGTGATTGCCAAAGCAATCAAAAAAGGTGGCAGGCTTTTTTCATTGCTCTAACATAGTTACTTAATTGAGTAACTATGTTTATTATTGCTTAAAACGTATTAACCAAGATATTGATTACGTTTTTAAGCAATTATGCCGAACATAAATACATGGATATTTACGAACGGATAAAAGAAGGTATCTCCTTGAAAGAAATGCTTGCAAAAAATGGGATAGTACAATCTTCTTACTACTCCAGCCAACAAGCAAAACGCTTTCCTGCCCTGCCCGATTTGGTGGCAATTGCAAAGCATTTTAATATCTCTCTTGATTTCCTGAACAGGTCAAGAAAAATATGTTTTCTCTCAAGAAATACGTATTCTTATGTCAGAATTAGACGCACTGAACGAAAATCAAAAATCATTCCTTGTGTCATCTCTGCGTTTTCAGATTGGCTTGTTCAAAAATCAATCTGAAAATTCTTTATCACAAATCAGCAAAATCTGATAAAGTTTTCGCTGATAATTGCCGATATAAAAAAAGAAGCTATGTAATTTTTCAGTTCATGCACCTTACCCTATTACCCGATGCAAGTTCAGACAACTTAAAAAACTACATAGCTTTGAACCAAAAACAGTTCAAAGATGTGTCTGAAAAATACCTTTCAATTGTTTTCTTTGTTGTTTTAATTGGTAAAATTACCAATTAATTTATACTATAATTAATATTACCAAATTGTCAATATATATTTTTGTAATATTACTTTTTTTTGGTGTTGCTATGGGTTTTTATGAAAGAGTAAAAAATCTTGTAAAAAACAGAACTAATTTTACTTTGAAAACTTTTATAGAATCGCTAGGTATTAACTACGAAACATACAACAGTCAAAAACGCTATGACAATTTGCCACGTGCTGATGAAGCGGTAAAAATAGCATCATCTCTAGGAACTACAGTTGAATTTCTTGTTACTGGCAAGTCCAGTGCAGGATTATCAGACGAACAACAGAATGTCATTCTAAAGTTCAGTTATCTTGATGATAACGGTAAGAATGTTGTAAAAACACTTCTTAACGCTCTTTATGAAGATAAAGCAAGGACTTCTGAAAAGAAGTTTGGCTAATAAAATTTGGAGAGTTTTTTTGAATACAAAAAAGTTAGTATTAACATTCGCTTTTCTAATTTCATCGTCATTATATGCTTGTGCAAGCAATAATGTTACCCCAATTCCATCGCTTACGTCCTACAATTACGTTACAGTAAAAATATCAACCGCTGATAAGTCTTTGCTAGAAAAATTAAACTTCTTGAACAAAGAAGATAAAAGAGCCGTAACTCTTTTAGTTGAAAATCTGTACAAACAGAAATTCGATGAATTTAAAAAGAAGTTCAAATTAGAAAAATAAAATTTTTGACACTAAATTCTTTTAAATATTAATATAAATTTTAAATTTATATCTTTTAAATATTAATATTTAACTATGCTATACTAATCTAATCTGGGTATACCAACTGGTTTGCAATAGGTATACTTTTGGTATACCACAATGTAACCAAGAGGTTTCTTAATGACTACCACTGTCTTAAATTTAAAAAAAAGACAGTAACACTATAAAAAGTATTACTGTCTTACTTTAGGATTATTTTAATAAGAATTTAACTAAAATACGAAAGATAATCTATAACCATAAGTAAATTCAAAGCCAACTTTATCAGTACTCTGATTTTCTAAAAATATGCTACCTATTTTGGCATTAAAAATATCTCTTCCCCATACAAGATATGCTCCTAAATAAAAACCATTTTTACAAAGTTTCTTTCCCCATTGAAAGTTAAAATTGATACCACTCTTAAATGTTGTACATATTGCAGTATAATCAATTTTTGCAGTTGAGGTTTTGTTTCCAGAGGTACCGACTTGTATATTTCTCAAATCAAAAGCGATAGGTATTAGCGAAAATGTATGAAAATTCTTTCTTCCAAGTTTAAAACCAAGTTTTGATGCAAATGAATAATTTGCAGCTACTGTATTAAGTAAACTTTTTTCATCATTTATACTCTGTAAATTAAAACCGATACCAACTGTAGACCCAATCATAAAGTTGTTACCAAACAAATAATCATAATCTAACTTTAATCCAAAATTATCATCTGTCAATAAAGCATTGTTAAAATTATAAAAATTAACATTTCTTTGGAAACAGTTATTCCAACCAAAATTCAATGAAATTGCATTTTCAGCAAAGCCAAATGACAAACAACCAATAATAATTGCAATTAATAACTTTTTCATGTTTTTCTCCATTTATTTTCCTTGTCTATATTTATCACGCAAACGTGGCATTATAGCAGCCTCTTTTTTATCATAAACAGGTACAATTGCTAATTCCTCCCCTTTTTGCATAGCTTCAAATATTTGTTTTATATAACTATTAAGCCTTTCTTTATCTTGTTCAGGGATATTATCAGCAATCTTTACAGCTTCTATATCGCCTATTATAAATGTATTTCCATTTATTAATAAATCTGTCCTTTTTTTATAATTATCATCTTTAATGGCTTTTTTTAGTTTGAAAGAAGCATACCAATCTTTGTACTGTTGCCATGTATCACTTACAAGATGTTTTATTACTTCATGAACATCACCACATAGTTCTGTAGCAAGTTCTGCACGAGCAATTTTTCTATTATTGCCAATTGGGTTAAAACCTGCTCTTTCAAGCTCATTATGATTCTTAATAAAAAATCTCGCAGCTGATAATTGCTCTGTAATATCTCTTGGGTCAAGTCCTAACCTTTCTCTTGCTTGTTTTGAATATTCTGCCCAATCTAAACCAGATTGAGTGTATAATTCTTTATCATATACAAGAGTATATAACAAAATAGACGATAAAAGCCAACTTTTATTTGAAAATTCATTTAATTTTTTAATCCCTTCCTCTATCTCTTCAAGGTCAGTTGTATAAAATAAGTCTAAAGGATTTTGTGCTCCTGAATTTAACATCAACGATACAACAGTTTCTTTTGCATTTTCAATTTCATCAATAGTTGCATCAATTATTTTGTTTGTTCTCATTTTATTCCCCCTGTTATTTCATGGTACAACTTTTCTTGAATTTCATATATTTCAGGGAACATCTCTGGTTTCCAATACGTATACCAATCTGTCATAGAGCCGTCTGCATGACCAACAACAGCTTTTATCTTTAAGTCTATGCTATCACCAAAAGAAGAGCCTCTCATATACGAGATAAACATATTTCTTAATGAATGTATTGTTATTCCCCTAGCCTTATGGTCAATGCCTAGATTTTCACATATTTTTATAAATTTCTTATATATAAAACTTGCAGAACACGGTTCGTTTTTATCAGGCTTTTGAAAAGCCCATTTACTGCCGCATTGTTCTTTTAATTTCAATGATTTAGGAATGGGAACAAATCTGCAAACCCTTGTCTTTGTTGCTCCTAAGCCAAAATGCGGATGCAAAGAATGTTCTACATTAAGCCTGTCTGTTCCAACTTCAAAAGACTGTAAAGCCGTAACTTCTCCTATTCTCATTCCTGTTACTGCACAGGTGAGAAAAGCTCTTCTTGCACATTCCCATATCCATAATCCTGAATGATATATTTTATTAAGTTCTTCGGTTGTTAAAAGAACACGGTCTTTTTTCTTTATTTTTCTAAAAGACAAATCAGCAGAAGGAACTTCTCTTATAAGCCTTTTTTCTTTTGCCGACTTCATTATGATGTTAAAAACAGACTGGGCATTATTTGATGTTTTTGCTGACCACGATTCGTTTAGCCAAATAATCCAGCTTTTTACAGTATATACAGAAATTCTGTCAAGTCGCATATCACTGAAATATGGTAAAATTTGAAACTTCAATAATTTTCTGTAAGATGACAATGTAGACGGAGCAAGGTCAGCACCACTTGTTTTTTTCCATTTTAGGTAAGGTGAATCGTCATCAAAGAAATTTGCAGTGAAAGTTTTAAACAATATTGCACTATCTTTTCTAAACTGACCTTCATTATAGAGTTTTTGAACTATTCGCTTTGCTTGAGATAATTTTTCAGAACCTGTAGAATAAGCACTTGAACGCTTGCCATTTTCATCTCTGAACTGATAGTAGTATACAATCCTACCACTTGGCAAAGTTCTAGGGAAAATGATGTAAGGTTCAGTAACTCTCATTTGGTTGGTATCCTAAAATATAAGTTTTGCTATCAAACTGCTATCACAGATATATCTTAGAATTATAATTCTTTATGTTATAAAGAATTATGTATAGCGGCAGAAGGGAGTCGAACCCTCGTCATCAGCTTGGAAGGCTGAGATAATGAGCCGTTATATGACTGCCGCATCTCTATGCTTATAATATATAAAACTTATAAACTTTAGTCAATCACTTATAGAAAAAATTATTAATTTTTTTGTAAGTTTTTAATTTTATTCGCCTTCTCCATTTACCTTATTTTCAAATCTAGTGAGCGAAGGAAAGTAAATCATATCCACATTTCCGCAGGCTCCGTTTCTTTGTTTCGCAACTATACATTTTGCTTCTTGAACAGTTGTGTCGTCAGTTTTATCAAGACGGTCTCTGTGAAGAAATAGAACAACATCTGCATCTTGTTCTATAGAGCCTGAGCCTCTAAGTTGGGCTAAATTAGGTTCCTGACCTTCTGCATCTCTTGCAACTTGACAGAGCGCAATAATCGGGATGTTTAACTCTCTAGCAAGAGCCTTTAGTGATTTTGAAATTTCAGAAACAGATTCAAAAACTTTTGCTTTTGGATCATCGGTTGAAATCAAACCGATATAATCTATAAAAATTACTTTTACATCGTAATTTGCTTTCATTCTTCTAGCCATTGAACGTAATTCTAAAAGCTGCATATTAGGAGTGTCACAAATGTAAAGAGGTGCTTGGTAGCAAAGGGAAGCTCCATCTTGAAGTTTTTTAAAGTCTGCAAGGCTAAGGGTTCCGCTCCTGATTTTTCCTCCAGGAATTCTTGCTACTTGAGAAAGCAGACGCTGTCCTATTGATTGATACGACATTTCTAGAGAGAAAAATCCGCATGGAATATGTTTTTCCACAGCTATTGTTTGCATCATAGAAAGGGCGAATGCGGTTTTTCCTATAGAAGGACGGGCTCCAATTATTATAAGTTCAGAATTTTGAAACCCATTAGTCATTGTATCCAATCTTGCAATTCCACTTGGAATTCCTGTGAGGTCAGCATTGTTTTTGTATCTCATGTCAATTATGCTGATAGTAGAAGGAATAACCTGCTGCATTGTCCAAACATTAGAAGTAGAACTGTGATCTGCTAAGTTAAAAATTCTTTTTTCAATTTCTTCTAAAAGAAATTTTGTTTCTTTTGATTCATCAAAAGCTAATGCTTTTATATCTGCAGAAAGTCTAATCATATCGCGCCTTATAGCGCATTCTTTTACAATATCGACATAAAAAGAAATATTTGCGCTCGTAGGAACTGTTTCTGTAAGTGAAGCAATATAAGCCGCTCCCCCAGCCTGCTCTAATTTTCCTGTTTTTGTAAGTTCGTCTTTTAGAGTTAATATATCGCCACGAATATTTTGCCTATTAAGAGAAGAAAGTCCTTCATAAACAACTTGATTTTGAAATGAATAAAAACGATCAGGAGAAAGTTGTGTAGCAACATCGCTCATAGCGTCCCAGTCAAGAAGAAGAGCCCCTAAAACTGCTTGCTCTGCATCGAGGTTATGAGGTGGTATTTTGTCTTTTAATTCTACGTGTTCCATTCTTTATTTTCCTACCCTAAAAAGGAAGTTTATAACGCAACTTTTTAACGATAAAAACAGACTGTATTTTCGGTTGTTTTATCTTAACTTCCTTAAAAAATAATTAACAATTTATAAACAAGTTGTCCACAAAGCGTCAAACATATTTAAATACAACAAAGGCCGTTCCCAAAAAGAGAACAGCCTTTATCTAAATCTAAAGATTTTTAATTTAATTAATCTTTAGGTTCTTCTTTTTTTTCTTCAGAAGCTTCATCTTTTGCAGGTTTTTCTTTCTTTTCAGAAACTTCTGCTCCACCCTGTGCTTTTACCGTAAACTTTACTTCTGCAGATGCGGCTTCATAAAGCTTTATAATCGCATGGTAGTTTCCTACAGATTTTATTGCAAGGCCTGGAATTTCAATGCGTTTTCTTTCAATTTCAAAGCCATTTTTAGCAAATGCTTCTGAAAGAACTGTAGATGTAACAGCACCGTAAAGTTTTCCGTTTGCGCCAGCTGGCATTTCAATTTCCAATGCAAGTGCTTCAAGTTTTTCCTTGAGGCTTTTAGCATTCTGTCTTTTTACTTCCTTGCGAGCTTCAATTTCAGCTTTTTTTGCTTCAAATAAAGCCGCTGTTGCATCATTGTAAGGAACAGCAAGATTTCTAGGAAGAAGAAAGTTGCGAGCATATCCGTTAGCAACATTTTTTACATCACCTTCTTCACCAAGGTATTTTACATCAACATTAAGAATTACTTTCATTTTTCAAGCTCCTCTTGATTTTTTACTGACGTCACCAGGAGTAGGATCGCCAGCTTTAATAAAATAAGTTAAATTTAAAAACTAAACTACTCTGTTACAAATGGAAGAAGACAAATTGAACGAGCTCTTTTTATTGCTCCAGCCAATTCCCTTTGGTGCTTTGCACAAGTTCCTGTAATGCGTCTAGGAAGAATTTTACCTCTTTCAGTTGTAAAGCGGCGCAAGCCATCTGAATCTTTGTAGTCAATTTTTGCTTTGTTAGCACAGAAACGACAAACTTTTTTGCGGAAGAATGTCTTTCCCTTTGCACGACCGTTGTCGCGACCGTCGTCTTCGCGACCTTCTGTTTCTACAGAAGCTGCTTTCTGAGCAACTTCTTTTTCTTCATACATATCTTTTGTTTCTTCTGACATTGTATTTACTCCAATTTAGAAAGGAATATCCTCGGGGAAGTCTCCTCCTGTACCACCGTATGAATCATTGTCATAACTAGGTGATGGAGTTGCCATTGGTTGAGTGAAAGTCTGTTTAGGTTGGAATCCGCCAGATGCACCCCCAGTCGTCTGACCGCCATCTGCTCTTCCACCTAAAAGCTGAACATTTGTTGCAACGATAGAAACTTTACTAAATTTCTGTCCGTCTTTTTCCCATCTGTCTTGCTTTAGATAACCATCAACCGCAATCTGTTTCCCTTTTGTTAGATAAGGTTTTAGATTTTCTGCAGTTTTTCCCCAAATTGTTACATCGAAAAAATTAGCTTCTTCGATCCATTGTTCACCGCTTTTACGGCTCCTGTTGACAGCTATGCTCACTGTAGCCCTGGCTTGACCGTTTCCAACATATCCGAAAGAACGTTCATCTGCTCCTAGGTCCTTAGTAAGTCTGCCTACAAGAACTACGTGATTTAAATCTGTCGCCATTGTTTTACCTCTAAAACTAATTATTTTTCTTCAAGTTTTACGAAAAGGTATTTTAAAAGATTGCTTTGAATCTTAAATGCCTTGTCGATTTCTGTAATCTTAGAAGGATTAAGTTTTAGTGTGAAAAGAATAAATCGTCCTTTTTTCTGCTTTTTTACTTCATAGGTAAGATCTCTGTCACCAAAAAGGTCTTCTTTTTCGATTTCAGCACCAAAAGATTTAAGCGTTTCGCGTACTTCGTCAGCAGCTTTTTTTGACTTCTCTTCATCAAGTGGGAAGATAGTCATAAGTTCATACTTTCTCATAATTTCTCCTTATGGACAAATGGAGACTACTACTAGTCTCAAGGGGTGTTCTTATATGTTACAAAAATATTAATTTATAGTCAATAACTAAGTTGGCAGCATACCACAATCTTCTTCAGCAAATTTGAAATTCGCTGAAAGCGTTTTTTTTAACAGTTATAAAAGACTTGAAATTTAGGCTACTTAAATAAAATCAAACTTTCTGCTGTTTATGCTCATTAAAAGACCTATTGCAGTCATAGCAGTTAGTAATGATGAACCCCCGTAAGAGAGAAACAAAAGTGGAATTCCAGTAATAGGCATTATTCCCATTACCATTCCAACATTTATAAAAAAGTGAATCATAAACATGCCTAAAATGCCGGCTGAAATATACATTCCAAATCTGTTGGATGCATTTTTTACAATTATTAAGGTTCTCAACATGAGTACCAAATATATTAAAAAAACAAAGCATCCGCCTAAAAAGCCCCATTCTTCAGAAAGAATACTAAAAATAAAGTCAGTAGATTGCTGAGGCAAATATCTGTAATGGCTTTGTGTACCGTGTAAAAAAGAGCGGCCAAAAAGACCTCCCGAGCCAATTGCTATTTTAGATTGAATTATGTTCCAGCCAGCCCCTAGCCTGTCTATATCTGGATTCATGAAGATAATAAGTCTTTGCAACTGATAGGTTTTTAGAACTTTATCTGCAATAGATGACATTGCAAGTCCGATTGTTATAATTGAAAAAGTGTATGCAATCCAATAAAAATATCTCCTTCCATGAAAGTACTTTCTTACAATCAAAGCTATAAAAAAGATTAAAGCGGAAGCCATAATTAAAATAAGCTTTAACTTAAATGTTGTAAGAGAAGTTATCAATCTAAAAGAATTTTTTGCTATATATTGATTCCAAACTGGTAAAATTGTGAAGAAGATTGTTGCAAATCCTGCACCTATAATAAAAAGCAAAAATCTTATTGGAATTCCTGATACAAAACACATAACAAGAAAAATTGGTATGTACACGGAGGCAGAACCCATGTCTGGTTGAATTAAAATTAGTCCGCAAGGAATAATAAAAATTGCTAATGCGATTATAAATCTTTTAATCTGATTTTCGTTTATAGAAATATCCAAATATTTTGCAAGTGCTAAAATAAAAACTATTTTAGTAAACTCTGAAGGTTGTATGCCAAAATCTCCTATTCCAAGCCAGCTTCTAGCTCCGTTTACTTTTTTTCCAAACAGGAATGTTATGACTAGAAGTATTATTGAAGCTGCATAAATCCATTGTGCAGGACGTTCTAATTTTCTGTAATCGTAGAGCGCAAAAAAAATCATAAAGGCAAGGCCGATTACTGTCCAAATAATTTGTTTTATATATTCATTAGTTCTTAAAATACCATCTGCGTCTATTCCTGAAGAATATATAAAAGCAATTCCTGTGGCAACCAAAATGATTACACAAATGAACAATATATAATCGAATGCGTCCCAAAATCTGCCTTTCATAATGCTTTTATTCCTGTCTATTTCCGTTTTTCATAAGGTATTTAAATCCAAGTGCTGTTACAGCCTCTTCATAAGTCTGTTTTGCAAAAATTCCTTGAATAATTATATTAGTTGCGTAAGGTGCCCACCATTCCCATGGATTGCAAGCTTCTACCAAGGTTGCTACAACAACTTGTTCTTCAACAGGAGCGTCGTATGGAGCATAGGCAACCATCCAAGAATGCCAGCTGTCTTTATAACCTGTTACTTCGGCTGTTCCTGTTTTTCCAGCAGCCTTTACAATTTTGTTATGCATTGGATACTGAGGAGTACCATCTGATATTGTATATCTCATTATTTCTTGTATTTGAGGCCAAACTTCTGGATTTACATTTGATTTAAAAAGAATTTCAGGTTTTATCTCTTGAACAACTTCGTTTGTAACAGGATCTCTAACTTCTTTTAAAAGATGCGGTTTATAAATTACACCAGAATTTGCAACCATTGCAGCCATATTCGCAACGTGCAAAGGAGTTGCCGTCATATATCCTTGACCAATAGAGGCTGACATCGTATCTCCCCCTAACCAGCGTTCGTGAAATTTTCGCTCTTTCCATTCTGCTGTAGGAACAAAACCTGAAGTCTGACTAGGCAAATCTATCTGCGTTCTTTGCCCAAAGCCAAATTCCTTTGAGTATGAAGAAATTAAATTGATTCCAAGATGATCTCTTCCCACAATCCAGTAATAAACGTCACAGGATTGCGCTAATGCGTTTTTTAAATCAAGCCACCCATGTCCAGGTTTTTTTACATGGCAGTGGAATACTCTATTTCCGTAGTTTAATTCTCCCTTGCATTCAATTTTTTTTGAAGAAGGAAAAGCATCTTCGTTTAGCATCGCTGTTGAAATCACTATTTTAAATGTGGATGCAGGTGGATAAGCTGCATTTACAGCTCTATTTAAAAGCGGCTGATTTTTAGAATCTTCTATAAGAGATTGATAATAAGAACTTGATTCATCTGTATTAAATATATTTGGATCAAAATATGGATATGAAACCATCGCAAGAATTTCACCATTGGAAGGTTTTAACACAACCACTGCTCCAACTCGATTGCCAAGAGTTTTTTCAGCCAAAGTTTGTATTTCAGTATCAATTGTTAAAATAAGGCTTTTTCCAGTTTTAGGCGGCTCAATAACCGGTTTGTCAGAAATTACTCGTCCGCGAACATCTACAAGGCGGCTTTCTCTTCCTGGTTTTCCTTGTAGAAGAGCATCGTACTGTTTTTCTATTCCTGTTTTTCCTACAATACTGTTTCTTGTGTATCCTTGATTATACATTAAGTTCATTTCTTCTCGTGTTATATCACCAACATATCCAATAACATGAGCTAAAGAACCTGTTTCAATGTAGGTTCGTATAGGTTTTGAAATCCAAGAAACACCTGGAAGATCTGTTTTGTTTTCTGCAATATTTGAAATTACTGAGAAAGGAACATTTGATTTTATCTGGAAAGAAGAATAAGAACGTCTGCTTCTTAACGGAACTTTCTTATCTATTTCAAGTTTTGAAATTCCAAGCATGGCAGCTAATTTGTTTGCAACAGTATCATAATGTCCCGCAGGAATTTCTCCTGGAGTTATCTCTACAGCAAAAGCGTTTGTATTGACCACCATTGGCAAGGTTGCATTTCGGTCAAAAATTTCTCCTCTTTGTGCTGGTAGAACATTTACTTGGTTTGAATTTATTTCAGATTGCGAACGGTATGAACTTCCATTTCTTATTTGCAGAAAAAAAAGCCGGTAAAAATAAATAAGAAAAAAAATGATTATCATAAAGCCAAGAAAGAGAATTCTGTTATTTTTATCTATTGATGAATTTCGGGCTGACCGTATGCTTCTACGAAAACCCATTATTCAATTTCCTCCGATTTTGTGCTTATAATATTTTTAAAAAGATTTAGGAATTTAAATACGAATGGAGCTAACAAAGAGTTTGCTATGAGTTCAAAAAGAAACATAACTGAAAATACTTGATATGTTATAATTGATGTATAGAATAGCGACATAAGCCAAATGATAAGCGTCTTTGCAAATGTTCCGCAAAATCCTATTAAAACAGGCATAAAAAATCCAGAATAATTTACAGTTCCGCCAAGCCAACCAGAAAGGTATCCAATCAAAGTCCTTAGCACGCAGTTAAAACCAAATGGTGCTCCTGAAAGGAAATCTAGAAAAAGACCAGAAATAAAACCTGTTGATTCTCCATACATTCTTCCATTGATTAATGAAAAATAAAGGACGCATAACAATACTAAGTCAGGAACTGCAGGTAAAACTGATATGTTTGAAAGGATAGCAGTTTCTAGTAATGAAAAACATAATAAAATAAGTGCTGAAACTGAAAAAGATTTTAGCATTTTTAATTCCTTGCATCATTTATTTCTCTAAGATTGACGACTATTACATTTTCGAGTCTAGAAAAATCAATTATAGGTGTTAATTCAATATCTAAAGAAGTGTCATAATCTACAACAGTTATTTTTGAAATTGTTCCTAGAGGTATATCTCTCATATAATTATTGTTTTCTCCAGAGGTTACAACAATATCGCCGTAGTGCAGTTCTTCCAAAACCCTTTTTCTTATATAACGCATTTTTAACACTTCTGTTTGTATGCCAGTGCCATTTACAAGACCTAAATCCCTTGTGTTTTGAATTCTTGCAGATATGATGCAATCCAAATTATAAATTGGCATTACAACGCTTGTAAGAACACCTACTTGAACAATTTTTCCCACAAGTCCAGATGTTCCGTGTTCGTATGCAATTACAGGCATATTCTTTTTAATTCCATGAAAACTGCCTTTATTTATTGTTATATAAGCATTTAAATTGTCAGTTTCCCTGGAAATTATTTGAGCAGGATAATTTTTTTCTTCAAGTGAAGTTGCAAAGTCTAACTGTTCTTTTAATCGTTCGTTTTCTTTGCGTATTTCTGCATTTGAACGTTGCATTTGTTCATAATTTTCCAATTTTATAACAAGTTCGTCATAATCTTTTCGAAGCCTGCTAAGTTCCTTAGCAGCTCCAAAAGTTCTTGTAATCCCAGAAACAACAGAATGCACGCCGCTTTCTATTGAAGAAAAAATCGAAAATCCGATTTTTTTAAAATTTAGAACAAAACTTCCTGAACTAAATGCCAGCATGACGCCAGAGAATAATAGGTATATAATTAGTATAAACTCTGAAAATTTAAATTTCAGAGAAAGTTTCTTTTTTGAAGCCATCTTACTTAATCATTTAGACTGTCGTAAACAGAGCGACCTGACGACATATCTTTAAATAGTTCAAAAGCTTCTCCTGCTCCAAGAGCAACACATTCAAGAGGATTTTCAACAAGAATAACAGGTACTCCAGTTTCCTTTGAAATAAGCTTAGGAAGCCCTTTTAGCATAGAACCGCCACCTGTCATTACAATTCCTCTATCTATAATATCAGAAGCAAGTTCAGGTGGAGTCTTGCTAATTACGTTCTTTATTTCTTCAACAATAAGTTTTACAGGCTCTTTTAAAGCTTCTCTAACTTCAACACTGTCTATTTCAAGTCTTCTTGGAAGTCCTGTAATTGCATCCGTTCCTTTTAATTCCATCTTTTCAATAGTCTTATCAGGTGCTGCATTTCCAATTTGAATTTTCAATCTTTCTGCGGCTTGGTGACCTATTATCAAGTTGTGAACACTCTTAACGTGCTTTACAAGAGCATCATTAAATTTGTCGCCGCCAACGCGAATGGAACTAGTTTCTACCATTCCTCCTAGAGAAATTACAGAAATCTCGGCAGTACCGCCACCTATATCGCATATCATGTGTCCTGCAGGTTCATAAATAGGAATTTTTGCACCAATAGCGGCAGCTTTTGATTCTTCTATTATTTCAACTTCTTTTGCGCCCGCTTTTAATGCAGTTTCAATTACAGCTCTTTTTTCAACTTCTGTTATGCAAGAAGGAATACCGATTTTCATTCTTGTAGATTTTATAATCTGATGTCTTGGAGTTATTTTCTGAATAAAATACTTTATCATTCTTTCGCAACTGTCGATATCAGAAATTACACCATCTGCAAGAGGTCTAATAGCCATAATATTGCTCGGAGTTTTTTCAAGCATATTTTTAGCTTCAGAACCAACAGCAACAATTCTCTTTGTTCCTTTTTCTACGGCTACAACGGAAGGTTCGTTTATTACAATTCCTTTTCCGCGAACATAAATAAGTGTGTTACATGTACCGAGATCTATACCGATATCAGTAGAAAATCTGTCAAAAAATCCCATAAATACTCCCGGATTAAAATTCAGCTATTTTTGCAAGAGCTCCTGGATGATTTACTTGAATGCGCAAGGTTTTTCTCCATTCCGCACGAGCTTTCACCAAATCGCCCTGTTTTTCATATATTACACCAAGATTATAGTATGCGTCTGCTGAATTTGGATTTTTTTTCAAAATAGATTCAAATTCGTTTTTTGCCTCTGCATACTTTTTCTCTTCAATGTATATTGTTCCAAGAAGATTCATACTTTTTAATACGAGTTCTTCATTTTCGCAATCGTTTTTAATGCGGAACAAATATTGTTTTGCTGTATTTGCCTGTCCAACTTTGTGGTACTGTTCCGCAATTGATAAAAGAAGTGAATCCGATTCCCTTGTAAGCAAGGCTTCTGTAAATGCCGAAATACTTTCCATCGGCATTTCCAAAGCAGCATAACTTAAGCCTAAGTATTCTGCTGCATCTAGAGCCTTGTAGCCAAGTCGTCTTGATTCTTCAAGATATTTTACAGCAAGATCTGCATAATAGTAAGATGAAATGGTATTTTTATAAAAATATGCCTTTCCTAGCATATAGTTTAATTGAGGAGTTAATTTTTTTCTAGATTTTAACAAAGCCACTCTTATGGAATTAATAGATTCATCTAGATAGCTTTGAACAGAAGCTGAATCGAGTTGAGAAACCGCAAGAAAAAAACTTGCGTAACCGTGATATGTAAGGGCGGTATTGTTAAAAGGATTTGTGTCAAGAATTTTTTGACTTATTTCGTATACGGATTTATAATCATAAACATTCCATTTTTCAATAAGAGCACTTGTTGTTGCAGAATTTAAAGACTTCTGACGAATGTTTTTGCACAAGAAAACAACAAAAACAGTAAGAATTACTGCCACTATAAAGAAAATAACTAATAGAGGAATAAACTTACTTTTCTTTTTTGCGAAATTACTTTCTTCTATAATGTTCTTACTCATATTTTATAAAAAAAACAGACGAGATAGTAAGCCGGGTTCTGTCATTTATCTTGCGATAAACGTAACCATCTATCCAAATCCATTGTTGCCAAGTGGACTTTAGCGATTTACCCGAAGTATAAAGGCCGAAATCCAAACTTCTGCTTAATCTTGCTCCAAATGAGGTTTACACTGCTGCAAGTGTTACCACTTGTACGGTAGTCTCTTACACTGCCATTTCACCCTTGCCATTTTAGGCGGTATATTTTCTGTTGCACTTTCTGTCGCTTTGGGGATATACATAAAAAATGCATCTTCCGCAAAACGCCCGGTTATTACCCGGCATTTTTTTCGGTGGAGCCCGGACTTTCCTCATAGCAATAAACTATCATTAATTTACGCTATGCGATTACATCTCGTCTGTATTATTTTAGTTTTCAGAATCGTCCGATTCTACAATATCATCATCTTCTTCATCTGATAAATCATCAGAGTCGTCATACAAATCACTGTTTTCTGAATCTTCTTCGTATTCGTCTGAATCATATTCGTCATCGTCAGCGATTTCGCTTTCAAAGTCTGCAAGGCTTCCAGCATCATTAAAGAATGTTTCCTGTTCTGATTCATCAGATTCTTCGTAAAACAAAATTCGGCTACAGTATGGACAGAAAAGAATATTTTCCCCTTCCCTAACTTCGTTTGCAAACTGCGCTGGAAGAATCATATGGCAGCCAGTACATACGCCATTTTTCACAGCGACAATACCTTCTGAATTTCTCTGGATAATTCTTTGAAATTTGAACAAGACCTCTTGATTAAGTCCTGGAGTAATGCCTTCCTCTTGTGATTTTAAGTCTGCAAGCTCTGATTTATAAGATTCTATCTGAGAATTTAGAGAGTCCTTGCTAGAAGTAAGATCTGATTCTTGAGATGAAATCATTGCCTCTGTTGTTTTCAAAGTATCATCAAGCTCTGCTAAAATTTTATCTTCTTTTTGAAGTTCTTTTCTTAATTCTGATTCTTTTACAGATGCTTCTGAAATCTGTTTTTCAAGAGCTTCATATTCGCGGTGAGTTGTTATATTATCCATGTTTTTTTCACCAGCTTCGCGAGTCTTTATAGCTGTTTCAAGGTCAAGTTTTATATTTCCAACTCTTTCTTTTACAATTTCGTAATCCCTATTTTTTTCAATATATTCTTTTTTCATTCTGGCAAGAAGTTCTTCTTGCGAAGTCAACTGTTTAGGTGCTTCTTCTATTAACTGTTCAAGCTCGTATTTTCTGCCAAGTATTACTTGAAGGCTTTTTAATTTATCAAAAATTTCTGTCATTACCATAATGATGTTCCTTTTTTTCTGAATATCGTTTAAATATATAATAAATATGCAATTATGTCTATTCTATATGTAAGCAAAGTTTATGTTTCAATATAGTCCCTAAGTCCATTAGCTCTTCTAGGGTGTCTTAGACGCCGCAAGGCTTTTGCTTCTATCTGACGAATTCGTTCCCTAGTAACATTAAAATAAAGACCGACTTCTTCCAATGTTAATGAATATCCATCATCTAAACCGAATCTCATTTTTAGAACTTCCTGCTCTCTTGGAGGCAAGGTTCCTAAAACTTGCCTTAACTGTTCCTGAAGCAATTTGTAAGAAGTTTGAATAGAAGGATTTTCTACTTCTTTATCTTCTATAAAATCTCCTAGTGAAGAATCTTCCTCTTCTCCAATCGGTGTTTCTAACGAGATTGGTTCTCTGGCAACGCTCTTTACCTGTTTAATTTTTGCAAGTGGCCATCCTAACTGCTGAGCAATTTCTTCATCTGTAGGCTCTCTGTTCAGTTTTTGCATAAGTTGACGGCTTTCCCGTACAACTTTATTAATCTGTTCAATCATGTGAACTGGAACGCGGATTGTTCTTGCTTGGTCAGAAATGCTTCTTGTTATGGCTTGACGAATCCACCAGGTTGCATAAGTCGAAAATTTAAAACCCTTTCGATATTCAAATTTTTCAACAGCTTTTATAAGACCAATATTGCCTTCCTGTACTAAATCAAAGAATTGAAGTCCTCGATTTGTATACTTTTTTGCAATAGAAACAACAAGCCTTAAGTTTGCATTGATAAGCCTGTTTTTTGCTTTTTCCATCATAAGACTGCCGCGTTTTATTTCTTTAGCTTTTGAAAGAATTTCATCAATCGTATTTTCAAATTCATACTCAAGTCTAGAAAGTTTTCTGTCAATTTTTTGTATTTGAGTATATATATCGCGAATATCGTCTGTAGTCATATTCAGTTCGGCTTCAACTTTTGGCGCTTCGGAACGCATTGAAATGCGGCGGCCGAGCCGTCTAAGATCTGCCGGTGTTGAAATTCGCAGCTCTTTCATCTTTTTTTCTTGCTTTTGCCTATATTCTTCGATTTTTTGAGTTGCATCAAGAAATTTTGCTGTAAAGCGATCAAGTTCTTCTGATTGAATATCAATTTTTTGAAGTTGAGGCTGAATCTTTTCTCTAAGTTCCACTAATTGCGGTTCTTCGAAAATCTTGCTGGTTTGATTGGTTTCGAAAAGCTGCTTTTTTAAAGACATATACAACTTCATTTCTGGAAGAATTGGTTTAATCAGTTCACTGTAACAAGCTTTTAATCTCTTTTTTTCAGCCATTTCTTCATTAATTTCTTTTCTAGGTCTTCCAGGTTGAATGTCAATACGTGTAAATGCCTTCTGTGCAACTGCAAAAAATTCAGGTATCATTATTCCAGAATTCAACACAACTTGTTTTATGATATTGTTACCATCTTCCATCTGCTTTGAAAGTATGACTTCTTGTTCCGCAGTTAAAAGATTTTCTTTTCCTATTTCGCGCAGGTAAAGGCGGATAGGATCATCAACGCTAGACTCTTTATCTCCGTTTACGAGTTTAGAAGAACTTTCTTTTATTTCATCAACATCTTCATCTGGAGAATTTTCACCTTCATCATCTTCAAGAATCGTATCATCATCTTGTTCTTCATCTTCAAAAGGATCTGTTTCGATGACTTGAATTTTTCTTTCTGTAAAGATTTTTAAAGCTTCTTCCATGTTTGGAGAATTAATAAAGTCTTGACCTGCAATTTCATTAATTTCATCCCATGTTATAACGGTTTTATCTTTTGCATAGTCTAAAAGTTTTTGTATAATAGGATTCTGTTCCTGTTCCATTGGATATAACACCTTGTTTTTACAGTTAACATTTGAGTTTTTTGTCTAGTTTAATTTTCTCTTCGAGCATGGCATTTAATTGATTTTTGTCATCATCGGTTTGTACAGTAAATGCTCGTATGCGTTGCATTAAGAGTTCTCTTTGTTTTTCCAAATTCCTGCGCTTAAACATTTTAATTGAATCCTGTATAGTGCTTTCATTTTCATCTTTGAATTCTCCCAAAGATATAGCACTTACTATCAGGCTACTTACGCGGTCATCAGAACAACGATTTAAGATAGTCGACAACGACAATGAATTTTCTAAATAGCATTGCTCAAGAATGTTATAAAGCTCTTTTGCTATAGGTTCTTCAAAATCTTCAGAAGTCAATTCGTTTCTGATTGTTTTATACTTTTCTAAATCGGCAATTATGGCAATAACACTTCGCAGTTCTGCAGTAAGCTTTAATTTTGTAGGATTGCTTTCGTCTTTGTTTGCCGGCTGCCGATTGTTTAGACGTTTACGGGCTTGCTCTCGATTTTGAAAATCTCTATTAACGGCCTCCGGCTTTAAATTATAAACTTGACATAATTGCTCAAGACTTGACTCTTTTTGAATATCTGAACTTAATGCATCTACATAAGAGAAAAAGGAAAGAGAAGCCTTTGTTTTTCCCTCAGGAGTATCAATAGGATACTCTTCACCTAGTTTAGATAATAAAAAGTCGCTATCCAATATAGCACTGTTTACAGCGCTAGTCAAGAATTCTTTTCCAAAATTTATCATAATTTCTGCAGGATCTTTTCCGCCAGAAAGTCTTATTACTCTTACAGTTATGTCGGCCTTTCTTAACATAAGAATTGCTCTTTCTGTTGCCATCTGGCCGGCTTTATCGCTATCAAATGATAGCAATACTTCGTTTACAAAAGGACGGATTATTTTTATTTGACTTTCTGTAAGTGCTGTTCCTAGCGGCGCTACAGCGAATTCTATTCCACACTGGTGGTATGCGATGCAGTCCATATAACCTTCGCAAAAAATTACTTTTTTATTTTCTTTTATAGATTTTTTTGCAAAGTTGAATGCGTATAGTGTTTCCCCTTTTTTATATTGGATTAAATCGCCTGAGTTTAAATATTTTGGACTATTAGGATTGTTGTCTAATTGTCTTCCGCCAAAAGCAACGGCTTTACCCTGCCTATTAAAAATTGGAAACATAAGCCTGTTTGAAAAAAAAGCAATTTCAGGATACTTTTTGCTAAAAAGCCCCGATTGCTCAAGAAATTCTTTTGAAAAGTTTTTGCTAATTAAAAATTTTTTTAGCCAAAATCTGTCTGAAGGTGCATAGCCGAGCTTGAATTTCTTTATAGTATCAAGGCTTATACCTCTTTTGGCTATATATTCAAGAGCCGTTTTTCCTTGCGTAGTTTCTGTAAGAATATAATGAAACATTGAAGCTGTTCGTTCATAAAGTTCTGTGTATTCTTCAATAAGTTTTATTTTAGGATCGGTTTTTTGCTGAAAACCATCTTCGTAGTGAACTGTAATTCCCGCTTTTTTTGCTAAAGATTCTATAGCCTCAGCATAGGAAAGTTTTTCTTGTTCCATTATGAATTTTATGACGTCGCCACCTGCATGGCAGCCAAAACAGTAATAGAATTTTTTTTCAGCATCAACATGAAAAGATGGTGTTTTTTCGCCATGAAATGGACAACAGCCCCACCAATCGTTCCCGCGTGGTTCGAGTTTTGTGTATTCCCCGATTATTGAAACTATATCAGAGTTTTTTTGTACAGCGTCAATTGTTTCTTTTGAAATAAATCCCGTCATACTTTATTTTTTTATTCTGTTTATATATTTTTCGTTTTTGTGAGCATTAAAATTGCTTGAAAATACGTGTTTTCCAGTTGTTGCATCTGTCAATCTAAAAAAGTAATAGTTAGTGTTTGCCGGCGAAGCTGCTGCTTTTAATGCTACCAGACCAGGATTTGAAATTGGAGCTGGAGGCAGCCCTGCCCATTTATATGTATTGTAAGGACTGTCTATTTCTAAGTCGTCATAAGTGATGACATCTGGATGGGGTTTCCCTTTGATTTCTGTTATTATATATTCAATTGTTGCGCAGGAATAAAGACCAATGTTGTGAGCAAGTCTATTTGTAAAAACACTAGCAATAAGTGGAGCTTCTTCTTCTATTCTGTACTCTCTTTCTACAATCGATGCTAAAATCACTGTTTTATAAAGTTGATTGCTATTCAAACTTTTTAATGCAGGAATGTCGCTTATTTTTTCAAAGAAATTGTTTGCCATCTGAGTTACAACGCTTTTACCTGTCATTCCTGGTGTAAAAAAGTATGTGTCGGGGAAAAGAAAGCCTTCAAATGTCTGCGCATTTATTTTGTATTTTTCAAGAAGTTCCAAACTGCGTGCCGCTTCTAAAAAATCTTGAGCAGAACAGACTTCTGAAGCTTCTAGTTTTGCGGCAATTTTAGAAACTGTAAGCCCTTCTGGAAAAGAAAGTCTTATGTATTCTTGCTGTCCAGAAGAAAGAATTTTGCAAATTTGAGCAACGGACATATCTGTGCTGATTTTATAAACTCCACTTTTTAAAGAGAAATTAGAAGAGTCTGTTGTAAACACGGTTTTAATAAGAGGAAATCTAGCGCATGTGTAAAATACAAAACTACTGCGGATAAGTTTTTTTTGTTTTAGCGTATGGGATATACTTTTTATAGTTGTACCCGAAGGAACTTCCACCCTGACTGACACTGAATTTTTTTTTGAAGAAACTGCCTTTGTTCCTATAAAAAACAAGACCAAAAGAAAAACAACAATTGCCGCCAATAAAATTATAATTAAATTAATTTTTTTCTGAAATTTCATGAATAAAACCTTAATACATCCTCAATTGATAAAGATTTATAAATTTCCTTTTCAATTTCTGAAGAAAATCTAAGCAATTCATTAGGAATTTGCGCTTGATACTTTCTAAAAAACAAGGCTAATGCGCGTATTTCTTTTTTAGTAAAGCTATACTCAAATAAATCGTCTTGATTTTGTGAAGATTCTATCAAAATACAATCTCCTGATTTTCTGTTGCAAGCATTATTTCCATATCATCTTTGTGAGCTATAAACTTTGCATACCATCTTGCAGCTTGTAAAATGGAATCAAGTTTTTTGTCATCGTATACAGGCTCATGGTGAAACAAAACAAGTCTTTTTATATTCCAAAAAGCAGCAAAATCAATTGCATAGCAAAATGCAGAATGTCCCCAATTTTCTTTTCTATATGATTCTTCTACTGTGTATTGAGAATCTAATACTATTAAATCTGCGTTTTCAAATACTGCTGCACGGCTTGGGATTTTTATAAAGTCGTTTCGTGTTAATTCAACATCTGTTGCATAAACAATTTTTTTGCCATTTTCAGAAAAAGAAAAACTGTGGGAATTTCCAGGATGCGACATTTTGCAAGTATTTATTTCTACATTGTTTATAAAAAAAGATTTGCCTTCTTGTGCTGTGTGAAAATTTATTTTACTTGCAAGAGATTCAAATGAGGCATTTTCTGGAAAAAAGGGAGACCTTTGCTGTTCTTTAAGCAACTTTTCCGCTTCTGGTACAGCTGAAAATATTTCGAGTGTTGAATTTTTATCATAGATTGCATCAAAAAAAGGAAGCCCCTGTATGTGATCCCAATGAAAATGCGAAAAAAATAGATTGTAATGCTTGTCTTTAGGTAAATGGTCTGATTTGCCAAAGCATCGAATTCCAGTTCCAGCATCAAGAATGATTTGAGTCTCATCGTCGCTAACAATTTCTACACAAGGTGTGTTTCCGCCAGTTGTTCCAAAAATCCATTCAGGAAGAGATGAAACAAATCTTTCTCTAGAATCGGTAGTTTCAATATCTTTTGAGGAAATGCGTTGAACTGCTGCTATAATCTTTGACTGAATCTGTTGCGATGTTAAAGGTGTAGGAACAGAACCTCTTACACCCCAAAAATAGATTTTCACTTTTTCCTCTCTATATATTGAAAAAGAATTCTTTCTACTAATTTAATCTATATAGCATGAGTTTGTCAAATGACAATTGCAATTCAAAATTCAAAAACTTTTATAAAAAAAAGCCGGATAAAAAATCCGGCTTTTTGGGGAGTGTAGGATTCGAACCTACGAAGGCAAGGCCAACAGATTTACAGTCTGTCCTATTTGACCACTCTAGAAACTCCCCATAAAAAGCTGCCTGTAGGATTCGGACCCACGACCCCGAGATTACAAATCACGTGCTCTACCAGCTGAGCTAAGGCAGCATATTTATTGGTTGTTCGTGTCGAACGTGTTTTATATTATACTTTCTTAAAAAAATAGTCAATAACAAAACTAAATATTTTTTAATATTTTTAATTTTTTTTGTTTAAAAATTAAGCTTTCAGGTAAAACTTAGAGTTTTTTATAAAGGTGAAAAAAAACGCTTTCAGCGAATTTTCAATTTGTTGAAGATTATACTTTTTAAAAGCAAGCGCTTATAAAGAAGCTATCTTTTTAGGTCTGGTCTAAGTTTTTCAGCTCCTCTTATGTAAATTCCTTTTGGAACAGAATTTTCTTCCATATAAGTTGTTAGCATAATTCTTATAACTTTTTCTAACCCTCCTTCAATATAGGCTTCTTGACTACAAAAAAGAGGAATATTAGAAGTATCTATTTTTGTATAATTTTTTCTGAAGGCAGCGCATGGATTTATTTTGTCTAAATCTTTTGTTAATGTAAAATGCATAGAAACAATGTCTTGCTCACTTAGATTGTTTTCTTCAATTATTCTGGAACACATTTCTAAAGTTGCATCTTTTATTGAATCTACAGAATTTTGGGCACAAGCAGCCCCTCTTATACAATATAATTTTTTCATTTTAAACTCCTATAAAACAGTTCGCAACGCAAACTGTTAAAGATAAAAACAGATGTCAATTTTTGTAGTTTTATTTTAATCATAATCTATATCAAAATTCATGGATAATTTTGCTTAAAAGTTTTTCTGATTCATCTTTTGCCCTTTTTTTAGAAGATGAAGTTTTATTTTCTTTAGGAACATTGTTTGAGTCTTCAGTTTTTTCATCTTCTGTATTATTAGAAAGGTAAATAGAACGTGCGTTTTCGTAAAGTGAATAATCTGGAAAAACTGCTGATTTTACAGAAAAGTTTTGGAAGTGTATATTTTTAAAAAGATTGTCAGCATTTGTTAAGTAAAGAAGTTCCTCAGTTCCGACTGTTTCCGGTCCAAACAGCCTGTCGGTCTTGGTTTTTTCTAAAAAGTAAAAAACGGCTTTTTTAGCGACCTCGCAAGCTGAATTTTGTAAATACTTTTCTAGAGTTTCTTGGTTTGATATAGAAGAATTTTCAATCAATTCTACAAAATCTTCGGGATATAAAACTGCTGTAACATCAAAATCAAAATTATATGAAAAATTGGGCTGTTTTTTATAGGCTTTTGAATAATCCTCCCCGGAAGGCAGAGTTCCGGAAACTTTTTGCGTAAAAGAAATTGGCTCCGTTTTAAATATTACTATTTTTGCATTTTTTGGAATTAAAAATTCCCAATGCCATGAAAACTTGCCTGGAACTATTGGCTTTGAAGATATTCCTGCTAGTTTTGAAATAACAACGCCTATAGAATTCGGTTCTATTTTAAATTGCCCCCATCCTATAAAAAAAATGGCACTTGCAAAAACTAAAAGTATAAAAAGACAGACAATTGAGCTAGCCCCTTTTTTTTTCATTAAAGCCTCTTGACTGGTAAAAATTTCTTTTTTAGTATAGCAGTGGTCTATGGGAACTTCAAGGCAATTTTTTGATAAAAAAAATACATTTCCTCTAATCCGTACCTTGATAAAAAGGTCGATTTTATTCTGTACATTATTTCTTTCTGTGCTTATAATTTTTTATCTTATAGGAAATTACCAGTCATTTTTGCCAGAAAACCAAATTATGATTTTAAAAGTCGCTCAATTTACTGCGATAAGTCTTTGTGTGCTTGTTTTAGTAGAAATTGTTTTTATGATATTTCTAAGAATTTTCTATTCGATAAAAAATAATGGTATCTTGAAAATTATAAAGCTAGCATCTTTAACTTTGCTGTTTTGTTATGGAATGGCGATTTTAATCATCTTTAGAGCAATAGAAATTCTTTCAATGGGGATAAACTGATGTTTCTTTTTTTTACAAATAAAATAAAAATTCCTGAAGTTTTAAAAAAGATTAATAAAGTATTTAAAAAAAATGGATTTGAATGTTACCTAGTCGGAGGTGCTGTTCGCGATTTTCTTATGAAAAAAAAGCCTTCTGATTGGGATTTGACCACAAATGCATTTCCTAATCAAGTTATGTCAATGTTTAAAAAGGTAATTCCTACAGGTATTGCCCATGGAACTGTTACTGTTCATTACATGGGAAAACAGATTGAAGTCACCACTTTTAGAACAGAATCTGATTATACTGATGGCAGGCATCCTGATTTTGTAAAGTTTGCTAGCAATATTCAAGACGATTTGAGTAGACGGGATTTTACAATGAACGCTATTGCAGTTTCCTTAGATACAGGAAGACTTGTAGATCCTTTCCATGGTAAAAAAGATATAGCAAGAAAGATTATAAAAACTGTAGGAAATCCAAAAGAACGTTTTTTAGAAGATGGATTGCGTCCAATTCGCGCAGTGCGTTTTTCTGCTCAACTAAATTTCAAAATAGAACAAAATACGTATAAAACTCTTTTTGACAATCAAATTAAAGAAAAAATTACATCCATAAGCGTAGAACGGTTTAGGGACGAACTTATAAAACTTTTAAAAGCCAGAAAACCTAGCGTAGGACTTAAAATTTTAGAAGAAACAGGCATTTTGAATTTTTTTATGCCAGAATTAACACCCTGCAGGAATTGCATACAAAACGATGGCAGAGGTTATCATATTTTTGATGTTATGGACCACTGTTTTTACGCTTGCGATGGAGCGCCTTGCGAAAAACCTTTGCTTAGATTAGCGGCATTGCTTCACGACATAGGCAAACCTGATGTAAGAATGGAACACTTCGAAAATGGAATTAAGATTGTAAATTTTTATAACCATGAAAAAAAATCAAAAGAAAAAGCTGAAATTCTTATGACAAGATTAAAGTTCAGCAACGCTGAAATAAAATATGTTTGTCATTTGATTGAAAATCACATGTTTCATTACGAATCTGCTTGGTCTGACAGTGCGGTTCGCCGGTTTATAGTAAAAATTGGCAAAGACAACATTGATGATTTAATTGATTTGAGGCTTGCCGATATGTATGGAAAATACAACAAGCCTGTTCGCATTCATGATAATCCTGCTTGCATTCTTTTAAATGAGCTAAAAGACAGAGTTGAGCAAATTGAAAAAAGTTCTTCTGTTTTGAACATGAAAAATCTTGCTATAAATGGAAATACCTTAATTAAGGCTGGAATTCCTTCTGGTAAAGAGCTCGGCAAAATTTTAAAAGAGCTTTTTAATATGGTTTTAGAAAATCCTTCAATGAATACAGAAGAAAAACTTACAGAATGTGCCTTGAAAATGTATCAAAGCACATTATGATGTAAAAGTCTTTTTTGCTCAAAATTTCCCGGGCTTTCAGTTTATTAAGTTGAAAGCCGAGTTTTTTTATAAATGTAAAAAATGCTTTCAGAGGAGAATTAATCTTTGTATTTTTTTCCATCAGAAAAAGCTTTGCCAACTTTTTTTCCAAGCACAAGATAGTCTTTGTTTATAGGATCGTAAGTAATTGGAGAAAGGGCTTGAACATCGATTTTTCCGTCTTCAAGACATAGTTTTTCTTCAATGCCAACATTTTCAATAGAACCTAGCAGCCTGCAAGTTTTTTTGTCATAGCTTATTACTTTGCATTCCAGCACAAAGCTTAACTCTTCGATTACAGGCGCGTTTACAAATTCGCTTTTTGTAACATGAAATCCACATTTTTCGATTTTATCAGGCTCTTTGTTTGCAGAAACAAGACCTAAGTAGTCGCATTGGCTAGCGTGCTTTGCGTCTGCAAGGCTTACAGTGAATGCTCCTGTTTTCAAAAGATTTTCAACTGTTTTATGTTCGGGGCTTAAACAAATATTAATTTGATTGTCATCAGCTATCCCTCCCCAAGCGGCATTCATTGCATCTGGAATGCCGTTTTCATCATAAGTTGCAATAATAAGAACAGGCATAGGATATAGCCATGTTTTCGAGCCAAAGTTTTTTTTCATTTTAACCTCCAATACCGTTTGGCTAAGGCGCGCTTGCGTTTTTGTTTTTTTTTAACTTGAAGTTCGGGCTAAATAACCATATTCATTACTTCGCGGACTTCGTCTAGTGTTTTTATAGCAATTTCCCTAGCATGCTTTACACCGTCTGTTAAAACTTGCCGAATATATTCAGGCTCGTTTTCAAGCTGTTTTCTTCGTTCTCTTAAAGGTCTAAGCTCTTCGTTAAGAGCAGTTGTAAGTTCGCTCTTTAACATGCCGCCCCCGCCTTCACCTATTCTTTCTGCAACTTTTTCTGGACTTTCTTTTGTGCATAGGGAAATAATCTGCAATAAATTTGCTACTTCCGGTCTGTTTACCGGGTCATAAGTTATATGACGCTCTCCATCTGTCTTTGCTTTTTTTATAAGCTTTGCGGTTTCGTCTTCTGTGGCGCTGAGCATTATAGCATTTCCGCGGCTTTTGCTCATTTTTTGAGTTCCATCTAGTCCCATAATGCTAGGTGTTTTTGAAAGCAAAACTTGTGGAAGAGGAAAAACGCCTTCTTTTCCTGAACAAAATTTTTTATTAAATCTGTTCGCTATTGTTCTTGCAAGTTCGACGTGAGGAAGCTGGTCTTTGCCCGCAGGAACAACATTTCCTTTGCAAAAAAGGATATCAACTGCTTGATGCACTGGGTAAGTATACATTCCTGCATTTACATTTGTAAGTCCTGCAGATTGAATTTCTTCTTTTACTGTAGGGTTTCTGCTAAGCTCGGCATTTGAAACAAGCGTTAAAAAAGGAACTAAAAGTTGATTCGCTTCTGGAATATAACTGTGCGGATATATGATTACATTTTCGCTAGGTTCAATTCCTGCCGCAAGATAGTCTATTACAAGCTGTTTTGTGTTTTGGCTAATTTCCTGATAAGCATCGTGATCTGTTAGGACTTGATAATCTGCAATTAAAATCATAGTTGGAACGCCCATTTTTGAAAGACGCACGCGATTTTGCAAAGAGCCAAAGTAATGACCTATGTGAAGCCTTCCTGTAGGTCTGTCGCCAGTAAGAACTCTGTATTTTGTAGGATTCTTTATTAAATCTTCTTCAAGTTTTTTACTTGCTGCAAGAGCTGCTTCATAAGTTGAACTGTTTATTGTTTCTGCCATAGTTTCCGCCTACTTTTCCTAAAAAATGTATATAACAAATATAAGATAAAAAAGCCCTTTTTCGCAACTGTTTTTTATCAGGTAAAAAGACGCTTTTTGAAAACTCGACTTTAGATTTAAAAAGTAATAGAATAAATCTATTATGAAAATGAAATTATTTCAGCAGTGGCTAGATTCTTTTTTAAATTTTGAAAAAACACGGACAAAAAATATATTTTGGCTAGAAACAATGAAATTCTTGTGTAAAAAAGCTGGAAACCCGCAAAATTTAGTTCCGTGCATTCATGTTGCCGGCAGCAAAGGAAAAGGCTCTGTGAGCAAAATGCTAGCTTGCATGATAGAAGCTGGCGGAAAAAAATGCGGACTTTACACTTCCCCGCATATTTGCAATTTTAGAGAAAGAATTGGAAGCTCTATGGGATTTTTTGAAGAGTCTGTTTACGAAAAATCTGCTGACGAGCTTTATTCTCTTGTTACTTCAATTCCCAAAGAAGAATTTCCTGCGGAGCGTCCTGTTACCTGGTTTGAACTTGTTACATTGTATGCATTTATATGTTTTAAAAATGCAAAAGTTGATTTTGCCGTATACGAAACAGGTCTCGGCGGCAGACTCGATTCCACCAACATTGTAATTCCGCAGGCAAGCGTAATTACTTTAATAGAACTAGAACATACAGATATTTTAGGAAACTCGATTGAAAAAATTGCCTCAGAAAAGGCTGGGATAATTAAACAAAAAATTCCTTGTGTGATTGCTCATCAAAAATACAATGAACCTTATAAAGTCTTTGAAGAAAAATCAAAAGAATTAAAAAGCCACTGTATTCTTGCGGAAAAGATGTTTCAAAATGAAAACTATTCTTACAAAAACAATTGTCTTTTTTTTAAATTAAAATATTCTTCTGCTTGTAATGCTTTAAAAAAAGATGAGGAATACGAAATTCTATTAAAAATGGCTGGCAATGTTCAACTAGAAAATGCGCAGACTGCAATTGCCGCTTTAAAAACAGTTTTTCCAAATGCAACAAAAAAACAAATAGAACAAGGTCTTTCAAATGCATTGCTTCCAGGACGCTTTCAAATTGAAAATATAAAGGGTGCAACCTGTGTTTTAGATGGCGCTCATACTCCATCAAGCATTGAAAACTGCGTAAAGACGCTAAAGGAAGTTTTTCCAAATAGAACTTATTGCCTTTTATTTGCCTGTGCAATTGATAAAGATGTAAAAGATATTGTTCCGATTTTTAAAGAAACGTTTAAAAATGTTTTTATAACTTTACCAGGTTTTGAAAGAAAATCTGACATAAAAAATATTGAAAATCAATTTATTCAAAATAAGATAGAATGTGTTGTAGATAGCAACTGCAATACAGCCATAAAAAACGCTTTGTTAAAAGCAGAAACTGAAAATTCTGTTCTTCTGATAACAGGCTCGTTCTATCTTTTGTCAGAAGTTTTTAGTCTATATATTGAAAAAAAACATTTATAACCATAGAATAAATAATTATGCGATGTACTAAAGCTATTATATATAAAGAAAATCTTATAAATAACATAAATGAAATTAAAAAAAATCTTAATTCTGGTGTAAAACTTTGTTGCGCGGTAAAAGCTAATGGCTATGGAAACGATGCAATTGCAAGCGCCCGCATTTTTGAAGAAATGGGGGCTGAATATCTTGCAATTGCAACCATAGATGAAGGCATTGAACTTAGAAACGCTGGAATAAAAGCAAATCTCTTGATGCTGAGCCTATGCACTTATGAAGAGTTTCCTGATTTGATTAAAAACAATATAACTCCCCTGGTTTTTGATTCTGAGTATATTGCCGTTTTAAATAAAGTCGCTTGCGAACTGCAAAAAAAGGGTTATCCAGTTTTTCTTGCAGTTGACACTGGCATGGGAAGAATAGGCTGCTATAAAGAAGAGGCGGCAGCTTTAGCAAAAATTATAGAAGAGTCTTCAAATCTTCAGTTGGCTGGAATAATCACTCATTTTGCGGTTAGCGATGGTATAAAGAGCAAAGACATAGAATACACAAAAAAACAATATGCTGATTTTTTGGAAGCTATAAATAATGTTCAAAAAATTGGAATCAATCCTGGCATTAGAACTTGTTGCGCAAGCGCAGCTGGAATTGCGCTTGCTGAAATGCAACTTGATATGATTCGTCCAGGAATTATTCTGTACGGATATTACGCAGACGAAGTTACAAAAGAATATCTTGAAAAAAAAGGCATTAGGCTGGATTTAAAACCTGTTATGCAATTTGAAACAGAAGTCTGCTCTATAAGGCGTCTTTTAAAAAATCATCCAGTAAGCTATGGTTGCACTTGGTCTTGCAATAAAGAAACTGATATTGCAGTTCTTCCAGTTGGCTATGCAGATGGGCTTTTGCGCCGCAATAGTCCTGGAATGAAGGTCAGCATAAATGGAAAAGCCTATCCAATTGTTGGCAGAATCTGTATGGATCAGTGCATGGTAGATATCGGCTTGAACAATAAAGATGTAAAACGCTGGGACAAAGCTATTATTTTTGGACCAAAAGATAAAGGTGCTATTTTTGATGCAAACGATATTGCAAAAATGACAGGAACAATATCGTATGAGGTTATGACAAGCCTTTCAAAACGAGTCAAAAGGATTGTAAAATAAACTTTTTATCAATATTAAAATGAGTCATTATTATAGGTTATTATTATATTGAGAAATTTAATAATAAATATTATAATGTTATGATTCTTTATAGCAAAATTTTAATATTTTTAAAAAGTCTCTTTTTAGATTTTTTAGAAATTTAAAAAGTTAGTAAATTAGTAAATATGGGAGGATTCCGCTTTTTACGGAGAAAAAAAATGAAAAAATCGAAAATATTTAAAACATTTCTTATTGCAACTAGCCTAACCACTTTGTTTTCATGCGTTTCAACAGGAGTTTCAAAACCATCTTCAAACGAAAACGGCAATAACGAAGACTCTTTTGTAGAAGTCAACGAGCCTTCTGAAAAAGTAAAACGAGAACCTAAACCAATTACCGTGCAAAATACATCAAATCAAAAAGAGCAGAATTTTAAAAATTTGCTAAAAAATCTTGAGCTAAAAGTTATTTCTGCTCCAAATTCTAACAAACCAGTTTATACAGGGCAACAGTTTTCTGTACCTTATGTAATCCAAGTATTAAATGAAAATGAAGCTGCAGAAGGAATTGATATTACAGTTTCATGGCCGATTTCAAGGACTAATGATACTGTTTCCTATGGTACAACTAAGCTAAAAACAGATGCCGAAGGCAAAATTTCTTTTTTACCACAAGCAGCTAGCATAGCCTTTGATGATAAAGTAACATTCTATCCTACTCCTGTCAGTTCCTCTTCTAATATAGTTCAAGAAGCCTATGCACTTGCAGTTGAATCTCCTTATAAAGTAAAGTCTTCCCTTACAAAATGGCCTGGTGGAATCATTTTTGTATATGATGTAAATGAAAAAGGAACGCCTACAACAAACAGTTTTAGTTTTCTTCAATATCTAAGAAATTCTGGAATAAATGCAGGAAATGCGCCTGTAAGCGATTCTTCTTATTTGAACAAAGAACCTATTGATGTATATAAAGAATGTATAAATATAACTTCTGGAGAAATAAAGCGAGCGGCAAACTTCTTGGTGGTAGGCTCCTTAAAATATGCAAAGCCTGCAGAAGTAACAGAAACAAGCGCAACTGTTGCAATAACAGCAGATATAACTTGCATTGAAATGAAAACTGGCTCAGTGGTATATAAAACTTCAATAACAGAAGAATCTTCTGGAAAGTCAAAAAATATTGCAGAACAAGCTGCAAGAAAAATAGTTGCAGAAAAAGCTGCCGAATCAGTTATTTTTGGAATGTAAGGAGAGAAGATAAAAACAGCCGAAAATAGCGTCTGTTTTTATCTTGAAAAGTTTGCGTTGCAAACTTACTTTTCATGGGAGAACAAAATGATTTATACAGATACAAGAGATAGCAACGTAAAAGTCGATTTTCGTACAGCAGTTATGAATGGAATGAATTCTTCTACAGGAGGACTTTATATTCCAATTGATTTTCCTAAATTAGAAAAATCTTTTATAAATAAAAATCCAGAGCCTTCTTTTAGAGATGTTGCTTTCAATATGGCAAAACCTTATGTAGAAGGTGAAATTCCTGATGAAGATTTAATGGCTATTATTCAAGATGCTTATCCTTTTACTCCTAAAGTAGTCCCTTTAGATTCAGTATCTTACATACTAGAATTGTTTCATGGACCAACTTGTGCTTTCAAAGATTTCGGGGCTAGATTTATGGCACGTGTTATGTCTTATTTTAATAGGACACAAAAAGGAACTTTGCACATATTAGTTGCAACTTCTGGTGATACCGGTAGCGCTGTTGGCAGTGCTTTTCATAATGTTCCAGGTCTCGATGTTACAATTTTGTATCCAGAAGGAAAAATTTCTTATATTCAAGAAAAGCAGCTTTCTACTTTTACAGGAAATGTTCGTGCTTTAAAAGTAAAAGGAACTTTTGATGACTGTCAAAAACTTGTAAAAACAGCATTTACAGATTCTGATTTAAGGAAAGAATTTAGACTGTCATCTGCAAACTCTATAAATATTTCAAGGCTCTTGCCTCAGAGTTTTTATTATATGTATTCTTCTCTTGTTGTCCGCAACAGAGCTGAATTAGACAGTAAAATTGAAAATCCTGATATTTTAATGTCTGTTCCTTCTGGTAATTTTGGCAATCTTACATCAGGTTTAATTGCTAGAGAAATGGGAGCTCCTATAAAAGGTTTTATTGCCGCCACAAATGAAAATAAAACGATTCCAGATTGGATTGCTACAGGAAATTATGATGCCCGCCCATCTGTAGAAACTTATGCAAACGCAATGGATGTTGGTGCTCCAAGTAATTATGAAAGAATTAAAGCAATGTACAGTCTTGAGCAGGTTCGGGAACTTTTTGCTTCTTATTGGCTTGACAATGACGGAATAAAAGACGCTATTTATAAATGCAATCAAAAAACAGGCTATATAATTGATCCTCATGGAGCAATTGCTTGGCAAGCTTGGAACGACATTAAAAATGGCGCTATGCAAGAACTAAAAAATGGCAACAAAAATGATTGTCAAAAGCCTGGTCTAACTCCTAATCTTCCTTGCTGGGCAGACTCTGTTATAGATAAAAAAGCTGTATGCGTTATTCTTGAAACTGCGCATCCTGCAAAGTTTGGCTCAATAGTAAGCGAGGCTATAGGTCGTGAACCTGCAATTCCTGAAAGGCTGCAAGAAGTTATGGCTTTGCCTGATAATGCTATTTCTATGGAAAATGATTACAAAAAATTTAAGGAATGGCTAGAAAATAATCTTGCTAAATAAGGTTTAACGAACTGTTAGTTTAGTATCTAAAAAAAGGGATAGATAAATCCAAAAAGTATTTTAACTTAATGGACAGTCTACCCTTTTTTATTTTTATAAAAACTAAAAACACCGGGTTCAAATTTTTAAGAACGCATGCGAACTACAAAACTTGCTCCCGATGTATTGGTTTTACTAAAAGTATTATATAGCCTTAATTGCAAGCGCAAATATAAATACTACTGCAAGAATCCAAGTAATAACTGGAATTTCTTTGATTCTTCTGCCTGCAATTTTTGCAATTACGTAAGCAATAATTCCAAATGCAATGCCTTTTGAAATTGAGTATCCAAATGGCATTACTAAAATTGTAATAAATGCAGGAATTCCTTCAGTAAGGTCTGTAAAGTCAATTGAAGAAACAGATTGCATCATTAAGAATCCTACAAAAATAAGTGCAGGAGCGGTGGCACAAGATGGCACCAATGCGAACAATGGGGAAAGGAACAAAGAAACTAAAAACAAAATTGCAGTAACAACAGATGCAAGCCCTGTTTTAGCGCCAGCTGCAACACCTGAAGAAGATTCTACAAAAGATGTTACTGTAGAAGTTCCAAGACAAGCCCCTGCTACAGTTCCCACTGCATCGGCAAGAAGAGCTTCCTTTACTTTAGGAATATTGCCATTTTCGTCTATAAGTTTTCCCTGTTCAGCAACTCCCATAAGAGTTCCTATAGTATCAAAAATATCAGTGAACAAAAATGTAAAGAATACACCGAAGAATTTTAAAGAAAGCACACCAGACCATTCAAAATGGAACAAGAATGGTTTTGCAGGAAGAGAAACTGGCTTGAAACCTTCAGGAATTTTTGTAACTCCAAAAGGAATACCAATAATTGTTGTTGCTATAATACCAATAAGAATCGCGCCTGGTACTCTAAGAATGTAAAGAATGATTGTAATAACAAGACCAATAAGAGCAACTATTGCTGTTGTGTGTTCCATATCAAAAGCATTGAAGCCAATAATTGTTCCATTTTGAGATGTTACAATTCCTGCATTGTTAAGTCCAATAAGCGCAATAAAAAGGCCAATACCAACTGCAACAGCTTTTTTCATTGTTGAAGGAATAGAGTTGATAATTGCTTCTCGAACTCCAAAGAATGAAAGAACTATGAAGAGCAAGCCTTCTAATAAAACTGCTGTAAGTGCAAACCATGGAGAGCAACCCATTCCAAAACATACTGTATATGTAAAGAATGCATTGAGACCCATACCAGAAGCAAGAGCAACCGGCATATTTGCAAGAAAAGCCATTACAAGAGTTGCAATAGCTGCAGAAACTGCTGTTGCTGTAAATACTCCGCCGAAGTTCATTCCTTCGATGCCACCGAGCATACCTGGGTTTACAGCAAGAATGTAAGACATTGCAAGAAAAGTTGTAATACCACCGATTATTTCGCGGCTAACAGTGGAACCCCTTTCTTGAATTTTAAATAATCTTTCCATTTTAACTTATTCCTCCTTTAAAATGAAAAACACAGTTATTATACCACAATGCAAAATAAAAAAATAGGTCGAAAGCAGAAGTTTTCAAAAAAATTAGACTAAAATCGAGTAAAAAAAATAAAAACGTAAGCGAATTTTCAATTTATAAAAAACTGAAAATAAGGGCTAAATATTCTTTTTAAAATGAAGGATACTTTGCAAATATTGACACTATTTTTGCAATAGGAAAATAGATTACTTTCATTATAAAAATTGAAAAAGGCAATAAAAATGGAAATATTAAACATAGAATAAACAAAAAAAGTCCCAGATAAATAAAAATGTTTATCAATGGCGAAATAATTATGCTGGAAATAATGCCGATAGGAGCGAAGGAATTTAATTTTACAATCGAAATTGGAGCTGTTACAATTTGAGCCCCGCAACTAGCTCCTAAGTCTGTAGAAAGTTTTACAGGCAATTTTGAAATGGTAATAAAATTAAATAATTCGCTAAATGCAAGAATTCCTGCAAGAGCGCCGTACGAAAGCTGAAAAGAAATCTCGTTCAAATCGCAGGGTTTTATTATCGCATGGATTAAAAAAGAGGCTGAAAGTATATTTAACATTTTTATATCTTTAAAATTGCATATTGAACAAAAAATTAATATAAGGCTGCAAATCATTGCTCTTAATAAAGATGGCGACAAGCCTGCAAACCAAACAAATGTACAAATTGCAAAAGTCTGTAAAAAAGCAGATAAAAACTTGTTTTTAGTCTTTTTTCCTAGCTTTTTAAAAATAGAAGAAAACAGTGAAAGGTGCATTCCTGATAATGCAAGAATATGAGAAAGTCCTGCATTTTTAAAATCTTTGCAAAGACTAGGCTCAGCATACTCTTTTATTCCTGAAATAAGCGCCATAAAAAATCCGCCAGGCTTTCCCCAAGAATACATTAATCTTCTAAAGTGAATTCTGCATAAACCTCTTATGTATTGAATTTTATTAAATAAAGAATGTTCCTTTTTACCTTGCACAGCTTGTTTTACATAAAAAGTATTGCCTTTAAAATTGCCGTAGACATCAATTTTAAAATTTTGTTCACAAATAAGGGCATTGTTTTTGGCTTGTGTATAAAGTTTTCCTGGAAAATAAGCTTCTACGAAATTTTCAGGAATTTCAAGAAGAACAAGTCCATCACATTCACTAGATTTTCCTGTTGAATCAAGTGCAAAATCTGGTTTAAATGAAGTTTTATAAATTTTTTTTTGTTCATTTTTTACAGGATTTGAAATAATTTTGCCTTTTAAGAATATAATATTTTCAGTTTTTAAAAGACTGTTAAAATAAAAACTTTCCTTTGTCTTTATAATTCCTAAATAAAACAGAACCGCAAATAAAATTGCACTTAAATTGAGAATGTTAATTTTTTTTGAACCGGTATTTTTCTTATATTCTACCATTTCAGTTTTGCCAAAGCATCGCGAGCTGCGGCAATAACTGAATCTGAATAATCAAAATAGGTAACGGCAAGCAAAGTATCGAACGCATTCTTATTTCCAATAGCTCCTAAAGATGAAATTACAGAGAGTACAATTGGTTCTGATACTGCATTTGAATCTTTTTCCTTAAGCTTATTCAGCTTAGAAAGATAAGAAGATAGCGCGCTTACGGATTCTATAGGCGCAACTGCAGGAAGTCCATTAATTACTTCGATAAAATTTTCTTCGTGCAAGACGCTTTGCAAATATTCTTTTTGTGCTAACTCAAAAAAACTCAATGCAGTTTTTGAAGAGCGAGTCCACTTTTGTCTTACAAGCACATCATAAGAATCTAATTGAAGTGAAATAAGCTCTTCATTTGCAGAACCTGTACTTTCTACTATATAAATCGTTCGCAATAGTACATTTTCTGCAATTTCTGCACGGAAAATTTGAGAATTTTGAGAATTTTTCATAACTAGAGAAAATATTCGTCTACATTCAACTTCAGAACCCATTCTAATAAATTCTACAAGTTTTTCAGAAGATGTTTCGCTCAATTCAGAAATCGCTGTTTCAATTTCTGCAAAATATGAATTCCAAGAATTATCTAAATATGCGTTGTATAATATGCTAAAGGAATCTTTGTTTCCAATTTTCGCAAGTACAGTAATGCTTGTTTTTAAGATTGCTGAATTTTCTACTCTAGGATTGCTAGTTTTTATATAATTATTAAGCATTGCTGTAAAATTTTCATGAGGAATATCCAAGGAAGTTATTCTGTTTAATATTGCAATTTTTACTGTGTAGTCTGCAAAAATAGAATAAATCGTAAAAAAATTCTCAGAAAGTTTTGCCTTTTCTTCAGAAGAAAGTGTTTCTACATAGCTTTCGGGAAGAGAAAGAATTCCCGAAACGGCAAGAGCTGCAAGATCTCTGTCTTCCCCTAAGATTTCTTTATTTTCAATTGTAAAATTTATTGCCGCACAGGAAAGTTCGGCAGCTTCATCTTCGCTCGCTTCTCTAACGCAATTTGTTTTGTCAATAATATTACCTTTTATAAAGTTTTTTTGATTTAAAGAACCTTCCGCGCTTACGGTAGTAATAAACATAATTGTTATTAAAGAAATAAATATTTTTTTTGATTCTTTTTTCATATCTTTTCCTCTTATTCTAATGCTGGCAAATCGTCAGCATCGTTAATCTGTTCGCTCGGAGTTATTACTTCTTCTTTTGGAATATTTTTTAGAACATCATCTGTTTCTGGCAAAGTTTGAAGAAGCTGTTCTGTTTTTTCCTTTTGCACATTTTCTTGGATTTCTTTTACCTCATTTGAATTATTATTCTCGTTAGTTTTAGAAGAATCTTCAAGTTCCTGTTCATCTTTGTCAGTTAAAGTCATAGCATCGTAGATTTCTTTTTCGTTTTCTGGAAGAATATTGTAAACAAAACTTAAAACTTGATTTCTCATTGCTTCATCTATATGAAGACATTCAAAGTGCAATCTGGATTGATTGTGCTCTTCGTTATATTCAACTGTTCTTACCACGCCGAACATTACAATCAAATGTCCTTCAAGTTGATATTGGAGCCGTATCTGAATATTTGGAAGACCTTTTCCTCCAATTCGTATCAAAGCGCCTTTTTCAGAAATATCTTCAAGAATACATCTGTATCCAGGCCTTGTTTCTATAAGATTGTAGTCAACAACTTTTTCTTTTAAAATATAAAGGCTAGCCTGCAAATGGCACTTTGCCCTGACTGCATTTCTTTTATTTGTGCGGACTAAATTGTCAGTATGCTGTAAAAAAAGGCAGGCTCGCCCCATATAAACACCGGCATTCGTAACTGTTGTGTCAAAAACATAGCGAGCATCTCCAGTCCGCCATAAGTAGACATTTATAGATTTATTAACCCAATCTTTGCTTTCTACTGTTATCTGGTCTTTTTGAGTAGGAAGCCTGACTACAAGCTCTCTTGCATTATTTACGATTTCTGAAGAAAAAACGCCTTTTCCAGGCAGAATTATTCTTAACTTTTGCTTTGCAGAAAGCGAACGTGTTGATTCCAGTCCTCTTTTTTTGTCCTCTTCCTTTTCAATTTTAGTTCTAAATGAATACAATTTTGAAAGAAGATTTTGATTTTTCGCAGAAAATACAGTTCCTTGTTTTTCCGCTTGTGACTTTATGTGCGAAATGCACCTTGTTAATGATGGCAACGATATAAATATAGACACAGGTTGTTCAAGTTCACATAATTTTGCAACTTTCCATAAAAGAGAGAGTTCGTTCAAAGAAAATTTTCTGTCAAGACCTTCAATAAAAAAATTTATTTTATCCTTAAAAATGAGGTAAAGTTTTATTAAACCTGCAAGAATTACCGCAGCAAGAACAATTGCTATTACAATATGCATATATGTACACTTATCTCCATTTAATATAATATCAGATACTGTATGAAATTACATCAGTTTTTTGCAGAAATTGTTATTTTTTTAAGCGTTTTTTTTATATATGTCTTGCCTCCTGTTTTTGTTTCTGCTTCTGATTTTGCAGGATTTATAGCATGGACTTTTCCAATAAATGAGCTTGTCTTTGCAATATGCAGTTTTCTTTTATTGCTCTATTTAGATAAAAAACTTGAAAAGAATAGTTTTTTTTCATCATCAATAGAAAATAAAAAATTAAGTTTTTTTATAAATTCTGGAAAAACTCTTATTACGTTTGGTTTTTTGTGTTGTTTTTCCGCTTTTATGGAATTTATAGCCTATGCAGCACATTTTTCTAACAGTTCAACGGTTGTTGTTCCCAATGGATTTTTTGAATATACTTGTTTTTTTCTAAAATTTTTGCTAGCAGTTTTTTATGAAGAGATAATTTTCAGGATTTATCTTCCGGAAGAATCAAAAAACTTGCTCAGTAAAAAAATTAAAAATAAAAAGATCGTTTGTGCATTTACGGAACCAATAATTGCTCTTTTGTTTGCATTTGCACATAGGTATCTAGGTTGGCCGGCCGTTATAAATGCCTTTGTTGCGCACCTTGCTTTAAGAATTTGTTATATAAAAACTGAAAACTTCTTTACCATTCTTACAGCACATTTTTTTTACAATTTAATTTCATTTTTTCTTTCTGTTGCCTTGTAAAATATTTATGAATTTTCAAAAAGTTCAAGAATTTTTGAATAAGTCCAATTGCTTACAAGAGTTCCATAATAAAAAGAATCTAAATTATAAAAAATAACGATGTCTTGCTCATTGCGCTCATAAAAATCCATCGAAAATTTACTTAATTCGTCGCTTTCTATTTGAAGTGTTCCTATAAACTTCTGCGGAAGAACTTCTGTGTATACAGAGCCATGCCTAAGTTCTTGAAATTTTTCAATGGAAGCCTGAGCTTTTTCTGTATTTGGAATTATATTTTTTCGCATGCCTTTTGAAATAAAACTAACTTTTTGAATTTCTATTTTTTTTGCCGGCTCTGTTATATTTCGTGGAATTATGTAAGGGTCTATCCAAAACCCAGAATCATTGTTTAGAAAAGCAGAAAAGTCATCTTCTGCTTTGAATACAGATGGTTTTTCATTCATACGCATATAAATCATTTTTTTTGAAAAATCTTGTTTTCCAAAAAAAATTGAAGCCGAAGGACAGTTCTTTCCTGAATAAGAAACCAAAAAGGATGAAGAATCGTCTAAAGAGAATGGCTGAAACATTGTTAACTTGTCTGAATTTTTATACAGTATACGAACTTTTTTAAGTTTTTCTATAAGATTTTTTACTAATTTTTGCTCTACAGGAAATACGGCCTCTTTTTTTTCTGAAAAATCTTTAGATTCTTTATCGCAACTTGGAGAAACTGAACCTTTCCAAATATTGTTTTCTTTAAACAATTTAAGTTCTTTGCCATTTTTTGAAAGCACTATAGAATCAATTTGATTCTCATATTTTGGATTTAAAATAGCAGTTTTTATTCCCTTTTCAGAATTTTTATCGGGCCAAAAAGAAAGAAAAAAAATTATGCCGAAAAAAAGTGTTAGTGTTGGAAGTATATAAAATTTATATTTTAAGAGTTTCAATCAAAATCTCCTGTTTTTTTTAGTGTGGAAATATATTTTTTTCTATAAAGCAATGCAAATATAAAGCAAACAATTATGAAAACAGGAACAATCAAAAATTCTATGGCAAGTGTTTTCGCCCGGGCTTTAGAAAAACTTTGTTCATCTGTTATTTTATACATGATATTTGGATTTTCTGAAGATTTTTTTTGTATAGCGGCAAGTTCTTCTTCATTATTTAACTTTAACAGCTGATTTGAAAGAAAATCTAAATTTCTGTAGTCACCGTAAGTTCCTCCGATATAGCCTAGCATAAGCGAATTTACAAAATACTGGTCTGGTATAACTGTTATTTGTGTATCGTCTCTTGTTTCGTTTGAAAAGAATCCTTGTATTTTTCCATTTAATTTTAGAGCCAATGCATTCTGCTTTTGCTCGTTGGGTATAGTCTTTTGCTCATTTAGAATCATAGGATTTGTTTGAAATAAAGACTTTTTATTTTGAAAGTCTGGTTTTATTTCCCACGAAGAAGGAGAAGAAAGTAGATATGGTGATATATCTTTTAAGTTTTTATTGTTTTCTTGCCCTTCCTCAGTTTGAGTTTTTAAAATTGTTGGCCAAAAAAGTGTGAGTCCTTGGTTTGCATTAGTTTGTGGCAAAAGTTGAACCCAAAGGGGATAGTTTATTAGTTGAGTATAAGTGTTTTCTGAATAAGAACCATCTTCGTTTTGTTGCGTTTGCATTGTTATTCTAGCGCAAGAAATATCTGCGCAAATATTTTCTGAAAAAACTATTCCATATTCATTTAGCATTTTTATTAAATTTTCATTTTTATCTTTTGTAATGCGCCAAGAATTTTCTATATCGGCAGAATATGGAGAAACTGCGAAAAAAGCGTTTGAGCCAGAAAGTATAAAATCTTCTATTTCTGCACACTGAGAAGCAGAAAGTTTGCTAGAGCCTAAGACTAAAAGAAGCTTTGATTCTTGCGAAAACTGAGGAGAAAGGCTTTTTCCTTCAGAAACGTCTATTTCATTGCATATAAAACCTAAAAGATTCAAATATGGAACTACATAACTGTAATCAGAATTTAAATTCATTCCGTTTGCGCAAACTATGTTTACAATCCTTTGGCGGCTTGTCATAAGGTAAAGTATTTTTTCTGTTAAATCGTATTCGAGTGTGCCTGCTTCTATGACAAAAGGAATAGCTTCCCATTTTCCTTCATATTCAACAATTATTGCTGAATAAAATGTCTTGTATTCCATTTGGCCTTTTACGCTTACTGGAAGCTGTTTTCCATAAATCCCATAGTTTTCAAGAAGTGTTTTTGCAGAATTTTTTTCCACATTTTTTATAGAAAGTTTTACATTTTTATAAGAACAGAATTCTTGCAGATAGTCTTTAATATCTCTTGCTTGTGTTGTCAAATCCGAAAGTTCTTCGCTGTAAAAATAAGTTATATTCATTACGCTTTGCAAGTTTTGCATAAGGCTTTTGCTATATTCGCTTACTGTAAATTTTTTATCTTTTGAAAAGTCTTTTCTTAAAAAGTAGCGTCTTGAATCAGCAAAAATAAAAAGTATTGTGGTTATTAAAAAAAATATTTGAATTTTTTGAGTTTTGCAATATTTTTTGCCCTTTTTCTTTTCTATGCAAAAAACAGAAAGAAAAAGCAATGCAGCCGAAAACAAAATGTAAAAAACAACATCTCTTGTGTCAAAAATTCCTTTTCCGGCAGCATCAAAATGCCACGAAAAACTAAAAAGCTGTATCGCTTTTTTTAATAAGGAAGATTGCAAATATTGAGAAAATATATGTATAAAATTGGATATTGCTAAAAAAGCAATATTTGTTATTAATGCAACTGACTTTAATGGGATTAAAAACTCAATAAATATACATAGTGAGCATGAGCAAAATCCGTATAAAATCAGAATAAAAAATGCTAGAAAAATGCTGGAAAAATCCACATCTCCAAAAGAGCTGACGCAAAACGGAACTAGCCACAAAGGAATCAACATTAAAATAAATTGAATTTCTTTAGAGATTAAGTAAATTGAAACTTTGAAAAAATCGTTTTGAGCTATGTCTATTTCATTGCTTCGTTGAATGCATAGCAATGGAATACAAATCGTGCTTATATATGGAATTGCTGAAAAAAAATAGTGCAGATTTATGCTTGTGGAAGTAAAAAAGTTTTGAAATAAAAAAAATTGCATTGCACAAAAAATATTTAGGATAAGCGTGCACACATAAAAAAGAGGATTTGTTAAATCTGAATAGAGTCGGTATTTTAAATAATTCATTCTTACCCTTTTAGTTTTTCTGTTATTTTTAAAAATGCTTCTTCTAGCGTATTTGAATTGTAAAATTCCTGTATTTCTTTTGGAGTTCCGCTAGCGGCAATTATTCCATTTGAAAGAATATTTACATTTGTGCAAAGTGCATTTACTTCTTGCATAAGATGAGTAGAAATAAGCACGCTTGCATTTTTTGCATAGTTTTTTATCATTTTTCTGAACTGAATAATCTGAGCCGGGTCTAAACCATTTACAGGTTCATCTAAAATTAGATTTTCTGGCTTAAAAATAATTGCTCCTGCAAATGCCAGTCGTTGCCTGTACCCCTTTGAAAGAGAGCTTATTCTTGAAGTTAAAACTTCCTGCAAAAAACATTCTGAAACAGCTCTTTTTACGGCTTCAGTTTTTTCATCTTTTTTTAGCCCATGTAAATCCGCTGAAAAACTAAGATACTCAATTACCGTAAGATTTTCCGGAAAAGCTGGTTGCTCAGGAACATATCCAATTAACGCTTTTGCAATATCAGGATTTTCTTGAACATCAAAGAAAACTCCGTTTTTATTGCTTATAATGATTTTTCCAGCTGTTGGATAGTGAATTGCGCAAATAGCTTTTATAATTGTTGTCTTCCCTGCTCCGTTTAGTCCTAAAAGACCTGTAATGCCGTTATCTACTGTAAAGCTTACGTTTTTTACAATTTCGCATGATTTTGAGTTATACTTTTTCGAAAAATTAATCAGTTTTATCATTGCTTTATAGGATTCAGTCAATATATGGAATTTCAATGCAGAGTCTGTCTTTAGAAAGCTCTGCATTTGGATAGATTTTTTTAGCCTGCTCTAAAAGTTTTGGCAATTCTTTATCTGTGTATCTAGGACTGTAATGAATCATATACATTTTTTTTGAAGCAGAATTTTTAGCAATTGTTGCCGCCTGGCTTGCGGTCATGTGTTTTTTTTCTTTTGCCTGGTCTATAAGTTCGTCTTCAAACATTCCCTCGCATATAAGTAGGTCGCTATTTTTTACTTCCTCAGCAATATATGGTTTGTAGAGCGTGTCCGTTACAAAACTAAACTTTCTGCCGTGCCTCTTCTGTCCCATTACCATTTGAGGAAAAATTGTTTTTCCGTCCTCAGAAGTTACAGCTTCACCTTTTTGCAGCTTTCCCCATAATGGCCCCATAGGGATTTTTAATTCAAGCGCTTTTTGAGGATTAAATTCTCCCGGCCTGTCAAATTCTTCTAAAGTGTATCCTACGCAAGTTTTTGTGTGATCCAAAGGAAATGCGCGAACTTGAAAATCTGCTTCTTTGCGAACAATGCAAGGGGCTGTAATTTCTTTTACTACAATGGGATAGTTTATATACATATCTAAAACTTTGCGGCTAGTTTCAATATATTCTGCAATTTTTGGAGGACCATAAATGTAAAGCGGTTCGCTACGTTCTACTTGAGCGCTAAGCATTAATATTCCAGGAAGTCCTGTTACATGATCTGCATGAGTGTGACTTACAAAAATTGCGTTTATTTTTTTCCATTTTAGATTGAGACGCTTTAAACTTACTTGAGTGCCTTCTCCTCCATCGAACAAAAAAAGACTGCCATCTCGCCTAAGAAGAACGCTAGTAAGATGTCTGTATGGCAGTGGCATCATTCCTCCACAGCCTAAAATAAAAGCTTCCATATTCATGTAAATATAATACTGAAAATAAACTATTCTAACAACACGTTATTTTCGCTGACAGCGTTTTTTTCGCAGTCATAAAAAAACAAGTTTCGACTTAATTGTCTTTTAATGAACTTTCCAGCCTTTAAAACTTTTTTTCTCTTTTTTTGTGTTAGATTCAGAAGAATCTTCTTCAACTTGATTTTTCTCTTCTTTAATTACGTCTAAAAGATTGCTTAATAAATTTAATGTGTAGTTCAAACCTTTTACAAGGGCTTTGTCAGGATTATCGGCTTGTGAAATAATTTCCAAGGAATCAAAAATTTGGTTGTAAGCATGGTTCATTTTATTATATTCTTGGATGTAAGATTCTTTTCTTGTCATTTTGCATTCTCCCATAAAAAGTCAAGAGTAAAACTTCAGTTTTAGGATTGACTTTTTAAGTTGTTTCGCAACGAAGTGAGAAACAACAGATGATAAGAAAGTTTGCGACGCAAACTTAAAAAGATAAAAACAGACGCCATTTTCGGTTGTTTTTATCTTACCTCCTTGATACTAAGTTTTTTCCATAAATCAATGAATTCTATCATATACTGCTGAACATCATTAAAATACTTTTTTTGAAATTCGCATGCAGGAATTCCTATATAGCGGTAGTGCCAACATTCCCAACGGTAGCCAGTTATATCTTCATATTCCTTCGGAAAAGAAAGACTCCAGCCATATTTTGCAGCGTTTTTTTCAAGCCACTGACCTTGCGTTGTTTTTATAAATGAATCGTCAATGTTTCCAAAATCTATGGCAACTCCAAGTTGATGCTGGCTAGTACCCGGTCTTGCGCTTTCGCGTTCTGCTTCTTCAAGTCCATCTACTTTTACCCAATACTGAAAAACAGTTTTTTGATACTCATAAGAACGATAGGTTGAACTTACAAGAAGTTTTATACCATCATCAAGGGCGGCTTTTGCCAAAGTCTGCAACTGAAATTCTACATCCGGGCGCAAATAAAGATTATTACGATTTATATTGTAAAGGTCATTTTTTACAAGAAGTTTTAAATCTTTTGGAACATAAGATACACCTACATTGTGTTTTTTATCAATAAGATAATATAAATTTAAATCTTCGGAAGTGTATTTTTTTTCTTCTTCTAAGACAGTTTGCAAATCTTTTAAAAATTGTTCTTTATCTTGAAAAACTAACTCTTTTTGAGCTCTTTGGCTCATTTTAGACATTACAACATCTATTTTTTCGATGTTAGGATTTTGTTTTTTTGTTGTGCAGCCTACGTTAAAAGTAAAACTCATAATGGCTAGAAAAATTAAAAGTGTTTTTTTCATAAAGGCAGTCTACCACTTATTCATTTATTTGCAAAGTTTAAAAAGGCTTTTTTTGTTACAATTTTGAGCGCTAGAATTAAGGAAATATAAGTTATAAGCCAACTTAAAGGATAAGATAAATAGATACATCTAAGCGTATGGAAATTTTGTATTTGAAATATAGTTGCAAGCCATAAAATTCTTGTTCCGCACGCCCCTATTAAAGTTATAAGCATTGGAACTGTACTGTATCCAATTCCACGAATCGTGTTTGCCATGCAGTCCATCAATCCGCAGATTGCATAAGTTGCGCAAATTATTTTTAATCTTGAAAGTCCTGTCTGAATAACTGCCTGATTATTTGAATATATTCCTAGAAGCTTTTTTCCAAAGACTATAACTGAAAATCCAAGTATAAGACCAGTTGCAAATACTGTAATTTGCGAAATCCAGGTAACGCGTATGACTCTATCCTTCTTTCTTGCTCCCATATTTTGACTTGTAAAAGTGAGAGTTCCTTGACTAAAACCGTTCATAGCAGTGTATACAAATCCTTCTATGCTTTGGGCGGCACTGTTCGCGGCAATAATTGTCGCTCCAAAAGTATTTACGCTCGACTGTATAACAACATTTGAAAGGCTGAATATTATTCCCTGAAAACCTGCCGGAACACCGATTTTTATTATTTTTATAAGAATTGTCCTATTTATTGCAAGTTTTTTTAAGTCCAGACGAAAATCTTCCTCTTCATTTAAGAGAAGGAAAATAACTGAAGCTGCAGAAACTATTTGGCTGATTACAGTTGCCAATGCAACTCCTTTTACATCCATTTTTGCAAAAATTACAAACACTAAGTTTAAAATTACATTTGTTATTCCTGCTGAAAATAAAATATATAGCGGTCTTTTTGTGTCGCCTTTCGCCCTTAAAATGGCAGCTCCGAAATTGTAGACAACACTTGCAGTTACGCCGGAAAAATAAATTCTTAGATATACAGTAGCAAGATTTAAAACTTCTTTTGGGGCTTGCATTAAAATTAAAAGCGGTTTAGAAAATACAATTCCTACAATTGTTAAAAAAATTCCGCCATAGATACTTAAAAGTATAGATGTGTGTATGCAGTCATTTAAGTCTTTTTTCTGATTTCTGCATAGTTTATCATTTGAGGAAAGCTGTTTTGCGCTTTGCTCTTTTGCTCCAAAATAGTTTGCTGTAACAACATTGCATCCTATGCTTAATCCTACAAAAAGATTTACAAGAAGATTTATAAGTGAAGTTGTAGAACCCACCGCAGCCAAAGAATTGTCGCCAGCGAATCTGCCGACAACAATTACATCAGCGGCATTAAAAAGCAATTGCAATAGATTTGAAAAAATTAACGGAATAGAAAATTTTAGAAGCTTAAAAAAGACAGAGCCTTCTGTCATGTTCAATTTTATATTTTTCATATGCTTAATTCCTATAAAATTTCAATCATATCCTTAAAAAAATGATTTTCAATTTTTGCATTGTTCATTAAATCTTTGTAGGAATAATAATTTTTTCCTTCGTAGAGTCTGCCAAAATTTATATATTCTTTGCCTTCGCTATCTTTTCCGTACGTAAGATTGTATTTTATTCCATTATAGACAAATTCAAATTCTTTTTTTGAGTCTATCATAAACTGAAAGTCTTCTTTTTTCATAAAATAACCTTTTGTTTTAAAACTGAAATATCACTTTTTGAAAAATCGTTGTTTTTTATCATTTTGATTATTTCATCTTTATTATATTTGCTCTGCGGATATAAGACAACAATGGAAGAATCGCCAGAACGCAGATAATTTTTTATTCCAAAATCTGTGTATCTAGTTGCTCCAATTGAAATCATAATGTGGTTTGGAAAGTTCGCCTTTTTTAAATAAAAAAGAATATTTTCTTCCGGCACAGAATTTGTCTGGGTATTAAACTTTTCAATGCACCAGTCGATTAGCGTTTTATAAAAATAACTGTAGCCAGTTACATCGCAGTCTTCGCCGTATTCAAAAAGCTCTTTATCTCTCTGCAAGAAGCTTGCGATTCTATAGTTGTCAAGAATTCCTCCCGGTTCAAAACGGTCGATTTTTATCAACTGATTAGAAAATCCTTTGCTATTTTTTCCCCAATTCTTTTTTGTACTGATAAACACATTTCCTTCCTTCCGGATTGAACAGTCATTTGAGGCTGCAAAATAAAGTGGACTTATAGAATAGACATTTTCATTTTTATATTCAATTTTGCAGATAATGGCACATTCCGGCTCTATTTGTAGGTTTTGCTCATTTTTTGGGAAAACAATTTTTTCTGAGCTAAAAGGAAATTCCTCTAAAAATACAGGAATTTCATCGCTTTTTGAAGGTATGTAGGTTGGAAAAATTGTCTTTGGCGCATTTTTATTGCTTTTTACGGATAAAAAGTTTTTAGCTTCTCCAGCTTGCTCCAAATGACCTGTAAAATTGCCTGCAATTCCAAATGCCGCCATATTTTTTAATTCTAAACACATAACTACAATTTATTATTTGATGACAAAAAACTCAAGTTGTTTTACAATTTTCAATTATGAAACTGGTCCTTTTTAGCACAAATTCAAATAAATATAATCCGGGAATTATGGAATTTTTTTCGCTTCCTAGCTGTTTTAAACAATGGGAAAAAGTCCTTAAAATTTATCCTGACTTAGAAATAACTTTAGTTTTGCAACTGCCAGGAATATTTTTGCTAGATATTTGTAATAATCTTGTAAAAAAGTCCTCAAAAATAAATTATGTTTTTATAAACGAAGATTGTGATTCTGTCCAAGAAATTTCAAATCTTATTGTGTCATTAAAGCCAGACTGCGCATTTGCCGCAACTTACTGGGCCGCTCCTTTTGACTGGTTGCCAATAAAAGATGCTCTTATAACTGAAAAATTAAAAGAAAATGAAATAAAAGCTTTTTGCCACAGCGCAGACTCCGCTCTTATTTGCTTTGATAAGTTTAGAATGTCAGAATTTCTAAAAAAAAATAACTTTAACTGTGCAAAAAGCGTTTATGTTCATCACGAGCTTTTTTTTATTCACAGAAATAAACATGAAATAAAAACAAATGTGTATCGCGAATATATTTTAGAAAAAATAAAAAAATTAAATTTTCCTGTTGTTATAAAAGATACAACTGGGCTAAGTTCTTTTGGAATGGATGTTTGCAAGACTTACAACGAAGCTGTTCACGTTCTTAATTCTAAAAAGAACAATGGAGATCGGCTTGTAGAAGAATTTTTAGAAGGATTTTCTTTTGGAGCTGAAATTTACGGTTCTGGCAAAAATTTTTCAGTTTCCCCTGTTTTGATAAATTCAGTAAATCAGTTCGGGCTTACAAGTCCCAAGCAAAATGTAAAGCTAGGTCCTGTTGCAAGCGATTCTTTTTTTATAAATGAACTAAAAAAAGAACTTGTAAGGCTTGCAGAATTATTAAATCTTGAAGGTATCGCTCAAGTTGATTTAGTTTTTTCAAAAGGCAAATGGTTTATAATCGAAGTAAATTCTAGAATTTCTGGAATGACGCAAAGTATTGCCGCAAGTTATGGAATGTCGTTGTATCAATTTTTAATCGAACTAATTTATTCCTTAAAGGATAATAAACCATTTTTGCAAAAAGGACTTTCTTCAAATTATGTTATGAATTTAAAATTTCCGCTGCTTGAAAAAAATCTAATGGAAAAACTTGCCTCTTTGCCTTACGTTTTTTGTGTAAATCAAATAGAAAACAAAGGCGCAAAGCAACTTAGGGAAGCAGGCTACCTTGAAGTTATTTTTGGAAACACTAAAGAACTTTCTTGCCTTATGAGCCAACTAGACGAAATAAAAACTTTATTTCCAGACCAAATAGAGCAAGTCTTTTATGAAAATGCAAAAAAACTTGCTGCAATAATTTCAAAGTAGCTATAAAACAGGTCTAAAGTTGACCTATTCTGTAGCATTTACCTTCTGCGAATTTTCTTTAAGACTTTTTTAACCCAAAAAGCCCTGAGATTTTCTGCAAGTTTATAAAATCTATATATAAATTTTAATGGAACGTCCCAGCTTCCAATCCGGTGAATGTTTTCGCCTCCAAAGTTTGCCTTGAACATATAAAGACCGTGCATTGGATGCGATTCATCTTTTCCTTCTGGAGGCATTCCATACATATCGTAATACTGGCTTCCATAAGTTTTTGCATCTTGCATTGCTGTCCACTGAAGAAGATGATTTGGCATAAGATTTCTTTTTTTATTGCTGGAAGCTCCATAAAGATAAATGCTTTCTGTTTGACTAAAAAGTGTCATTATTCCAGCAATTTCTTCCCCCTCGCTTTCTGCAAGGTACAATGAAACAGTCGGAACAGATTCTTTTTTGGCAAGAAGCTCTGCTGAATATTTTATAAGGTCTTTGTAATATTCTAAAGAATGGCACGTATTTCCATCTCGAGCATTTGTTTCTTTTGTCAGTTCATAAAATTTTTGAATTTTTGAATCAATTTCAGGATTTTCACCCGTATAGCGATGTATAACAACGCCTTTCCTTTGAGAAAGTCTGATATTGTATCTCCATTTTGAATGCATTCTATTAAGAATTTCTTCTTGCTCTGCAGTCAAGTCTACTAAAGTTGTATCTGGAGGCTGAATATCAACCTTGCTTTTTTTTAACTTTAATCTATCTGCAAAACTTATAAGAGTCATGCCGTAATTAAACGCATCTCTTTGCTCCGGGCTTTTAAAAGAAACGTCCGGGTCAAAGCGAACAAAAATCGTATTCTTAGGCAATAGAGGCTTTAGCGCTTTTGCAAAGTCGTTTAAATAGTGAGCAAATTCGATTGTTTGAAGTTCAGCATTTTCTAATTCTTCTGTAACATTTTGCAAGACCTTGTTATTAATTAAGTCTTTATCTTGTTCTGATTCAATTAGATACGGAAGTTTCGGCATTAAAGGTATGTAAGCAATTGAAAACATTCCTTTTGCAAAACTTCTGCACAAAACTTCAATTTCAAAATCTTTGCAACGGATTTTTTTTACAGCAGCGCAATTGCTTTCGCTAAGATTTTCACAGTCTTCTTTTGGATATTCAACTTGAACTTTAAAACAGAACGCTTTCCAACCATGCCTAGCTTTAAAATTGCACCAAAAAGGAGTCTGAAGAAATGTTCCAGAATTTATAAATTCGTTTTTTTCCTTTATGGGCAGTATTGTAAAATTAAACATTTTAGCATACCAATCCATTTGAAGTTTTTTCAGTTTTTATAAGATGACTGTTGGCTGCAAGTTTTTTTCCTCCTACTTCAACGCAGTTATTTTTTACTTTTATTTCTATTTTAAAGAATGTTTCTGCATCAATGTTTTCAGGAGTCAAAGAGATTGGCTCTTCCCCTTCAAGTGAAATAACTGTTCCAGGATTTGCAAATGGAGCTGTTAGAACTTCTACACATTCTTTTCCATTTTCGTCAGTGTAATCTGCCGCTAGCAGCATGCCTCTGCTTTCAATTCCTCTTATTTTTCTAGGAGCAAGATTGTCCGCAATTATAACGTGTTTGCCAAGCAAGTCTTCTTCTTTTAAATAAGGAACTAATCCGCTTTGAATAACTCTGTCTGTTCCAGAACCATCGTCAAGATGTTCTATGTAAAGTTTTTCCGCTTCTGGATTTCTGTCAACTTTTACAATTTTTGCAACTTTTAAGCGAATGTTTTTTGCAAAAAAGTCTGCTTGCTGTTCAAATGGTAAAATTTCAGGTTGCTTTTTTTCTTGTTTTTTCTTATTTTCAGTTTTTTTGGTGTTTCGCTCATCCTGTTTGCCGCTAAATTTTTCTTTAAAAGCGACCATTGTTTTTTGATCCATTGGAGTAAAGTAAATTTCTGTTTGACCAATTTTATCAAGCCCTTCTGTTTTACCTAAATCAGACCAATTGTATCCAGTTTTTGTTTCAAAACCTATTTTAGATTCTTGAATGGTTTTTCCAAAATAGCTCATAACTTTTTGAGTATATTGCGGCATGTAAGGATTCATCATTATCATAAGGTCTTTTATGACATAGCATAAATTTTTTAGCAAAGAGGCAGCTTTTTCTGGTTCTGAAGTTCTAGTTTTCCAAGGTTCTGCAGCTTGAAATTTTTTATTGCACAAATCAGAAATCATGAACATTTCTCTAAAAGCTTCTTTTAGTTCCGCCCATTCTAACAATTGAGTAATTTTTCCTTCTCTCGCTTTTATTTCGTCCCAAAAATCTGTTTCTATAGGAGCATCTGGAATTTTACCGTCATAGTATTTATTTACGAATAGCAATGTTCTATTTACAAGATTACCAAGATTGCCAATTAATTCACTGTTCATTTTTTCCATAAAATCTTTCCAAGTGAATTGAAAATCTTGTTTTTCTGGACGATTATAAAAAATGTAGAAACGCCAAGCGTCTGCAGGAATTCCTGTATCAATCGCATCCGTTCCAAAAACACCTACACCCCTGCTTTTTGAAAATTTTCCATCCTCGTAATTCAAATACTCCGTTGAACTCATGTGGAATAGCTTTGTGTAATCATGCCCAGAGCCTATAAGTGTGCATGGAAAAATAACAGTGTGAAATGGTATATTATCTTTTCCTATAAATTGAAACAAATCTACTTTTTCTTTGGATTTTGCTTCTTCACTTTCAGACGGCAGCCACCAAGATTTCCAGTCAAAGCTATCTTTATTTTGCTCTTTTAATTCATTTGCAAGCTGTTTTGTTATTGACATATAGCCGATAGGGGCATTAAACCAAACATAAAATACTTTGTTTTCATAGCCTTCCTTTGGAACTGGAATTCCCCATTTTAAATCTCTTGTAATGGCTCTTTCATTTAGGCCGTCTCTAATCCAAGCTTTTGTAATGTTGATTGCGTTTTCTGACCACCTGCCTTCAACGCTTGCTTTAGACATCCAGCTATCAAGATTTTTTGCAATAGACGGCAAATCGATATATAGATGTTTTGTTTCTCGAATTTCAGGAGTTGAACCGCAAGTTGCACATTTTGGTTCAAGTAATTCCGTAGGATCTAAAAGGCTTCCGCAATCGTCGCATTGGTCGCCTCTTGCACCCTTGTAACCGCATTTAGGACAGGTTCCATTAACATAGCGGTCAGCAAGAAATCTTTGGCATTTTGGACAGAACAACTGCTTGTTGGTATGTTCTTTTATAAAACCATTTTTATCCAGTTCTTTAAAAAGTTGCTGCGTTATTTCAGTACATTCTTGATTTGAAGTTCTACCAAATTTATCAAAATCAATTTTAAACCAGTCGTAAATTTTTGAATGTTCTTTGTAGTAATAGTCGCATAGCTCGCGAGGCGTCTTTTTTTCTTCAATAGCTTTTGTTTCTGTTGCTGTGCCATATTCATCAGTTCCGCAAATATAAAGCGTATCATATCCACGGCTTCTGCAAAATCTTGCAAAAACATCGCCTGAAAGCATCTGTATAAGGTTTCCCAGGTGAGGAATATTATTTACATAAGGTAAAGCTGAGGTAATAAGTCTTCTGTTCATTTTTGCTCCCATAAAAAATCAACAATAAAATTTATTTTTAGATTTGTATTTTAAAGTTATAAAAACCGAAATACGTCTAGTCAAGGCAGGTTTACGTTTAAGACCTTGACTCCGCCGTTTTTAAGGTTCGTGTATAACCACTAAATAAAAAAGTCTGCAACGCAAACTTATCAAAGATAAGATTTAGATATTTTTATCTTATCTTCTGTGCATATTGAATATGCTGAAGTTTATAGTTTTTTCCATTTCCATTCCAGGAGTTAACTTTACGTCCCAAAACATTGTATTGGCAAAGGTCATTCCTGCTGGTAAAAGTTCTCCAGTTATGTATTCCGGCCTATTAAATACGATTGGAACAAAAATAAGCCCGCAAGATTCGTTTGGTTCAAACATAAACGAAATATTGTTATCTGTATCAGTAACCCAAATTCCTTCAACATTGCTCAATTTCCCTGATTTATTAACTTGATGAGATGAAACTTTAGTGTTCACTTCTTGTTTCATTCCATCAGAAAGAATTTCAAGCTTAAAAGGATTAAAATTTTCAGCATTAAAATTTGTCTGAGCAAAGCTAGATTCAACTGCAAACTTAGCTTCTAGAACAGATTCGCTTTCATTTTTAATAATATACTGAATCATCATTCCGCTTGAAGAAAGAACATAATTTTTTTTGAGCGAAACTTTTTGCTTTCCATTAAAAAGAGCCTGTGCATAGAACTGAAGTTCGCAATGAGATTCTGAAAATTTTGTTTCAGAATAAAGAATTTTCGAAAAAATTGTGTTTCCTGTGGATTTGTTAAAAACATAAGAATTAAATTCATTTTCGCCAAAAAGGTGATCTACAAAAAGCCCTCTTTCATAGTCATCGCTAATACCTTCAAATTCTTCTACTCTATTAAGATTGTCTGCAAAGTTTCCGGAATTTTGCAAAATATCAAGCTCTTTTACCATTCCGCCAAGCGGTGAAATTACCGCAAAATAGTTTTGCATCCTAAAAACATATTCGCTAAGACCATCGCTGTTGTAGTCAAAATTAATGGCTGCTTCAGAAAATTTTCCACATTCGCGTAAAATTTTTTCAGCTGAAGTAAGATTTTTATAAGCTTGCTGCCTATACGTTGAAGTTACAAATGCACCTTTTGAAGTGCAAATAAAGCCGTCTCCATTTTGAGCTTCCCAAAGCTTTTCGCGAGCCCCATTTTTTCGCATTTTGTCGCCGTGACTTTGGTTTACAAGAAGGCTTACATACAGCATCCGGTCATACAAGGCTCGGCTTTGCGGATATATCTGAAAAAAATCATAAATCGTAACAGGATAATGCTTATCCATTTTTACAGGCTGATAAGCTTGTATTCCCCACTGCCCGACTTCGCTGCTCATTCCGCTTGGAATATAAACAGGGATTTTCGAAGTTGCAGATTTTAAATAAGAAGAAGGCGTATTAAAAACAAAATCATTGCTTTGTTCTACTTCATTGTTCAATTGTTCTAACCAGCCAGAATCAAGAAGTTTTTTTAGTTCTGCGTGAGTAAACTGAATTGATAATCCGCTTTTACAGTCAGAAAAACGTTCCGCAAGATTTTTAGCGCTTTTTTGAACTTTTTTAGAAACTTCGTTCAGCCAATTTTGGCAAAAAGATTCTGAATCAGGTTTTAAAGAACTAAAAAGAGGACAAATGGAAATAGATTTTCCTTTGTCTGACATTATCAATGGAATAAACTTTAGCTTGTCGTTAGGAATTAAAGATTCATCTAAAAAAACATAATCCATTCCACAATTATTAAAACAACTTACAAGGGAATAATCCCATATACTTGCGCAAATTGTTATTCCTCTAGGACGTTTTCCGGTTAGCTTTCTTATTTCTGATGTTAAAAGTTCGATTTGTCCATTTCTGTCAATAGGAAAAAGAAGCGGAAAAGCAGGATCGTAATATCCGCCTCCTATAAGTTCAACCTGTTTTTTAGAAACAAGCTGCTTTATAATCTCTAAAAATTCTGGATGTTTTTTTCGTAGATGTTCAAGTTGAACCCCGTTAAAAGCAAATGACATTTTAAAATCTTTGTGAGTAGATAAAAATTGAGTTATAGGCTTATATACAGATTCATAATCTTTTTCAAAGATATCTGCTCGAGAAGGTCCTATTCTAGATGATTTTAAACAAAAACAAATGCTAACTGGGTTCATTTATGAAATACCATTATTTCTTGTAAAATATTCTATAACAAGATTGCCATATTTTAAAGCCTTTTGGTGCTTGCCAAGATTTTTTTTTGCTATTTTTTATCTTATTGCACGAAGTTAATTCTTCTGAACTGTTGTTACATTCTAAGTAATCACCTTGAGATATTGGAAGCAGTTTTATTACCTTTTTTGGGCAAACTTCAATGCATTTTCCGCAGCCATTGCATAAAGAATTTATAACGGCAGTTTCATTTTTAATTTCAATGGCTTGCTGCGGGCAAACTTTTAAGCAATCCCCTAAGCCTATGCAAGAAAATTTGCAATCATTTATAGAGCCGTATACAGAATTTACAAGATTGCAAGTTTGTCCCCAAGTTTTTTTCAAGGCGGATTCTTTTGAAAATTCTTTTTCGCAAGAACACAAAACCACAGCTTTTTCTTTTGCAGGCAAGTTTTTTTCCGTAGATTTTAGTTTATAGAAGATATACTGGTGCTCTGCAAAAAACATATTAGAATCAATCTTTGTCTGCTCTTTTACTGCTGGAGAATATACAGTTGTAAGAAAAAAAACAAGGAGCGCTAAAACTATTAAAATCAAAACTAGAATAATAATTTTTAAAATCATGGTATAACCCCTGGATTTAACCAAGATATATTGCATAAAATTAACACAAGCGACAGAATTGCAAGTGAAATCATAATAAGACTCTTTCTGTTCCCGTGTATCTCTTGATTTCCGACTATATTAATTCTTTTCTTTATAGAATAAATTACTGGAAGAATAATTACGAAGGATAAAAAAGAAGATGTAGATATTATCAAAATATCAGAAAAACTTATTCCTTCGTTTAAAGTCAGCAAAACTATTGGAAATGATAAACAAAACTCAGAAGTAACTCTATTAGATGTAATTCTTACAAGAGATTCTAAAAGAATTGAAATTACAATAAACACAAGAAGAGCAACCAAAGGATACAATTCCGCCAGATTTAGAGGAACTAAAAGCTTTGTAATTAGTAACCAGCTCAACATAACTGTGCTAAGGATTGTAACAAAAATTTTTATAATTGGAAGAAAAGCTTTATGTATTGAATCACATAAAATTATGGAATCATTTATTCCAATTCCATAAACAAGTACAGCTGAACTGATAAACAAATAGTACAGTGCAGAAAATATCATTTATCTTCCTCCTGTTTAACTTTTTGCAATATATTTAATTTTCTTTCTATTGCAAGATAGCCTGCAAGTAAAAGCGCAGAAAACACAAATGAACCTGGAATTGTGGCTATAAAATTCAAGGCAGAAACTTTATCTTCATTAAAGATTGCTATTTCAAGCTGTTTGCCTACTGCAGGCAAAGTTATTGTTCCAAAACCTAAAATATCTCTAAATAGAGAAGTTAGAAGCGAATATATTGAAAAAAGAAACGCTGGAATCATATTTTGTTTTAGTTCAGTTTTCAAATTATTTTGCTGATTTTCCATTAAAAATACTGTGGCAAAGGTTGTTATGGCCGGAAAGTAAATTATGAAACCCATTTGCATTGCAATTTCTGGCATAAACAAAATTAGCAACTGTTTGTAAAAAATAACTATAAATATTGTAAGGAGCATTACACAAGTTTGAGAACTTTTTTGAAGTCCGATTTTTTTCAAAAGAGTTCTAAATAAAGTTCCAAAAAACATAAGCAAGATTACTTCTAAAGCTAGCAGAATCCCACATACAAATCGACCAGGAGCAACTATCAGCATTGCGCAAGTTGCAGACATATATATAGAAATAGCTTTTCTTGTCATTTGCTTACCTCTCTTTCAGAATTTTCTACTATATTGCGAACTTTTTCAGACCAATAAGCAATTCTTGTATCGTTTGGCGTATTTTCAAGAATTTTTTTTACCCTGCCCTTTACTGCATAATATCCTTTAAAATGGCAGCCTTTGTTTTTGCTATAAACAAAGACTGTTGGCATAGGTCCAAAAAAAGTTACAACTCTTAAAGTTACAGCATAATATCGTTCTGCATCGTTTTTACAGTTCAGTTCATAAACTGCTGCGCTTGTTGAAAACGCAGATTTTATTTTTAGGTTTTGGCCTACAATCCAAGTTTGAGGTTCTTTTTCATCTAATACAGCTTGAACAGAAACTTTTAAGCCTTCAGTCCATTTTTTTGAAGAAAGTCTAGTCATACCTATTAATATTGAAAAAAGCACGACAAGAATTCCCAAAAAAATTGCATAATTCTTAAAAAAATCCTTGGTATCTATCTTTTGCAATTCTATTACCTCCAAAAATAAGTCTGATTAAGCCTGAACAATGCTTGGATTTTTAACTGACTGTCTTAAATACAATTTTAATCAGTATTATTTTTATATGTTCCAACCATTTTTAAAACTCTTAATCTATCTGTTCTATTTTCGTATTGCTGAATTATTATAGAAATAATGTTTGCAATTAAAACCGTGGCAACAGTTCCACAGGGAGAAGTTCCGCATCCCGTCATAAAAAATGCAATTACTCCTGATAAAGAACCGTAAATGATTTTTCCCCAAATTGTAATAGGAACAGTTCCATACCAAGGAATAAGAAAAACTGCGCAAAAAAGAGTTCCACTTGTTAATAAAGCCAATAACATGTCTCCCTGAAACATAACCCCATTAAAGAAAAACGGTGAAACAAATCTTACTAGCAACATATAAACAAAAAGAAAGCAACCTGGAATGATAGTTTTTACAAAGTTGTCACTAAAAAGAAATAAAGATGAAATTAGTGTTGCAAAATTAAACCTAAAGGCAGGAATAATTGATTGAGTGTCCCAAAATATGGACATATAACCTTCAGGAATAGAAACCTTAAAAATACTGAATACAGAATTATTTAGAACTTCGGTAAGGCTTGAATCAAATTTATAAATGGGAAAAAATCCATTTTCAATCAAAAACTGGGAAGGATTACGCATAGCAAGAATGTCAGTAGTAACGCCAAATGAAGGAAATAATTCGTAACCTACAATCCATAAAACAATAACGCTAAAAATAGAAGGATTTGCCCAAGCGTAAGAAAAGCCTCCAAAAAAATGTTTCATTACAAGCATTACGCATACAGTTAAGAAAAAAACTGCAATTGGCGAAAAAGTTTGAGGAATCAGCATGCCTGCTATAAGTCCCTGGTCTATGCTTATTATTGTGCTATAGTGGTCTTGAATATGATATTTAGTAATCTTATTACTTATGGTTTCGGCGCAAAAAGCTCCTATCGTAGATGCGAATATAACAAGCAAGGCACTCCAGCTTTTTGTACAAGCTAAAAGAATAAGCTGAATGCCCAAAAGAATTGCAATTTTTATAGCATTCCAGCCTATTGAATGATTTATATAAATAAAAGGCCGTATAAGAATTTTTCTTTTTTTCTGTTCAGACATTTTTTACCTCCCGTAAAAAGGCAAGATAAAAACAGACTACTTTTTCGGCTGTTCTTATCTAACCTCATTATATTTCATTTTGAAATCATTTATCCGCTGGCTTAATGGAAGCCTTGCTGGACAAACCGCATTGCAAAGTCCGCAGTTTATGCACATCGAAGAAGATTCTAAATATTCTTTTTCTGCGCAAAGTCCGCCAGTAATGTGTCTATAAATAATATCTGGCGAAAGCTTTATAGGACAGCTTCTTCTGCAGCTGCCGCAACGCACACAAACTGACATTCTTTGATCTGGAGTTTTTAAAGTCGTTACAAAAGTTACAGACTTTACATACTTGGTTATAGGAACATCTAATGTTCCTACAGAAAAACCTGTCACAAGACCATTTATTATTATTGCGCCAGGTTTTTTTATAAATCCACCGCAATGTTCTGCAAGAGAATTAATTGTAGTTCCTATTGGAACTTTTATAAGACCACTTGCCACAGTGCAATCGCCATCTACAAGAACGTACCGTTCAATAACTGGCATGCCTTTTGAAATATGGTTATAGGTTTCAAATGCTGTTGAAGAATCTATAAAAACATCTTTTACAGAAATTTTACAAAAAGGACTTTTTCCCATGGATATTTTTCTTACAATTGGAACAACAAGTTTTTTAAAACTGCAAGGATACTTTTTTGGATTTAGAGGGACAAACAAAACTGGAAAATTCGTTTTTATAGATTTAATTTTTTCTGACTTTATAAAGGATTCCTCGCAGATAAATACAATGCCTTGCGCATTCATAGTTTTTGCAATAAGTTCACTTCCCTTTACAACGTCTTCTTGATACAGAGATGTAATCAACCTGTCAGAAAGCCTTGAAGGGTCGTCGTCAAAAAGTCTGACAATCAAAATGTTGTTATTACTCTTTGCAGCATTTTCAAGTTGCAAAGCAAGATTTTCAGGCTTATCAGATATAAATGTATTTAAAATCCCTTTTTCAGAAATTTCTCTAAGCAATTGCGATGAAGAAAAAATATCAAGATTTCTTGGTTTTATTCTCTTTCCAAGAAATGAAAAACTTCCATGCAGCTTTATTTTCATTGCTCGAACAGTTTTTCCGTCTGGAGCTGTGCACAACTTTGTTTCTAGAACTTTACCGGGAATTGGAGAATATATATATTTTTTTAATCCTGTTGAAGTGGAATTATCTAATGATTCTGCAATAAGCTGGCCTTCTTTTAAAATATCTCCTTCAAAAACAATTGCTTTGCACTCATTTCCCTGTTCTTGTTTCAAAGGAACCATAACGTAAGGCGGTACAAAGCCAGAAATTGCAGTTTTGTAAGATTCTTTTTTTAAGGTATGAATGTTATGAAAAGTTGTCATAATCACCTCTTTTTAAAACCTTTTATTCTAATTTTATAAACCAATCTACAAATTAAAGGAATTTGTAAAGAAAGAAGAATAATTATTATAGTTAAAATTGTAAGATTTTGGGAAGTAGAAGAAGCATATCCTCCTGAAAAATCTTTTTTTTGAAGTTTCAGCATTTTTTCTATGGCAGGGAAATTTAAGTCATCAATATCATTTATGGACTCTTCAATAAAATTTTGATTAAAAGCAATAGATTTTACTTCCTCTTTTATAAGTCCATCTTCCATTTTAAATTGAGAAAACGAAATCTGTTTTGTAGAAGAGTTTTTTTCATTTAATGATATATAAGGAAAAGTCGTAGCTTCCCATTTCCATTCCACAAAGTCTTTAATATTCGGCAACTGACCGTTTCCGTTTTGACTTGGAAGTTGAAGATTTGAAGATTTAGTTGCCTGTCCTAAAGAAAATGCAGAATATAAAAATGCCACTAAAAGAATAGCAGCAATCGCACAAGAGCAAGAAAGCAATTGAAAAGAAATTCTTTCAGTGAACGTAGGAACAAACTTTGCTGAACGAATTTTTATAGGAACAAAAGAAAATCTCTGTTCAAGCCTTTTTTCTAAAGAACTATATAAACTCATTATAGACAAATCAGAAAGAACGACACAGAAAAATAAAAGAAAGCACTTTAACCCAGAAAGAAGCATCATAAAAAAGGCTGATAAAAAGAATATATTTATGTAGACATTTTTTAAAATAACAGAAAATGCTTTTTCTCGTTTCCAAAGTTTTTCGCATATAAAAATTCCAGAAATAAAAAGACAATTTCCTGCAAGCACTCTGTAAAAAGGAAGAACAATGCTAAAAAGAATTGGGAATACTGATAAAACTGCATATAAAACTTTTTTCTCTGAAAAAAAAGTTAAAATGACGGCAAGAATTATGCATACAAGAACAGCAATAAAAGGATAAGAAACATTTTCGCCCCAACCAGAGTTTATTCCCTGTTTAGACAAAATTGAAATTACTTGAAGCGTGTTTTTTTTAAATCTTTCTGGGACGTAAATTACTTTTACCTGCTTATTTTTATCATAAAAAAAATTTTTTCTTTTTTGATAATACTCAGACTTTTCTATTCCAGATGTTGCAAGCGCTGCTTCTGGAGTTTGCTTAGAAAATGCAAGTGGAACTTTTTGATTTTCAAGACAGATAAAATCTTTGCAACCATTTTTTTCAAGCAGTTGAATCACAAAAGAAGATTCCGCAGCTGCATCTACGTACATCATTGTGTAACCATTCCACATTTTTGCAGAAGGCAAACTTCTTAATACGTACATTAGAGATAGCGAAATTATTATTATTAGCAGAGGAACCGCATACTTTTTTATGTAAGTCATTTTAAAACAAAGAATATGCTAATCCAATAAAAAAACCTAGCAAGCAACCAATAGTTACTTCTAATGGAGTATGTCCATTAACTTCTTTTATTGGAGAATAATCAAGTATTCCCTTTTCTTTTAAGAGTTTTCCCATTTCGTTTATTTTTTTAGCTTGAACTCCGCTTGAACGCCTAACTCCAACAGCATCGCGAATTGTAATTAAAAAGAATCCTAAAGAAATCATAAAAATGTCAGAGGAAATTCCATTCCTAAAACCTATTGTAGTACACAATGAAGTTACCAGCGCAGAATGGCTAGAAGGAAGTCCTCCAGTTTTCCAAATAAGGCTTTCAAACATTTCTGAAATACTATGAATTTTTCCATAAACTATATTTAAAACAGTTTTTATAAACTGAGCACTAAACCAACTTGAAATACAAGCTAAAAAAACAGGATTTGTTAAAAGAGATTTTACATTAGCACTTATTAAAGAAAACATATCTTATATTCTATCATTCAAAAAAAAATTTTACTAGTAGAAATGTTTACTTTTTCATTTATAATAAAGATATGGATTTTAAGGAATTTAGTGCTGGAAAAGATGACGATGGAAGAAGAATTGATAAAGTTATTAGAATCTTTATAAAAAAAGAAAACCTTTCTGGAATTTACAAGGCAATAAGAAAAGGTCTTGTAAAGGTTAATAACAAAAAAGTTCAAGAATCCTATCATGTAAAGAATGGTGATTCTATAAAAATAGCTTCTTTTTTATTTGAAAAATCAGATAAGAATGCTAAAGAAAATTCCTCTATTAGTTCAAATAATAAAGAGCTTTTAATAAAAAATCTTAATATTATCTTTCAAAATGAAGATTTTCTTGTTATAAACAAACCTTACAATATAACCGTTCACGGAAGCGAAACTTCGCTCGATAAAATTGTTCAAGATTATTACGATTCTTCTGCGCAAAAAGAATCAATTTCATTTAAAACAGGTCCTCTTCATCGTCTTGACAGGCTTACTACAGGAATTTTATTTTTTTCTTGGAGCATAAACGGAGCAAGGTGGTTTTGCCAAACTATGAAAGACCATAACCTCAAAAAAGTTTATTTAGGAATTTTTGAAGGAAAGATAAAAAAAACAGAAGAATGGACAGACTTTATAGAAAAAAAAGAAGCGACATTCAATAACTTTCATACGGTTTCTGTAGAAAAAACTGATAAAAAAGAAGCAAAAAAAGCGATAACAAAAGTCATGCCCTTAGGATTCGGCAAATACAACAATATTGATTTTACCCTTGCACAAATTCAAATTTTTACAGGCAGAACTCACCAAATAAGGGCGCAGTCTGCTAGTCATGGCTTTCCGCTTTTAGGAGACATTGCTTACGGAGGAAAAAAAATAAAAGCACAGCGGCAGTTTTTTTTGCATGCGCAAAAAATTTGCTTTAGCAAAGAAAATTTGCTCGGAACTAATTTAGAACAAGAAATAACTGCTCCATTGCCAAAGGATTTTCAAGATTTTCTTGAAAATCACCAATTCTGCGATTATAATAGTAGTATATGAGCAACTTTTTTGAAGATATTGTCCGCACATTTAAACCTTGTACCGTATATGCTCTTGTTGGAGAAAGTGGAACAGGAAAAAGTTTTAGATCCAAATTGCTTGCAGAAAAATATGGAATAGATGCGATAATTGACGACGGGCTTTTAATTCAAAATGACAAAATTCTTGCAGGACATTCTGCAAAAAGAGAAAAGACCTACATGGGAGCTGTTAGAGTTGCGCTTTTTGATGACAAAGAACATCGCGATGAAGTTGCTAAAGCCTGGAAAAAAGCGCATATAAAAAAACTTCTTATTTTGGGAACCTCTGAAAAAATGGTTCTAAAAATTGCAACTAGATTACAGTTGCCCCAGCCTCAAAAAATCATTCACATCGAAGACATTGCAAGTCGAGAAGAAATTGAAAAAGCCATAAAATCAAGGCAAATCGAAGGGAAGCACGTTATTCCTGTTCCTTCCATAGAAATTAAAAGGAATTATCCACAAATTTTTTCAAATTCAATAAAACTTTTTTTTAGAAAGAAAAAAATTCTAAATCAAAATGATGGAAAACTTTTTGAAAAATCAATAGTTCAGCCCGAATTTTCTAAAAAAGGACGAATAGAAATTTCAGAAGCCGCATTGACACAAATGGTTATGCACTGCGTTGCCGAAGCAGACAGTGCGGTCCGCATAAAAAAAATGTCAATAAAAACAGACAGCCGTGGCTACAGAATAATAATTACCATAGATGTTCCTTTTGGAACTCAGCTTACTGGAAAAATTCATAAAATGCAAAAGTACATAATCGATAAAATTGAAAGTTATACAGGAATTTTAATCGAAGAAGTAAGCATTATTATTGATAAAATTACAGGAACAGAAGATATTAATTAGCCTTTGCATTTTAAAGGCATTTTTTTCTTTTGCTTTACAGTAATCCCTAAAGAACTTAATACAGACTTTATTGCATACTCTAGTTCCAATCTTTGAGGATTCATAGGCAAAACAAAATTCCTACATTCTGTCCAAGTTTGAACATACAACTCGTTGCAAGAAGATTTAGATTCGGCTTCTTTAGACCAATCTGTAAGAGTTTTTATAAAATCCTCTATTAAAAAAACTAGTTTTTCCCCTAACCTTACCTCGCTATTTTTATTTACAAGGTCATCAAGTTTTTTAATGCTTTTCATATATGCTGATTCAAATTTTTTGTTATCATACATAAGAGCTGTTGCTGCAGGCTGCAATGCCATGTAAAGGTCTGTATCCAGCGCATCTGAAATAATTTCAGTTGCATGTCCGCTGTTTATTATTTTTAAAAGCTCTTCTGTAAGTCTTGATGGCGAAACTTGAGCAAGCAAAGGGGCATCTTGCCTTATGCGGTGATGTACTAGATAAGGAATCTTTGAATCTGTTTTCGCAGCGTATTTTATGGCCCGCAACATTCTAACAGGATCTTCAACAAAAATTCTGTTTAGTGGAATTACGGGACGAATTATATGCTTTTTTATGTCCCGCATGCCACCTACATAGTCGATTACTTGCTCTTGTACAGGCTCGTAGTACAGTGCGTTTAGTGTAAAATCTCTTCGTTGAACATCTTCGTCAATAGTACCGAATTCATTTCCAGTAGAGCCTTCCTGAATAGAACGAAATGTACTAACTTCAAAAATTTTTGTGCCAAAGATAACGTGCACTATACGGAAGCGCTTTCCAATTATTCTGGAATTCCTAAAAATCTTTTTAATTTTTGAAGGTGTAGCATCTGTTACAATGTCAAAATCTTTAGGAATATTACCTACAATAAGATCTCTTACAGCTCCACCTACGATGTATGAATGAAATCCATAATCTCTAAGCTTTGTTATTATATGAATGGCATCAAAATCTATTTTACTTTTTTGAATGCCATGCTCTTCTTTTACATAAACAATCGCTTTTTTTATTGGACGACCATTCTTATCAGTACCATAACGAATTAACACAATATTGCGATTTTATTACAGAGCGACGTTTTTTTCAAGCCAATTCAAAACATCTTCTGTAACTTTGTCGCTATCTAACTCATTAAAAAGCTCGTGTCTGTCTCCAGGATATTCAATCAATGAAACATCTTTTATTCCATTTTTCTTGTAAATATCTGCTAATTTTTTTATCGTTTTGCCATAATCCCCCACAGGGTCGTCTGAACCATATATAAACAAGATATGAAGGTTTTGCGGAATTTTTTTCATATTTCTTTCATTATGAACCAAACTTAGGCCGTGCATAAGGTCGCAGAAAAAACTTAAAGTAGAAACGCCTCCGCACCAAGCGTCATTTTTATACATTTCAATATTAGAAGGACTTGCGCTCAACCAATCCAAAGCATCTTTTTTTCCTGAAAATTTTTTGTTGTATCCAGAAAAAGCGACATTTTGCGCAAACTTAGATTTTGAATTTCCTCCCTTAAAAAATTTCAAAACTTTCATAAAAATCTTGCCAGCATTTATCTTGCTTCTATTAGGACCTGCTGTTCCGCAAAGGATACAACCTGCAAGTTTTTCTCCATGATTTTCAATATAACTTTGAGAAACAAAAGAACCGAACGAATGACCTAGAAGAACAATCTTTTTTCCTGGATAATCTTTTTGAACCTCGTTTATTACTTCGTCAAGGTCGCTTACAACTTTTTCAAAGCCATTTTTGTCTGCAAGCTTTCCAAATTCACCTTTGCCTTTTTGCTGGGCATTATATGCAGTTTTACCATGTCCTCTGTGATCATGAGCGCTGAATACGTATCCAGCTTCTGCTAAAACACAACCAAGCCTGTCATATCTCAAGGAATGTTCTTGCATTCCATGTGAAAGTTGTATAATTCCTCTAATATTTTCTTCATCATCAGGAATCCATCGGTTTACGGCAATTTCTGTTCCGTCGTTCATCAATTGAAAAAATTTTTCTGTTTGCATAAAAACGCTCCACATATAAATAAAAATTTGGTATTGTAAAGAAACTTATGAATACTATTATAACAGATAAAATGACTTTTGGGGGAAAATGTATTGCAAAAATTAACGGAAAATCTGTTTTTGTTCCATTTTCTATTCCAGGAGAAAAAATTGAAGTCGAAATTGTTTCTTCAAAGAAAGATTACGATGTTGCAAAAATTGTAAACATAATAGAAAGTTCTCCGCATAGGGTTGAACCTGCTTGCAAATACTATGGAATCTGCGGCGGATGCAATATGATGCACATTGAAAGTTCGTTTCAACAAGAACTTAGAAAAAATGTTTTGAAAGATTGTTTTGCCCGCAACGGAATAAAAACTCCAGCTATTCAAGTTTTGTCGTCCGCTCCGTTAGGTTACCGCTCAAGGTTTCAATTGAACAACGGGGGGCTTTCAAAACGTTCAGAAAACGAAATTGTTCCTATAGATTTTTGCCCTATTGCAGAAAAGACTATAAATAATTGGCTATCTAATAACCCTTTTGAAAAAAGGCCCAAAGGAAGGTGCCACCTTTTTGGCTCAGAAAAGATGGTCAGTTCTAATAACGAAAAAAAATACGGACAAGCTGCTATAATTTCTGAAGAAAACAGTTTTAATAAGACTGAAAAAAAATCTAAAAACATAAAAAAAGTTTATTCAGGAACGATTATAAATCCTAGCGATGTGGTTTCTGTAAATATTTTAGGAAAAAAGATTTCTTTTGACGTAAAAGGATTTTTTCAATCAAATTTGCAAGTGCTTGAAAGCGCAATAAAAGAAGTCTGCAGAGGTCTTGTTGGAGAATCTGTATTAGATATGTATGCAGGCTGCGGAACTTTTTCAGTTTTTTTGGCAGATTTTTTTAAGAAAGTAACGCTTGTAGAGCATAATCGCGATGCGCTTGTGTTTGCAGCTCAAAACCTTGCAGGTAAAAACTACGAATTAATCGGTCTTTCTGGTGAAAAATGGGTTTCTTCACTACCTAAAAATGATGAAAAAAGGTTTGACGCTGTTGTAATCGATCCTCCTAGAAGCGGAATGGAAACTAAAGTTAGAAAGTGGCTTTGCTCTTCAAACATTCCTCAAATTCGTTCCGTTTCTTGCGATCCTGCAACTCACGCAAGAGACGTAAAAGAACTTGTAAGTTATGGTTATAGACTAGAAAAATTATTTCTTCTAGACTTTTATCCAAATACAAGCCATATAGAAAGTCTTGCAGTCTTAAAAAAGGATTTATAATTAATATCAATATGTATAAAAAAGTATACAAGATAATATTTTTTTCAGCTTTATTTCTTTCTCTTTCTTTTTATTCACAAGCGGTAGGTTTATTTGAGCAGGAGCTGACTGCTCAAAATTCAGATTGGACTGTAGTAAGCAGTGGAAAACTTATTTATAAACCGCAAGTTACCTCATATGGTTTCGCAGCATTAACAGATGGTAAAATGGTTGGCGCTTTTTCTGAAAGTGGAAAAAAACTTTGGGAAAAAGGAATTAAAGGAAAAAATCCTTCATTTTTAAAAGTTTTTTCTTCAGACTTTTTAATTATTATAACTGATAAAAAAAATATAAATCTTGTAAATCCAAGCGGTCTTACACTTTGGACAAAAAAAATGCCTTTTGAAATTATTGCAGAGCCAGTTTTTGGAAGAGATTCTAGAATTTTTATTATGGGAAGGAATTCTGTAGCTTGTTTAGGTGTAAACGGAATTTGCAAATGGCAAATTGAATTAGACGAGCTAAAAAAAATTCCTCCTGTAGAAATGAACGATGGCTCTATAATAGTTTTCCACAAGAAATCTAAAGATGGCAGAACTGTAGGTACAAGAATTTCTCCTTTCGGGGAAATTCTTGAAACAATCAGTTTTGCAGGAAACGTTGAAAATTCGCTTGCACTTCCCCAGCAGGGAGCTCTTTTAGTATTTTCAGGAAACGGAGCAGGTCTTTGCGTTGTAAAAGAAAACCGGACGGAAACAAAATGGGCAATCCCTTCGGTTGATAAAGTTTTTGAATCTTGCAATGCGCAAACAGGAGCAAATTTTCTTTCCTTAACAGAACAAAAATCTGCGTTAGCAATTGCAAAAAATTCTGAAGAAACTAGAATAATTGTATTTGGAAATGCAGACGGCTTTGTAACCGATTATTTTGATATACCTGCAAGGTATGCAGAACTTTCTTGTTGTCAAGCCACTTTAGACGGAACGAGCATATTTGTATCAGATAAAAAAAATGCATTTTTGTATTCAACAAAAGGACTTCCTGTTTGGAAAGGAAAATTTCCCCCTTCAAGCTCATGGAATTATTGTGCCTTTACAAATAAAAACTATCTTGTACTATGTTCAAATTCGTGGGTTTTAACAGGATTTAGAACTTACCAAAAGTTAAATTCAAAAAACAGCTACAGCAGATTAAAAAAAACTACCTACAACGATTTTTACAAGAGTTCAAATTCAAATAGTTTTTATATCTATAATGAAAAACTTCCTGCTGATTTAACTAAAATTAGCAGAGTAAATCTTTTGCAAGAAGGAAAATACGGTTTTCAAGAAAAAGAAATCGCATCTTCAATCATTACTGTTTCTAAAGCTTATTTAGACTTTCTTTCAACAAGCAATACAGGCGCAAGATTAGAAAAAAAATCAGCCTTTGAAACAGATGCAACAGGACTTGGTCAAGTTATAACTCAAATAGGTCTTATTGGAACTGATGATTTTCAAAAAATTCTTGCTTCAATTATTAATAAGGAAGACAAAAATGTTCAGTTGTATAATGCTTTAAAAGCTGTGAGCAATTTTGGATACGACCCTGACGGAGAAATTTTAAAAGCTTTAGATTATAGAAGAGCAATTACAAATACTAACAATACCTATATATTACTAGAATTATGCAATGCGGTTTACTCGGTTTGCCGTTTTATGGGCAGACCTGCTTTGTACAAACGTGGAATGGACATTCTTACAACCCTTCTTTACCCTCAATATAATAGTAAAATTCGCGAGCAAGCAAGAAAGACACTTGCGGAAATTGCAAAACTCAATATTTAGTAGCAAATAAAAATAAAAAGATATATAATGGAACGTGTTTTTGGAGGATTTATGAACTTGCATAAATTATTTCGAATTTTATTAGCTTGGTTTGTCATTACATTGCCAATTTCGGCATTGGAAGTTGACGAAGAAGAACTTAAATCTACTGGCAATGATGTAATTGTATTTATTAACTATACAGGTCCTCATTCAAAGATAGACTCATTGGCAAGTATAAAAAAGCTTGGTAGCGATTTAGGAAGCGTTGTTGCAAATGATCCTCTAAAAAGTGTTACCGCAGGAAGCTCAGATAAATATTCTGTTATTCATGCAGTGGATTCAAATCAAAAAGACAAACTTGATGCCGACATAATTTATATAGGAAGCGCGGCTTCTGTAGACCATATAGACAACTTGCGCCATATAATTGCAAGCTATCTTTCATCCGCTTACGGATATTCTGAAAAAGACGCAGAAACAGTTGCAGTTTTTGTAACGGTTTACAATGCCGTTTATCGCAAAAACTTTGAGGCTTTTAAGAGTAAGTACAAAGACATTGTCATTAAAAATCTTTCTGCTCAAAACTGTGGCCTAGACATAAATTACAAGGAATGGGCAGGCAAATCTCAAATAGTAATTCCTCTTTTCGATGTAAAAAACGGAGGTTTAAGCACGGTTGACACATCTGTTATCAGCGACAGCGAAGTTGTAAAGCATATGCAAGAAGATGATGACAAAAATGTTGACAGCCGAAAAGACATGGTTGACCTAAAAGAAAGAGAAGCTGAAGATGCTGCACAAAAAGCACAGGAAGCTAAAAAAGAAGCTGTAAAACAAGAGCAAAAACTTTCAGAAGAAAAACAAAAGACTGAAGAAGCAAAACAAGAAGCTGAGAAAGCCCAAGAAAAAGCTGAAAAAAATCCTGATGATAAAACAGCTCAAAAGGAAGCTGAAGAAAAACAGCAAGTTTATGAAGAACAAAAACAAGTTGAACAAAAGCAAGAAGAAGTAACTCAGCAAGCCCAAGAAACTGCAAAGGAACAGCAAACTGTTGCTGACAAAAAAAATGCAGAAGCCCAAGAAGAACGAAAAGCTATTGCAAAAGATCAGCAGGAAGTTATAAAAAAAGAACTTGAAAATGCTTCTGCTCCATCCGCTTACGGAATTGAACTTACAGACGAAGCGTCAATGCTTTCTGGTCTTATAAAAGTAAACACAAAAACTGGAAATGTAATAAAGGCATCTCCAGTAACCTATATTCGCAACAGAACGATGTTCCAAACTGATTCGAATTTCATTGCAATTGCTGGAGAAAAAAAAGGCAACGGAACTGTAAAACTTGTTCTTCTTACAACGGATTCTATGGAAATATGCGAAGAAAGCAATGAAGTTGTTGCAGAAGATTCAGTTCTTGTTCAGGATAATGGAGAATTTTACTGCATAATTGAAGATGGAAAAAATTTCAAACTTGCAAAATATGACAGCGAACTGAATTTAAAACTAAAATCAGATATAAATGTATTGAGCGGAACTCCTATTACCGTTGGAAGTGAGTATGTGATTGTAACAGGAACTTCAGGAAGAGTTTGTGTTCTTGGAAAATCTGATTTAAAACAGGTTTCTTCAGGAACCGCTGACGCAAAATAGTTTTGCCCCAAAGAGTATAAAAAGGCATGCCGTGATAATGCACGGCATGCCTTTTTATATGCGACTTTAGGAATATTATTTTCCCTCTTTTACATACCTATCAAGAAAAACCGCTGCTGCTTTTTGATTTACAAGAGCGGAAGGTCCGCCTATACAGCCGCCTTTGCAAGCCATTACTTCTACAAGATTGCCATCGCTTTCTGTAGGGAGAATTTCACCTGCATTTATTTTTCCGTAATGGGCAAGTTTTTTCATTCCATCTTTATCAAGACCGTCGATATAATCAGGTTTTAAAATGGAAGAATCTTTTAGGCGTATTTTTACAGCTTCTAAAACACCGCCTGTTTTTGCAAAATTTCTTCCGCTTGCGCTAGGAATTTCTACAGAATTTTTTTCAAACGGTTTTAAACTTGAAAAATCAATTTCTTTTGCTGTAAAAAGGGCATCTATTTCTTCTACGCTAAGAACGTAATCTACAAATGGGTCTTTTAATCCTTCCCTTCTTTTTGCTACGCATGGTCCAATAAAAACCGTAATCGCTTCTGGATATTTTTTTCTAGCTTCTTGTGCAATGTAGTGCATTGGACTTAAAGTTTCGCTTACGCAAGGAATTAAATTTGGAACGTGCTTATTTACCGCTCTTACGTAAGCAGAGCAGCAACTAGTAGTCATAACTTTGTCGCCTCTTGCCATACGTTCCTCAAACTCTTTCGCCTCTTTTTTAGCGCAAATATCAGCGCCGGCAGCAACTTCCATTACATAAGAAAAACCTGATTCTATAAAAGCTTTTTCAAAGCGGCCGTAGTCTATTTTAAACTGGGAGGCAATTGCGGGAGCATACATGGCGACAAGTTTTTTTCCATTCATAATATGTTTTATAACGTCTACCAATTGAGATTTGTCCATCATAGCTCCAAACGGACAGTTTCTCATGCAGTTTCCACAGAAAATACATTTGTGATAGTCAATCTGCTCATGTCCATCTGGACCTTTAGAAATTGCGCCTACAGGACAAGCAGCTTCGCAAGGAACTGTAATTCTAATTATTGCATGATAAGGGCAGTTTTGTTCGCAAAGTCCGCAGTGAATACACTTTTCGCTATTTATATGAGCGTGATGTTCTATATGAATTGCTTTTTTGGGACAGTTCAGCATGCAAGGACGGGCAAAACAGCCTTGACACGCGTTTGTGACCATAAAATTCTGTTTTACACAGCCATTACAAGCTTCATGAAGTACTGTAAGCATAGGCCAAGTAGGCTCTTCTCTTTCTAACGCCATCTTTCCATAGTCTTGGAGCTCTTTTTCGTCTTCATATTTTTCAACAGAAAAGCCCATTCCTGCAAGTGCTCTCATTTTTATCAACTCACGGTCGTGATATATACAGCAAGTAAAAGCGTGAGAATTTACTGGAATTATTTCTTTTGGAATATTGTTTACTTCGCGAGATGTTAGTTTTCCTTGTAATTGAAGTTTTGCAAGTTTTACAAGAATTTCTTTTTTTGTTTTTGAGGCATTGTTATTTAAATTAAGCATAAAATATTTTATCTTAAAACACACATTTCTTCAAACTATTTAGCCCAAATGTCGAGTTTTTTATGACAGTTAGAAAAAAAAGCTTTCAGCGAAGTTCATTTTCCTAAAAACTCGACATTCGGGATATTTAGGTTAAACTTTGAGTTTTTTTATATTTAGGTGTTTTCACAATCTAAAAATTGGTTTATAATAAAATATTAATAAAGAACTGAGTATCACACTTTTATGGGAGACAGAAGAATATGTCAAATAAAATTACAATTATCGGCGCAGGTCAGGTTGGCTCTACAATCGCCTATGCATTAACTCTCAAACAGCTCGCTTCAGAAATCGTTCTTGTTGACATTGCAAAAGAAAAGGCAATGGGCGAAGCTATGGATATTCGTCAAGGAACTCCTTTCATAGGACCTGTATATATCCATGACGGAGACTACAATGACGCAAAGGACTCTGACATTGTTGTTCTTACTTCTGGAGTGGCTAGAAAACCTGGGCAGTCTAGGCTTGATTTGGCACAGACAAATGTAAATATAACAAAATCAATAATTCCTGAAATTACTAAAGTTTGTCCAAATGCTCTTTATGTAATTGTTGCAAACCCAGTTGATATTCTTACATATCAGTTCGTAAAAACATCTGGAATTCCAGCAAATAGAATTTTTGGAACAGGAACTATGCTTGACACAGCAAGATTCCGCGCAAGAATCGCTGAAACTTACAAAGTTGCGCAGGAAAACGTGCACGGCTACGTTTTCGGAGAACACGGAGATTCTTCTTTTGTGCCTTGGTCTTTGGCAAATATCGCTTCTATTCCTGTTGATAACTATGCAAAGGCATATAACGGCGAAAAACTTCCAGATTTCAACAAAAATGATGTTGAAGATTATATCAGAAAATCAGGCGGCATTATAATTAATGCAAAAAAATGCACAAACTATGCTATTGGTGTTACAACAGCGACTTTGTGCGAAGCTCTTGCTTACAAAACTGATTCTGTTCTTACAATTTCTACCATGCTCAACGGCGAATATGGCATAAGCGACGTATGTCTTAGCATTCCAGCAGTTGTTGGTTGCAATGGAATAAAAGGAAGAATTGCAGCTCCTCTTACAGATGCAGAAACAGCAGCTTTGCAGCACAGCGCAAATTGCTTAAAAGATGTTATCAAACAGTTAACATTTTAATTAAATCTAAAAATTTTATGAGAGGCTGTCTTTTTATTTGGGCAGCCTTTTTTATTTAAGGTTTGGCTGAGTCAATGTCTTGAGCGAAAGCGAACCTTGACCAGACAAATTGATATTCTTTGGAGTAAAACTATGGAAAAATTTAGAATAGAACACGATTCTATGGGCGAAATGAAAGTTCCTGCAGACAAATACTGGGGAGCGCAGACAGAAAGAAGTCATGAAAACTTTGAAATCGGCGTTGGACTTGAAACAATGCCACGTGAAATTACAAGAGCTTTTGGCTATTTAAAAAAGGCTGCTGCTATGGCAAATAATTGTCTAAAGCCAGAGAAAATGACGGAAGAAAAATTAAAAGCAATAAGCCAGGCTTGCGATGAAGTTATTTCTGGAAAATTGAATGAACACTTCCCTCTTGTTGTTTGGCAGACTGGCTCTGGAACACAAAGCAACATGAATGCAAACGAAGTTATTGCAAATCGTGCAAACGAAATTGCTGGTAAAAAACTATGCCACCCTAACGATGATATAAACATGAGCCAGTCTTCAAACGATACTTTTCCAACTGCACTGCATATTTCTGCTGTTTGTGTAATAGAAGATAAACTTTTTCCAGCAATCGACACACTTGTAGAAACGTTCAAACGCCTTGAAAAAGAAAACGAAGGAATTGTAAAGTCAGGACGCACCCATCTTCAAGATGCTGTTCCTATTTCCTTTAGCCAAGAAATTTCTGGCTGGAGAACCTCTTTAGAGCGCGACAAGGAAATGCTTGAATCAAGTTTGCCTTACTTAAAACAGCTTGCGCTTGGCGGAACTGCTGTCGGCACGGGGCTTAATGCTCCAAAAGGATTTGACACAAAAGTTGCAGAAAAAGTTTCGGAACTTACTGGCAAGAATTTCATTACCGCGCCAAATAAATTTCATGCGCTTACTTCAAAAGACGAATTAGTTTTTGCTCACGGAGCTATAAAAGCTCTTGCCTGCGACATGATGAAAATCGCAAACGATGTAAGGTGGCTTGCTTCTGGTCCTCGCGACGGTCTTGGCGAAATTCATATTCCAGAAAACGAGCCAGGCTCTTCTATTATGCCGGGAAAGGTAAATCCTACTCAGTGCGAAGCTGTTACAATGGTTGCCGTTCAAGTAATGGGTAACGATGCGGCTGTCGGATTTGCAGCTAGCCAAGGCAACTTTGAGCTTAATGTATTTATGCCAGTTATTGCGTACAACTTCATTCAATCTGCCAGACTTTTAGCAGAAAGCATGATTTCTTTTAATAAAAACTGCGCTGTAGGGATTACTGCAAATAAAGATAAAATGCATCACAACCTTTACAATTCTCTTATGCTTGTAACCGCATTAAATCCTTATATCGGATATGAAAATGCCGCAAAAACTGCCCATAAAGCTTATGATGAAAACATCAGTCTTAAAGAAGCTTGTGTAGGGCTAGGATTCCTTACCGCAGAAAAGTTTGACGAAGTGTTCAAACCTGAAGCAATGGCCTATCCAAAAGCATAAAATATAATTAGGACTGTTTAGAAAAATGCCTTGCTATTATTTTTATAACAGCCCTGTTTTTTTACTTTCCAAAAACTGCTGTTTGCATTATACTGAACAACAATATATTGGTATATTTCGACTTTTTGTCGATATCTTAGTTATTTATGGGAGACAGTATGAATTATTCATATTTTCCTGGTTGTACATTAAAGAACAAGGCAAAGGACTTGAACGATTATGCCCTTTCAAGTGCTAGTGCTTTGGGATTTAATCTGGAAGAAATCCCTGAATGGCAATGCTGCGGCGGTGTATATCCGCTAGCGAAAGATGAAGTAGCGTCAAAACTTTCTTCTGTTCGCGCACTGGCTGCTGCAAGAGATTCGGGAAATTCTTTAGTAACGCTCTGTTCCGCCTGTTACAATGTTCTAAAACAGGTGAACAACGATATGCAAAATGATGAAAATATTATTCTCAAGGTAAACAATTATCTTAAGCAAGATGAAATTGAATACCACGGAGAAACAAAAGTTCTTCATTTTCTTGAGGTTCTCAGAGATGAAATTGGTTGGGACAAAGTAAAGGCCGCTGTAAAAAATCCTTTTACAGGAAAAAAAATAGGTGCTTATTATGGTTGTCTTCTTCTTAGACCTGGGAAAGTTCTTCAGTTTGATGATCCTGAAAATCCTCAAATTCTAGAAGATTTTATCAAGGCAATCGGTGGAATTCCTGTTATTTATGCTCAAAGAAACGAATGTTGCGGAGCATATACTCAATTCGAAAACCCTTCTATTCCACAAACCCGTGCAAAGGCAATTCTTTCGAATGCTGAAGATATGGGAGCAGATTTCCTTGTAACAAGTTGTCCTCTGTGTAGATATAATCTTATCAAAAACAAAGCAGAAAGCAAGCTTGATGTAATTTATTTTACTGAACTTCTTGCAGAAGCTTTGGGAGTGAAGAATGCTTGATTCTGAAATTGAACTCATAAAAGAAGAAATTCTTCTTAAAAGCGGTGTGAATCCTAAAAAATGTATGGTATGTGGAAAATGTTCTGGAACTTGTCCTAACTACGATGCAATGGAATATCATCCACATCAATTTGTTCAGATGGTAGAAAATGGGGAAATCGAAAAACTTTTGAACTCAAAATCTATCTATGCTTGTCTAAGTTGTTTTGCTTGTCTGGAACGTTGTCCAAGACAAGTTGAACCTGCAAAACTGATAGACGCTGTTCGTCAAGTTGTTGAAGAACGTCGAGGTCCTTATCACCTTGATCCTGTGCAAGTACCAGAACACTTAGATGCAGATATGCCTCAACAGGCTATTGTAAGTGCTTTTAGGAAATATAAGAAATAAACGGGAATATATATGGAAAGAATTGGTGTTTTTGTATGTCACTGCGGTACTAATATTGCCGGAACAGTTGATGTAGAAAAAGTTGCAGAAGAACTTGGAAAAGTTAATGGTGTTGTCTATTCAACTCATTATACTTATATGTGTTCTTCTGCTGGTCAAAAGATGATAGAGGACCATATAAAGGACGACAAATTAACAGGTGTTGTTCTTTGTTCTTGCTCTCCTCGTATGCATGAAAAAACTTTCCGTGCATGCGCAGAAAGAGCTGGTCTTAATCCTTATAAAGTGGAAGTAGCAAATATCCGAGAACAGACATCTTGGGTTCTTAAGGATATGGAAAAAGCAACAGAAAAAGCGATTGCTTTAGGAAAAGCTGCAATTGCAAAAGCTATTCTTGATACCCCTCTTATTCCAGGCGAAACTCCGGTTACAAAAAGAGCTTTAGTTATTGGTGGAGGAATTGCAGGTATTACGGCTGCCCTTGACATTGCAGACGCAGGCTTCCCTGTTGATATTGTTGAAAAGAAAACCACAGTTGGTGGAAAAATGGCAATGCTCGATAAGACGTTCCCTACTCTCGACTGTGCTTCTTGTATAGTAACTCCAAAGATGACTGAAGTAAGTCAGAATCCTAATATAAGAATTCTTTCTTACAGCGAAGTTGTTGGCGTAAAAGGATACATTGGAAATTTTACAATAGATATAAAGCGGCATCCAAGATACGTTGATGAAACTAAATGTACTGGTTGTGGTGCTTGTATTGAAAAATGTCCAAATGCAAAAGTTCCTAACGACTTTAATTTGAATTTAAACAACAAAAAAGCTATTAACATTCCGTTTGCTCAAGCCGTTCCAAAAGTTGCAGCAATTGATTCAACTTATTGTTTGCACATGAAGGCTCTTGCAAAAGGCAAAGATGGCGTTTGCGGATTCTGCGAAAAAGCCTGTGCGGCAGGTGCTATTAATTTTAAGCAGCAGGAAGAAATTCTAACAGAACAATACGGAGCAATCATAGTTGCAACTGGTTACAATCCTATAGATTTAAAGAAGTTTGATGAATACGCTTATTCTCAAAGTCCAGATGTTGTTTCTTCACTAGAATTTGAACGACTTTGCAATGCTTCTGGTCCTACAAATGGTCATCTTCTTCGCCCTTCAGACGGCAAAGAGCCAAAAACAATTGTATTTGTTCAGTGCGTTGGCAGCCGCTGCTCAGCTGATTCTACAAAAGGCCACGAATATTGCTCAAAGGTTTGCTGTATGTATACTGCAAAACACGCAATTCTTACGCGAGACCATTATCCAGACACAAACTGCTATGTATTCTATATAGACGTAAGAACTCCTGGTAAAAACTTTGATGAATTCTATCGTCGCGCCGTTGAACAATATGGTGTTCATTATATCAAAGGTCAAGTAGGAAAAGTAACACCTCAATCCGATGGAACGCTTGATGTTCAGGGTTCTGATTTGATTTTGAACAGACAGGTTCACATAAAAGCTGATATGGTCGTTCTTGCCGCGTCTATTGAGGCAGACAAGTCGGCTCGTCCGCTTGCAACAATGCTTACAACTTCAATGGACAACAACGATTTCTTCCTTGAAGCTCATGCAAAACTACGTCCTGTAGAAAGCCCTACGGCCGGCATCTTTCTTGCAGGTTGCTGTCAAGGTCCAAAAGATATTCCGGAAACAGTTGCTCAATCTTCTGGAGCCGCTGCAAAAGCAATCTGTCTTCTTGTAAAAGACAAACTTAAGAACAATCCTTGCACAGCGCATCCTGATGAAAACGCTTGCAATGGTTGCGGACAGTGTGCAAACGTATGTCCTTACGGCGCAATTTCTTATATAGATAAAGATTTCCGAGGACCTAACAGAACTACAATAACAAGGCATATATCTCAAGTTAATACGGCTATGTGTCAAGGTTGTGGAGCTTGTACAGTTGCCTGCCCTTCAGGAGCTATGGATCTTAACGGATTCAGCAACAAACAAATTTTGGCGGAGGTAGATTCTGTTTTATAAAACTTGTTTTTATTAATAACAGAAAAAATGATTATGAGTGAAAATAAAACAAATAATCCTGGTTGGACTCCGAAAATTGTAGCGTTCTGCTGTAACTGGTGTTCCTATGCAGGTGCAGATTTAGCTGGAAACAACCGTCTTGAATATCCTGCAAATGTTAAAATTATACGCATTCCATGTTCTTGCCGTTTGAACCCTTTGTTTATACTTAGAGCTTTTCAGCGCGGTGCTGACGGAGTAATCTTGTGCGGTTGCCATCCTGGAGACTGCCATTATTCTACTGGAAACTATTTTGCACGCCGAAGAATGACCCTTCTTTTTAGTATGCTTGATTATCTTGGCATTGAAAAAGCAAGAACAAGAGTTGAATGGTGTTCTGCTGCGGAAGGTGTACGATTCGCAGGAATTATGAATGATTTTGTTGCAAAAGTTACAGAACTTGGTGAAAACAAAAAACTGGAGGATGTAAGATGCAAGACAACAAAATAACATCTCAACTTATATCACGTGCAAAAGAACTCCTTTCAGAAGGAAAAGTTCAACGCGTAATTGGTTGGCGAAAAGGTCTTTTTGATTACGATGTCACTCCAAGTGTTTTTGAAAATGCAGAAGACCTTGAAAAGAATTTTGTTTATGACGAAAACTGTGGAGCAAATCTTTCAAAGTATCTTGTAAAAATAACAAGAGAAATTGAGATTAAGAAAAGCACAACCAGAATGAATAACACAATGGCAAAACAAAGAGACCCTAATGCTCCTTGCGCCCCTATTCCTTCAGAAACAGTGCTTGTATTCTTAAAACCTTGCGACACCTACAGCTTTACAGAACTTCTAAAAGAAAACAGAATTACTCGCGACGATGTATATGTTATTGGTATTCCGTGCGATGGAATGAAAAATCCAGAAACGAATAAAATTGCAGAAAGATGCGAAAACTGCAAGAGCAAAAAGCACATTACTTATGATGAACTCATTGGCGAAGAAGGCGATATTCTAGATTCAAAGAGATTTGATGAAGTTGCAAAACTTGAATCAATGACTACAGAAGAACGCTACGAATTTTGGAAGAATGAATTTAGCAGATGTATAAGATGCAATGCCTGCCGAGATATTTGCCCTGCATGTACTTGCGAAAAATGTGTATTTGATAACAACAAACTCTACACTTCGCAAAAAGTTGCGCAGACAAGTTTTGAAGAAAGCTTGTATCACATAATAAGAGCTTGGCATGTGGCTGGTCGTTGCACAGACTGCGGAGAATGTTCTAGAGTATGCCCAGAACACATTCCTTTGCATCTTCTTAACAGAAAATTCGTAAAGGACATTAATGAAATTTACGGTCCATACACTGCCGGTAGCGACATGGAAACAAAGCCGCCTATGCTTACGTTTGTTGAAAACGATGCAGAACCAAGTATTGTATATGACCGCTCAAAAGAAGAAGGAGGTGACAAATAATGCTTGCCCTTCCATTTGAAAAAATTGATGAATTTTTTGAAGCTATTGCATCAAAGGAAAATCTTTTTATCCCTGTTGACAACACTTCTGGAAAAGCAAATTTTCAGAAATGGGAAAAAGGTGCAAAACTTTCAAATGCTCTAAAAACAGTGCGTTCTGCAAAAGACTTTTTCTTTCCTAAAGCGGAAACTCTTGTTAATTACAAGATAAATGGAAAAGAAATCTCTGTTGAAGATCCTCGCAAAGATTTAGAAGACTTTGTTGTTTTTGGAGTTCGTGCTTGTGACGCAAAAAGTTTTGAAATCATCGACAATGTTTATCTAAAAATGACACCTGTAGATTCTTACTACAAAAACAGAAGAGATCACGGAACCGTAATCACTTTGGCTTGTTCAGAACCTGAAAAGACTTGTTTCTGTTCAACTTATAAAATTGATGCGGCAAATCCTGCAGGCGATGTGAGCTGTTGGCTTACTGATGATAAGTTCTTCTTTAATGCAAATACAGAAAAAGGAAAAAAACTTTTAGATTCAGTTTTATCTTTGCTTGTTGAAACCGATGAAAATAGCGTTGAAAAAGCGAAGAAAGAAATTTCTGCAAAAATTGAAAAACTTCCATTTGCACATCTTGACCTTTCAAAATTCAAGGGCGAAGATATGCTTAAGATTTTCAATTCTTCCGTATGGAATAGAGTTTCTGAAAGTTGTCTTGGCTGTGGAACTTGTACCTATGTGTGTCCTACTTGCATGTGTTTCGACGTTAGAGACTTTGATACAGGAAATGGCATCCGACAGGTTCGTTGCTGGGATTCTTGCATGTATTCTGATTTTACTCAGATGGCAGCAGAAAATCCTAGGCATACTCAAAAAGAACGAAGCCGGCAAAGGTTTATGCACAAATTAATGTACTACCCTATGGCTCATGATGGTGTTTTTTCTTGTGTAGGTTGCGGTCGATGTCTTGAAAGTTGTCCTGTAAACATGAATATTGTAAAAGTTATTAAAGCTTTTAATGAAGAAACAACGGAGGAAAAATAATGGAACAGAAAGAATCATTTATTCCTTATGTTGGTAAAATTATTGGTATTACTCAAGAAACTCCTGATGTAAAAACATTTCGCGTTGTTGGTTTAGACGGGAAAAAACTTTTTGAACATATTCCAGGTCAATGCGCAATGTTAATTGTTCCAGGTGTTGGCGAATCTATGATTTCAATAACCTCTTCTCCTACTTTGGAAGAGTATATGGAATTTTCTATTAAAAAATGCGGTTGTGTAACTGAATGGCTGCACAACGCAGAAGTAGGACAAGAAATCTGTGTTCGAGGACCAATCGGAAACGGGTTCCCGGTAGACACAAAGCTTAAAGGAAAAGACATCCTTGTAATAGCCGGCGGTATCGGAATCGCTCCGGTTCATTCTGTAGTAAACTACATGATGGATCACCGTAGCGATTACGGAAGAATTCAAGTAATTTATGGTTCCCGTTCAAAAGGAGACCTTGTAAGGCTTGAAGAAATGCAGAAAGTTTGGATGAAACAGCCAAACTGCTCTATAAATCTTACAATTGACCGGCCAGAAGAAGGTTGGGATGGACACGTAGGTTTTGTTCCGCCTTTTGTTACAGAATGTAATCCAGATCCAGGAATGACTGTAATCATGTGCGGACCTCCGATTTTGATTCACCTTTCCCTTGATGCACTTAAAAAATTAGGTTTTAAGGATTCTCAGGTTTTTACAACTATGGAAATGCGAATGAAGTGCGGAATTGGAAAATGCGGTCGCTGCAACATCGGTGATAAATTTGTATGCAAAGACGGTCCTGTGTTCAGTTTTGATCAGCTCGGAGAATTACCTCCAGAATACTAATATTACTGACCTGCGGTAAAAACTCCCGGGGATTTTAAGGGGCGGAAAGCCCCTTAGGAGAGGGGGCAGCGGAAAACCGTAGGTTTGAAGCGAGGGGCAGGCGCCCCTTTTAGGATGTAAGATAAAAACTGCCGAAAATGTCATCAGTTTTTATCTTTAAAAGTTTGCGTTGCAAACTTTCTTATCAAGTGCAATTTCTCGCTTTGCTGCGAAATTGCGTAAAAAGTCAAGTCGAAAGTTGTTGTGTCAATTTATTGACACATTTCTCATTGACTTTTTATTGGAGTATAAAAATGGCAGAAAATAAAACTCAAATGGCTACAATATATCTGTTCGGAAAAAAATACGAAGTTCCGGCAGAACTTACAGTAATGAATGCGATGGAATATGCTGGCTATCAGCTAAAAAGAGGCTGCGGATGCCGAAATGGATTCTGCGGTGCTTGTGCGACTATTTACCGCGTAAAAGGCGAAAATCAGCTTAAAACTTGTCTTGCTTGTTCACAAAAAGTTATTGATGGAATGTACATTGCAACCCTTCCGTTCTTCCCGCTTGTAAAACAGGTTTACGACATCAACAAGATTAAGCCGGAGCAGGCTGTCATGATGCAGCTTTACCCTGAAATTTATTCTTGTGTAGGATGCAACGCTTGTACACGTGCCTGTCCGCAGAATCTTCAGACAATGCAGTACATTGCTTATGCTCAGCGCGGTGATTTTGAAAAATGCGCTAATCTTTCTTTTGACTGCATTATGTGCGGTTGCTGTTCTTCTCGTTGTCCGGCAGGAATCAGCCATCCTCAGGTTGCTGAGCTTGCTCGCCGCCTTAACGGAAAATATATCCAGCCGCAGAGCCAGCATCTTCTTGACCGCGTAAAAGAAATCAACGAGGGAAAGTGCGAGGAACTTATTCAGAATTTGATGAAAAAGCCTTTGGCTGAAATCAAAGAGTTGTATAACACACGAGAAATTGAAAAATAATACGCCCAGGAGATAAAGATATGTACGGAAATTATCTTGACGATGCAGCTAAAATTGTTGCAGAAAAACGCGAAGAAAACCTTAAATTTGAACACGCACGTCTTACTGCGGAAGAAAAAGACGATTTGCTTTTGAAATTCCATCCGGATAGAATCAAGAGCCAGTTTGAAGAACTGAAAATCGGTCCTAACAAAGGACAGAAAGCTCCTATTGAATTGGCAAAAATGCTTGAGGCAAAGCCAAGAATCGAACCAGAACACATTGACTTGAACCATGTTGACTATGAAACCGATGTTCTTGTTATCGGTGGTGGTGGCGCTGGAACTTCTGCGGCAATCATGGCTTCTGAAGCAGGCGCAAAAGTTTTGCTTGTAACAAAACTCCGCGTAGGGGATGCAAATACTATGATGGCAGAAGGTGGAATCCAGGCTGCTGATAAGCCTAACGATTCTCCTGCACAGCATTACCTTGACTGTTTTGGTGGCGGACACTTTGATGGGAAGCCGGAACTTGTTTATACCCTTGTAAACAAAGCTCCTTCTGTAATCAAATGGCTGAACGACCTTGGTGTTGAGTTTGACAAAATGCCAGACGGAACAATGGTTACAACTCATGGAGGCGGAACAAGCCGAAAACGTATGCATGCCTGCAAGGATTATTCTGGGGCTGAAATCATGCGTACACTCCGCGATGAGACTTTTAACCGCAAAGACAACATAACAGTTGTTGATTTTACATCTGCAATCGAACTTATCAAGAATGAGAAAGGCGAAGCTTGCGGTGCAGTTCTTATGAACATGGAAACAAATGAAATCTACATCGCAAAGGCAAAAGTTGTTATTCTTGCAACTGGCGGTGCTGGTCGTATGCATTACCAGGGATTCCCTACTTCTAACCATTACGGTGCGACAGCCGATGGTCTTGTGCTTGCTTACAGAGCCGGAGCAAAGCTTTTGTATCAGGATTCTTTGCAGTATCACCCTACAGGAGCCGCTTACCCAAGCCAGATTCTTGGAAAACTTGTAACAGAGAAAGTACGCTCTCTTGGCGCAAAACTTATCAATAAGAATGGTGAAGTTTATATTCACCCGCTTGAAACACGCGACGTAAACGCTTCTGGAATTATCCGCGAAGTCCGAGAGGGCCGTGGCGTTCACAACGATGTTCAGGACGCTGTTTGGCTTGATACTCCAATGATTGATATGATTCATGGAGAAGGCACAATCTTGAAGTCAATTCCTGCGATGTACAATATGTTCATTAAATACGGAATCGACATCCGCAAGGAGCCGATTTTGGTTTACCCAACGCTTCACTATCAGAACGGCGGTGTTGAAATCGACAAGACTTGCCACACAAACGTAAAGAATTTGCTTGTTGCAGGTGAAGCTTCTGGCGGTGTTCACGGAACAAACCGCTTGATGGGAAATTCTTTGCTTGACGTTGTTGTATTCGGCCGCGAAGCTGGAATTGAAGCTGGAAAAATGTTCAAGAATATCCAGCTTTCCGACACCTCAAAAATGAACCTTGACCATGTAAAGGCGTTTGAAAAAGAACGCGATGCAGCCGGAATCAAAGGCGATGAAGTTTCTCCAAAACTTTTGCCGCGCTACACGCACGGTAACAAGGAATTCGAGAAGGCAATTCCTGGCGCAAGTAAATAACTGAAACAAAACTGCTTTGATTGTTCAGAACCCTTTCTTGCCATTTTTTTGAAGTGGCGGAAAGGGTATTTTTTTTCATTCCAAAGCAACGGAGCAAAACTCTTGAGCGTAAGTATGTATTGACCGCAATCAAAGTTTTTCATAAGATAATAATGTGTTTACCGCAACTAAAATAGAAACAGAAATCCTAAAACTTCTCGGCAAAAAAGACACTCAAAAAAGCGAGCCGATTGAGTTTGAAGAACAGCAAATAATAGAAGAAATCTGCAAAACAAAAGAAAAAGATTCCGCCGTAACGACGCAAATAATACAAAACGCGCTGGAAGGCTGCATTGCAAAAGGCTTTGCATCTCAAGCAAGCGGAGGAATTAAAATCACAGACGAAGGAAAAAGGCAGATTTAAATTTACTGATACAAAGCGTTGTACTGCTTTGCAATCTGCTCCCAGCTGTAAAGGCGTTTCCCAGCCTCGCCCATTTCGCGCGCGATTTTTTCACAAAGAGATTCCGAATCGAGTTCGGAATGACAAAGTTTTTTCATCAGATTCTGCAAATCTTCTGGAGTTTTCCAGTAAAGGCATTTTTCTTCGGTTGTGGCGCGGTTGTAAACGCAGTCAAACGCAAGAATCGGAAGAGAAAGATTCATCGCCTCAACAAGAGATGGATTCGTTCCGCCTGCGCTGTGTCCGTGAATATAGACAAGGGCATTTGAGCGAAGCCAGTTCACGGTGTGCCCCTCATAAATCGGATCAAGCAGGTGGATATTTTTGCATGCACTGAATTTTTTCTTTAAGCCACGGCCGTATTCCGACTTTTCCCAGTTGCCCACAAAAATAAGCGTCTCATCCGGCATTTTAGAGAAAGATTCAAGAATAACATGGACATTGTTTTCAGGCTCAATCCGGCAGACGGTAACCGCATAAGGCTTTTTGCAGAACGGATATTTTTCAAATAAAGAATCGTCCTGAACGCGCGAAACCTGGTCGCCGCCATACGCAATCAGCTCAACTTTCTTGTTTTTTACGATTTTTGAATATTCAGATTTTATATAGTCGGTGATTCCCTTGTTGTCGCCAATCACAACGTCAGAATATTTCACAGCCATTTTTTCGCTGAGCTTTAGAAGCTTTTTTGCGTACCACTTCCATTTGTCGCGCCGCCATTCAAGCCCGTCAATATTCGTTATGATTTTTCCCTTGAAAATCCGCCTTGTATATGGAAGAAAAACGCAGCCTGAAACACCAAGAACCAGCATTATGTCTGCTTTAGTAACAACCGAAAGTTTCATCGACTTGAAATCATAAAAAATACTGTCCTTGCCGTTCGCGTCCATTTCAAGATAAACAAGTTTTGCGCCCTTGTACGACTCCAATCGTTTTTCATATTTCCTGCCCGAGCAGAAAACCGTGTATTCAACATTAGGCGGAGTAAAATCCAGCAAGTTGTCAACAAGAGACTCAAAGCCGCCGTAACAGGCAGGAACGCCAACTGTGCCGATAACAGCGACACGAAGTTTTGATTCCAGCGAGCACGGCATTTTTTGCAAGATATTTTTATTCATAACGAAGCTCCTTTTTATTATTTTTGATAAACAAAATATTTTTACATCTTTTTCTTGACAACATCATTACGTCGTCATATATTTGAAATATGAGGACAGCAATAATACAGATTAAAACAGAGCCAGATACAAAGGAAAGATGCGCAAAACTTTTTGAGGCTCTCGGAATCAATATTTCCGATGCAGTGAATATGTTCTTAAAGCAGTCGCTTTTGCGTGGCGGTTTGCCGTTTGAAGTAGCCATGCCGCAACCAAATAAATACACACAGGAAGCCGCAGATGAAATCCGGGAGCAAATCAAATCTGGTGAAAAAGGTGCAAAAGACGCAAGAAGTTTTTTCGCAGAACTTGATTCACTGGAGGCATAATGCTGGAACTTCACAGAACGATGTACAAACAGACAGAAACGGATTTGTATCTTATGAGAACAGGAACTCATAGCGATTTGTTTTAGAACTGATAAAAGAGTTTCTGCTGAAATTAAATTCAAAGACATTTTCTTTACACTTCCCCTACACCGCGTTTTATTGACAAATACATTACATTCACATATATTCAAATTACAGACACAATGGAAAAACATTTTCCACATTACAATATAAAAATTTAACCATTTTTATTTCCTGAAATTTCTAATATATTCTCTATCCCAAACAAGAATCTTTTTTTATCAAAATCTTCCGATCTTTTTCTTGAGTTCAAAGCAAAATTTTTATAAGTTTCAAAATCACAAATTATTTTTTTTATGCATTCAGAAATCTGAGACAAATTATACGAATCGACCAAGAAACCATTTATTCCGTCTTGAATAATTTCTTTTGGACCGCCGTAATTTGGAGCAATAGCAGGAACAAGTGCATCGAAAGATTCTAGGACTGTAAGTCCAAATGTTTCGATAAACTTGTCATATAATGACAAGTTTATCGAAATTGTCGCTTCGCGATAAAATTTTTCAAGAGACTTTTGCTTTCCAATCAAAGTAAGATTTTTTGGTAAACTTGTTTCAGAAAAAAACTTCTGCATTTCAGAATGTTCTGAACTGCAAAGAAGAATAAAATCAAAATCTGCCATAATGCGCGCCAACTCAACAAACTGAAAAACACCTTTATATTTTTTTAATGAAGTAGGCATAAAAATCAATTTCCGTTCAAACTTTCGCTTTAAATATAAATCTACATCTCTTGGAACTTCCGTTTTTTCAACAGGATTATAAACAACAACAGAGTCCTTAAAATCAACATTATCTTTTACATACTTTGAAACACAGATTAATTTTGAAGCACATTTATTCATTACCCATGAATAAAACCTTTTTAAAAATCCAGGATTTATATAAACTTCATGAACATGATAGATGATTTGTTTTCTTCTAATTTTTGCAGCAATTGCAGCACCAAACGGAAGAACAGTATTCATATACAACACATCAAAGTCAGCAAAAAATGTGAAAAAGCAATTCCATGCCTGCGAGAAAGTAAACTGAAAGATACGTAAAAGTTTATTTTCATGCCAACGGTAAAAATTATCGTGATATTTTATATTCGAAATGCCACTCAATGCTCCATCAGTCTTTGACGTTAAGAGAGAAATTTCAAGACTATTATTTTTACATAGCTCATTTAAAAGAATTGCAAGAACTTTTGGAGAACCTGTATAATTATTTAAAAGGTGGGCAAAGAGAATTTTCATATCAAATTTTTCCTAACAGTTTTAAATACAATTGATAAAAATAAACTATTAAAGTTTTTAAAATACTATGATTATTCATAATCAAAGTTCCTTTTAGATAAAGACGTGTATGATTTTTTAGATCTTCTCCAATCAAATGATTTTCTGACAAATCGTGTGCAAGCCTTTCTTCCAAAACATAAAACTTGATATCAATTTTTCTTACATCAGAAAAAAAACATGTATCAATTCCATAAAGTGAAAGATTTTCATTGAATCTAATATTATGTTTTTTTAGAAAATCAATCCGTGCACAAGTTCCGCTCATAATTGCTGTATAAAGTTTATCTTTATGAATTCCAACAGAAAGATTTTTATAATGACATCCTTTGAAAATCCAAAACTTGCCTGGAGAATACAATTTACCTTGTGAATAAATTTGAGGAAGAAAAATATTTATCTCTGGATTTTCTAAAATCGTTTTTTCAAGATATGAATCATAATCAGGTCGCATAATTTTAGAATCCTGATCAAAGATTAAGAAAAAATCAAAATCTGAATATTTATCCAAGCAAGTATTATAGATTTTTGACAATGCTGTATTTTCTGGTGTATGTATATACTCTACATTCTCTGTATGAAGAAAACGCCCTATCTCTGCCCCGCTCGTATCAGATGAGGGTGAATTATCCCAAACAACAAAAAAATTATTTTTATTCTTGCCGAAATAAAACTCTGAAAAAGAATGCAATGTTTGAGAATCCGAATATTTTTGTTTGTATAAAACTACAAGATAAAGTTTTTTCATTATAAAACCGCCCTTAAAACTGTCCGTGTGTAGTATGCTAAAATTAAAACTACGAATGGCATAAGAAATATCTTTTCTTTGAATCTAGAAATAATTTTAGGAATAACAATGAAAAAATAAGGAATAAAAAATTCCGAAAACCTAAACGTAACTACATGAAAGCCCAAATTAAAAAAACAATAAAACATAATTGCAGATAAGGAGCTTAATTGAAAAATCGTAAAATCATAATTTTTATCTGGGAATCCTTTATATAAAAAATAAAAGATTGTATTCATAATCAAAATAAGAAAGTAGCAAATATTAAAAATTGAAAAGCCATCCATATTTTGCAATGCGCCAAGTTTTTCTAAAAAAAATAATTTTGAATATAAATTTGAACCTAAAAAAATAAATAAACTTTGCCCATGCAAAAAATTAGAGAAAAAAACACTTGCAACAAATGTAATCCATAAAAACTGTATATATCTTTTTTGCTTTCTAAAAAAATGACAATAAAAATAAACTGGAAACATAAGAATTGCTGAATAATGAAAACTCATAGCAACTAGGATTCTAAAAACAAATCTTTTGAATTGCCGTCTATTAATTTCTTTTACAGAAAGATAACAAATACCTAAAGCAATAGCAGCTCGAATTTGAGTATACTCATGAAGGAAATAAATTGTAAAAATATAAAACAGTATGGAAATAAAAAAATTATTTGAATATTGAGCATAAAATGAGCCTTTTAAATAAAGTCCAATAAATGCACAAAGGAAATATATAAAAACAAGACTTTTTCCACTTTTATTTATAATTTGATTAAACGATTTTAATAGTGTAAATACAGGTTCTATAGGTGCATTTCCATAAAAAATTTCCAAATAACCTTTATAATCAACGCCTAATCCAAAAACTCTAAAAGCAGAAAATATTGCAAAAAACAAAGCGACTATTCCAAAAAATAAAATGTAGTCAAGATAAAGTTTTTTATAAAATCTCATTTTTCAACAACCTTTTTGAATTTTTCAAAAGCCTTTTCCCAAGTAAACTGTTGCATGAGTTCATTACCTGCTTTTGCAAATTGAATTCTGACATCATCATGTGCCATTAAAAACTCTATATTTTCTGCCAGTTTATCAATGTCAAATACCGGGCTAAGCAAAGCTGTCTTATTTTCTATCGCATAGATTCCAAAGCCACCAATATTTGTGCAGCAAAGCGCACAGCCACAAATAAAAGCTTCTGCTGGAGGAAGAGCCATGCCTTCTGTTCTGCTCGCAGCAACAAAAACAGCAGCAGAATTATACAGTTTTCTAAGCAAGGATTTTTCTGGCTGCTGATAATACTCAAACCATTCAGGCAATTTTTTTGGTTTTTCAGGAACGCCAAAAACAAGGACCTTCAAATCAGGAATATTTGCCTTTGTTTTTTCAAATGCCGCTATCATATCGGAACAGCGCTTAATGTCATTGTTTGAAGCATACATCATCATTCCAATATGAGGATTTCTATTTTCAATAGGATTATCAATTCCAAAAGCATCAAAATCAAAGCCATTTGGAATGAAACTTACATCACTACCAGCAGCTTTTACTTTCTCAACAAGATAAGGAGCTATAGCAATTTTTTTCATATCAAATTTATAAGAATTCGATGTATAAGGTTCTGGAGCATTCCAAGTTTCATAGCCTTGTATATAGTAGATTTTATTATCAGCTGGAATTTTATATTCATTTAAATAATATGAAGTTTCCAAACTTGTGGCACAATAGAAGCGAGTTTTTGGAACATTGTGCTCTTTTAAGGAGAAAACTTTTATTTCATGAATTCTGCTATCTAGGTCAAACCATTTGGCTTTAAAACTATTTCCAGTAAAACCTTCTAAATATCTCTTTATTGTTCCAAGAATATTTCTTAAAGTTATCTTGCGTATAAACGTATGGACAGGATAGACAATATAGACTTCCCAGCCATCAATAACAAGCCGGTTCGCCTGTTCATAAATAACTTTGTATCCTCCGCTTGGACTCTTTCCGCTGCCAGGCATAAAAAATGAAATTGATTTTGCAATTAGATTTTTTTCTTTCATAAATATCTTTCCTATTTTAAAATTGAAAAATCAAAGTTTTCAGTAAGTGCAATACGAGGAATTGCCCAATGGTTATTTTTGCTCTTTACACCACGACCGTAACCTAAGAAAGCACTTACAAATCCTATTTTCTCAGCAATAGCAATTTCTCTTTTTCCAATCTCAAAAGGCGAGCCGAATGGATAAGCAAAAACAGATTTTTTGTAATCGGGGATATGTTTTTCTAATTCCTTCACTCCTTCAATTATTTCCTCTTCAACATCATTTTCTGTTTCCATTGCCCGCAAATTTGCATGATGTGCTGTATGAGCTCCAATTGTCACAAGAGAATTTTTATAAAGTTCAAAAATATTTTCCCAAGACATGCAATACTTCGCATTAAAAATCTGCAATTCAGGCAAATCAATTCCAAAAAGGCTACAGAATTCTGTCATCAAATCATCCTGATTTAATATAAGAATTTTTGAACGAAGCTGTTCAAATACTAAATTTTTTGTCTCTAACCTAGCACAACTATAAGTACTTCCATCTGAAAGCCTTAAATAATCTTTTTGCAGAATCATATCTCCAAGAATATGCCACCATAAAAAGCATTTCATATTCGGAAAATCACTTGCTACAAAAATTGTAAATGGCACATTATATTTCTTAAAAATCGGAAAAGCATTTTCATAATTATCTAAATATCCGTCATCCATTGTAAAAACAATAAACTTTTTCTTTGATTTATTTTTCAATCTATCATTTATTTCAGTTGAGGAAATAAAATCATATTTTTCTTTATATTTGAGAATAAAATTTTCAAGAAATTTAGGAGAAACCTTCATATTTTCATTCATAAAAATTCCATTGGAATCGATTTCTGAAACTCGGTGCAGCATAAGTACATAGCCTTTTGTTCCAATATCTTGAATACAATGTTTCATTTTTCTGAGAATATTCTTTATCATTTTTGACCGCCAATTTTTTTTAATCTTGTATAAATTGTATAAATAAATACGAACTTGTTTTTTATAAACTGTTTTGCCTTTGCTGCGAAATTAAAAGAAAAATACATTTCCTTTATTAAGGATTTTTTCACTGCTAATTCAAATTTTTTTGTCAGCAAATACTCTTCTTTAAATTTTTCCCTATTTTTATGTGGTATAGATGGATTATTCAACTGCCCGTTATATTTAAAAGGTTCTGATATAGGTCTATTCTCTAAATAACATGATTCATTCAACTTATCCACAAGAATATTTCCGTTTTCTGAATATACAAGAACACAAGAAACTTGCTTTACGGCACTGCTATACTTAACATCACAGCCTAATCCATCGTAATCGCCGATAGTCAAATCGCAAAAACGTTCAGGACTTGCATATCTACATGAATAACAGTTTTCTCTGAAAATTAAATTACTTAAAAATGCGTTCCCATAAGCTTCTTTTTTATGCATATCACAAATGTAGAATTCCTGACTATCATCTGAGATACATCTCAGATGATAGTCATAGGAGTTACTACCCCTATGACTTTCATCAATAGCCTTACTACGGAAAAAAATTTTTGAAACGCTTTTTGCATATTTTTTTTCAATGAATACAAGATGTTCATCCAGCAATTTCCAATTTGGAACTCCATGACAAATGATGTTTACAAGAAATAACTTAGCAGTTAGCTTTTTATTTTTCATATTCAAATATGAATACAATGCCGCACATTGACATGGAAGCCCAATAAAAAGTGCATTTTCATCTTTAGAAAGATGCTCATAATAACTTTTAAATGCCGTAAGCATATTTGAATAAACATATTTTGAACTACAAGCCCAATCTAAATCAGAAATTTCTTGTATTTCTTTATAAAAGACTCCGATATGTCTATCAAAACAAGTTCCCATTGAAAACCAATTGTTTTTTATAGCAATTTTATAAAGTTCAGAAGCAACTCCTCCGCTAGCAGCCTTTTTATAAACAGACTTGTCCAAACTATAAGACGCATAAACTTCTTTCACCTTAAAAAAAGATAAATCCTGATTATTTGGACAAACCGTTTTGCATAATTCACAATGAACACATTTTTCAGAATCCACAGCTGGACGCAGAGTTCCATATAAATCTTCTTTGAGAACAATTGCCTTTTTTACACAAACCGAAACGCAAGCTCCGCAGCCTGTACATTTTTCATCAGGACAAATCATTTTTTCAAAATTCCTTTTAAATAATCTAATGAGGATTCTCGAAATTCTTCCCTGACACTATCTATAAAGTCCCAATTAATTTCTGGAATTTCTTTTATTTCTAAAATATTTGTCGCATCATGATTTTCCATATTGAATTTTTTCGCCAGAAACCTCATTCGGGATGTATCCTGAAAATTATAAAACATTATGTTTGTGTGAAAATACAGGGAGAACAAAAAGCCATGATATGAGCCTGTGAAAATATACTCTGCATACTTTATTTTAGAAAGAAAAATTTCTATGGAATCATAAAACTTTAATTCAACAAGCTTCAAATTATTAGCTTTTGAAAAAGTTCTAGCATCTTTTAGGCATTTTTCATTCGGTAAATAAACAAGAATATATTTTCCATAGTTTTGTTTTTTGATAAAAAACTCCCATTCTTCTGGTTTGATAAGCATTGTAGGATCACAAACAAGTTTCGCTTCTTTTTCATATAATTCATTCACCCACTCTACAGCTTCTTTTTCCCGAACCGCAACTTCATTAAAACTTGAAAGATATTTCTTTATCTCTGCTTTTTCGCTTTCAGTCCATGCTTCACCAATAGAGGTTGCATAACTAAATTTGCCATGTCTATCATCAGCAAAATCAAGAAAATATGAAAAATCATTTCCAGAAATCGAAAGATTCCATAAAATATCGCTTCCAACAATAAAATTATCATATACAGAATTTGCCTTAGCTATATTTTTTCTTGTGTAAATTTTATGAGAAATCTGCTCATACCTTTTTATGAATTGGAGCAAATTAAAATGCTTTACAGCACGTTTAGGATATCGAATAAGCGAACCTATAAAATTTCTCAGCGATCCATGAATATTTATAAAAGGAAGTTCTCGCCTTATTATATTTTCACATTTATAATTTATAATCTCGCAGTCATAACCAAGACTTTTAATCGCTTTAAAAAGAGAGTATGCCTGAAGATTTGCACCATAATTTGTTGTATCATGAAAAGTAATTATTCCTGTTTTCATTTTTTATTTTCTACCTTTACAAATATATGTTTTACTTTAGAAACTATGCCGCGGATAAAGTTGTAGAATCCCTTGAAAATATAATGTCTTGAAATTTCACCATTAAATGTAAAATCCTCTTTGCTCCCAAGCATTTTTTTATATTCATGTTGCCCCCCCCCGAGAAAAACTTCTGAATACCCCTTCTCTATCATTTTCCCAAGGAAACAAAGATAAATAACTGAACCAGGTGAATATTTTTTCCATCTTGTGTCATAAGCTGTCTGTTCAAAAATAACTTTCTTAAAATGCTCATCAGACAATGCAAAAGCAATAAAATCATTGTCTTTTTCAAGAACATATATATTTGTTATGTTTAACCATTTCAAGAATTCACTAGGCTCTAAATTCCAATCTCTATTATGAGTAATTCTCTTTTGTGCAAAAAATATCTTGACTGCATCCTCAAATTCTGAGGCAGATAATTCCCGGAAAGAAATTCCCATATCAAAAAGAATTCTTCTTTCTCGTTTTAAGTTATATCTTTTTTTTCTGTCTTCTCTTAAAAGCAATTCATCAAAACTTGAAGGAAGTTCTATTGAATAATTATGGTCCGAATATAAATTATTGAAGAAATTATAAAGAGAATAATGACATTTTATCGCCTTCGGTTTTAAAGTTTTTAGAATATATTTTATAATTTTCTTAAAAATAATTTTATCATAAAAATCAACAAGGCATGTCTGAAGAAATATTATTTTATTTTCAACGTGAAATCCAAGTTTTCCACATACTCCTTTATCTTCCCAAAAAAGAATATAATTTGAGTCATCATACATCATTCCTGTTTGGTTAAACGTAAATGGTAAAAGTTCAGGAGTATATTCCGTTTTTAATTCTTTTATATAAATATTCATATCAATTCTTCTCCAGTCTTGCCTTTATTTTTGAAAAAACAGAAAACTTTTCATTTCTATTAAGTCCAAATAACAATATCAAAATCACATTTACAATAAGAGAAACAGCAGTAGTTACGCAAAGTCTGAAGAATGACTGGACAAAAAATCCTATAAAAACAAACATTATAAAAAATGAAATTACAGAAACTAAAATCACAGGAATTAATATTTTTAATATAAGGTTTATGAATTTATAATCCATAGTTTTACAAATGTAAAAAATACGTATGAAAATAGAAACAAATGTAAATACAGGAGATACTACTAATGCAGAAGTTGCATCAAAACCAAAATGAAAAAGAATAAGACAAACAGGAAGATACAACAAGTTAAAGACAGACATAGAAAAAACATATTTCGAGATTTTTCCAGTTGCCTGAATTCCAACCATCAAAGGCAATGTCAGAGAATCTATGCAACAATCGACTATTATCAATTTTGAAAAGATAACAGAATATTCAGGCGGAATTTTCAGCCAAATATTCAAGAGATATTCCATTTCTAAAAACGCAGGAAAACCAATAACAAAATTTATAAAATAACTGATCTTGCATGACAAAATCAAAAAATCATATAGCTCCTTTTTTCTGTTTTGTGCAAACTGCTTCGTAACAAATGGGCTTATCGCAGTAGAGAAATTTATTGAAAAACTTTGTATTATTCCACTTATGTTTGTCGCAATTCCCCTCGCAGCAACAACTTTAGAGTTGAACTTCTGATTTATAAAAACATTCAAAATCTGAATTTTAAAAATATTTATTATCGAGCCACCCAAATTAGAGAATGTATAAATGTACATATCACATATTTGATTCCAATTCCAGTATTTTATAAACTTTACATTTTTATATTTAAGAAAGCAAAAAAGCATATAAATAAAAAATGAAATTGCAGATGGAAAAATCATTAAAAAACTATAAAGAATAAGTTTGTCAAAATTCACTTTTGTTAAAAGCACCGTCATTATCAATTTTGCAACTGATTCAAATACACTGACAAAAGAAAACACAAACATATTCTCATTTGAAATTATTAATGCGGTAAAAGGAGATGACATAAAGGAAAACACAAAAGTTGCAATAACACACTGAAATGAAAGTACAACTGCATCACCTCTTCCTTCTGGAAAAATCATTTTTCTTGAGACATACCACAGTCCTAAGCTCTCTGAAAGTAAAACAATTGCAACAGCAATCCCTATATAGCTTAGGATTGTCATTGAAAATATCTTTGAAAGCCCATTGCTATTCTTTCCAATTTCAAAAGAAAAGTAACGCTGGCTGGCATTTGACATAGAATTATTAATGAATCCCAAAGTCGCGACAATTCCAGCAATGACATTGTAAATGCCATAATCTTCTGTTCCCAATATCTTTAATACAATTCTTACCGTATACAGGCTTACAAATATATTAAGAATCTGACGTGCATAGAGAAAAAATGTATTTAATGTAATCTTTTTTGCTGTACCTAACATTTTTTAATTTAGAATATAAACCTTTGATTTTTCCTTAGTTTCTTTTATAATTAAATGAAATGTTACAGTTATAATAACATTTTCATTCTCAATGATTTTTTCAGATTTATCCTGAAAATCTATTATATCTGTTACAAAAATTTTCTTTTTAATTTCAGAAAAAAGAATAATATATTTATTATTTTCATTAATATAAATTATTTCGATTTCTTTATTATCAAAATTTATTTGACTACCATTGAACTGATTTTTTTTATCTGCAATTAATGAATCAAAACAATTTGGCGAAACAAAGATTTTATTCTCATTTTCCAAATTAGAAATTTCTTTGATTGAAGAAATTTCTATTTTTTCAGTTTCAGTATTTTTTATAAAATGACTACAAATAATTTTCCAAAGAGTTTCCTTTAATAAATCAAATGTATAAGTCTCGAAAAAATGCTCGCTTAATTGTTTTACATTAAAATCAAATTTGAAAGGAAAATAAAGAGAATCATTTTCTATTTCATCTGACTTCTTCTTTAATAATTGTTCAAAAGATATTTTCAATTCATTTTTTAGCTTTTCAATAGCGGTTGATAATTCTGATGATACATCAATATTTTTTAAAGATTCTATTTCTACAGTTTTTAGATTACTTATTTTTGAATCAATATCATTTTTTACAAATTTTAAAGATTTCAAAATTTCATCTGTATTAGAAAACAATGACAAGTCATCTTCTGTAATCAATTCAATATTTTCTTTTAATATGTTGTATACAGTATTTAAATCAGATGTTCCATTATTTTTGTAAATAATTTTCTTTAAAGTCTCATTATAAAATTTTCCATCTTTATTTTTACAAAGAACAAGAAGAATTGAAATGTAATAATTTCTTGAATACTTAACATTATGCCACGCAATACTTGTTAATATTTCGAAGTATGGCTCAAAATCAATATAGAATAAATCAATTTTTTTTATATGTTCTAATCCTCTATAAACAAAAATCAGATTGTTTTTATCAATTCTTTGCATTTGTACTAAATTTATTATATGCGTAAAAATATCTATAAGAAATTTTTCATGCATTTCCAATAGTTCAAAATTTTCTTCGCAATAATTCATTTCAAGACTTTGAGATAAAATCATAAAATCGTGAATATGAGAATGAATGTTCACAGAATCGCATTTGAACATTGAGAACACAACCATTCTTTTAGAGTTTATAAGAATACCTTTATATATATTGAAAAATTTTCTGAATAGAATTTTATTATTTACTTTGTTTTTTCCATCTGTTAGAAAATCTTTTATAAATCCAACAACCTCTAAAATATATGAATATTCGACTTGATTACAAAAAAATAATTGTTCATATAATTTAAAATACAGAATTTCATATTTTTCTATATAAGTTACTAAATTATCACATTCAATGTATTTTGTACCAAAATGTATTGAACCTGAATAAACAGTAATATACCCACTTATTTTCTTTAGAGCTTGCTTTAAAACAATATAATTGCTTTTAAATTCAAAATTAGAAAGAAGCATATTTAAAACATCGCAATCGAAGTAATCAGGAATTATTTTTTTTTCTTGAAGTTCATGCATTGAATCAAAAACTGAAAAAGAGTTTTCTCGAAATGAAGGATAAACAAAATCAAAATAGAATTTTAAAGAAATATCATCATAATCAATACTATCTTTCTTATCAAAAAGAACCTTCTTATATAATTTTGCACATAAACTTGAATTTTCAATATAAAAAAGTGTTCTAAATAAAAAAAAGGTAAAAAATATAAGTTCAAAAACACTAAAGATTTGAAAGTTAAAACCAACTTTTTTTTCAATATTCAAATAAGGAATTATTAAATTCAAAAGTGCAATTAAGAATGTAAAAACAGAAAGAAATAACAACAAATTATTTTTTACATAAAAAAAATAATTCCCAATAGAAAGTTCTGGTCTTGCATTTAATAAAACACTTAGAACTGTAAAATAAATTCCTACTATGCCAAGTAAAAATGAAAAATACAAAGCCTGCATAGCAGAAAAATCTATAATCCCAATTTTACATCCAGTTCTAATTGAAAGTAGAATTGGAAATGGACTTGAAAAGTTTAATGAATATTTACAAGGAACAACTGCGAAAACACTAAAAAGCAATCCTAAAAAAAGTAGAAAAATAAGCATTCCCAAGTTATTACTTCTTTTATTTTTCACAAAAACCTCCAAACTGCAAGACCTCCTCTTCCTCCCTCACCATTTCCCTACACGAGTCATAAACCACCTGCACTTCAATCCCGGTAGCAGAGCTTGCCGAAGCCACTCTTTCAATCACGCTTTTCCGCACTTCCTCGCCGCCAAGCCACACAGATTTATCTTCATCAGCAACCGGCGACAAAGTGCATATATATAGAAGAATTTGTTCAGTTTTGTCCGTTCTTAGCCGTTCAAGCACAAAGGAAAGCATAGCCTCTGTAACGCCGTTCGGAAAAATCACAATATCTTTTTCCGCCCAAAATCCGCCGGTTTCGCTTGTGAGAAAATCGTGCATTTCGTTTATTTTTTTCTGCGTGAATCCGTCAGGAACTGAACCGCAGAGAATGGCGTGTCGGGTCAAAATCTTCTCCTAAATATTGCTATTATCAACATTATAAATTGCTTTTAGACAATTTTCAAGTATTGCTGATAGCAACATAATAATTTTAATGACAGATATTCTTTTGGTTTTAGGAAACAATATTAGAAAAATAAGAAAGGAATTTGGCTGGACTCAAGCGGATTTGGCGGAAAAATCAGGAATTTCAGTTCCTTTTATGACACAGATTGAACTCGGAAGAAAATCCGCCTCACTGGAAGTTGTCCAAAATATTGCGGCTGCACTGAATGTTTCCTATAAGCAACTTTTTGAAGAAAACAGTTCTACTTCTCAAGAAAAAACAAATTTTTCATTGCTGGAACAAAACATCACTTCCTCTGTTGTAAAGAAAATCCATGAAGAATTTGCAAGGATAAAATAGATTTTGAAATTAAAATCATTTATAGCAAAGTTGTAAAAATCAACTATTTCTCGTTTCAGACATCAACTTCATGCAATCCTCACTTTTCTCCTTCTTATTGCTTAAAAGCACGCATCCCTATATAATAGAACAATCTAATATTTTTCGAGGTTAAAATGACTGGTTATCTAGGCGGAGTCCTTTCTTCCGGGCTTTCATTTGTGTTTATCATTTTTACGATAGGCGCTCTAGGCTATCTTGTTGGTGGTATCAAAATTAAAGGAATTGAACTTGGCACTGCGGGAGTTTTGCTTATCGCTCTTCTTTACGGCGTTCTTGTAAGTTATGTTCCAAATTTTAATGTTCAAGGCACTGAAATTACTTTATGGAATTCAGCTATCAAAGGAAATTTTGGTATTGTTTCAAACATTGGAACCGCGCTTTTTGTTACGGCGGTAGGTCTTATTGCAGGTCCAAAGTTCTTTAGAAGTTTTAATAAAAGCACATTTTCCTACATTATTCTTGGCGTAATTGTTATTGCAATTGGAACTATTACGGCTGTAATTTTTGTAAAGTGTGATAAAAATCTTTCTCCAGAAATGGCAGTCGGTCTTCTTACAGGAGCTTTAACTAGTACTCCAGGTTTGAGCGCGGCAAAAGAAGTTGCACAGAATGCTGACCAGACTGTTGCCGGCTACGGAATCGCATATCTTTTTGGAGTAATGGGCGTTGTTCTTTTTGTTCAGATTGTTCCAAAAATTTTAAAAGTTGATATGCAGAAAGAAGTTGAAAACTTCAAGGCTGCAAATTCAATTCAAGTTCCAGACCCAAAAGGAAAACTTGTAAAACTTGATCCGTTTGACTTCTTCCCTTTTGTATTAGCCGTTGCTTTTGGCTGCATTATCGGTGCAATCAAGATTCCTGTGGGAACAACTCAAACCGTAGCGGCAGATGGTGAAATTATTAAGCAGATTTCTTACTTCAATCTTGGCAATTCTGGTGGTTGCCTAGTAGGAGGCTTGATTGTTGCACACTTTGCCCACTTAGGATTTTTGGATCTTCGCATTAAAAAGGAAACATTAAACTTTATGCGCGAACTTGGGCTTGTTCTTTTCTTGATTGGAGCAGGTGTTCCTGGCGGTGTAAATTTTGTTGCTAATTTCCGCGTTTCTTACTTCTTGTACGGTGTTGTTCTTACTTTGATGCCTATGATTGTAGGTTATATCATTGCTCGCTATGTATTCAAGCTTAGCATTTTGAACAATCTGGGTTCTATTACCGGCGGCATGACTTCAACTCCTGCTTTGGGAACTTTGATTGCAACTGCCGGAACTGATGAAGTTTCAAGCGCGTATGCCGCAACCTACCCTTTTGCACTTGTTTCAATAGTTCTTGCGGCAAAAATAATTGTAATGGCTTTGTAGCCTGTTGAATTAAAAATATCAAAAAAAGGACTGTTTCTTAATTTTAAGAATCAGTCCTTTTTTATTTAGCTTAAACTTCGAGTAAAAAAAAAAATAAACGTAAGCGAAGTTACAATTGAGACGTTTAGCTCTAATGTTTTAATACTTCAAAACTTTGTATTTTAAAATAGCCATCTTTTGATTGATGAAATTCTACTTTTTGAGAATTGGAAGAAAGTATTGTCCCTACAAATCTTATTTTTTTTCCTTGAAGCCTTAATAATTCTTCTTTGGTTTCTTTGCTACATTCTGCTGTATAATTTTTTCCTTTTTCGGTTTTTATTACAGGATACACAAAAGGTTCATTTCCACTAGCAATTATAGTTCCAACAATTTTAACTTCTTGGAAATCGTGTTTTCCAAAAGATGTGAATAAACTAATTGCAATGCAAACGCATACAAATAAAAATGATATTTTTTTCATGCTAGTTACCTTTTTTATAATATTAGTCTGGCTCATATAAAAGCACAAAATGAACGTCAGGGTCTTTTGGAAGCGAAAAATTAATTTCCAAAATATTTTTTCCAATATAATGCAGTGAAAATCCTCCTATTCCAAGAGGAACTCTTCCATCTTCTTTGAACGGCGAAAAAATTGAAGGATACAATTCACCGTCCTCTATATCCTTATAAAGATTTATTTCAGACGAGTAAATAGCGTCAAATTTCTTGTTTAAAGAATACATCGATGTTTCATCATCTGTTGCTAAAAGACATTCAGAAAAACCGTCAACAATCTCTGAAAATGAAAAATCTTTACCAGAAATTTTACTTACTGCAATTGCAACGGAATCTTTTCCTGCATAAGAATTTGAAACAATTTCTTTTATAAGTGATGTACCATTAAAATTGCGTACAAGAAATGCTCCAAATGTGTACGCGTTCGCATACGAAGACAATACATCGTTTCCAGAGTTCCAGTTTTCAAATCCTAAATAATAGCCGCTTGTAAAAGTGTACAATCTAGAATATAGCGGATTTTCTTTCATTTTACTTCTAGAATTGCCAGTAACTTCAATCATGTAGTCTTCGCAAACCATAGAAAGCATTTCTGTATACCAGGTAGGAATTTCTAAAACGTTTTGACGCACTGTTTTATTCAAAAAACATAAAAGATGCTGATATTCATGAGCAAGAGTTGAGTAAACGGTTTTTTCATATTTTTTAAGAAAATAATCATCAATATATATTATTTTTCCTTCATTTGACTTTTTGAAAGCTGATTGTTTGTAAACGTCTGCTCCGTAAAAATATCCAAAAGTCCCACTAGTTTGATTATATGAGGAATCTTGATCAATATCAAAAACAAGAATTTTAATTGGGTCTGATGCAGAAGACTCTATAAAAGATGGATTTGCCGAGTTTGCTATAGCTGTGTCTTGGGTAGAACTAAAAACTTCTGTTTCTTTTTTGTAAATTTTGTCAAACACAGTTGCAAGATTTTTTAAATCAGTTTCTGAAACTTTTCCATTCAAAAGCTTTTGTTTATCTGTAAAATCAGAGTAATTGCTGTCTTTTTCAGAAACATAATAAACTTCGCAATAAGTTCCTGACGCCTTCTTTTCAAATTCTACAAGTACAGATTCTTCATTTTTATTAAAAATATAAAATTCGTTTTCGCCTTTTTCCTTTTCATTAATTGCAGTTGCCCTGATTTTATTAAGATAGAGACAGGGATTTCGTTCAAATTGCCTTGCTTTTTCAAATTCTTTTATATAAGGAACGGTTGCATTTTGGTCATTTGATTCCAAACTTTTTGTAGAATTTTGCAAAAGTTCTTTTTGGTAAAATTCTTTTGAATCTTGAAAAGAGTTTCGCAAAATTTGAGAACTTCTTTCTTTTGTTGTGTAATTTTCCACCCAACCAGTTTTTGTAGCTTGAACCCACTCACTATTTTTATTTTCACTAGGATTATTTGATTTTAACAAAAATACTTTGCCAGTTTTTTTAGGAAAAGTTATTTTTTCACTATTTACAGCCATTTTTTCTAAATCGATAATTGAATCGTAAGAAAAATCTGATTTTTTCCAAACGGCGACTTTTGCAGGTTCTTCTTCCTCTTTTGTTTCATTGCCTATTTGAAATTGTAAAAAATCACAAGCTGTAAAAATAAAAACTGAAAAAAATCCCAAAAATAACACGAAAAGAATAAATATTTTTTTACAATACATTTTTTCACTAGACTTTTTAAAATCTTTCATAACTTTTTCCTTTTATTTTGTAGTTAGATTTTTTATGCCGTCCCAATTTTCAGGGACACCTTTTTGGATATAATCCTGGCAACGCTCTGCAAACACAAGCGGAGCCCTGTCTTCTGGAACTAAAGAATTCGCATGGCGGAAAATCTTTTCCGCCTGGTCAAACTTTTTATTAAGATAAAGTTCTAGGGCTTCATGGAAAACATCTATTTCCTCCAACTGTATTCTAGATAGTTCTGAACGGAAGCCCAGTATATTATATAATTGAACAGGAACTGTTTTTCCCACAACTCTGACCTTATCAAGTTTTCTGGCCACAAGTTCACCTTTATGCGACCCAGAATTTGCAAGATTCCAAGTTGATTCGCTTGCAAGAATCCAAGTATTATATGCCTTGTTTACTCCTTCAAGGCGGCTTGCAAGATTTACATTATCCCCCATCATCGTGTAGTTCTTTTTCATATCGGTTCCCATGTTTCCAACAAGCATTTCGCCAGAATTTAATCCGATTCTTGTATAAAGCTCGCTTGAAATAAATCCATCTAAAATGTGTTTTTTATTAAAGTCAGCTTCAACCTTTTTCATTTCTATAGCAGCAACGCAAGCATTGTAAGCATGCTCAATGTTCGCAATTGGAGCTCCAAACATAGAAACAATGGAATCTCCAATATACTTATCTATAGTTCCATTATGTTTTAAAATAACATCGCTCATGGAGCCTAAATACTCATTCAGAATTTCAACAAGCCTTTGAGGAGTGTTTTCCCAAGGGTCTTTTGCCCCTTCTTTGTACACATCGTTATATTTTTCGCTAAAAGAAGAAAATGACTTTATGTCGCTAAAAAGCGCTGTAATTTTTTCTGTGCGGCCTCCAAGTTCTGCCATTTTAGGATTTTTTATAATTTCATTTACCACATCCGCAGAAACAAATTGCGAAAATGTCTGTTTTATAAATTCTTTTTCTTTGGAAGAAAAGAAGAATCTTAGGAATACACCCGAAACATAAACTAAAAACACAAATAAAAAGGTTGCTGTAATAGGAATATAAATACTAAAAACTGGTAATAAAATATTTGGAATTAGAATACAAACTATTGAAACAAGTCCTAAAACAATATTCTGCGTTTTTTGATTTAAACCATGAAGTGCAATTATTAAAATTCCAATAACAAAAACAAATATTGCATACATATATATCCAAGAAAAACTTTTTATAAAATCTTCTTGAAGAATAGTATTTAAAACATTCGCGTGCGTTCCGACATTCGGATAACGATCAATAAATGGAGTCGCCCCCATATCAGTTGTACTAGAAGCGGTTTCGCCTATAATACAGAACGCTCCATCTAATTTAGACCTTAAAAATTCAGATTCATGATTGTATAAATCAATTTCACAGTAAAGGTTTGTAAGAATTCCAAATCGACCTTCATTTTCATAGTATTCTTCATCGTTCCAAGAATCCCAGACTTTAGAATAAATTTCATCAATTGTAAAATCGCCTACTAAACCTTTCCAGAATAAATCTTTAGACTCTTCGTAAGCAGAATCCAGTTCATTAATTGCTTTATAAATACTTCTTTCGTATAGGCTTTTTCTAAAATTCGTAAGTTTTGTAAAATACTCAAGGCGTTTGTTAAAATAATGCGAATACTGCTCTTTAGATATTGGATATTCAAAATCTCTATCAAGGCTATAGCCTGTGCATAAATCTAGCAAACTCTGCTTTTCAGCTAAAATATCTTCGTAATCCTGAATAAGATCTAGCACTTGCGAATAATATTGAAGAAAATTGCCATATTCATCAAATAAAGGGTCGCTATCTGCAATCGTCCTAAGATTATCATAAATCTGAAGCTCTTTTTGCTCTAATCTATAAATATTATAAAGCGCAATGTGTTTAAAAGATGACTTAAAATCCCCATGAAGCCAATTTATTAGCATACGTCCATGTGGATCCAAAGGAATTTTTAAGTCTTTTGACTTTCCCTCTCCTGGAACTAAAATATCTTTTAAAAAAAGAGCATTTTTAGTGCGTTCTATGCTTTTTGTTCCTAAAAAATCTAGCAAAGGAGCAAACACCAGTTGGCCTGCATACTGATTATCATGTTTATACAAAAGTTCAATTCTTCGTCTAGTTCCATCTGAATCTATGTTTACATTGGTAAAACCGATTCCACGCGCGCTTTCTGTAAACTGCGGAATAGCAGGTGTAAATCCAGCGAGACGCTCATCTCTCTGCCGTTTACTATTGTATTCGTTGTCTTTTTTTATAAAGCCGCCATTTGTTCCTAAGTCTGTTACATTGTTTAGTAAAAGGCGTTTATTTACATACTCAGTATCATTATAAGGAATGTTTACATCACGAGTGTTTACGGTAAGCCAAGTGTTCCCCATAAACTGCAAAGCCTGCTGAAATTTTTTGTCATTATCAACATAACATTTAGAAACAGAATCTCTTAAGTAGAAAAAAGGCTGAATAACTCCTTTTTCTAAAATATCATTTTTTGTTGACTGACCGAACTTTTTAGAAATAGCTACATCTAATTCATTAAAGCTATTTATAACGGAATCTTCCGCATAGTCCAAAGTCCCGGTTATATTCTGAATTACATCATCATGAATTGTTTTATTAGAAGGAGAAAGGTATTCAATATCGAAAACAACTCGTTCTGCGCCCAGTTCCTTCATGTGAATTAAACTGTCTGCGATTATATCGCGGCTCCAAGGCCATGAACCTAGATTAAAAATTGACTCATCATCAATTTCTGCATAAAGAATATTTTTATTCTGGGCGGGCTCTTTTTTTAAATGCATAAGCATATCGTAAAAACGATAATCTAATTTTTCATAAAAATTAAAAAATCCCAAGACTCCAATTACTATTGCAAAAACAAAAAATAAAACAATATCAAGATATTTTACAAAAAAATGCTGATTTTCGTGATTTCTCTTTTCCATATCAAAGATTATATCATGAAAACTGACTATGTGCAAAACTGTTTATTTATGTGTGTATTCATGCAGAATTTTTATAATCTATCTTTTATTTCATTGTAAGCCATTTGAGCAACATTTTGTTCTGCTTCTTTTTTAGACTTTCCATCGGCAGGTCCGTAAGTTATTTTGTCAAGTTTTACACAAACTCTAAAAATTTGATCATGTGCCGGACCTGATATTTCTTTTAATTCGTAAACCGGAGTTCTTTTGCACTTTTGCTGGAATAACTCCTGAAGAAGAGTTTTATAGTCTTTTCCGCCAGTTTGCTGAACCTTTCTAACTTCAGGAACAATAAAAGAAAGAATATATTTTTCTACAGCTTCAAATCCGCTGTCTAAATAATAAGCCCCAATTACAGCTTCCATGCAATCTGCAAGAATAGCAGGCTTTTTTCGTCCGCCACTGAGTTCTTCTCCATGACCTAAAACAAGCATCTTGTCAATTCCAAACTTTAAAGCTATAGGAGCAAGCGTTTTTTCAGAAACTACTACAGCTTTTATTTTTGCAAGGTCACCTTCGTGATGATCTGAACTCATGTCGTTATACAAAAAGTCTGCCGTAGCAAGCCCTAGAACAGAATCTCCAAGAAATTCTAATCTTTCGTTATTGTATAATTTTTCATAAAAATTTTCATTCGAATACGAACAGTGATGAAAAGCTTGCTCTAACAGCTTATAGTTATGAAAACGCAGTCCTAAAGGTTTGCAAAACGAGACAAGCATTTCTTTTCGTTCTTTGGAAATTGTATGATTCATGTTTTTTTACTTTTATTTTTGTTAAAATAAAAAAGGGGTTACCTAATAAGTTTTATAATTAAAATCAAAATAAAACTTATTTTTGGAACAACCCCATTTTATAAAGCCAAAAAAAAGGTTTACTGCTGAGATTTGATGAACTCGTAAGCATCTTTTACTGTTTCAAATTCATTTGCTTTGTCATCAGGAATGCTTACTCCAAGTTCTTCTTCAATCGCATAAACCAACTCATAAGTATCAAGGCTATCTGCTCCGAGATCACCACGGAATGAAGAATCAAGAGTTACTTTAGATTCATCAATATCCAACTTTTCAGCAATAAGTTTTTGGATTTTTGCGAATAATTCGTCCATTTTTTGCTCCCTTAATAATTTTAGCCATTAGATTCAGGTGTAACAACCTGACGTCCACGGTAGAAACCGCACTTAGGGCAAACTCGATGAGACTGAATCAAATTTCCGCAGTTGTTACATTCAACAAGCTGCGGTGCTTCAAGCTTCATATTGATTGTCTGACGTCTTTTTGTAACGGCCTTAGATGTTTTGGATCTTGGTACTGCCATTTATAAAACCTCACTATAATTAGAAAAAATATCTGATTTATACTGTGATTTAATATACAACAGTTCCAATCAGGTTGTCAATGTATTATAACAGAAAATAAAAAAAAGTCAACATAATTACAAAAAATGTCATAATAATTTTTTAAACTTCGCTTTAATAGCGTTTTCAACATTTTTAGGAACCATTTCAGAAATGTCTCCTCCAAAATGAGCCAATTCTTTTATTGTGCTTGATTTTAAAAGAATATATTTTTGATCAGTCGGAATGAAAAGAGTTTCTATATTCGGATCCAAATTATGATTTATCATCGAAAGCTCAAATTCATAAGAAAAATCTGCTGAATTCCTTATTCCTCTTATAAGGACTTTTGCATTAATTTTTTTTGCGTATTCTACAATAAGACCGTTCCAAGCATGAACAGAAACATTTTTATAATCTTTTATCAATTCTAAAAGCATATTTGTGCGTTCGTCTTGATTAAAAAGATATTTTTTATTTTCGTTTACAGCAATCACTACATCAACTTCGTCAAAAAGTTTTGAAGCCCTTTGAATTATATTCAGATGTCCTATAGTCGGGGGATCAAAAGATCCTGGAAAAACAGCTTTAGTCATATATAAAAGTTTACATAGTTTGACGAAAAGACACAAGCATAGTATTATATATTTTATGAACAGAGTAATTTTCTTTTTATTTATGGCAATTTCTTTTATTTCTTTAAATTCGTGTAAATCAACAAAAACTAAAGAGTCAACTCAAGTTTCTTCCATAGAAAAAGAAGTTGATGAAGAATTTACTCGTTCCACACAGGGAGTTGCAATCACAAAGGAAGAGTTTAATGCAGATAAAAAAGAAATTTTAGACATAATATCAGAAATGTCTAAAATAATGGCAGTGTATGATTACAACAGATGGTTGACCTACATAGATCCAGATTCTATAAAATATTGGAGCAATCCCGCGAACCTTTTGCAAGCTTCTAAAAGACTTCCAATAAAAGGGCAAAGGCTTTATAACCTTTCTGATTATTTTACTTATGTTTTTGTCCCTTCTAGAAAAGGCCGATCTGTAGAAGAAATTCGTTATATTTCAAGAAGCAGCGTAAAAGCTGTTCAAGCAAGAGAAGATACTGATATTGTTTATTACAACTTTGTAAAGATTAATGGAAAATGGATGGTAAAAATTCCACCGCTTTCTTAAATCAATTCTTTTAATTCTTTTATAAAAATTAATTCAAGCCGATTACACAAGGCTTAATACAACTATTTTATTGATTTTTTAAAATACATAACATATAATTTACAAGATTTATTGTTTAAATGTTTTCCAGGAGGAACATTTTATGAAAATGACAAAAAAGGTTATTTTAGCAGGGCTTATTTCTATGTGCGCTTTTGCATTTGCTCAGGAGCAAAAAGTTCAAAGAAAAACTCAGCCAGAAAAAACAGAAACTTCTGTAGAAGAAGACTACCTTAGCGATGTTGACGGTGTTGTTATTATGGCGCTTGCGCAATCTGATGAATATGACAACAAGCTAGTTGCCATGCAGTTTTTAGAAGAAGCTGTTGAAAATGGCAAAATAAATGAAGATATAATGGATGCTTTAAACCAACTTGCAGGCGAAGGAATTACTTCTCAGTCAAGAACAAACGGCAGACTTATGAACAACTTTCCAGATATCCGCAGAAGAGCCTGTCTTGCATTGGGAAAAGTAAAAACCGAAGAATCTAAAAACTGCCTTGTAAAAATTACACTTGCAGAAAACGAGCCTATGGTAATTGCTGCGGCTGTAAATTCTCTTGGAGAAATAGGAATCAATAGCAATGATGAAGTTGTAGATGCTATTTCTTTTGCAAATAGACGAAACCAAATTCTAAATCCTACAAGCTCGCTTGCTTTTGAAGTCATTGATACTTATGCAAAGCTAGCAGATTCAACTCAAAACAAAAAAATTATAATTGATTCATTAGGAAAGATTGCTGCTGACTACCACTATAATTCAGTTGTTAGAAACAAAGCCCTTAAAGCTTTAAAGCAGCTAAATGACGTAGGCACAAACAAATCTGCATCAGAAGCAAAATAAACACTGAACAAAAAGAATATACCTAAAATTCAATTAAATTATTATAGAAAACACGTCTAATCAAGATATTAAGTTTTGCAATTAAAGCTAAATTCTTGATTTAGGCGTTACTGTTAATTACTGCAATTCTGATAATCTAAAAATCTTACAAATTAGAAAATAGGAACAAGCGATGGAACCAATTATTTTAGCATCTTCATCTCCACGTAGGCAAGAAATATTAAAAATGTTGGGTATCCCTTTTAGAGTAATAATGCCAACTACAGAAGAACTTTTTTCAAGCGTATTAGAGCCAGAAGATGTTCCAGAAATGCTCGCCCGCGAAAAAGTTATATCAGCAGTGCACTCTCTTCCGCCTATTCAAGAAATTCCTTGGGTGCTTGGAGCGGACACGTTGATTGTAAAAGATGGAAAAATATATGGAAAGCCACAAGATCAAAACGAGGCCGAAAGTTTTTTAAGAACCTTTCAGGGAAGCACTCACAGCGTAATTACTGCAATAATCCTTTACAACGGACGAAAAAAAACAACTTCTTCCAGAGTATGCAAAACAGAAGTTACATTTGCGCCAATGACGGACGAAGAAATAAACTGGTACCTTGACACAGGAGAATGGCACGGTGCTGCCGGTGGCTACAGAATTCAAAGCCTGGCTTCTGTTTTCATAAAAAAAATAGAAGGCTCTCAAAGTTGTGTTACAGGCTTGCCTATACATGAACTTTTTGATATACTGAAAGAACAGGGTTATTCTATTTTAGACTGATTCTGCCGTGCAGTTTTTTTGCACGCATCTTCCGTACCGCTTATGGCGGCATCGAGAAAAAGAGTACGGGGCAAGGCTAAGACTTTTGTCAAAATCTTGCCAGTGAAGGAGAAAATCATGGCAGTTGTAACCATGAAAAACCTGCTCGAATCTGGAGTTCATTTCGGGCATCAGGTAAAACGTTGGGATCCTAGAATGAAGAAATTTATCTTCACAGAAAGAAATGGGATTCATATCATTGACTTGCAAAAAACTATTGCTGCAATCAAAGACAGTTATGAAGCAGTAAGAAAAGTTGTTGCTTCTGGAAAGTCAGTTCTTTTCGTAGGAACTAAAAAACAAGCTCAGCAGGCAGTTCAAAAGGAAGCAGAACGCTGCGGAATGTTCTACATTAACAACCGTTGGCTTGGCGGTATGCTTACAAACTTTTCAACAATCAAAAAATCACTTCTAAGACTCAAGAAAATTGAAAAAATGGAAGTAGACGGCACTTTCGAAAATCTTACAAAGAAAGAAGTATCTGCCCTTCAAAAAGAAAAATCAAAGTTAGAAAAAAACCTTGGCGGTATCAAGGAAATGAAGGAGCTTCCTGGAATCGTATTCATAATCGATACTCACAAGGAGCAGATTGCTGTTGCAGAAGCTAGAAGAATGGGTATTCCTATTATTGCTGTTGTTGACACAAACTGCAATCCAGACGGCATTGACTACCCTATTCCTGGCAACGACGATGCTATCAGAGCAATTTCTTTGTTCACTTCAATAATTGCAAATGCAGTAATTGAATCAGACAACGAAAACGGTCTTAAGATTCTTGAAAATCTTGATGGCGATGAAGAAATTGTTACAGATGCAGTAAGCAAGAATGAAGACGAAGAAATCGTTGACTATTCTAATTATCAGCCTACAGAAGTAAAAGAAGAAGATATTGAAACTGACGAAAAAGACAGTTTAGTAGATGAAGACAAAATCTACGATAATAAATAAACTTTTTAAAAGGATTTTTAATTATGGAAATCAAAGCATCTGATATAAAGGCACTTCGTGATTCTACTGGTGCCGGATTGATGGATTGTAAAAAAGCTCTTATAGATTGTAACGGCGACATTGCAGAAGCTGAAAAACAATTGCGGGAAAAAGGTCTTGCAGCTATGTCAAAGAGATCTGACCGAGCAACTGGCGAAGGTCGAATTTTCATAAAGCAAGATGACAAAAAAATTGCTATGGCAGAAGTTACTTGCGAAACAGACTTTGTTGCAAAAAATTCTGACTTTATTGCTGTCGGCGAAAAAATTGTTGCAGAAGTATTTGATAAAAATCTTAATGAAGTTACAGATGGACTTAAAGAACATCTTAATGAACTTGCAATTAAGATTCGTGAAAATATGTCTGTACGCCGCGTTGTATGCGTAGAAATTCCAGAAGGAGCTGTTGCATCAACTTATATCCACCACAACTTCAAGATTGGTTCTATTGTAGTTATCAAAGGTTCTACAGATCCTAAAATAAAAGAATTTGCACATATATGTTGTCTTCACCTTGCTTCAAAAACTCCTGCATACATCACAAAAGATGAAGTTCCACAATCATATATTGACGAACAGACAGAAATTTTTAAAGCACAGATGGCAGAAGATCCTGCTATGGCAAAGAAACCTGAAAATGTAAAAGAAGGTATTCTAAAAGGAAAGGTTAGCAAGAATCTTGCAGAAATCTGCTTTATGGATCAGATGTACCTTGACGACGAAAAGAAAACTGTTGCTACAGTACTTGCTGAAATGGGAAAATCAGTTGGTGCAACTCTTACTTTTGATAAGGTTATTCTTTACATACTCGGTAAATAATTTGTAAAACGGCTACCCTACTTAATATTTTTAGGGTAGCCATTTTATTTAAGGTTTATACGAACCGTAAAAACGGCTGAGTCAAGGTCTTGAGCGTAAGCGTACCTTGACCAGACGTATTAGTTGCAAAACATTTTAAAAAGACAAAGAGGAATCTTAATTATGTCAGAAGAAAGAATGGAAAAAACGGTGTCCGCATTAAAGGACTCTTTTAATGGAATTAGAACGGGTCGTGCTTCTGCTGCAATTTTTGACAAAGTACGAGTAGATTATTATGGAACAAAGTCTCCTTTAAATCAGGTTGCAACTATTTCTATACCTGAAGCGAGAACTGTTGTTATTCAGCCGTTTGACAAATCTCTTATTACAGAAATTGAAAAAGCAATTCTTACAGCAGATCTTGGATTAAATCCTTCAAACGACGGAAAAGTTATTCGCATTTCTATTCCTCCTCTAACAGCAGAAAGAAGAAAAGAACTTGTAAAACAAGCAAAAACAATTGCAGAAAATTCTAGAACAGCAATTAGAAACATTCGTCGAGATGGTAACGATGATTTAAAAAAGCAACAGAAAGCTGGAGAACTCACAGAAGATAGCTTAAAACAAGAAGAAGATAAGTTACAAAAACTTACAGATAAATATATTGCTGAAATAAACAAGATTTACGAAACAAAAGAAAAAGAAATTTTGGAAGGCTAATGGCAATCGATAAAAAATCGCTTCCCGTTCATATTGGAATAATTATGGATGGGAACGGTCGCTGGGCAAAAAGGCAAAATTTACCTCGAACAAATGGTCACAAGGCTGGCTTGGATACTGCAAAACTTATTGTAAAAGCAGCGTCTGAACTAGGAATAAAATATGTGACCCTATATGTTTTTTCTACTGAAAACTGGAAAAGAATGCAAGACGAAGTAAATTACCTTATGGGGCTGATAAAACTAAATCTTCGCGCAGAGTTTAATTTTTATAAGCAAAATAAAATGCGAATAAAACATTTAGGAAATCTAGAAGGACTTCCTAAAGATGTTCAAAATGAAATAATTCAAGCAGTTAATGAAACAAGTCATTTTGATGGACTTACAGTTACTTTAGCAATAAATTACGGTGGAAGAGATGAAATTGTTCGTGGAATACAAAAATTGCTTGCTAAAGGGACTAATCAAAATATAACTGAAAAAACTTTTGAACAATTTTTTGATGTTCCAGAACTACCTGATGTAGATTTGCTTATACGCACAGGCGGGGAACTAAGGCTGAGCAATTTTCTTTTATGGCATTCTGCTTATGCGGAACTGATTTTTACAGATACGCTTTGGCCAGATTATACAAAAGAAGAATTTTATAAAGACATTGAAACGTTCCAAAATCGAACAAGGCGATTTGGTGCGGTTTTAGATAAATAGTGGGATATTTATGAGTAAGACAGTACAGCGATTATTAACTTTTTTTATTGGAATTCCTCTTATTGTCGGAATTGTTTTTTTAAGTTATTTCAATCACTTAATCTTAAATATTGTAATATCTGTTATTTCTGTTATTGCAGCTACTGAAATGTACAATATTTTTTCAAAAAAAACTGTTTTATTTAATAAATTCCTACTACAACTTTTTACAATACTTTTACCCATAGGAACTTATCTTTTAATACTTTTCGGTAAAAGCACAACTTATATAGCTTGGTTACTTCTGTTTGAAATATTGATTTTGCTAGGAGTTGAAGTTTACACTCACAAGAGTTTTGATGATTCAAACCAAAGAATAACTGCAAGCGTGTTTATTCTTTTATATTGCGGATACATGATTACCTTCGTTTCTAGAATGGGAGCATTTAAAGACAGCACTATTATAATTTGCATATTCCTTTTAGCAGTTTTTATGTGCGATTCAATTGCCTGGCTATTTGGAGTTCTTTTAGGAAAAAACAACAGAGGTGTGTTCGCAGTTAGTCCCAATAAAAGCATCGCAGGTTTCTGTGGAGGCTTTTTAGGTTCTATTGCGTCTTGTGTTTTGGCATGGTTCTTATCAGGGCATATTTTTCAGAAAGATATATTATCTGGAAGTGTGTGGAAAGCCATTCTTTTAGGTTTTTTATGTGCAATTTCTTCAATAACTGGAGATTTAGTAGAAAGCGTATTTAAACGCTCTTCTGGCGAAAAAGACAGCGGCAATATAATTCCTGGTCGCGGCGGAATTCTTGATTCAATTGATTCAATTCTTTTTAGCGCGCCTGTTTTTTACATTATTTTTTACATTCTCTATTCACCAGAGTTCCAAAGTCAGATTATAAAGTAAATTATGAAAAGAGTTTTAGTTTTAGGTGCAACAGGCTCTATAGGAACAAATACCTTAGACATTGTTAGAGCAATGCCAAAAGATTTTTCTATTTGCGGTCTTTCCGCTCATTCAAACAAAGAAAAACTAGAAAAACTTTGTTTAGAATTCAACTGCAAAGGAGTTCTAACTTCTTTGGAATCTAAAGATTGTATTAAGTTTTTAATAGAACAGTCAAAACCAGACATCGTTGTAAATGGAATTGCAGGAAGCGCAGGACTTTTACCATCAAAAACTGTTATAGAACATGGAATCGATTTAGCACTAGCAAACAAGGAAACTGTTGTTATGGCGTGGTCTCTTATAAAAGATTTGGCCAGACTTCATAATACAAAAATAATTCCTGTAGATTCTGAACATTCTGCAATTTTTAATCTTATAAATCAAATCGGAAATAAAAACATTGATTCAATTTTGATTACAGCAAGCGGGGGACCATTCAGAAACTATACAAAAGAAAAATTAAAAACGGTAACTGTAAGTGATGCTCTAAAACACCCTACTTGGAATATGGGGAAGAAAATAACTATTGATTCGGCAACACTTGCAAATAAAGGTCTTGAAGTTATAGAAGCTTGCAGACTGTTTGAGCGTCCTGTTCAAAAAATAAAAGTTGTTGTGCATCCTCAAAGCCTTATACATTCGTTAGTTAGAACAAATGACGGTATGTTGTACGCTCAAATTTCAGATCCTACAATGAAGCATCCGATTTTTAGCGCGCTTACCTACCCTAATAATCAAGTTTCCCCATTAGAACCATTTGAACTTTTCGACCATGAAATGACATTTTTTAAGCCTAGATTCGACGACTTTCCAATGTTAAAATATGCCTACGAGGCAGCGGAAAAAGAAAATTCTTATACCATAGCCTATAATGCAGCAAATGAAGTCGCTGTGGAAGCCTTTTTAAAAGAAAAGATAAGTTTTGCAGAAATTTCTAGAATTGTAAAATCAGTTTTGGACAAAGATTGGAATCATAAAGCAAACTCTTTTGAAGATATATTTGAACAAGACTTAAGAGCCCGCAAATATGCACAGGAAGAATTATGAAAATTATAATTGGTCTTTTATGTTTATTTTTTATAATCCTTTTTCATGAACTAGGACACTTTATTTTTGCCAAAATTTTTGGTGTCAAAGTTGAAAGTTTTTCAGTAGGAATAGGTCCGTGGTATATTCACAAAAAAATTAAAGGCACAGATTACAGGCTTTCTTTTATTCCTTTAGGCGGCTACTGCGGACTAAAAGGCGAAAAAGACTTTTCAAAGGCTATTGAACAAAATTTGCCTTATATTGAAGCTGAAAAAGACTCTATGTATGGTGTGCATCCTTTAAAAAGAGCATTAATTGCATTTGCAGGGCCTTTTTTTAACATCTTTTTGGCATGGATTTCATTTTCTATAATTGCAATTACAGGCTACACTTATTATTCATACTCAAATCAAATCAGACTAGCAGACGAAGTCTATCCAGAACTTCACAGCGCAGGAAGAGAAGCAGGTCTTCTTTCTGGAGATAAAATTATTGAAATAAATGGGAAAATCATTTTAAATTTTGCCGATATTGTTGAAGAAATTTCTTCTAGACCAAATGAAGATGTTGAAGTTGTTGTTGAACGCAGCGGAAACAAAATGAATTTCACAGTGCATACCGACTTTGATAAAAAAACTGCAAGCGGAAAAATCGGAATTACAGCTTATTCAGATGTAGTAGAAAAATTTGAAGCCAAAAGATATCCTTTTTTTACAGCTCTTCTGCAAGGCGTAAAAGAAACTGGCAAATATATGATTCTTACGGTAAAAGGAATTGTAAACCTATTTAAAGGAGCAGACATTTCTGAATCAATTTCTGGACCGGCAAGAACAGCTGATATGATGGGGCAAATTCTTTCATCTAGTTTTTCAGAAAACTTAAAGACGGGGCTTGTAAATCTTTTAAATCTTATTGCATTAATAAGCATTTCCTTAGGAATTATGAACTTGCTTCCTGTTCCCATCCTTGATGGCGGATTAATTATTTTCGCACTAATTGAATTTGTTACCCGCAAAAAACTTTCTCCAAAAGTCTTGTATTATATACAGTTTATTGGACTTGCCTTTATTGCAGTTCTTTTTTTAATAGGTATTTTTGGAGATGTAAAGTATTTTTATAGAAAATTTTAGGAGACTTGCAAAATGAAAAAAATAACTAGCTTTATAATTACTGTGCTTTTTTCTATTCTGTCTATAGAACAAATATTTAGCCAATCTCATATTTCAACTCAAGCGCATCAAGAAGCAATTTCTGCGATAGTACCTTCTTCTGATGAAAATTCTATTGATAAATCATATTTTAGCATTGGAAAAGATGGTTTTTTGGTAAAATGGACTTCCGATGACCAAGGAGAACACTACCAAATAACAGAACTTGAAATAAAACTTGCCGCCGTAAGTCCTTCTGGCAAAGAAATTGCAGTTTACGAAACCGATGGCGGAACTATCAACCGCCTGAGCATTTGGAACTGGGATACACTTACAAAAAAGATTTCAAGACGTTTTTCCGACTCTATAACTTCACTTTCATATACGGAAAAAGGTACTTATATAATTGTAGGAACAGCAACAGTTGACGGGGCTGTTTTTATCAGAGCTTCAGATGGCGGTGTTGTTGAAAAAATTCCTGGCAAAACTGGCATAATTTCTTACGCAAAGACGAGTTCTACAGAAAAAACTGCTGTTATGTACTCACCTGCGGGAAATCTTTCCTATTACAATTTAAATGGAGGCAGATTAATAAACAAAATTCCTGTAATGCAAGGAATGGAGCAAACTGTTCTTTTTAATAACTATCTTTTTTTAGCGGGCGTTAAAGATGGAAATATCTACGTTTCTTATGCCGTACCTGGTTACAGCATAAGCGGACATGTAATTTTTTCAGAAAAAGCACAAAATCCAATTCTTTTGGCGTCAAAAAATGATAAAAATCTTTATTACCTTGAAAATGACTTAAAAGGCACTTACACGCTAAAAATGCTTGAGAATCAAGAAAATAAAGCTGTTTCAAAACCTAGAATTGTGAAGACTTTTAAAGGTCCAAAAGGAAATTCGTCTATAATTTGTGGAACAAAGCTCGGTAATGAACTCATGTTTGGCACTAGAAGCGGCGCAATCTACAAGGCAAGCGCAGAACCAGAAACTAACGCTGTTGCAATGAGATTGCTTACAAGTGATGAAGATGAAAAAATCCTTGATATGGCGCCTTATGAAGAAGATTTTTACTTTCTTACAAAAAATGATCTTTATCGCTCTAGTTTTGATACTGGAATTGTAAACAGACTGGGAAGCAATTCTGGGCAGACTCAACTTATTCCATACGGAAATAAAGTTATCCTATGGTCAAAAGGAACTAGAGAAAGCGTTCAATTATATGATTATTCAAAGCCTGAAACTACAACTTTGTTTGTACCAAAGACGAGCCTGCAGTCTGTAAGGCTTTTTGGAAATAAGCTTGTAGAAATGGAAAGCAACTCTGTTATCAATGTTTTTGATATGGAAACAAAAAAGTTGACAGAAGTTTATACTGGCGCAGGCCTGCAAGATGCAATTATTGCAGAAAATGGAAAACTGTACGTTGCTAAATCTTATGCAACAAATCCACACTCTTCTCTTTTGTGTATAGATATGGTTACAAAAGAAACTGTTCCTACACCTTTACCAGGCAACGTTGCATTTGCACTAAATTCCAGGGGCAACGATATTTACGGAATAACGATTTCAACTGAAAACAATTTAAAGGCAACAAAAGTTATAAAATACAATACAGTTTCAAACCAAACTGTAACGATTTTAAGACTTGCTGACGAAGATTCAGATGCATTTACTTATCTAAAATATCCAATTCTTTATACAAATATAGGAAAAGATAGCGTAAAATCTTACAACCTTTCCACTTCAAAAAGGTTCACTTTTAAAAGGTCTGCTTCTTTGCCATTAAAGATATGCGAAAATTCTAATCGAGTTGTTATCTTAAATAGAGACGGAAGCATAAGTTGGTATAACAGGGATTTGCCTCAATATCTTGCGGATTGGTATCTTACAAAGCAAGGCGAATGGTACGAATACTAACCTTTTAAGATTTTACGAGTTATATACGTCTATATATTTCAAGGCAGATTTTTCCCAGGAAAAATCTGCCTGCATGCCAGTTTTTCTAAGAATTTCTATATCTTTAGAATTTGAAAAATAAATTTCCAGGGCATATTTCACAGTATTAAAAATCGCTTCAGGAGTTAAATCTTGAAATTTAAATCCTGTACCAGAGTGTTCTTTTTCGTTGTACTGAACAACGGTGTCTGCCAAACCGCCAGTATTTCTTACTATAGGTATTGTTCCATAAATCATTGAATAGATTTGATTAAGACCGCAAGGTTCATATTTAGAAGGCATTAAGAAAAAGTCGCTGCCAGATTCCACTTGATGGCTTATTTCTTCGCTATATCCTATAATGTATTTTAAGTTTGAACATTTTTGCGAAAGTTCACGAATTTCATTTTCGCACCAGGTTTCTCCTGTGCCAACAACAACAAACTGAACATTTAATTCCTTGCACATTTTGTACATACAACCATAAAGAGGAGCAAAGACTTCTTTTATTCCTTTTTGTTCAGCAAGTCTCCCTATCATTCCTATTAAAGGAATTTTTAAATTTTGCTCAAGCCCAAATTTTTTTTGCAAAAAAAGTTTGCACTCATTTTTTTCGGTTAAATTATTTTGGCTGTAATTTTTACAAATATATTTATCTGTCAAAGGATTCCAGTCTAGAAGATCAACTCCGTTTAGAATTCCAGTCAAATCCATAGAACGAATTCTTATAAGTCCATCTAGTGAAAAGCCCCCCTCTACAGTTTGAATTTCTTTTGCATATTCGCAAGAAACTGTAGTTATTTTATCCGCGCAAGTAATTCCTGCTTTTAAGAAATTTATTTCTCCATTATCTTCAAAACCTGTTATTAATCTTAGTTCTTCAGGCAAACCTAAAAGTTTAAATGCATCATAAGGATATTTGCCTTGATACCCCATATTGTGAATTGTTAGAACGGTTCTTACTTTGTAAAAAGAGGATAAAGGAATTTTTAAAGAAAAATTCTTAAAAAGCGGCAATTTTTGTCTGGTAGAATCTTGTTTTAATAGCTTTAAAAGCACTAAAGACAAGCAAGCGGACCAATCGTGACAGTGAACTATATCTGGAATCCATTTTAGTTCTGAACACAAAGAAAACATTGCCCTTGAAAGCACTGAAAATCTAAAAGGATTATCATGAAAATCAGGCTCAAACTTAGAACCGTAAATTTCTTTTCTTCCAAAAAGCGGTTCGTAATCAAAAAAATATACCGGAACATCAGAATTTGGCAGATTGCTAGTATAAAAAGAGCCAATAAGCTCAGTTATCCCAGTAAGAACTTGTACATTGTGTTTTACTAGAGTTAAATTTTTTCTGTCTATTTCATAATATCGAGGAATTAAAATTTTTACATCGTGTCCTAATTTTTTAAGAGATTTTGAAAGAGCGCTAACTACATCTGCAAGGCCACCGGTTTTTGCAAATGGCTGCGCTTCTGCACTTATCATTAAAATTTTCATTATGGTTTTGTATGCGTTGCTTTGTAAAACGCCTGCTTTGAATTTAAAATAGTTTCTTCAGAAACACAATAAGCGATTCTAAACCAACCTTTTGCACCAAAACCAGAGCCAGGCGCGCACAAAATATTAAAACTCTTTAAGTGTTCACAGAATTTCATATCATCATTATTCCAACCTTCAGGAACTTTTACAAATAAGTAAAAGGCACCTTCTGGCTTTGCATACTTTAAGCCTGCATAATCCATAACGCTTGAAATTTCTTTGCAGCGTTTTTCGTAAAGAGAATAATCTACAGGAGCATTCCAACTGAGTGCCACAACTTTTTGGAAAAATGCAGGTGCATTTACAAACCCCAAAATTCTTGTCGCAAGGACGCAAGCGGCTTTTAGACTTTTTGAATCTTCGCAATTAGGATTAATGGCAATATATCCTATTCGTTCCCCAGGAATGCTCAAATTCTTTGCAAAGCTTGTAACCACAACAGAATTTTTATACAAAGGGAAAACAGCAGCCACTTTTTTGTCACCGTATACAATAGCTCTGTACGGTTCGTCGCAAACTATGTAAGGCATTCTACCTGTATTTTTCCCATGTTCCAAAAGAAGCTCCGATAGCTCTTTAATTTCTTCTGCTGTGTAAATGCGTCCTGTAGGATTATTTGGAGAATTTATTATAATAGCTGCAGTTTTTTCGCAAAGAACTGATTTTATAGCATTAATATCAAGTGAAAAGTCAGATTTTGTGCTTACAGGCTTTAGAATTCCTCCGTGATTTTTTACATAATGCCCATATTCTGCAAAAAAAGGAGCAGGAACAATAACTTCATCATCTTGATTTAAGATTGCCTTAAAAAAGACGTTCATGGCTCCTGCGGCGCCAACTTCCATTACAATATTTTCACCAGAAATTTTTATGCCTTGCTCTAATGAAGTTTTTTCTGCCATAGCATCGCAAACCCACGAATAACCAGAATTAGACATATAACCGTGACAACCGTGAGACTTTTCTTCTGCAATTTTTTTTATAGCCGCCTCGACTTCCAAAGGAGGATCTAAATCAGGATTTCCAAGGCTAAAATCAAAAACATTTTTTTCACCATACTTTTTTTTAAGAAGGATACCTTCCTCAAACATTTTTCTAATTACGCCATTTTCAGGACTTTCTAAAATTTCTTTAATTTTAAGAGCTATCATAGTAACTAAATTATAACACATTTGTTATTGAAAATAAAAGAAGTTTTATTCTATAATATAAATCCAATGCAATTTTTTACTTTTGTTGCTAAATTGCATTGAAAACTTTTCTTATGGACAGAACATGAAAAAAAATATTTTGAAATTTATAGTTTTTACGTTGATTACTTCAAATTTATTTTCTCTTCCTTTTAATTCAAATCTTTCTGGCGATGATATAGAAAAAATTAAAGCAGGTGAAGTTTTAATAAATAACATTGATAACTATAGAAGCATTAGTCTTTCTAGCGAAAATCCTGCGGCAAAAAAACTTATAGAATCTGTAAAAAAAACTAATCCAAATTACCTTGCAGAAGTAATTCAAATTAGACCATATAAAAATAACGAAAATTTGCAGCAAGTAATCCGCGACGCGCTTGAAAATATAAGCGATTATGCAGGTATTCCCTATTGGTCAGAACGGCACAACAGATATTACGATTTATATTCAAGCGCAGTAACTATCCGAACAGATCATGTAAGTGATGAACTTACAAAAATTCAAGCAGAATTATATATGGAGCCTTTTGGAACAATTTATTCGCCTATTGAAATTGAACAGACAAGCGATTACCTTTTTTATCAATCCACAAATACTAATGACTTGAAATTTGAAGGCATTACTTGTGTAAGAAAATATAATATGAAGAGTGTCATTATTCTTATAAGAGATGGAGATAATTGGATTTTATATGGTGTAGGCGGAGTAAAAGCTCCAAGAATCCCTTTTTTAACTCATAGAATAGAAGTAAGTTTTATAAATCGAATAAAAACTTTTTGCAATTATATATTCGAAAAAATATAATTGCAAAAAAACTTACTTTAAGAAAACATTAAATCCTGTTGTAATTACAAGACCGTAACCTTCTTCATATTCACTGCTGGAATACTTTGAATACGAGGTATATTTCCCCGGTTTTTCGCTACCAATTGAAGTAAACCAGTTGTGAACATAACCTACGGTTCCATATAGAATTAATGGAAAATCTTTATTGTTTAAGTTTATGCTTGCGCCAAGAGAAAGAACGTTCGTCCATTCATAGGTTCCATCTCTCAAGAAAAATTTATTCAATTCGTCACGGTTTTTTGGCGCCATTTCTGAATAAAGATTGCTTCCTGGAACTTGTTCAGAACCCCAGTCTACACCGTGCCGTATAAACTGATACTGAAAGAAGCAGTTCAACATTGAATGAGGCTTTCCTTCTAATCTTAAGAAAAATTCGTCAGAGTTGGGCGGAAGGTAGTATCCTAAACATTCTCCATTATTAGTATAGGATTCTGAAATATAATTATTTGCATAAGGCTGATAAAAAATCGCTTGATGAGTATAGCAATATGGCTCTATTTTTGTATATCTTACAGAAAGGGTTGCAAAAGGTATAAAAGGCAAAACTATTTTGGAACCTGCTTGGTAAGCAAACATACATCTTGTAAGAAGAAAAATATTTGCAGTAGGGCTTACAATTTCATCTACATAAACTGACCCCCAAACATAACCATAACGACTAAAATTAAACTTAAGGTTTCCAAATAAAGAAAGATTGTCGTAGTCGCCAACATTGTTTTGGTAAACAACTTTGTCCAATAAAGGAAATGCATAGCCTAGTTCAAAACGGTTTGGATATATAGAAGAACTTCCAAAATCAAAGTGAAAAAACTTATAATCAAATGAAAACATTCCTGTTGAAAAAAGATTATGATAAAAATATGAATCCACTACACTTTCAGATTTCTTTCCTTTTCCATCAGTTAAATACCAAGCTCCATCCGTTATATAGTTCTGATTAGGAAATTCTAGAAAACCTGTTATAGAAGAAAGCCTTATTGTATTAAAAAGGCTTATGCTAACATCTGCACCGAAAAATGGCCTGGCGCTTGAATTTAAAACTAGGCTGCTTCCGTTATCCATGGTTGCCCATTCTCTGTTGTAGCGACCGATTCCAACTTCAATCATGCCGTTTTTAAATGAAGCATGAATTTCGCCCTTCATTGACATTCCAAATGCAAGATTGTCAGTCCAGCCTTCAAGGCCAGAGGCATCCATTTTTGAAAGATAGTAAACAGAACCGTCCCATTTTTTTCGATAACTATATGGCAGGCAATTATAATTTCTATATTTATTTATAACTCTCCAACTAGGAGTATCTTCTTCACTGCCAGACCATTTTATTTGCAATTTAGTATTTTCATCGTATTCGTATTGCACACCTTCGTCATACCACCAAAGACCAATATTGTAAGTACCAAGCTGCGCAAGAGGCATTTTTGAAACTTCAACTAGCGCAGTGCAACTGTATGAAACATTTTTCCCAATATCACCATCAAATTTTAGAGTATCCCAAACTTCGTAGCCAAAGGAATTATTGGAAGAGTTACTGTAAATTCCTCCTGAAAAATATGAATTAATAGAATTATTCACTTGAAATGTTATAGGAAAATTTTCATTATTTTCATTATTTTGATTTTGTTCAAATCTAAAAGAAAGATTTCTTAAATCTAAACCGTTTTTTTTAGGCAAAAGCCTCTGCCTGTGGAAGTCAATAACAGCTAATTCCATATTTTTTTGATAGTCTGCAGATTTTGAAACTGCTATATTTTGTTCAATTTCGTCTAGGCACTTTAGAATAAAACTTGCTGTGTAAGGCCGTGTTGGCGGAAGCGTTCTACACAACCCGCGTACATTAGCATTTTCTATTACCGCATATACATCATCTTCAATAGAAACAGTTGTGTTAGTTTGAGCAAAAAGTGGAATTGCACAAACAAAGAGCAAAAAGAAAAGCGATTTTTTTACGTTTTTTTTCATACCTCAATTACCTATTTTTATGTTTGTAATAGTTTTTAAAATTGAACTATTTGTCTAAAAGTCAGTTTTTTTATATAAATCGTGAAGGAATCGCTATCAGCGGCTTTTCAAGGTTAGTTTACTAACCCATGCCACCGATGGTTGTGCTCGCGCTTCGTTTGAATTAATTTGGATTGCTATGCAACCTTAACTGTTCTTATCTCACAAAATCTTCACAAATTGTAAATTCGCTTACGCTTTTATTCGTTTCTTAAAAACTCGACATTTGGACTATATAATTATATTTAATACATGGATTTCATTCAATAAGGTAAAATTTTCTTGTAAAGTTTTGCATATAAAAAAATAAACTCTATAGATTTCTATTCGTTTTTATCGGCTTATTTAAAACTCTTGAGTTAAAACTTGCCTTTGCAATCTTGCATTTTAAAATATCTGCGCAGAAAAGGAGATTGCAAATTCTAGACCGCGAGCAATTTCTCCAGCACGGTTCTTGTTATTGTACACGGCTTTATACGTTAGTCTTGAATCTAAAGAAAACATTTCGTTAAATTCATATTTTTCACGCAAAGTTATTGCATTTGTAAAAGAAACTGTTCCCGAAAGAGAATGGGAGCGGGCTTCTTTTGCAGCAGTTTCAGCATCTTCACCTTGACTATATTTTGCAGAAGGATAGTACGAATAGTAGCCGTCTTCATTTTTTTTGCTAAACATACCAAAAGAATTTTCACCGTGGGCAACAAAAAGATATTCTAAAGAAATTGTATTATTCGTAAATTTTTTTAGACCAACCCTTGCCTGGGCAGCTATGGAATCTGGGCCGAAAGGCGTTCCAATCCAAGAATAAATTGGAACAGAACCGTTTGTCTGCATGTCGTAACGTTTAGAAACTAAAGACCACTCTTCCCCAGTTTTTACGTAGCAAAAGGGATAAACGTAAACGCCCTCTAACGAGGCTAGCCAAAATCCATACTCCTTAGGATAGATAAAATCCACTCCTAATTGATAAGCGCTTCCATCTGGAATGGAACGCCCATAATTTGAATTAAGTTCTATTTTTGACTGAATTTCGTTTTGCGCATAAAGGCCATAAATCCTTAAATATTTACATGGATTTATATCAAAATTGAATGCAACATAAGCGCAGACGTGAGCTTCGCCGTAATTCTTATCCTCCTCTTCTGTTTTATACTCCGTCCAGGAGCCAAATGAATGCATAATCATCAAAGGATTTAAATAACGCAACTCAAAATTGCTGTTTATTAAAGTTCCTTCAAGGATTCCAAATCTAAACCAATTAAAAACCGTTGCCTGCGCGTAGTGAATGTAAAGATATTTATCGCGTTCAATTTGCGCTACATCAAGACTGTAATTAAACTTTGGAGAATAGACGTTCAGCTGCGCACAAAACTGAGTCTGAAAAGTAGAGTTATAAATGACGCTTCCTGTGTGCGTATTGCCAATTTGAAGGCCTTCTTTTAATAAATTAAGGCTTATGCCCCAGTTTTCAAATCTTTTTCCAAAAGAACCGTATGCCCAAGCAGGTTGTAAAAATTCAAATTGGCTTGCGTTGTATGGGAAATTTACAATTAAATTAGAATTTTCAAAGCTGCCGTTTTCAGATATCCAAAAATTAGAACCAAAGAATGGCGTTGTTTCTATAAAAAACATATTGCCAAAATCAAGTTTTAAATTTGCCTGCGCAAACTTTTTTACAGCATCTTCTCCATTAGAATTTGAAGCAGCTCCATATCCACTGTGGTCTGTGTAGTCCGTTGCAAAATTCCAGTCCAAGTCTTTATTTGTTTTGGCTAAAAATTCTGCAGAAATTGCAGGCGTAAGCCCAATTTTTACACCAGGAATTGAAAAAAGTCCTTTTTTGGGCTCTAAATAATTGCTTATTTTTTTGTAAAGATTTCTTGCGCTTTCTGGAACTTGTTCAAAATCTATTTGCTCAAATGCCATCTGCAATTCATTAACCGAAAGCGGAGCGCAAGCAACAGGCGAAACTTTTCCAGTCGCATAGAATAATGCATTTATGCCTTCATAAATCCAACTGTTTGCTGGAACAAGCTGCTGTCCACCTAATACGCAATCTTTTGCGTAAAATGTAAAACCAAAAACAAATAAAAAAACAGTAAATAAAAAACTTTTTAATCGCCTCATCTTTTCAAGTATAATAATTTTTTAAGCGGTAAGTCAAAGAAAATTGCAATTTTTGCTAGCTGCATATATAATAACTTCAAATGAAACTTGCAATAGATTGTAGAATGATTGGAACAGGCGGAATTGGAACATACATAAGTTCCCTTCTGCCATTTTTTCTTAAAAATTTTGACTGTCTTTTAATAGGTCGCCCTCAGGATTTAAAAGAATTTGCCGGAGAGCATGAAATATGCAACATAAAGACTTTTTCTTTAAAAGAACTTTTATTTTTTGACAAAAAAATTTTAAAAAAGATTAACAATTGCAATGCATACTACACACCGTACTGCAATATTCCAAATGGAATAAAAATACCAATTTATTCCACGATTCACGATGTTGTATTTTTAGACAGACCTGAACTAGCTTCAAAACTTGGCATATTAGCAAGAAAATGGTTTTACCTTAGAGCGGTAAAAAAATCTTGCAAGATATTTACGGTATCAGAATTTTCAAAGCAAAGAATTATATGCCACTTGCATTGCAAAAAGCCCGTCGTTGTAACTTACAGCGCAGTCCCAGAATTTTTAAAACCAAGAAATACAACTCCAAAAGAAAAGAAAAATGAAATTTTATTTGTAGGAAACATAAAAAAGCACAAAGGATTGCATACTCTTTTGCCAGCCTTTGATACGGCAACAAAAAAAGGACTAGATGCAAAACTTGTTATAGTTGGGAACGCAAATAATTTTAGAACAAAAGATGAATCAATAGATAAACTCTTGCAAAAAATAGATTCCTCAAAAATTATTTTTACAGGTAAAATCTCAAATGAAAATTTAACAGAACTTTACAGTTCTTCAAAATTGCTAGTTCAGCCATCTTTATATGAAGGATTTGGCTTGCCTCCGCTAGAAGCTCTGAAAGCAGGAACAAATGTTCTTATTTCCGATATTCCAGTTTTTAAAGAAATATACAAAGATTTTCCTGTAACATTTTTTAAAACAGAGGACATAAATGACTTGTGCGCCAAAATAATACAAATGTACGATTCTCCAGCTCCTCAAAATATTCCTGATTTATATACATTTGAAAAAACTTATTCAATTATCGAAAAAAATATAAAAGAAAACCAAAGTCAATTTTCTTGAAAATTCTTGCTCTTTAAGATAATATTATTCTATGATTATTACACAAACCCCTTTTAGAATGAGTTTTTTTGGTGGCGGCACAGATTTTAGCGGCTTTTACAATGAGCACGGCGGAGCTGTAATTAGCACAACCTTTGACAAATACTGTTATGTTACAGTGCGTCACTTACCACCTTTTTTCGACTATAAAACTCATCTTACTTATTCAAAAGAAGAAAAAGTAAATTCTTATGAAGAAATACAGCATCCTGCAATACGCAACGCAATGCAGTGGCTAGATATGCACGAAATTCGGCTAACTTACGAATCAGACTTGCCTGCTCGCTCTGGATTAGGAACTTCATCTTCTTTTGCCGTTGGAATGATTGAAGCTTTCTATGCAATAAAAGGGAAATACGCCGACAAAAAAAAGCTTGCAGACGATGCAATCTATCTTGAAAGAGTTTTATGCAATGAAGCCGGCGGTATTCAAGACCAGATTGCGGCATCTTTTGGCGGGTTTAATAGAATTAATTTTTCAAGCGATGGCTACACAGTAAAACCTGTTATCATAAATCCAGAACGAAAGAAAAAATTAAACGCCCGCCTTATGCTTTTCTTTACAGGCTTCAGCAGATTTAGTTCTGATATTCAAAAAGGAACTGAAAAATCAATGAAAGACAAAACTGCGCAGCTATTAGAAATGTATAGCCTTGTAGACGATGCTGAAAAAATTCTTACAAATAAAAATTCGGATTTAGATGAATTTGGAAAACTCCTTGACTATACCTGGAAACTAAAGAGAGGAATTTCAGGTGGAATTTCTACCAATTCTATAGACGAACAATACGAAAGAGCCATAAAGGCAGGCGCTCTTGGCGGAAAACTTTTAGGAGCTGGAGGCGGAGGCTTTTTGCTCTTTTACGTTCCAGAAGAAAAACAGCAGGCTGTAAAAGACGCTCTGCATGACCAAATGCACGTTCCTTTTAATTTTGAAAATGACGGAACTAAAGTTATCTACTATGGTCCGGAACTTTACGTTGAAAAAGAATAAATTTTAAGAGGTCACCAAATGAAGTACATAGATCAACTTATAGAACGCTACCCTAGCCTTGAAATTTGCAAGCAAAATATTGAAAAGGCGGCTCAAATTTTAATCAGCAGCTATGAAAAAGACGGAAAACTTTTAATTGCAGGAAACGGAGGTTCTTGCGCAGACAGCGACCATATAACAGGAGAACTTTTAAAAAGCTTTTGCAAAAAAAGAATCCCCGACTCAAAATTTATTAAACAAATAAAAAAGATTGATGAAGAATCCGGTGAATATCTTGAAAACAGGTTGCAAGGTTCTTTGCCAGCCATTGCCCTTACAAACAACAACGCTTTAATGACCGCCAGCTTAAATGATGTTGATGGAAACGCAATGTTTGCGCAGCAAGTCAATGGCTACGGAAAAAAAGGCGATGTTTTTTTAGGTATTTCAACATCTGGCAATTCAAAAGATATTATTTATGCAACGGCAGTAGCAAAGGCAAAAGGCCTTTATACAATTGCGCTAACAGGAAAAGACGGTGGAAAACTTGCAAAAATTTCTGACGTCAGCATTATTGTTCCTCAAAACGAGACATTTATGATTCAAGAACTACATCTTCCTGTTTATCACGCGCTGTGCCTTCAGGTGGAAGAGCATTTTTGGGAAGTGTAATTTATGAAAACGATTATAATGGCAGGCGGAAAGGGAACTCGCATTCAGAGCGTAAGAAACGATGTTCCTAAGCCAATGATTGAAATTTGCGGAAAGCCAATTCTTCAGTATCAAATTGAAAATTTAAAACAATGCGGATTAACCGATATAACAATCGGCGTTGGATATTTAGGCGATGCTATAAAAAAATATTTTAAAGATGGAAAAGAATTTGGCGTAAACATTGATTATTTTACTGAAGATTCTCCTTTAGGAACAGCTGGCGCGCTTTTTAAAATGTTAGATGGAAAAGACTGCGAAGCCGTTCACACAAAAACAGTAATTGACGACGATTTTCTGCTTCTTTGCGGAGATGTGATTTTCGACATTGATTTTATAAGATTCATAAATTTTCATAAGCAAAAAAAAGCCTGGGCTAGTTTAATGGCTCATCCAAATGGCCACCCATACGATTCTTCAATTTTGATTACAGAAATTCTTCCTCCAAAGTTTCCTGGAGAGCTTCCGCAAAATACGCATAGAGTTGTAAAATGGCTAGCAAAAGAAGATGAACGACTGTGGTACAGAAATCTTGTAAATGCAGGAATAGAAATAATTTCGCCTCAGTTGCTTAGAAAAACAGCAGAAAACTTTGTTCCCCGCCATCCTGAAACTCCTGACAAAATAGACCTCGATAGAGATGTCTTAAAACCAAACATCAGTTCAAAAAAAATATTTGCCTACGAGACACCAGAGTACATAAAAGACATGGGAACGCCAGACAGGTATTACGAAACTGAAAACGATATAAAAAGCCATAAAGTATCTTCAAGAAATCTTAGCCACAAGCAAAAAGCCATTTTTCTCGACCGAGATGGAACCATAAATAAAAAGAACGGATTTATAACAAGTCCACAGCAGTTTGAATTAGAAGAAGGCGCAGCACAAGCTATAAAAAAAATAAATAAGTCCGGCTATCTTGCTATTGTTGTAACAAATCAGCCTGTGATAGCGCGTGGCGACTGCACTTTTGAACAATTGCAAGAAATACACAACAAAATGGAAACTCTATTGGGAAAAGAAGGCGCTTTCATAGACGCCTTGTATTTTTGTCCTCATCATACAGACAAAGGATTTCCAGGAGAACGCCCTGAATACAAGTGCGATTGCCAGTGCAGAAAACCCAAGCCAGGACTTTTGCTTCAGGCTAGCCAGGATTTAAATATCGACCTAAGCGAATCTTATATGATAGGCGATGGAAAAAATGATATTCTTGCCGGGCAAGCAGCTGGGTGCAAAGAAAGTCTTTTAGTAGACAAGAACAATAGTCTGCTAGACTGTGTATCTAAAATAATAAAACAATAAAAGAGGCATGATAAAAAAGAAACGAACAAGCGGTATTGTGATACGCTGAAGTGATTC
>ERZ808275.8-NODE-8-length-196300-cov-16.037988_pt1 | contig 196300 bp, 156 predicted proteins | sample MGYA00520894_ERZ808275 | MGnify/ENA primary metagenome ERZ808275 (study PRJEB31516, sample SAMN03275598) | gut metagenome | biome: mammalia-associated habitat; material: feces | host: Papio cynocephalus | place: Kenya | collected 2012-08-03 ... | reverse complement strand
CTTTCCTAGTCAATACTTTTACTGCTTTTTTTGCACTTTTTTTTGATTTTTTTTTGCTTGTAAGGCGTGTTAAAAAAAAGGCTTTATAAACATTAAAAAAACGTAAGCAAAGTTTGGACTAATTATTAACATTATTTTAATATATAATGCTATATATCCTAAAACAACGGAGGAAAAAAATGTATTTTGAAAAATTATGGAATTCATTTTCTGAACTGAATGAAGTCGAAGCTATAGCTTTAGGCGGTTCAAGGGCGGGCAAAAATTTTGATCAAAAATCAGACTACGATTTGTACATTTACTGCACAAAATTACCATCAGAAAACCTTAGAAAGTCTATTCTTGAAAACTGTTGCAGTTATATGGAAATCTCAAACAGTTTTTGGGAATTAGAGGACGATTGCACTTTAAAAAACGGAATTGACATTGATATTCTATACAGAAATCTTGAAAATTTTTCAAATGATGTAGCCTCTGTGGTCGAACAACACTATGCTCACAACGGTTATACAACTTGCATGTGGCACAATCTGCTAAACAGTAAAATACTTTACGACAAAGATGGAAGATTCGCTTCTATACAAAAAAGATTTTCAATCACTTATCCTATAGAATTGAAACAAAACATTATAAATCAAAATATGCGACTTCTTACAGGAAACCTGCCTTCTTATGACCTGCAAATAAAAAAAGCGCTTTCAAGAGGCGACTATATAAGCGTAAACCACAGAACCGCAGCGTTTCTTGAATCATATTTTGATATAATTTTCGCTATAAATGAATTAACCCATCCAGGTGAAAAAAGAATGTTAACTTACGCAAAAGAACACGCGAAGATTCTTCCTAAAAAGTTTGAAGAAAATATCAATTCGCTGTTGGAAAATCTTTTTGAAGACTCCGCAAAAGCCATGCAAATTTTGAAAAGCATGATTACAGAGGTAAAAATAATCTGCAAACAGTAGATAGTCCAAACTTCGAGTTTTTATAACTGTTAGAAAAAAATACTCTCAGCGAATTTTCACTTTGTTCAGACGGTTGTACTCGCACTTCGTTTGAATTGGTTTGGGTTGCTACGCAACCTTAATTGTTTTTACCGCACAAAGTCTTCGAAAATTGCAAATTCGCTTAAGTTTTTGTTTATTTTTATAAAAACTCGAAGTTTAGGCTAGATAAAAAAACTGCACTTCTAAAATCGAATTCTTTCAATTTTAAAAGTGCAGTTTTCAACGATTTATTATTTTTTATTAAACTTGAACTCCGGAATCCATTTTTAAAACTCCTCGCGCAGTTTTATCAGAATGGTGAATTCCATATTCTGGCTTCCAATTTCTTCGGCACATAGATATAAATCCGCTCGAAATAAAAATTGAAGAATAACAACCACTTATAAGTCCGACTATAAGGGCAAGAGCAAAATCTTTAATTGAACCAGATGCAAAAACATACAAAGACAAAGCTGCAAACATAGTTGTGACGGTGGTAATTATAGACCTAGACAAAGTTTCGCTTAAAGACATATTCAAAAGCTGATTAAAATTGCTAACTTTTTCTTTACGCAAATTATCACGAACGCGGTCAAGAATAACAACTGTATCGTTAATAGAATAACCTACTATGGTAAGGACAGCTGCAAAAACAGTGGTTGTAAATTCCATTCTGGTCCAAACGATAAATGCAAACATAATCAACGTGTCGTGGAGCAAAGCTACAATAGCGCCAAGAGCAAAGTCCCAATGGAATCTAATTGCGGAATATGCCCAAATCATAACAAAAGTTAATATAAGGAACAAAATCGCTTTTGTTGCCAAAGATTTTGACATAGTTGAACCAATAAAGTCGGTTTTTATTACAGCGATATTTTCTCTTCCGAACGCATCGTCAAGAACGCTATTTATTGTATTTACAACCTTGTCATTAGAATCAGAACCTTTTTCAACAGGAATTCTAATCTGAAAACTTCTGTTATCAGCAGTTCCCATTGGCTTAAACGATGCGCCTTGTATAGATTCCACTACAGAACGAACATCATCTATATTCCCAGAAAAACTCTTTGCATAAAGCGACAAAGGAGTTTGACTAAGCTGCATTGAAACCGAAGAGTCCACATACAAACTATAAGAAGATTCTGAACCATCTGTAAGAAGGGAAACTTTTACACCAGGAACATCAATAGCAGATGCAATATCCGCAATAGTTGGATACTGAGAATATAAATATGTTTTTGTCATATTTTCAGCGCCAATACCACTAACTACAATAATAAGAGAAGTATTTGAAACTTCCACAACAGCATTTGCATCTCCAGAATAAGAAAGTTCCGCAGAAGCAGGTGCTATTTTTACTTCCTCAACAAGACCAGGTCTAAAATCTATGCCAAAATTAATGCCTTTGAACACAAGACCAAAAATCCCGAATAAGATAACGACTGTGCTTAGAATTGCGCAAGGAATAAAACCTTTGCTGAAATTATAGATTTTTTTAGTCATTATTTTATCCTCCAACTGATACTTACTTTCTGTTTTTTCATTACATCAGTATTAAAGTCAAACATAAGTCTTGATACAAACAGAGCTGTAAACACAGAAGAAATAACACCTATTGAAAGGCTTACTGCAAATCCTTGTATAGTACCGCTTCCCATCATTGAAAGGAAGATTGCAGCTATAAAGGTCGTTATGTTAGAGTCCATGATTGCCCAGAAAGCGTTGTTAAAACCGGCTGAAATTGCAGTCGCCCTTGACTTTCCGAGGACAAGCTCTTCTTTTATTCTTTCAAATATAATTACGTTTGCATCAACAGCCATGCCTATTGTCAAAATCATACCGGCAATACTTGAAAGAGAAAGGGTCAAATTAAACGCGCTTAAGATACTGAACATTATATAAAGGTTCAAAACTTGAGCAATAATAGCGTTCCAACCAGCGCCTTTGTACCAAAGCAACATAAAAATCATTATAAGTCCAAGACCTACAACAATAGCCTTTATTCCCTGTCGTATAGCCAAATCTCCTAAAGAAGCTCCTACGACCTGCTGGCTTTCTACCGACAAAGGAACATTCAACCAAGCAGACTGAAGAACTTTTTGAAGATTTTTTGCTTCTTCAAGGCCAAAGCCAGAAATTGCAACCTGTCCACCAGGAATTGCCCCGTTAATACGAGCATTAGATTTAATTTTGTTATCGCTTACAATTGCAAGGGATTCCCCCACATGAGCTGCTGTAAAGTCTGCAAAAATCTGCGCCCCCTCAGAATCCAAAGTGAAGTTTACCTGAGGCTGGTTAGTTAAATGGTCAGCCCCAACTTCTGCTGATTTTATATACTTTCCTTCGAGAGCAATTTCTTTTTTTACAACAAGATAGCCAGTCCTTTGATCAAGTCCATAAGCATCCTTTGTGTATGTACCAAAAAGTTCACAATCTTCAGGAATGAGCGATGGATTCATAAGATTTCCATTTACGTCAAAAGTTGAAGCAGGATTTTTATTATAGAATTCATAAAATTTAGAAGTAGCAGCGTCGTCTACAAGTCTAAAATTCAAAACGCCCTTTCCCATGATAATTGTATTAATTGTATCGGTTTCTGCGGCGCCAGGCATTTCAATATAAATCCGATCTTCACCTTGAAGCCTTATGACAGGTTCTGTAAGTCCAAATTTATCAATTCGGCTAGAAAGGTTTTCAATTGCCTGAGCCATAATGTCCTTTTTGAACTGCTCTTCGTTTGTAACAACACCAGAAGCCTTTTGCGCTTCAAGAGCTGCATCAAGGTCAGCCTTAACAACGATATTCATACCGCCAGAAAGGTCTAGTCCCAGCTTTACAGAATTTGTATATCTGTTTTTTGCTTTAAGAATGTTTTCTCGATAACGAGCGACAAACACTTCTCGAAATTCCATCTCGCTATCATAGGCATTAAGAACAGCAGCTGCAGTCATTTTTTCAGGAACTGCTCTTTTATATTTTTTATATTGTTTTATAGCTTTTTTTTCTAACCAAGAATATTCCTTTGGAAGAACTTCATCTGGTGCTGCTCTTACAACATTTTCAAGGTTTCTTACATCCTCATTAGCTTTTGACTCTGAATAATCCCTTATCTGTTCAAGAGAGCCCAAAGCCAATGTTTGAACATCTTTAGGTGTTCCTAAATACCAACTTACAGATGGCCAAAGAAAAGCAAAACAAATTGCTAAAACACCAATAAGAATAACAAAGCGCGTGCGTTTGTTCATCTTGTTACACCCCAATTTTTATTTTTTTTCTTCTGCTTCAGCAGAAGCATCTGCATTAAAAGCATCTACAACTTCTTCAGATTTTTCTTTTTTTGAATTTTTCTTTTTTTCATCAGAAGTTTTTGATTCAACGACCTTATCCCCTTCTACAGAGGCAATTGCAGAACGTGTAAATTCGATTTTTGCATTATCATCAACTTTTACAATAACAGTTTTTTCCTTTACAGAAGAAACAACTCCATGAATTCCGCCAATAGTAACAACTTTGTCACCTTTTTTTAGAGCTGCAAGCATTTTTTCAGTTTCTTTCTGCTTTTTATTCTGCGGACGAATAAGAAAGAAATAGAAAATAACAATAATGATGACAAAAGGGAGAAAAGACATCAATCCCCCAACAGTAGAAGACTTGCTAGATGCAGCAGTCTGTAAGAATGAAATAAATGACATATACAATCCTTTCATTTTTGAATTAAGCAACTTTCCAAAAAACGGTACTTTTGCTAAACATGATATTAGCAACCAGAAACTTTTGATTTATAAGAATTAGAATCGAAAAGCAACTTTAGTACAGCGATATACTTTTTAGAAGTTTCTATCTATATAGAATATCATACCGTTTGTCTAATCGTCAACAAGTTTTGACACAACTTTGAAACAACTTTAACTAAAGTTCAATAAGCGATTTTTGATTTTTACAAATTAAGCAGATATTGTCAAAAATCTATCTTCTGGAACTTTTTTAAAATATTCACAAATTCTTGCGCGGCTGTCGTCCAGATTTTCTGCATTCAACATCTGTGTCCGGGCGTAATGAGCAAAAGAAAGATTTTCGCAAAAGTACGTAAAAAAACGTTGAAGCCTTGTTTTATAAAACTCTTTAGGCTGCTTTTGCTCAACCCAGTCTATGAATTTTAAAGAACAGTCAAGCAAATCTACTTTTGAATCCAATTTTTTTCCGTCCAAAAAATATCGAAGAATCATAAAAATCCAAGGCTTGGCTACGGCAGCTCTTCCAATCATAAGTCCATCGCAACCAGGGCAAGCGGCCAAGACTTTTGAAGCGGAAGCGGCATCGCAAACATCTCCGTTTACAACAACTTCAACAGGAAGATTATCATAACGTTCCGCAAGCTTTTGGGCATAAAACCAACGAGGCTTTTCTCTGTACTTTTCCTTTTTGGTGCGCGGATGCAAACATATTCGCTCTACACCGTTTTTAACAAGCATATCTGTAAAGTCAAAAAAAGTTTGTTCTGAAAAATTTTCATCGCCAAGCCGGCACTTTACACTAAATCTAAAATGATATGAGTTTTCTGCTTCAAAGGAATTTAAAACGTCTTTTACACTGCGGACTAATTCTAAAGTTTCGGAAACAGGTTTTAACATCCAAGCAATTCCTGCCCCGCTTTTTACAATTTCCGGAGCGCAACAGCCCATGTTCAAATCGATGCCAAGTCCTCCTTTGGTTACTAAAATTTTTGCAGCCTTGCACATCGAAGAAACATCTTTTCCTGTCAGTTGCCAGACAATTTTTTCTTTAGAAGGAGATGCATCTAAATAATATTTTTCAAAATGACCATTAGCAACAAGCGAAGGAGCATTTATCATTTCTGTGTAAAATTCGTCACAACCGCCAAAATTTTCTATTAACATCCTAAAGGCACTGTGGCTTAAAGTTGCCATAGGAGCGCAAATTAATTTCATTTTTATAATATAAACTATTGAACAATAAATGAAAATCATTGTTTAGGAACAAGTTTAGTTATATAATAGAAGAATGTTTGAAATTGAACTAAAAGCCCATGTACGCAACAGAGAAGAACTGCTTGCAGAATTAAAAAACTTTGCTACTTACGAGAAAACTGTTGAACGCAATGACTTTTACTACGGCAAAAAAATCGAATCCGAAAATTCAACTTCAAAAAGCATAGCTGTAAGATTAAGAAAGGAATCCAAAGAAACGGAGCAAGGCTCTGAAATCAAAAATATTTTTACATACAAGCAAAAAGAAACCAAGCGAACTTCATCAGAAATTGAAACAGAATTAAACGATGAAAAGGAATGTACGGTTTCTGATTTTACTCCAATCGAAGAGTTTTTAAAGGATTCAGGATTTATTCTATCCTTGCACAAAAAAAAGTCTGTTGAAGGTTATATTTTAAAAACCGATGTTGGGATGGCTAATATTGAAGTCTGCAACGTTCCTCCTTTAGGAGATTTTATAGAAATTGAAATTCTAAGCAAAACAAAAGATGAGAAAACTGTAAAAAATATACAAAAAGAACTTATTTCAATCCTGCAGAGATGCAAAATTTCAGAATCTGATATAGAATCAAAATACTACAGCGAAATGCTCCGCGAAGCACAAGAAACTGCCTTGCGGTCAAAATAACAACAAAAAACAAAAGGAGTGTTTTTTATGTTTGATAGAAAAAAATACAAGGACTTTGCAAAGAAACAATTGAAAGGTCGCTGGACGACACCTGTTCTAGTGACTTTATTCTGCTCTATAATTACAAGCCTATTCGCTACACCCGATATTATTAACGACCTTTCTGAAAATTTTTCTGCAATAATGGCAGCTAGCGAAAATGCCTACTCTTCAGAATTAATATTTGAATCAGTATTTTCTCCAGCCCTCGTTTACATTTTCAGAGTTCTTTCAATCATATCACTTTTCATAGTGTTTGTTCTTACGATTGCCCAAATTTATCTATACTTAAAGATGTCGAAAGGACCTCAGCCAGTAAAGTTCTCCGATTTTATAGACGGCTTTAGCCTTTGGGGAAGAGGAATTCTTGGCGGTCTTTGGATTTATCTTTGGACATTTTTATGGGCTCTTCTTTTTATTATTCCTGGAATCATAAAATCTTATGCATACTCGCAAACCTTGTACCTTCTTGCAGAATATCCAGAACTTTCTGTAACAAAAGCAATGAAAGTCAGCATTGAAATAACAAAAGGCAAGAAAGGCTCTCTTTTTATAATGGATTTAAGCTTTATAGGATGGGCAATTCTTGCAGCCCTTTCGCTTGGAATTGGATATCTTTGGCTAGTTCCTTATATAAACATGACAAAGACAAACGCTTACCACGGAATGTTAAAAGATGCCGTTACAGAAGGCAGAATAAAGGAAGAAGATTTAAGGGGATAAAATTCTCTTATAACATTTTATACGGAAGATTATATGAACAAAAAACGAAAAACTGGAATTGCTGTTTTAATCATTATAATTGCATTTTCTATAATTTGCGCAGTTTCAAGCGCGGCAGTGCTGCTAATAAAAAAATCCAACTCTTCAGAAGAAAAAATAGAGAAAAAATTATATCCAAATAAAAAAGATGGATATATTGCAACTTTATATATAGAAGGAACCATTCAAGATAAAAACGAAACTTATAACCAAGAGTGGCTTCTTGAAACCATAAAGGTTTTAAAACACGACAAAACGAATAAAGGAATTGCTGTTTTTATAAACAGTCCAGGCGGCAGCGTTTACGAAGCGGACGAAGTTTACTTGGCTCTACAAGATTACAAGACTGCTTCCAAACCAATTTACGTATATCAAGGACCGCTAGCAGCCTCAGGCGGATACTACATTTCTTGCGCAGCAGATAAAATCTATGCAAACAGAAATACGCTTACAGGTTCAATTGGCGTAATTTCTGGCAGCACGTTCGACATGACAGAATTCCTCTTAAATCTTGGAATAAAGTCTAGCACAATTCACGCTGGGAAGAATAAAAACATGGGAAACTTTAACGAGCCGCTTTCGGAAGAACAAAAACAAATTTTACAGACCATAGCCGACGAATGTTACGAACAATTTACCGACATAGTAGCCATGCGAAGAAACATTCCTATAAACGATGTAAAAAAACTTGCAGACGGAAGAATTTACACAGCAAAACAAGCCTTGAGCAACAATCTAATTGATTCAATAGATAGCTGGGAAAACATGCTGAAAGATATGAAAAACAATGAATTTGAAGGAAAAGACTTAAAAACCGTAGAATTCAGATACACAAGAGAAAAGTCGTTTAGAGACTTTATATTCGGAAAAAGCCATAAAGAAAAAAACGACATTTCAGCTTCGCTTGAAAAATTGTTTTCAGATTCAAAAATGATATATCCAGCTTACTTGTATAAAAATTAAATGCAAATAGATTTACAACAAAAAAAGTTAGAATCATCTTAGAATTTACTAGATCAAAGGCCGAATAGAACTCGGTCTTTGACCTAATATTCAAATTAAACTTTTCACACGGCATTATTTTTTTACAATAAACATTCAATCTTCCAAAGATGTTTCGCTTAAAGCTTTTTTTATCATCTTCATAGAAAAACCTTGAGAAAGCAGATACTTTATAATTTTTTCAGATTCATTTTTTTCTGATTTTAGCCGAAAAAGATATTTCTTATATGCCTGTATACAAAGTTGCATTTCGTCATTTTCCTTAAAGTATTCATCAAGAATATTCAAGGCAACAGCTCTATCAATTCCACGAGAAAGCAACTCTGCAAGAAGCTTAGTTCTGCCCTCTAAATGATTAATCTTCCTTGAGTTCAGCCAAAAAGTTCCCCAGCGAAAATCATCTAGAAAACCTTTTTCTTCAAGAAAATCCAGCGCACAGTCAATATATTTTTTTTGAAACTTTTTATTAAGAAGTTTTCTAGCAAGGCCAGATCTATACTGCTCGCAGCGAGCCAAATACGAAAAAGCTTTTAGTTCTGCACTGTAGCACATACCTGCATCAATAATTTCTTCAGACTGCTCTTCATCGAATTCTGCATTTTCTACAATGTCAATGGGATTTATATGTTTTAAGTAAGATGTTCTAATAAAAAAAGCAAGCCCCGCACTAGAATCAATTTTTATGATTTCTGGCGAAACTTGCTCTGTTTTGTAGATAACCAAATGTTATTCCTAAAAATAACGTTAAGAAAGAACTAACGTTTAGAGAACTGGAATCTACGGCGGGCACCCTTCTGACCGTACTTCTTGCGTTCAACCATACGAGAATCTCGAGTAAGGTATCCGTTTGCTTTTAATGAAGTGCGGTTATCAGGATCTACCTGAAGCAATGCGCGAGATATTCCATGAAGACATGCAGCAGCCTGTCCATTAAGACCTCCGCCACATACGTTGATAAGAATATCGAACTTGCTTTCGCTTGAAGTTACTAAAAGCGGCTGAACTACAAGTTTTGCCTGTTCTTCTGTAACAAAATATTCCTTTAATTCTTTACCATTAACAACAATTTTTCCTGAGCCTTCGCGTACAAAAACACGAGCTACAGCTGTTTTTCTTCTACCTGTTCCAATAGCAATGTTCTTTACCATCTTAGACTCCTAATTAAAGTTCCACAGACTTTGGGTTTTGAGCTGCATGCGGGTGCTCTGCGCCGGCATAAATCTTAACATTTCCCATAAGAGTGCGTCCAAGTCTTCCATGTGGAAGCATTCCTTTTACAGCAAGGCGAATAGGATCTTCTGGATGTTTTTCTATAAGCTTTTCAAAAGTATGAGCCTTTAAGCTTCCTACAAAACCAGTTGAATACTTGTAGTAAATCTTTTTCTGTTCTTTTCCACCAGTTACTGCAACTTTATCAGCATTGATAATTACAACATAGTCTCCCATTTCTTGGTTAGGAGTATATGTGGCTTTTTCTTTTCCACGAACAATTGCAGCAGCCTTTGCAGCTACACGTCCAAGAGATTTTCCAGCAGCGTCGATTATATACCAATCGCGCTTCTGTGCTTTTTCATTAACGAAAACAGTTTTCATGTATATACCTTAAAAATTAAAGTTTATGCTTTTTAATGCCTTGCATCAGACAAAAAAACGCAGATAGCGATGAGCATTCGCTATCCTTAAATATACGGGGAACTAAAATATATCTTTTTTAAGAAGATAAGTCAATAAATCTATGAGTTTTTATTGCTATCTTCCTTTGCTTTAGCTTCTTTTTCTTCTTTTTTAGCCTCTGCCTTGTCTTTTATGTCTGCAGTTCCAATGAACAAGCATACAAGACCCACAAAAGCCGCGAATACAGGTGCCATTCCTTTTAAAAAAGCAATTACATCTGCTCCCCAATTAAGACCGCAAGTTCCAGGAAGAACAGCAAATACTGTAAAAAGAATCAACGCAATTCCTACAATGATGGAAACCATAATACCTACCCTAAAATTCAATTGTTTTTTCTACTTTTAAGACTATAAAAACTCAAAGTAAAAATTATATTCAGCCTGAAATTTGAGTTTTGTATAAATCGTGAAGAAATCGCTATCAGCGACTTTCCAATTTGCAGCAGATGGTTGTGCTCTCACTTCGTTTGAACTGGCTTGGGTTGCTACGCAACCCTAATCGTTCTTATCGCACAAAATCTTCACAAAATGTAAATTCGCTTACGCTTTTATTCATTTTCATAAAAACTCGAAGTTCAAACTATTTACTAATATAATACATAAATCAATGTTTGCAAACAAGATTTTATTCGCTATATTATTCGTATGTCAGACACAAATTTTAAGACAGCTTTTAAAGTTACTATTCCAGTTTTGTTTGGATACCTTGCAATCGGCATCGCTTTTGGACTTATGGCAGCAGAAAAAAACTACCCTGTTTGGCTCGCTGCGGTCATGAGCATTTTTATGTATGCAGGAGCAGGACAGTACATTGCAATTGGACTTTTTGCGCAAGGAGTTCCTATCACAGCAATAATAGTGACGGAACTTTTTGTAAACATCAGGCACATAGTTTACGGTCTTTCCTTAATAACAAAATTCAAAGGAACCGGCCGCTGGAAGCCTTATTTAATTTTTGCACTTACCGATGAAACTTATTCGCTTATGACATCCACAGAAGTTCCAAAAAATTGCTCTTCGGGAAAATTTTACGGAACAATCGCTCTTCTAGATCAGTTGTATTGGATTGCCGGAAGCGTAATCGGAGCAATTTTAGGCACTATTGTGACTTCTAAAACTAATATTTCTTTAGGCGGAATCGATTTTGCACTTACAGCGCTGTTTACAGTCCTTCTTATTGAACAGCTAGAAAAGACAAAAGATTATTTTCCTGCGATAATCGGATTTTTAACAACTCTTACATTCATAATCCTGTGGAGATTTGGCATAATTCCAAACAGCAACGACATTTTATTAGGGGCATTAGCAAGCGGAATCGCAGTAATAATGTTTTTTAGACACCCAGATAAAAAAGATTCAAAAACAGAACAGCCTGGAGCAGAAAAATGACAGCAACACCTGAAAAACTTTCAATAATACAAGCTCTTATTGCAACCTTTTGCTGCGCTTTAGTAATTTTCTTTGAAAGAGCCTTTCCTTTTATTCTTTTTAACAAAAAAGAGCCTCCTAAAATCATAAAGTTTATTGAAAAATATATTCCTCCAATGGTTATGGCGGCACTTTTATTATACTGCCTAAAGGACATAAAAATAACTTCTTTGCCATTTGGACTACCGCAAATTATCGCTTTAGGAGTTACAATAGCGCTTCATCTTTGGAAGCATAATTCCTTAATAAGCATTTTTAGTGGCACAGCCGTTTTTATGATACTTTCTAATTTTTTTTAAAATAAAGAACTAAAATCTATTGACAATTACGATTAATAACATCATTTTTAGCAAATATGGTTTTATAGAAAATTGCAGGTGGTAAAATTTAAACTATCAAAAATTTGGAGTTTTAAAAGAACGCCAAAAGCGAGAAAACTCTATTTTTTGCTAGGCTACCAGCTTCAAAATCTATACTAAAACTGCAGGTTGTGCAGGTCTTTATCATAATTGGCAAGAGGTTACTTGAGTGAACGGAAGTCAGGTTACCATTGATCATGTTTCAAAGTGCTTTGGAGATTTCATTGCGCTAGATGACATTAATTTTACTATTAAGCCAGGAGAGTTTTTTTCCTTGCTTGGACCTTCAGGATGCGGAAAGACAACACTTCTGCGTATTATTGCTGGATTTGAATTTCCTGATGAAGGAGCAGTTCTTTTTGACGAAAAAAATGTAGTTCCTTTGTCGGCAAACAAAAGACCTTCAAATACTGTTTTTCAAACTTACGCGCTTTTTCCGCACATGACAGTTTACGACAATATTGCTTTTCCTTTAAAACTTAAAAAAGTGGACAAAAAAACAATTGATGAAAAAGTGCGCCACTACGTTCATTTAGTTCAGCTTGACGAACACATAAACAAAAAGCCAAACCAGTTGAGCGGCGGTCAAAAACAGAGAGTTGCAATTGCAAGAGCACTTATAAACGAGCCAAAAGTGCTGCTTTTGGACGAACCGCTATCTGCTTTGGATGCAAAGCTTAGAAGCCAGCTTCTTATAGATTTGGACAATCTTCACGACAAAATTGGCATAACTTTTATATACGTAACTCACGATCAGAGCGAAGCTTTAAGCGTTTCGGACAGGATTGCTGTAATGAACAAAGGACACGTTCTGCAAGTTGGAACACCTTTTGAAATTTACGAAAGCCCTGCAACCCAGTTTGTTGCTCAGTTCATAGGAGAGACAAATCTTTTTGAAGCAACTGTTGTTGATTGCGTTCCTCACCAATATGCTGGAAAAGCGCCGGATTTTATGGAAACTCTCTCTGTTCCTTCTTTAGGACAGCAAGCTCCTCTTGCAAGCGATACAGAAGCAACGGCAAGCCTTGACCGCTACATTCAAGTTACAGACTACGAAGAAACAAAGAAAGGACAAAAAGTCGCGCTTTCTATTCGTCCTGAAAAAGTCCGCATAACTCAAGAGCCTCCGGAAACGGGAGGAAGAACTGATATAAACGTGTTTAGCGGAATTGTGGAAGAACCAATTTATTCGGGATTTCAGTCAAAGTTTTATGTAAAATTAGACTCTGGAGCCGTAATAAAGGTTTTTAAGCAGCACACAGATTACATGGATGAAGGACCTGTTATCCAATGGAAAGACAGGGTTTACGTTTCTTGGTCGGCAGAAGATGCCTACGTTGTAGAGGATATTAATAAATAGATGAAAAATTTTCTAGCCAAAAATAAAACTTCAGACGATGCAACAAAAAAAAGCCGTCTGAATATGGGGGCTATTTATGCCTGGCCGATGGGAATTTGGTTTGTTTTCTTCTTTATAATTCCGCTAGTAATCATTCTTGTCTACAGTTTTATGAACAAGGGTGTCCATGGTGGAGTTCAACCAGGGTTTACTCTAAAAGCGTACAAACAGATGTTTGACGCAAAGTATCTTGTTATAACTTTAAGGACAATCAAAATTGCGTTGATTTCTACTGTAATAACAATAGCTGTTGCCCTTCCTAGCGCTTATGCAATAGCAAGAAGCAAAAGACAAACCTTTCTTTTGCTTCTGGTTATAATTCCTTTTTGGACTAATAGCCTTATAAGAATTTTTGCCTGGATGAGTATTCTGAACAACGACGGAATTCTAAATCAAATATTAATGAAGCTGCATATCATAAAAGACTATCTTCATCTTTTATACAATCAGAAAGCGGTAATACTCGTTTCTGTTTATATGTATATTCCTTATGCAATTCTTCCAATTTTTACGGCGATAGACAGATTCGATTTTAGCCTTTTAGAAGCCGCCCGCGATTTAGGAGCAACAAAAACGCAAGCTGTTTTTAAAATCCTTTTGCCAGGAATAAAAAGCGGTATTGTTTCGGCTTTAATATTCACATTTATTCCTATTTTTGGAGCTTATACGGTTCCTTTGCTCGTAGGTGGAAAAGACAGCTATATTTTAGGAAACATCATAGTAGATCAGGTTCAAAGAATTAGAAACTGGCCGCTGGCAGCTGCTTTTAGTCTTGTTATAACGCTAATAAGCATTGCAGGAATTCTTTGGATTGGTTCTGTAAACAAAAAGGAAGCCAAGCTGAAAAAATCCTCTTCTGTAAGTGAAACTTTGGGAGGAACGGTAAAATGAAAATCGCATTTTTTGACGCATTGAACAAGGCCATTCAAAAAAGAACCCCAGAGGCAAAGGCAGAACCTTCCAGGCATGCTAAAAAAAGCTGGAAAAAAAGAGAAAAAGCTGTTTCTTTTTCAAAAGTAATGCTATTCATTACGCTTGCGTTTCTCTTTATTCCGCTGATTGTTATAATTGTCTTTTCTTTTAACAAAAGCAAAGGCGGAACATTTACAGAGCCATCGCTAATTTGGTATAAAAAACTTATATTTGAGTCCGACGACCTTTGGCACGCTCTTTTAAACAGCGTAATTATAGCTCTTTCTTCTGGAATTGTTTCAACAGTTTTAGGGACACTAGCTTCCATAGGTATAAATTGGTACAACTTTAAAGGCAAAAAATTTATAGGCGCGCTAACCTATCTTCCTATGGTTTTGCCAGAAGTAATTGTGGGCATTTCAATGTTAATTTTCTTTAGCGGAATACACATTCCACTAGGATTGTTTACTATTTTTGCAGCTCACACTACTTTTTGTCTTCCATTTGTTTTTCTTATGGTAAATGCCCGGCTTGATGACTTTGACTATTCTATAATAGAAGCAAGCCACGACTTAGGTGCAAACGAAGTTCAAACAATGCTGAAAGTTGTAATTCCAGCAATTTTACCTGGCATAATGAGCGGCTTTATGATGGCGGTAACGATGAGCCTTGAAGATTTTGTAATTACTTTCTTTGTTGCAGGTCCTGGCAGCACAACGCTACCGCTTTACGTTTACTCAATGATAAGATTTGGCGTTTCTCCAGTTATAAACGCGCTTTCATGTATTCTTATTGTAATTACGTTCTTAATAGCATTTGCTTTAAGAAAAGGATTAAAAAGCATCGCGGCTTCGCATTAAAAAAATTTGACTTTTCTAGGAGAAAAAAATGAAAAGAATTAAACGATTTATTTTTTCGGCAGTTATTGCTATTTCAGCTATCTGCGGCATAACGTCTTGCAACAAAACAGACAATAGCAACACATTGTATCTCTTTAACTGGACGTACTATACTCCAGCCTCTGTAATTGAAAAATTTGAACAAGAATACAATTGCAAAGTTAAAATCGACACCTTTGATTCAAATGAAGTAATGTATGCAAAATTAAAGGCTGGCGCTTCAGGCTACGATATTGTATTTCCATCGCAGGATTACACATCAATAATGATAAGCGAAGGGATGTTGAAAGAACTTGACCTTTCATTATTTGAAAACAAAAAATACATAAATCCTGAAGTCCTGAAAAAAGCGACTTACGACAGTTCTATGAAATACAGCGTTCCATATTACATGGGAGCAGCCGGAATTGCCGTAAACAAGCAAAAAGTTCTGCAGTACGAAAAGAGCTGGAACATATTCGCTAGAAAAGACTTAAAAGGTCATATGTCGATGATGGACGATATGCGGGAAGTCTTTGGAGACGCCCTTGCATATAAAGGATATTCTGTAAATTCTGTGGATGAGAAAGAACTGCAGGAAGCGGCAACCCTTATAAACACAGAATGGAAGCCAAATCTTGTAAAGTTTGATGCGGAAGGATTTGGAAAATCGTTTGCTGCAGGAGACTTCTGGGTTTGTCAAGGCTATGCAGAAGTAGTTTATGGCGAAGTTCCAGCAGAAAAGCAGGAAGAAATGATTGACTTCTTTATCCCAAAGGAAGGCGGACCGATGTACATAGATTCTATGGTAATCTTAAAGAAGGCAAAGCATTTTGACTTGGCAATGAAGTTTATAAATTTTATTCATCGCCCAGAAATATATGCAATGTTTCTTGATGAATTCCGCTTTCCAAGCTATGTAAACACTGAAGCTGGAAAATACACAAAGAACAAACCTATGTACAAAGCAGAAGAAATGGCTCCTTGCGAACTTAAAAACGATTTAGGAGAATCTCTTGAATTGTATAACAACCTTTGGTACGACATCCGCTTTAGCGCAGATTAAACATTTTTTCAACTCACCTTTAGAATCATAAGTTCAAAGGTATTTTTTTATAGATAGCCAAAACTTCGAGTTTTTAGAAAGAGAATAAAAGCGTAAACGAATTTATAATTTGTGACGATTTTGTGCGATAAGACCAGTTAAGGTTGCATAGCAACCCAAATCACCCCAAACGAAGTGCGAGCACAACCATCGGTAACAAATTGTAAATTCGTTGAGAGCGTTTTTTCACAATTTATAAAAAACTCGAAGTTTGGACTAGATAAGAAAAACGCTTTAAGAGAATTGCAATTTATTAGACAACACTAAAATTTTTAATTTGACATATATAGAATGCTACTTTAGAATAACTTTATGGCAGAACCCGATTTTACTTCAATATTAAATGCTTTTTCATCACCAATTCTAATTGCAAAACCTGTAAGAGAGGGTTCAGAAATAAAGGATTTTGAATTAGTTTTTACGAACAAGGCTTTTTTAGACCAAGTTAGTCATTCAGTAAAAAATTCCAAAAGGCTGAGTGAATTTAAGAACAATTTAAATCCAGAAATTCCTTGGTTCGATATAGCAGAAAAGGCTGTAAACAAAATTCAAATTGAACCAATTGTATACTATTCAAATGCTAATAAAAATTGGTTCAAACTTCAAATGCAAGGTACAGACAACGGAATGATTGTTGTTTCCTTAGAAAATGTAACAGCCGTAATCAATCAGGACAAAAAATTAAAAGAAACGGCATTCACAGATACTCTAACAAATCTTCCAAACCGAAATAAGTTTAATATCGATTTTAAGGATATTCTTGCCCAGACTTCTTTTTGCGCAAATCATTTAGCACTTCTGCTTGTTGACATAGACAACATGAAAAACATAAATGACTCAAAAGGAAATCAGGCGGGCGATTCCGTTTTAAAACAAGCGGCTCAAATTTTATCACAATTTGAAAAAAAAGGCATCACTTCATACAGATTTGGCGACGACGAGTTTATTGTTGTAATTCAAAAGGCAGATTCCTTAAATTCTATAATAAATATAGTAGATACAATTTTTGAAGCATTTCAAATGTACGAATTAAGCGTTTCTGGAGGAATTTCTGTTTTTCCAGAACATTCAGAAGATGCGGACGAATTGATTAGATTTGCAGACATAGCAATGCATGCGGCTAAAAAGAATGGAAAGAACAATTTTACAATGTTTAAGCCTGATATGCAGAGAGTTTTTATACAAAAGTTAAATATCTTGAACAAGATGACTCAGGCGGTTCTAAGCAGCAAGTTTACACAAGTGTACCAGCCTCAGTTTGATGTAAAAACAGAAAAACTTAGAGGTTTTGAAGCTCTTTTGCGTTGGACTGACGAAGAAATGGGTAATATTCCTCCTTCATTTTTTATACCCATAGCAGAAGAGTGCGGCCTGATTATTCCAATAGGAAACTGGGTTTTATCCACCGCTTTTGAAACATTAAAACAATGGCAGACAAAATTCAATTTTGACGGAATAATGTCTATTAATATTTCGCCAATTCAACTAAAACAGTCAAATTTTTTAAGTGATATAACGACACTTATTCGCAAATATAAAATAGATCCTTCCTCTGTTGAAATAGAAATAACAGAAGGAATAATGATAGACAACATGGACGAAGCTGTCTCAAAAATGAAGAGCCTAAAAGATATTGGCTTTAAAATTTCATTAGACGACTTTGGAACTGGCTATTCATCTTTAAATTATTTGCAAATTCTTCCTTTAGATACGTTAAAGATTGATAAATCGTTTATAAACGACATTACTGGAAAAAATGGAATTCAAGCTAACATTACAAATTCTATAATCACAATGGTTTCGAACATGGGACTAGAAACCATTGCTGAAGGTGTTGAAAAAGACGACCAATATGCAATGATAAAAAAATTCAACTGCACAATAATACAAGGATTCTTAAAAGGAAAACCGATGTCAAAAGAAGCCTGCGAGGAATATCTTTCAGGAAACAAACAAGCCTTAGACTGCTTAGAGCACGACTACTCTCGCAAAGAACAGTTTTCTGAATAATTTTCTTCAGAGCTTAAGGGAACCTTGTAAACTACGTAACGGCAACGACCTTCTTCAATCGCTTTTTTTAATTCTTTTTCGCGCTCGGAAAGTTTTGAGTTTCCTGTTTTTACTTCTATAAAAAGAACTTCCTGCAGTTCTTTGCCTTGCGCGCAGCCTGTAAACGCAATAAAATCCACAGGCTTTCCTAAAAAATGCGCATCCGCAGGGTTGCATGGAAATTCAGGAAGATACGGAGCAAGCTGTTCCGCCATCTGCCCGCTCAAAACAGCGCGAGAACGCTTTACAGCATCGTTTCTGTGATTTTGCATCTTTTTAAAAAAAGTCTTTTCAGATTTCGCGCTTCCATAAGCTTTGCCTGCCATAAAAAAGAAGAAAAAAAGCGCTAAAATAAAAAAAATAGAAAAACAAAAGATAAAAAATGGTGGCAAAGAATGAAAAAGTTGCTTAAAATTAAGAATAATCGAATTCATAAAAGAAATTTAACATCTAAAATTTATAAAGACAAGCAAGAGTGAAGAGGTTTACATGAAATATGCAAAAAAAATTTTAGTTCTAGTTGCTTTGATAAATCTTTGTTTTAGTTTTTATGCAGAAGGCAGAATACTTGAATTCAAGTTTAACAAAGGAGACAAGAGCAGAATTCTTTCTACAGTTGTAGAAGAAGTTTATTTAAACGGAATTTACCAATACACATCAACCATTTTGAATAGAATTTCAAGCGAAATTACAGAAGTCAGCAAAGACGGCAGCGGAACTTGCGAGGCAAACTTTATGACTTCAGAATCTTCTTCGAACCAATACAACGGAAGAAACTTTTCTTGGGGGCAAGAATATCAAAGCGCATTTAAAAGAGACAAAACTGGCAAATATACAATTTCTGACATTTATTTTATGCCTACCGTTCGCGACGTGCCAGTTTTTCCAAAAGAACCTATAAAAATCGGGGATACCTGGACTTGCGAAGGTCACGAAGCCCACGATATGAGAACCGCATTTGGAATTGAAAAACCGTTTGAAGTTCCGTTTACAGCAACCTATAAATATTTAAAAGACGAAAAAACAGCGGAAGGAAAGACTCTAAATGTTATTCAGGTTTACTACAATCTAGACTTTAAAAGCCCTGCCCCTTCATCATATAGCGACTTTCAAAGCATGAATTCTAGTTTTATTCCTGCATACACCTCTGGATTTTCAAATCAGACAATTTGGTGGGATAACGAAAGAGGAACTATTGACCGCTACAGCGAAAAGTTTAAAATCGGAATAAAAACCTACAGCGGCGATCAAATTATATTTCAGGGAAATGCAAGCGCAGAAGTAACAGATTTTTCCAGTGCGAACACGCAGGAAAATGTAAAAAAAATTACAGATACCATCAATAATTTAGGAATAAAAGATGTGGACGTAAAAAAAGATAAAAAGGGGCTTACAATCAGCATTGAAAATATTCAGTTTATGCCAGATTCTTCTACCCTCATGGAATCTGAAAAAATTAAGCTTCAAAAAATAGCTGAAATTTTAAAGGAATTTGACAACGACCTTCTTATAACAGGTCACTGCGCAAATCGAGGCTCTATAGAAAATCAAAAAATAATAAGCGAGCAAAGAGCAGTTTCTGTGGCAGAATATTTAACATACCTAAAAGTTCGAGACGCAAAGTGCATTTTTACGCAAGGGAAAGGAGCTTCAGAACCAGTGGCTTCTAACGCAACAGAACTTGGCCGAGCAAGGAACAGAAGAGTAGAAATTACAATTATGGACAAATAACCTAAACTTCAAGTTTTTTATAAATTGTGAAAAAACACTATCAGCGAATTTACAATTTGTTCATACGGTTGTGTTCGCACTTCGTTTGAATTATTTTGGGTTGCTGTGCAACCTTAATTGTTCTTATCGCACAAAATCTTCACAAATTATAAATTCGCTTACGCTTTTATTCAGTTTTCTAAAAACTCGAAGTTTAGGTTAAATAACAGGAGGTTCAAATTTTTAGAAAAAAAAACTGCACAAAAAGGTTGCTTGCTAGCGTTATATCTTTTATGAAAGAAAATGAAATTGTACCTAAAGATAAAGAAGAATCTTTTTTACAAGAAGAGGATTGCGTTGCAAAGGCGGCTTTTGAAAACTTTGGCATAAAATATCTTTTTCCGTGGCAAAGGCTAGTTATTGCAAATATTTTAGATGCAGCAAGCTCTGATGAAGACAGAAAAATTCTTGGAAGGCAGATTGTTCTTTTACCAACAGGAGCAGGAAAATCTCTGTGCTTTCAAATTCCGGCCTTACTATTAAGTGGTCCGACACTTATAATTTACCCATTGCTAGCCCTTATGTCCGACCAAGAAAGAAGAATGACAGAAGGCGCTTTGGAGTGCGTAGTTTTTAGAGGCGGGCAATCAGAAGAAATTCGAAAAGAAAACTTTGAAAAAATAAAAAACGGGGCGAAAATCATAATCGCAAATCCGGAAGTTCTGTGCTCCAAAGAACTTATTGAAAAATTAAAAAATTGCAAAATCGCGCACGTTGCAATAGATGAAGCGCATTGCGTAAGCGAATGGGGAGATTCTTTTAGACCTTCATATTTGGAACTTGGCCGAATTATAAAAGAACTAAATGTGCCGCTAATAACTGCATTTACAGCGACTGCTTCGCCACAAGTACTTTCAAGAGTTGCAGAAATTCTTTTTTCTGGAGAAGCCCATATTGTTCGAAGCGAAAGCGACAGGCAAAATATTCACTACTACGTAAAAAAAGTAGCGGCGAAAAAACAGGCTGCATTAATCCTTGCAGGTTCAGAGCAAAAACCTATGATTATCTTCTGCGGAACAAGAAAAAGAACTGAAGATATGGCAAGGGACTTAAATCTTGTATACGGAAAAGATTTTGCAAAATTCTATCACGCGGGACTTGAAAGAAAAGAAAAAGACTTTATTGAAAAATGGTTTTTTGAAAAAAAAGATGCGGTCTTATGCGCAACGTGCGCTTATGGAATGGGCGTTGATAAAAAAGACATACACACCGTAGTTCACTTAGATCCACCGGCAACAGCAGAGGCTTATATTCAAGAAGCAGGAAGAGGCGGCCGCGACGGCAGCGTTGCCAATGCAATTCTTTTATGGAATCAAGATGACAGCAAAAAAACAGATTCCATTGCAACCGATTCAAAAATCGAAAAATCAAGAGCGCTCGTTATGAAAACATTTGCGCTAAGCGCAACTTGCCGAAGACAAATTCTTTTAGATGCGCTAGGAGCTGAACAAGCAGTCTGTTCAGGCTGCGACATTTGCGACACAAAAAAACTAGATGCCCATAAAAAAGATTTTCAGAAGATTCTAAAAAAATGCTTTCCTTTTATCAAAAGAGAAAAGCCCTTTGTCTTTCAGTACTTTTTTGAATTAAAAAGAAACCTTAAAGCAATGAAAAACACTTCAGATAAAAGATTAATCGCAGATGCAGTTCCGAACGACAGCATCATAACAGAAAAGCTTGTTCGATTGTGCGACAAATACTTTGACAGTCAAAAACTGGAAGAAAAAGTCTTAGAAATTTTAAACAAAGTTTCCAGACCTATAACAAGGGTAAACATCTGGAATCACCAAGCATTTGCAGAAATATTTGAAGAACTAGTTTCCTCAAATAAAATAGAACTTTGCAATTGGCTTTGGAAAGGAAAAATAAAAAGCTGCAACTCTTCAAAAAAAAACAAAAATCATGAAGAAGCTTTTTGAGATTCAGAAGAATTGTCTTCGGAGTTTTCTGTATTTTCGCCCTGTTTGGAATCTTTTTTAGCAGAATTAGCAGCGGAGTTCAAACTCTTTTTTAACTTTTTAAGTTTAGGAGGCTTTTTTCTGTAATTTGCAACAAAACAGCAAAAATTCATGTAAAAAATAACAACAACAGCAGTTCCAATTACATAAGGATTTAAAAGGACTTGTTTTACAACAGCAATCGTTTCATGAACATTCATATTGAAATTATCGGCATTGAATATAAAAACTTGCACAAAATGAAAACTTTCAATATCATTTGAGCATGATTGGAATTGTTGACTACAGCGCAGGAAACATAAAAAGCGTAGAAAGAGCGCTAGATTTGCTAAAGGCTCCTTATATTATTTCAAAAACGCCAAAAGAACTTGAAAAAGTAGATAAACTTATTTTTCCTGGTGTAGGCGATGCAGCATACGCGATGAAGCAGCTGAAACTTACAGGATTTGACGTTTTTTTAAAAGACTGGGCAAATGCAAAAAAGCCGCTTTCTGGAATCTGCTTGGGTTCCCAGATAATTTTTGACTGGTCGGAAGAAGGCGAAACTGAATGCCTTGGCATTTTGCACGGAAAAATTAGACATTTTTCAGAATTGTGGCAAGAAAGAAATGCTGAAAGTCTAAAAATTCCACACATAGGCTGGAACGACCTAACTTATCAAAACGGAGGCTCTCGCCTATTTGCAGGGATTCCAGAACATTCGGACTTTTATTTTGTTCATTCATACGTAATCTGCCCTGATGACAAAAAAATTATAAAGGCAACAGCCGATTACGGAATTCAAGTTCCCGCTTGTGTTGAAAAAGACAATATTACGGTATTCCAGTTCCATCCAGAAAAAAGCGGAGAAAAAGGTCTTAGAATACTAAAAAATTTTTGCTTTGGAGACAGCTTATGCTAAAAAAACGGATAATTGTCTGCCTTGATGTAAAAGACGGCCGCACAACTAAAGGCGTAAAATTTCTAAACAATGTGGATATTGGCGACCCTGTGGAAATGGCAGCGGAATACTACAGGCAAGGGGTCGATGAGCTAGTTTTTTACGACATAATTGCAAGCGCAAGAGGCAGAGGCCCTATTTTGGATTTAATTTCAGAAGTCGCAAAACAAGTCTTTATTCCATTTTGCGTAGGCGGTGGAATAACCACAATAGATGACATTCGTTCAACGATTCTTGCAGGAGCTGAAAAAGTAAGTTTAAACAGCCAGGCTGTAAAAAATCCTGAGATGATAAAAGATGGCGCAAGAATTTTTGGCAACCAATGCATTGTATTGGGAATGGACGCAAAAAGAGACCCTTTAAAACCTTGCGGATACGGAGTTTTTATAAACGGCGGAAGAATTGACACAGGGCTGGACGCTAGGGAATGGGCCGTAAAAGCCGTTGAACTTGGAGCCGGAGAAATCGTTTTAAACTCAATGGACGCAGACGGCACGAAAGAAGGATACGAAAACAATCTTACAAGAATGATAGCACAAAGCGTTCCAGTTCCTGTAATTGCTAGCGGCGGAGCGGGAAAACCTGAGCATCTTGCGAAAGTGCTAACAGAAGGCAAGGCAGATGCAGCCCTTGTTGCGACAATGGTTCACTCTGGAAAATATACAGTAAACTCTATAAAGCAGGAACTTGCAAAAGAAAATATTCCTGTAAGGCTATAAGGATAAAAAATGATAGAATATAAACAGTGGCACGATGAACAAAATGGAACTACAACCTTTCATGCGCAAAGCAAGGTATTTTTTTGCCAATGCGACGCACAAGGCAGATTAAGCTTATTTGAACTGCTAAGAATGGTTTCGGATGCGGCTGTAGAAGACTTTAACTTGCGTTCTATGTCGTATAAAGCGCTTAAAGAAAACGGTCTTGCAATCCTTGTAAGCAGACAGAGCTTTCGCTTTCATCAGATGCCTAAAACCGACGCCATGATTACAATTCATACCTGGGAAGAAAAGTCTTTGCCGCTGCAATTTGTCCGTTCCTATGAAATTACAGACACAAACACAGGAGAAAAGCTGGTTTCAGGTATTTCAAACTGGCTTTTGGTAAACCTCAACAACCGCAGAATTATGAAGATAAAAGATTTTACAATGCGGCCGGAACCAACTCTTGCAACAGAACACGACTGTTTGGAACCTTCAAAAATAGTTGTTCCTGAGGACAGCAAATTTCTTTTGGAACGACCAATCTGGTATTCAGACATGGACAGCAATGGACACATGAACAACGCAAGATACGGGGCATACGTAATAGACTGTCTGCCTTCGGATTTTCAAAAAAAGAATTTTACAGACTTCAGAATAAATTATTCAAAAGAAGCAGTCGCAGGGCAAATGCTAAGCCTTTATGGCAAATTCGACTTAGAAAACAAAAAAATAACCATAACGGGCAAGCAAACTGATGAAACTTGCTTTGAGGCTGAACTTTACTACACAGAGTAGCGGGCGCGGCTTGTTTCTGTTTCAAACACATCTACGGCAAAAAGGTAAGGATTTCCTTTTTCATTCTTAGAAAGGTCTTCCCTCTTTGCCCTAAATTCTTCTAAAATCTTATTAAAAATATACTGAGCGATTCGCTCCGCGCTAGGATTTTGTTCAAAAATCGCCATATCGTTCAGATTTTTATGATCCAGTTCGTCGCAAACCGAACGCAAAGCCTTTTTCAACTTAGAAAAATCAACCAACATTCCGCCTTCATTTAAGCGTTCACCGCGAACGTGAGCGTAAACCTTGTAATTATGGCCGTGCAAATTTTCGCACTTGCCGTTGTAGTCTTTTAAAAAATGCGCTGCGGCAAAATCTGCGGCAACTCTAACTTCGTAACTCATAATGCATAAAATATAACGCAAATCAAAAAGTTTGTCCTGCAAAATATTTATTGAAAAGAATTCTTATAAATACTAATATAGAAAAATGCAAAAATTACTTTCACAATTGTTGCCGGCTTTCAAGCACGAACTAGTGGCTGCCGACGGTTTTACCCCTGTTGAAGAAAAAGATGTTGCAAACATTGAACTTTCAAGCCTTGTATTTGATTCAAGAAAAGTAAAAAATGGCTCTTTATTTTTTGCCTGGCCTGGAGCCCACATTGACGGCAACACGTTTATTCCAAAAGCCATTGAAAATGGCGCAAATGTGATTGTTTTTCAAGGAAATCTTTCTAAAGAAATTCAAGTAGAAGCCGCAAAAGCTGTTGCAAAAAGGCAACTTGAAGCGGCTTTAGAAAAAAATACAGAACAAGAAGACAAAAACTGCGCAAAACCTTTTTCTTGTTTTCCGGCTTTTGTAAAAGTTGCTGATTCCAGAGCTGTCATGGCTCCAATTGCGGACGCATTTTACGATTTTCCTTCAAAAAGGCTGATTGTAATCGGCGTAACAGGAACAGAAGGAAAATCTAGCACAGTTTCTTTTATCTGGCAGCTTCTAAAAGCTTGCGGATACAAAGCAGGTTTTATTTCTACAGTAGAATATTCATTCGGCGAAGAGGCTCTTCCAAACCCAGAGCATCAAACTACACCTGAATCACCAATTGTTCATCATCACTTAAATAAAATGCTTGAAAACGGCTGCCAGTTTGCAGTTGTAGAAGCTTCTTCCCACGGTCTTTCTTCAAAACTAAACCGTCTGGGAAACGTTCTTTTTGACTGCGCTGTTTTTATGAACGTAACTTTGGAGCACTTGGAATTTCATAAAGATTTTGAAACCTACAGAAGTGATAAAGCAAATCTTTTTAGAGCATTAGATATGCACAACCACACAAAGCGCATTGCAGGTGAAACTAAAACAATTCCTTCAATCGGAATTGTAAACTTAGAAGATCCAAGCGCATCGTACTTTATTGCGGCAACAAAGAAACCTGTATTTGGATACACAACTTTTGGAATGGCAGGCAAAGCCGCCGCAGAAACTGGGAACAATGCCCAGCCTCTGCCAGAGATTCCAGAGCACACAAGGTATCTTTCGGCAACGAATATTGCTTCTGCAAGATACGGCTTAGATTTTACAGTTGAAACAGATGGCGAAAACGCAATTTTCCCAACAGGCTACGACCCTGTTATTCCTAGAAGCCGCAAGCATATCCAGGTTCAAGCAAAATTGCCAGGAGCTTTTAACGCCTACAACATAATGGCTGCGACGATTGCAGTTTCAAGCGTTACAGGAAAAAGTTTTGAAGAAATTCTTTCGCATACATCAGAGCTAAAACCTATAAAAGGAAGAATGACCGTCATAGACAAAGGGCAGCCATTTGAAGTGATTGTTGATTATGCGCATACGCCTTCAAGCTTTGAAACTATTTTTCCTCCAATAAGAAAGCGTTGCTCAGGAAGAATGTTTTGCGTATTTGGAAGCGGCGGCGAGCGTGACCTTACAAAACGGCCTTTGCAAGGCGAAATTGCCGCAAGGTTTTGCGACACAGTCGTTCTTGCAGACGAAGACCCTCGTGCAGAAGACCCTGTTGAACTTTTAAAACAGATTGCAGAAGGCTCTCTAAGGGAAGGTAAAAAACTAAACGAAAACCTTTTTATAATTCCAGACAGAAAAAAGGCAATCAGACAGACATTTAAAATGGCTCAAAAAGGGGACATCGTTCTTCTTCTTGGGAAAAGCCACGAAAATTCCATAATCTACAAAGATTTTGTTATGCCGTACGATGAAATTTCAGAGGCAGAGAAAGCCCTTGAAGAATTAGGATACAAATAAAGCGGGAGCACAAATAAAAAATGAATATAGCAATTATTTTTGGCGGAAAATCCGGAGAACACGAAATAAGCCTTATAAGCGCGGCATCTGTTGCACGTGGAATAGATAAAAAACATTCAGTTTTTTTAATTGGAATTGCAAAAGACGGAAAATGGTATCTTCAAAATAAATCTGAATACGAAAAAATCTGCAAAGATAAAAACGCATCCCTTTTTATAGACCAAAATGCAGATAATCAAGTTTTTATAGTTCCTGGAGCAAAAAAACATTCCATTCAAACAAAAAAGAGCGCGCTTGAAATAGATGTTGTATTCCCGGTTCTGCACGGAACTTATGGCGAGGACGGCACAATTCAAGGCTTGCTAGACATGGCGGACATTCCATACGTTGGCTGCGCAACCATGACAAGTTCCCTTACCATGGACAAAGAAAAAACAAAGCAGGTTCTGCAGACTCAAGGAATACCTGTAGTTCCTTACATTTGCATGAAAAAATGCGATATACTAGATTCCAGCCGCTACGATGAATTGTTTCAAAAAGCTATAGACTCGCTAGGTTTTCCTCTTTTTGTAAAACCTTGCTGCGCAGGCTCTTCAAACGGAGCTTCAAAAGCAGAAAATCCAAAGCAGCTTTCATTTGCGCTGTGCGAGGCGTTCAACTGGGACGACAAGGTTTTAATTGAAAAAAGCATAGATGCCCGCGAAATAGAATGCAGCGTTACAGGAAATTCAACAACAGCCCCAGCTGACAGCGAAATTGAAACTGTAAAAGCATATATTCCTGGAGAAATAATTCCTTCGCACAAGTTTTACGATTTTGATGCAAAGTACAACGACCCGGACGGAGCAAAGCTTGCAATTCCAGCAGAACTTTCCGCAGATATGATTGAAACTGTCCGCTCAACAGCCGTAAAGGCTTACAAAGCGTTAGACGCTTCCGGACTTAGCCGCGTCGACTTCTTTGTAGACAAACAGACAAACGATTTGTATTTTAATGAAATAAACACAATGCCAGGCTTTACCAAAATAAGCATGTTTCCAAAAATGTGCGAAAAAGCAGGCCTTGAGTTCACAGAACTTACAGAGCTTTTAATACAAGAAGCTCTTGCTCGTTACGAATCAAAAGCAAAACTTCAAACTTCACGCTAAATCTTTAATTTTTAATTTCTATTGGAGTTTTTATGTTCACTTATAAAAAAGGCTGCACTTTCAAAACTTTAGACGATATTGCCGGAAAAAAAATTACCGTTATGGGATTAGGACTAAACGGCGGCGGCGAAGCTTGCGTTCGCTTTTTTTTAAAGCGCGGCGCATACGTTACTGTAACAGACATGAAAACTCCAGAACAGTTAAAACCCACAATAGAAAGGCTGAATTCTGACGAATCCTTAGACAAAGCCAAACTTACTTATGTCTTAGGAGAGCATAGAATCCAAGATTTTGAATCTGCTGACTGTGTCATAAAAAATCCAGGAGTAAAAATCGAAGGAAACAAATTCCTTGCGGCAGCAAAAAACATAGAAACAGACATTTCGCTCTTTCTTCATTTTTCAAAGGCGCCGATAATTGCTGTGACTGGAAGCAAAGGAAAATCCAGCACAGCAAGCGCAATTCACTACGGGCTTTGCAAAGCCGGGTACACAAGTTTTTTAGGCGGCAATATAACCGTAAGCCCGCTCACATTTCTTGAAAAAACGTCTGAAGAAACACCAGTTGTTCTAGAACTTTCTAGCTGGCAGCTTGCAGATTTGCGAGGAAGAAGCGCATTAAAGCCATACATCGCCATAATAACAAAAATTGTTCCAGACCATCAAAACTGGTACGGAAACATGGAAGACTACGTTGCCGACAAACGGCTTATCTACGCGGACCAGACAAAAGGCGACTACACAATTGTAGACGCTGACCCGGACGAAAAAGATTTTAAGCCAAAAGATGCGCCTTCTTGGGGAAAACTCTTTGCAAGCGAAACAAAGGGAACCGTTTTATACTACACAAGGACTGCCCCAAGCGAATGGCAAAAATTTTATGGCGTCTGGCAGCACAAAACTGAATCAGAGCAATGCGGATTTGTATTTTTGCCAGGAATGAAAAATCCAGAAAAAATAATGGAATCCCTTAGCGTGCCTGGCGAACACATGAAGACCAACGCCTTGAATGCAGCCCTTGTTCTGTACCTGATGGGTGTAAATCCTAAAAAGATAATAAATATAATGAAAAGCTGGCAAGGTCTTGACCACCGGCTGCAATACTTTTATGAATATAAAGGCATAAAATTTTACAACGATTCATGCGCGACAGTTCCAGAAGCTGCTGGCGCTGCAAGCCAAGCGTTTGAAAAACCTGTCTACCTGCTCTGCGGCGGAACAGACAAGGGACTAGATTTTTCTGCTTTTATAAACCTTTTAGCAGGCAAAGCCAAAAAAGAATTTTTTGAGCCGAAATCAATTTATCTTCTTCAAGGCTCAGGAACAGACAAAATTGTTCAGGGACTAAAAGAAAATAATATAAGCTACAGCGGACCGTTTCCCTCACTAGAAGATATGCTTAATTCCTTAAAAGTTGAATTGGACAAAAACGGAACAAAAGGCGATGTAGTGGTATTTAGTCCAGGAGCTACAAGTTTTGGAATGTTTTCTAACGAATTTGACAGAGGAAACAAGTATATGCAGGCTGTAAAAAAGATTATGCAGCAAGATTGACTATAAAACCTATAAGCCTATGAAAAAAAACATTTTTATCATCTTTTTTATCTTAACAATTTTACCACACGTTGCCACAGCGCAGATAAAGCTTCCTTTTTCAAAATGGTGGGAACCCGCAGGACTTGAAATATTCAAAAAGGCTTATCCCGATATAAAGTTTGTTTCAAGCTACGACAAAGCCCAAAACGACTGGATTATTCATATTTTTACGCCGGCAAGGGAAGGCCGCCCTGCAACAGAAAACGAACTTTATTGGTGCGAAGGAAGGTTCTTGCCAAAAGAAAAACTCGGCCAAAAAGAAAAGTACAGAAAAATGCTTTACACCTACCCGAAAGAAGTTCCAGATCCAAAGGATTTTACTGAAGAAGATATTGAAAATATAAAAAACTTTACGAGCAAAGAAAACCGCGCAAACGGACCGATTGACCCGCCTTTTTTATTCAACGCGATTTATGATTTAGGAGACCGCGCAAAAACAGAAAAGCACATAAAAACATATTACTTTTTAGACGGAAAAAGAACTGTAAACGTGCACGAAGACATATATGAGCCATTAAAAAGAGTTTCTCAAAGAATAATGCAGCTTGAAAAAGATGAAGAAATGCAAAAGTTTTTTTCCACGCTAGAACGAACAGACGGATTTAACTGGCGTTCCGTCCGCGACACAGAATCGCGTTCCTTTCACAGCATTGGCCTTGCAATCGACATTCTTCCAAGAGGCTACTATCAAAAATCAATTTACTGGGCATGGCAAAAGCAGTGGCAGCCAGATTCCTGGTATATGCTCCCGCTGGAAAAGCGCTGGTCGCCTCCGCAGCGCGTTATACAAATCTTTGAAGAGGAAGGCTTTATTTGGGGCGGGAAATGGATTGTGTGGGATAATATGCACTTTGAATACCGCCCTGAACTGATTTTGCACAACAAAAGATGCCAAATCAAACTATGTGACTTATAATAAGACAAAAATCAGATTGGAGGATTTTATGAAAAAATCAATTTTACTTATGGGAACAGTTTTAAGCGCGGCTCTTATTTTTGGCTGCGCGCAGCCTGATGAAAACAAAAATACAGAAACAGCTGTAGAAAACAAACTTCCAGAATCGAAGGGGACTAACGATTTTGAAAACAAAAAGCTGACTTCTGAAGATGGAAGCACGCTTTACTTTGAAGGCGATTCTGTAACGATATGCACCGATAGTTCCACAATTATGAACATAAGGGCAATCCAAATGCCGACAGAATATTCTGCAAAATATAATTATTCCTACGATTCTGAAAAGAAAGAGCTTTACCTGCAGCTTGCAGAGCTTTGGAACGAAACAGAAGCGCAAGACTATCAAAAACAAATTGAACAAACAAAAAAGATGTATAAAGATGCGGAAACTTCTATAAAAGAAGGCGTAGATACTGCATTTTCAAGCACAACTCTATCTATTATTCCTGGCGAAGCTCTTTCTTTGGCGAAGGATATTGTTCTAAGCAAATTGAATAAAACTCTTGAAGAACAAGAAAACGCTTTGAACGACTATCTAGCGAACAAATACAATTGCCTTTTAACTTTTTCTTACATAATAGATGAAGAAAATAAAAAAATCACAATCTCACAGAAGTTTGACGGTGATTTAAAATCCGCCTCTGCATATTTTTCTTATAACAAAATAGAAAACGACTCATCTTATAAAACAATTGAGCTGAACGGATACAATTCTTTAACGCCGTTCTCAATTGCAATATCTTCTTCACAAGACCAAACTGGTTTTGTAGGCGTTCCAGAGTTTGACGAAAACGCAAGAACGATTACCGCAACGCTTTACCCGGAAAGTGCAACCCAGGAAGAAGGTCTTGCATCGATTATAGCAGAAGCAGCTAGCTCTCTTGCAGACCAATCCGTGCTCACAAAACTTACGCTTGGCAAAAAAGACGCTTTTGAATCAAAAATTGACAGTCTAATTGGAAAAACAAAATACATTGCTTCTTACGAACTTTCAAAAGACGAGCAGAGCAAAGACGTGCTGAAACTTACTACAAAAACAGCTCCAGAAGCTATTAAAAAATATTTTGCAGAAAGCGAAACTCTTGAACTTTGTTACAGGGCAACACTAGAAAGTTCTTTTACATACACAACTGAATAAAAACAGTTTGTTTGCAAAACACATCTGGTCAAGGTACGCTTATGCTCAAGACCTTGACTCAGCCGTTTTTAGAGTTTTGATAAACCCTAAATAAAAAAACAGCGCAGCCATTTTGACTAGCTCAATGGCTGCGCTGTTTTTTAGCGTGGAGATTAACTTGTAGAAACCTCCACAGAATAATGCTATTTACAGACTAAAGATTAAAGCTTCACAGTAACCTGCGCTTTAAGCTGCGCAAAGATAAGTTTATTTACAGTACCCCAGAAATCTCCAGCTGGTGACCATTTGAATCCATCGAACTGAGAAAGAATTGCATAGCTTGTGTCAACCATTACGTTTTTGCCGCAGTTGAAAGCGAATCCAGAAGTAAATTTAACTGTGTTGCCTGCATCGTTTGAATTAAATTTAAATGTATTTGCTTTTACAGTAGAAGTTTCGTTGCCGTTGCCGTCGCGGTTCTTTGTTGTTACAAATGCCCATTGCAAATATGGAACATCGATTGTTGTTCCAACATTAAATGCTACAGGCTTTGCAATCTGAATAGAAGCGCCTACGTTGCAGCTTGGCGACATTTCAATTGTATTTGTAAGAGTTCTATCTACATAAGCCTTAGTTCCATCTGATTTTACATAGTCAGCAGTTCCACTAAAGTTGAAATTAATAGGCATTGTGACATTTACGCCGAACTTGAACTTTTCAACTTCGTACTTTGTTGTCCAGGCAGGTGTAAGAACAAAGCCCCAGTCATAAGCACCGTAAGTTTTTATGTTTGTCACAGTTTCGTTTGGAAGAATGTTGAAATTTGTCGCAAAGGCAAGGGCTGTTGTGTTTGTTACAGCGCCTTTTGCATAAATGTCCCATTCTGCGCCGGCGCCAAGAGCCAAGTTGTATTTGCTATTGTCTGTTTTTGTTTCGTTAGAACCGTTTTTATTATATGTTTTATTAACATTTGACGTCAACGCAATGCTTGCAACTGGCTTAAACGCCTTGTTTTTAAGCGTTGTGTTCATGCCGAATTCAACACCAGTTAATAAAGTAAAGTTTTCTGTCTTAGTTTGAGTATCACCATTTTTGCTATCGTTAATACCGCCATTGCCAACTGCGACAGTCGCCTTTACACCGATGTTTGAAAATCCAAACAAAGTAGCAATAGAATATGAATTGTTGCTTACATCGTTGTAGCTAGAGCTATCACCAGAAGTGATTGTTGCCTGTTTGAATTTTCCATCAAGTTTTACGCCCATGTAAAATGGCTTAAACTGCTTTGCAAAACCAAGGTTGTATCCATAGTCAGAATAACCTGCCATAAAGAAAGCGTTTTCTGGCTTTACTCCAGACCAGCCTGTAACGCTCATAAAGTCATCGATGTCGTTACCAAAAAGTCCGCTAGTAGACTCGCTAGTCATTGAGGTCTGTGCGAATGTACCCCCCCCCATCACTACGGCAGCAGCCGCTGCAACCAAAACCTTTTTTAACATTTTCATAAAATCTAACTCCTTTAAAAATGTTTTACGAATAACTCATCATACAAAAAAATAGCAGTTAATGTCAACTAACTGCATTAACTGCTAAATATTCAATTTATTTCAAAATTTTTCAAGAAAATTCAGCTACTTCCAAATTTTTTCCCTGTTAAAGGTTTGGTTTCTGTCAGGTCCTACAGAAACTATGCCTACCTTTGTTCCAGTGTAGTCTTCTATAAAGTCAACATAGTCTTTTGCCTCTTTTGGAAGCTGGCTGTATTTGCCAAGTTCCTTTATAGATTTTTTCCAGCCTTTGAACTTCTGAAGGACTGGTTTTGCTTTGTTCAATGCCGGAATGCTTGTTGGAAAATCTGTTACAATTTTTCCTTCGATGTCGTAAGCGACGCAGGCTTCAATTTCTTCCATTTCATCGTATACGTCAAGGTGGGTAAGAACCAAAGAGTCTATTGAATTTACGTGGCAGGCGTAGCGCAAGGCAACCAAGTCAAGGTAGCCGCAGCGGCGGGCGCGTCCTGTTGTCACACCAAACTCGTTGCCGGTTTTGCGCACATAGTCGCAAAGCTCGCCTTCGCTTTCCGCATTAAATTCTGTCGGCATAGGCCCGTTCCCAACTCTAGTTTCGTAGGCCTTAAAGACTCCGTAAATTTTGTCGAGCGCGCGAGGTCCGATTCCAGACCCGCTAGAAGCTCCGTAAGAGCCAGAAGCTCCAGAAGAAACATACGGATAAGTTCCTGAATCTATGTCGAGCATTGCACCTTGCGCGCCTTCAAAAAGAATGTTTTCGCGGCGAATTTCAAACATTTTTGCAGCAATATCAATTCGCATGGCAATAAGGCGGTCTTTGTACTGATTTATAAATTCAAGGTCGGCGCTTTCAAGGTCATTCATCTTTTCTTCCCAGTCCAGGTCTGCGAGACGAATTCCATCGCGCTCAGATTTTTGCGAATATGTAGTTCCAATTCCGCGTCCAGTTGTTCCAATCGGGCGTTTTCGGGCAGCATCGCGTTTTTTGTCCATTTCGCGGTAGCAAGGCAGAACAATGTGCGCCCGGTCAGAAATAAACACTCTGCCTTCCCAGTTTATGCCATTGTCGCTTAACATTTTTAGCTCGGCAAACAAGGCTTCTGGATCTATAACCATTCCTGAGCCTAAAAAAACAGTCTTTTCAGGGTAAAGAATTCCAGATGGAACTTGATGAAGCGCATACTTCTTACCATCTACAACAATTGTATGTCCGGCATTCGCTCCACCAGCAAAACGGCAAACATACTTGGCATCTTGTGCAAGGTAGTCAACAATCTTACCTTTTCCTTCATCGCCCCATTGGGCACCCATAACAACTACGTTCATGGAAACTTCCTTTTCCCGCAGAATCATCGCAGGAATATAGAAAAAATTATGTAAAAACCACAAACAATGCGGCATACTTTTACCGAACGAATATAGCACAATAAGCAGTTATTTTCAATTAGCAGGATTTTTGAAAAAGTTTTGCTAGTTTAAATGTCGGTTTTTTATATAAATTGAACAAAAGCGTAAGCGAATTTACAATTTGAGAAGACTTTGTGCGATAAGAACAATTAAGGTTACGGAGTAACCCAAATCTGCCCAAACGAAGTGCGAGCACAACCGTCTGAGCAAATTGTACATTCGCTGAAAGCGTTTTTTCACAATCCATAAAAAACCGATATTTAAACTATTCAATTTTTTTTCTTTTTGCAAACTGTTACCTTACACTAACTGGATTTTATGTATTATTATTAAAATATAACCCGTGAGGGAGTAGCATGCACGTTCAACGTGTAGCAAGTCAACATACCGGTTTTTACCTGGCTTGCTTTAATTTTGCGAGACTCATGTATAACTGCACTTAAGCTATACATGTGTCCTAATTTCCTTTTGATATTATGACCATGCAAAATGTACTTTTAAGTACTGTCCGTGCAGGTCATTTTTTTATTAAAAGGAAATCATTATGGATGTTCTTTTCTTTTTAAACAGTATTCTGCTTGGGGCAGGACTTGCCATGGATGCGTTTTCGGTTTCGCTAGTAAACGGACTAAACGAACCGCAAATGAAAAATTCCAAAGAAATTGCAGTCGCAGGAACGTATGCGTTTTTTCAGTTTGCAATGCCTCTTACCGGTTGGATTTGCGTCCGCACAATCGCAACGATTTTTACCTCTTTTCAAAAATTTATTCCTTGGATAGCGCTTATTCTTCTATTGTATATTGGCATAAAAATGATAATAGAGTCTTTCTCAAAAAAAACTCAAGAAAAAGACGAGCCAAAAAAATTGACTTTCAAGATTCTTTTGTTGCAAGGAATTGCAACTTCTATAGACGCGCTTTCTGTAGGATTTACAATTGCGCAGTTCACTTGGATTTTAGCGTTTGCAGAATCATTGATTATAGCCTCTACAACCTTTATAATCTGTTTTGCAGGTCTTAAAATCGGAAAAAAAGCGGGTACAAAACTTTCTGAAAAGGCAGAGCTTATTGGCGGTATTATCCTAATTGCAATAGGTCTTGAAGTCTTTATAAAAGGCGTGTTTTTTTAGTATATAGAAGGAGGTAAGATAAAAACAGCCGAATATGGCGTCTGTTTTTATCTTTATAAGTTTGCGTCGCAAACTTCTTATCATCTGTTGTTTCTCATTTCGTTGCGAAACAACTTAAAAAGTCAATCCTAAAACTGAAGTTTTACTCTTGACTTTTATAGGAGAATATAATGGTAACAAAATGGATTGTTCTTGGAATTGCAGTTGCAATGTATGCGCTTGTCATTGCTTTTCAAGAAAAAAAAGTATGGTTCACCTCATTTGCTGCGCTAGCGGTGGTCTTGCTCGGGGTTATTCTTCCGGGACAAGTTTTTCCAGACAGCGAAAGCCGCTTGTATCCTATAACACATTCTTTGTTCGGGATAATAAACTGGAACGTAATCATGATTTACTTGGGAAGCATGATAATTGCGGCACTGTTTATATATTCAAACGTTCCTGCCCGCATTGCAGATTCCATTGTAAATTCTAGCAGAAACACTGGTTTTGCAATGGTTGCAATTCTTGTAATGACAGGAATTATTTCAATTTTTGTTGAAAATGTCGCCACAGTTCTTGTTATGGCACCAATTGCCCTTGCGCTCTGCAAAAAACTAAAGATTAATCCTACTAATTTTATGATTGGGCTTGCGGTCATGTCGAATCTTGAAGGAACAGCAACCTTGGTAGGAGACCCTCCTAGCATGATTTTTGCAAGCTACGCAGGCTACAACTTCAACGACTTTTTCTTTCATCAGGGAAAATTTAGTATTTTCTGGTTTATTCAAGCAGGACTTCTTGTTGGCTGCATATACTTTTACTGCTTTTTTGCTAAAAACGGAAAAAACAAAATCGAAGTTGAAAAAACAAACGTTATTTCCTGGACACCATTCTTTCTTTTGTTAGCAATGATTTTTGGGCTTGCAGGAATTTCTTTCATTCCTAGCGATTTTCCGTTTTTAAGCGGATTTTTTGTCCTAGGTCTAGGAATAATAGGCTTGATTTGGTACGCAGCTTGCCAAAAAAAGACCTTCAGCGAAACAAGAACATTGGTCAAAGAACTTGACTGGGAAACGATTTTCTTTTTGCTAGGAATTTTTATTGTTGTCGGCGGAATTCAAGAAACCGGCTTGCTAGATGAATTTGCAGTTTTCCTTGCAAAAATTTGCGGAGGCTCAAAGCTCTTAGGATTCATTGTAATTTTAGTTGTTTCAATATTAATTTCTGGATTTGTAGATAACGTTCCATATATAATTGCAATGCTTCCTGTTGCCGGAGGCATGGCGGCAACCATGAATATTCAAAAAGAGCTTTTTATGTTCGCCCTTCTTATAGGAAGCTGTCTAGGCGGAAACTTAACGCCATTCGGGGCTAGCGCGAACGTTGTTTCTATGGGTATCGTTAAAAAAGAAGGATATTCTCTAAACTTTATAGGCTGGGTAAAAATTGCAGGAACGTTTACAGTTCTTACAACCGCAGCAGCGGCAGCAGTTCTATGGCTTGTATGGAAATAGTTTTTTTGATATAATAATTGATTAATTCAATCAACACTATTGATTATCATAGTAATATTTTATGGGGTAAAAAATGGCTTACTTTTTTGATGAACCATCACACACATTTGATGAGTATCTTTTAGTGCCTGGCTACACTGGGCCAGACTGCATTCCTGCAAACGTTTCTTTAAAAACGCCTATTGTAAAGTTCAACAAAAAGGCTGGCGAAAAGTGTCCCCTAACAATGAATATTCCAATGGTTTCTGCTGTAATGCAAGCTGTTTCTAACGACACATTAGCAATCGCTCTTGCAAAGGAAGGCGGAATCTCTTTTATTTATGGCTCGCAAACTATTGAAGACCAGGCCGCAATGATAAGCCGCGTAAAACAGTATAAAGCAGGATTTGTAACTTCAGATACAAACATTCGCCCAGACCAAACCCTTACAGAGCTTGTGGCTAAAATTGAAGCTACAGGACATTCTACAGTCGCAGTAACTGAAAACGGAGAGCCAAACGGAAAACTATTGGGAATCATAACCGAACGCGACTATAGAATTGGCCACACTCCAGAAAACGCAAAAGTAAGCGACTACATGACTTCTTTAAAAGACCTTGTAAAAGCCGAATCTGGCGTAACTTTAGAACAGGCAAACGAGCTTATTTGGAAGCACAAGGTAAACCAGCTTCCGGTTGTAGACAATAATGGCAATCTTCAGTATTTAGTTTTTAGAAAAGATGCCGCAAGCCACCAGGAACATCCGCTTGAACTGCTAGACGAACAGAAACGCTATATTGTAGGCGCAGGGATTAACACTCGCGACTACATGGAAAGAGTTCCGGCTCTTTTAAAAGCTGGGGCAGACATCTTCTGTTTGGATTCTTCTGAAGGATTTACAGAATGGCAAAAGCGAGCCCTTCACGATATTCACGAAAAATATGGCAAAGATGTAAAGGTTGGAGCAGGAAATGTTGTTGATGCAGAAGGATTCAGATTTCTTGCAGAAGCTGGAGCCGACTTTGTAAAGATAGGAATTGGCGGCGGTTCTATTTGCATAACGCGAGAGCAAAAAGGCATTGGACGCGGTCAAGCCACGGCAACAATAGAAGTCGCAAAAGCTCGCGATGAATACTACAAAGAAACTGGAATCTACATTCCAATTTGCTCAGATGGCGGAATTGTCCACGACTACCACGTAACGCTCGCTTTAGCTATGGGGGCAGATTTTGTTATGCTTGGCCGCTACTTTGCGCGCTTTGACGAATCGCCTACAAACAAACTGATTGTAAACGGCAACTACGTAAAGGAATATTGGGGCGAAGGGTCAAACCGCGCTCGCAACTGGCAAAGATACGATCTTGGCGGGGCTAAAAAAATGGCTTTTGAAGAAGGCGTGGACTCTTACGTTCCTTACGCAGGCAGTTTGCATGATAACGTTACAATGACAACAAGCAAGATTGTTCACACAATGTGCAACTGCGGCGCAATTACAATCCCAGAATTGCAAGAAAAGGCAAAAATCACTCTTGTAAGTCCTGCAAGTATCCGCGAAGGCGGCGCCCACGATGTGCTTGTAAAAAACACAACAATTCGTGCTGAATAAAATACCTTTTAGTCCAAAAGTCGATGAAAGTTTCTTATAAAGATGTTAGCATTTCATAAGTTACACCGTACTTTTGGGCAATATCGTGAGCAAATGAAACTCCTTCTGGAGGAGCAATCTGAACTTTAAATGAACGCTTTCCATCGGTTGATTTTACCACAAGCGAAGAAGCTTTCGGCGGATTTTTTACAGTCTTAGCAACAGAACTGTTTATTTCATCAATATCAAAAGCCAATTTATGCATGTGAGTGTTATAAATTGTGCGGATTCCTTTTGTTAAAATCGCCCGGACAGAATCCTTTGCAATGTAATAGCCTTCTTCAAAACTTGTAGTTGAATAAGTTTCGTTCAAGAGAAGCAAACTTTTTGAGGTACATTCGCTATAAAGATTGCGGAACCGCTTGCATTCCTCTCCTAGTCTTCCCAAGTCCATAGTCTTATCTTCATCGGCTGGAAAATGAGTAAAAATAGAATCCACAGGACTAAAAGCAAAAGTTTTACCAGGAACGTAAAGGCCTGCCTGAGCGAGCACAAAGAGAAGTCCAACTGCCTGAGTAATTGTAGTTTTGCCGCCGCGGTTTGCTCCCGTCAAAATGTACACAAGGTGTTCGTCATCAAACTGAATATCGTTTGGAACAATGTCTGCAGGACCAAAATTTTCTGAAAATGCGGAAAGCAGCTTAAAATTGTATATGCCTTTTGCATCCATAAAGTGAAGATTTTCAGGCTCACAGGCAATTTGCGCCTTGCAGAATGCAAAACCTTTTTGCTGCATAGACTTTATGTAATTGGCAAAGCGAATGTAGAACATAAATTCTGGAATCAAATCTGTTATATTTGTTATAGGAATGTAGACATAACGATTTAAGACAAATTTTAATTTGTGGACAATTTTTCCAATCATGACATTTGCAATTTTGTCCATATAGTACGTTGAATTTTCAGCGCGCCTATCATTAACGCTTGCTATTGAAATTAATTTTTCAAAGATATCAGGATTATTCGCTGTTATCGGATGAAATTTAAAATTTTCATCCCAACTAGAATCCTGGTTTATAAAATCTTTTTTAGAAATCTTTGTGCAAAATTCACCAATTGCGTTGGACTTTGTAAATAATTTTTTATTAAAAGAAATAAGTCCTATTCCGTGCGCTTCGTATTTTTCATTAAGATTAATGCCGACTGTAATACTTTTTAAGTCGGAAGTTGTAGCCTTTAGCTGCAGAATGTCTTTTTTTAACTCTGAAAAACCGTTTTCTGAATAAATTCCGTCAATATGGGATTTTAGATTTTTCATTCCTTCAGAATTAAGTTTTGCATTGGCAAGACATTCGTGAATCGCCTCAACCGATTTTATGTAGCCATTAATTTCTTCAAGGCGATGCAGCAATTCCCATGCAGAATCGGTTTCTTCGTAGTGGCCTGAAAATCCGCTGTACTGTTTTTCGTAATTTATGTGTTCAAGAACTTGAATCAGGCGTTCGCTTACCTCAGGATTGTTATAAATATCGTCAAAAATTTCTGTGCGGTACTTTGAAACTTCAGGATTAGAAGTCATTTTTGACAAAAACTGCATAAAAAGGGATTTTTCTTCTATTTTAGCTGTTACTTTTTCGCACAAAAAGTCTATTCCAAGATCGTGAATAGAACTTTCTGATAGAATGCGAAATTCGTCTTCTCCGTCTGGAAAAAGCAAGCTGATTTTTTTGTCATTCATTTTGGTTCCTATTATAAAAAGTCAATGAGAAATTTCGATTTCCGATTTGACTTTTTACGCAATTTCGCAACAAATTGAGAAATTGCAGTGTATAAGAAAGTTTGCAACGCAAACTTTTTAAGATAAAACAGACGCCATTTTCGGCTGTTCTATCTTACCTGGAAATTAAAGCCATTATCTTTGAACGCAAATCTTCAAGAATGTATAAAGTTCTTAGCCCCGAAGCAAGCGGCGAACGCAAGGGTTCTTTTTGGTCTAAAAAATCAACGGCGTTTTTTACCATATTTGAAAAATACTTTGTTTTTTTTAGGGATTTTACTTTAGAATCTTTTTCAAGTGAATAAAATCCTGAATAAAGTTTAGATTCTGCCCTTTTGTAAAATTCAAAGATTCCATTTCCTATGCGGATTCTTCCTTCTGCTCCAATTACGTCAACTTCAAATCCAAAAAAACGGCTTTCGCCAGAAATAACCATATTAATGTCCGCGCATTTTTCTGAAGAAAAGTGAACATTTAGGCTTCTTACAACAGAAGAATCTTTTTCATCACAGACAAGACTTGTAATTCTGCCTTCAGAAAGACATGACTTTTTTCCATCATCTTCAAAATTATATTTAAAACCAGTTTGCTCATCTTCTAAAAGAAATAAAATTATATCAACAAGATGAGTTCCATCGTGAAGCAAACTGTATTCGCCAGTAGATTCTTCTTTTGCAGAAAAAACTCTAAGCCCCGAGTCAAGGCGCGCATTTATCGAAAGTATTTTTCCAATATTTTTAATGTATTTTTTTGCAAACGCATAATCAAGGGCAAAGCGACGCTCATGATTTATCATAATAGGAACAAAATGCTTTTTTGCTTCTAAAAGTATTTGTTCGCCTTGAGCAGCGTTCAGCGCAACAGGTTTTTCCAAGATTATAAGTTTAGGCTTAAACCTGATTGCCGCCAAAGCAGTTTCTAAATGGAAAGTCTCGTTTACTGCAATAACTACTACATCAACTTTAGTAGTCGCAAACAAAAAGGAATACTCTGCAAACACATCGGATTTTTTTACAAATCTGTGCCAATGCGCAAGCCTTGAAGAATTGTTGTCGCAACCGGCCAGCAAATCAATCCTTTTATTTGCTAAAAGCGCCATCGTGTGACTGGCAGGCTGCTCACGCTTGGAGTCAAATCCAAGCGTAAAGCCTATCCGTCCTGTGCCTATAAGGGCTGCAGTATATTTTTTTTCACGCATACTTTATTGTCGGAAGTTTAATGCGCTTACAACAGCGGCAATTCCGGCGCGTCCCACGTTAGAACTCTTTCCTACTCCCCAAACCTGACTTCCGTCTTCCTTAGTTATTTGAACATAGGCAACAGCGCAAGTGTCTGATCCCGAACCAATGCTGTGCTCATGGAAAGTGGTTATGTTAAACTTAGGAGCAGGAGTTTGCCTCATGGCAGTTACAAAGGCATCTAGCGGACCGTTTCCGTTTGATGCAATCGCATAAGTTTTTCCTTCCCATTCAACAGTTGCCATGCTTGCAACCTGTTCTGGAACATCGCTTCCACGCTCACCTTCTATATGCCTTTGCGAAATTTCAAGAATATTTAATGGAGTTTTTGTTTTTAGCCAGGCATTTTCAAAAACATCATAGATTTCTGCAGGTTTTAGTTCCCGCTGAGCTTTGTCGGCGGCTTTTTTTACAAGCTCGCCAAAAACAGGATGCATTGCCTTTGGCATTACAATTCCGTAATCCTGTTCCATTATGAATGCAGCCCCGCCTTTTCCGCTTTGGCTATTAATTCTTATAATTCCTTCGTATTGGCGGCCAATATCGTGCGGATCAAATGTAAGGTAAGGAACATCCCAATACGAATTCGGAGCCATTTTTACCCTGGCAGCCATTCCTTTGCGGATTGCATCTTGATGAGAACCGCTGAACGCAGTAAACACAAGTTCCCCAGAATACGGTGTTCTAGGATGAATATTCATTCCTGTAAGCCTTGTGTACGCTTCGGTAAGTTTTGGCATATCAGAAAAATCTAGCTCCGGATCAACTCCTTGCGTATACATATTCATGCCAACGTTTACAATATCAAGATTGCCTGTACGTTCACCATTGCCAAAAAGACAGCCTTCAACGCGGTCTGCGCCTGCAAGCAGTCCAAGCTCACACTGCGCAACGCCTTCTCCGCGGTCGTTGTGATTGTGCAAAGAAATAATAACATTCTCGCGCTCGCTGATATTTCTGCAAAAGTATTCAATTTGGTCCGCAAACTGGTTTGGCATTGCACATTCCACCGTTGTAGGAAGATTTAAGATAACCTTATTTTCCGCGCTGCAGCCCCATTCTTTTTTTACAGCTTCGCACACTTCAAGGGCGTAGTCTATTTCAGTTGTGCTAAAACTTTCAGGACTGTATTCAAGGCGGATTTGCGTTCCTTCGCTCATAGAAAGGCAGCTTTTTACGCATCGGATTCCATCAATTGCAATCTGTTTAATTTCTTCCTTAGATTTATTAAACGTGTACTTTCTTTGAGCAGGACTTGTTGAATTGTAAAGGTGAAATATAGCTTTTTTACAGCCTTTAAGAGATTCAAAAGTTCTTTTTATAAGGTGCTCGCGCGCCTGGCATAAAACTTGCAATGAAACATCATCTGGAACGTGATTTTCTTCAATAAGGCGCCGCATAAATGCAAATTCGGTATCAGAAGCGCTAGGAAAACCTACTTCAATCTCTTTAAATCCCATGCTCACAAGCAAATCAAAAAATTCTAGTTTCTGCTCAACTCCCATAGGATTTATAAGAGCCTGATTTCCATCCCTTAAATCTACTGAACACCAGATAGGAGCTTTTGTAATTGTTTTATCTGGCCAAGTACGATTTTTAAGAGGAACTGCTTCAAAAGGGCGGTACTTTCCATTAGGCGACATTACTGACATTTTATAACCTCCAAGCAATAAGTTTGAACAAGGCTCGCGTATGAAAACCTTGGTCAAGCCGTTTTTGTTCTATAGTTTTATGCTTTTGATTTTATATAAAACCATAAAAAAAGCCCTACCGCTTATGCGGTAGGGCTGCATTTTCTAATTAAAACACCTTCTACACTTAAGCGGCTGCAACAAGAGAATCTGAAAGTAGAAGTAGAAGAATGTATTTCATAAAAACGAATATATACTATTTTTTATTTTATGACAAGACATTGTTTAATGCTTGCATAAGTTTTGGAATTTCTATAGGTTTTGAAACATAGTCGTTCATTCCGCACTGAATTGCAAAGTCCTCGTCATCAAAAACATCTGCCGTCATAGCAATAATAGGAATTGACGCAAGCTTTGAATCTTTTAAGCCCCTTATAGCTTTAGTAGCTTCATACCCATTCATAATAGGCATTTGAATATCCATCAAAACTGCATTGTAATATCCAGGATCAGAATCTTTTATCATATTAAAGGCGTCTAGCCCATTTTCTGCAACATCAGCAAACATTCCGTATTCCCTGAGTATTGCAACTGCAATTTCTTGATTCAGGTGATTGTCTTCCGCAAGAAGGATTCGTTTTCCATCGAAACAATAAAAAACGTCTTCTGGCAATTCTTCAGAATTTAATCTCTGCACAAGTGGAAAACTAAAATCAACTGTAAAAGTGGAACCTTCGCCTATCTTGCTCTGTACAGAAATATTTCCATTCATAAGCTGAACCAAAGATTTTGTTATAGCAAGTCCCAGTCCAGAACCTGGAGTTCCATTTACGAATTCATTACTTTCTCTTTCGTAAGATTCAAAAACTGATTGCTGAAACTTTTCGGACATTCCAATTCCAGTATCTTTTACACAAATTTGATAAAAAACTTGATTTTCCGTTTTTTTCTTTTGCTCTACAGTCAAGCTTACAGAACCATACGGCTTTGTAAATTTTATGGCATTCGATAAAAGATTTATAATAACTTGCTTTATTCTAACAGGATCTGCATATATGCAAGAATCTGCAACAGTAGAAGTGTCTACAGAAAAATCAATATTTTTAGACTTTACGTCTTCGTCAAAAATCCCTTGAACGTCCTGAACTATTTCAAATATATCGCAGCTTTTACAATCAAGTTTCATCCTTCCTGCTTCAATCTTTGAAATATCTAAAACATTGTTTACAAGAGAAAGCAAATAGTCGCTTGAGGTGAGAATTTTTTCCAAGCAATTGCGGACTTTTTCGCGGTCATCAAAGTTCTTTTTCGCCATGCTGGTAAATCCAATTACTGCATTAAGCGGAATTCTAATATCGTGCGTAAGCGTTGAAAGAAACGCCGTTTTTGCTTTATCCGCCTTTACAAGATTGTTCATAGTGATATGCAAATCTTCTTCTTGCTTTTTTAATATTCTTCGCTGGGAAAGATGTTCTTTAGTTTCAAAGCGGAACATAATCCCCACAATAATGCTTACGAGCGCGACCGCCATAAATGTGTCGCTAAGAATCAGATAGTCAGAGCCTATTTGAACGACCTTTTCTGGATAATAGTAAGCAAGAAAAAAAGTAAGGCTTGCAGACAATACTGAAATTCCAAAAACAACAAAGCAACTTTTTCCGGGAATTAAAAGCCACGGCAGAATTAACCCCAAAGAGAACCATATTGGAACACCGCTTTCAATTCCACCTTGATAAAAGTACATAAACGGAAGAAGAAAAGCATTAAATGAAAGGCAAAGTATTATAGCCGCAGCGAGCGGCTTTTTAAGCACACTTGAGATTATAAAACACAAGACGGCGAGAAACAGGCAGCAAAGGACAACCAAATTTCCTTTGAACGGCATTTTCAAAGAAACCGAAACTATAAATGCTATGGTTCCCAACAAGAATGTAGTTACCAAAATTATGTTTAATATTCTTTGTTGAAATGGAACTGCATGACTAAAATTATCATGACAAAATTCTTTAAATTTTTCCATAATAAAACTCTCGCTATGTTTTATAAATCTTAACAGGCAGAAAGCGTTTTTCTTGCAATTACTTGCAACCAATAGAAAACTCAACTTAGAGCCCAATACCTAAACCGTTAAAATTATACATCATAAGCCAAGTATTTTCAAATTTGTGTTGTTCGTATCGTTCGTCCTGTTGTAAAATAGCTTCAAAAAAAGTAAACTGTATAATTATAATTTACCATGTACTGCGGAGGCTTTCAAAATGGTACCAACTTTAATAAAAGAGCTTTTATCTTCTAAACCAGACGGTCGAAAAGTTACGGTATGCGGCTGGGTTCGCACTGTAAGAGATTCTAAAAACCTTGTGTTCATTCAAGTAAACGACGGAAGTTGTTTTAATAATATTCAGTTGACATTTGACCGCAACGAGCCTTCTAAAAATGCAGATATTGCGCAGATTGAAGAAGAGCTGAAAAAACTTAGCACCGGAGCATCTTTAAGAGCAGAAGGAATAATCATAAAAAGTCCCGCAAGCGGACAAGCTGTTGAAGTAACACTTGAAAAACTGACTTGCCTAGGGCAATGCAAACCTGAAGAATATCCTCTTCAGAAAAACAAAATGTCAATGGAATATTTAAGAGCGAATGCCCATCTCCGTGCAAGAACGAATACTTTCGGCGCAGTTTACCGCGTAAGAAATCAGATGGCCTATGCAATTCACACATTTTTCCAAGAAAGAGGCTTTCAGTATATAAACGCTCCTGAAATCACTTGCTCAGACTGTGAAGGCGCTGGCGAAATGTTCCAGGTAACAACCCTTTCTATGGAAAAAATTGCAGAAATGGGCGTAAAGGCTGGTCAAAACGGCATGAAAATTGAAGATGCCCATAAAATTGTAGACTATTCGAAAGACTTCTTTGGGAAAAAAGCAAATCTTACAGTTTCTGGGCAACTTGAAGCGGAAACTATGGCAACTGCATTGAGCAGAGTTTACACATTTGGTCCTACTTTCAGGGCGGAAAATTCAAACACACCTCGCCACCTTGCAGAATTTTGGATGATTGAACCAGAAATGGCATTCTACAATCTTGAAGACGACATGGACATTCAAGAAGAGTTCATAAAATATCTTTTAAATTGGGCTTTAACGAAATGCCGCAACGATTTGGAATTCTTTGACAAGCGCATTCAGCCAGGTCTTATTTCTATGCTAGAAAGCGTTGCTAATGCAGACTTTGTTAGAATTTCTTACACAGATGCCATAAAAGAACTTGAAAAGCATGCAGAAAAGTTTGAAATAAAACCTTTCTGGGGCTGCGATATTGCAACAGAACACGAGCGCTATCTTACAGAGCAAATTTTCAAGAAGCCTGTAATGGTTTTTAATTATCCAAAAGAAATAAAATCGTTCTACATGAAGCTAAACGATGACGGCAAAACTGTAAAAGCTGTTGACGTTCTTGTTCCAGGAATTGGAGAAATCATTGGCGGAAGCGAACGCGAAGAAGACTTTGAAAAACTAAAAAAAGCTTGCGAAGAACGCAAAATGGACATGACAAACTACGAATGGTATTTAGACTTAAGAAGATTTGGAACAGTTCCTCATTCAGGCTTTGGATTAGGTTTTGAACGGCTTATCCGATATGTAACAGGAATGGAAAACATTCGCGATGTAATTCCATATCCTAGAGCTCCAAAATTGGCGGATTTCTAATTCTGATATAAAACCTAAACAAGATAGTATGAAAGATGTTTCAAAGTCAAAACTTGTAAGGTTCTCCCAAATTGTGTACCTGACTGTAACGTTTTACTTTCAAAACAATTTGGGAATTGCAGCCTCTTCGTGCACGTTTGGATTTATCTTTTCTTTTGTTCCAATTTTAATGATGATTCTTACCAGCTGCATTGGACTTCTTAAAGTTTCGCCTTCGATTGTGGACTGGATTTCAGGCTTGACTTCAAAATATGGAATTCTTTTTGATGTGCAAGACTTTGTTAAAAGCATTTCAACCACCCCTTCAATTTCTGGAATAAACATTGTTCTTGCATTTTTTATAATTTGGATGGCAAGAAAACTTTTTCTTTCTATAATCCAAAGCATGAGAACGATTTTTAAAACCGTAGCTCCAGCTCGTCCTGTTATAAACCAGTTATTGACATTTGCAGGAGAACTGCTTTTAGTCATAATTTGCGCTGTTGTGTTTTTTGCAGCCTTTTTAACAAGACAGATTCTTACACTTCCAATATTCAACAGATTTCAAACAGATTTTCCTCTTTTATTCAGCTCTCTTTCAAACAACATTGTAAACATAACTCTATATTTAATTCTTTTTATTTTTACAACTGCTTGTTTTAAAGTCGCCTCAGGAACAAAACCAAGACTAAAATCCTGCATTGGATATTCCTTAAGCTGCACAGCAGTTTTTTCTGTGATTGTTTTTGTTATCTCCGCAACCATAAACAGAGTAAATTACAGCACAATCTACGGTGTTCTTAGCAACCTTATGATTCTTCTTTTTGAAATGTGGTTCTTTTTCAGCATCTTTTTATTTTTTGCGCAAATGCTTTACGTTGAGCAATTTTTTGACTCACTTTTGATTGGCGAAGTATATCTTTTACCGAAGCACGATTCCACAAACATAATTGACTCTCTAAGAAGAGTTTTGTTCATAACGCCTGGCGACCTAATGACGAAACAAAACCTAGAAACATACGAAGAAGGTCAGCCAATCTATAAAATAGGAAACGAAACCGATGGAGTTTATTACGTAGTTTCGGGAACTGTTTGCGAAAATAAAAACGGAACTATAATATATCACGACAAAGGCTCTAGTTTTGGAGAAGCGGAATTTATAATGAACACTTCAAGAATTGGAGAAGCCACTGCTGTCACAAAATGTTCACTTATAAAAATTCCAAAGCAAACTTTTTCGCAGCTTATAGAAAAAAATCCAAAGGCAGCCGCAAAAGCTATCAGCACAATTTCATATTACACTGAAAAACTTTCCAGTTTTGTTTGCAAGTAAAAGCCTTTATTCCCAAAAAACTTTATTTCTGCTAGTATATAACATAAATATCGAGTTTTCACAAAATATAAAAAAACGCTTACAGCGAATTTGCAATTTATTCAGACGGTTGTGCTCGCGTTTCACTTGGGTTGGACTGTGTTGCTGCGCAACCTAAATCGTTCTTATCGCACAAAGTCTTCACAAATTACAAATTCGCTTACGCTTTTATTTTTGTTCAAAAATTCGACATTTAAGCTATATAAAAAACTGTGAGGAAATATGGCACGTTCAAAAATTGTTGTTTTAGATTTTGGTAGTCAGTACGCACATCTTATTGCAAAGCGGTTCCGTATGCTTGGCTTTTATTCAGAAATCGCCTTGCCTTCTGCTGATTTACAGACTTTTACAGACGCAAAAGGAATTGTTTTTAGCGGAGGACCTGCCAGCGTTTACGACGAAAATACGCCAGATTTCAACTCAGAAATACTAAACCTCGATATTCCTATTTTAGGGCTTTGCTACGGTCATTACATTGTAAATTTGGGTTACAACGGAAAAGTGGGCAAAGCTGAAACTGGAGAATTTGGATTTGCAACATTAAATATAAACGAAAAAATTCAAAGTCCTCTTTTTTACGGAATTGAAAGCGTTCAACAAGTCTGGATGAGCCACCAAGACGGCGTTTTAAAACCTGGCGACGGATTTGAAGTTATTGGCAGCACAAAAGACTGCCCATTCGCAGCACTTCAAAACCTTGAAAAAAAGCGATTCAGTCTGCAATTCCATTGCGAAGTAAAAGACACTCCTTGCGGAAACAAGCTCTTTGAAAATTTCGCAAAATTTTGCGGCATGGAAAAGAATTGGGATCAAGACACAGTTTTGAGCACAATTCTTGAAGGAATAAAAAAGCAGGCGGAAGGCAAAAATGTTCTTTTATTCTTAAGCGGCGGAGTTGACTCAACAATTACATTCGCTCTTTTAAACAAGGCTCTTGGTCAAGAACGCGTATTAGGACTTCACATCGATAACGGTTTTATGCGCAAGAACGAAAGCGCTAACGTTGCCGCTGCGTACAAAAAATTTGGATTTACAAATTTTATTGTTGAAAATGCGGAAGAAAGTTTTTTGAACGCAATAAAAAATCTTACCGACCCGCAAAAGAAGAGAATGGCCGTTGGCGAAAACTTTATCACAGTTCGAAACGAGGTTGTTGAAAAGCAGCACCTTGATGAAAACAAATGGCTTTTAGCGCAGGGAACTTTATACCCTGACATAATTGAATCTGGCGGAACAAAAAATTCTAAAACTATAAAAACCCACCACAATCGAGTTGCTGGAATCCAGTCGCTTATTGAAAAAGGGCTTATAATCGAGCCTATCCGCGATCTTTACAAAGACGAAGTCAGGATGATTGGCAAAAAGATTGGCCTTGATGATGAGCTTGTTATGCGCCATCCGTTTCCAGGTCCAGGTCTTTCTATAAATGTTCTTTGCAGCGATGGAAAATCTTGGTCGCAAAAAGACAGCGAAGAATTTTCTCTTGCTCAAAAAGAATTGAATTCTGTTGTAATCGACCAATTCTGTCCAAACTGCACGCAAAGTCTAAAACGTTCTGTTTTGCCAGTTCGTTCAGTTGGCGTTCAAGGCGACTTTAGAACATATAGATTTCCGGCAGTTCTTACATTCAAAGATGAAGGCGGCGGATTTTTCCATTTTCCAGGGAAACGCGAAAAAATTGAATCGTGTTCTTCGGCAATTACAAACAGTTCTAAATACATAAACAGAACTTGCATAAAGCTGTATCAAAACCCTCTTGTAAAAGTTGAAGATATGAAAATTCAAGAAGGCTACTGCGACAAAAGGCGGCTAGACCAGCTTAGAGAAGTTGACAACATTGTTTTAACTGAGCTTCATAAAAGCGGCTGGTACAACAAAATATTCCAGCATTTGACAATAGATTTGCCGTTTGCGTCAAGCGCAAATCGCGCAAGCTTTGTTCTTCGCCCAGTTTGCTCGGAAGACGTAATGACTGCCCGATTTGCCTTTTTGCCAAAAGATTTGTTTTCTGAAATTGTGCATAAAATCGCCGAATTAGAGTTTGTTGACGCGCTTTACTTTGACGCGACAAACAAGCCTCCTGCAACTTTTGGCTGGGAATAACATAAGCAGAGCAAATTCCAATTTTTTTATAAATTGCGAAAAAAACGCTTTCAGCGAATTTCCAATTTGTTGCAGATGGTTGTGCTCGCACTTCGTTTGGACTGCTTTGGGTTACTCCGTAACCTAAATTGTTCTTATCGCACAAAATCTTCACAAATTGTAAATTCGCTTACGCTTTTATTCATTTTCAAAAAACTCGAACTCTGTTCTAATTACAGCAAAGTTACTGCAAAGCCCTGCCAATATACTTTAGTTTTTGTAAAAGCTCTCTATCATTAGTTTCGTGGACTATGGCAGGCAGCAAATCTTCAAAACTGCACCAAATATCCGGGTAAAAACCTTTTCCTTCGCCGTGATAATTTGGCAAAGAATCAAGAAAAGTCTTTCCGTTTATACTAGCAAGTGAAAGAGTTACTTTTGACTGTGGCAGATGAAATGGAAAAATTCCCCAATATGAAATGCATCCGCAGGTATTTTGACCTAAAACTACAACTTGACTGTCAAATAATTTTTTTGCATAAGCTATAAAAAATTCCGAAGCGCTAGCCGAATTTTTATCTACAAGAATTAGAATCTTGCCTTTATAAGGATTTGCCTTCACCATGCAAGACTTTTTTAAATTGCCAAAATCTTCATTCATATCTACAAAATTATAAGTATGCTTTTCTTGGCAATTTTTTAATTCTTCCAATAGCAGTTCGTGTTCTTTTATCTCTTTAGTCATAGGAAACAGTTCTTTTTCCCAAATTAAGGTAGCTTCAATTATAGAAGCTGAAACTGTTCCTTCAAAATTAGAATATATTTCTTCTATAAGCACACTTTTGCTTTCCGGCCATCGTTTTTCCCAATTGAAAGAGCTTGGTTTATTCACATATAATAAATCCAAAAAATTAATTGCATTTTCAACAAGACCTCCGCCGTTTCCTCGCAAATCGATTATAAGATTTTCTTTGTTAAAAAACTTTTGCGGAACCGAAAACCATTTTTCAAAATTTTTATCGCTTCCAGCTTTATATCTGCTAGACTTTTTTTCTTGCATAAAAGTAGAAAGCGAAACATAGCCTGTAGAGGCAGTTTCAACTGTTCCTGTTCTAACGGTGTTCATTTTATCAAGCGGATAATCATATTTTACAGGAACAGAAACAGTCTTCCCATCAACATCGCACAAGACTTCTAACAAACGCTCAGGCATTTCGGCCATGCAATATATAGTTTCAAAAAATTCCCCAATTCTATAACAGTTTTCATTGAAAGTTCCGTTTAAAATCGGATAGTAAAACAAGTTTTCTTCGGAAATATCAATTTTTTGTCCGGGAAGAATATCTTTTTCTTCTGAATACAAAACTTCGTAGCCATCATCAATTTTTTTTACATAAACAGAAGAATAATAAAGGCTCATTGGTCTTGCAACAGGCACTTGCCAATCATTATAACCAGTAAAAGAAAGATGAGAGTCGCTAAAAAAATTTAAAAGAACATTCCTAGTTTCCAAAACAAAGGAATTTGTATAAAAATCTAATGGCAACCGCGCAAAGACCGATTTTTTAAAGTTAGACTCGTCAAAACCGCGCGTACAACCTTCATCATAACCTGCGTAGGCAGCCTTTAGCAGATAGCAAATCATGTCTAAATCTTCCAGAGCGTCAGCAGAACTCATAAGCTTATTTTTTTCTGGAACATCAAAAGAAGCATCAACTTCCTTATAACCAACAAATTCAGAAGAAACTGGATTTGATATTTTTTCTTTTTGGGCATTTTTTAAGGAAATTGATGAGCAACTAAAATAAATTGTAGAAATTAAAAAGATTGCGCCAACTTTTAAAAATATATTCCGATTTTTTATGTTAATTTTTTTTTTATAAATTTTTTTCATAAGCTTAGTATATCTTTTAAACGTAAACTTTACAAACCTAACTGTCGATTTTTTATAAGGGCAAAATTCAAGTTTAAAAAAAATAATAAAAGCGTAAGCGTTTTTTTTACGATTTATAAAAACTCGAAGTTTAAGCTAAGCGAATTTTCAATTTTCTTGCACAGAATAAAGAAAAATGGTAGACTTTTTGCAAGAATATTCACTTGGAGTGTATAAAAATGCAATCTGAAATCAAATTTATTGATGGCGGCGTAACTGCCGCAAGAGGATTTACTGCAAATGGAATTTTATGCCACATAAAAGCAAATAGAAAAACAAACGACACTGCATTGATTTATTCAGATGTACTTTGCAATGCCGCAGGAGTTTTTACCCAAAACAAGGTTCAAGCCGAAGCTGTAAAACTTACAAAAAAGAATATTGAAAACGGCAAGATTCAAGCCGTAATAGCAAACAGCGGAAATGCAAACTGCTGCACGGGGCAAAAAGGCGCTGAAAATGCAGAGCGAATGGCGAATGCCGTAGCAAAAGCAACTGGTTGCAATGCCAAAGATGTAGCAGTCTGTTCAACAGGCGTAATTGGAGCGCAACTTCCTGTTGAAAAAATAGAATCCAACATCCAAAAACTAAAAGACGGGCTTTCTAAAGAAAACCACAAGGAAGCAAGAACCGCCATAATGACGACCGACACACATTATAAAGAATGTGCAGTTGAATTTTCCATTGGCGGAAAAATCTGCCATTTAGGAAGCATGTGCAAAGGCTCTGGCATGATTCACATAAACCTTGGAACTATGCTAAGCTTTATAACTACAGACTGCGCAATTTCCACAGAAATGATAAAGAAAGCGCTAAAATCTTCCGTAAAAGAAACATACAACTGTGTAAGCGTTGACGGAGACACCTCAACAAACGACACTTTGCTGCTTCTTGCAAACGGTCTTGCAGGAAACAAAGAAATCACTCAGGAAGGAGAAGATTTTGACACATTTCTTTGCGCTTTAAATAAGGTAAACAGAATTATGGCAATGAAAATTGCTGCCGACGGCGAAGGAGCCACACGTCTTGTTCAATGTACTGTAAAAGGAGCAAAAACTGAAGAAGACGCTAGAATTCTTGCAAAACAAGTCATTTCATCTTCACTTGTAAAAGCTGCAATGTTCGGAAGCGACGCAAATTTTGGAAGATTTTTGTGCGCAATGGGCTACAGCCCTGTTTCTTTCAACCCAGAAAAGACCAGCATCTGGTTTACAAGCAAAGGCAACGCGCAAAGGTATTTTGACGATTACGAAAATTTTGATGTTCACGGGGAAAATTCAGTTTTAGTCTATAAGGACGGAGTTCCACAAGAATTTGACGAAGATTTAGCAAAAAAGATTATGAGCGACCAAGCCGTTGAAATTCTTGTGCAATGCGGTGAAGGCAATGCGCAGGGTGTAGCCTGGGGCTGCGATCTTACTTACGATTATGTAAAAATCAACGGAGATTACAGAACCTAATCTCTAAAAGTCTAAGGAAATCTGCTATGGAAAAGGAATTAGAAAATCTTAGCAAAAAGGACTGGGCAAAAGTTCTTGTTGAATCGCTGCCCTACTTTAAACAATGGTGTGGAAAAGTCGTTGTTGTAAAATACGGCGGAAACGCCATGCTCAATGAAGACTTAAAAAAAGCTGTTATGGAAGACATCGTTCTTTTAAGCACAATCGGAATAAAAGTTGTGCTTGTGCACGGTGGCGGTCCAGAAATAAACAGCATGCTTGAACGCGTGGGAAAAGAGTCAAAATTTGTAGACGGTTTGCGCTATACAGATGCAGAAACAATGGAAATCGTTCAGATGGTCTTAAGCGGAAAACTGAACAAAGATATTGTTGGAATTTTACTTCAAAAAGGCGGAAGAGCAGTTGGACTTTCAGGAGTTGACGCAGGTCTCTTGCGTGCAAAAAAACTAGAAAAAGACTTGGGCTTTGTGGGCGAAGTTACAGACGTAAATCCGCAAATTTTAATCTCACTTTTAAACGAAGGCTTCATCCCTGTAGTTTCCACAGTTGCACTTGGCGAACAAGGAGACTCTTCAAGATACAACATAAATGCCGACACAGCTGCCGCAAAAATAGCAGTTGCCTTAAAAGCAGAAAAATTTGTCCAGCTTACAAATGTTCCAGGAATCCTTAGAAATTTAGACGACCCTTCTACACTTATAAAAAGAATTGAAAAATCTGCAATCGGTTCTTTAAAAGCAACAGGAATAATTGCCGGCGGAATGATTCCTAAAATCGACTGCTGCCTTACAGCCCTTGAAGGCGGAGTTCCTCGCACGCACATAATAGACGGCAGAGTTCCTCATTCCCTTCTTATAGAGATGTTCAGCGACCGCGGTATTGGAACTATGATTTACTAAAACCAAAATTGCAAATTTTTTAGCGTTAAGGATTTATTATGGAAAAAAAAATTGTAAACAATTACGGAAGTTTTGACATCATTTTTACAAAAGGCAAAAACGCCACAATGTTTTCTTCCGATGGAAAAAAATACATAGATTTTATTGCTGGAATTGGCGTTAACTGCCTTGGACACAACAACAAGAAACTGGTAAAAGCAATAAAAAAACAAGCATCTCGCGAACTTCATATTTCTAATTATTACTTTAGCGACAAAGGACTTTGCTTTGCGGACAAATTGCTAAAAGCCACAGGCTTTACAGGCGGTTACTTTGGAAACAGCGGAGCAGAAGCAAACGAGGCGGCTATAAAACTTGCAAGAAAATATGGCCAACTAAACGGTGGTTCTAAACGAAAAACCATAGTAACTTTAGAATCTTCCTTTCACGGCAGAACTTTAGCAACTTTAACAGCTACTGGTCAGGGAAAATTTCATCCAGAATGTTTTGCCCCTTATCCGCAGGGATTTAAGACCATCAAGGCGAACGACTTTTCCGCTTTAGAAAACGCTTTTGACGACACAACCGCCGCTCTTTTTATAGAATGTATTCAAGGCGAAGGCGGTGTAAATCTTATTGACTCTGAATGGGCAAAAAAAGCCGCAGAAATGGCAAGAAAAGCAGGCGCCCTAGTTATGGCGGACGAAGTTCAAACAGGAATGGGCCGAACAGGCACTCTTCTTGCGAGCGAATATCTTGGAATAAACGCAGACGTGGTAACACTTGCAAAAGGAATTGCCGGTGGCATTCCTATGGGAGCCTGCCTTTTTAGAAACAATGCTCAAGGTGTTTTTGTTGCAGGAGACCATCAGTCAACATTTGCAGGAAACCCTTTAGCTTGCGCAGCAGGAACTGTAGTACTAGAACAGCTTTCCAAAGACGGATTTCTTGAATCTGTTTGTAAAAAAGGCGAATACATAAGAAATGAAATAAAGAATTGGAATCTTCCAATCGTAAAAGATGTTCGCGGCAAAGGTCTAATGATAGGAATTCAAATAGAATCTGAAATCAAGCCTTTTGACATAGAAATGGAATGTCTTAAAAAAGGTCTTTGCACAACAACTGCCGGCTCTGACGTAATCAGATTTTTGCCGCCTCTTACAATAAGCTGCAAAGAAATCGACGAAGGCCTAAAAATCTTTAAGGAAGTATTGAAAAAATACTGTTAAAAAAATGAAAAATACAATTTATATTTTTGGACATAAAAATCCAGACACAGATTCTGCAGTTTCTGCAACAGCGTATGCGGCATTAAAAAAGTTGCAAGGATTTGACAACTACGTTGCTGCACGCGCAGGACATTTTAATCCTCAAACGGAATATATCTACAAAAAATTTAGCGTAAAGTTTCCAAAGTATATTCCTGATTTAATTCCAAAAGTAAACTATTATATGGACGACAACTTTAATACAGTTGAAAAAACTAGTTCAGTCTGGTTTGCCATAGGTAAAATGGACAGCGAAAAAAGCAGGGCTCTTCCTGTTGTAGACAAAAGCAATAAGTATCTTTCGCTTTTTCACTATTCATATTTTGCGCAAAAATTGTTAAAAATCCTAAATCCAGAACATAAAATAAGAATTTCCACAAGCATCGCCTTAATAATAAAAACAATGAACGCACAGCCAGCGGTTGTTTTCAATCAGGAAGAAATATTTTCTGCAAGAATTTTAGTCGGCAGCTCAAGCGAAAAATCTTTTAAAAAACAACTAGAAGAAACCAACATAGAAAACACAATTGTAATAACAAGCGACCGCGAAGAAATCTACAAAATTTGCATAGAAAAAAAAGTAAAACTTTTAATCATAACTTCAGGCTTTTTCCTTTCAGAAGAACTAAAGAAAAAAGCTCAAGAAAACGGTGTAAGCGTTATTATGAGTCCTTATGCAACAAGCCAAACCGTAATGATGATAGTCTACTCTACTCCTGTAAGCTTTATGTCTGATTACGAAATTCAAGCAGTTCACAAATCTGACACAATTTCAAAAATCAGACCAATTCTTCAGCAGTCCCCTATAAGACGGCTACCTGTTGTAGACAATGAAAATAAAGTCATTGGAATAATTTCAGAGCATGACCTTACAAACGAGCCGAAAGTCCAAGTTATCTTGGTCGATCACAATGAACTTTCGCAAGCTGTCGAAGGAATCGAGCATTATAAAATTCAGGAAGTTATCGACCACCACAGAATAGGACCTTTAAGCACAACTTATCCTATAACTTTTATAAACAAGCCGGTAGGTTCAACTTCAACTTTGATTGCAGGACTTTTCGCAGATGCAAAGATTAAAATTCCAAAGGACATTGCAAGCCTCCTTTTGTGCGGAATTCTAAGCGATACGCTAATTCTTCAATCAACTACTACAACTCAAACCGATATAAAGACGGCTAAACTCCTTTCTTCCATAACGGGACTGAACATTCAAGAATTAGGAAAAGAAATTCTTACGGCAGGCAGCAGAATTGAAGGTCGCTCTGCATCTGAAATCATCCATCAAGATATGAAAGAATACAGAGAAAACAAACATTCATACACTGTAAGCCAAATCGAAGTAGGCAACTTAGAAATGCTTCTTGAGCGAAAAGAAGAATTCTTAAACGAACTCGAAAGCGAAAGAAAAGGAAGCAAATCTGTTTTTGCAGCCTTGCTAGTTACCGATATTACACAGCTTTCAAGCATTTTGCTTATTTCTTGCGAAGAAAACTTTGTTCCGTTTATTGATTTTCCAAAACTAGAAGACAAAATTTACTTTTTGAAAGATGTTGTAAGCCGAAAAAAGCAGCTTATCCCTATTCTTTCAGAATTGATTGAAAACTACTCTTCTTAAGCAGATTAATTTTTTATCTAACTACTAGTTTTTCCAAGCAGTGTACTTATCGCATTCCAAAATGTTTTTTGCATTTTGAATGCGTTCCGCGCTAGGACTGGCAACATCTTTTAAAGGATATTCAATTCCCAAATCCTTATACTTAATTGCTCCAAGTCCATGGTATGGAAGAATTTCTACCCGCTGCACATTATGCAAAGTTCTTATAAAGTCCCGAGTTCTAGTTAAATATTCATCGTTGTCTGTTATTCCAGGAGTAAGCACGTGCCTAATCCAAATTGGCTTGTTTATTTCATCAAGGTATCTAAACATTTGAATTATGTTTTTACCGCTCTGGCCTGTAAGCTTTATATGCTCTTTTTCATCAATATGCTTTATATCCATAAGCAGAATATCTGTAACTTCCATAAGTTTTTTAAACTTTTCAAACCATTCGCCTTCTAAAGAAAAAGGACCGCCTGCAGTATCTATGCAAGTATTTATTCCTTTTTGCTTTGCCAAAGTAAAAAGTTCTATAAGAAAATCAATTTGAACAAGAGGCTCTCCGCCACTTACAGTTATTCCGCCCTTTTTTCCCCAATATGCACGGCAACTTTCCGCTTCTTTTAAAAGTTCTTCTGCGGTGTAAAGGGTTCCTTTTTTCATGTCCCAAGTATCAGGATTATGGCAAAAAAGGCAGCGCATCTTGCAGCCGCTAAAAAAGATAACAAACCGACTTCCAGGTCCGTCTGCGCAACCAAACGATTCTAATTTGTGAATATATCCCTGCATAAAAAATCCTTATATTTTTTTCATTTTACTCAAACTTCGAGCTTTTATAGTTTTTGAAAAAACGCTTTCAACTCCGTAATTTTATCAAATTCCAAACAAAGTTTTTGCATTTTTTGCCATAATATTTTCATAATCTTCAGAAGAAATGTGCTTGAACAATTCATGAAAATAATCTTGATAAACGCTTCGCTCACCTAAAGGATTATGCAAATATGTATCAACTCCGTCAATTGGAAGATCGCTTCCAAAAAGAAGTTTTGAACTTCCGCACTTTTTTACAAATTCAACGGCACTTTTCATGCTGACCCAAGCAGTATCGCCATAAAGATTTGGCAGTTTTTGGCACAGCTCTATTGCATGCATATTATCTGTTCCCAAACCAAGATGAGCCATTATAAAAACAATATCTTTATGACGCATTGCCATAGAATAAACGCGGTCTGTGCTGTCGTAGTCCGTGTTTCCTGTATGCGTTATAACAGGGAGGTTGTATTTTTCTGCCAAATACATATATGACTCAATTTTTTCATCATCAAAAGGAACCGCAGAATGATAAGGATGAAATTTAAGAGCTTTTACAACATCTAAATTTTCTTTTATAAGAGTTTCTAAATCGTCGTCAGGTTTTTCAAGAAGAGGCTTGCACCAAATCGCAGCATAAATTTTACCAGGATTTTCTCTAGCAAACTGAACCGCACCTATTGCGCTTTTTATTTGCTTAACTTGCTCAGAAACTGGAAGAATCTTTTGCTGATGGTTACACTCTGTAGATTCACAGTTAGAAACTATCATTGCACTTATTTTATATTTTTTCATTGCCTCAAGCACATATTCTTTTTTCATATCAAAATTCAATGCGCTTCCAAAGTGAACATGAGAATCTATAATCATTATTCGAACCCCCATAAATATAATAACGCAAATTAGCAAAAAGAGTTAGAAAAATCGCAATCTTTAAAAATTAGAAATTCGCTGAAAGCGTTTTCACAATTCATAAAAACTCGAAGTTTAGTCTAATTATCATAATTGAGCAATATTTGTAATTGTGATATATTTATTAGCTGCAAACTTATCACAAAACAAAAGATTGTAAACATTCTTATTGGAGTATATATGGCTGAAAATAATGAAGTCCGTGTAAGATATGCCCCTTCCCCTACGGGAATGCAGCATATTGGCGGTGTACGCACAGCGCTTTTTAATTATCTTTTTGCACGTTCAAAAGGTGGAAAATTTATTCTTCGCCTTGAAGACACAGACAGAACTAGATACGATGAAAAATATGTAAAAAATCTTTACGACACAATGGAATGGCTTGGAATCGACTGGGACGAAGGCGGAAATAAAGGCGGTCCTTACGGTCCTTATGTTCAAAGCCAAAGATTTGAACTTTACAAAAAATACGCTTACGAACTTGTTGAAAAAGGGGAAGCGTACTACTGTTTTTGCGATTCAGAACGCCTTGAGCGCATAAAAAAAATTCAAACAGAAAATAAGATGGCTCCTGGTTACGACAGAAACTGCCGCCACTTAACTCCTGAAGAAGTAAAAGCAAACCTTGACGCAGGAAAGCCTTATGTTATTCGTTTAAAAGTTCCGCTAGAAGGAGAAACTAAATTTTCTGATCACCTTCTTGGCGACATTGTATGGAAGAATGAAGACATTTCTCCTGATCCAGTTTTGCTAAAATCAGACGGCTTTCCAACATATCATCTTGCAAACATAGTTGACGATCACTTTATGAAAATCAGCCACGTTATGCGTGCCCAAGAATGGATTCCTTCAACCCCATTGCACGTTCAAATGTACCGCGCATTCGGCTGGGAACATCCAGAATTCTGCCACTTGCCAATGGTAAACGGTTCTGACGGCAAAAAACTTTCAAAAAGGCACGGTTCAACTTCTCTTAACGAATTTCGTGCGCGAGGATATTTGCCGCAAGCAATCATAAATTATGTGGCAATGCTCGGCTGCTCTTACGAAGAAGGCAAAGAATTTTACACGTTAAAAGAACTTGCAGAAAACTTCAAATTGGAACACTTAAACAAATCCCCTGCAGTTTTTGATTACAAAAAACTTGAATACTACAACGGCAACTACATTCGAAAACTTTCAACCGAAGAACTTTATAAATGGACACTTCCTTTTATAACAGGAACAGGAGATGCAACTCTTGAGATTAATCCTGAAAATCCACAGCCAAAACCGAATGTTGGACCACAGTATTCAGGAGTTGCGCTTGGCGAAGACGGAGAACCTTACTGCGTAGACAAGTCAATGAACATGACTAGCCAAGATGTAAAAAATACTTTGCTAGGTCTTATGCCATTAATACAAGAGCGATTGAAGTTCCTTACAGAAGCGGCAGAAATGGTTCACTTTATGTTTACAGAACCAGAAGTTCCGCCTGTAGAACAGATTGTTCCAAAGCGGCTTGATGTTGCAAAAACAAAACAAGTTCTTGAAGAAGCAAAAAATTTTGTTCACCAAGTATTTGTTTTAGATCACGAAGGCGCTGAAAACTTTGCTAAACAAAAGTCTGAAGAGCTAGGCATAAAACTTGGCGACTTTATGATGCCTATAAGAATGGCTGTTACAGGAAGCAGAGTTTCGCCTCCTTTAATCGGTTCTATTCACGTGCTAGGAGAAGAAAAATCCATAGCTAGAATTGAAAAAACTTTAGCAACCTTATAAAAATACAATTTGCAAAAAAAAAGGTGGTCATTGAGCTAAGTCAAAATGACCACCTTTTTTTATTTAAAGTTTCTACAAACCTTAAAAAAATCTAGCCAAGACACGCTTACGCAAAGACCTTGACTAGACATATTCAATCAATTCAAAATTACAAGCTTGTGTGGCAAGTACGAGCAATTACATCGTCCTGCTGTTCTTTTGTAAGATTGATAAAGCGAACTGCATAGCCTGAAACGCGAACTGTAAAGTTTGCATACTCTGGTTTTTCAGGATGAGCCTGGCAATCCTTAAGCTTTTCAACACCGAATACGTTTACATTCAAGTGGTGAGCGCCCTTTGCAAAATATCCATCCATAACACTTACAAGATTTCCTATTCGTTCATCTTCTTCATGACCAAGAGCAGAAGGATTTATTGTCTGAGTATTTGAAATTCCGTCCAAAGCGTATTCGTAAGGAACTTTTGCAACAGAGTTCAAAGACTTAATAAGACCTTTTGTTTCTGCGCCATAGCAAGGATTTGCTCCTGGAGAGAATGGTTCATGAGCCTTTCTTCCGTCAGGAAGAGCACCTGTAGCTTTTCCATAAACAACGTTTGAAGTAATTGTAAGAATTGAAGTTGAAGGTTCTGCATTGCGGTATGTTGGATGCTTCTTGATTTTAGCCATAAATGTCTTGAGCAACCATACAGCAATTTCGTCTGCCCTGTCATCGTCTTGACCGTAGCGAGGGAATTCTCCTTCTGGAACAAAGTCGCAAGCAAGACCGTGGTCATCGCGGATTACTTTTACTTTTGCATATTTTATAGCAGAAAGCGAATCAACTACGTGAGAGAATCCTGCGATACCTGTTGCAAATGTACGGCGAACATCGGTGTCTATAAGAGCCATTTCTGCAGCTTCATAGTAGTATTTGTCATGCATATAATGAATTGCGTTCAATGTATTTACATAAAGATCAGCAAGCCATTCAAGCATAAAATCATACTTTCTCATAACTTCATCGTAATCAAGATATTCTGAAGTAATTGGCTGAAGTTCAGGACCTACCTGTGCGTAAGGAGTAAGTCCATCGCGTTCATCCTTACCTCCGTTGATTGCGTACAAAAGAGCCTTTGCAAGATTTGCGCGCGCTCCGAAGAACTGCATTTCCTTTCCTGTCTGAGTTGCAGATACACAACAGCAGATAGAATAGTCATCGCCCCAAATAGGACGCATGATGTCGTCATTTTCATACTGGATAGAAGATGTATCAATAGAAATCTTTGCAGCATAGCGGCGGAAGTTTTCTGGAAGTCTCTTTGAATAAAGGACTGTAATATTTGGTTCTGGAGATGGCCCCATGTTTTCAAGAGTGTGTAGGAAGCGGAAGTCGTTCTTTGTAACTTCAGAACGTCCGTCCTGACCAAGACCTGCAACTTCAAGAGTAGCCCAAATTGGATCTCCAGAGAAAAGCTGGTTGTAAGATTCAATACGAGCAAAGCGAACCATTCGGAACTTCATTACGATGTGGTCAACAAGTTCCTGAGCTTTTTCTTCTGTAAGAATACCTTTCTTGATGTCGCGTTCAATGTAGCAGTCAAGGAATGTTGAAATACGACCTACAGACATTGCGGCGCCGTTCTGTGTCTTGATTGCAGCAAGATAGCCAAAGTACAGCCACTGGAAAGCTTCTTTTGCAGTTGTAGCTGGCTTTGAAATGTCGTAACCGTAGATTGCGGCCATCTCTTTAATGCCCTTAAGGGCCTTAATCTGCTCAGAAAGCTCTTCGCGCAAACGAATAACATCTTCTGTCATTGTTCCGTCGCCGCAGTTAGCCTTATCAATTTCTTTCTGTTCGATAAGATAGTCAATACCGTAAAGCGCTACACGGCGGTAGTCACCAACGATGCGTCCTCGTCCGTAAGTATCAGGAAGCCCTGTAAGGATGTGAGCCTTGCGAGCCTTGCGAATTTCTGGAGTGTAAACTTCAAAAACGGCATCTGAGTGGGTTTTGTGATATTCTGTAAAAACCTTGTGCAATTCAGCGTTTGGTTTATATCCGTACATTTCGCATGATTGCTCTGCCATACGGATTCCACCAAAAGGCATAAAAGCTCTTTTTAAAGGCTTGTCTGTCTGAAGACCTACAACTTGTTCAAGCTCTTTTCCTTCGGGACAGATATATCCTGCGCCATGCGATGTAAGGCCTGTAACAACATCTGTGTCTAAATCAAGGACACCGCTTCTTTCTTTTCCGTCTAAGCCTACAGATTTTTTATTGTGCTCAGCCTTCTGCAATTTTTGGAGCTCATCAAACAATTTCTTTGTAGCGGCTGTAGGGCCTGCCAAGAAACTCTGATCACCATCGTATTCTGTGTAGTTTGCCTGAATAAAATCGCGAACATTAATTTCGCTTGTCCATAAACCGTCAGGATTGAATCCTTCCCATTCTGGTCTTAAAGCCATAGTCTATACCTCTATATATTTAATAATTTTTTTGCTCTTTAGAGTCATATAAATAATAACTCAAATAAGAACGAATGACAACATTTTAAAAATCAAACATCAATAAAATACGCTATATTTAGTGGATAGCCAAAGTTTTTTGCAGCACAAAAACTATATAAAGTGTTTGCAAAAACATAAAATGCATATTTATAAAAATTCTGTCTTTTCTGTTAATTTTTTGAATAAATTTGCAATTTTTCTAAATACCCTAGCTTCGAGTTTTTTTATAAATTATGAAAAACGCTTTCAGCGAATTTACGCTTTTATTCTTTTCCTAAAAACTCGAAATTCGAGCTAAATAGAATAAATGTCAAAGTTTTATTTATTCAAAAGGAACTGCCTTTATTTTTTTGTTATAAATCTTCGCCATTAAAAATAAAGACATTCCAACAGACATAAATTCCGCGATAATAAAGCACCACCACACGTTTTGAACATTTCCTGTAAGGCTAAGCAGATACGCTACTGGAAGAAATACAACAAACTGGCGCGAAAATGAAACTATCAGACTGTAAACCGCATTTCCAAAAGCTTGAAAAACCGAAGAAAGCGTAATTGCAATGGCAGCTCCTAAGAAACTTGGCGCAATTATTCTAAAGGCGGGAACTCCTATAGCAAGCATATCTTCGCCTGCGCTAAACAGTTTGAACAATTGTTCTGGAAATATCTCAAAAACTGCAAAGCCAACTGCCATAATAGCAACCGCAATAAGCACTGACCACTTTATGGTATCAACTATCCGCTTGTGATGCTTTGCACCATAATTGTATGCGATTATAGGAACAATTCCGTTTGTAAGCCCAAAAACAGGCATAAACACAAAACTGTTCATCTTTATAAACACTCCGTAAACAGCAATTGCAGTTGTGGAAAATCTTCCTAAGATCAGATTTACAAAGTAGGCAATAACACTAGTAATTGAACTCATGGCGATTGAAGGAATTCCAACTTTGTAAATTAAACCTATAATCTTAAGGTCTGGAACTAAATCTTTTAGTTTAAAATGAATATCCTTGTTATATTTTAAATTCAGCACAAGAGCGACTAACATGCCTGCGACCTGCCCTAAGACTGTAGCAACGGCTGCTCCTGTTATTCCCATTTTAGGAAAAGGTCCAATACCAAAAATAAAAAGAGGATCTAGAATAATATTTGAAACAGCGCCCACAAGCTGACTTATCATTGAAAAGAAAGTTCTGCCTGTAGCCTGCAAAAGCCGTTCAAACATAATTTCTGCGCAAGCGGGAAAACAAAATGTTGTTATCACAAAAAGATACTGCTTTGCATAAAGAATAATTTCTTCATTTTTTGTTTGAGAAGAAAGATATATATCTACACAAGCAAATCCAAGAATCATAAATAAAACAAAGGTGCAAAAGGCAAGAAAAATGCCCATCATCGCAGTTTTATTTACATCTTCCTGATTTTTTTGTCCAAGCCTCATAGAAAGCAAGGAATTTACACCGACTCCTGTTCCAACTGCAAAACTTATAAGAAGATTTTGAATTGGAAAAGCAAGGCTTACAGCAGTAAGCGCATTTTCGCTGATTTTTGCAACAAAAATACTGTCAACTATATTGTAAAGAGCCATTACAAACATAGAAAGCATGATTGGAAGGCTCATGTTAAGAATTAACGGAACTACGGGCATTACACCCATTTTATTTTCTACAGGACCATTTTTAATTGAAGCAGTCATATTTCACCTTATTAAAAAACGCCGAATCAAGGCGCATTTGAGAAACTACTCTTAAAGCCTTGTGTCCGACGTTTTGCGATTTGCAAATGCGAACCCGCCTATACTAGAAGTTGTAAGACAGATCCGAAAAGAACTTTAGTCTAAAATTGAATCGAGTTCTTTTGTTATTTTTTCTTTATCTAATTTTTGGCCGATTATGCAAAGTTTTATCATGCGGTCGCCAACTTTTGAATCCCATTCAGCGCGGACTTTAGGTTCTCTTGCAAGAACTTCCTCCTGCTCCTGTTTTGAGCAAGAAGCAAGCCATGTTCCAGAAGCCCCGGCCTGAATCTGCCGGCCAGAAGTTTCAAACACATAAGCCATGTTGTCTTCATCGCTAAACCAAATTACGCCTTTGCAACGAATAATGTTTCTAGGCCAACGAGCGGCATACTCTTCAAGCCTGTCCCGATTAAACGGTCTCCGGCGATAGTAAACAAAGTTTCCTATTCCGTATTCGTCTTCATCAGCGCCCTCGTGATTGTGCTCGTGATGGTGGTGACCTTCTTCGTGCTGATGCTCGCCATGCTCTTCTTCGTGACAGTGTTCTTCATGCTCATGATTGTGTTCACCATGCTCTTCGTGGCTGCTCTCATCGCCTTCCAAGTGCTGAACCCAGGCCGCGCTTTCAAAAACTGTATCAAAATCGAATCTTTGCGTTGAAAGAATATCCGCTACATCAACATTTCCTTGGCTGGTTTCAATAACTTTTACATGAGGCTGAAGAGCGTTTACAACCGCACGAACTTTTTTCATTTCATCTTCAGAAACAAGGTCTTTTTTATTTATTATTAAAGTAGAGCAAAATTCTATCTGTTGAACCAAAAGGGATTCCAAGTCTTCTTCGCCCATATCCTTTTTTAAGAGGCTGTCACCGCTAGAGAATTCATCAACAAGACGTTTTGCATCAACTACGCTGACAACATTGTCAAGCTTTCCGTTTCTAATCTGTTCGATTGCCTGAGCAATTGGCATTGGCTCGCAAACACCGCTAGCTTCAATTAAAATGTAATCAAACTTGCCTGTTTTTATAAGATCTTCAATCTGTTGAACCAAGTCAGACTTGAGAGTGCAGCAGATACAGCCATTTTGAAGCCCAATAATGCTTGAAGTGTCAGTAATATTTGCGCCTTTTGCAATAAGGCTTTCATCCACATTAATTTCACCAATGTCGTTTACAATTACAGCCACTTTATAGCCTTTTTGATTTGTAAGAACCTTATTCATTAAAGTGGTTTTTCCAGCTCCAAGATAGCCACAAAGCAGAGTTATTGGAATTAATTTTTTAGACATATTTTCTCCCATAAAAAATTGCGATGCAAACTAAAAGATAAAAACAGACGCCATTTTCGGCTGTTTTTATTCAGTTTTTGCTGTTTCCTCGTCTTTTTCTCCGCGAAGAACAACATTTGTAAGGATTCCAAGAATTAAAGCGCAAGCGACAGTTCTTATTTCAACCTTGCCAAAATTTATCACCATTCCGCCTACACCAGTTATAAAGATAACTGATGCCACAAAAAGATTTCTGTTCTTGTTTAAATCAACTGTCTGGAACATCTTAAATCCGGAAACTGCGATAAATCCATAAAGGGCGATACAAACTCCGCCCATTACACAGTTTGGAATTGTTTCAAGGAAGGCAACCAAAGGACTTATTAAAGAAAAGACTATGCAAAGGAATGCGCATCCCCATATTGTTATTGTAGAAGCGTTTCTAGTTATGGCAACGCAACCAATTGATTCACCGTAAGTTGTATTAGGACAGCCTCCAAAAAAAGCGCCTAAAACAGAACCTATGCCGTCGCCAAGCAAAGTTCTTGAAAGACCTGGCTTTTCAAGAAGATTAACACCGATTATTGCAGAAAGGTTTTTGTGATCTGCAAGGTGTTCTGCAAAAACTACAAATGCAACAGGAACATAGGCCGCAAATATTGTTAGAAGATAACTGCCTGTAATTCCAGAAAGACCTTCTTTTCCTCCTAAAAGAAAGGTGAAATCAGGTATAGAAAATAATCCGTGAACTTCTTTAAAAGCAGAATAATTTATAACCACAAGCGCAGGATTTTTTGCAAGGATTCCAATAAGAGCAAAAATAGAAGCAACGGCATAACCTGCAAGGATTCCTATAATAAAAGGAATGAGTTTTCCGATTTTTTTACCATAGGTAGAGCAAATCATTGTTACAAAAAGTGTTACAAGCCCGCAAATTATAGCAATATAAGTGCTTCCACCTTCTACGCTTGACTTCATAAGGTCGCCAACAGCATTGCTAGAAAGACTTAGTCCGATTATTGCAACAGTAGGTCCGATAATTACAGGAGGCATAAGATTGTCAATCCATTTTACACCGCAGAACTTTATGATTAGCGCGATTACAACGTAAACCAAGCCTGCCATAAGAGCGCCGATTATAAGTCCCCAGTATCCAACAGAAACAGAGGCAGCTCCTCCAATCGCACTGAACATTGAACCTATAAAAGCAAATGAACTTCCCAAGAATACAGGACTAGAACTTTTTGTAAAAAGCAAATAAACAATTGAACCGACACCTGCGCCAAACAGTGCGGCAGAAGCCGTAAGACCGTTTCCTACAATCGCAGGAACTGCAATAGTCGCAGCCATTATTGCAAGAAGCTGCTGACAAGCGAATAAGAAAACCTTACCAATAGACGGTCTGTCTTTTATTCCATAAATTAAATTCATTTAAGACTCCTTATAAAACTCCGCGTAGTGGCGAGAATCACAGTCTGTGAAAGCGACGCTTGAGCAAACTGCAATGATAAAAGATTGACGCCATTGTCGGCACTTTTATACAAATTGTAGAATTATACTCTTTGAAAAAAAACTATTCAATGGGAATACTTGCAAAAAGTAAAATGTATTATAAAAAACTTCTAAATCTTAAGTTTAAAATTCCGATACACAATGTAAGAAAAAGAAAATTTCATGCGAGGAATCTATGCATAATCTTTATAGAAGAAAAATATCAATTTTCGTATTAGTTTTTTCAGCTCTTATACTTTTTGCTTGTAAATCGGCTCCTAAAAAAGCAGTTTCTGTGCAGCAGCTCATAAAAGAAGGAAGAATTGAAGAGGCAAAAAGCCTTTTTATTTCTAAATACGATGTAAATGCAATCGATGAAGATGGCAATACAGCTCTACACGAAGCGGCAGCATTAAACGAACCTTCTATGATAAGTTTTCTCATTGCTCAAGGAGCAGATCCTAATATAAAAAATATAACAGAAGGCAGAACTCCTTTGCATATAGCGGTCATAAAAAACGCAACTGAATCTGTTGAAGAATTAATAGCGGACAATTGCGACATTTTTATCTGCGATAACGACGGAAAAACCGCTATGGAAATAGGATTCGAAGAGAATCCTGTTTATTACGACATATTTATTAATGAAAAAACACGCAACTGTAAAACCGCAGAAGAGCAAAAAAGCTTAGTTCACTATTTTGTTGAAAAAAAGAACGAAAAAGCATTAGAAAAATGTGTATCTAAAAACTTTTCTCTTTCGGAAAAAGATATAAACGGAAAAACTCCTTTGGATTACGCATTTTTTGACATAAACTCAGAAGGAATGATAGATATTGCGGCAATATTAATCATGAACGGAGCCGAAAGAACAGCAAGCGATGAATATGCATACTTTCAAACGGCAGTTTCAAACAGAAACTTAAACTACAGGTTCGAAGACGGCCAGACACCCCTTCACTTTAGCGCAATAGCAGGACACGAAAAAATAACTAAATTCTTACTTGAAAACAACGCTTCTACAAATGTTCAGGACAGTTCCGGAGCTACTCCTTTGCACGAAGCTGTCCGCTACGGAAACACAAATATTGCAAAAATGCTTCTAGATTCCGGAGCAAACATAAACGCAAAGGACAATCTTGGAAAAACTCCAATTCTTATTGCAATGCCTGCTCAAAAACGCGATGAATTATACACCTTGCTTATTTCCTACAAAAGCGATGTTACTAAGAAAGACACTTATGGCGATACAGTTTTACACATAGCAACGCTTACAAATGTTCCTACTTCAATTCTTGAAAAACTTACATCAGCAGGAGCGGATATAAACGCAAGAAACAAAGACGGCATCACTCCATTTTCGCTTGCAATAGAAATAGGCAACAAAGAGCACATAGAATTTTACGCAAAAAAAGGTGCTGATATTCATTCTAAAGACACAAATGGAAAAACCCCGCTTTTAAGGGCTTTAGAAAAAGATGATGAAACTCTTTCTCTAATTATTACAAGCAAGAATATAAATAGCCACGATTCAAACGGAAATTCCCCTTTATGCGTCGCAATCAAAAGCGATGCGCCGCTTTCAAAGATTCAGTACATTTTAAGCCTTACAGAGGATGTAAATTCAAGGAACTCCGAAGGCGATACCGCGCTTTTTATGGCTGTTCAAAAAAACAAAAAGCAGCTTGGAGAACTTCTTCTGGCAAAAAACGCAGATATTTTTGCTACGAACAACAAAAACCAGTCACCTTTGAGCCTCGCCTTAAGCAATGGTCAAGAAACTATGGACTGGCTTATAACATCGCAAACTATTAAAGCTACAGATGGAAGCGGAAACACTGCTTTGCATTATGCAGCCGAATGGGAACTTCCTGAAGCCGTTTCAAAATTGATAAAAAAAGGAGCGGACGCAGAAGCAAGAAATGCAAACGGAGAAACTCCAATATTCAATGCAGCAAAAACTGACAATGCTTTAGTAATAGAAGAGCTTGTAAAAAACGGCTGCAAGTTAAATATCCGGGACAATCTTGGAAGCACTCCTTTACACACAGCAGTGCGCTGGGGAAACAGCAGCAGCGCAAAAACGCTTGTCAAGCTTGGAGCAGACATAAACGCTCAAAATGTAACTGGAAAATCTGCGCTTTCTGAAGCGGCAATTTCTGGAAAAGCTGAAATGGCAAAACTTTTATTAGACTGCGGGGCAAATCCAGACTCCAGCGACACTTCTGGCAGAACAATTCTTATGGACGCAATACGTTCAAAGAATATAGAAATAACAACTTTGTTGCTTGAACACCACGCAAATCCTCAGATTCAAGAAATTTCAGGAAAAAATGCTTATCACGAAGCAGCAATTGCCGGCGACATTGAAATAATCAATCTAATAAGAAATGCAGGAGGAAATCCTCTTTCAAGAGATAAAGCCGGAAACACTCCGTTCAGCATAAGCCTTTCTCAAGGAGATGAAGTTATTCAAGCCGTTTTAGGAGCCAACACGACCATTGCAGATAGCGACGGAAACACTCCTATCCATATAGTTGTAAAAAATAACAAAAGCCCTCAGCTGCTTGAAAAACTTTTAGCGAGAGGCTATCCGTTTGACACAAGAAATGCAGACGGCTACACACCGTTAGGAATCGCGGTTGAAAACAATAATGCGACGCTTGCAAAAATGCTGCTAGAAAAAGGCTCCGATCCTTTTATAACAATCGACAAAAAAGGAATAAACCCGCTTACAATAGTTTTTACAAATAACAACACTCTTATTCTTGAAGATATTGTAAAATACGCAGGTTCAAAAAGCGACATACAGGGAAACACAATTTTGCACTACGCGGCAAGGCTTGCAGATTTGACAACAATTGAAAAGCTTGTTTCTTATGGACTTGATAAAGAATCAAAGAATATTTCTGGAGAAACGCCTTACACTACGGCTCTCCGCTGGAAAAGAAGCGACGCTGCGCAGCTTTTAAAATGAAACAAAATCAATTTTTAAAATGTGCATATTTATACATAAAAAATGAAAATTTATTGACTAATAGCATTTATTTTTCTACAATATAACAAGCTTGAGGGACAATGGCGTTTCTTTTAACGTTATAAGTCCCTTTATTTTTTTAAGTTTGCGTTGCAAATTTTTTTATCATCTGCAATTTCTCACTTTGTTGCGAAATTGCATTAAAAAGCCAATCCTAAAACTGAAGTTTTAATCTTGGCTTTTTATGGGAGCATTTTATGAAAAAAACACTTTTATTGGTATCAGCAGTTATTGCAACTGTTGCGCTTGCTAGTTGCAGTAAAAAAGTTGAAAAAGGTGAATTCACAATTGAAAAAGGCGTCTTAAAAATTGGCATGGAAATTGGCTATCCGCCTTTGGAATACTATGACACAGACGGAAAAACACCTATTGGATTTGATGTAGAGCTTGGCAAAGCCGTTGCTGAAAAACTCGGTCTAAAAGCAGAATTTATTGATACTGCATGGGACGGAATTTTTGCAGGTCTTCAAACAGATAAATACGACTGCATCATGTCTGGCTCTACAATTACCCCAGAACGTCTGGAATCTATGGATTTTTCACAGCCTTACATTGGAAACGGCCAGGCAATTATCTTAAAAAAGGATTCAAAATTAAATGTATCTTCTCCTGCAGATTTAAAAAATCTTACAGTTGGATACCAGGCAGAAACGACATCTGACATCTTTATGACAAAACAGGCTGCAGCAGGGCTTAAGTTCAAACCGGCAGAATATGACAAAGTTATAAACGCTTATGATGATTTAAAACTTGGCCGCTGCGATGCAGTTGTTAGCGACGCTCTAGTTTCTGCTTCATACCTTGCGCCTGCCGACACAGAATACAAAATGGTATGGCAAGGCAAAGCTGATGAATATTTTGGAGTTGCAATAAAAAAAGGCAATGCAAAACTTGTTGAAAAAATTAATCAAGCCATTGATGAAATGCGCGCTGATGGAACTTTAAAAGCAATTTCTATAAAAATTTTTGGCGCTGATTTAGTTTCTGAATAAACAAAACGTAGGGTTTTTAGGCAAGCTTGACTTGATAAAAACTCTACGTTTTCCCATCTATATTCATAAAAAATGACAACAGGAATTCATTAAATGGAAAGTTTGCAAAAAATTATCGGCTGGATTCCAGCCCTTCTTAATGGCGCAAAAATAACAATACTCTTGACTTTAGCATCTGTTTCAGCAGGCATTGTTTTTGGTCTTTTTCTTGCGCTTGGCAAAATGTCAAAGAACAAGTTTCTAAAATCCATCTGCAGTGCATACATCTTCTTTTTTAGAGGAACTCCTCTTCTTATGCAGCTTTACTTTATCTACTTTGGATTACCAAAAATTTGCCCGATGCTAACGCTTCAAAGCAAATTCCTTGCAGCATTTATTGCATTTTCACTAAATTCGGCAGCTTACATGGCAGAATACATAAGAGCCGCCATTCAATCTATAGACAAAGGTCAAAAAGAAGCTTGCCACGCTCTAGGTTTTTCTTACTGGCAAACAATGGGACTTGTAATTGTTCCGCAGTCAATAAGACGTCTAATTCCTTCAATTGGAAATGAGTTTATAATGGTTTTAAAAGATGCCTCTTTGGTATCGCTTATAGCCCTTGAAGATATAACAAAAATTACAAGAAGCATAGCCTCTTCATCAGGAAACGAACTAGTATATCTTCCTGCAATGGTTCTGTATTTGATTATAACCGCAGTTTTTTCAACTGCGTTCAATAGGACAGAAAAACATTTTAGCGTTTACGAATAATAATTTTTGCATTTTACTTCATAAAACTGGAGAAAAATTAATATGAGCATTATAAAAACAGAAGATATAAATACAAGTTTTGGAGACCTTCACGTTTTAAAAGGAATTTCGCTATCTGTAGAGCCAAAAGAAGTCGTGTGCATTATAGGGCCTTCCGGAGCTGGAAAGTCTACATTTTTAAGAACACTAAACCATCTTGAAAAAATTGACAATGGAAAGATTTTTGTTGAAGACCAGCTTCTTGACGATTACTGCGATGGAAAAGAAAATTTTAAAATGCCAAAAAAGGAACGTGCTAAAATTTTGCTAGAAATGGGCATGGTTTTTCAGAAGTTTAATCTTTTTCCGCACAAGACCGTACTTGAAAACGTTATGATTGCTCCGATTCATGTAAAAAAGATGGACAAGCAAAAGGCAAAGGAACTATCCTTAAAGCTCATTAATCAGGTTGGACTTGGCGATAAAATAAACGAATACCCAGCAAAACTTAGCGGAGGACAGCAACAACGAGTCGCCATAGCAAGAGCTCTTGCAATGGAACCAAAAATCATGCTTTTTGATGAGCCAACTTCCGCGTTAGATCCTGAACTCGTGGGAGAAGTTCTTTCTGTTATGAAAAAACTTGCAGAAGACGGAATGACAATGATTGTTGTAACACACGAAATGGGATTTGCCAGGGAAGTTGCTGACCGCGTAGTCTTTATGGACAGCGGAAACATTGTTGAAGAAGGCAAGCCTGAGCAAATTTTTGGAGAACCAAAAAACGAGCGCCTAAAACAGTTTCTTAAATCAGTTTTAAAATAACTACAAAATGTGGGAAAAAGCGGTCAATAGTTCTACTTCTAGAACGTTTTTATAAATGTAAAAAAAGCTTTCAGCGAATTTTTTTATGTTTCAAAAGTCTGGCTTTTTAAACATTGAAAACAACTGTAAAAGTCGAGCCTTTTTTTTCTGCGCTTTTTACATAAATTTTTGCACCATGAAACAACGCAGCGTGCTTTACAATCGAAAGACCTAAGCCGGTTCCGCCTAGCTGGCGAGAGCGGCTTTTGTCTATTCTGTAAAATCGTTCAAAAATTCTATCCTGCTCTTCGGCAGGTATTCCAATTCCAGTATCTTTTACAGAAAGCGTAACAGTTTTTTCTTTAGCATTAGAATTTATGCTTACATCAACCAAACCATCTTCAACGTTGTACTTTATTGCATTGTCAACAAGATTGTAAACCATTTCGTATAAAACTTGATAAACACCCGAAATTTTTCCGCTATCGCCAAATAGATTTAAAGAAACTTTTCGCTTTTCTGCGAAAGGCTTTAGGGTTTCAAAAACTGACTGCACAACTTGTCTAAGCACAATTTCTTCTTTTTCAAGATTTACATTTTTTTCGTCAAGTTTTCCAAGTTTTATTATATCGTTTACAAGGACAATCATTCTTTGGCTTTCGTCATAAATTCTAGAGGCAAAATCCGCACGCATTTTTTTATCTGGATTGCCGTTCATTAAAATTTCTGCAAAACCGCTGATGCTTGTAAGAGGTGTTTTTAATTCATGCGAAACGTTTGCTGTAAATTGCTTTCTAAGCTCTTCCCGCTGAGTTTTTTCGTAATTTTCTTCTGAAATTCTTTCTACAAATGGTTTTAATTCATCAAAGACAAAAGAATTTTTGGGAGAATCCAAATTTATTGAATTAATCTGATATGAAATCTTGCCAGAAAAACGCAATGAGAAAAACAGTGTAAATATAATAATACAAAAGAGCAGAAGTCCCAAAACCTGGCTCATCTGAAGAAGCATTATCCAAACTGTTTTTTGCTCGCACGAAATGCGGACTATATAATCTTTTCCCGAAATATTTGTTTTTTTAGCAAAGTACAGTATTTTTTGGGTCATTGTGTCAGAATATCTTGCAATTCTTGCGCGCCCCTTCTCTTTTGCAACCAAAACTTCAGCGCGTTGCGCGTGGTCTTCCAAATTTGAATAATCAACTTTGCTATCAAAAAGAACTTTTCCGTCTTCAGATATAATTGTCAATCTGTTTTTTGACTCAATATCAGAAAGAAACTGCATATCGCTTTTCTTTAATCCTTGAATTACAAAACTAGATTCAACTTCCAATTCATCAAAAATTTGATTTTCAAAACTGTGATACTGAATGGCCATAAAAACTGCTATGCAAGCAATAAAAATTAAAAAGCCTTCAAAAAAAGTATTTATAAAAATTTTGTACGCAAGGCTAGAGTTCTTTTTTGCTTTTGATTCAAAAAAATTATTTTTCTTCAATTTTATACCCCACACCTCTTATTGTTTGAATTAATTCTCCTCGCTTTCCAAGCTTTTGGCGAAGAGTTTTTATGTGCGAATCAACGGTGCGCGTTTCCACATCGCTTTCGCAATTCCATACTAATTGCAAAATTGAATCCCTTGTAACAACGCAACCTTTATTTTGCAAAAGAAGCTCCAATAAGTCAAATTCTTTTATTGTCAGGAAAACCTGTTTTTCTCCAGAAAAAACTGTGTGCGTATTTTTATCAAGTTTTATGCCGCCGCATTTTAACGGCTTTTTTTCAGTTCCGTTTTTCTTTTGATAGCGACGCAAAACCGCTTTTACTCTAGAAACCAAGGTCATAACGCTAAAAGGTTTTGAAATATAATCGTCCGCCCCAGAATCAAGACCGTTTATCATGTCAAATTCGGAAGACTTTGCGGTAAGAATAATAACAGGTATGTCGCTGTAAACTGTTGATAAGCGCAATTTTTTTAAGATTGAAATTCCGTCTTCTTCCGGCAGCATTAAATCTAAAATAAGGAGCTCCGGTTTTTTATTCCTCAGTTCAGTCCAAAAATCAGATGGCCTTTCAAAGCATTTTGTTTCAAAGCCAACTGATTGAAGAGTATACGAAACCAACTTTCCAATATTTTCATCGTCTTCCAAAACAAAAATCATTTGCTTTCTCCCATTTTAATCTGGCAAAAGTGCAAACCTAAAAATTATAGCAAAACTTGCAAACGCAATTTTTATAAAGTTTGCACAATTGAATATACACAGTCTCCTGTTTTTTCTATTTTTCTTACTATATCAAGATAGTTTAATTCAATTTTAACATTTTTTCCATCTTCAATTTTTTCACGAACCTCTTTTTTTAACTTTCTCTTTTTTTCATCTATTTGATCTTCAATCTTTGTCATATCTTCGCGCTGCGATTCATTTATTCCAAGAATCACCATATTAGAAACATATTCAAAAAATTCTCTTACTTCGTCGAAATATTCAAGAAGTTTTTTATAAAACTGAACATCAACGTTTTTGCTAGAACTTTTTTCCACCAAGAACGCAAGGGAACAACATTCGTCGCTAAGAACTTCCAACGCGTCTGTTGTATTTATCATTTTAGAAAGACTGTGCCTTGTCTCCTGATTTGAAGACGGCAGCCTGGAGCATTTATTCAAAAAGTCGGTAATGGCATCTTTCATTTCGTCTATATAGGATTCTTTCTTTTTTATGTCTTCGCTAACAGAATATTTGTTTGAAAAAGCATTATAAACCTGATCAAACATGTCCATTACTTTTCCAGCCATAAAAGCGATTTCTTTTTGAACTTGAGAAAGGTAAAAGTCAACCCCAAGATGACTAAAAGGAACTATGACAGGAAATTTATAATGCTCATCATCAGTTTTTTTATCATCTTTTATAATTTTAGAAACCAAGTCTGCTATCTGATTAACAAAAGGAAGGAATAATAGTGTGGCGCATATATTAAAAATGGTGTGAAGCATAGAAATGTGATTTGTTATGTTAGATTCTGGCGTTCCTGGCACTAGAAAATCTACAAAGCGCAAGAACGGTCTAAACAGGCAAAGCGCTATAAATGTTCCTGCAATATTAAAAAAGACGTGGACTAAAGCAGCTCTCTTCGCATTCGCGCTTGCGTTCAAGGCAGAAAGAATCGCATCAATAGTTGTACCTATATTGCTTCCAAGTACCAAGGCTGCGGAAAGTTCCCATGAAATGCTCCCCTGATATGCCATTGTAAGTATTATAGCAGTCATCGCAGAAGAGGAATGAATTAATGCTGTAAAAATCAGACCGCATAAAACTCCTAAAACAATTCCTCCAAAACCTAGATTAGAAAACTTTTGAAGAAACGCCACAGAATCTGCGCTCAATGTTAAAGATTTGCTTAAAAAGCCTAAGCCGCAAAAAAGCAAGCCAAAACCCATAAACATATCGCTAAAATTGTGGATTTTATATTTTTTTAACTGCTTAAGCACATAGCCGATTCCAAAAAGCGGTATAGATACAGCCGATATGCTAAAGGTAAATCCGAAAATTGAAACTATCCAAGCGGTGACGGTTGTTCCGATATTTGCACCGAAAATGATTCCAATTGCCTGTGTCAAAGAAATTATCTGAGCATTTACAAAACTTACAACCATTACAGTTGTAGCGCTTGAAGACTGGATTATTGCAGTTACAGCAAGGCCGGTCAGAACAGCTGTAAAACGATTTCCAGAAATGATATGCAAAAGTTTTTGAAGGCTTGAGCCTGCGCCCTTTTGAATTCCAGAAGAAAGCATATCCATTCCGTAAAGAAGAATCGCCAAACTTCCCACAAACTGAAGTATTTTGAACAGTATATCTAATGCCATACTTTAAATATACAGTTAAGTGACATATTAAACACAAAACAAAAGTGAAATCTTTGTGAAATTTTTATTTAACCCGAATGTCGAGTTTTATATAAGCCGTGAAGGAATCGCTGTCAGCGAATTTACACATTGTTCAGACGGTTGTGCCAGCGCTTTGTTTGAATGGAGCTGGGTTGCTACGCAACTTTAATTGTTCTTATCGCACAAAGCCCTCTCAAATTGTAAATTCGCTTACGCTTTTGTTTATTTTTCTAAAACTCGACATTTAGACCAAGCATAATGTTTTTATAAAATAAGATTTAGTTTATAAGTTCCAAATCATCTTTTCCAGATGCTTCATATACATAATGGGAATTTTTAAGGTCGGATTCTCGGCAAATAAAAGATACAACAACAAGGAAGATTGCTAACACAATAAAAAAAACTAGTAAAACAATCCACATAGGTACAGCAGTGTTTTTGTCAGAACAACCAGCAAATATTTTTACAATGTTAAAAGCAGCAATCAAAGTCCATGCAATTGCAACACAAAGCACAAAAAATCTTGCCAATTTTTGAGTTGAAAATGGAGTTGTCTTAAAAAATTTAGTTTTTTCTGGATAAACAAAAGCTCTGTAAACATGCTTATCTACAAGTTCTTCCTTTTCAAACTTTTTTACAAGATTTATCCAGGAAATATTCCACCTGTAAAATCCGCAGGCAGAAAAGAACCAAAGCCAAGCAGAAATAACGCCCAAAAGCAAAATTACCGAAGCCAAAATAAAAACTGGGCAGCAAGGATTTACTTTTTCGCAAGCACATTCTTTTACAACATTGTAATACCCAACGAACAATGCGCCATTAAAAATCGCAAACATGTTCATCCAGTGATTAAACTGGCTCATGTGCTGGAAGCGACCTTCAATCGCTTTTTCATAAGGACTAATTTCTTTTTCCATTTTGTTTTCCTCCATTTTTACTCTCCGTATACAAAACTGCCGTCCGAGCAGTAAATTGTTACACCGTTTAAGCGAGAACCATAGTCATCAAGACCTTTTTGTTCTCGAATCTTAATTTTATTGAATTGAGATTTTGTCCCATTATAAGAAATCTTAATATTATGATCTCTTATATAATCTCTATATTTATTATCAGTTGAAAATCCTAAATAAATTGCAGACAAATTTTCAGAACACAATTTTATTTCTTGTAAATTTTCACAACCATAAAATGAATTCAACCAAAATTCTTCCACTTTATAAGGAATCTGAATTGATGTTATTTTAGAGCAATTAGTAAAAGCATTTTCTCTTATTTCAATAACAGAATTTGGAATATCTATATTTTGTAAACTAGAACAGCCATAAAATGCATTGACTGGAATTTTTGTAACAGTGTCTGATATTTTTATATTTTCAAGACTTGTACAGTTTTTAAAAACTGCACACCAACCTTCCATGTTTTCTACATTTTTTAAAACAGTACAATCTTCAAAGTATAACTCTGAATAGATAGAATCTTTATTAAAGACAACACTTTCAAGTGAAATACAGTTTTTAAAAGCATTGTTTCCACTACACATGAACCATATGCCGTCACCAGAAAAAACGACACTTGTAATATTGTTACAATTTTCAAAGGCGAAGCCGGAAGAATCTGACCAGCCAGGGAAACTAATACTGCCAGGAAATACCAATTCGCCAGAAATATTTTCACAATCTTTAAAAGTTCCTCCAGAAAGAGATACACTTCCCTTAAATCTTATAGATTTCAAACTTTTACAACCATTAAAAGCTTCTTTTTCAATCTCAATACCATCAGGAAATTCTACCTCTTCCAATGCTGTACATCCTTTAAAAGCATATCTTTCAATAGTTTTAATAGTATCTGGAATCACAATCTTCTTTAAATTTGTATTTCCTCTGCAAATATCAGTTATTGTGTGATTTTTTACGCCAATGCTGTTTTCATCATTATTTTCATAGTCGTCAACAAAGGTATAAGTTTCCCAAGTGCTGCCAACATTTATATAAAATGAAACCTCCTTTCCACAATAAGTTATAGCAATTTTTTGACCACTGCCAGCTTGCAAACTGCTGCCGTTCTGCAAGCTGGTCTTATATTCCCACGCCTCCAAAGTCCGTTCTGAACCGTCATCAAAAGCAGCAACAACTTCCATGCCTGTTGTGTCAAACATTTCATTGTCTTTGTAGTATGTTTTTGCAGGCATACTTTTCAGTTTTAAAGTTGTATAAACAGTTTTACCAACATAGACACTGAAAAATGCTGTTTTTCCATCCGCAGAAACTTTTACAGCCTGACTGCCATCTTCTGAAAGCACAGTTCCTTCCGCTGGTTCTACAGTATATTCTGACTCTTCAAGAACTGTTGAAGTTCCATCTGTTTTATTCATTTTTACAACAAGACCTTTTAACTCCAGTGTTCCGTTTGTAAAATATGACAGTTTATTTGGCAGACTTGAAATTTCAAGTGAAGAGGAATATGTTTCCGCAGGATTTTTCACAGAAATTGTAAAAAATGCTGTTTTTCCATCTGCACTGATTTTTACAGCCTGATTGCCATCTTCCGAAAGCACAGTTCCTTCCGCTGGTTCTACAGTATATTCTGACTCTTCAAGAACTGTTGAAGTTCCATCTGTTTTATTCATTTTTACAACAAGACCTTTTAACTCCAGTGTTCCGTTTGTAAAATATGACAGTTTATTTGGCAGACTTGAAATTTCAAGTGAAGAGGAATATGTTTCCGCAGGATTTTTCACAGAAATTGTAAAAAATGCTGTTTTTCCATCAGAACTGATTTTTACGGCTTGGCTCCCTTCTTCTGAAAGCGCAGTTTTTGCCGATGGCGTTATCGAATATTCATTTTCTGCCAACTTATTTCTTGAACCGTCTGTATAAACCATATTAACAACTAGACCCGAATAATCAGTTTTTTCATTTTTAAGATAATTCAATTTGGCAGGAAGCGAACCAATCTCCAGTGCCACCGGTTTTACATCCTGCTTTTCAACTTCCTGCTTGCAAGAGAAAGAAGCCAGAATCATCAAAAAAGAAATCGCTGAAATCACAAATTTTTCAAATTTTTTCATAAAAATCTCCAATACAACTTAATTACATTAATAATAACTCTATAACAGTTATTTATCAACTGCAATACAGTTATTTTAACTCTATTACATTGGTTAAAGAATGTGAAAAAATTTGTATTTTTTCTTAATATGACGCATTTGCAAGAAAATTTTATATCAAATCTTCGCTTTTACCGTGCCAGCAAGGGATTTTCACAGGTTGAGTTTTCAGAAAAAATCGGAATAAGTCCTAATTATCTCAATGCTGTAGAAAACGGGAAAAATTTTCCGTCTGTTGAAGTTCTTCAAAAAATCACAGATGTCTTAAATATTCTGCCTTATCAGCTTTTTCTGGAGCTTCCAACAGAGAATAATGAAAATGAAAAGTCAAAACAAATTATTATGGAACTAAAGCAGAGAATCTGCTCAATATTTGATGATGCGATAAATAAATAGATTGAAAGCAGGACTTTTTCAGGATTTTGCCTGCCCTTCGCCTCGGGTACCGCAGGGGCGGCACCCACAGGTCGGCGAGCGAGCTGCGCCACTCGCCCATATTCAATGATAAAAGTATTACAGCAGTGCCATGGATGGCACTTTATAACATAGGCAAAACAGTTTTCAAGAAAATCTTTTAAGATTTTCTTGAGTTCTAAAATCGACAGGATGTCGATTTTAGATACTATTCTGTCGGCCGTTTTTTTAGACTCTTGCTTTCCGCTATTGCCTGCCCTTCGCCGACCTGTTGCTCCATCATTGCGCGGACTTTTAGAGGGAGGCCGAACAGGGTTATGAAGCCTTGCGCGTCTTTGTGGTTGTACAATTCTCCGGTTGTAAAGGAAGCAATTGATTCGTTGTAAAGGCTGTATTTAGAACCTGAACCTGCGGCACGGATTGCACCTTTTACAAGTTTTACTTTTGCCCAGCCAGTTACAGTTTCCTGGGTTTTATCAACGAACGCCATGCAAGCATCCATAAGTGTTGTAAACCATTTTCCGTCGTATATCAGCTCGCCCATACGGATTGCAACGAGCTGCTTGTAGTGATAGGTATCTCTATCCAAGCAGATGTGATCCATCATTCTGTGAGCGAAGTAAAGTATTGATCCGCCAGGAGTTTCGTAAACACCACGGCTCTTCATTCCAACGCAGCGGTTTTCACAAATATCTACAAGACCAACACCATTTCTTCCGCCAATTGTATTCAATTCAGTAAGCAAATCCAAGGCGTTCATCTTTTTTCCGTTCAATCCAACAGGTATTCCTTTTTCAAAGTCAATCGTCACATATTCACCTTCGTCTGGAGCTTCTTCTGGAACTGTTGTATTTTTTAGCATATGCTTATAGTTTGGCTCGTTTTCAGTTTTTTCAAGCTCAAGACCTTCATGCGAAAGATGCCATATATTTTCATCGCGAGAATAAGACTGATCTTTTTTCATTGGAACTTCTAATCCGCGTTCTTCAAGGAACTTTATTTCTGCTTCCCGGCTGTCCATATTCCATTTTTCATCACGCCAAGCGGCTATAACTTTAATATCCGGGGCAAAAGCCTTTATAGCAAGCTCAAATCTAACCTGGTCATTTCCTTTTCCTGTTGCCCCATGGCAAATTGCTACAGCTTTTTCTTGACGCGCATATTCAACAAGGATTTTTCCAATAAGCGGACGGGCAGTTGAAGTTCCCAAAAGATATTCATCTTCGTAAACCGCATTTGCCTTTACAGCAGGCCAAATATATTCTTCTATATACTCTTGTTTTGCATCAACAACATAACAAGCGGCAGCTCCTGTCTTTAGAGCGCGTGCTTTTATGGCAGCCCAATCATCGCCCTGCCCTACATCGATACAAACAGCGATTACATCGTAATCGTAATTTTCTTTTAACCATGGGATGATAACAGTTGTATCAAGTCCGCCAGAATAAGCCAAGATAACTTTATCTTTTGCCATAATATGTTTCCTCCAATAAAATCAAATACTTTTAATTAGCGCAAATATCGAGTTTTTTATAACTGTAAAAGAAACGCTATCAGCGAATTTATTTAAGGTTTATACTAACCTTAAAAACGGCTGAGTCAAGGTCTTGAGCGAAAGCGTACCTTGACCAGACGTATTCTTTTTACCAAAAACTTGACTTTTAGCCTTTTAATTAACCTAACCTTCAGTTATGAATATTTATACACAAAAATGTATCATTATTCATATTTTATATCAATAGAGAGAGGAAATCAGATTCAAGTGTTCAATTTTAGCTTTTAAGTAATAAAGCTCTGCAAGAATTGCGCTATTTTTTTGAAAGTCTAAATCTAACTTGCTAAGCCTGCCCAAAGAAAAAAGAGATTCAAATGATTGCGCGCGTTCATTTTCAAGATTAAAAGCGTTCTTCATATTTTCGCAATACGCCAAGCTGTTTTCCTTTAACAAAATTCTTTCCTGCTTCTTGTTTATTTTTTTTAATTCTAACTGTTCCTCAGAAATTCTATAACTCAGCCTTGCTATATCAAGTTTCTTTTTGCAGTCAAAAAGATTTGATTCTGGAAAAATATTTAAGTCAAAATAAACCCTAGCTTTCCAGGAAACGTTTTTTATAGAAAACCCGTTTTCCAGCGACGGATAAGAAAAACTTGTTTCCAAAAAAAGACTCGGCATTTCAGACTTTGCGCTTTTTAGCAAACTAAAATAATTTCTTTTAAGCAAAAGAAGCTCATTTTTTTCGCTTAAAGACGAATTTTCAAAAAAACTTATATTGTTTTCCCAAAATGCAATAAAATCGTTTATATTAAAGTTTTTTTCCCATTCATTTAAGTCTATCTTTTTTGATTTTAGAAGGGTTTCATTTTGAATCAAAAGAAGTTTTACTTCTGCAAGTTCTTTGTTCACCGAAAAATAATTTTCAGAAACTTGCATATAACTTACAACCGAATTTTTTCCAAGTTTCAAGGATTCTTCATAATCCTTGCAAAGTTGCTGTGTTAAAAAAAGTTTATCCTCAAGAGCAGTTTTCATTCTTTTATAAAGCAAAAAAAGTGATATTTTATAGAAGAAATCTGCAATTTCGCTTGATTGTGATATATCCAAACAATTTTTTGCATAAGTCTGATGCAAGTCGTAAAAGTCTCTTAAAAGAACATTAAAATCTGAAAGGCAATTTTTTGAAAAACAAATTGGAATTCTTAAAGAAAAAGAAGATTCTATATTTGCAGAAAAAAACTCATTTGCGCCAGTAAAAAAATCTTGCGAAAAATAAAAAGGCACTGAAAATGAGCTTTGAAAAACAAGACCTCCAGGCAAGTGCTGATAAATATTTACGCATGGATTATAAGAAAAGTCTAAAGACTGAAAAATAAAGTTTCCTGAAGATAAAAAATCAGATGAAAAAGAAAAAAAAGGTAAAAAGGGTCTTTCAATAGACTTAGATTCTAACAAAGAAACCTTATAATCCAACTGAGCCAGCTGAATTTTAGGCAGGGTAAAAAGTTCTGAAATTGAAAATGTGGTAAAATCTTCTGAAAAGAGTTTAAAACATCTTCCAAAAACAAATAAATTGAAAAAAAAACACATTAAAACAACTTTTTTTATAAAACACTTCAAAATATACCTCTAAAATCTATTGGATTGAAAGAGAGTTTTTTATAATTGTAAAAAATGCTTTCAGCGAATTCACACATTAGATAAATCCAGCTTTTTTAATAAAAAATATAAAAGAGTTTGCGTTTCTAAAACTATCCTTGCGTTAACTTCTAAACCGCTTTTTATTTGATATTCAACGTTTTTACGGCTTTTTAACGAAAGAGAATCAAGTATCACATAAGCTGAATAAAAAAGTTTTCCATTTTCAGAAACCTGGGAATCTGGCTGAATTGTTGCCAATACGCCATGTTTTTCAGCAAACTCATAAAACGGAAAAGCCGTAAAACGGAGCAAAACTTTTTGACCTTCTTTTATCTTTCCTATTCTGTCAGCAGGAATTTGAAGTTCAACTCTACAGGAAATAGAGTCGTTAGGCACAATATTCAACACTTTTTGATCTAAAAAAATGTAATCGCCTTTATTCAGAGAAGAAATTTCTTGCACAAAACCGTCAATCGGAGAAAGAAGAACTAAATTTTCAAGCTCAGTGCTGAGCTGAACAATGTTTTGCTCACATTCTTTTAAAGAAAGCAAAATATTTTCATACTCTGCTTTTATCGAACTTAAAAATGAAGTATTGCAATTGTCAAGTTCCAAAACGGAATTTTTATATTCGTATTCCAACGTTTCTATAGAAGATTTTGTTGTTAAAGATTCAGGCAAAAGTTTTTCTTGCTCGCACATTTTTTTGCATCTTTCAGCTCTAGCAATTAATAGATTTTTTTCTGCAATAAAAGCGGCATATCTAGCAGAAATTGAAGGATTTTTAGTTTTTACAAAAGACAAACCATTTTCAAAACTAAAAATAATTTCTTCAATTCCTATTTTTTTTATTTTTAAGTCATTCTGTTCAGAAATCAAAACTTCTTTTTGAGCATACATTTTTCTGCCATCTATGCATAAAAGCTTTTCGCCGGCAAAAACATATTGGCCGGGCTTATAAAAAATATCTTCAATATTTCCAGATATTATATTTTTTACTGTGGAGACATTTTTTTCTGGGCGAACAATTCCTTGCGCTCGCACGACGTCGTCTGTCTTGCCAAAAATGATAAAAATTACGCAAAAAACAAGAATTGAAAATATCAAAAATAAAATCCCATGAAGATAAAAAGGTTCTTTTTTAACAAGAACTTCTGAACACTCATCCAAATAAACATCTGGAAAAATTACAATTTTTTTCATGCACAATGCTCCTATAAAACTTAAATAGCCCAATCTTCGAGTTTTTATAAATTATGAAAAAAATGCGTTCAGCGAATTTCCAATTTGTTACCGCCGGTTGTACCCGCACTTCGCTTGAATTGTTTTGGGTTGCAGTGGCTCCCTTAATTGTTCTTATCGCACAAAATCTTCACAAATTGTAAATCCGTTTACGCTTTTAATCATTTTCATCAAAATCTTGCTGAGCATTCCACATTTTAAAATATGTTGATTTATTTTTTAAAAGCTGGCTGTGGCTTCCGCTTTCAACAAGAGAACCTTTATCAAAAACAAAAATTCTATCGCAGTTTTTTATTGTGCTTAACCGATGTGCAACAATTATCATTGTGCAGTTATTGCCAAGAAAATTAACGGTTTTCATAATTGCTTTTTCGCTAAGGCTATCAAGACTTGCTGTCGCTTCATCTAAAATCAAAAGCTCAGGTTTTCTAAGCAAAACTCTTGCCAAAGAAATTCTCTGCCGCTCTCCTCCAGAAAGTGTTGACCCTTTTTCACCTATAATACTTCTGTACCTGTCTGGAAGCCGTTCTATAAAAGCGCTTGCCTGCGCTTTTTGCGCAGCTTCAATAACTTCGTCCATCGACTTTCCAGAACTTCCCCAAGTGATATTTTCGATTATTGAACCGCTAAAAAGCAGCGTTTCCTGAGGAACGTAACCTATTCTGTCTCGCAAAGAAATTGTATCAATATCATCTAGATTAATTCCGTCTACAGTGATTGAACCACTGTCTGGTTTATAAAACTTCATTAAAAGTTTGGTTAAAGTTGTTTTTCCAGAACCGCTTGTTCCTACAAAAGCGACTTTTTCGCAAGGTTTTATTAAAAAAGAAACATTCTTCAATGCAGAACCTCTAGTGCCGTAAGAAAAAGTTAAATTTTTTACTTCAATGTGTCCTTTTAATTTTTCTATGCAACACAAATCTTTTTTACTGTAAAAGTCTTCTTCGTCCATATCCATAATTTCGCTAAGCCTATCAGAAGCTACAAAAGCTTCTTGCAGCGATTGTTGCAATGTAAGCAATCTTCCAAGAGGACCTAAAAAATAACCGCTAAGAGTGACAAACGAAATCAGCTGGCCTAACGACAGTTTTCCTTCAAAAATAAGCAGGCTTCCTATCCAATAAAGTAAAAGAGTTCCCGAACTAGAAACAAAACTTTGCATAGCATGTTGAATATTTGCCATAGTTCCAAGCTTTATACTTCTTCTAGCGCAATCTGTTATTTTTCCTTCCGTCCTGGAAAATGCATTTTTTTCAGAAGAGAGTGCTTTTATAGTTAAAATTCCATTTATGCTTTCAAGCATTGAAGAATGTTTTTCCGCTTCTTTTATAGATTGCTCTTTAATTTTTTTTCTAAAAGGCTTTATAAAAATACAAACTAATAAAGCTGAAATAATTACTGGAATAATTGCCACAAAAACCAAGGAAGAACCAAAGATAAATAAAAAAAAGCCTCCAACCAAAAGCATACAAGAATCAATTACAACACCTAAGCTTGTGGAAGAAATTGTATGCCTTATAATGGAAGTATCTTCAACCCTTGAAAGAATTTCTCCAGTCTTTCGGGAAGAAAAAAAACTCATAGGCATTCGAAGAATATGCCTAAAGTAATCGCAAACCAAGACCATATCGATTTTATTTCCCATATAATTCATAAGCTGGTTTCTAGAAAATTCCATTAAAGTTTGAAACAAAATTACAAAAAGGTAAGCCAAAGAACACAGACTTAAAGTATTTTTTAATTGAGAATAAAGCACATCATCTATAAGAAATCTAAAATAAAACGCGCTTGCAGCACCCATTAAGCACAGCATTATTCCTGCAACAAAACATTCAACAACTGTTTTTTTATATGGCTTTAAAAGATAAAAAAACCGAAGAAACAGCCCTTTTGTTTCTTTTGTGCTAGAAAACTTTTGTTCTGGAAGAATTATAAAAAATACTTTTGTCCAAATTTTGTAAAAAGCCTCTTCTCTTAAATGAACAATACCTTCGGCAGGATCTGCGACTATTACGTTTCTTCCTTTTTTTCCATAAACAACAACATAGTGATCTAAAATTCCTTTTTTAACATGGCAAATCACAGGAAAGGGAATTCCTTCACAAAAAACGCCTTCTGTGCCTAACATTCCTCTGCAAGAAAACCCAAGTTTTTCAGCACCTTTTAAAATGCCCGCTCCAGAAGTTCCCATAACGTCTGTTCCTGCATAAATTCTAATCTTGCTGATAGAAATTGTTTTTCCATAGTATTTTGCAATAGACGCCAAACACGCAGCGCCACAATCAGTTTCGTCGTGTTGCCTAACAACAACATATCTTTTCATACTTTAATCCATAAAAAAATTAATAAAATCATATTTAGCACAAACGCGCCTGCTCAAAAAACAAAGTTCAAAACACTGCTCAAGAATCAAGCGCATCTACTTTTAATACCGCCATAAAACATAAAAAACAGAATTTTTTTTACATTTCTTTACAATTTTTTTTATTAAGGTAGAAAGTCGATTTTTTAGAAAAAAATTTGTAAAAAAAGTTCATTTATCAGGTTGTTTTGACATATATAAATAATAGGCAGAACATCAAACTATTATGGGAGTTAATATGAGAATTCTTTTTGTAACATCAGAACACCCCGCAAGATTATGCGGTGGACTTGGAACTTTTACGCGCGAATTTGTAAAAGAACTGCGAAAATATGCTGACGTAAAATGCGTATGCTTTAATCTTTCTGGAGAGGACTTCCCTGCTCCAGATAAAACTGTTGATTACGTATTTTCGCCGCAAACAGTATTTGAAGCCTTTTCTCCAGATGCAAGAATTCTTGAAACAACGGCATCATTCAGGGCGCAAGTTGAGCCCGTCATTAAAGAATTTAAGCCGGACGTAATCCACTGCAATGACAGGCAAACTTATCTTCCATTTAGATTTGACAAAAATGTGCTATATTCATCTCATCTAATTTTTACAGACTTAATATCTTCCAGCGCATTAAGCGATGTTTATTTTCAAGAAATAAAAGTAGAACGCTGCGCCCTTGAAAACTCGGCTGTTCTTGCAGTATATTCCGACTTCGCAGCAAAAAGCGCATCTCGCCTAATAACAAACAATTGTGTTCCTATAGTATTGCCACTAGGTCTTAGAACTGAAAATTTCCTTTCAAAAGAACCTAGAAAGTCTTCTTTTTTATACAAAAAAATTTCTGGAAAAAAAGTAAAACGTCCGCTTGTAGTTTCATACTTTGGCCGCTTTGAAAACACTCAAAAAGGAATAAATAATTTTATAAATGCTGTAAACCTTTTAGGCCTAGACTTTAAAATAAAGTACAACTTGCAATACAACCTATACGGACAAGGACAAATAGATTCTAGAATAAACACTTTTCTTTTTGATAATGTAATTTTTTTAGAAGGAAAAAAACTTTTTGAAGCATACAAAAATTCTGATATTGTTGTAATGCCAAGCCGATACGAACCATTCGGATTTACAGGATTAGAAGCCATGGCATCTGGTGCCTTAGTTTTGCTTACAAGCGGGCTAGGAATGGATATGTACGCGAAACCTGGAATAAACTGCCTTTCTATCCCAATAGATTCAAATGGAATTGCCGTAATCTTAAAAAATGCAATTACAGATTTTGACAAGTATGCTTTTATCCGAAAAAATGCAGAAGAAACAGCAAGAAAATGGACTTGGAAGCGTTGCATTCATGCACATCTTTTTATATACAGACAAATCATAAAAAAAAGAATAAGCCAGCTTGCCTCAGCATACCGTCAGGAAGAAAGAAAATTGATTCTTGAATACAAAAAAATCAGCCAATCAGAAAAAAACTGCTTAGCGGAACAAGAAAAAAGTTTTGTATTAAAAATGTCAAATATTCTAAATCAAGAGGACTTTTTTTACACCGAAGGAAACACGGAATTCGATGAATATGGCAAATGTATAGAAGAAATTCAATGCAACAGGGACAATAAAATTTTATTTTTGACAGCAAGCTATAATTCTGTTTCAAACGAATTTTCTAACAATGTCACGGTAGTTTCAACTCTTGAAGAAAATTCATTTGGAATTGTTATTCGTCCAGAGTGCTTACCTTTCAACGACGAAGAATTTGATTACGTCGTTGCCATTGGTTCGTGGGAAACTGTAATGGATCCTTGCGGAGCTTTAGTGGAAATGCAAAGAGTTTGTAAAAATGAAGTAATAGTATTTTATAACAAAGGAATTCCTCATTCCTGGCAAACTTTTAAAATGGAAAATCCAAATGACTGGAAAAACATCAGTCGAAGTTTTTGGAATGTTTCTGGCGATTGGAATAAAGAAACTGCTTTGACTTTAGGAATTGAAAAAGATTCTGCTTTTGGAGCAGCAATTTATAGTAAAAAAATAGACTTTTTTGAAAGTTCAGCAGAAAGCATAGCCTAAGGTTATAAATTTGCAAGAGATTTTGCTAACTGATCTGCACAGGAAGTATTTTTTGCGCCGCACAAGTTTCCTGAACACTTGGAAATTATTTCAGAATATGGAAGACCATTAAGAAGCTTAGAAATCATTTTAAGATTGCCATCGCAACCGCCTTCAAAACGGATGTCAAAAACTTTGCCATCTTTTACTGTAAAAAAGATTTTTCTTGCACAAGAGCCGTGTGTTGCAACTTCATATTTTCCGTCTGTCATAATGATACCTATTTATAGCCCCTAGGAGAATCGGAGCACGACGGTCGAAAACTTCCTGTTTTCTCCTTCTGTGCCGTCTTCATTCGCTTTAGCCGTTCCAAACGGCTAATTTAAAAATCGCTGCGCACTGCCCGCTATTTTCAAAACGCTCATTTCGCAGTTCGATTCTTACTAGTTTAAAATGCAAAATGCAACGCAAAATCAAGAACTTCTGCTTTTAGAAATTTATAGCCCCTAGGAGAATCGAACTCCTGTTTACGGAATGAGAATCCGCTGTACTAGCCGTTATACGAAGGGGCCAAAAAAAAGCGAGGTTGTCCGCAAAGAAATAACTGCCGAATAAATACGTCAACAGCAATAATTCTTTCCGGACAGCCTCGCTTTCGTTCCCCAAGGAGGATTCGAACCCCCACAGTCAGAACCAGAATCTGAAGTGCTACCATTACACAATCGGGGAATGCAATGTTCGATAAATATAACTGTTTCAAAAAAAATAGTCAATAAAGAAATCGCTTTTTGTCAATTTTATGGGTAGAATTTCCACTTTTTAGGGAAAATAAATAAAATGGCCAGGAAAACTGCAAGTCATCAACTTTCAAGATAACTTGCAGAATACACAAAATCTATATAAAATATAAGAATGAAACAGGTTCTTATTGTAGATACGCCTCCAATTTTTAGAGAATTTTTAAAAAATAAATTTTCAGAAGAAAAAATCGATGTGACCTTTATACAAGAAAAACGAGATGCCATTACAAAAATGATTTCTCTCTTTCCTGATTTGGTTATAATGGACATAAGCGAATTCGAAAATATAGAAGATGTAAAAGAAATTCTGCAAAAAATTAAAAGTGATCCAAACGCCTCTAGAATTCCGCTTCTTGTGACAGGTCCTGTTTTAGACAGAATGAACCTTGCTCTTTTTGCAAAGTATGGAGTTCACAAATACTTTGTAAAACCTATTAAATTCGACATTTTTTTTGAATCTATCGGTCAAATACTTAAAACGGCATTCTCAATGGATACGACTCCTTGTATCTTAGACCTTCACAGAAATGGCAATATTATTTTTATAGAAATTGCACAAGGACTGAACAGAGAAAAACTTACTTTATTAAAATACAAACTATCTGAAATCATTGAAAATGAAGGGCTTGAAAATCCTAAAGTCGTTTTAATGATGTCAAATTTAGATTTAACCTTTGTGGATGGACTAAATCTTGAATTTTTATTTGACAACATACTTGAAAACCCTAAAATTCAAGCTAAAAATGTAAAAGTTCTTTCCCTCAGTTCTTTTGTAAAAGAATTAGTAGATGGCCACCCACAATACGATGGAATAGAAGTTGTAACAAATATTTCTCAAGTTCTAAACACCTTAGTAGACAGTACCACTACATCTAGAATTTCAGACTTAATTACAGATAATATCTTAACAACCACTGGAAGCGATTCAGACAGTTCCATTGAAATGCGTTTTTACCAAGACTCTTCTATCAAGCCTATTCAAAAAGAAGAAAAAACAGTAGAAACTCAAACAGAAACAGTTCAAAATAATGAAGAAAGTCAAAACAGCGAAAACAAACTTCGTGTAGCAATTATTGACGCTGACCAAATAACTCAAAAACTTGTTGCAGCGGCCTTTATAATAGCAGGATGGGAAGCAGACACATATTCAAACGGCATGGATTTTTTAAGTGCAATAAATCAGCACAAATATTCAATCATTATTATCGACCTTCTTATACCTGGTCTTTCTGGGCTTGATACACTAAAGCGGCTGCAGGGATTAAAAAACAAGCCTCCTATTATAATTTATTCGCAGGCAATGAAAAAAGAGTTTGTAATGCAGGCATTTTCGCTAGGCGCAAAACAATATCTTGTAAAACCGCAAATACCAGAATCAATTGTAACAAAAGCGCAGGAACTATTAAACGCGCAAATTTAAATACAAAAATGATAAAGACGAATTTTCATACTCATTCAATATTTTGTGATGGCAACAATAAAATAGAAGAACTTGCTCAAGTTGCTATTCAAAAAGGATTTTCTCATCTAGGTTTTTCTAGCCACAGTATGTATCCATTTGCAAGCACCTGGCACGTTTCGCCAAAACAGATAGAACAATACTGCAACGAAGTTAGGCAAATTTCAGATAAATATTCAGATAAGATATCTATTTTGCTAGGTTTTGAAGCAGACTATGCAAATCCATTAAGCAAGCCTTCTTTCGAAGTTTATAAAAAATTCTCTCCAGATTTTTTAATAGGCTCAGTACACTATGTTTTTACAAAAAATGGAAGGCTTGCGGTAGATTATAGCGCGGAAAAACTTGCTCAAAAAATAAAAGAACTTTTTAATGGAAACACAAAAAAACTTGTCTGCGAGTATTTTTATTTACAAAGAGAAATGCTTTTAAATTCGGATTTTACAATAATCGGCCACCCTGATTTAATAAGAAAAAATAATGCAAAATTAAATTTATTTAACGAAAACGAAACGTGGTACAGAAAAGAAATAAAAGCTACAGCAAAAGCAATTGCAAAAGCAGGCGTTATTGCAGAAATAAACACTGGAGCTATAGCAAGAAAAACTATGAATGACGTTTATCCCTCATTAGAATTTCTTTCGCTTTTAAGAGAATATAACGTTCCTATAACAATTAACAGCGACTGCCACAACGCAAGCGACTTAGACACAGGTTTTAAAACAGCAAGGCAGGCGGCCATAAAGGCAGGCTACAAGGAAGCAGCTTATTTAGCGTGCAGCAATAAAAAAACAGAAGTTCATTTTCAAAAGATTTGTGAACTTCCGTTTTAAAAACAACTAATTTACCAATTTTTTGACATTTTTAATCTTAACAATTATCTGTTTTTTCGCTCTTCTGCGCTTGCACAATTTACGCACAAAAAGGCATAAGGAATGATTTCAAGCCTTGACTTAGGAATTTCTTTTCCGCACATAAGGCAAACTCCATATTTGCCAAGCCGTATGCGTTCCAACGCTGAATCAATCATCTTTAATCTTTGCAAATCTTGTTCTCCTAAAGAGTTCAGCAAAGTCCTATCTATTACGTCAGAAGCGACATCTGCTTCATCGCCAGATTCGATTGGCTTTACCAGATTTTTCATATCAGCGTTTTTACCTTCAAGAGAAGCCAAAATGTTTTTTCTCTGTTCCAAAAGTTCTTCTTTAATGTTAGCTATAAATTTTTCATCCATAATGTTTCTCCAGTAAAAGTTTAAATTGAAACCATAATTTCAAACTAGACTTTTCTTGTCAACAGTGTATGTTGACAACATTTTTTATTTTGTACATACTATAATAAGTATAAAAAGCAGAAAAGACAACTTTTTTTTATTTTTTTTCGTTTTTTTAACTTGGAGGAATCGTGGCTAAAGAAGAAGCTATAGAAGTTGAAGGGATTGTAAAAGAAGCATTGCCTAACACAATGTTCCGAGTAGAATTGCAAAATGGTCATGTAATTATGGCTCATCTCTCTGGAAAAATGAGAAAGCACTACATCAGAATTGTACCAGGCGATAGCGTAAAAGTAGCTCTATCACCTTACGATCTTGACCGTGGCAGAATTATTTTCCGCCAGCGCTAGAACTAATAAACTGCCGGAGTACCCTTATTGCTCCGGTAATTCCAGTCACTATCATTCCGCCGCAGATAAACGGTCCAAACGGAAAAAATACATAAAACGAAATTCTAAAAAGTGCTATTCCAACAAAAGTTTGAGCACATTTTCCTAAGAAACTAAAAAACAAAGACTTTTTTGTAACAGGTTTTTCTTTTCCCTTATCTGAATAAGAATCCTCGTAATAATATCTGCCTTGATTTTTTGTCCTGCCAGTTCCATTAAACCACTGCCAGAAAGCATCCTCAGAGTTGTAGTATTCATTCCAATTGTAATAATTTCCAGAAGCTTGATTTCCATAGCTGCTTGCAGTTTCATAATCTTGAGAAGAGCCGTACCTGTCATAATCAGAACGTTTTTTTTCGTCAATTAAAACGTTATAAGCTTCACTTACCTGCTTAAATTTTTCTTCAGCATCTTTATCATTAGGATTTCTATCCGGATGATACTTAAAAGCCAAATTTCTATATGCTTTTTTAATTTCTTCGCTTGTTGCAGTTTTGGGGATTCCCAAAGTTTCATAATAATCTTTCACTGTTGTTTCCTAATAAAAAAATATATGAAAATCTTCAAAGTTACAAGAATTTATTTGACTTTCATTCTAATTAGCCCGAATATCGAGTTTTTTTATAAATTGTAAAAAACGCTTTCAGCGACTTTCCAAGGTTTGTTTACTAACCCTTGCTGCAGATGGTTGTGCTCGCACTTCGTTTGAAGTGGTTTGGGTTGCTATGCAACTTAAATTGTTCTTATCGCACAAAATCTTCACAAATTGTAAATTCGCTTACGCTTTTGTTCATTTTCCTAAAAACTCGAAGTTTAGGCTATTTAAAAAGATTGTTTTTTAAAATTACCCAAGTTGCCCCCTTGCCTCCCATATTATAGTCAGGATGCCCGCTTGTTCCTAATCTTTTATCCTGTTCTATAAACTGCCTTACAATTTCTCCAAGCACCGGATCTGTTCCGTGAGTATGAATGCCTTTGCCGTGTATTATAAGAATTTTTTTAAGCCCTTTAGATTCGCAAGTTGTTACAAAAGTTTCTAAATGTTGCCAGGCTTCATCTTTTTTTAAACCGTGCAAATCGATTCGGGCATCTACTTTTAATTCTATTAAGCTTGTTCTTGAATAAAACTTATTACGCTCAGCTTCTTTTTGCGCAAGAGAGTCTTTATCTACTGTACCATAACGGCGAAGCCACAATTCCATTGGATTCATTCGTTTTTCGTTTTCAGATGCATAGTCAAATTCTCTGCGAAGTTTTGCAGCCGCTTTTTCTTCTGCAGAAGGAGCATTTGCCTTTTTGTGCGAAATTTGATTTTTTCCACTTTCTTTCTGGTTTTTCGCCCTAAGTTTTTCTTGATTTTCCCACTGATTTAATATATCGCCAAAATCCATTTGAACTCCTATAAAAAGTCAAGATTAAAACTTCAGTTTTAAGATTGACTTTTTAAGTTGTTTCGCAACAAAGTGAGAAACAACAGTTGATAAAAAGGTTTGCAGCGCAAACTTTTTAAGATAAAAACAGACGCTATTTTCGGTTGTTTTTATCTTACCTCCTATAAAAAGTCAAGATTAAAACTTCAGTTTTAGGACTGGGTATTTTCTATTTTATAAGAATAACCTTATCCTCAAGAATCCAGCCGCCAGTAGAACCAAATTCTATAAAGAACCAGCCGCCAGCCTTTTGTTCTAGCTCAACGCGCTTTCCGCTTTCAATTGAAGCTACAGAATCCACGCTTTTTTCCGGGACAGGACTTAAAGAGCCGCCCTTAAAAATTGCGTAATCCTTTGAAAGGCGAACAAACTGAACAATAGATAAAACTACAGCACAAAAAAGAAGCGCTGAAAACCCTAGCATGCACTTTATTTTTTTTGCAACAAGAAAAATCACAGTCATTATAAGAAAAAGTCCTGAAGCCGCAAGACACAACCATAAAGAAAATTTTGTTGGCTCTGCAGAACTTTCAAGGATTCCATTTTCTTTTTCAAATTCCACACGGCGCTTATAACTTTGGCCAAATGGTATGTCTTCCCGTTCTTTTATGCGAAGCCTAGCAATTTCTTCGCAAGCATCTTCAGAAATAGCATTTTTTTCAATGCGCTTTACTTCCGTGTTCTTTTTAGTAAAAGCATAAGCAAAATAGTTTTCGTTTTTAGATTCGGAATCTTCTATTTTTCCTTCCAGCACATTTATATAAGAATCCGGCAAGGCAAGTTCAACACGGGTTCCGCTGTAAGATGTCGCAATTATTTTAAACTCAGGAAGATAAAGTTTTCCCTTTGAAAGCGGCTCCAGTTCAAAAGTTGCAACTGGTATTTTTTCTTCAGAAAATTCAGAATTTCTAAAGACGCCTTTTGTAATGTCGTAACGTTCAAGTTCTGTAAAAAGCGCGTTTTTTGGAACTTTCCAATCATAAGAAATAATTTGAACAGCGTATTGCAAATAAACTGTAAAAATCAGCGTCTGGCCTGTATAAGAAGTAAATGCCTCTGGATTTTTTTGTTTACCTCGATGCTGCTGCACAAGTTCCACTCCGTTATCAAACGAAACAACCAGCTGTGGAAGCATATTTTTTGGATTATCAGAAATAACAATCCTAGAAAAAGGAATGTAGTAAAGTCGGTTATTTATGTAGACTTGCAAGGAACGCAACTGATAAGCTTTCGCTTCTGCAAAGTTTAACCAAATTTCTATTTTTGTTCCAACTTCCTTATCTGAATATTCAGATCTGCGCAAAGAAACAAAATTCACCCCGGAAGGCAAATCTGGTATTTGGGCTTGAACAAAATCTGACTTGGTATAAGGAATTTTTAATTCAAACGCGCAGTCTGTTCCACTAAAATTTATAGCGTTTACAGGTTTTACAGAAAGAGTTCTTATAACGCTCAAAGTAAGTCTTTGTTGAGAAAATAGTTGCGGCAAGAAAAGTTCAAATAAACTTATTAAAAAAAAATATTTTAAAAGTCTTGAGCGCTTGATTGATTTTCTTTGTTTTCGCTGTTTTTCCATTGTTTTTTATCAATCTCCCTAATTCTGTGGAATATAGCCCTTTCCATTGAATCTTTGCTTTCTTCTTTAGAAACTTCTTTTACGATGTTGCTTTTTGCTTTTTGCTCTTTTTCAGAATTTATGAGTGAAAGCTCAAGATTTATTTTTGCATTTATTTTTGAGCCATCGACTTTTAACGCATTTTTAAAATAGGAAGCGGCGTTTTCATAATCTCCTGCCCTAAAAGCAATTATACCCATATTATAGAAGGTTGCATATAAAACAGGCTCTGGTGCTTCTTTTGAAATCTGAGCAAGGCGAACAAGGGCAGCATCGTTTTCTGATTTAGAAAGATATGTTACCGCTAAATCATAAAGCGCGTACTGCTCTAAAATTTCATCTTCATTTTTTTGAGCATTGCAAGCTGTCTGCAAAAAACCTGCAATTGATTTGTTGTATTTTTGTTGATACCAATTCCAAGTTCCCTGCAAAACAGTTGCAGAATCTTTTACAGAAGTTCCGCAAGAAGTGAACATAAATGCGCAAAAAATTGCAGAAACAACTCCGCCCTTGTGAATAATTCTACTTATGTTATTAATATCAAATTCTGTAACTATAAAACCTAATATAAAGAAAAACAAACCCAATCCCATAAAAAGCGCATAACGCTGAACTGGACGCACCTCATAAGATATTAAAGAATCCGCACCATTATCTGATGAAGAATGTTTTTTTAATGGCTCAAGGAGATTTACAGCAGAACCAGGCTCTGTAGCATCAATATATTCTGCGAAGACCTCTGTATTTGTTTGAATAAAATTCTTTTTAGTTGCACTTTCACATATTTTTTTCATTTTTTCAGAGCGAAGCGCTGTGGGAACATAAGTTTTTCCATCTCCTGCAAGAACTTTTGTTTCTCTTTCAGTTCCAAATCCTATAAGAGATACAGAAACACCGGTTTTTAGGCAGTCTGAAATTGCATTTTCCATAAGACCGTCAGTTTCATCGCCATCTGTAAAAACCCAAATTCTATTTGCCATAGAAGAATTTTCCGGAAAAGACTTTAATGCGGAACGAATTCCTTTTCCCACGCTTGAACCAACGCTAGACATCAAGGCTGGAGTAATTGTATCAAACAAAGTTTCTAAAGAAGACGTATCTTCTGTAAGAGGCACGACTACAACGCCATCTCCTTTTGCAACCACTACAGAGACAGAAGTGTTTTCCATATGAGAAAGGAGCATTGAAGCATATTTTGAAGCCGCTCTAAGCCTTGTAAGTCCTTCTGGAGCATCATCTGCGTTCATGCTGTAAGAAATGTCAAAAACCATTGAAACGGCGTTTCCATTTTTTTGAACAGGCTCTAAATACGTTCCCCAAGAAAAACCTGCGCAAGCTAGAATAAGACAAATCCAGGCAAGAGAACGAAAAATACAGCGGAAAACTAAAACCGCAGGAAGCTTGCTTATTCTTTTTGCAAAAACAGATTCTTTATCTTTAAGCAAATAGACTGAAAACTGATTCATAAGCCGTTTGTAGTGAATAATGCAAATAATAAGCGCTGGAATTAATAAAAGAATTGCAAAAAGAATATAAGGATACTGACAAGTGAATTTCATACTAGACAACCTCCTGAAGAAGGATTCTTCTAATGCACCAAGCAAGAGCAAACGACATTGCAGCCAATAAAATCAATTTTTCAAAAATATCGTAGGTTGAAATTTTTGTATGGTAAGTTTGAACAACAGCTTGATTTTTTATTATAACTGAAAGAGCAAGCACAAAATCATTTAAAGACTTTATTTCAAAGAAACGACCTCCTCCGGCTTGCGAAATACGCCGCAAAGAAGAAACATCAAAATTAGAATTTAAATAACCAAAATAGTTTTTACCAGAAATAGGATCTGTGTACTCTATAGGAACATTTCCAGAAGTTCCTATTCCAAGAGTATAAACTGTTATGTTATTTTTATCAGCAAGTTCGGCAGCAGTTTCAGGATGAATAGCACCCGAATTATTTTCTCCATCTGTAATAAGAACAATGCATTTTTTAGGAGCTTTTGAACCAGAAAGATGAAAAACAGCTGTGGAAAGCCCTGTCCCTATTGCTGTTCCCTCTCCTAAAAGACCAACTTGCAAAGAATTTAACCGCTCAAGAAAAAAATTGTGATCTATTGTAGGAGGAACGAGCAATGCGGACTCTCCGCCCATTGCAACAAGGGCAAAAGAGGCTCCTTCATTGTCAGAAATCAATTGCCTTACGCAATTTTTTGCAGCATCTATGCGAGTGCCTCCATTTATGTCTTTTGCTGCCATAGAAGGACTTACATCCAGAACAAAAACAATGTCAGTACCCCGTGAAGTGTAAACTCTCTCTTGCTTATAAACCACAGGTTTTGCAAATGCAACTACAGAAAAGACATATCCAAGAACAAGAAAAAACTTAGATAAAATTGAAAAAAAATTCCTTGATTTTTTATTCCAAGAAAATGCTTTTCCATTCCAGTCAGAAAAAGTTGCCACAAGTGAAAGTCTCGAAAAAATATTTAATTTTCGCAAAACATAAATTAAAGGAATAAAAAGAAGTAGCAAAAAAGCTGCAGGGTTTTGAAATTCTGGCATATTTATTTTACCTTCCTTCAAAGACTTTTATTATTGTACAAGCGCGTTTTATTAAACCAGGGCGTTCGCTTTCATTCAGCACACTTTTGTGCGAAAAGCGAATGTAATCGCATCTTGTAAAAATTCCAACAAGTTCTTCTACTTGATCCAATTTTTCTTCTCCTAAAAGGCTTATGCCGTTTTGTTCAAAAGCGTTAAAAATTTGATTCGTTGCAAGGGCATTAAAGTTTACGGAAAATCTTACAGAAAGGTAAACGCGCAAAATCTGCTGCAAGCAAAGACAAAAAGCTTCATCTGAAAGTTTTGCAGAATTCTTTGCAAGTTTTCTAAACTGCCTTAAAGTTTTAGAAGTATTCCTTGCATACATTCTTAAAGTTCTTTTTGTTCTCAGAGCTAAAGAAATTTCTTTTCTTTTTACAAGTATTCTTATCAGTAAAAACAACAAAATTAAAATAAGAAGCGCAATTGCATAAACAGCATAAATCGTTCCAGGTATTAAAAGAGGTCCTTCAATTCCTCTTAGAAAAAAATCTTCATCTTTTTGAATAATTGAACTGATTTCCACAGGTTCAATTGCAATCTTGAACGGAACATTACTTTTTACGTCAAAAACGGCTGCCAAAAGGTCGAATTCAGGAAAAGTTATTTTTCCAGTCTTCCAAGGAATAAAGGTTAAAACCACAGTGTACATAGGTCCGTTTCTTTGAATAACAGCCTTTGTTATAGAGTAGTTTTCAGTTTCAAGGCTCATTCCGCTAGCCGCAAGGTGCAAAGTTTTTTCGTCAACATCTTGTTCACCTGGAAAGAATTCCACGCCAGATCTAAATATATAATGAATTTCAGCGGTGTCGCCAAGATAGATTTTTTTTGGAAAGACCATCTGCTTTGTTTCTGACTGAGCAAAAACAAGAGCGCTTATGAAACAAAAAAAATATACTAAAATAATTTTTTTGAGTTTTAAACTCATACAATTTTCTCCAAATACTACGGCTGGTCAAGGTTCGCTTACGCTCAAAGCCTTGACGTTGCCGTTTTTTAAGGCGCGTGTAAACCTTAAATCTAATTTCTTCTTGAAGAATAAATTCCAGAAGAAAAAAAACTAGACAAGGCGCGCACAGTGTCTTCTCCTGTTGAAACAGAAAGAAAACTCGCCCCGTTTCGAAAGAAAAATCTTTCAAGAGAAGCACTTCGTTTTCTAAAATCATCGCGCCAAGCAGACTTAAAAGCCGCAGAACTAGTTGGAAAAACAGATTTTTCCCCTGTTTCCACATCTGTAAATGGAATTGTTCCTATTTCAGGCATTTCCAAATCCATAGGATTAGTAATTCTCATGGCTGCAACATCGTGTTTTTGGACTAACTGCTTAAAAGGAACTTCCCATCCCGTAGTTCTAAAATCTGAAATTATGAATACGAGCGAATGATGCTTAAGCATGCTAACCGCTCCTGTTATTGCATTTGAAAGCACAGACCCCTGCTCCACATTTTTTACTTCATCTAAAAGAGAAAACAAAAGCATTGTTCGTTTTCTTCCTGATTCTGGAGAACATGAAAAATTAATTTTACCGTCAAAAAAAACAGCTCCAACAGGGCTTTCGTTCTGTTCGCCAGCAAGCGCTAAAAGAGCGGCAATTTCCGCAGCAGTTTCATATTTTACGCGGCCTTTGGAACCTGTAAACATTGAGGCAGAACGGTCTATAATCAAAAAAATTTGAAGCTCATGCTGCTCTTCAAAAAGCTTTAAATAAGGCTTTCCCATTCTTGCAGTAACATTCCAGTCTATCGCGCGGACATCGTCGCCAGGCAAGTATTCTCGAACTCCACTGAATTCTATTCCCTGCCCGCAATACATTGACCGAAAAGTGCCAAGCCTCATATTTTCCGCAAGCTGCCTTGCAGCAATTCTTAAATAGGACGCTTTTTTTGAAAGAGAATCTTTTGAACCCGCTAAAAGATGTTGCATATTCTAAAGCTCCCACCTTACGGAACAGGAATAAAATCAAGAATTTTCGCAATAATTTCGTCCACAGTTATATCGTCAGCGGCAGCTTCGTAAGAAAGCACAATTCTATGGCGAAGTACAAGTGGAGCAACTTTTTTTACATCTTCTGGAAGGACGAATGCCCTGCCTTCAAGCAACGCAGACGCACGGGCACACTGAATCATTGCAATTCCTGCTCTAGGAGAAGCCCCGAAAGTTATATATCTAGTAATGTCATGTTCTGTCTGGCGTTTTTTTGAAGGTCTAGTTACACAAATAATTTTTACAATATATTCTACAATTTTATCATCGCAAACAATTTTGCTATTTAGTTCGCGGAACTTCTTTAAATCGTAAGATGTTAGAATTTGGCTTACACTGACTTCACAAGCTTTTCCAGCAGTTTTTACAATCTCAAGCTCCTCTTCTGCAGTAGGATAGCCAACATTCAATTTCATAAGGAAACGGTCTAGCTCAGCTTCCGGAAGATTGTAAGTACCTTCCTGTTCAATTGGATTTTGAGTTGCCAGCACAAAGAACGGGTCTGGCAATTTGTAGGTTTCATCGCCAATCGTTACCTGTTTTTCTTCCATCGCTTCAAGCATCGCCGACTGAACTTTTGCAGGAGCTCGATTTATTTCGTCAGCAAGCACGACGTTTGTAAAAACAGGTCCTTTTCTAACTGAAAACGAACTTGTATTCTGTTCATAAATTAAAGTTCCGCTGACATCCGCAGGCAAAAGGTCCGGTGTAAACTGGATTCTTTTAAAATCAAGACCGCTTATTTGCGCAAATGTCTTTACCGCAAGTGTCTTTGCAAGGCCCGGAACTCCTTCTAAAAGAACGTGTCCGCCAGCAACAAAGGCTATCATAATTCCATCCAGCAAGTTTTCTTGCCCGATAAGCCGTTTTGAAGCCTCTTTTTTGCATTTTTCTGCTAAATTTCTACAATTTTCTAATTCTGTATTAGTAATACTCATTTTTCTAACATTCCAACTTACAATTGATATTAAAGAACTCTTTTATATAGCCCGAATTTCGAGTTTTTTTAAATTGTGAAAAGAAACGCTTTCAGCGACTTTCCAATTTGTTGCAGATGGTTGTGCTCGCACTTCGTTTGAATTGGCTGGGGTTGCTATGCAACCTTAATGGTTCTTATCGCACAAAATCTTCACAAATTGTAAATTCGCTTAGGTTTTTGTTCATTTTTCTAAAAACTCGAATTTCAGGCTATATAGCCCGAATTCCAAGTTTTTTCTATATTCTTACCAATTCTATAAAAAAAACAACTTTAAGGCTATAATAATTGACAACAAGTCGATATTTCAGAATAATTTACTTTATCATGTTAAACCCTTTAGCACAAGAATTAAACGAAACTCTCAAAGGAACATCAGCAGAAGATCTATTCTCTGATATTGGAAAGCGAATTTATTTTCCAAAAGGAATTATCGCGCAGGGCGGCGAAGCCAAGAAAAAAGCTTTTACCGCAAATGGAACTATTGGAACAACTGTTGTAAATGGAGCACCGGCAATTCTTCCATCTATTCAAAAATGGGCTCCTGAACTTACCTCTCGTGAACTTGTTGCTTACGCTCCTACCGCAGGACTTCCAGAAATCCGAGAAGCATGGAAAGAAAAACAGATAAAGAAAAATCCTTCTCTAGCAAATAAAAATTATTCTTTGCCAGTTGTAGTTCCAGGCCTTACAGCAGGTCTTTCGTATGTAATGGACCTTTTTATAGACAAAGACAAGCCTATTCTCGCACCAAATCCTAGCTGGGATAATTACGTTCTTATTGCGCAAGCTAGAAGAGGCGCAGAATTTCATCAATTTACCATGTTCAAAGATGGCAAATTCAACCTTACAGGACTTGAAGAAGCTGTAAAAAACGAAGCGAAAAAATATAACTCTGTACGCATAATCTTGAATTTTCCTCAAAATCCTTCCGGATACAGTCCTACTTCGAAAGAAGTAAAAGAACTCTGCAGAATTATAAAGCAGACCGCTGAATCTGGAGCAAAACTTCTTGTTATAAGCGACGATGCGTACTTTGGCTTGAACTACGAGGCCAACATCGAAAAAGAAAGCCTCTTTGCCCACATTGCAGACATTCACGAAAATGTTTTGGCAGTAAAAGTTGACGGCCCTACAAAAGAAGACTTTGCCTGGGGATTCCGCTGCGGATTTTTAACTTTTGCCTGCAAAGGATTTACCCAAGAACAATATGACGCGCTTGTAAAAAAACTTATGGGCATAATTCGCTCCTCTGTTTCTTGCGCGGCAACGCCTAGCCAAAGCATCATTTTAAGAGCATTTAAAGAAAGCTCAAACGAAGAAGAAAAACTTCACTTCCGCAAGATTTTGGAAGCAAGGTATAAAAAAGTAAGAAAATTCGTTGATTCTCACAGTTCAAAAGCAATTGAAGCTCTTCCTTTTAATTCTGGATATTTTATGAGTTTTCATACAAACGGAATTGATGCTGAACAACTTAGGGTAAAACTACTTGAAGAACACGGAATTGGAACAATTTCTATAGATTCTTCTACATTAAGAGTTGCCTTTAGCAGCATTGAAGAAGAGAAGATTGAAGAAGTCTACTCAAAAATATACAGTACAGCAGAGGAATTGTTGCGTGCATAAAAAATCACTTGCTGCAGGGGTTGCTACTATAATTGTGGCAATCTCTTCAATATTTTTTTTAAGTTGTTCAAAACAAAAAGAAAACCGAATACTAATTTGTACTAGCAGCAGTGAATTTGCTCCTTATGTGGAACTTTTTAATGAAAGCCACAAAAACAAAGCGGTTATTGTCTACAAAGAAAATCCAGCTTTAACATTGGAAAAATCTAACAACAATCAGAATGTAGATTTAGTTGTAGGCAATTGGCTTAGAAACGAAAAAACAAGAAAAAACTTTAAGAATCTAGACTTTCTTTTTGACAGAAATTACATTCAGCACAATTCTTTTTATCCAGAGCTTCTAAAATCGGGTTCAATTACAACGCAGCAATATCTTTTGCCAGTCAGTTTTAATCTTCCTGCAATAATATTTTCTGTAGATAACAAAAAATATGTTCCAAACGAATACACAATTTCTTTAGAGGACTTAAAAAAAATCGGCTCAGAATTTAATAAAAAAGATAAAAAAAATCACTATACCAGCATTGGATTTGCGCCTCAAAGCAACAAAAACTTCATGTACACGGTTACAAAAGTAAAAGGAGCAGCATTTCAAGAAAACAAAAAATCGCAATTCACTTGGAACAACAACAATCTTGATGCAGCAATTTCATATCTAGTAAATTGGATAACCGAAGCAAATTCTAATCCTCAAACTGAAAGCGACTTTGTTTACAAATACCTTTCAGAGACAGATGACAAACGTGTAACTGGAGGACGAACACTTTTTGCATACACAACAAGCGACAAACTCTTTAGATTGACTTCTGAGCAGCTTTCAAAAATTGAATTCTGCTGGCTAGAAAACGAAGGGCTTATTCCTATTGAAGACGAAATGCTTATGATGGGAATTCCTAAAAAGTGCAACAATTTAAATGGCGCGACAGAATTTATATCCTGGTTTTATAAAGCGGAAACCCAAAAAGAAATCCTTGAGCGTAAAATTGAAACAAAGCTGGAAATAAATAAATTTGGAATTGCGGGCGGATTTTCTGCAATAAAAGATGTAAATGAACGTATTCTTCCAATATATTACACAAGGCTTCTTTCAAACATTCCTCAACAAGGCTCTTTAAAAGTTTTAGAAAAGAAACCTGCTCGCTGGGAACAAATCAAAACAAAAGTTGTTCTTCCATATATAGAAGAAAAAGTTTTTTCTGCTCCCGACAAAAAAATTGCAACAATGCAGGAGCGGCTAGACATCTTTAACAAGCAGAGGTTTAATGCAGAGCAATAAATCAGCCAAAGCTTCGAGCTTTTTAGAGTTATTGTAGAAATGCTTATTTTCCGTTAAAAAACTAAACATTTTATTTTATTCTCCGATTATAAAAGTGTAGTTGGAGGTTAATATGGCAGTTTCAATAAATCCTAATTATGCAAATATTTCTTCTGCCAGAGCGGGCGCAAAACTTTATGTACCTGTAAACCCTTCAAAATTAATTTATTCAAACTTTGACCACGTTTCTGGCTTTGCAGCAAAAAAAGGACAGAGCGGCGTTTCTATTTCTAAAATACAGATTTTAAACACTTTAATTGAACATCTTACTTCCCTAAAGAGTGAAAAACAACTTTCGGCAGCAAAAAATGCAACGCCGGAACAGATTGACTCCCTTATTGAAAATTATCAAACTCAAATAAAACAAGCTGTGCAGGCAGCCCAAGCAAGCCAATACGGATTAGCTGGAGTTCGCCCCGAACCGGGGGCAGTTTTTTCTATTAACGCTTAAAACAGCTTGCAATTCCAAAGTCGAATTTTCAGATGGCAAAATGTTCAATTGAATTATCTTACAAAAAATGATATTATCTTTCTGGTTTTAAAACTAAAAACTTGAATATTAAATCTTTTTAAAAACATTAAAAGTAAAAAAGGCTAATATTCAAGAAATAAAGCGTAATAAAATTTAGTTTAATTACTAGTTCAAAAGTCTGATTTTTAGGAATGTAAAAACTGCTTAAGATTGAACTAAACTGTAAGTATCTTTTTACAATTTTTAATGCTCAGCTTTTGTTCTGCTAAAGTTTTTATTACAAAAGAGGTACAAAAAGATGCCATATTCTGAACCAACAGATTTAAGAGTCATTGCATGCCCTGGCGGAGAAGCTTTTGCAGATGCAGTGATAGTTCACTTAAAACACATGTACAAACACCGTTTTAGCCTAAAAAGTGATGCCATTTCAAAACGCTACGGACTTTCTAAAGAAGAGCTTATTAGAAACATAAACCTTCGCAACGATTTGAAAACTTCAGATTTAATTATCAGAGGGGCGACGGACAAATACCGCGCGCCAAATTTTAAAGTAAACACGACATTTACGTACTTTGCAAACGGTGAATTTAAAACAGAAATCAACGAATCAATTAGGGGAAAAGACATTTTTATCTTTCAGGATGTTGAAAATCATGAAGTATTGAGCCTAAACGGCGGAAAAAACAAACTCTCCCTTTCTGTAAATGATCATCTTATGTGCCTTTTAAATACAATAGATGCGGTAAGGCAGGCAGGAGCCGCAAAAATCACTCTTGTAGTTCCAGTTTATCCGTACAGCCGCCAGCACAAAAAGAAAGGGCGCGAAGGTCTTACCGCAGCGATGCTTGGCCACGTATACGAAATGCTTGGCGTTTCAAGAATTATAACGCTAGATATTCATAGCCGTGAAATTGTAAATGCATTCAATACAATCAACCTTGAAAACCTTCACGCAAGTTATCAAATTATCCGCGAACTTGGAAAAATCGTAGATTTAACAAAAACTCCAGACGATCTTGTAGTTGTAAGCCCAGACACAGGCGCTATTGACCGCAACAAATTCTACGCTTCTGGCTTAAAGCTTCCTCTTGCAATGATTTACAAAGAAAGAGACTATTCCGTTGTAACTCAAAATGCAAAAGACACAAATATTAAATCGGTAAAACTTTTAGGCGATGTTAAAGGCAAGGTAGCCTTCCTTGCAGACGATATGCTTGGAACGGGCGGAACACTCTTAAAAGCAATGTCTTTCCTTAAAGAAAACGGAGCTACAAAAGTAATCGCGGCAATAAGCTTGCCATTCTTTACAGGCAACGCAATTGAACTTTTTGACGATGCTTACAAACAGGGGCTTTTCTACAGAGTTATTGGAACAAACGCTGTTTACCACGAAGAACTCCTAAAAAAAGAGTGGTACATCAGCACAGATGTTTCTGGTCTATTTGCAAACGTAATAACAAGAATTCATCACAATCAGTCGATTGGCGATCTTCTTGACAACCGAACAATAATCGAAAAAATTGTAAAGGCGCAGCAGGAAAATTCAGCAGAAAAAGCTTAAAACTAAGAATTAGAACGGTCTTTATGAAAAAGATTCTCTGTGCAGATATTGGAACCACCTCTCTAAAAGTTGCCGTAATCGACACTCTTGGAAAGGTGGTATCTTTTTCAAAGCAAATAATAAAACATCAAGATATTTCTTTTATAGCAAAGGATTGGCAAAACTGTTTTGAAAAAGCCGTATTTGAATGTACAGACGACTGCAAAGATATTGACGCGATTTGCATAAGCGGAAACGGTCCTACAGTTGCAACTTGCGCAGGAAGAACCGTTTTATGGAATGAATCTTCTACAGCGGCACAAAGCTGCCCTTCACTCTTTTTGCCAAAGTTAGCAAAACTAAAAGAACTTTACCCATCCGAATGGAAAAATTCTGAATATATACTTTCTGGCCCTGAATATTTAATATACTGTCTTACAAAAAAAGCTGTTACAATTTTGCCTGAAGAACGATTTTTAACAGCATATTGGGATAAAAACCAGCTTTCCTGCTACGGGTTTTCAAAAGAAGACGAAAAAAAACTTCCGCCATTTGTAAAACCGGGATATATTGCTGGCGCTTGGAACGGAATTCCTGTAATTTGCGGAGGCCCGGACTTTGTTTCTGCCCTTATAGGCACAAACACTCTTGAATGTGGAAAAATTTGCGACAGGGCAGGCTCTAGCGAAGGAATAAACCTTTGTACAGACAAGCCGATTTATGCACCAGGAATTAGAACGCTTCCGAGCATTATTCCCGGTCTTTACAATCTTAGCGTTCTAATAGAAAAAAGCGGCAGCTTGATAAGTCACTTTAGAACCGATATAAATCTTATTGAAAAACACAAAAACACGTTTAATCAGATTTTTGAATACTGCTATCAAGATAAAAACAGCGAAGGCTACAGAATTCTTTGCCAAATAAAAAAAGAAGTTTATGAAGCGGTAGAACTTTTAAAAGAAACGGCTTTAAAAAACAACTTAAAATTTATTCCTAAAATGACGGTTACTGGCGGCCAAGCAAAAAATGAACAATGGCTTGCAGACAAAGCGAACGCAGCAGGCATTAGCATTTGCATAACAAATTGTCCCGACAGCGAATTACTAGGAGACGCAATAATAGCCCAGGTAGCTCTGAACGAATACAAAACACTAAAAGACGCGGCAAACGCTATGGTTCACGAAACAAAAACTTTTGAACAGTCTTCTTCTAAAATGAAAATATTTAAGATTCCAAATGATTTAAAAACAATAATCTTTGACATAGATTCTACTCTTTACACAAACGAAGCTTATGCGCTTGAGCAAGTTGATGTGCAAATTCGGTACTGGGCAAAAAAAATCGGGATTTCAGAATCTGAAGCCCGCAATAAAATTAGCGAATTCCGAAGAACCTGGTCAAAGGAACACGATGGAAAAAAAATCAGTTTGGGAAACGCATTTACACACTTTGGAATTTCAATCGATGAAAGCATAAAAATGAGAAACGAACTTGTAGATCCGTTTAAGTTTTTAAAAAAGGACAAAAAGCTTATCAAGGTGCTTTCTAATCTTAAAAAGAAATACAAGCTAGTCTGCGTTACAAACAATCCTATCCTTCCTGCAAGGAAAACGCTTGAAGCTTTAGGAATAGAAAAAATAATACCAGACATAATTGCCCTGGATACTTGCGGAAAATCGAAGCCAGCAAAAGAAAATCTTGAGCTAGCCTGTTCAATTACAAATTGCAAGCCAGAACAGGCTCTAAGCGTTGGCGACCGCTATGAAATAGATTTGCGGCTACCTCTTGAAATGGGAATGGGAGCTATTCTAGTAACAGGCGTAGACGATGTTTACAAACTAGGAAAACTGCTTTAAGGATATGTTTGGACAAGGGACGCTTACGCTCAAAATCTTGACTTTTTATGGGAGAATATTATGTGCATTGCAAAGCCCTTAAATAAAATCTTGCTTAGCATTTTTTTGCTGTTTTTTTCGCTAAAATTATTTTCTGAACCTGTTTCTGTAGAAAATCTTATAAAAAAGAAAAACAATCTTAATCGCCCTTCTGTTGCTGTTGTTCTAGCAGGCGGCGGTTCAAAAGGATTTGCGCATCTTCCAATTTTAAAAATGCTTGAGCAAGAAGGCATTCCAATCGACATGATTGTTGGAACTAGCATCGGAGCCATAATTGGCGGCCTTTACTGCGCAGGTTATTCATCTGAAGAAATAATTCAACGATTTTCACAAATGGACTGGACGCCAATGTTCAGCGATTTTGCAGTTTCCCCTTACGAGGAGCTTCTTGGAAGCCACAGCATTTTTGAAAATCCTGTGACACTGAACATGGGATTAAACTTTTCATTAAACTTAGGGAAAGGACTTTCTAACGGGCAAAACGTATACCAAATGCTAAAGTGCCTTACTTTAAAATATCCTTCTCAAATAAACTTTGATGACTTAAAAATTCCGTTCAGGGCAGTAACAACAAATATGCTGACAGGAGAAGCCATTGTTCTACAGGATGGAGATTTAGCAGAAGCCATACGCGCAAGCATGAGCCTTCCGGGAGTTTTTGAACCTTTTGAAATAGACGGATACTACTACATGGACGGCGGACTTCGCTACAATCTAGCAATAAATGTCGCCAAAAATATGGGCTACGATATAATCATTGCCGTAGACATTTCGCAAAAAGTGCGCGACGACCCGCAAATGTACAATTCAAATCCCGCCGTCGCAATAATGAACACAATTACAATTGCGCAAGCGACAACCACGCAAGCTTTATACAAGGATGCAGACTTGGTAATCACGCCAGAGCTAAAAGAATTTGGAACGCTAGATTTTAAAAAGGCGCAGGAAATTTACAAAGCAGGCGAAATTGCAGCAGAGCAAAATAAAGAACCCATTGTTCAAATTCGAAAAAAAATATTTCCAGAAGATTACGATTCAAATGGAAATAGAATTTCAACTCAAAAAAAGATAAAAGAAAGAGGAAGCTATAGATACAAGCCAAATTTAATCCCAACAAAACTTGTTGTAAATGGAGAAGTAAAACAGGATTCAAAATATATTAAAAATTCTTTTAAGAAAATTTACGACAAAGAACTTTCAGAAGAAAATTTTACAAACTTTATGAGAGACATCTATCTTACAGGGAACTACATCAGCGTAAAACCGAGAGTTATCTGCAAGGATGATGAAACTGAACTTCAGCTTTTGTTAACACAAAAAGAAAAGCACAGTTCAAAAATCCTTTTGGGAGTAGATTTTCAACAAACAATCAGCACTATGAGCACAACCATTTTCAATTTTAGTCCAGAAATTCAGCTTAGGGGACTAACAGGAATTGGTTCCGTCTTAGCCGTAAGGGGAACTTCCATTAACGATTACGGACTTTCGCTATATTATTTTCAGCCATTTAATCCTTATATATTTTTGCAGATGGATTCAAACCTTTTAAACAAACGTTTTGCCTCAACACCAAACGTGATGCTAGAATTTTCAAGGATACAAGACACTTTAACTTGGAAGAACAATATTATTGCAGGAGTAAGAACTGCAAAAGGAAATTTAGTAGAAACTGGCATTTATTTTAATTGGCACAAAAATGAAATTGAAAACTACTGCGAGGACGATACGCTTTATCATCTTTTAGAAAAGGACAGCAAACTAGATTACTATTTAAACGGTGACAGCAGCATTAAAACAAAAAGCACAGGACTAGTTTTAAAATACACTTACGACAGCAGAGACCGTAGTCTTTTCTCTAACAAAGGTTTTTTTCTGGATATAGAAAGTTCTGCAAATGTGCCAATTTCAGATAAAATAGATTTTGAAGACTTTTTTATAAAAGCAAAACTTGATGTAAGAAAAAATTTTTCTTGCGGAAAAAAAGTTTCCATTGGATTAAGTGGAATTGCAGGTTCTGACATTTTGCAAGGTCTAAAAAAGACTCCTTTTTTAATCCCTACAGAAGGATTTTCAACGTACGACAGAATTTATTTTCCTCAAATTTCAGACAATTCTGCCTATGGTTTGCACAAAGCGGCAATAGCAATGTCAATTCAGTTTCAGCCATGGAAAAACCTTACAATTCTCGGAGGGCAGGTAATCTTCAGGTTCATGGCTTCGTATGGAAACGTAATTTACGATTGGAACGATTCGTTCAAAAACGTGCTGTGGAACACATCTTTTGGCGCGGGCGTAAAAATAAAAGAAGGCTTAAGCATTTTTATAAGAGGCGGCATTGGAAGCACTAAAACGCAAGAATTAACACCATTTTTTGCAATGGATTTAGGTTCAATTCGTTTTTAATTGGCCGAACTTCAAGTTTTTAGAAAAATAAACAAAAGCGTAAGCGAATTTACAAGGCTGGTTTGCTGCCTCGCGCTGCAGATGATTGCACACGTGTCCTAGTTTACAAGCTCTTACGCACACTTTACAGGGATTTTATAAAAATATAAAATGGGTTAAAAGTAGAATTTTTATTCATTTTCATAAAAATCAGCTTTAGACCAAATAAATTAATTTATTTTTAGGATATTTTAATGAAGCAATTGTTGTTAGGAAATGCCGCCGCCGCAAGAGGACTTTACGAATCAGGCTGCTCGCTAGTTTCTAGTTATCCGGGCACACCAAGTACAGAAATTACAGAAGAGGCCGCAAAATTTAAAGAAATTTACTGCGAATGGGCTCCAAATGAAAAAGTCGCCCTAGAAACAGCCTATGGCGCAAGCCTTGCAGGAAAGAGAGCTTTCTGCGCAATGAAACACGTTGGCCTAAATGTTGCCGCAGACCCTTTGTACACAGCAAGTTACACAGGAATTAACGCAGGACTTGTAGTAGGCGTTGCAGACGATCCTGGAATGCATTCTAGCCAGAATGAACAAGACAGCCGGCACCACGCAATCGCTTCAAAAATTCCAATGATAGAACCTGCCGACAGCGCAGAAGCAATCGACTTTATGAAAACCGCCTTTGAGCTAAGTGAAAAATTTGACACGCCAGTCCTCTACAAAATGTGCACGCGGACTTCCCATTCCCAAAGCATTGCGGAAACAAAAGAGCGCACAGAAATACCTGTAAAAGAATACAAAAAAGATGTAGCAAAATATGTTATGGCACCTGCAAACGCAACAAAACGCCATCCAATTGTAGAAAAAAGGCTAAAAGACATCGCTCAATGGGCTGAAAATTCCAATATAAACAAAATTGAAAAACAAAATTCAAAAATTGGAATCATAACATCTTCAACGTCCTACCAGTATATAAAGGAAGTCTTTGGCGATAGCGTTTCAATTTTAAAATTGGGCTTAGTATTCCCCATTTCAGAAAAACTGATTAAAAGCTTTGCTTCAAATCTTGAGGAACTTTACGTAGTCGAAGAACTTGATCCTATAATTGAAAACTATTGCAAAAGTCTAAATCTGCAAATTCCAATTCATGGAAAAGATATTCTTCCGGTTTGCGGAGAATTTAGTCAAAATATAATAAAAAAAGCTTTCAATCTTCCTTTTGCTGAAGGAAAAAAACTTTCACAAGAAATCCCTGTAAGACCGCCAATAATGTGCGCAGGCTGTCCGCACAGAGGAATGTTTTATGCTTTAAACAAGCTTAAAGTTACCGTCTTAGGAGACATTGGTTGCTATACGCTAGGTTCAGTAGCGCCTCTTTCTGCAATGGACACAACGCTTTGCATGGGAGCATCTTTAAGTTCTTTGCACGGCTGGAACAAGGCTGGCGGAAGCACAAGCAAAACTGTTGCCGTTATCGGCGATTCAACTTTTATTCACTCCGGAATGACTGGACTAGCTTCGATTGCTTACAATCAGTCAAATTCAACAGTAATTATTCTTGACAATTCAATAACAGGAATGACTGGACACCAGCAAAATCCTACAACAGGAAAAAACCTATACGGCGAACCTGCAGGAAAAGTTAACCTAGAGCTTTTAGTAAAATCGATGGGGATAAATAGAGTTAGAATTGCAGATCCATACAACATTGCAGAATGTGAATCTGTTGTAAAAGAAGAGCTTTCCGCACAGGAACCAAGCGTAATCATAAGCAGAAGACCTTGTGTCTTATTAAAAGATGTAAAGCCCAATCCCCCTGTTCTAGTAGACAAAGAAAACTGCCGCTCTTGCAAGATGTGCATGAAAATAGGTTGCCCTGCAATATCTGTAAAAGACAGCAAAGCAAAAATTGACAAAACATTATGCGTAGGTTGCGGGGTTTGCCTTCAAATGTGCAAGTTTAATGCGCTAAAAAAAATAAAAACAATTGACGGAGAAGAATAAATGGTAAAAAACATCATGATAGTCGGAGTCGGCGGACAAGGAGCGCTTTTAGCATCAAAAACGCTAGGTCAAATTTTACTGGACGCAGGTTTCGATGTAAAAGTCAGCGAAGTTCATGGAATGAGCCAAAGAGGCGGCTCCGTTGTAACTTATGTAAGGTACGGAGATAAGGTCTATTCCCCAATAATCGATAAAGGCGAAGCAGATTTTATAATTTCTTTTGAACTTTTAGAAGCTGCCAGGTACACTGAATTCTTAAAAAAAGACGGCATAATAGTTGTAAACACTCAGCAAATTGACCCTATGCCGGTAATAACAGGAATTGCAACTTATCCAGAACACCTTGAGCAAAAATTGCGCGATGAAGGATTTAACGTAGACGCCTTAGACTGCTTAACGCTAGCACAACAAGCGGGAAGCTCAAAAGCCGTAAACATAGTTCTCATGGGAAGACTTTCAAAGTATTTAGATTTTTCAGAAGAGATGTGGCTTAATGCAATCGAAAAGCAAGTAAAACCTAAATTTTTAGAAATAAACAAAAAAGCGTTTGCTTTAGGAAGAAAATAATTATGAGCTTAAAAAAATATTATCAGCCAGATTTAGAAACAATGCCTTGCGAAAAAATTAAAGAGCTTCAAGGAAAAAGGCTTGTTGAACAGTTTAAATACGTTTACGAAAACGTTGAATACTACAGAAATCGCTGCAAAGAAGCAGGTGTCTGCCCGAACGATATAAAAGGTCTTGAAGATTTAGAAAAAATTCCATTTACGTGCAAAGACGATTTGCGTAAAACCTACCCTTATGGACTTTTCGCCTGTCCATTAGAAAAAGTAGTAAGACTTCACGCATCTAGCGGAACAACTGGCAAACAGATAGTTGTAGGCTATACAGCAGAAGACCTTGAAATATGGAACGACTGCTGCGCGCGCCAGCTTGTTGCAATCGGCGCAAGCGAAAACGATTTCGTTCAAAACGCCTATGGATACGGAATGTTTACAGGCGGCTTTGGCATTCATGGAGGCGCGCAAAAACTTGGTGCAACCGTAATTCCCGTTTCTTCTGGGAACACACAAAGACAAATAACATTTATGCATGATTTCGGCTCTACAATTCTTTGCTGCACGCCGTCTTATGCAGCCTATCTTGGCGAAACCCTAAAAGAAATGGGACACGACACAAGCTTTATAAAGTTAAAAGCAGGAATTTTTGGAGCAGAACCATGGACCGAAGGAATGCGAAAAGACATTGAAAAATCATTAGGAATAAAAGCCTATGACATATACGGTCTTACAGAAGTAATGGGTCCTGGAGTTGCCTATGAATGCAGCGAACAAAAAGGAATGCACGTAAACGAAGACCACTTTATAGTTGAAACAATAGATCCTGAAACTGGCAAACAGCTTGCAGATGGACAAAAAGGTGAATTAGTGTTCACTGCTTTAACAAAAAAAGCGTTTCCTCTTATGAGGTTTAGAACAAAAGATATTTGCGTTTTAAACCACGAAAAGTGCAGCTGCGGCAGAACCTTTGTAAGAATGTCAAAACCAATGGGAAGAACTGATGATATGCTAATAATAAGAGGAGTTAATGTATTCCCAAGCCAAATAGAAACTGTACTTTTGCAAAATGATTATCCGGCTAATTATCAAATTATTGTTGGCCGTGAAAACAACACTGATACATTTGAAATAAAAGTTGAAATGACACCTGAAAAATTCAGCGATGTAGTTGCAGATGTCCGCAAACAAGAACTAAAACTTCAAGCAGAACTTTTAACAATTTTGCAAATAAAAGCAAAAGTTACTCTCGTAGCGCCAAAATCAATTGATCGCTCGGAAGGAAAAGCAAAACGCGTAATAGACACCAGAAAACTACACGATTAATTTTTAAAATTTGCTCACAAATAGCAAGTTTCAATTTTTACAAAGCATTTTTTTATCTTTAGGGGGTAAATATGGCAATTAAACAACTTTCAATTTTTTTGGAAAACAAACCTGGAACATTGCTAAAACTAACGCAGGATATTGCAGAAAAAAATATAAACTTAAAAGCAATATCGCTTGCAGATACTTATGATTTTGGAATTGCAAGAATTATTGTAGATAAAACACAAGAAGTTGCGGAACAGCTAAGAAAAATGAACTACGTTGTAAATATTGCAAATGTAATTGCTGTTGAAATTCCAGACAGAACAGGAAGCCTAAAAGAAATACTTTCAATTCTAAACGACGCAAGTTCGAACGTAGAATATATGTACGGATTCACTGGAAAAAAGACAAATAGCGCATACATGATTATTCGTCCGACAGACTCTGAAAAAGCAGAAAAAGCACTTACAGATAAAAGAATAAAAATGCTTGACGACAGCCAACTTGAAAATATATAGCAAAGATTGTCCTAAAAAGGCTCGACAATTTTTTTCTTTTTTTATAAAATTAAAATAAGTTTTACAGAACTTAAATTGATCCTGTAGCTCAGTTGGATAGAGCAACCGCCTCCTAAGCGGTAGGTCGTGCGTTCGACTCGCATCTGGGTCAAAAAAGACTATAAGCAATATGAAATACTTTTAAAAAACCAGTCCTTTTTTAAAGTATTTTCATATATTCTTATAGTCTTTTTTATTTAATTAGAACAATCCAGAAATCACACCGTCATCATCAACATCTATGTTAAGTGCGGCAGGTGCTTTTGGAAGTCCCGGCATTGTCATAATGTCACCGGCAAGCGCGACAACAAAACCTGCGCCAGCATAAAGCTGCACATCGCGAACCGGAAAAACATAACCACTTGGAGCACCAATAAGTTTTGGGTCGTGGCTTATGGAATTTTGGGTTTTTGCAATACAAACAGGAAGTTTTCCATATCCTTGAGTTTCAAAATCCTTAAGCTTTTTTAGAGCTTTATTATCAAATTCCACTGAACTAGCGTGATATATTTCTTTTGCGATTTTTTCAATCTTTTTATCCAAAGAAAGCTCATCTTCATAAAGATAATGGAAATTTGCTTTTCCAGAATCTACGATTTCACAAACAGCTTTCGCAAGTTCAACAGTGCCTTCACTGCCCTTTCCCCAGCCTTCGCACAGAACAGCCTGAGAACCGTTGTCTTTACAGAGTTTTTCAAGAAGAGCAATCTCCTCATCTGTGTCAGTAATAAATTTATTTACCGCAACAACGCTCGGAACCCCAAACTTAGAAATATTTCCAATATGCGCCTTTAAGTTTTCAAACCCCTTTTCCAGCGCGTCAACATTTGGCTTTGAAAGCTCAGTTTTCGCAACGCCGCCATGCATCTTCAATGCGCGGATTGTGGCAACAATAACAACTGCACTTGGCTCAAGTCCGGCAGCGCGGCATTTAATATCCATAAATTTTTCAGCGCCAAGATCCGCAGCAAAGCCAGCTTCCGTAACAACATAATCACCACAAGCAAGAGCGCTCAAAGTTGCGTTCACAGAATTACATCCGTGAGCAATATTTGCAAAAGGACCGCCGTGAACAAAAGCCGGATTTTTTTCCAAAGTCTGAACAAGGTTAGGTCTAATCGCATCTTTCAACAAAGAAGCAACTGCTCCAGTACATTTCAAATCACCGAACTTTACATTTTCCTTATTGTAATTTTTTCCAATAATGATGTTAGAAATTCTTTCCTTCAATTCAGTGATTGAACGGCTGAGACAAATAATCGCCATAATCTCAGAAGCAACAGTTATCTGAAAATGATCTTCACGAGGTGTTCCATCAGTTCTGTTCCCAAGCCCATCAACAATATTTCTAAGCTGGCGGTCATTCAGGTCAACGCAACGCTTCCAAGAAATTGTGCGCGGATCAATCCCCAGCTCATTTCCCTGCTGAATATGATTATCAATAAGAGCCGCAATCAGGTTGTTTGCAATAGAAATAGCGTGAATATCACCAGTAAAATGAAGATTTATGTCTTCCATCGGAACAATCTGAGCGTAACCGCCGCCACAAGCACCGCCTTTTACACCAAAACAAGGTCCAAGAGAAGGTTCTCGCAATGCAATTACTGATTTTTTTCCAATCTTTCTAAGTCCATCGCCAAGACCAATAGAAACAGTAGATTTTCCTTCTCCAGCAGGAGTTGGAGTAATCGCAGTAACTAAAATCAATTTTCCGCGTTTAGAAGAATCCGCAGCCTTATCCTGAAGTTCCCTAAGTTTTTTCATTGTAAGCTTTGCTTTGTAAGGTCCGTAAAGCTCAAGTTCCTCCGGTTTTATTCCAATCTTTTCAGCAACATCCGAAATCGGAACCATCACATTTTTCTGAGCAATTTCAATATCTGTCATCAAACCAACCTCATGCAAGAAAGAATATTTCTATTCTACAAAAATATCGCGTTATTTTCAATTACAGCAAAGATCACCCAACGATTATTCAAACCAATTTTCAACACAAAGCGAAAAATGCTCCCGAATCGGCTCATAATCTTTCACATTCCGAGTCACAAGAATCAAGTTGTTCGACATTGCGATGGAAGCAATTTGAGTATCAATAACAGGTGTTGGAGTTCCTGCCAAAAGCATTTTTGCCGCAATATGAGAATTCAAAGACGCGGCAGATTCCTCATAAGGCAAAATACTGAAATTAGAATGTACAAAATTTTCAATTACATCAAAAACCAAACCTTTTCTTTTTCCATTCGGCAACATTTCCACACCTTTCAGCAATTCATACCACACCGGAGCGCATATCGCAGAAAAACTAGCCTGCATTTCAATTTTTGACAACACTTTTTCGTTTCCAAACGGCTTTGCAAATTCAGAAACAATATTTGTATCAAGCAAATAAACTAACCCCATGAATTTTCCCTCCCAAAATCAAGCCGCTCTGCATTTCTGTTTTCCTCAAGAATTCTATTATATTCTTCACCAGCTTCCGCCAAAACCAAAAGTTCTTCCTTGCTTAATCCCGCCCGCCATTTGCGCAATTCCTCCACAGGATTCTTTTTCACAGGCTTTTTGTAGTTTTCATCAAAATCTTTTTTGCTGATTATCACCGCCGAAACCGTTCCATGCTTTGTAATTTCAACAATCTCGCCATTTTCAGCATACGTTATATATTCGCTTAATTTCGCTTTTACATCATAAAGTGGAGCTGTCATCGCGCCTCCCATAAAAAAAACAAACCCTACAACCACTATACAGTTATATCATAGTCATAAATAGTCATATTGTCAAGTTTAAAAATAAAAAGCCGAAGGTTACCCTCACTTCGCAAAGCTCGCTCAGGTCGCTACGTTCCGGGTTCCGCTAAACGCTCATTGCTCGCTCCGCTCGCAACGGCTGCGCCGCCCTGCACATCGCTAACCCGAAGTTCACAAAAAAATGATAGCTTTTGTTTTTTCTACGCTTTCATCAATCCATCAATTTCCTCATCCGTTAAATCGCGGTATTCGCCGGCGGCAAGCTTTTCGTCCAGCTTTAACGGACCAATTGAAACGCGTTTTAAATAGACAACTTCATTCGCCTCTGCCAGGAACATTCTTTTCACCTGATGGAATTTTCCTTCGTTTATGGTAAGTATGCATTCGTTTTCGGATTTCCACTGGATTTCTGCGGGTTTTGCCAAAAATCCAAGTTCGTTTCCTTCCGGCGGAATTTCAATTCCATTTTTAAAATCCTGCGCGATTTTTTCCTGATTTTCATTGGTTTCGGGATTCTTTAGGCGCACAAAATATGATTTTGGAAAATGTGTTTTTGGACTTGTGATTCTGTGAGTCAGCGCGCCGTCCGTTGTGAAAAGCAAAAGCCCTTCGGTGTCAATGTCAAGCCTGCCAACAAGATGCAAATGCTCTTCAAAATATGGAGTTCTATAGCAATCATCAAGAAAATCAAATGCAGTTTGATGCAAGCCGTCTTTGTTCGCGCTCACAACCCCTGAGATTTTATTCATCATTAAATAAACATTCTTTCTTATCAAAAGTTCTTCGCCATCAATGCTAATAGAATCTTTATCGGGATTAATTCCAAATCCTGCATCTGTTATTCGCTTTCCGTTCACAAGAACTTCACAATCTCTAAGAATTTTTCTAACGCTTTTTCTAGTGCCAAAACCTTCGTGGCACAATATTTTATCCAATCTTTGTACGCTCATTTATAAAATTATACATTTTTAAGATTTGTATATCAACCTAACAAAAAAACTGATATAATCTTTGTATGAATACAGAAGACTTATTCTCAAACTCAAACAAAATCCGAGAACCTCTCGCCGCTAGAATGAGGCCTAGAAATCTTGACGAATACATTGGGCAAGACCACATTGTGGGCAAAGGCCGCCTTCTTCGCCGCGCAATTGCAGCGGATCAGCTTACTTCTGTAATTTTTTACGGACCGCCAGGAAGCGGAAAAACAACACTTGCAAGGGTTATTGCAAACCATACAAAATCAAACTTTATTACATTAAACGCCGTTCTTACAGGAGTTGCAGACATAAGAACGGCCATAAAACAAGCGGAAGATTATTTCAATCTTTACAGCCGCAGAACAATTCTTTTTGTAGATGAAGTTCACCGCTGGAACAAAAGCCAGCAAGACGCGCTTCTTCCTTGGGTAGAAAACGGAACTATAATTCTTATTGGCGCAACCACCGAAAATCCATTTTTTGAAGTGAACAAAGCTCTTGTTAGCCGCTCAAGAGTTTTTCAATTAAAGCCTCTTACAAAGGAAGATTTATTAAAAGCCGCAAATCAGGCTCTTTTAGACAAAGAGCGCGGCTACGGCAGATGGAAAATAACTTTTGAAGACGGAGCCCTTGAACATTTAATAGAAACCGCGAATGGAGACGCCCGTTCTTTGCTAAACGCTTTAGAGCTTGCTGTAGAAACAACTCCAGAAAGGTGGGAACCGTATTCAACCCCGCCAGTTCCAGAAACAGGAAGCACGATTTATATTTCAAAAGAAGCCGCCGAAGAATCGATTCAAAAAAAAGTTGTTCTTTACGACCGCGACGGCGACTACCATTACGATATTATAAGCGCATTTATAAAGTCTTTAAGGGGACGGGATCCTGACGCAGCGTGCTACTGGCTTGCAAGAATGGTTGTTGCTGGCGAAGATCCGCATTTTATTTTTAGAAGAATGCTTATTTCCGCCTGTGAGGACACAGGGCTTGCCGACCCGCAAGCTGTTTCTGTAGTTGAAAGCTGCGCCCAGGCTTTTGACCGCGTCGGCATGCCTGAAGGCAGATATTTTCTTGCCCATGCAGCACTTTATCTTTCAACTGCGCCAAAATCAAACAGCAGCATGGCTTTTTTCGACGCGCTTTCTTCTGTAGAAAAAGAAGACGCGGAAGTTCCAAATCACTTAAAAGACTCAAACCGCGACGCAGAAGGCTTCGGACACGGAGCAGGATACCTTTATCCGCACGCATACCGCGACCACTGGGTTGCCCAGCAGTACCTTCCGGACGCGCTTATGGGAAGAGTCTTTTACACTCCAAGCACGCAAGGCTACGAAGCCACAATCAGAAACGATGTTTTGAGCCGCCGGGAACTGCAAATTGCTGCCATTCTTGAAAAGCAGCCAAATCAAAGCAAAGGCCATGATAGCGAATTTGAAAATCCAATCAGCCAGTGGTGGATTGACGAGCATTTTAAAAGTTCTTCAAAATCTCCTGAAGAAAACCTGACCTTTAGCCCCGTAGATAATGCCCGCGAAAATGCATTAGACAAGGCGGACAAGCAATGGCGCGCCCGCATAGATTCAAACAGGGCAGAAATTCTTTTGGGAATCAGAAACACGATGATTGAAAGCGCAAATTTATTGCGCCACCACAGAAGCCTTGTGTGGAACGCTGACGATGGTCTTTTAATTTGGGAAGTTTCTCGCAAAACACCGGAAGGAATTACCTGCGGAGTTTGCCGCTCGCAAAAGGGAATGGAAATAATTGAACAGTATTCGCGCACGCTAGACAATCTTGACCGCCCAATCTTGCAATTTCGCCCGGAAGGTTCCAGCCCGGACTTTATGAGCGCAAGCGATTTTAAAAATCTCTTGCTAAACTTTCAGTACAAAGGCACTGTTTTTGACAGAATCTTCTTTAGAGACCCTTTTAATTCTGTAACTGGAATCACAGCTCTTGCAGAAAGCCTAAAAAAAATTGAATTTCCAAATTTTAAAAACGGCAAAGTTTTTACAGACCAAAAAAAAGCAGAAGAATCCATTCTGTCTGAAATAGAAGACCTTTCTGCCATTAGCGACCCAAGCAATTCAGATGAAGAAGATTTTGAAGAAGATATTTCAGAAAATCCTCTGGCAGAAGGATGGAAAGTGATTATTTCGCAAAAAATTCCTTGCAATGGGCAGCACATTTCAAATCTTATAAAAGAGCAAATCCTAACTTCAAATATAGAACCTTCTTACAACGAAATTTTACAAAAAATGGAAAAAGCAGAGAATCACTTTTTTTCAAACAAGGAAAATCAGCTTTTCAACTGGGATGCCGACACTATAGTTGAAAAATTTACAAAAGCAGGATTTAAAGTAAACTTTGAAATACACAAAACAAATGAAAAACGCAGAATAATGCCTGAAGAAATAAAAAAATGGTTCGACAAAGATTGCTCTGCATACGGAAAACAAATTGCACTTGCGCTAGGAATTCCAGATTTACAAAAAATAATTTATCTTTTGGAAAACGCAACTAAAACTACAATTTTTAACTGGAAAACTGAAACTGCATTCTTTGTAATAGAACGAAGTTAAAAACTTTCACAAGCAAATCGTATAAAAGAGCGGTGGATTCAACTTTAAAACTAAAAAATAATGAACTCAAAATGATAAAGTAATTGCGAACCATAAAAAATTATAATAAAATAGTAAGTCTAAGTCGATTTTTATAAAATCACAAAAGGCATAGTTCCAAACACAAATTTTAAGGAGAATTCTAAAATGAATTTTATATTTTTAGGTCCACCAGGAGCAGGGAAAGGCTCTCTTGCAGTAAAAGTTGCAGAAGATTACAAAATACCACATATTTCAACAGGAGACATTTTTAGAGCAAATATCAAAAACAAAACTCCGCTTGGAATTAAGGTAAAAGAAATAATAGATTCTGGTTCTCTTGTAAGCGACGACCTTACCTGCGAACTTGTAAAAGACAGACTTTCGCAGGATGACTGCAAAAACGGATTTATTCTTGACGGATTTCCAAGAACAATTCCTCAGGCCCAAATGTTCACAGAAATCTGCCCTGAAGTTTCTGTAGTAAACTTTCAAATTTCAGACGAAGCTGTAATCAGAAGGCTTAGCACAAGACGTGTATGCAAAGCTTGCGGAGCAAACTACAATACGCTTACCCTTCCTCCTAAAAAAGAAGGCGTTTGCGACAAGTGCGAAGGAGAAATAATCCAGCGCGACGATGACAAGCAGGAATCTATCCTTCACAGAATGGATGTTTACCGCGAACAGACAGAACCTCTTATTGAATTCTATTCAAAAAAAGGAAATATCACAAATTTCGATGCATCCATAGAAACTGCTGAATTGCTAAAAGAATTCAAAAACGCATTTCCTCTTTAACCCTAGCAGGTCGAAAGCCGAGTTTTTATAACCATAAATAAAAGCGTAAGCGAATTTACAATTTGTGAAGATTTTGTGCGATAAGAACAGCTAAGGTTGCATAGCAACCCAAACCGATTCAAACGAAGTGCGAGCACAACCATCTGTAGCAAATTGGAAAGTCGCTGAAAGCGTTTCTTTTCACAGTTATAAGAAACTCGACTTTCGACCTATAAGCGTAAGCGAATTTACAATTTGTGAAAACTCGGCTTCCGGCTTATTAATTTCGTATGGAATCTATGTTAGCTTTTCCGCCGGGAACAAAAGGAAGAACGCTTTCCTCAGGATCAACACGAACGCGAACAAAACAAGGCTTTTTTACTCTGTTTGGGGCAAATGCTTTTTTGTACCACTCTTTATCAGAATCAGCATCAAAAGTTTCTAATCCAAAACCGCTTGCAATCTTTAGTAAATCCGGACTTTGAATAAACTGGCTTGCCGAATAGTTTTTTTCAAAAAGAAATTTCTGCTGCTGGTAAACCATTCCAAGTGTTCCATTTTCAAAAACAATAACCGTTACTGGCAAGTTATTTTCCGCAAGAGTTGCAAGCTCCTGAATATTCATCATGATAGAACCGTCGCCGCTAAAACAAACGGTTCTTTTTTGAGGATTTGCAAAAGCAGCACCTATTGCTGCTGGCAGTCCAAATCCCATTGTACCCAAAGAACCGCTAGTCAAAAATGTTCTTGGCTTTTCCACAGGATAGTACTGAGCGGCCCACATCTGATGCTGGCCTACATCGGTAGTTACAATTAAATCGTCTGCCTTTATTCCGGCTTGCTCTGCGAGTTTTGGAATGCTACTGATTAAAACTCTTGGATTGACGCTATTTTTAAAGTTAGAATTTTTTTCAATCTCTAAAGGAGCTCCTTCTGTAAACGAAGCATTTTTTTTGTTCAATTCTATTACAAAATCTGCCCACTCTTCCCTTTTTTTATTTTTTTCCTCTGAAAAAGACGAATCTTTTTGCAGATTTTTCAAAATTTTATTTATTGAAGGAAAAGCATCTTCAACTTTTGCAACAAAACTTAAATCGGCATTAAGAATTTTATTTATCTCTGCGCCATCAATATCAATATGAATAATTTTTGCCTTTGGACAAAACTTGCTTACAACGCCAGTAGCTCTGTCATCAAAACGAACTCCAGCGGCAAGAACCAGATTGCTTTCGTGCATAGCGACATTTGCAGCGTAAGAGCCGTGCATTCCTATCATTCCTGCAAAATCTTTATCTGACTTTGGAATGCAGCCGAGCCCCATAAGAGAACTTACAACAGGCAGCCTGTACAATTTTTTAAAAGCGCGAACAACTTCTGAAGCCTCAAAGGAATTGCAGCCTCCTCCAAGATACAAAACAGGTTTTTCACAATTCATCAATTCTTGCACTACAGGCGTAAAATCGCAGGCGGCAGTTTTTTTTGTAGAACAAGCATTTGCGAGCAACTTGTTTTCTGCAAAAACTTCTGGCCATTTATCAAATTCGCAAGTCTTTAACTGCACGTCTCGAGGAACATCGATAAGAACAGGTCCTGGTCTACCTGAAACTGCAATTTTAAATGCCAATGGAATTGCTTTTAGCAGCTCTTCAGGAGTTTTTACCATAATGCTGTGCTTTGTTATAGGAAAAGAAAGTCCGAATGTATCAGCCTCCTGAAAAGCGTCCGTACCAATAAGAGAAGTATTTACCTGTCCCGTAATTGCAATTATTGGAATAGAATCGCAACGGGCATCCGCAATAGAAGTTAACAAATTCATTGCGCCAGGTCCGCTTGTAGCAAGGCAAACTGCAGGAAGTCCGGTAGTTCTAGCAATTCCTTGCGCAATAAAACCTGCGGCTTGTTCTTGTCTAACCAAAACATGGTGGATATTGGATTTTCCAATTTCATCATAAAGAGGCAAAATTGAACCTCCAGGAATTCCTGAAACCATTTTTATTCCATGCATTTCAAGCAATTTTACAATAATCTGTGAACCTGTTCTTTTCATAAAAACCTCGCAAAAGTTATATAGGGCAAAAAAAAAGCCTTCCATTTCGGAAAGCTTTGCATAAAAAATATTTAAATACAAATACGAACTATCCGAACAAATGCAAAGGCATTAAGACGAGGACGGCTAGAACTGTATTAAGAATATTCATTTTCATTAGAGATAATTTTACATATTTTAAAAGTTTTGTCTATTGGCCAAACTTCGAATTTTTAGGAAAATAAACAAAAGCGTAAGCGAATTTTCAATTTGTGAAGATTTTGTGCGATAAGAACAATTAATGCCGCGTAGCGAGCGGCCCAGACCAATTCAAACGAAGTGCGAGCACAATCATCTGTAGCAAATTGGAAATTCGCTGAAAGCGTTTTTTAACAGTTATAAAAAAAATCGAAGTTTTGTCTATTGGCTATAAAGAATTTCTTTTAGCTTTTGCTTTATAACTTCTATGCCATCTAAAATTTCCTGCTTTTTTTTAGGCGTATAAAAACGAACTTTTGGCTCTATTTTAAGCAAATACGGAACTATTTTTTTAAGCTTTTCAAGCTCCACTGCTTCTGGCGGATATATTGCAAGAATACTAGATGTTTTTTCTGTAAAGGAAATTTGCACATCGGGAAAAATTTCTTTTACAGCAGATTCAACTGCAAGCCTAATTTCTTCAACTCTAAAAATCGAATCGCGAACGCGAAGCCTTCCTGGAATATAAGAAACATACATAAATCCACCAAATCAACGCAAAAGAGGTTTTGCCGAATGTATGCTAAACATAATTGTAGAAGCATTATGAAGCAAGGCCGCTGCAGAAGGAGTTATAAGCCCCATAAGACCAAGCGCCATAAGAGCAGAATTTACGGCAACAATGCTTTTATTGGTTGTATCAATTTTTTTCATAAGGCGTTGCCCCATGACTCTAGTTTTATACAAACCTTTTAGTCCATCTTCTGAAGGAAGGATTATATCAGCAGTTTCGCCAGTAATTGCAGCGCAGTCTCCCATAGCAATGCCTGTATCCGCACAAGCCAAGGCGGGAGCATCATTTATTCCGTCCCCAATCATTATGACTTTGTGGCCAGCTTTTTTTTGCTTTTTAATATAAAAAACTTTATCTTCTGGCAAAGCATGGGAAATGTAATTGTCAACTTTTGTCATGCAAGCCGCAGTTTTAGCAGCACCTTCGTCATCTCCTGTTATCATGGTACAATTTTTTATACCATTTTCATGAAGTTTTTTTACAATAAAAGCCGCATCAGGTCTAACAGGATCTGTTACAAAAAATATTCCTATAAGCTGCTTTTCTTCTGCAAGATATAGCAAAGACTCTCCTTTCTGGACAGCTTCCTTTTGAATTTCATCGAGTTCTTTAGGCTTAGAAACATTTTCATCTTCAAAAACAAAGTGTTTGCTTCCTATAAGAAGCCTTTTTCCATATAAAGAAGATGCTATTCCATGAGCAACTATATATTCAACCTTTGCATGCTCTTCTGGATGCTGCAGATTGCGTTCTTTAGCAGCGTGGACAATTGCAGATGCCACAGGATGTGCAAAATGCTCTTCAAGACAGGCTGCAAGCGCAAGAACTTCTTCCTCAGTATGATTTTCAAATGTTAGAATATGGGAAAGCTTCGGCGAAGCTTCTGTTAAAGTTCCTGTCTTATCAAAAACTACAGTATCGGCTGCAGAAGCATCTTCAAGGTACTTTCCGCCCTTTACTATTATTCCGTTTTCAGCAGCTTCTTTCATCGCGCTTAAAACTGCAATAGGGGCAGCCAACTTCATTGCGCAAGAATAGTCAACCATCAAAGTCGCCATAACTTTAGAAAGGCTGCCCGTAAACATAAAAACAACTGCAGAAAGCAAGAAATTATATTTTACAAGCTGGTCAGCAAGGCGCTCTGAACGGATTTGCGAAGAAACTTTTAACTGCTGGGAAGTGTCTATCATTGTTAAAATATTTTGAACTTTTGTTTGACTTCCCACTGCACGCACAGTTATAAAAATTTCCCCCTCTTGAACAATAGTACCCGCAAAAACAGAATCGCCGCAGCGTTTTTCTACCGCAAGAGGCTCTCCTGTTATTGTAGCCTGGTTTACAAGCCCTTCTCCACGCAAAACAGTTCCGTCTGCAGGAATAATTCCCCCTGTACGCACAACAACTGTATCGTTTGCTTTTAGCATATAAAGCGAAATCTTTTTTTCAGTGTTGCCTTCCACCTTTTGCACAGGGTCATTGTCAGAAATAAGTTTATCTGCAAGGTCGTTGTAGGACTTTCTTCTAGTAAAGTCTTCGATTGTGTCACCAATATCAAGAAGAAAATTTATGTTTGATGCCGTGCGAGAATCTCCAGTTATAAGAGCCATTGAAATTGCAGCAGCATCTAGAACTTCAGATTTAAAAACTTCTCCGCAGGCAATGTGTTTTAATCCATTCAAAATTCTTGGAGAAAGAGAGTATACATGCATAAGAACTTGTATTGGAAGCGGCAATAATTTTTTTATATAAAAGGAAAGCGACATAGCCGCCAACGTATACAAAAGATTTTCTTGTTTTTGCGGTTCAGGAATTGCATCCAAAAGTTCTTCATCTTTTAGATATTTGTCAGAAAGAGCCATAAAATAGGCTTTTATTTTTTTTTCGTTAAACTTTTTTTGATCATAGTAAATAAGGAACGTTCCTGTTGTGTAGTTTACATCAACGCTCGTCATTCCATCTTGTTCAGAAAGCAAACTCTGAGCCAGAGCCGCTTGCCTAGCAGATACCTCATGCTTGTTATAACTAACTCTAATCCGACCTGGCAGAGAATGCTTTACTGAAAAGTTCATTTTTATGCCTTCGCTTGAGCGTCTTTTTCTGCTTTTACGTCTTCTGCATCTTCTTTTATTGTTGCAAAGTATTCAGCAGCATCATCTTTTAACTGAAGTCCGCCAGCTACAATCTTTGCACATCCTTTGCGAAAAGCGCTTGTTTTTACAACAGCAGCGGCAGCAACACCAACTGCGACACCTATTAAAAATTTTTTTGTACCTTCAGTCATAAAAAGCCTCCAAAAATCTATGAGATTATAAAGCCAAACTTTTTAGAAATTACTAAAGATGCCTACACATCTACTAAAAAGAATAACTTTTAATCATATATATTATATTAAAATAAAATCTTTGTGACAATATTTGTAAATAAAATAAAAAATCGTTTATAATAAATATATGTCACTAAACTGTAACGAAATAAATTTAATTCTTAAAGAAATTAATATTGAAGGCTTTTTAATTCAAGACATAATCCAGCCAGGATTTGATACGTTAGCGCTATATCTTTACGGAAACGCAACGCCTAAAACCCTGCTTATTTGCACGGCTCCAAACAGCTGCAGAATAAATGAAACAAGAAAGAAAATCACAAAAAACGAAAAACCACTTAGATTTATGGAACTTTTAAAGTCCAAAATCAGAGGAGCAAGAATAAAGTCCTGTAAACAAATTGGAAACCAGCGAATTATAGAAATGAAACTTTCGCACGCGGAAGAAAACTTTATTTTATACATAAGACTTTGGAGCGGAGCCGCAAACGTAATTCTGTGCGCTGAAAACGGCACTATTATTGACTCAATGTACAGAAGACCAAACAAGGGCGAGATTACAGGACAGCATTTTTGCGCGCAGGAGGAAAATTCTAAAGCTTCGCAAAAAGAATGGCCGATACGCGCATTTGACGAAATCCAAGCAGACTTTGCAAAAAAAAATCCGAACGCTCCTAAATTAAGTTTTAATCAAAAGGTGGACATTTGGTATAGCGAACACGCGCAAAGCCTTTCAAGAGAAGCCTTGCTTAGCCAGGCTGAAAAATGGTACAACTCCACGAAAAGCCGCATGCTTTGCGCATTAGAACGCCTTGAAAAAAAACAGAAGGACTTTGAAAATGCGGACCTTATTCGCCACCACGGAGATTTAATTCTTGCAAACGGCGCAAATATTCAAAAAGATTCCAAATTCTTAGAATGTGTTGACTATGAAAATGGCAAATCTGTAAAAATTCTTATAGATCCTAAAAAAACTATTCACGAAAATGCAGCCGTTTACTATGAAAACTACAAAAAAGCTAAGTCTGGCATAAGTTCTCTTACGCACGATATAGAAATTCTAAAAATAAAGTTAAATAAGCTTGAAAAACAGTATTCTGAAATTCAAAATGAAAAAAATACTGTAAAAATTGAGCAGCTCTTACGAAAAGATTCAAAGCCACAGCAGCAGACAAAGAAAAAACATCCTGGTTTAGACTATACTGTAAACGGATGGTACATTCTTGTGGGAAGAGATGCAAACGAAAACGACGAGCTTCTTCGCCACAATGTCAGAGGCTCTGATATGTGGCTGCACGTAAGAGATTTTTCTGGTGGATATGTGTTTATAAAAGCTAGGCCTGGAAAAACCGTCCCTTTAGATATTCTTTTAGATGCGGCAAATCTTGCAGTTTATTATTCAAAAGCAAGAAATAATTCAAAAGTCGATCTTTATTATACCCAGGTAAAACACTTGCGAAGAGCAAAAAACGGTCCTAAAGGCTTGGTTCTTCCATCAAACGAAAAGAATCTGTGCATAACACCAGACAAAGAGCGGCTAGCAAAGCTAGATTCAATTCGGGCAGAATCTATCTAACGACAGTTCGCCCTATTAAAACATTATATTAGTCGAAAGGTACTGAAAGCGTCTTTTTCACAGTTATAAAAGACGCAACTTTCGTCCTATTAAAATCTTTCTGCTTTGCTCTTTTTTTGTTTATAAAGCCCTGCGCTGCCTGCTCTTTCAGTTGGTGTGTGAACATTAGGACGTCTAGAACGCTGCTTAAAAGAATCCCGTTTTCTTCCTTCGTGACGTTCAAATCCATCTCTTCTGCCAAAATCCCTTCTTCTAGAATCACTTTCGCCGCCAAAGCCTCGTCCGCGTCCTCCAAAATCCCTTCTTCCGCCGCCGCGCCGACTTCTTGAAGACTCGCTTTCCTTTATGTCGATATGCATGTGAGGAACAGAACGGCTATTTTGAGCTAATGCAAGCGCTTTTTTTGCAGCCTCTTTTGGCAAGCTTACCAAAGAAAAGTTTGAAGAAATGTCAATTCGATCAACCATCCTTCCAGGTATGTGCAGCATTTGACTAAAGTAGTCAGCGAGGTCCTTTGCAGAATAACCATCGCGGCGACCTAGCTGAACGTAAATTCTAACCTGATTAGAAGAATCCGCTCTTGCAGAAAGCTTTCCGTAGCGGCTTCGATCCAAAGAATTTCCATACATAACAGAAAGAACTGATGCTAAGATTTTTTCAGGTTCTTGCAAAGAGCAGAGTTCTTCCGCCATTTTTTCGTAAATATGAGGAACTTTTTTTAACTCGCAATGCTTTTCTTCTATAACTGGTTCGCTATCTTCAGAAGTTGCTTCACAAGAATCCGCTGCAGATTTTGCATTTATATTTTCAGAATCTTCAGATTTTTCAGAAAACTGTTCATTTACATCATTCTGCTCCAAAGAAGCTTCAGCTCTTGCGTCAGGCTCATTTTCGCCAGTTTCTGAAAGTCCAATTTTCTCTTTTAATTCTGAAAAAAGCCTAGCCTGCTTTGCAGATATAACTTGCTCTACATCAGGAACGGTTTCTTCCTTCATTTCTCCTTTGCTAGCTTTTTCTACGGCACGGCGCAAGTAGCCTAATTTTCTAGTTTCTGAAGGAGTTACAAAAGTAACGGCTGTACCTTGACTACCTGCACGGCCAGTTCGACCAATGCGATGGACATAAGTCGCCCCGTCAAAAGGCAATGAGTAGTTTACAACGTGCGTAAGTCCAGAAATATCAATTCCACGAGCGGCAACATCGGTTGCGACAAGAATTCTTGTTTTTTTAATTCTAAATCTTGAAAGGATTTTTTCGCGCTGCGATTGAGCAATATCTCCGTGCAAGGCAGCCACTTCATATCCTTTTTCGTCTAAAGAACGGCTAACATAATCTGCATCGCTTTTTGTCTGAGTAAAAACCACACCATAAAAATCTGGCGAAATATCTATGAGCCTAACTAAGGCTTCTAGTTTTTCACTTTCGCGAACAATCCAAACTTTTTGGTCAATAAGCAACGGTTCGTCAACAACGCCTTCCTCCTCTACAATTTCATAATCACCCATAAACTTTTGGGCAATCTTTAAAATAGGAGCTGGCATTGTGGCGCTAAAGAGCAAAATTCTTGAATCAGGGTTTGCTTTTGCGAAAATAGCTTCAATATCGTCTATAAATCCCATATCAAGCATCTGATCGCCTTCGTCCAGGATAAAATAATCAATTTTGCTAATATCAAGCGTTCCGCGCTCTAAATGATCTTGAATGCGCCCTGGAGTTCCAACAACTATTTCGCAGCCCCGTTTTAGTTCCTTTATTTGAATTGAATAGGAAGCTCCACCGTAAAGCACACATGTATAAGGACCTTTTCCCTCTGTAAAAGACTGCATTTCATTGCAAGTTTGAATTGCAAGTTCGCGAGTAGGCTCCAAAACAAGAGCTCTAACTGTGCCTTTTGGCTGAGAACCTACTTTTTGAATTATTGGAAGTCCAAAAGCCGCTGTTTTTCCAGTACCAGTTCTTGCCCTTGCAATAATGTTCGCCTCTCCATTTAAAAGGCGAGGGATTGCTAACACCTGAATAGGAGAAGGAACTTTAAAACCTTTTCTTTCTACAGCGGCAAGGGTGTTTTCATCTAACCCTAAATCCGCAAAAGAAATCTCATCTTCTTCATTTTCAATATCTGATTTTTTTGATTCTTCAGAATTTTGCTCCATTTGAACGATTTCATCGTCCATATCTTCGTAATTTTCCATATTTTCCTTGATTTTAAGACGAAATGCACCGCCTAACCATCAATCTCGGAGCAAGTTCATCTATAGTGTATAAATATTTTAAAAGGCAGTTTTACTACTATATAAAAAAAATGACAAAATTACAAGATAGTGTCTGTTTTAACAATTTGATTTTGCCTTAAAAATATGATATAATGATACAATTATGAGTGAAACAAAGTTCAAAATTGACCAAAACATTGTTTACCCTAGCCAGGGCGTTGGAAAAATTACAGAAATCTTTGAAAAAGATTTCCGCGGAAATACACTTGTCTACTATAAAATTTATATAGCAGCTTCGGACATGATAGTTTTAGTTCCTGTAGAAAAAGCAGAAGATTTAGGAATCAGGGCTATTGTTTCTGCAGACGAAGCAAAAAAAGCGCTTGACCTTCTTTCAGAAGATTTTGAACCGATTACTTCAGATTGGAAACTCAGATACCAAATGAACTTAGATCTTTTAAAAAAAGGCACAATTTCTGATATTGCGACAATTGTGCGCTGCCTTTACAACAGAAGCAAAGTAAAAGAACTTCCAATCTTAGAAAGAAAACTTTACGATTCTGCTAAAAAACTTTTAATCGATGAAATATCATTTGCAATGGGGCTTGAAGAAAAAGAAGTTGAATCGCAAATTCATACAAAGCTAGAACCTCCAGGAGCCGCTCCAAAAGTAAAACATGTTATAGAAGCATACGAAGACGAGGACGACGACTTGATGGATGATATGCCGGTTTCTAAAAAACAAAGCCGCGACGAAGATGATGATGAAGACGATGATGAAGATATTTCAAATGAAAACAATTCATCATCAGATGATGAAGATTTTGATGACGACGGTGATGAATTCTGATTCAAAAAATGCGCTAATCCTGCTCTGTGCAGGCTCTTCTTCCAGAATGGGGGGCAAAAAAAAAGAATATTTGCCAATGGGGAACGGAACTGTTCTTTCAGAATGCATAAAAAAATTTCTTGAGACAAATTATATTTCTGTTGTAGCCGTTGTTACCCCAAAGAACGATAAGGAAAATGCTAAAAATGCGCTATTTGCAGACACTTTAGTTAAAGAAAGGCTAAATAAAGTCCAGCTTCTTTTTACAGAGGGGGGGGCTACAAGGCAGCAAAGCGTATTCAACGGGCTAAAGCTTTTATCTGCAGAAAAACCTTTAACCGTTCTTATTCACGATGGGGCTCGCCCATTTGTATGCAAAGAAACAATTGTTCAAACTCTTTTAGAAGCGCAAAGATTTGGCGCGGCAGTACCGGGAATAGTTCCTGTTGATACTCAAAAGACTATTGATAAAGAAGGTTTTATTCAGCAGCACTTGCAAAGAAGTTCTATGGTCGCCGTCCAAACTCCGCAGGGATTTGATTTTACAAAACTTTTAAAAGCCCATGAAAACGCTAAAAACGACGGAAACGAATATACTGATGATACTGAAATCTGGGAAAACTACGTTGGAAAAGTAAAAGTAACAAAAGGAACTCCTGAAAACAGAAAAATTACATTCCCAGAAGATTACAAGGAAAATAAAATGAATATTTCCGCAATACGCACGGGATTAGGTTACGATCTTCATCGCTTAAAAGAAGGCAGAAAACTTTTGCTTGGGGGCGTCGAATTTGATTTTGAAAAAGGAGAAGACGGTCACAGCGATGGCGATGTCTTGATTCACGCCATAATAGACGCGCTATTGGGGGCTTGCTCAATGGGCGATATAGGAAGTTTTTTTCCGCCAGAAGAATCCAAATGGAAGGATGCAGATTCTAAAGAACTGCTTTTGACTGTTTGGAAAAAAATTCAAAATCAAAATTGGCAGCTAGTAAATTTAGATTGCGTAATAAAACTAGAAAAACCGAAATTTCTTCCAAAAAGGGACGAAGTTATTGAATCAATTGCAAATATTTTAAATGTCGAAAAGGAACGCATTTTTATAAAGGCAAAGACAGGCGAAAAGCTTGGCGACATAGGAAACTGTCAAGCCGTAGAAGCTTGGTGTACCTGCCTTTTGCTAAAAAATAATTAGTACACTACTGCAATTTTTTTGCGAGGAAGTTTTCCAGAAAGAATTCCATCCTTTGCAGTAAACTTTAAGCCGTTCGCTTTATCAACATAGATTCCATCAGGCAAGTCTATTTTTAGCGAAACTTTTTCAGAGCCGGAATTATTTGCATTTATCATAACAACGCCTTTTTCCCCTCTTTTTATAAAGAGAACTGAAGCCGTTTTTCCGTTAAGCAGCTTTTCATCCTCGCCAATCATGGCTTTTCTAAAGGAATTTACAGCAACTACCTCAGGATTTTTAAACTCGTCGTTACCAATATCACCTATTTTAGAAACTCCTGGAAACTGAGTTGCTTCTGCTCCTTGCGGACGATTAAAAAATAGCGGAGTTCCCTGAGCGCGAGCGCAAACAATAGCCCACCCCATACGCAGCTGCCAGTTTGTAAGTTTTGCAGATTCACCATAATTAGCATAAGTGTCGTGGGATTCGACCCAAGTTACAATATTATTTGGACTAGGATGCTTCCAATTTGCAAGCCCCTTAGCGTTCAGTTTTCCAAGTCTGACTGCCATGCGCAAAACTTCGCCATAATTCGACGCTGTAACTGGAAAAAACTTTGCATAATCTGATTCTCTAGAATTAGCGCCTTGCAAAACTTCGCCATAAATAAAAAGTTCATCAGCTTTGTGGACTCTTTCGCCGTTCAAATCCTGTTTTCCTGTAAAAATCGGCCAAAAGTTGTTTTCCTTGCTATACGGATCTTTTGGATCGTCCGGCAAACCTATGTGCTTTGCTGTATCGTACCTAAAACCATCTGCTCCATTATCAATTAAGTCGTTTACATACTTCATGTAATAGGCTTGAAACAGAGGATTTTCAGTATTTACATCTGGAAGCCCGCCCATTTGCGCTGTAGTACATTCAAGCCGGTTTGAATAATCTCTTATTCCGTGGTCGTTGTTTTTGTGGAAGAGTTTTTCCATTCCACCAACAGCTTCTATAAATTCTGGACTGATATTTTTTAAGCGAGGCGTTGTATGATTTGGCAAGACATCAACAATCACATAAATTCCTAGCTCATCGGCTTTTCTGCACATGGAAATAAAATCATCCCTAGTTCCAAGCTGATAATTGCCAATTTTCCAGTCTGTAGGCTGATAGTGATAGTACCACTTTCCAGTAAGGTCATCGCTCATGTAATTAAGCTCCCCATAATCGCCTACAACGCAAGTGTTTGCCGGAGAAGTTTGAAGAGCTGTAAAGCCAGCTTCTTTTATAGCCTCAAGATTTTCTTCTATAGTTTTAAAAGACCAGCACCAGCAGTGCAAGATTGCACCTTCTTTTACTTCTTTTTTTGGCTGGGCAAAAATAGAACCTGCAGATAAAAACAATTCTGCCAAAAGTACAGCAGCAAAAACATTGCTAAAACGATTTCTCTTTTTCATAAAATCTCCAAGATACGCCTGGTCAAGGTACGCTTTCGCCCAAGACCTTGAGCCAGACGTCTTTAAGGCTCATACAAACCTTAAATCAAAATAACTTGCAAAAGCAAGATTTACGGCTAAATGTCCATATCAGGACGAGTATCAAGAATCATTTGAACTTCTCCAAGTGAAAGCTTTGTTCGCCTTACGATTTCTTCGTCTTTCCAGCCCTCACGCTTTAAAAATCTAACCTGTTCTTTCATCTGCGGCGTAATTCTGCTTTCTTTAGGAGGATTTAATTTAACTTCCGAAGCGGTTATTGTTTTTAAAACGTCAAGCTTAATTCCAACTTGCTTATCAAGGTCTAGCAGCCGCTCCTCTATATGACCTAATCCGCTTCTTGCAGAATTAATCTGCTGAATTTTTTCTTCTGTTTCAGAAATGATGCTCTGCAAGTTAGAAAGTTTTTCCGCCGCATCATAAATTTTGGGAGAACTCTTTAGAATATCGTCAACATTTTTTTGCACATCGCGTATTTCTTCCGGCAAAGTTTCAGACTGACGCGAACAACTTCTTAATCTATCTTCAATATTCTTTAGATTTTCAAAAGATGTATCCACATCCGCAATTACGCGTTCAATAACCTCTTTTTTCTGATCAAGTCTGTCGTAGCGGGCAGAAATTGAAGCTAAAGAGTCCTTGAAATCTCGAACGCTAACCTCCATTGACTGCAAATCATCGTAAGTAGTGTTTAGCTCGCTAATTTTTTGATCGATAGTAGAAGATATTTGAATTAGTTTGCCATATTTTTGCTCAATGGCGTCAACTTTTGTTTCTTCTTTCTTAAAATCTTCTATTTTTTGTTCAGTTTCTTCCTTCATCTTGCAAATATCATTAAACTGACCTGTAACTGCAAGCGACATATCCTTAAACTTTTCAAGACGTTCAAAATCATCTTTTAATATTTCAATTTTATCGTCAAGATTCTTTTTCATCTGTTCCGCTTTTTCGTAAAGCCCCATCTGGGTTCTAATTGCGTCAAGCTCTTTTTTCAATTCGCTCATGCGCGTAAACATTTCGTTTGAATCGCCTTGAATTTTCATAACAAAGGCAGTCTGCTCGTTGCGATTTTTTTCAGAAAGATTTTGAATTTCGGCATTTAACTCCTGCATCTTTCTAGAGGCATCAAGATTTTGAGCTTTTACGCGCTCTTCTGTATCTTTAAGCATCTGTTCGTACATGGTTTCAAGAGTTTTTACAATATCATCTGCGCGGCTTTCATAACTTTCCAAAGACTTTTGCGTCTTGCCGTCCAACTCTTCAATTTTTTGTTCAGACTGGTCAAGAATTTGCTGATATTCATTTTCCATATAAGATTCAGCATCTTTTACCTTCTTAAGGGAAAGTTCTTTTAAGCCATCAAGCTCAGTTGCAAACATCTGCTTAGATTCATCAAACTGATGCTTTATCTGCTGCTTCCAGGTGTTAAACTCGCCGAGAGCAGAATCTATTGTAGAAGAACTTGTTTCCTGCCTGCTGTGAACCCCTTCTTCAAAAGTCTTTAAATTTTGAAGCATTTCCGTTTGAACTTTTTCTAACTGAATATTCATGTTCTTTTCAATTCGTTCTAGCGTAAGTCTCATGAACTCATCTGTTTTGGAATTTGCACCGTTAACCTTGTCTTCCATTTCTGAAGAAAAAGTTCCTACCAAACTTTTTATTTGAATCATTTGGTTTTGAATAGAATCAACGGTTTCATCAATTCCGACTTTTACTCTAGAAGTCTGTTCTTCTGTCTTTTTTTGAAGATTTGCAAGCCTTGATTTTAACTCTTCGCTATAACCAGCTTCCATTGCCTTTAAGGAATCTTCATAGTCATTTGTGAATGTATTTATTTTTCCGTCAAATGAATTTTTCCAAGAAATTAAATCTTCATTTATTTTGTCAGCGCGAACTTTTAAATCCCGGTCAAAATCTTCTTCAAAGCCGTGCAAACGCTCGCTAATATTTCCAATAGAAGTCTGCTTGAGTTGCTCCATTTTTTCTTCTATTGCGTTCAGCTCATTTTCAACCTGCTCGGAATTTTCTTTTACTGAATTTGCAAACTGTTCTTGACGCTTTTGCTGTTCTTGAGTAAACGTGTCAAAAGACTTTAAAACACGAGAACTTACTTCATCCATCGCAGCTTTCAAACTCTTTTCAAGATAATCAACATCGTTGCCGCCTGCTTCAATTCTTGAAAGACGGTACTCCAGGTCTTTTTTATAAGAAGAAAGCTGTTCGTCCACGTTTGCCAAAGCGGCAGCCTGCTGCTGTTCACAAGCCATTCGTATTTTGTCAGAAGAATTATGCAACAATTCATCCAGTTCCGCCATTTTTTTATTTGAAGTCTGCTTAAATTCCTCAATTTTTTTATCGATGGCTTTAACTTTTTCGGTAAGCTCAGGCTCAACTTCTTCAACTCTTGCAAATGCCGAATCACATTCCTGCCTAACTCTAGCTACAGTAGATTCCGCCGTTTGCACAGAAGTTTCTACATCGCGCGAGATTGTATTTAAAGTTTCAGAAAGCTGATTTTTAACATCTTCTATTTTATTTTGAAGCTCCGCATTATATTTTTCTATATTATTTTCCGCTTCAAGGCTAAACTTTTCATAAGCAACATTTTCTTTTTCGCTCGCCTTTGCAATTGCATCTTCAAACAAAGACGAATAAGTTTGCTGAACTTCGGCAATTTTTGAATCAATCACATTTTGAAAAGCCTGCATATTTTTTGAATTTTCCTGAATCATCTGAGAAAGTTCTGAAGAATTGCCCCTTGCACTTTCCAATTTTGATTCAAATTCTTGTTTCAAATCATCAATCTGCTGGCGGTACGCCTGACCAAAACTTTCGATTTTTTCAACAATATCTTCATTTATGCTGTTTTCTTTTTCGTTGTAAAAGTTTTCTACAGTCTGAATGCGCGTGCTTAGTTCGCCTGAACTGTGGGAGAACCGTTCGTCTAACTCTTTAAAAGAAACTTGATACTTTTGCTGCATTTGGTCCAGCTGATTAAGATAACTTTCTTGGAAGCTAGAAACCTGCTGAGAACACACAGAGTCGGATTCGTCAATTTTTTGCCGCAACTCTGCAATTCTATTTTCATTTTTTCCGTCAATTGAATTCAAAATAGAATCATATTTTTCTACAATGGAATCCAAGTGCAGCTTATATTTTTCTGCAAGCGCAGAAATCTGTTTTTTACATTTTTCTTCAGTTTCAGAAATTTTTTGCTGCAAATCTGCAAGTCTAGAATCGCTTTTCCCGCCGACAAGCTCTAACTGCTTGTTGTACTTTTCGCAAAGAGAATTTATTTTTTCGCCGCAATCATTTGAAAAGCTGTCTATATAACCGCGGCACTTTGAATCAAGTTCCACAAACTTTTCTTTCAGCTTTTCAATTACTGAATCGCTGGATTCTTTTAATTGGGAATTAATATCCGCATTGGAATTGTCAATTTTTTGTTCTATTTCTGAAGATTTCTGCTTAAATTTTATAGAAAGCTCTTGATAAATCTGATTGTATTTTTTATCAAACTCTAAAACCTTTGAATCGGCATTAGCAGCAAGCGCAGAACTTTTTCCTTCTAAAAGGGCTTGAAGCGCATTAAATTTTTCATCAATTTGATTTTGAAGCTCTTCGGCCTTTTGTTCAAGCTGCTCTGTGTAAGAATCAGTCTTATCCTGAGTCCTTTTACTTAAATGCAAAAAGGCTTCGTCTTCAAGTTTTTCTGCCTTCAAACTAGCTTCTTCATAAACTCCGTTTATTTCCTGCTGGAACGAATTTAACGCCTTCTTTGCCCCATCTTCAATCGCAATAAAATCAGCTTTTAACTTTTCGCCGTGACTGTCGTATTCTGAAAGGAGCCTGTTTCCAAGAGCTTTGAGCTGCTCGCCGTTTTTTGTTGAAAATTCTTTTGAAATTTCTGGAATTCGCTTTTCAAGCTTATCTAAATCGCCTTTTTGTTCATTTAAGCGATAATTAACCTTTTCGATAATCAAAGACTCTTTTTTTAAGGCTTCAAGGTTTTGTTCAACCTTGGCAGTCATTTCAATGAGCTCGTTTACGAACTTGTCGTAAGAATTAATTTTTTCTTCTATATTTTTAACAGCATTTGAGTCAGAAGAAAGATTTTCTGTCATCTTTTTAAAATCAGCAATTTGTTTTTCAAGTCGGTTTACTGCCGCTACGGCTTGGATTTGTTTTGTGTCAAGTTCTGCCGTTACATTCGAAAGATTTTTTTCTTTTCCATGAAAGTATGAATCAAATTCACCAAGACGCTTGTCAGCATATCGCTTTACTTTTTCCATAGACTGATTATTTTTATCAACTATATGCAAAGCATAAGAAACAGCGGCGGCTATAATACCTGCTATAAGAATCGTAATAATCTGCATTTTTTGTTTCCCACCCAAAAAAATGTATTTCAGAAAGTCTGATTATTTTAACACAATATCCATAAATTGACGATAGTTTGAAAAGCAAATCTCTGAATCTTTTATTTGCTTTTTAAAAAGCCTATATCTTAATGGAAGCAAATACGCAGTTTTCATTCCAGCATTGTGCGCTCCAACTACATCGTATTTATAGCTATTTCCCACATAAAGAATTTTTGAAGGTTCAACACCCAGTTGCTCCGCCATTTTTATAAATGAATAAGAATCCGGCTTTAAAGCGCCTAGTGCTTCTGTTCCAAGAATAACATCGCAATACTTTTTTATGCCCCAAATCTCGCCTTTTTGCTCAGGAGGAAAATCCGAAAGGAGAGCTATTTTTAATCCAGCCTCTTTAAGTTTTTTAAAAGTTTCTGGCACATTTTTATAGCAAGGGATGTGATTAAAATAAGGAGCAAGCCCCTTGTAGACTATTCTATCAAGTTTTTTTTGAACTTCCTCTGGAGATTTGCGGACTCTTTCCGCCATCTTTTTAGCTTGCAAGTCCATAAAATTTGCAGCCGGCTTTATTCCATGCATTTTAGAGCGAACAATTCCATAGTGAAGATAAAAAATACAATGAAAGACATAATTAAAAATCGCTCTTATATGAAGTTTCCATTGAGGATATAAAGTTCCGTCAATATCAAAGGCAACTGCTTCGATTTCGCCTACATTTTTAACATTAATCACAATATTCTCCAAAAAGACACTATCTTAGCCCAAACTTCGAGTTTTTTATAACAATTAGAAAAAAAGGCTTTCAGCGAATTTTCAATTTTTTCAGACGGTTGTGCTCGCACTTCGTTTGAATTGGACTGGGTTGCTATGCAACTTTAATTGTTCTAATCGCACAAAGTCTTCACAAATTGCAACTTCGCTTACGCTTTTATTTATTTTTCTGAAAACTCGAAGTTTAGGCTATCTTAATATGATACTATACTCAAAGCCAGCCTGTCCATCATTTTTTGCTTGTTCAAAGCGCCAGCGCGAAATTTGCTCTTTAATTTCAGACTGAATTGGCTCAGGAATCGCAGCGCTCGGTTTAAAAATAATTCCGCTAGAAGGAATATTGCCTGAAGCCAAAATTCTAAATGCAATTAAAACTGTTCTAGAACTGTCTATAAGGCTGGCGTTTTCAGAAGAAATTTTTATAACAGGCTCTTTTGGTTCTATAAGAAGCCTTGAAGAGCCGTCTGCAAGTTTTACAGAAACTTTTCCATCAGATGAACGCGAAGAACTAGAAAATGGCGCCGCGCTGATTTCTCCGCTAGAAGAAGAAACTGCGGCGACGATTTTGCCTAAGCTGCTTACAGTAGATTCAGAAACTGATGATTGAGCAGAAGTTGTTTCAGCTGAAGATGCGACAACAGGACTGTTTGCACTTTCTGCAAGAATGCCGGCGGTACCTTGCAAGGCGCTTTGTTTAGGCACAGAAGAACTTGCAGAAGGGACTTGATTATTATTAGAAGACGAAGAAGTAACTGTAGATTTTTCAAACATGCTATCAAAATCGTCAGCGGTATAAGATTTTTTCTTTGCAGACGTTTGTTCTTGCCAAGACTGCTCCAAGTCTTTTTTAATCGTATAGGAAGATTTTTTATAGTTTTCTTGCGGTTGTGTTTTTTTTACTTGATTTTGATTTTCAGATTTAACAGTTTTTGCAGGCTGCTTTTTTTCTTGCGAAGGCTGTTTTTCTGCAGCAGATTTTTTTGAAGAGTCATTTTTTTCAACAGCAGTTTTTTTTGATTCCGCAGGCGCATTTTTCTTAACCGCGGCGGAAGATTCTTTTTTTTCATCTTTTACGGAATCTTTAGAAACCGGCTCAAGCACAATTTTTACAGTCTTATACTTTTCTTGAGTTTTAAATGCCGGAGAAATTGCAAAAAATACAAAAAGTATAAGCCATAAAATAAGTGTAAAAATCAAAGAAACTTTTATGGCTTTTTTTTGAGTAGAATCTGATGCTCTAGAATCAATTCCAGAATTTATTATTTTAAAAAAATTATTTTGCACTCTTTTCTTCCCTTAATTATTTCCACAAAAAGAACAACTTCAAAAATTCTGCTGCGCTGAAACAAAATAGAAACAGCCATTATTTTAGCTTACTTTTCCTTAGTGCGCAGGTTTACGGACGCATAGCCGCAACTTCTTATAACGTCCAGAATTTTTACGACATTTCCGTTTGTAACTTGAGAGTCTGCCTCAATGGAAACTGGAAAATCTTCCTTTTTTACTTTTCCAGTATCAAATGACAAAAGTTCTTTTGGCAAAGTCGAAAAGGTAACGGGCTTGTCATTGAACCAGAGAGTTCCATTTTTTTCAGCAGTAATTGTAATTCCTAAATTTGACGTGCTTTCGCTGGTAGCGCTTTCTGGAAGATTCATCTTTATTCCAGGCAGCATGGCGAAAGTTGTGGAAACCAAAAAGAACAGGATAAGCTGAAAAACAACGTCAAGCATAGGAGTCATGTCTATGTTGGCATGAACGCCGCTTCTTCTTGCTTTTAATTTCATTGCTTTACCCGGCCTGTAATTTTGATTAGCACATTTGTAACGTTTGATTCCATTTCAGAAATTCTTCTGTTTACTCTAGAAACAAAATAGTTATAAAAAATTACCGAAGGAATAGAAACTACAAGACCTGCAACAGTTGTTACAAGGGCTTCTGCAATCGCTCCAGCAAGCAAAGCTGGATCTCCCATTGTTCCGCCGCCGCCAAGAACGCCAAAAGCCTTGATGTTTCCAGTCACAGTGCCTAAAAGCCCAAGCAGAGTGGATATATTTGAAATAGTTCCCAAACCGGTAAGCAGATGTTCAAAGCGCGGAACAACTGCGGTCATTTCTGCCTCTACAGCGTCTTTCATGTCTTTTTCATCCCAAGTGCGGCAGTCCAATGCCTTTTTTATAACTTGAGAGCAAGGAGTATCTGCATTTTGACAAACCTGTTTTGCTTCTTCGAAATTCTTTTCATCCAGTAGATTTTTTAAATCAAACATAAGCTTTATATCACGCTTCTTTATAATGTAAAAGTAGTAGCAACGTTCTATAATTATGAATGTTGCGATAATTCCGCACAGAATAATTGGCAGCATTATAATTCCGCCAGCCTTTAATGTACTAAACATATAATCTCCCATAAAAAGCCAAGATTAAAACTTCAGTTTTAGAATTGACTTTTTATTGCAATTTCGCAGCGAAGTGAGAAATTGCAGTTGATAAATAAGTTTGCAACGCAAACTTTTTAATAAACACTAAATCAGAAAAAGAATTTTGCACAAACGCAAACGCTTCCGCTCTGCTCAATATACTTTCCTGCATAAATTCTTTCTTTTCCACTAAGCAATTTTACAATATCAGTTGCACTAACTGCAAGCCTAACTGCAGAAGTAAGCCTTACAAAAGCTGAAAGTTCAATATCTGGAGTAAAATCTTCTCCAGAAGCAAGCGCCATCGCAAACGAGCCGTTCGCTCCCCAGCGCGCGCTTTCGCTTTGAACATTTATGCTAGCTGCAATAGAGTTCCTCGTTTCGCACGCAGGCACATCTATCCAAAAAGATTTCCATGATGCAGAGATGTTTACAATTTTAAATTTTGCAGAAAAATCTAGTTTTGTATTAAACTGTGCTGTTTCCTCATTTTGACAAACATACTGACCGAAACGCAAGGTTGATTCGTCGTTGTAGTTTGGACTCCAGTTTCCGTTTCCAAAAGCCGTTTTCAAAAAATCAGAATTAAAATTAAGAGTAAAAATGTCTTTTATAGGAAGCATGAAATTAACGCTTGCAAACCAGTCAGAAGTTTCCGCAGGCAGTTCGGAAAACACTGAAAAGCGATATTTTTTTTCTAGAATAGAAACAAGGCTTTCTTCTGAACGGCAGCCTCCCAAAAATTCAAGAGAAATTTTCCTTGAAGAAAGGCTTGTAGGAAAAGATAAATTCATGCCAAGCGAAAAAGGAACTATTACCGGCATATAGCCAATTTGATTTCCAAAAACAACGCCCAAATTTGCATTCAGCTTAAAAAAATTATAAGTCCACAAGAAATCTAAAGATGCAGAGCCTCTGCTTATAGCCTTTTCGCCCCCTACAGAATCGTTCGCGTCAACTTGAAATCCACCCGCAGCAGCAAGCCCCAATTTTAAATTATTATTAGCCCAGTAAAAATCTACTTCCGGAGAAAGATGAAGCACGCTGATATACTTTTCGAACGGTTCTATTTGATTTTCATTTTTGTTCACAATACAAGCAAAGCGATTGTACCAGTCCCCGCCAAAATCTGCTATCAAATGCAGATTGTTTTTAAAATCGTGGCTGTAAGCAACTTTTACATCAAGTTCTTCCTTGCTTACATCGCTAATCGAATTAACCTTGCTTTGCAAGCCATCGTTAAAGGAAGAATAGTTTGCGCTTAAATCAAGTTTTTTAGTCTTATCAGAAAAAGTTTTTTGAGCTCCAATTTCTGTGTTTTTTTGAAAAAATCCATCGGAAAGTGAATTTCCTGCAAAACCGTTTGAACTTTTGTGGCTAAACGAAATTTTAAAAGGATTCATTCCAGACTGGCGATAGATTGAAAAATCGCCAATGTAAAATCCTGGGAAACCACCGCCTGCAAGTCCTTCAACGTAAACATCTTTTGTTTCCACAGCATTTTTTACAGCATCAGCATCAGTTGAATCTTTTTCAGAAACAGAAAGCTTTGGAAACTGCGGAACAATTGAATCTGCGCGTCCTTCCGCCTCTGATGGAAGAATTTGTGTAAAATCAGGAACGGCGCTTTTTCCGACCTTTGGAACTCCGCCTGACACAACTGTAGAAACTTCAGGAAGAGAAATTTCGTCCAATTTTTCATCATGACTTTCTGAAGCTTGAGCCGCTAGAAAATTACATACCGTGCAAACAAAAAAAATTGAAAACAAGAATTTATTTTTTTTCATAACTTTTCTACCTTTTTACCATTTTTTTATAGACTTTGAATACTCGCTATAAGGATACAGTTTTTTTAGACTTTCCGCAGTTTGCTTTGCATCTGCAATAAGATTTGCCGCAATAAAAGCGTCGTATGCGCCATACATTGAATACGCGGCGTTTTCATCGTTATTTGCGTTCATTCTAAAATATTCTGCCGCCAATAAAAACTTTTTTGCAGACTCAATATTTTTTCCCGCCGACCTGTAAAGTTCGCCTAATAGCCTTGCATTTTGAGCCGCGTAAAGACTTTCTTTTTCAAGATTTTTTTGCTGGATTAAAAGCAACTCTTCGGCAAGTTTTACAGCCTCGCTAGAACTCTCTGAAGATTTTGCATACAAAGCGGCGAGTTCTGTTCCGTTCTTTCTTCCTAAAGGAGTAGTTTTTCCGCCGTTTTGATTGTATTCCTCTTCCTTTTCAAGCACTGCCTCATTTTTTCCGTTTGAAAGTTGCCTTAAGACTTGCAAAGTGGATTCAACGCCATCATTTTTAGCTTGTTCAGTGTATTTTAAAAGAAGATATTGAGCATTTTCGATTGCCTCCTGATAGTTTCCGAGACTTCTGTTTAGATTCATAAGATTTTTTTCAGCAGCGTAGATGTACGCGCTTTCCGGGAACTTTTGCACAAGAACACGGTTTTGAAGAACCGCTCTTTTTAGATTTCCTTGCTTTGCAAAACAGTCTGCAGAAAAATACATGGCAGCGTCCAAAAAACTTCCATTTACATAGCGCGAAATATATTCAGAAAAACGCTGCAAGGCAAGGGAATAGTTTTCTTTGCTGTAATAAAGTTCTCCACGCCGAAACATCGCTTCTTCGCCAGTTTTTTCACGTAAATACAAATCGGAAACTTTCTTAAAGTAAAAATCAGCCTGCTCAAGATTTCCTAAATTTTCATAGATGCGGCCAGCCTGAAAAAGGACATTCATTCCAAAAGTGCCGCCAAAGTCCAAATATGGAGATAAAAAATCCAAAGCCTTGCCAAACTCCTGCATATCGCAAAGAATATTTGACTGCAAAAGGACAGCTTCTTCCAAAGAAGAATTGCTTGCAGAAGTCTTTACAGCGTCGCTTGCCATTTTTAAGGCGTTTTTGTAATTTCCATTTTGAACAGCGCTGTTTGCGGCCGCCATTTTTGCAGACCAGGCAAGCTCATGATTTGGCCATTTTTTTAAGAAATCTTCAAGCCCTATATATGCGTCCTTTGTTTTGCCCTGCCTGTACTGCGAATAACTTTTATAAAAACAAGCGTAAGAAAGCGATTTCTGCAGTTCCTTTTTATTTTTATCAGCAGATTTTATAAAAGAATCAAAACTTTTTTCCGCATACGGCCATGACTTTGTATTGAACTGCGAAAGTCCCAAAATATAATTCGCTTCATTCAATGGACACTTTGCGCTTTGAATTTGAGACTCTCTATATCTTCCGCTGAGCAACAAGACTTTTGCATAGTTAAGCCTCTGCTCTTGTGAAAGTCCAAAATTTTCTTCTAATTTTGAAAACACAGATGCAGAATCCTTAAGATTTTGCATCTGCGCCAAAGATAGAGCATAAAGCTCTGTTTGCGCAGTAGCTGTGTTTTTTAAAATTCCTACAGAATCCAAATAATTGCCTAAGTTGTAATCTGCCAATGCTTTATAGTAACGGCTTGCATCGTCCTGCGGATTAACTTTAGAGGCAAATTCCAAAGACTCTTTCCACAAGTAACTGCAAGCTGAAAATTTTGCAAGCAATTTAAGATATTCGTTCTGGTAGCGAGGATTTTCTAGTTTTTTTTGCTCTTCATAAGCCTGTAATAAAAAATTATAAGCGAGAAGAGAACTTTCAGGCGTCATATTCTTGCCTGCTAAAATAAGAGCTTTATACATTGCAGAAAATTCAGAAATTTCAGGCGCAGAATATCTGTCTGATTCGCTAAAATACTTTGAAGCTTTTGCGTAATCGCCTTCATAAAAAGCATCCGTTCCCAAGCGAACCCAGAATTCGCATAAGAGCTTTGGATTTTTGCTGAACGATTGTTGAACTTTTTGCAAAACCGCGCCAGGTTCTGTTCCTACTTGATTTTTATACAAGGAAGAAACATTGTAGGCTTTTTTCAATGCCGCCGCAGCAAATTCTGCATTTCCTGTTTCAAGAACAGAAATATACTTGTCATAGGCTTTCTTATATTCTTTTAATTCAAAATAGGAATCGCCAGCATATTCTGTAAGCAAACAGTAATTCAGCAAACCGACTTTCTCTTGCGTTATAGATTCGTACAGATTAATATTTTTTTGTGCAAAACCCGCCTTGTTGTACGAATCAGAAAGTTTTATTAGAGATTCACAAAAATCTGATTGCGTATACCTTTGTCCGTTTTTAACGGCATATTCAAAAAGAGGAATAGCTTTTTCAAAATCACTTTTTTTATAATAAATGCGGGCGGCTCCTAGAATTGCTAACGGATAAAGATTCGCTTTTTCGCCTGCTAAACTGCAATATTCATAGTAAAAAGAAAGCGCGGAACTATAATCTTCCAGTTCAAAGCAGGACTGTCCAAGCCAAAATATAGCCTGATTTTTTAGAGCAGAATCGGCATCAAACTGCTTATAAAACAAAAGAACATCCCGAGCTTTTTCATACATTTTTAACATTGCTAAGCTTTCGCCTTCAAGAATCATTGCAGAACCAATGTACGCAGATTCTGGATACATTGACAAAAGCTTTTCCGCGCACTGAACAACTCCTGGATAAAATCCGTTGCTATAAGCGGCGGTAAGCTCATAATAAAGTGAAACATCGTTTTGCACAGATGTCTGTGCAAAAATAAAGCTTGATAAAAATAAAAAAGACAATTTTACAAAAAACTTTTTCATATAAAACGCTCCGTTCAGCAATTATTCTACTGAGGGAAAAAATTATCCGTGCACTTAGCACGAGTAAGAAAAATATAATCATCTGAATATAGATTATAAAAATCCTCAAATAAAATCTCTTTTCCATCTTTGAACGCAACGCACTTAAAATGCCTATCTTCATCAAAGTAAGGAAAAAACACTGCGCTTTCATTAAAAACTTTTACTTCAGGAACTTTTCTGTCAATCTGCCTAACTGCTCCAAAATAAAAAGAATCAGGCTCCTCGCTTGCAAGAACGTAAAGCAGAGATTTTAAAACTTTTACAGAATAACCTGTATTTTTTATAAAATTATTTGCATCTATAAGTCCCTTTTCTGTTCGCTCAGCGGAAAAAGGCTCTATTGTAACATCCGCTCCTGATTCATCGTACATATAGCTTCTGTTATTTCTAACAGAAACAAGAGCGCTTGCAAGGTTTCGAATCCAATCACACGAAAGCGAGATTGCATAAGATTCGCTCAAAATACCTTGAAAACCAATATCTTTATATTTTATTGTAGATTCTATTAATGGTTCTCTTTTTAGCCGGCCGCCCGTAAGAGGCTCTACAATTCCATCGCCAATCCATTTTAAAAATCCCAAGCCGCTGACAAGAGTTTTATCTCTGTCTTCTTCTGGAATTTTAAAAGGCTTGCCTGTAGAAATATAGACGCAAGCTCCTTTTTCATCGTACATAACGTCATCTGTGTACAAAAAATCCGGCAATTTGCTGCGGATTACACCTATCATCTGCTTTGAATAAGAATAATCAGAAGGATAGATTTTCATATACTTCCAAGGCAGAGTTTCTTTTGTAACTTCAACAAGGCTGTCAAAACTTGCAGTATAAAAATATTCAAACTTTATTCCAGTTGGACTTCCTTTTGAAACATAGCAGTTGTAAATCAAAAAATCAGCGTAGGCGGCTTTTCCATCTGGAATCAACTGAACAAAAACCTCGCTGTCTGCGGCAAAATAGTAGCGGACTTGCAAAGCCTTGCCAGTTTTTTTATCTTTTGTAAGAACCCAACCGCCAGGAGCGTCTGCCGGATAAGCATCTTGCACTATAGTAGATTTTCCTTTATCTGAAATAACATCGATTGTCATTTTTCTAAGAGGCGCTACAATAATCGCAAAAATGTCGTTTGTTTCTTCATGCCTTATTTGAAACTTTTGCCCCGCACCGTTAGTCCGGATTTCAGGACGATTCATTCTAACTTCAGAGAGAGGGGCTTCAAACCAAGTTTCAATCAAATTTTTTCTAATCTCGGAAGAATCAGGTACTCCGTATTGGCTATATGCTGCAAAAACGTTCCAAGAGCAAATAACAAAAAAAAGGACAGTAAAAAAAACTTTCAGTTTTTTCATAACGCTCCAATTAATCTTCTGATTGAGAATTTAAACTTATTTCAGGAATTTCCATTCCGCCAGATTCAATAGGCACAGAAGAAAGTTGAACAGGCTCAGGATCCGTCATAAGCATTGAACCTTCTGCAAATTTTATAACTGGCTCTGAAACAGTTCCATCAGGATTGTGAATTTTTCCATCAGATTCTTCATCCGGGTGACTTCCCACTGGCGCATTTGAAAGCAAAAGTTTTAATCTGTTCAACTGATTTACTTCCGACGAACCAGGATCGTAGTCAATTGCAGATATATTTGCTTCCGGGAATCGCCTTCTAAGCTCCTTTATCATTCCTTTTCCAGTAACGTGATTTGGAAGACAAGCGAACGGCTGAACGCAAGCGATACTTGGAGCGCCTTCACGGATAAGCTCAACCATTTCGGCAGTAAGGAACCAGCCTTCGCCTGTTATATTGCCAAGTTGAACAATATCGTCAACTCCTTTCATAAGGTCGTATATTGAAGAAGGAGCTTCAAAGCGGTGCGACTTTTCAAGGAATTTTTTCATTTTTTTCCTGTAAAGATCCAAAAACCAAACCAAGAGGCGAGCATTCCGCTCAGTTTTCTTAGGGAAGGCCAATTCTTCGTGCCTAAAAATACCAGTTGCAAACGAATAGAAGAAGAAGTCCGCCAAATCAGGCATAACACATTCAGCGCCTTCCCTTTCTATAGTTTCAACAATCTGATTGTTTGCCGTAGGATGAAATTTTACAAGAATTTCGCCGACAACACCAACTCTAGGCTTTTTTATAGGTTTTAAAGGAAGATTATCAAAGTCTTTTATTATTCCTTTTAGCAAGCGGTGATACCCTGCAAGGCTAAAATGCTTTACTTGCTTTTCCGCACGCGCATTCCATTTTTCATAAAGCGCATTCGCGCTGCCAGGCACGGCTTCATAAGGGCGAGTTCTGTACAGAACCCGCATAAGCACATCGCCAATCATAATTCCCATGACAAGCCGGTGCAAAAGTCCTGGCGTTATTTTAAATCCTGGATTGCTTTCAAGCCCTTGCGCGCTAAGCGAAAGAACAGGAACCTGCCCCCAGCCAGCATCATTTAAAGCACGCCTTATAAATCCTATATAGTTTGTTGCGCGGCAACCGCCACCTGTTTGAGTTATGATTAAGGAAACATGATTTAAATCATACTTTCCAGACTCAAGGGCAGCAATCATCTGACCAGCAACTAAAATAGATGGATAGCAAGCATCGTTATTTACATATTTTAACCCGGCTTCAACAGCTTTTGGATCAACTGCATCTAAGATTACAAAATTATATCCGCAAGCTTCAAACGCCTTTTGTAAAATTCTAAAGTGAATCGGACTCATCTGCGGACCAATAATGGTATGAGTGTACTTCATCTCTTTTGTAAAAACCTGACGATGATATGCGGCAGACTTTACAACAGGTTTTCTATGGTGACGCTGACGCTCCTTTACAGCAGCAATTAAAGACCTTATCCTAATTCGAACTGCCCCAAGGTTTGAGCCTTCATCAATCTTTATGAGTGTGTACATTCTTCCTTTAGAACGCATTATTTCGTCAACTTGATCTGCAGTAACGGCATCAAGACCGCAGCCAAACGAAGTTAACTGAATCATTTCTAAATCTGGCATTCCGCTTACAAAATTCGCCGCGCGGTACAATCTGTTGTGGTAAACCCACTGGTCAATAATTCTTAAAGGACGTTCGATTGAACCTAGATGAGCAACAGAATCTTCTGTAAAGACGGCAAGCCCCAACGCGTTTATCATTTCTGGGATTCCGTGATTTATCTCTGGATCAAGGTGATAAGGACGTCCTGCAAGAACAATTCCGTTTCCGCCGGCACGAATCATTTTTTCCAGAGCATCTTCGCCAGCATTTTTTACATCTTCTCGGAATTTTTCCTGTTCCGCCCAAGCCGCATCAACGGCACTGTAGATTGCCTTTTCTGTAAGAGAAGGAAAGGCTGGCAAGAGTTCTTCGCAAAGACGCTTAGCCAAGCGAGGCTTGTCGTAAATCGGAAGAAACGGATCCATGTATTTTATAGAAGAATCCTGTCTAAGCTCGTCAACATTATTTCTAAGAACTTCAGGATAGCTTGTAACAATCGGGCAATTGTAATGATTTCCTGCCCCGGAATCTTCTTGTTTTTCATAAGGAGCACAAGGATAAAAGATAAATTTTACGCCCCGCTGAAGAAGAGAAACCAGATGGCCATGGCTTATTTTTCCAGGATAGCAAACTGATTCAGAAGGAATTGTTTCTATTCCTTTTTCATAAACATTGCGGCTAGAGCGCTGGCTTAAAACAACTCTGAATCCAAGTTTTGTAAAAAATGTAAACCAAAGAGGGTAATTTTCGTACATATTGAGCACGCGGGGAATTCCAACATCTCCCATTGGCGCATTTTCAGGTTTTAATGGAACGTAATTAAAAAGTCTTTTGTATTTCCATTCAAAAAGATTTGGCATTTTTTCGCCAGTTTCATCAACTGCAGTGTTCGCCTTATTTGAAGCATCTATAACGTTTCCTTCAATTTCTGCTCCGCGTTCGCAGCGGTTTCCTGTTATAAAGACGCGTTTTTCGCTTCCTGTGGTAAAAGTATTTATCGTAAGCAGACAATTGTTTTGGCATTTTCCGCAGCGGCGGCTTTCTAGCTCAACATGGAAATTCTCTAAATCTTCAAGCTTTGCAATTTTTGAACGAATGTCGTAAGGCTTTGTTCCTGGAGGATCGCTTGGTTTTGGTGCTGTTAAATCAACCCACTGATCGTAGGCGATGAGAGCAGAACCATAAGCCCCCATAAGACCGGCTACATCCGGGCGGAATACTTCGACACCTGCAATTTTTTCAAAGGCGCGCAAGATTGCATCATTAAAGAACGTTCCGCCTTGAACAACAACTTTTGTTCCAATATCGCTCGCTTTTCTAAGCTTTATTACTTTAAACAGCGCGTTTTTTATAACAGAATATGAAAGACCAGCCGCAATGTCTGCAACAGAGGCTCCTTCTTTTTGAGCCTGTTTTACGCGGCTGTTCATAAAGACAGTGCATCGGCTTCCTAAATCCACTGGTTTGTCTGCCATAAGGGCGATTTTTCCAAATTCCTTTACGTCCATTCCCATTGTGTTAGCAAAGTTGTCTAGGAACGAACCGCAGCCAGAAGAACAGGCTTCATTTAACTGAATGGAATTTATAGCGCCGTCTTTCATCCGCAGGCACTTCATGTCCTGACCGCCAATATCCAAAAGGAATTCCACTCCAGGAACAAAAAAATCTGCCGCCCTAAAATGAGCAATTGTTTCAACTTCGCCGGCATCTACGCCAAAAGCTGCTTGAAACAGCGCCTCTCCATAACCTGTAGAAACAGAGCGAGCAATGTAAACATCTTTTGGAAGTTTTTTATACAAATCTTTTAAAACGCTTACCGCAAGTTCTACAGGGTTTCCTTGATTGTGAGCATAAAAATCCCAAAGAATTCTACCTTTTTTGTCTATTAATACTGCTTTTGTTGTTGTAGAGCCTGAATCCAAGCCTAGAAAAACAGGTCCAACAGTATTTTCCAAAGAACCGCGCATAGCTTTTTCCTGCGCGTGGCGTTTTCTAAATTCGTCTAATTCTGTAACACTGGTAAAAAGAGGTTCTAGTCTCTGAACTTCGCTGAGTTCTGCACCAACAAGATTTTTAAGGTTTTCCTTAAAATCTTTTATCAAAGGAAAATTGTATTTTTCCCCTTCCGCAGACACAAAAGAGCGTTCCGCGCTAAAAGCTGCTCCCTGAGCAACAAATAGCTGGGAATTCTCAGGAACTATAATTTCGTCATCTTTTAAATGAAGGGTTTCTATGAATCTAGAACGAAGTTGATCCATAAAATGCAAAGGACCGCCTAAAAACGCGACGTGTCCACGAATTGGTTTTCCACACGCAAGCCCAGAAATTGTCTGATTTACAACAGCCTGATAAATTGAAGCGGCAATATCTTCCCTTCTAGCGCCTTCGTTGATAAGCGGCTGCACATCAGTTTTTGCAAAAACTCCGCAACGCGCGGCAATCGGATAAATTGTATTAGCACCAGAAGCAAGTTTGTTTAGCCCTTCTGCATCAGTTTCAAGAAGAGCAGCCATTTGGTCGATAAACGCGCCTGTTCCGCCTGCGCAAGTTCCGTTCATGCGCTGTTCAACGCCACCTGTAAAATAAGTTATTTTAGCGTCTTCGCCGCCAAGTTCTATAACAACATCTGTTTGAGGAATTATTTTTTTTACAGCTGTTGTTGCAGCAACAACTTCCTGAATAAAAGGTATGTTTAACCACTGGGAAACAGAAAGTCCGCCTGAGCCTGTAACTTTTACACTTATAGGCTGTTCCTGCGAAAATCCCAATTCTGTTGTCATCTTTTCAAAAGCCTGAGAAACAACAGAAATTATTGTGCTTCGAATATCTGCGCGATGCCTTTGATAATCTCCGTAAATTAAAGAACCATTATCATCTATAACTGCAATTTTTACTGTAGTAGAACCTACATCAATACCAATTCTAAGAGGAAGAGTTTTTTCAGAAACTTGTTGAGTATTTGTCATTAATCCACCTATATCTTCACTATTGAATATAATATGTAAATGCTATTTTTGCAAACATGATATTTTTAAAGCATACTATATATAAAAGCGCCTTTTTCTATAGAAGATAAGTCAGTCTTTTCTGAATCTTTTTCCTTTTTTATTTCTTCAAAAAAGAACATGCCTTTTTCTTCGTAAAGCTGCCCTAAAATAGTTTTTTCTTCGATTTTTAGTTTTGCATCTATTCTTTGATTTTTTAAGTTTTCGGAAGTTTCTTGACCAACGTAAACCTGCGCATTCTTTTTAGAAGAAGACACAACCATTGCCAATGCATTATTTTTTTCCAAAACAGACTGAACCAAAGAATCTAAAACAGAACATTCCCGTTCTGATTTTTCTAACTTTGTATTAAGCTCGTTTACACTTTGCACGGAAGTTTTTACAATTTCATTTGTCGCGTTAACTACAAACTTGTGGCTAGTTCGCATATAGCTTGGAATAGAATTTTTCATCGGAAGCGAAGAATAAATTCCATACAGGTAGGAATAGTTTTCAAGTTTTTCTTCCGCATCGCTAAGCGCATTGCAAAGTTCTTCGCTATGAACTTTTGATTTATCAGCATATTCAGAAAGAATAAAATCCTCCTGGTGAAGCTTTGCCCCGTCCGTAATAATTTTTTTAGCCTTAACATCAGAAAGGACTGGATCAAGCCCATCTATTTCATCAGAAAACTTTTTAGAAAGAATATTAATAGAAAGTTTTTTATCGGCAACGTTTGAGGTTCTAATCTCTTCTATTATGTTTTGAAGGGAATTAATTCTGCTTTCATAATCTTCTACAAGTTTTTCTTTTTCAAGCCTCTGCAAAATTGTTTCCTGATCAAGATTGTCCTCACTAGAAGCATTCTTTATCTGCTGCTTTGTATACGAATTCAACTTTTCTTTGTATTGAACGGATTCGTTTGCGGCAGAAGCAATTTTCGCTTCGTATGTAGACTGAATTTCTTCAGTTTTTTTCTTGTAGTTATCTTTGGCAGCATCTTTTTTACGCCGCATATCTTTTAAGTCGCTAATTTTCATTGAATCAATAACATACAAATCATAATCGTACTGACGCTGAGCTTCTTCTAAATCTTTTTTTTGCTCTTCCTGCAATTCTTTTATATAAGAAACAGACGCTTCGTAAAGATTTTTGGTCCGCTCTATTTCGTCACTTACATTAGAATTCACTGCGCTTTTAAATAAATCAGAGTCCAAAGTCATTGTGTAATTCTGATAGCTTATAATTTTATATGCTCCAAAAACCATTGCGGCAACCATCAAAAAGCAAATGAATAAAGTTACAGTAACAAAATATGAACGATTTTTTACGGTTTTTCCGTATTCCTCTTCTAAATCATAGGGTTTTACGCTATCTTGCAATTTTAATGGCACAAGCTCATCTTCAATAAAAATTCTTGCGGAAGTTTTTGCGGATTTTTTAGAAGTTTTTTTGCTTTTTTTTGCTATTTTGTCGTCATCGCCCATATTCCACTCCAGTTTTCAGGAGCCGATTTTAGCCCCATTCTTTTCAAAAAGACTTCACCAGCACTTGCATAAGAAGGCTGAACTTCTTCAACAGCTTTTATAAATTGCTTGAACTTTTTTCTAGCTGCAGTCCAGTCGCCTTCGTAATAGGCTTGCAAAGCTTGCTCATAGTGCAAAAACGCCTGGTCAGTTTCCGCTTGCTCTTGGGCGCAGTCCAAAGGAAAATAAATTTTCTTTCCTTCAGTTTTGCCCTTGACCTGAACCATATCTATTTCATAAAAGTGATATTGCGCGGAAACTTTTTCAACTTCTTCCTTTATATATTTAGAAACAATTACAGGAAGTCCGTAAACTCTTGTAAGACCTTCCAGACGGCTAGCAGAATTCACGTTATCGCCGATTACAGTATTCGCCATGTGCTCCTTAGAACCTATATTTCCATAAAAAACAGTTCCGCCGTCAATTCCCACACCGATGTCAATCAGGCAGGCTGAAAAAACCAATTCCTCTTCACTTGAAAGTTTCCGCTTCTTTTCAATTTCCTGCTTGCGAAGCTGCAGGGTTTGCCTAAAGTCGCTTGTAACGCGGGTCATCTGCCAGGCAGCCTTTACAGAGCAAAGTGATTTCAAAGATTCATCTTCTGTGCCGTAAATTCCAAGCACGGCATCCCCGATTATAGAACCAATAACTCCGCTGTTTTCATGAATTATATGGATTATTCGGTTGTAGTGGATATTTAAAAGGTCAATTATTTCGCTGCCTAAAGTTTCTGTTCTATAGGTAAAATTTTTTATGTCGCTAAAAAGAAGCGTAAGTTCTCGCTGAGTTCCTTCTAGACCGACAGGTTTTCCCGCATAAGCCTTATCAGATATGTCCTTTGGAGCAAACCGCTGAAATGTGCTTATCAAATTATTTACGGACGAAGACAAAGAGTTAAAAGACGCGGCAAAATAAGTAACGTCATCGTTTGGAGCCTTTGAAATATCAATTGTGCCAAGCTTTTTAGTTTCCTGCATCAAAGAAACTTCGTAGGCAAACTGGCTTATATTTTTAAGAATTTTGTTGAGCAAGATAAGCCCTACCCACAAAAATAAAAATGTTATGAACAAAATCACGCCCGAAATTATTGCAAAGTTCATATAAGTTGATTTTATTGTATCGTGATGGCGTTCCGCGCACATCATGTACAAGTTCCAATCGCTTTGATACTTGTAAACGCCGATATATTCACCAATTTCTGAAGAAAAAGGAACTACGCCTTCGTTAGTTCCAATCATAAGCTTGTTGTTCAAGTATTTTAAAGCTTTTTCGTCTGGAAATGTCTCCCATTTTAAAAGTTCCTGATTTCCGCTTCCGTCATCTCCGTTTACTATGAATAAAAATTTTCCATCGGCATCAAATGCGCACGAAATACTGTTCTTGTACGGAAGTCCGGATTTTGAAACTTGCTTTATGGCATTTACAGCAGAATCCTTATCACCAGAGTATTTGAACAGTTCATACTGATTGTTCGCGCTCATAAAAACCTGCTTTAGATGCTCGGCAAGAATTGTATTTGAAAGAGACGTTATTTGTCTTTGGGAAAGCATTGTAGAAATAAGATTTGTTGAAAAGTTCGAAAAAAGCAAAAGGAAAACAAAAACAACAAGAATCTTTTTTGAAATAGGTTTAATTTTTGTAGAGCCGACTCTTTGAACTCTTTTTTTTAATTCAGACATGAATAGATTATAATTTGATTGAAACATTTTTACAACTTAGATATTCTTACACTATGAAAAAATCTTTATTAAAATCAGGATTTGTACTTTCCATAATGACCTTAGCCTCTAGAATAATGGGCTTGGTTCGGGAAATGACAAAAGCCGCCTTTTTAGGAACATCCGCTTATGCAGATGCCTTTGGAATCGCCTTTATGATTCCAAACTTGTTCCGCAGACTTTTTGCAGAAAACAGCATTTCAGTAGCTTTTATCCCAACTTTCAGGGGCTATATAGAAGAAGAGAATCAAGCTAAGGGAAAAGAACAAAAAAAACAGCTGCACAAAGATACTCAAGACTTTATTTCATCAACATTAACTCTTGTTTCTTTCTTAACGGCTTGCATTTGTATTTTGGGAATTATTTTTGCAAGATTCATAGTTCCTCTTTTTTATGGAAAAGATTTTGACGCTTCAATCTCAGCAGAAACAACGCTGCTTACAAGAATAATGTTTCCTTACCTGTTTGTAATTTCTGCAGCGGCATTTCTTCAAGGAATACTAAACGGCTGCGGAATTTTTGCTCCTAGCGGATTTACACCTGTTTTGTTCAATGCGATTGTTGTGGCAATAACATACATTCTTACTCCTCAGCTTGCGCAAACACCAATGGGAAGCAACCTCTCGCAGGAAGCGCTCGCCGCCCGGGCAATGAGTTTTGGCGTTATAACTGGCGGCTGTTTTCAAGTTCTTTTTCAGTGGCCTTTTGTAAAAAAAACCGGATGGAAAACAACGCTAACAGGACTAAAAAACGCTTTTACAAATCCTGGAACAAAAAAAGTTGTATCATTAATTGTTCCAACAATAGTCGGAATGGCTGCATATCAACTAAACGACCTTGTTTCCACCGCGCTAGCCGGAAAAGTAGCTGTAGGAACAGTTTCTAGTTTGCAATATTCACTGCGGCTTCAAGAACTTATCTTAGGAATTTTTGCAGTTTCAATAGGAACTGTTATTCTGCCAGACCTTTCTAGTCTTGCAAAACGCAACTCTTGGGAAGAATTCAACACAATGTTAATTCAAGCAATAAAAATAATCACACTTATAACAATTCCTGTAACTTTTTACTCGCTTGTGTGCGGCAAAGACCTAATTTCACTTGTATACAAAACAAGAAACTTTGATGAAAATTCCGTTTTAAAAACGCTAGGCGTATTTAGATTTCATATTGCAGGATTATTTTTTATTGCAGTAAACAGAATTATAACTCCTGCATTCTACTCTCAATCTAACACAAAGCTGCCGACTCTTGCAGGAATTATAAGTTTCGGTGTAAATATAGTCCTTGCGATAGTTTTTTCGATTTTTATGAAAGGAACCGGCATTGCTCTTGCCCTTTCAATTTCAAGCGTTTTTAATACAATTTTTCTTTTTATCTTTATGAAAAAAATGCCTTCCATGGATTACAAGCAGATTGCAAAAAAAATGTTTCTATATATCATAAAAATGATTATATTTGGTATTATTGCCGCAGTTCCTGTATACTACTTGCGGCCAGTTCTTTTAGCCGCTTTTGAAGGACACAACAGATTTTTTAGCTATGGATTTCCTGTTTTAATTACAGCGATTGTATATTTTGCCGTAGGAATTTTACTTTTATTCATAACTAAAGATGAAGTCGCTTCTGCGCTTATAAAAAAACTAAAAAGCAAAAAAAGTTAAAACCAATAGGAAAAACAAATGAAAGAATATTCTGCTGAACAGCTAAAAAAAATGTACTTAAAAAGGCGAAAAAGTGTTTCTGCCTATCTTAAAAAAAACGAGCTTGGAGCAGCCGTGTTTATCGACAGCGAAGAACACCGAGAACCGTCCATAAGATACCTTACAGGTTTTGCAGGCGATGCTGTTCTAATTATATATAACAATGAAACTTCAGTCTTAATTCCATGGGACGAAATTCTTGCCAAAAAGAATGCTTTTTGCGAAAAAATTATTCCTTATACAAAGTATTCAAATCAAGATATTACTGCCGTTCAGCAAAATCTAGCTGCAGCAACAAAAATAGAACCTAAAAAAGTTGAGCTTCCGCCTTCAACAAGCTACCCAGCTTTCTTAAGATTTGTAGATGCTCTTGCAGGCTGGGACGTTCTTTGCCGCGAAAAAGATGTTCATCAATACACTGTGGAACAAAGAATGATTAAGGATGAATACGAAATTGAGTGCACAAAAGAAGCTGCAAGAATCGGCGATTTGATAATAGAACAAATAGAACAAGGCATACATGACGGAAGCATAAAAACCGAAATAGATGTCGCGCTTTTAATTGAACGAAAGTGCCGCGAATACGGCTGCGAAAGAACAGGCTTTGACACATTGGCAGCAGGTCCAAAGCGCAGCTGGGCAATCCATGCGTTTCCAGGATACACTCAATCCGCCTGGCCGTCTCAAGGACTTTCTATTTTAGATTTTGGCGTAGTTTACAACGGATACACCAGCGACACAACTCTTACAGTAGCAAAAGCGCCGCTTACAAAAGAACAAGAGCAGCTTCTAGAGCTTGTGCAATCGGCCGCAGACTCTTGTTTAAGGCTTTACAAAAAGGACATTCCTGTAAAAGAAGCTTGCCAGCAAGCTCAAATTCTTTTTGCAGAAGCTAAAAGGACTATGCCGCACACGCTAGGACATGGAATCGGGCTTGAAATTCACGAATATCCAAGAGTGAGCACAAAAATGCCGGCAAACGTTGTGTTCAAGCCAGGAATGATTGTAACATTAGAGCCAGGCCTTTACGACGAAAAACTAGGCGGCGTTCGCCTTGAAAACGACATTCTGATTACTGAAGAAGGAAACGAAGTTATTTCCCACTCAAAAATAATCAGAATAGATTAAACTTCTAGTTTTCAGAAAAACAAACAAAAGCGCAGGTGAATTTCTAGCAGCTATAAAAACCAAAACTCGAGATACCTAGTAATTCTTAAAACGAAAATTTAACAGAAGTCCAACTGTAGCAGATTCGTCGGGAACTATAATTGGTTCTACAGAAATCTTTTCTACTATTCCGTCCAAATTTAGCGATTCTCTTAAGGTTTTATCAAAGCGTTTTGCAAATTGATTTGGCCAAATAAGGCTTACAAGCCTTGAAACAACAATTGTGCCAAGCCCTATTCCTCCAACTATCGCGCAGTATTTGTACAAATCTGGAGGGAAAAAACTTATCCATTGGACATCATTTCCACTAGCAGAAGCAAACGGCGCTATAAAAATTAAAGCAACAAAATTAGCAGAAAGGTCAAATGCAAATAAACCAGCCGCTAATCCGCCTGCGCCACAAAATGCAACAGTTCCCGCTCCATCAACAATCATATGAGGAATAAAAGCCCCGATATTCCCTTGCGCAAGGGAACCTAAGCCGTAACCTGGCCAAATATTGCGGACCATTGCTTTTTTAGGCTTGCTTTTGTGCAAATCAAACAAGGCAATCTTGTCGTCATCGGTCAAGTCTTCCGAAAGGTCTCTAATATATTTTTCATTTTTAAATAAGTCGTGTTCAATCAAAGCACCTACCCTGTCTTTTAAAACAGAAGTATCTTGCAAGGCGGCTTCCACCAAGGCGTCAAGCTCAGCAGCCTCTTCCGCAGTTTCAGAAAAAATCATGCCTGAAAAAAGCGTAAAAAAAGCAAAGAAAATAAAAAGGATTTTTTTCATAACAAAACCTCTCTTAGTAAAATTGAATTAAAAATACAAAGAAGCAACAAAGCCGCAGCTTCCAGAAACAGGCTCAATTACCGGCAAAAGACTTATGCTTCCAGCCCCTTCGGATTTTGCAGTTTTTTCTCCAATATGCAAAGCTCTTTCCAAAGTCGTGTTATATTTTTTTGCATAATAAGAAGGGCGAATTATTCCAAATATTCTTCCGGTCAGCCAAATAGCAGCGCCTGCAGAGAGTCCGGCTACAAGAAGCGGATTTTTTAAGTTGCTGTCGGAATTGGCTATTTCAGTGCAAAAATAAGCAGCAGGTCCTAGCAGAGCGACAGAAAGGCCTGCAACTTCTGTTGCAAACTCAAATTTTCCGCCCCAGACATCGCCTTGCCGGTCAGAACCAAATCCAAAGCCTAAGAAAGCATTTCCCAATGTTGCTGACGTTGCGCTTGTTTTATAATAATTGTACAAGACATTTCTTTGTTCTTCTGTAAGCCTTAAAGACAGTTTAGAAACTAGCTCTTCATTTTTTTCTAATCCTAAAGCAATGAGCTTTCTAGTATTCGCAGCATCTTTTGATTTTAAAATATCTAAAGGAAGGTTAGAACTGTTCTGGCTAAATCCAATAGAAACCGAAAAAATAGTCAGCAATAAAAACAATAATTTTTTCATTACTCTCCTCCATTATAAAAGTAAGAAATTGCAGTTGATTCACAAGTTTGCAACGCAAACCTATAATGCTCAATATTCAGACTTTTTGAATTTTACACTAGGAATTAGGATTTGTAAAATTTAATTCAATTTAGTTCAACTTAGCGTAAAGTTCTTCCGCCATATTTGAAAGTCCTTCAGCAAGCTCTTTGTCGTTGAGCTCATAAACAAAGTTTTTAATAAACTTTAAATTTCGGCTTGCAAGTTCTCTTTCTGAAAGAGAGCAAACTTCAGAAGTGTTCAATGGCTCTGCATTTTCTTCTATAAGACCGCATCTATAATAGTCTTTTATTATTTTGCAAAGTCCCTGCCTGCCAGAAAGCCTTGCTATTAAATATTCAAGCAGAACTCTAGTTTTACTTCTTAAGAATTCTGAAAGCTGGGGCTCTGGAAGCGACTGCCCAATTTTTCTTAGCGTTTCAAAAAGCTGAATTTCTTTTTCAAAACGTTTTTTGTGTTCTGGATTTTCAATCATTTTAGCAATATCTGGAATCAAGGCTTCCATTTGATTTAACGCTTGCTTTCCAGAGGCTTCTTTTACCGCTTTTTCAGCAGCCTCTTCAATGTGGCTAGTCAGATTTTCCGCAGCTTGGGCGGCATCCGCAGCTTTTTCCGCCGCTTTCCATGCTTTTTCCGCAGCTAAAGCCGCAAGTCCTGCGTGCTTTGCAGCTTTTTCCTCGCTGTGCGAATCTTTTGAATCCGCTAGCACAACTGGAGATTGAATTTTATTAGAATCAGTCGCTACTGCGGAATCTTTAGAAGATTGTCTGCTAGAAGAATTTTCTGAATCTGCAAAAAGGTCGTCAAAGTTAAAATCATCGCTTTCTTCAGCTGCATCTTCAGAATTTTCTTGAGTTTCAGAATCAATAGCTTCATTTTCCTTATTAGAAACGTCAATTTCATCTTCTGGCTCCAGCTCTTCTTTTTCTGTTAAATCTTCAGGTTCTTGCAGTTCTTCCGCAATTTGGCTAGAAGGGTCTGAAATTTTAAAATCTTCTATATTATTTTCATCATTGCTTTCATCGCTTTTTTGTTCTTCTGCCTGCTCAGCTTCCAAGACATCTGAATAATTAAAATCCTGCGTTTCTTCTGCTAGCTCAGACAAATCTTTTGCATTTTCTTCTTTCTTTTCTGAAACCGATTCTGCACTTTCATTTTCTTTATGATTAAAATCCTCTGATTTTTGCGTTGTTTCTAATTCTTCAGAAATACCTGCACCATCAAGATTTTCAAAATCTTCAGGCTCTTCCAAATTTGACTTTTCCTTATCAGAAAACAATGCGTTCTCTTCATCCATTTTTAAAATATCAGGGTTTTCTTCCACCTCAAAATCTTTTTCGCCTGAATTTTCAGGTTCTTCGACCTTATTTTCAGTAATTTTTGCGGCATTGTAAGAAGGCTCTTCGCCAGTTAAATCTTCAAGCCCAAATTCATCTAAACTTATTTCTTCCCCGATTAAAGAAGATTCTTTTGCTTCTGCAGTCTTTTTAACTTTTGTTCCGCAAGTTTTTTCCTCAAGCCTCTTTGAAAGATAAGAAGCCAAATAATTGTTTGGATCAAATGCAATTGCAGTTGAAAAATCGTCAGCAGCTTCTTCAAAATTCCCCATAGATTCGTCAATTTGACCAAGCAAAATCCAGGCAGAGACGTCTTTCATATTTTCATCGATAAACAACTTTATCTGCTGTCTTGCTTTTTCAAGTTCATTAATCTGTTTGTATCTAAGCGCATAGTTCGAATAAATATCTGTGTACGAAGAGTCCACTTGCTTAGCCTTTTTTTGACAGGCCTGCGCATTTTCATCTTTTTTCTTTAAAATGTAATACTGCCCTGCCAAATCTAAAAGCTCAGGGTCTTTTTTCCAATTGTTAGAAATCTTCTTCAAGGCTCTTCCCGCATCTTCAACCTTTCCAGCAGAAAGCATGACGTGAACAGCCTGCTTTTTTATAGGGATATTATCTTCATCTAAATCTTGCGCCTTCATAATTGACTCAAGAGCTTCCATTGCCCTGCCGCCTTTTTCGTATGCCTGCGCAAGAAGACTTAAAATTTCTATGGAATTTGGATTAATCTTATTTGACTTTTCGCAAGATTCTATAGCCTCATTGTAATTATTTTGAAGAAGAAGGACCTTGCCAAGAAGCATATTAAGCATCGGATCCTCAGGATGAAGTCCAAGTGTATTTTTTACAATCTCGCCAGCGCTTCTGGTTTTTCTATGAGAAAGCAAAAGTTTTGCATAGGAAACTACAGCATCTACCCAGCCTGGCTTTGACTTTAGAGCATTTTCATAAGCAGCAACTGCAGAAACATCATCGTGAACAGCTTCATAACTTCTTGCTAAATTGTACTGCAAAATCGGATGGTTTGGATCGACTTGCAATCCTTTTTTATAAGTTGCAATTGCTTTTTGCTGCTCGTTTTTTTGCGCATAAATTGAACCTAAATGATTGTATGCAAGAACATCATCTGGATTAGATTCTATAACAGAATTAAAACAGTCTATTGCAGCTTCTGTATTGCCCATAGCTTTATAAGCAAAGCCTAAATTGTAGTTTGCTTCAGCATTGTTTTCTCCAGTATCTATAGCCTTCTGTAAAGTAGCAACAGCCTTGTCATATTTGCCTAAGCGTCTGTAACAGCCGCCAAGACTGTTTAAAGCCGAAAAATTATTAGGAGAAAAAGTAAGAATTTGTTCAAAATAAGGAACAGCTTTTGCATCATCGCCCGATTTTATGTAGACATTGCCTAAATCAAAAAGCAATTCAATATTTTTAGCATCTTCGCTAAGAAGTCCTTTATACAATCTTGCCGCTAGAACAAAATCTCTTGCGATTACGGCATTTTTAGCTCTTTTTAGAACAAGTTCTTTTTCTTCCATATTTTTCCTTCTAAAATTAAAATTACTTTGCAGACGGACGAGCGAAAACTTCCGTTGAAAGCGACCCGCAAATTCTGCTATCTATTTTTGAATAGGCAGATATTGCAAAATAGTAAATAGTTCCGTTTTCTAATCCAGTTATAGTATAATTTGTTACATTGCCAACATCAATTGGGGAACTCCCCTGAGCAGCGACTCTACCGAGATATTCGCCTGGGTGCGTTCCATAAAAAATTAAATAGCCGCCAACAGAATCATCTACAGAATAAGACCAGGAAAGAGTTGCGCTCTGGTTTCCTTTTTGAACAGAAATATTAAAAGGCGCTAATGGTTCTGGCAAAACAGTGTAGTCAACTTCAATTGAAGTAACCGCAGGCGTTTTGTTCCCCGCTCCGTCTGGAAAAAGATTCGCGGCAACTTGAAAATACATTCCAGAAACGCCGTCAATTTTTTGTCCAGGTACAACAGGCTTCCACTCAGGGAAATCAGAAGTCCAGTTAAAGCGATTATCTCCGCCCCGCATAAAGAACTGAACTTCTGTTTGCTCAGGGATTTCAGCTTCTACTGCAATGGAATTTACAACCGTTCCGGGTTTTGTAAGAATAGGAACAGATTCAAATCTTCCGCCAGAATTTTGGTAGAGCGACTGCGAAAAACTTTTTCCATCCTCTGAAAAGTACGATTCAAAAGAAGAAGAAAAACTTCTTGAAATTTTTACATCGTCTATAAGGCCTGTGTAAGAAGGGCAAAGCTCCAAATCTGCGGCGACGCCTATAACAGCAGGGAATACAGTTCCGTTTTCATGCTCTGTGTCAGTTATAAATTTTATACATTCCAGCTCGCCGTTAATTCTGTACTCAAGGATTCCGGTTTCTTCCTGAAATGAAATAAAATGATGCGACCACTTGCCTGGTATTATTCTTCGATTGGTGACAAGATTTACATCTCCGCCGTTTTTTGTGTAGCCGTCAAAAATATTGCTAAAAGTAGCGAGCATTTTATTCTGATAAAAAGAAAAGTTTACAAGCTGATAAACAACCTGCTCTTCAATAGTTCTGCTTGAACGCCAGTTTATAATAACTTCGCCATTTTCAACTGTATAAGGGCATATCCAAAATTCTATTAAAAATGAACCGGCAGGACTTTCTCCTCCGAACAGACTGTTTTTATTTCCTCTGAGTACAAGTCCGCCAGAAGCGCGTTTCCTGCTTAAAGCAGCTTGCTTTCCATGTATGGCTTTTTTTGACTCAAACAAGGAATTTTCTACAACTGAATAATTTCCTGCCCTGTCTGCAAAATTTTTATCTTCAAAATCCAATAGTAAATCTGTATCTTCCTGCAATAAATTGGATTTAGTAGCAAGCTGCAAACATTCATACCCAAAGCGACCAGTTCCTGTTGTAATTCCGTTGCGAACGTTTACATCTTTCCAGCCAGAAGAAGCCCCCATTACATATTTTTCTGCAAAAACCGGGAATAAAAATACCAAGAAAAAAAGGGCTGCAAAGAGCCTTGAAAAAAAATCGAAACCGAAAGACTTATGCAAAAATGGAAAAAATATATTTTTTTTGCTAAAATAAAATCTGTTATAAATCATGGCAAACAATACAAACGCAAAATCAGAATCAGTTCTTGCAAGGGAACAACTTCATCAGACTGCATTAAAAGCTCCTTCTTCCAGTGGCGTTTACCTTTGGAAAAATCCAAAAGGCGATGTTATTTACGTTGGAAAAGCAAAAAATCTTAAAAATCGCCTTTCCTCATATTTTTCAGGAAACAAAGACATAAAAACACGCCTTTTAATTTCCCATGCTCAGACAATCGAATATATCACAACAGAAAACGAATACGAAGCGTTTTTGCTGGAAAACAACCTTATAAAAAAATATACTCCAAAGTACAACATTTGCCTTAAGGACGGAAAGTCGTATCCAGTGCTCCGCATAACAAAGGAAGACTTTCCTAGAATATTTAAAACACGGCGCGTAATAAACGACGGTTCCATGTACTTCGGCCCCTATCCAGATGCAAATGCTTTAGACACATTTATAGAAACTCTTTATAAAATCTATCCGCTAAGACATTGCAAAACCTTAAAAAACAGGGAAACGCCTTGCCTATATTATCACATGAATCAATGTTCTGCTCCATGCTGCTCAAAAATTTCAAAAGAATCCTACAATGTTTTTATCGGAGAAATAAAACAACTTCTTGAGGGAAAGGACAAAAGCACTCTGAAAAAACTGAACTTAGAAATGAAGGAAGCTGCAAGTAAATTAAATTTTGAAAAAGCAGCCCGCATGAGAGATGGAATCAGAGCTCTTACAGTAATGCAGAACCAAAATATCGTGGAAAGTTTTGACAATACAGACAGAGATTACATTGCATTTTATCGCGAAGGTGAACTTGTAAGCTTTACAGTTTTAAAAATTCGTTCTGGAAAACTCCTTGGAAGAGATAATTACAGAGTTGTAAGCCTAAATGAAGATGACGAGCTTACGCAAGAGTTTATAAGCGTCTACTACAATTCACCGGAAGAAATTCCGCCGCACATTTATGTTCCTACAAAAAACGGCCAGCAAAGCTTAAACCGATGGATAAAAGAAACTTTTTCGCTTGAATCAGAAGTCGTGCTTGTCGACGACAATATAGAAAATGCGCCTAGACACAAAGCGGCAATGAACATGGCTTTTGAAAACGCAAAAGAAGACATAATAAGAAGACTTCGTGAACGAGGTGATACACCTGCAATGGAAGAATTAAAAGAAATACTAAACCTGAACCATCTTCCAGTAAGAATAGAAGGATTTGATATTGCTCATATCGGCGGAAAATTTCCAGTCGCTTCGCTAATAAGTTTTTACAACGGCAATCCGGACAAAAAAAACTACAGATATTTTAGGCTAAAGACAACAGACGGCTACATCGATGACTTTCAATCTATGAGGGAAGCTGCAAGCAGAAGGTACACAAGGCTTTTAAACGAACAAGCGGAACTGCCAGACTTAATCTTGATAGATGGAGGAATTGGCCAAGTAAACGCAGTTCAAGGCGTAATCTCTGCATTAGGTTTAAACATTCCGATTGCAGGTCTTGCAAAAAGGGACGAAGAAATTTGGCTGCCATTTGCTGAAAAACCAATTTGTCTTCCAAAAAGAAGCGATGCCTTAAGACTTTTGCAGAGGGTGCGCGACGAAACCCACCGATTTGCAACCAGCAGAAATCAACGCCTAAGAACAAAGGAAAATACTCAAAATATATTTGAACAGATTCCTAACATTGCTAAAAAAAGAGCCATTCTTCTAGCAAAAAAATTTACAACACTTGAAAACCTTGCCGAAGCCTCAGAAAATCAAATCGCTCAAGCCTTGAATATAAAAACTTCTGAAGCTGCAAAAATTCTTGTTTTTGCAAAAGAACTGCTAAAAAAACAAAAAGACAAAAAGCAAGAGCAAATGAAGTCTTTAAAAGAAGCTGGAACCACTTGGCAAAAAGCAGCAGAAGCCCAGTACATAACGGATTTAGCAACACTCGCGCTGCAAGTTGCAGATTCTTCTGCAAAAAGCAAAAAAGACTAATAGCCAAACCAACTCAAGCGAAGCGCGAGCACAACCATCGGTAGCATGGGTTAGTAAACTAACCTTGGAAAGTCGCTGACAGCGATTCCTTCACGACTTATATAAGACTCGACATTCGGACTAAATATCTAATTTCAACTTTACAGCCTTGACTATTTCAACTTATAATGAAAAAATCAGTTTAATGAAACGTCTTTTTTTTCTATTTTCAATAATTATTCTTTCTTCATGTTCGCTAAAATACGGAACTGCCGTTCACGATGAAAACTCAGTCCCAGAATTCACATTTAGCAACGCAAACTATACAACTTACGAAAACAACGTGCAAACCATGAACCTAAAAACAGAAAAAATGGAGCAGTACAAAGGCGGCTCAGCTACTTATGCAAAAAATGTTCAGTTTACAATCTGCGATTCAGACGGCGTTCTGACCACAAAAGGCAAGTGCGGCCTGTTAGGCTCTAATTCCGACGAAAAAAAATACACACTTTTCGACAACATTGAAATAGAAAATATAAAAGACGACATAAAATTAAGCGCGAATTCGCTAAGGTGGAACGGAAAAACGGAGCAGCTAACAGGCAGCCGCACAGATTTGGTCACTATCCAAAAGGGAAATACGGTTATTCATGGCAGCGGATTTTCAGCAAGCGCAGTAAGCCGTCAATATGCTTTTACAGGAGTTGTTACTGGTCAAACAAGCGCAATCCCACAGGAAGGAGAAAATCCTAATGCTCAAAAAGATTAGCCTTTTTACTCTAGCTGCATTTTTTTGCATAGCAGCAGCGTCTTCAGAACAGATAACATTTTCGGCAAACAGCATGTCTGGAAGAATCGGAGAAAAATCTGACAGCACAAATCTAATTGGAGAAGCCTACGTCCTTACAGAATCAATGGAAATTTCTGCAGATTCAATCAGCATGTCTGGCAACGATTTTCGCTACATAGAAGCAAGCGGCAACGTAAAAGGAAAAAACATGGAATCCCAAATGGAATTTTCATGCGGAAAAATGAAATACGACAGAGAAAGCAAAATCGCAGAGCTTTTTGACGATGCCGCAATGAAAGATACAAAAAATGAAGTTTCCGCAAAGGCCCAGATAATTGAATACAACCAAAACACAGACATTGCAACGATGCAATTCGATGTAGAATTAAAACAAAAGGACAACACTTGCACCGGAGCTTATGCAATCTACAGAAAAGCAAACAAAATGCTGGAATTGAGCGGAAATTCCCAAATAAAACAAGGAACAGATACTTTTAGGGCGCAAGAAATTACGTTAAACCTTGATACTCAAGAAATCACTTTGGACGGAAGAGTAAAAGGAACTATTATAGATGAACGAAAAAACGAATCTGAAGAAAAAACTTCCGGCTCAGAAACTGCTGAAGACGCTGAAAATAATTCCAGTTTAGAAAACGCAGATTCAACTAAAGAAAACGAATCGCAGCTTACAGAAGAAAAGTCTTTGGAAAATCAAAAGGATTCTAAAGCATTGCAGCAAGAAGAACAAAAATCTACAGAAGGTGAAAAATAATGCAAGAACACGTACTTAGAGTTTCAAGCCTTTTTAAAAGTTTTGGCCACAAAAAAGTTGTGCAGGGAATAGATTTTTCAATAAAAACTGGAGAGGTTTTAGGTCTGCTAGGTCCAAACGGAGCAGGAAAAACCACAACTTTCTACATGATTGTAGGATTTTATAAACCTACCGCTGGCGAAATTTTCCTTAATGAAGAAAAAATAACTCCTCTTCCAATGTACAAAAGAGCAAGAAAAGGAATCTCTTACTTGCCGCAGGAGCCTAGCGTGTTCAAAAAACTAACAGTGGAAGAAAATATTTGGTCAATTTTAGAAACAAGAAAAGACCTTTCAAAGTTAGAAAAAAAACAAAAACTTGAAGATTTAATAGAAGAATTTGCAATCGGGCGGATACGCAAGCAGTACGCCTTCACACTTTCTGGCGGAGAGCGAAGAAGGACTGAAATCGCGCGCTCATTGGCAATAGAGCCAAAATTTCTTTTGCTGGACGAACCATTTGCTGGAATCGATCCAATTGCAGTTGCAGACATAAAGCACATGATAGGGCTTTTAGCAAAAAGAGGAATTGGCATTTTAATAACAGACCACAATGTTCGCGACACATTGGAAATAACAGACAGAGCAATAATTGTTAGTTCCGGTCAGATTTCAATTCAAGGCACAAAAGAAGAAATTTTAAATAGCCAGCTTGCCCGCGATGTATATTTAGGAAAAGATTTTTCAATGTGATAGCCTAAACTTTATTAAAAAAAATGCTTTTCTCCAATAAAACATCAATTTTCTACTATATTATAAGCAGGTTTGACAATATTATTCTGTCATGATATTATTAGTTTGAAATATTCTACGCAATAATAAAAAGGAGAAATTTATAAAATGAACAAAAGTTATTTAATCTTGTTCATTGTTCTCCCTGTTGCTGGAATTGCTCTTGGATGGATTATTCGCTGGCTTTATGCCAGATTTCAACTATCTGCATCAGAACAAAAAGCAGAACGTGTAAAACAGGACGCTATAAAAGAGGCTGAAGCTCAGAAAAAAGAAATTTTGCTAAACGCAAAAGATGAACTCATTCGCGAACGAAACCAGCAGGAACGGGAAAACAGAGAACGCCGTGCAGAAGTACAACGCTACGAAGCAAGAGTAAACAAGAAAGAAGAAATTGTTGACCAGCGAACCGCTGAATGTGAAAAGAAAGAAAAAGAATTTGCAGAAAAAGCAGTCGCAATGAAAAAAAGAGAAGCAACTCTTTCTGCACAAGAAGAAGAATTAAGAAAAGAACTTGAACGGATTTCAGGTCTTTCCGCACAGGAAGCAAAAGAGCTTATAATTAAAAGCCTTGAAAACGATGCAAAACATGACGCTCAAGCGCTTATAAACAAGATTGAACAAGATGCTCAGCTTTCCGCAGAAAAAAAAGCAAGAGAAATTCTTGTTTCTACAATCCAAAGAATCGCTCCTGAAACAACTAGCGACATAACAGTTACTACAGTTTCTCTTCCAAGCGATGAAATGAAAGGCCGCATCATAGGACGCGAAGGCAGGAACATAAGAACCTTAGAAACCCTTACTGGAGTTGACATCATAATCGATGACACGCCAGAAGCCGTTGTAATTTCTTGCTTCGACCCCGTGCGCAAAGAAATTGCAAAAGAATCTTTGGAACGGCTTATTTCGGACGGAAGAATTCATCCTGCAAGAATTGAAGAAATTGTTCAAAAAGTTACAAGAGAAGTTCAAAACAAGATTTATGAAGAAGGCGAAAAAGCCTTGTTTGATCTTGGCATTCACAACATGCCTACAGAAGGCGTAAGAGCATTGGGAAGGCTCTATTTCCGCACCAGTTACGGACAGAATGTTCTTACCCACTCTAAAGAAGTTGCAATGGTAGCTTCTTTGATTGCGGCAGAAGTTGGAGCAGACAGAGAACTTGCAAAACGCGCCGCAATTTTGCACGATATTGGAAAGGGAGCTGAAAACGACAGCGACCAGAACCACGCAGAAGTTGGAGCCGAAATGGCTCGTAAGATGGGAGAAGATGCAAGAGTTATAAATGCAATTGCCGCTCACCACAACGACATTGAAGCTACAACGCAGGAAGCAATTATTGTTCAAATAGCAGATGCAATATCGGCAGCAAGACCTGGCGCTCGTCGCGAGACTATAGACAACTATGTAAAGCGCCTTGAAAACCTTGAAACTATTGCAGAAAAATTCGAAGGCGTTGAAAAAGCCTATGCTATTCAAGCAGGTCGCGAATTACGCATTCTTGTAAACAATGAAAAAATTGCAGACAACGAAGTAAAGCAGTTAGCTAGCGATATAGCAAAGCAGATTGAAACTGATTTAAAATATCCTGGAAGGATAAGGCTAACAATGATTAGAGAAACTAGAATCGTAGAATACGCAAGATAATAAGATAAAAACTGTATTATTTGGTTCAGCCAGTTCTTTGAGCGAAAACTTAAACTTGGCTGAACCATTTTTTTTCTAATAAACAAAAGGTCGAAAGCCGAGTTTTTTATAACTGTGAAAAAAACTTTCAATGCTTTTATGCATTTTTATAAAAGCACGGCTTTCGACCTACAAGCTAGAACGAAATATTTAGATAGCAGGCAATAATATTATCCCATTCATTATTACCACGAGGAACACATCTATAATAAGCCCCTATTGCAGGCAATGCGTCCCAGCTAGAGCAATACAAAAAATCATATTCCAAACTTAACCTAAATCCATTTCCCCAGGAAGCAGAAGAAACATTTTCTTCAGAACTGCCAATGTTGGAAAAATCTGTTCTGCAACCAAGCAAGTAGGCTAAGCCAAAATTCAATCCGCCTGCGCCAACGTAAACTTTTACGCCCGTCCAAAATGAATAATCAAGATGATTATTATGAACCTGTCCGTTCCAGATAAAATCCGCTAAAGCATCCGCTCCAAGCAAAAGCTTTAATGGTCTTATTACTGAAAAATAGACATCTCCGTTCAAGCCAATTATAAATCTGTTTGGATTGTCATCGGGATTTACAGAATTGTTCATATCAACAACAGAACTGCTTCCATAAGCTGGATAGCCAGACGAAATTCCAAAATCAGCACCGAAAGTTCGTTTTGTTTGTGCATTTAGAATAACAGGAAAAACAAAAACAAAGGAACATAACAAAATGTATTTTCTTAATATATTATATTTCATAAAACTAACTATTTTGAAGAACTATAAGAGATCCAAGAACTATAAGATGATTTGCAAATTGATACAACCATGAAAGGAAGTTCTTTGCGCCACCATTAAAAATTCCGCTATTACCAAGAAAATCTATAAGAACGATTGCAACAATCCATACAATCATAATTATTAAGAGAAGAATCTTATTAAAAGAAGCCATTGAATTTGGAACAAAAAGTCCTACTATCAATAAAATTCCTGAAATTATTTCAATAACAGCAAACACAATTACAAGAATATTCTTTACGTTGCCTGCAAAGATTCCTTTAATTGCAGCAGAAGCAGCATCTCCGCCACCTTGCAAAGCCCAAATTCCTGCAACTGCAAGCATAATCCCTACTGCAAGTTGAAGAATAATTCTTCCTATTGAAAGTCTTCTATCCGCCATACCTTCCTCCTTTGGCTAATTTTAGTTTTAAACCTTATATACCCCAAACTTCAAGTTTTTATAACTGTTATAAAAAACTTTCAGCGAATTTTCAATTTGTTCAGACGGTTGTGTCCGCACTTCGTTTGAATGGATCTGGGTTGCTACGCAACTTTAATTGTTCTAATCGCCCAAAATCTTCACAAATTGCAACTTCGCTTACGCTTTTGTTTATTTTTCTAAAACTCTAAGTTTAGACTATATAAATATTATCACCAATATTATTTATAAACAACTTTAAAACGTTGATAAACAAGCTTCAAATCCGGACTAAACTCAAAGCCCACAATATTTCCTTCTTCTTCAAAAATTTCGCGATGAGACTCTTTCCACACTGAAAGGTTTTCATCGTCGCCTTCCTCTTCTGCCATTTGCTCAGTAACCTGCGAAAAAGGAATTATGTCTACACTTTCAATTTCTATTATGCAGCAAGGCTCTTGGTTGCGGTTAAACACCATATAAAGCTCGCCTGTTACAGGCAACGGCTCTCCATCAATAAGGTAAGAAGAAAGCGATGCAAAAATTGCCCGTTTTTTACCAGCAAGAATTGCAGAAATCTGGCCATCATTTTGAAATCCTTTAGACTCAAAATTAATATCGCCAGAACATTTTTCTTCACTATCGCTGCCAGAAAAATCTATGTATTTTTGCCAAAACAAATCCGCTTTTGAAAATTCCATAGCTCACCTTTTTTTCATAAGAATAATGCAGAACGCTGCTATAAAAAATACATAAGGAAGCACTGTTGCTATCAACGTATAAATCGGAACACCGAATAACAGCACATTTCCAGGAATAACAAATCCTAAAGATGTAATAAGTTCATACACCAAAGATATGTAATAAAAAACAATGCCTGCAATAATATTCATCCAAGCAGAATCTTTAGTTTTTGACCACAAAATAATACCAAGAAATGCTGAAATTCCTCCGAGCACAAGTTTTAAGATAAAAACAAAAACTTCACTTTGACTCATTAAAGCTCCAATTCTAGACTTATAGCTTTTCTTCAAATGGATTGCTTTTAAGTTTTGTAAAAACACCTAAATCTGCCCCAAAAGGAACAATAGAAGGTTTGTTGTAAAAAGGACTTATTAATAAATTGCAATCTAGACAGTGCAGCAAAAAATCGCTATAAAATTCTTTTTTGATTTTTGGAAAAAGATAAGGACCTTTTCGTTCCCAATACTTGCAAATAATTTTATCGTAGCAAAACCAGTCTTTTTCCTCCCGCTCTTTTAATGCGGCAACAAGGTCGTAAATAGAACGCGTAATTCCTGCATGAAGCGCGGCAGGAATACTAACTGATTCAAAATCGCTTTTGCCAGAAATCATTGCAAGCTCAACAAGCTCAGGTTTTACCGCAAGCAAATAAAGCTGTTCGCCCCAGGAAATTGGCGGCACAAAAACTATGCAATCAACTTCTTTCCAATTTTGACCAGAAAAATCCCAAGGCCGCCAAAATCCTGTGCCAGAAGCAGAAAACAAAAGCGCAGCTTTTACAGCGCTTTCATAGGAATTAAAGAAAAACAGCTTTCTTTTTGATTCAAAAAGCTCAGAAACTGCTTTTTGAGTTCTATAAGGAAAATCTGTTGAAAAAGTTCCTGTAAGACCTCTATTCAGCGTATTCTTAAAAACTGTATAGGCAGAACTGCCACCCCAACCTAGAATTGCTCTTCCGGAATCTTGAAACAAATCTGTAACACGGATTCCAGAAGAAGTGTAGAGAAAACAACCTTTTGCCCTTTTTACAAAACCAAATTTTTTTACAAATTCAGAATCGAATTGCGTTTCTTTCATCATAATGTCTTCAATTTTTCAGTTATAAACTCTGTAGCCTGCTTAGGATTTGCTTTTCCGGCAGAAACTTTCATTACCTGTCCCATAAGCCAGCCTACAACATTCGTCTTCCCGTTTTTAAAATCGCTTACAGCTTTTGGATTTGCCGCAAGAACTTGATCTACAATTTTTTCAATTTCAGCGCAGTCGCTTACTACTTCCATCCCCTTTTCTTTTATTATTTCAAGAGGCATCTTATTTGTAGCCAGCATTTCTGCAAAAACTTCTTTTCCTTGCTTTGAAGTTATTTTTTTATCTTCAAGAGCGTCTGCTAGCTGCGCGATATGCGCAGGAGTTATTTTTACATCGAGAATTGTAAGCCGATTTTCATTAAGGACAGCGCTCAATTCCGTAATAATTAAGTTTGCAACCCGTTTAGGACTTTTTGAAGTGGCGGCAGCCTCTTCAAACCAAAGCGAAAGCTCGCGAGTAGAAGTAAGAACTTCAGAATCGTACTGAGTAAGACCAAACTCATTTTGAAAGCGAATGCGTTTTTGCTCCGGAAGCTCGCCTACTTTTTCTGCCGCAGATTCAACAAGCTCTGCGCTTACAGTAAAAGGCTTGATGTCTGGCTCCACAACAAATCTATAGTCAACAAATGAATTTTTTGTACGCTGAACAACAGTTTCGCCCCGGACTTCGTCCCAGCCCATTGTAACTTTAAAACCTGGATTGAATTCTTGCCTGTCTTCCTGGAATTCCTTTAGTTGACGCGCAGCTTCATAAGCACAAGCATCTTTTATAGCCTTAAAAGAGTTCAAGTTCTTGATTTCAGAAATCGGTGTATGCCAAAGTTTGCCATCTTCCCAGACATTTAGGTTTATATTTGCATCACAGCGCATATTTCCTTCTTCAAGGTTTCCTTTTGTGACTTTTACGTAGCGCAAAATTTCTTGCACGGTTTGCATGAACAAAGCCGCTTCTTCAGGACTGGTCATATCAGGTTTTGTAACAATTTCTATAAGAGGTGTTCCGCATCGATTGTAATCAATATAAGAATGTTTGCCTTCCAAATGGAGAGATTTACCTACGTCTTCTTCAAGGTGAATACGTTCAATACGAACACGGCGGTATTTGTTGTCAACGATGCAGTCTTCGCCAATAAAATTCTTTGGTCTAAACTTTTCGCCGCCAATCTGCTCATCTTTCGGATAGTGAACAAGCGGAAGGTCTACGAACCCATCCGTACAAAGCGGCAAATCGTACTGCGTAATCTGATAGCCTTTTGCAAGGTCTGGATAAAAATAATGCTTGCGGTCAAATTTTGTGTAAGTTGCAATATCGCAATTCAATGCAAGTCCTGCAACCGCCCCAAGCTCAACATATCCTTTGCTTACTCGAGGCATTGCTCCAGGAAGTCCCAAGCAAACAGGACAAACTCTTGTATCCGGCATTCCTCCGTATCTATTTTCGCATGCGCAAAAAGCTTTTGTTTTTGTAAGCAACTGAGTGTGGATTTCGCATCCTATCACAATTTCCCATTTATCTATAGCCATAATTATATCCTTAAACTATTTTTGCAAAAAACTGCAACTAATTTTTACACGGAATCCCGCAATTCTTGTGTTCATCTTCCCAAACCTGAGCTATCTGCAGCAACTTTGCCTCGCTAAACATAGGACCTACAAACTGCATTCCAATAGGCATATTGTCTGTATTTTTAGCAAATCCCACAGGCACGTTTACAGAAGGAATCCTTGCCAAATTTACAAACGTTGTATACATATCGCTTAAATACATTTCAAGGGGATTGTCAACTTTTTGTCCAAGTTTAAAAGCAGGAGTTGGACAAGTAGGACAAAGCACAATATCGTAACTTTCAAAAAGCTTTGCCATTTCACGCTGAATTCTTGCGCGAACGGTCATTCCTTTTTTGTAAGTGTCCCCAGAAAACTGCTCTGAAAGAACGTAATTTCCGATTACGATTCTACGCTTTACTTCCGGTCCAAATCCTTCCGAACGAGAATCAATATAAAGTTCGTCGTAGCCTTTTTCGTGGTCAACACGGCGTCCATATCTTATTCCGTCATAGCGGCTTAAATTGGATGCGGCTTCAGAAAGGGCAATAACATAATAAGAAGCGATTGAAGCGTCTAAAACAGGCAAGTCAACCTCAGTTATGCTAGCTCCTTTTGACAAGAACCAATTTCTAGTTTGATCAAAAGTATCTTTTACATCAGAATCAAGTCCCTTTGTTTCAAGGAACTGCTTCGGAATTGCGATTTTTAGCGAGGACATATCTTTATATGGCTTTAAATCGAACAGCTGCTCTTTGTTTGGAAAATCCACAGAAGTGTCGTCATAAAAATCTTCGCCAACCATGGCAGCCAAAGGAATTGCAATATCAGAAGGCGTATGCCCCATTATTCCTACCTGGTCGAGCGAAGAACCGTAGGCAACAACGCCCCACCTGGAAAGAACTCCATAAGTCGGTTTTAGTCCATAAATTCCGCAATAGGAAGCAGGAAGTCTAACAGAACCGCCTGTTTCAGTACCAATGCTGAACAGCGCTTGATTTGCAGCTACTGCGGCGGCGGAACCGCCTGAAGAACCGCCAGAAACATATTGACGGTTAATAGGATTTCTTGTCGCTCCGTAAGAAGAGTATTCAGTTGAAGAACCCATTGCAAATTCGTCTTGATTGCAACGGCCTAAAGGAATTGCGCCAGCCGCTTCAAGGCGATTAATTACAGTCGCATTGTAAGGAGCAACATAGCCTTCTAAAATTTTAGAACCGCAGGTAAGTTTGTGCCCTTTTGAACTAATATTATCTTTATTAGCAAAAGGAATTCCCAACAGCGGTTTTTCTCTAAAAAGATTTTCAAGGCAGCCGGCTTCTCTGGCTTTTTTTATTTCAGAATCAGCATCTTCAGCTTTTTTTAAAGAATCAGAATACATTTCCAAAAAAGCATTCAACGCAAGTTCTGATGATTTATCTGCTTCAAATGTTTCAATAGATTTTTTTACAAGCTCGGTGCTAGTTGTGTTTCCCGCAATAAGAGCACTGCGGACGTCTTTAATTGTACAATTCATATTAGTTTCCCATAAAAAGTGCGATTTTTACATTTCTCCAAGAACTTTTGGAACCTGAAAGTAGCCGTCCATAAAATTCTTTGAAATAGCTTTTACTTCTGGAATATCCAAACCTGGCACAACAGAATCATCGCGAAGTTTTTCAACTTCTGTAGATGGGTAAGCATCGTAAGGATTTTCACTGTCATCATACTTAGAAAGAATATCAAAATATCCTATAATTTCATCTACTTGCTTTTTTAATGTGTCAATATCAGTGCTTTCTGGCGAAAGCCGTGAAAGATACAAAAGGTTTTCAAGAACCTGTTCATCAATTTTTTTGTGAGTACTCATGTATTTATTATAGAAGATTTTTTTCATTTGTACAATTTAGCAAACTAATAAAATTGCTTTTAATCATTTTTATAAGTATCTTCTATGTAGTCTGAATGATAAATTTTATCTTTTTATACGAGGTACAAAAATGAATGTAAAAATCGCTGTTTATGACACACGCACTTATGATAAAAATGCGCTTTTAAAGTCAAATGAAAATTTTGGATTTGAATTTGATTTTTTTGATTTTAAGTTGACGGAAAAAACTGTTTTTTCGGCAAAAGGTTTTGATGCTGTCTGCATATTTGTAAACGACGTTGCAAACGAAGCTGTGATCAAGGCTTTAGCAGATGAAAAAGTCAAGTTTATTGCGCTTAGATGCGCAGGATTCAACAATGTAGATTTAAAAGCCGCCGCAAAGTACGGAATAAAAGTAGCGCGCGTTCCAGCCTATTCGCCTCATGCAGTCGCCGAGCACGCGCTTTCGCTTCTTCTTTCGCTTACGCGCCACATTCCACAGGCTTATGTCCGGACAAAAACTGCAAATTTCAACCTTGAAGGACTGACTGGCCGCGAGCTTTATGGTCTTACCGCAGGAATTTATGGAACTGGAAAAATCGGCCGCATTATGGCGGAACTTCTTTCAGGATTTGGAATGAAAATTCTCCTTTGCGACCCTTACCCGAACAATCAGTGGGCAGAAGAAAAAGGATTTAAATATGTCGATACAGCAACTATCTTCAAGGAAAGCGATGTTCTTAGCCTTCACTGCCCTCTTACAGACGAAACTTACCACATTGTGAACCACGACAACCTCAAATCAATGAAAAATGATGCTGTAATCATAAACACAGGGCGAGGAGCTCTGATTGACACAAAAGCGCTGGTTCATTCGCTTAAGCACAAATACATTGGAGGCGCTGCTCTTGACGTTTACGAAGAGGAAAGCGCATTCTTCTTTAAGGACTGTTCTGCTGAAGTTATAACAGATGATGTTCTGGCCCGTCTTTTGACCTTTCCAAACGTAATTGTAACTGGCCATCAAGCTTTCCTCACAACAACAGCACTTTCAAACATTGCAGATGTAACTTTAGGAAATGTAAAAGCGTTTATGGACGGTTCCGAACTGGCAAACGAGGTCAAATGCAATTAAAGGCGCATTTTACAAACCTGATTTACAAACCAAGTTTTTATTGTTGAACAAATCTCCATTTTGTAGTAAGTTTGAAACTCACGGTTTTATTTTTAAAGCCGTTACCGAGATTTAGGAAACTAAATCCCTGTAGGATCATCTTATGTTTTGCGGCTAGCCGCAGTAATGGGAGAACGTCGATGTCAACAAAAGACACCAATCAGTATTACATTACCAGACAAGATTCCACAGAATCTAATGCCCGTAGTTATCCACGCAAATTTCCTTTTGCATTGGCAAAAGCAAGTGGTTCTTGGGTTGAGGACATTGAAGGAAACAAATATCTGGATTTTTTGTGCGGAGCAGGAACTCTTGCACTTGGTCACAATGACACTGAAGTTAATCAGGCCATGGTTGAAATGCTTACAAATGGGTCACCTCTTCACACCCTTGATTTAACAACACCGGTAAAAGATGAATTTGTTCATACGGTGATTTCAAAACTGCCAGAGGAGCTTAAGAAAAACGTAAAAATTCAGTTTTGTTCTCCAAGTGGAACAGATGCTACAGAAGCAGCGCTAAAACTTTGCAAGACGGCAACAGGTCGCTCAAGCATAATTGCTTTTAGCGGAGCATATCACGGAATGAGCAGCGGTTCGCTTTCTTGCACAGGAAATCTTGGCGCAAAAACAAAAGTAAGCGCTCTAATGCCGGAAGTTCACTTTTTTCCGTATCCTAACTCATACAGATGTCCATTAGGTCTTGGCGGTGAAGAAGGAATAAAAGCCTGCTGCAACTTTTTTGAAAGAACATTAAAAGATCCTGAAAGCGGAATTACAAAGCCTGCTGCAGTAATAATAGAACCCATACAGGGCGAAGGCGGCGTAATTCCAGCGCCTATAGAATTTCTTAAAACAATCAGGCGAGTAACACAAGAACTCGACATACCTATGATTTGCGACGAAATTCAATGCGGAATGGGCAGGAGCGGAAAACTTTTTGCTTTTGAATATGCTGATATTGTTCCAGATGTTATTCTTATGAGCAAGGCAATCGGTGGAAGTCAGCCTCTTTCAATTGTTGTGTACAACAGCAAATTAGATAAATGGACTCAAGGAGCCCACGCAGGAACTTTCAGAGGAAACCAGTTGGCAATGAAAGCCGGAACAATAGTTTTAAACAGAGTTTCCGAACCTTCTTTTTTGAGCGAAGTTCAAAGAAAAGGAAAAATTGCCTTAGAAAGACTCGAAAAACTAAAATCAAAAGCAGAAATTATTGGCGACATCCGTGGAAAAGGTCTTATGATTGGGATTGAAATTGTAAATCCAAAAGGTCAGAAAGACTGCTTAGGAAGTTTTCCTTGCGATGGCGAAATAAGTGCAAAAGTTCAGCAAGAATGTTTTAAAAACGGTCTTGTAATGGAAAAGGGCGGCAGAAACGGCAGTGTAATGCGTTGCCTTTGCGCGCTAAATATTTCTGACGAAGATTTGAACAAAGGTTTAGACATATTTGAAAAAGCTGTCCTTAAACTTAATTCTGAATACGCAAAATAAAACGCAAAGATGAAAAACATTTTTTTAACTGACTCAATTGACTCAAAAAACGAATACCTTGAAATTATTTCGCAAACGGCAAAAGCTATAACAGATTCTATTTGCGATAAAAAAGCGTATTCGGGACCAACTCCGCAAGAATTGAAACAAGTTATTGAGCAAAGCACAATTCTTCCGGAAAAAAGTCTGGGCTGGAAAAATGTTTTTAATCTTACAAAAGAAAAAATTCTTCCAAACTTGCTAAGAACATCAAGCACAGACTATATGCCCCACTTGCACAGTCCCGCAGTAATAGAAAGCCTTGCTTCAGAGCTTATCATTTCTGCATTTAATCAGTCTATGGACAGCTGGGATCAGTCTCCTGTGGCAACAGAAATTGAAGTCGAAGTAATTCGACACCTGTGCAATCTTTACGGCTATGACAAAAAAAGCGATGGTGTTTTTACAAGCGGAGGAAGCCAGTCAAATCAAACAGCAATTATTCTTGCGCGAGATTGTTTTATAAACAGCAAGTTAAATTATGATGTAAAAAAATACGGACTTCCGCCAAACTTTGCAAAGTTAAAAATGTACACAAGCGAAATAAGCCATTTTTCTATGGAAAAATCTGCCCACATTTTAGGCTTGGGGTACGAATCTGTTGTAAAAGTTCCTGTTGATTCTAAAAAGAAAATGGACGCATGCAAGCTAGAACAGCTAATTGAACAGGACATAAAAAAAGGAAATCTTCCTTTTTTGGTAGTTGCAACAATTGGTACAACTGATTTTGGTTCAATAGATCCGCTTAAACCGATAAGTGAAATTTGCAAAAAGCATAATATTTGGCTTCACGCAGATGCGGCGTATGGAAGCGGCGTTGTTTTGAGCGAAAAATACAAAAATCGTGTAAATGGTCTTAATTTATGCGATTCTATAACTGTAGATTTTCATAAAATGTTCTTGTTGCCAATAAGCTGCAGCGCAATGCTTTTAAAGAATGCAGAAAATTTTGATATTCTTACAATTCATGCGGACTACTTGAATCGCAAGGAAGATGAAGAAGACGGATATACGAACCTTGTAGACAAATCGCTCCAGACGACCAGAAGGTTTGACGCTTTAAAAGTATGGATGTCTTTTCAAATACGCGGAAAAGACGGGTGGTCCGCCTTAATTACAAAAAATATGGAAAATGCAAACTACTTATACAAAATAATTTCAGCAAATCCAGATTTTGAAACTGTAAACGAGCCTGAAATTTCAAGTGTGGTTTTTAGGCACAAAGCAGGAGACGAGACAAACAGAAAAATCAGGCGGACACTTTTGCACAAGCATGGAATTGTAATCGGGCAAACGGTTTCAAATTCTCATGTGTGCTTAAAATTCACGCTCCTAAATCCTCTTATGACAGAACAAAAACTAGAAGAGCTTGTAAACACAATTCAGGACTGCGCAAAAGGCTGTGCAGAACCTTAAAATTTTTGCATATTTTTTTAGCAATCAATAAATTTGACTTGAAAAAACTACAGTGCTATACTTCCGCTATGACAAGTTCAGAAAAATGGCTAAATAGCGTTTATAGTGATGGTTCTTCTTTTTTTCTATCTAATCCATATCCTAAAAAAGGCGAATCTACAGATATTTTTTTGCAAGTCCAGGAAAATTCTCCTGTAACAGAAACATATTTGATGGGAAAAATCAATGGAGTTTCTCATCCTCAAAAAATGGAGCCATGTCCTTCCAAAAATGGACTAAAAAGATTTAAAAAGCAAGTTACTATTTATGAAGACCAGTTTTCATATTATTTTTTTATTGTCACCCCAAAGCAAATATATTACTATACCCAAGAAGGAATTACGAACTACATTCCAGACGAAGCAAGATGCTTTAGGATTATTACGGATTTTCAATGCGCGCAATGGGTAAAAAATGCCGTTTTTTATCAAATTTTTCCAGAAAGATTTTTTAATGGAAATCCCCAAAACGATGTAAAAGATGGCGAATACACTTTTGACGGTTTTCCTTCCCAAAAGATTAAAGATTGGAACAAAAAGCCGGAATCATATAGCAAAGCTCACTGTTTAGACTTTTACGGCGGAGACCTTGAAGGCATAAAGCAAAAAATTCCTTACCTAAAGAAACTTGGAATAACTGCGCTTTATTTAAATCCAATTTTTTATGCGGCGACGGTTCACAAATACGACTGCTTGGATTACTTTCAAGTAGATCCGCACTTTGGTGGGGATAAAGCTTTAGAAGAACTTACAGAAGCCCTTCATAAAAATGGAATAAAAATAATTTTAGACGTTTCAATAAATCATACAGGTACTGCAAATAGATGGTTTAATAAAGAAGGCGTTTTCTTTCCAAAAACAGAAGGCGCTTACAACAATCCAAATTCAGAAGAACGCGAATACTACTTTTTTAACAAGGATAATACTTACAAAGCCTGGTTTGATGTACCGACCTTGCCGACATTAAACTATACATCTGAAAAGCTTTGCCAAAAAATCTACAAAGCTCCAGATTCTCTCATAAAAAAATGGCTAAAACCTCCTTATAATATTGACGGATGGAGATTCGACGTAGGCGACACAGTTGCAAGAAACAATTACATTCAGCTGCATCACAAATTGTGGCCGGAAATCAGAAAAAGCATCAAGGAAGAAAATCCAGACGCATACATAATTGCAGAAGACTGGACAGATTGCTCAGAGTTTTTAAATGGAAACGAATGGGATTCTAGCATGAATTACTACGCTTCTTGCCGACCAATCCGATGTTTTTACGGGCAACAAGATGTAAACGTCGGAAGAATTGATGAACTAAAAAACAAAATCCATAAAATGACGGCAAAAGAACTGTCCGCCCAAATAACAGGATTTTTAAGCCGGCTGCCTTACGCAATAACTCAGCTTCAGTTCAATCTTTTAGATAGCCATGATGTTGCAAGATTTCACAACGACCCTGCCGTAACAAAACAAGACGTACAAGGAGCCGCAATAATCTTGTTCACGCTGCCAGGCTGCGCAAATGTTTACTATGGCGATGAAGCAGAAATTGACGGAACCATTACAGAAGTTGAAGGCTGCCGCTACCCTATGCCATGGAGCAAAAACATTGAACAAACCGATTCTTTTAAGCTGTACTCTAAACTTGCAAGCATAAAAACAGGCAATGAAGCTTTTAAGGAAGGCGGATTTAAAATCCTTTGGAACGAAGGATATGTGATTGCCTTTGCAAGATTTACGCCATCTCAAGTTTTTATAACAGTTTGCTCAAACGACACAAAAAATCAAACAATAAAAATTCCGCTTGAAATTTTTGGCTCTTGTTTTAAGCAAATAAAACCGCCGAAAATTGATGCGCTAGGGCAAAAAATCAACTGCAAAGTAAAGAAAGGAACTTTACTTATAAAAGTACCTTCAAAAAGTTCTTTTCTTATCAGTCTAGATTAATTATATCAAGTTTTGAAGATTGGTACTCAGGCATAAACTTTTTTTCTTGACCATTTTCAAACTTGACTAAAATTACAAGCTCTCCTCCTTCAAGGCTTGATTTTACTATTTGCCCATATCCATAGTCATCATTGTAAATGTTTACGCCCTTTTTCCACTTTGCAAGCAATTCGGCTTTTTCGCTAAAGCAACAGCTGTTTTCATCGCTATTAGAAATTTTACTGTTTTTTCTGAACGAAAATGGAACATTTCCTACAGGCTCAAAAGTATCTCCCGCTTCAAAAAGAAAACGGCTAGGAGCAGAAGGCTGTGTTCTGCCGTAAAGACGCCGCATTGAACAGCTGGTTATGTACAGTTCATCCTTTGCCCGGGTTATTCCAACATAAAACAGACGTCTTTCTTCTTCAAGCTCTTCTGCAAATTTATCTGGTCTAGGGAATATTCCTTCTTCAAGACCAGTTATAATAACCCTTGAAAATTCCAATCCTTTTGTATTGTGCAACGTTATAAGTGTAACAGCATCTTTTGCAGATTCATCATCGCTTATTAAACTCCTGTCAAGTTCAATCGAGTCAAGAAAATCAAGCAATCCTTGTTTTGACAAGCTATAAGGAACAGCGGCATTTATAAGTTCTTGAAGGTTATTTACACGGTTCGTACCATCAGAATCATCCTGAGTTTTGTAATAATCAACAAGCCCTGAATCTTCAAGAAATTTTTGCAGAAAAACAGAGAGACTTTCTACAGCTTCAGTTTTTTCTTCTTCAACAGGACAAACAGATATAGATTCAAAGTCTTTTAAAACTGAAAAGTCTTTTAAATCAAGCTCTTTTATATCTTCAACTTTTTCAAAGTCGAAAATAATTCTATAAGCAGAATTTGCTTTTGGCAGAACAATGTCTAAAACTTCCCCTTTCAGGCTAAATTCTCCGCTGCCAGAAACTTTTGGAACTCTAACATAGCCAAGAAGAGTTAATTTTTCTGCGGTTTTCATGGTATCAAGGCTATTTCCTTTTTCTATTTTTATTACAGATTCCTTGCTTTCAACTTTTTTTGAATTTTCTGATTCGCGGCTTTCTAAAAATGCCTTCATATCTTTAAAAAGATTAATAAAATCCTTTAATCCTGCCGCTGTCTTTTTTGGCAAAGACGAAATAAGATTTTCCGCAGTTAAAAACAGACTTTCGCTTTCTAGCAAAGAACCTTTTGATTCTACAAAAGTTTCTATAATATTTTTTCGTGTTGCAGGTCCAATTCCACGAACGGGTTTATTCACAATTCTTTCAAAAGCAAGCTCGTTTCTGCCATTAGAAAAAAGCAGAAGATATGCCAAAGCGTCTTTTATTTCTTCGCGCTCATAAAACTTTAATGAGCCAACAATTTTATATGGAATTTTGCGATGCAAAAATTCTTTTTCAAAACCAAGCGACTGAGCATTTGTTCTGTAAAGCACAGCAAAATCACTGTAGTTTCCGCCTGATTCAACTGCTTTTTTTATAAGACTTGCACAAAATTCAGATTCTTTATCCTGATTTTCCAAAAAGACTAAAACCGGCTTTGAGCCATTTTCTTTTACAGAAACAAGAGTTTTTCCAAGCCGCTGAGAATTGTGACTTACAACGGCGTCTGCAGCGGCAAGAATGTTTCCCGTAGAACGATAATTTCTTTCAAGGCGAATTATTTTTGTCCCTTTAAAACGCTCTGAAAAATCTAGTATATTCTTTACTTCCGCCCCGCGAAATTTGTATATAGACTGGTCATCATCGCCAACCACACAGACGTAAGTTCCAGAATTTTCTTCAACTCCACTTAAAGCCTGCAAAAGCCTGAATTGGGCGATATTTGAATCCTGATACTCATCAACCATGATGACTTTAAACCTAGATTGCATATTAAGACGCAATTCCGGCTCAGATTCTAGAATTTTTACAGGTAGCATTATAAGATCACCAAAATCACAGTTTCCAGAAGCACGGAGCCTGTTTTGATAACCGCTATAAATCTCTTTTAACTTTCCGTCTTCATCAAATTGGGCTAAATCGTCGTTCGGACCAAGACAATAATCTTTGCAAAGAGCTATTTTTTTAGCATATTCGCCAGCAACCTTTTTTGTTAAGGAAGGAAAAGCAGCCCGCACTAAGGAAGAAACATCATCGTCATCGCAAACTGTAAAAGCGGAATCAAGACCGGCTTTCTGCGCATAACGACGCAAAAACCACGCTCCAAAAGAATGAAAGGTTTTTATCATCGATTTAGAACTTTCCTCTTCCAGCGCAATCGCTCTTTCTTTCATTTCATTTGCAGCTTTCTTTGTAAAAGTAACCGCAAGAATCGAATATGGAAGCACTTTTTCATGCTGAATAAGGTATGCAATTTTTGTTGTAATTACACGAGTTTTCCCAGAACCTGCCCCTGCTAAAATCAAAAGAGGCGAACCCGAATGAATTACAGCTTCTGTTTGCTCAGGATTCAGAGACTTAAGGTATTCATAAGCCATAAAAATTACTGAACCTCCGGAGCAAAAACCAGCTTGCTATTATTTATAAAACCGTTGCTAAAATTAGAATCGCTTACTAGAATTCCATCTAAATCAACTGCGCTAGAAGAACAAATTTTTACGCGGACAAAACGCCCTAGCTTTACCAAATCGTTTTCGGTTTTGCTATCTTTTTGGTAGCGGACAACAACGCTTCCGTCCACATCAGGAGCTTGAAACCACGCTCTTCCAATTGCGAGTCCCTCTTCGCCTTCTACAATTTCTTCAATCAATACATCAAATTCCTTTCCGATGTATTTTTTTAAGTGCTGTTCGGTTATTTTTTCTTGTTCACTCGTAAGTTTTTCTGCCCTAGCTTTAGAAACCTTTGCAGAAACCCGATTTTTCATTGAATACGCAGGCGTATCTTCTTCTCGGCTATAAGGGAAGCACCCTGACCAGTCGCTTTGAAGTTTTTTTAAAAAGTCAAAAGTATTTTCAGCATTCTGTTCCGTTTCGCCCGGAAACCCTGTAAGAAAAGTAGTTCTTAAAACCGCATTAGGCAAAGCGCACCTTATATCGCTAGCAAGCTTTAAATACTCTTCCGCGCTGCCCTTTCGATTCATTTTGCGGATTATCTCTTCATCTCCACTTTGAAAAGGAATATCAAAATAAGGCACAATGCGAGCATCTTTTTGCATAATTGGCAAAATATCGCGATTAAAATGATCTGGATGAATGTAAAGCAATCTAACAATAAAATTCTTCTTTATTTCTAAGATTTTTTCTAGCAAAAGCGCAAGCGCAGACTTGTTTTCAGTACCGCAATTTTTTCCGTCAATCCACAAAGGAAGTTCCGCCCTTCCATTTCCAAAAACATTGTCGTTTTCGCCAGTTCCATAGGCAGCTAAATCTTGGCCTATAAGGTTGAATTCAACAATCCCCTGCTCCAAAAGACTTTCTATCTCGCTGATTATAGATTTTGCAGGACGGCTTCTAAGCTCACCGCGAATTACAGGAATTGCACAAAAAGAACAATGATTTGAACAGCCTTCTGTTATTTTTACAAAAGCGCTTCCGCGGTAGCTCAACATTACACGCCTTTCGCCAGTGCAAATGCCTTCTTGCTTATAAACATTAACAGGACGATTTCCTTTAAGCACAGCTTGCACAGTTTCATTTATTTTTTCAAGCTTTCCGTTTCCAAATATTCCGTCAGCTTCTGGCAAAGCATCTTTAAAAGTCTGCGCATAGCGTTCTGCAAGGCAACCTGCAAGAACAATTTTTGCATTTGGATAGGATTTTTTTGCAGCGCAAAGAGCATCGATAGATTCTTTTTTTGCGCTTTCGATAAATCCACAAGAATTTATGATTATAACATCAGCTTGTTCTGGAGCAAAAGTTTGCTCATAGCCAGCGTCCAGTAAATAACCTATTAAAAGTTCGCCATCAACCTGATTTTTTGCACAACCGTGCTGATCAATAAAAAATTTAGTCAAGTTCAATAACCACCAATTTGTAACGACCGTCAGTATCTCTTATCCATTTTATATCTTCTACAAGAACCTGGCCTGGTTTTCCAATTTCAAGATCATAGCTCTTTGTATCTGCAATAATGCTGAACTTCACGGTATTACAATTAGACATCCAAAGGCGAATACCATTGTTTGCCGTTTGAGTGAATACTTCGCCACTTGTAAAGTAACCTTCAACAGATTCATGTCTATCTACTTTATATCTAAAATCGCAACTACCGCGGAAAGAACCATTAATTGTAAACGGATAAGCCCGGTTATCTTCTATGATTACTAGTTTTTTATGCCTTGAATCTAATTCTGCGGCATTTGGAATATCTTCCGCGCTTACAGAAGCGATATAATTTTCGCCGCTGCGTTTTAAAATTCTAACTTCAGCACCTCTTGAAGAATCAGAAGCAGAAATGTCAGAAACGTAGACGATTATATCAGTCCTTGCATCCCCATCAACATCAAGCTCAGATTCCTCTGAAAGATCTGTGTACAATGTTCCCACAGGAGTTTGAAGTCCAAATGAAGAAAGCGTGTCGCTAACAGTTAAAATTATGTCGCCTTCAGAAGTATGATAAACCAACTGGTCGCCAACATAAAATCGCTGCGAAAGGGCTTTATTTGTAATTTCGTACTTTTTTACAACAGATTTTTTATCAAGAACAACTTCTTCACTATTTGAAGCCTTTTTCTTGAACGCAAAAATGCCTATTACAACACAGACTGCAATAAGAAACAGCGAGATTCCTGTAAAAATCAATGGCCAAAAATACTTAGGTTTTTCACGAACCGTAAGACCTTCCGGAACAGGAGCTTCTTGAAGTTTTTTAGACCTATAAGAAGAAAGAACTTTATCAGGATTTACCCCAAGATACTCCGCATAATTTCGCATAAATCCAAGCATATATGCTTCACCTGGAAAAGCATCTGTATCTTCTTCTTCCAGCCCCTTTAAAAAAGGAACAGAAATTGTTGTTTCTCTCGATATTGTTTCATAGTCAAGTTGCTTACTTTCTCTAGCGCGCTTTAGAATTTCTCCATAGTTTTCCATTAAAGTTTACTCCGAAAATAGAAAATTATTGTAATCGTTAGCATCGCTAGGAGGATCGTAGATAAAGCGTTGATCTGTAATATCCTGATTTAACTTGTAATCTGTAAAATTGAAGGTTATGGATTCGCCTTTCTTCTGAAAAGCTTGAATACGGCGGATAAGCCTTGTCTGAGGATTTATTGCAATTTTTATGGAAGTAAATGCCTCCGCAGCACGGTTACGCGGATACAGCACTAATTTTATAACTTTTTCAGAAGAATCTTTATCAAGAGCTACAGGACTTTGACCAACTTCGTAGCCAACAGAATAGTAACGGCTCATTAATGAAAGCCCCTGCGCTGTTGCCATATTTGCACCAGATTTTTCAGATTGAACAACCTGCTGAAGAACTGCAGAATACTCTGGAAGATAAATTGTAAGCATATCCCCATTGTAAACAATAACTTGGTTTTCTGGAGAAGAAAAATCAATGCGCATTAAGTCCGGTTTTTTGTATGAAACCTTCGCAGACATTTCTTGTTTTTCTGCATTTATTTCTATATCAGCTTCGTAGTCTTTTATTGTAGCATAGAAGTCCGAAATTGACTTAAAATATTCACTTGCCGTAGTAATTGTCTGGGAAAAAGCCGCGCCACAAAAATAAAAAATGGCTAGTCCAGTCAAAAAAATCTTCTTTATTTTTGTCATAGAGTTATTCTATTAAAGAAGATTAATACGGTCAAGTGAAAATCTTAATTTTCTGTATTTGCAGAAGATTTGTCTGCAAGTTCACGGCAATGCTCTGCTCCATTTACAATTTCGTAAAATTCTTTGCCGTCTAGGGTTTCAACTTCCAAAAGACGTTTAGCAACATAATCCAACAAATCTTTGTGGCCCGAAAGCAAAGCTACTACATGATTGTAACGCTCGTCCATTATCCTAGCAATTTCTTCGTCTATGTACTTTTGAGTTTCTTCGCTAAATTCTCTTATAAGCTCAGGTTCACCGCCTGCGTAACCGCGGACGCCTTTACCCAGAGTCATATTCTTAAAGCGCTCGCTCATTCCGTAGTCTGTTATCATGCTTTTAAGAATATCTGTAGCCCGGCTTATATCGTTTGAAGCTCCTGTTGAAATTTCTCCGAAGCACACTTGCTCTGCCGCACGGCCTCCAAGCATTACATCAACTTCGCTAAGCAAGTCCTGCTTTGTCTGAAGATTTTTTTCTTCCTGCTCGCGGTACTGCGTAAAGCCGCCCACACCATGAGAGCGAGGAACAACTGTAATCTTATTAACTGGCGGATAATCTGGTGTAAACGCTCCAACAAGAGCATGTCCTGTTTCGTGGAACGCAACGATTTTCCGCTCTTTTTCATTTTCAGTTCTTGACTTCTTCTTAAGACCTATGCTTACCTTGTCGATTGCGTCATTAAAATCAGCCATTGTAACTTTTTTGCGTCCGTTTCTTACAGCAAGAAGAGCAGCCTCGTTTACAACGTTCGCAAGGTCTGCGCCAGCAAAACCTGTCGTTCCATGCGCAATTGAATCGAAATCTACATCATCATCTAGTTTTACAGATTTTGCATGAATTCTTAAAATTGCCTCGCGGCCTTTTACATCAGGCCGTTCAACTGGAACTTGGCGGTCAAATCGCCCTGGTCTTAAAAGCGCAGGGTCAAGAATATCTGCCCGGTTTGTTGCGGCAAGGATTATAAGCCCCTTGTCATTTTCAAAACCGTCCATTTCAACCAAAAGCTGATTTAAGGTCTGCTCGCGCTCATCGTTTCCGCCGCCAAAGCCATTTACACGGCTTTTTCCTAAAGCATCAATTTCATCTATAAAAACTATGCAAGGCGCTTTTTCGCGGGCCTGCTTAAATAAATCTCTGACGCGGCTTGCGCCAACGCCGACAAACATTTCTACAAAGTCGGAACCAGAAATACTAAAGAAAGGGACTCCTGCTTCCCCAGCAACAGCGCGGGCAAGAAGTGTTTTACCAGTTCCTGGAGGACCTACAAGAAGGACTCCTTTTGGAATTTTTCCGCCAATATCTGTATATTTTTTTGGTTCTTTTAAAAAATCTACAACTTCGACCAGCTCTTCTTTAGCCTCATCCACGCCAGCAACATCTGAAAAACGAGTTTTTACCTTTCCTTCTTCCACCGTTTTTGCACGGGAACTGCCAACATTAAAAATGCTTCCCATTCCGCCAGAACCACCTCCCATTTTGCGGAAGATAAGCGAATAGACTAGCATTATTATTGCAAGAGGAACTATCATGTTCAGTATTAGCGAAAGAATATAATTGTTCTGCTTTTCAATAAATTTATACTGAACACCTTTTTTATCAAGGAGTTCAATAAAACTATTCATAGGATAGCCTGTAGTCTTGTACATAGCCCGAGTTTTTTCTGAAACCTTAAAAAGAGTAAGCCCCTTTTGCTTTTCAGAAGCGTCTGTAATTATTTCTGGACCGTACCCTAGATAATAGGAATCAGCAATTTCTACGTATACTATTGTTCCGTCTTCAACTTTTTGCTTGAAATCAGAAAAATCAATCAAACTTCCATTTTTTCCAACAAAGAGCAGATTTGCAAGTGCCACAGCTGCAAAAACTATTAAAAGAACTGCTAAAAAGGGAAAACTTTTTTTTGGTTTTTTGTTTCGTTTGTTTTTATTATTATTTTCCGGAACTTCAAACTTAAAGAAGTTGTAAGGATCAAAATCATCTTTTTCTTCAGGCTTTTTATTTTCTTTATCGCTCATCAAAATAACCTCAACTTTAATATAAGCGTAAATCAATAAAAAGTCGATAACAAACGTTTTTTTACTAATTTTTTTTTTTAATTTTCCGATATTCAAATGGAATAATTTTTTTGACAAGAGGTGAAACATGGGCTACAACCAGGCATATTCTGCCTACCAAAAAACAAATATAACTACTGCCAGCCAAGGAAAACTTGTAGTTCTTTTATATGAAGCTTGCATTAAAAATTTAAGAGCTGCTCTTGCGCTCTTAGATTCTGAAGATAAAATTCGCCCGGGCGATATAGAAAATTATTCAAAATTTATTCAAAAAGCGCAATCTATAATTACAGAACTAGAAGTTTCCTTAGACATGAACAACGGCGGAGAAATCGCTAAAAATTTAATGTCGTTGTATTTGTTTTTCAATAGTGAATTAACAGATGTAACATTTAGACATTCTTCAAAAAAAATAAAATCAGTAATTGATATGATGAACGAATTGCTTTCCGCTTGGAGAACTGCAGCAAACAGCACTGCAAACGCACCGGCATCTACTTCCTTGCAGCAAAGCTCAATATCGATTGAAGGGTAATGCAAGTTTGTAACAAAACTTTTACAGGAGTCTGCTTTATGGAAGAAATTTCGCAAGAAGAACTTAATGAACGAGTTGCCATTTTAAGAAGATTTAGAACGCTTTTGGAGCAACAAAGAGCAAAGTTTCAAGAATACTTAAACGTTCTTGAAAAACAGCAAAATTCTATTTGCGCAGAAAACACCGACGCCATTGTTAGCCATGCAGAATTAGAGCAGCAAGTTGTTTCCAGCATAGGAAGCCTGCAGAAAGTAATAGTTCCAATGTCTAAGCTTTATGCGGAAAAATCAAAGGGAAACGATGCAAAAGGTGATGAAAAAGTTGAAAATATTCAAAAGGAATTGTCACAGCTTCAAGTAAAGATTCTTGCTCAAAATGAAAAAAACAGGCAGTTACTGAAAAATCAGCTTAGCCAGATTAAGAGCCAGATTGCCAGCTTTAGAAATCCTTATAAAAATCTAAAGAGCGTATATTCTTCAAAAGTTGCGAACGCTTCCATGATAGAAATAAATGTCTAGCATGGAAGAAGATTTTGAAATTGCAATTATCGCCGCGTACTCAATAGATTCTCAAGGCAGAATGGTTATCGGGTCGCGCGGAAAACTTCCCTGGAACAACCGGCAAGAATTAGAACACTTTAAAAATCAGACAACGGGAAATGCCTGCCTGTTTGGAAGAAAAACTTTTGAATCCATAGGCAAGGCTCTTCCAAACAGGCTAAACATTGTTCTTTCCTCAAGCTTAAAAATAAAAACTAAAGATGTGATTGCGGTTCGTTCGATTGAAGAAGCAATTTCGCATGCAAAAAAATCTGGATTTAAAAAACTTTTTATCTGCGGAGGGGAAAGCATTTATAAAAGCGCGCTTGAAAGGAATATATGCAGACGCCTAATTCTTTCTGAAATAAAAAGCAAAGACACAGTTTATAGCGGAGACTGTTTTTTTCCTAAAATCTCAAACAGATGGAAACTAATTTCTGAAGAACAGTTCGATGATTTTTGCGTAAAAATTTTTGAATGAACGATTTTTTGCCTACGCTTCCCCGAGCAAACCACCACAGACGCAGGTCATTTTTTAGGAGGCACAGTTCTTCTATCGGTCAGCAAAAAGGCATATCAAGATGAATTACAGCATTGTAACTTTTGTTGAACTCTTTTACTTTTTTTGAAAGCTCTTTTTGCAGTTCCAAGGGAGTTAATTTGCAACCGAAAGGCTTTACCGCATCAAAAATTACATTTGTATGAGTTTTTCCAGGAACCATCCGAACGTCGTGAACGGTAAGCTCTGGATTGATTTCTTTTGAAACTTTTGCAAGATATTCTTTTAGCTCTGCAATTTTTTCGTTATTTAAATCCACAGGATCCATGTGAATTGTAGCATCGCATTTAAACTTTTTAGAAAGCTCTACTTCAATGCAGTCAATTTCATCGTGGATTGAAAAAATATCAAGATTTCCAGGAACTTCCACGTGAAGGCTGACCATAGTTCTGCCAGGTCCGTAATCGTGAACTACCAGGTCGTGAATTCCGCGCACCATTGAATGTGCCATAACGGTTTTTTCAATTTCAGCAACAAATTCAGGATTTGCTTTTTTGCCTAGCAATGGATCAACTGTTTCTTTTACAGAGTCAATTCCGCCTTTTATTATAAACAAAGCCACAAGGATTCCTGCAATTCCGTCCAAAGGAAGTTTTAACTGGGGAAACAGTTTTGTCGCTATAATAACTAAAAGAACGGCTAAAGTTGAAACACAGTCATTCAAACTGTCTTTTGAAGTAGCATCCATTGCGGCTGATTCAATTTTTTTTGCAATTCTTCTATTATATAGAAACATATAAAACTTAATCAAAATAGAAACGCACAGAGCTATGATTGTAAACGCAGAAGAATCTAAGTCTACAGGATTAAAAATTGCGCTTATGCTAGATTTCAAAAGTTCAAGCCCCACAAACAAAATAAGAAATGAAACTATAAGCCCCGAAATATATTCCATTCTTCCGTGCCCAAAAGGATGTTCGTCATCAGGATTTTTTACGCTTAATCTAAATCCAACTATTGTAACAATGCTCGCCGCCGCATCCGAAAGATTGTTAAAAGCATCGGCGATAACGGAAACAGATTTTGAAAGCAAGCCAGCAAAAAGTTTTGAAGCGAAAAGCAAAAAGTTAAAAACAATTCCAACTATTCCGCTTAAAACTCCATAAGATTCCCTGACCTTAGGATTTTTTACATCGTCCCGGTTCTTAATAAATATTGCAGCAAGCAAACTAAACATAAATAAACCTTACAATCCTTTTTCTATAGAATAAACTTTTGCCTCTAAAACATCTTCAATTTCATTTGGAATAAAAGCAAGGAAATCGTAACCTGTTTTTTCTTCTATAAAATCAACGCAAGTAAGGTATTGCTCCCAGCCTCCATTTTTCCCAATTCCTTGAGAGTTCGGCATCCAAAGCGAAATAACAGTTGTATCTGCTGTAACGCGGCTCAAATCGTTTTCACCTTCGTCCATAACAACAACAATTTTCCAGCAGTATTCAGGAACTGTTATTTCGTGTCCAGTTCCTTTACCCACAAGGACGATTGAATCGAACTTGCCCATTGCGCTTTGGCCGCCTTTTCCATAAGGACCTGCAACGACATAAAGCTCTTTGCCTTTTTCTACAACGAGGCTTCTCTCATAAGCTTCAAAGTCTTTCCAGACGACACGGTTGCAGTCAGGAGCCTGAGGAATCATGTTTGTCATATAAAAAGTAGCGCTATTGTCAGTCTGAGAAGAAGTTCTGTCTGCAGAAGGACAGACATGTCCGCGGTCAAAACCGTATTTTGTGTATTGATAGTCAGCTTTTACAACCGCATAAAATTCAGAAGGGAGTTCTTCGTCCGGGCGAAAATCGTTCGAGCGGTCTGCATCGCCTATATCCGAAAGTCCTAAATGCCACATTACCCAGTTTGGATTGCAAGTCAAACTGTTATACGAAAGCGCATACTGTTTTTTTTCCATAAGATAGTTATCCACATAAGAAACATCTGCAACAGCTCCTGATGGATTTCCAAAATAAAGATGACTGTTTTCTGGATAGTTTCCTTTTACATCAGGGGCGGAAGCTTTTGCATTTGCAGCAACATTTTTTGTCTGCGCAGGCTTTTTTTCTGTAGATTTATTTGCATTCTTTTCAGCAGAAGCAACTGCTTCAGTTTCAGATTCTTCTTCCGTGTTAAAAACTGAATCGATTGTGTTTGAAACAAAGGCAACTGTTTTTTCTTTTAGAATAGAAAAATCTGCCGGCCGGGCAAAATACAAATATGCTGCATAACCTGCAAAAACCAAAAGCGCTGCAAGCACAGAAATCCAAGTTATGGAAGACTTTTTCTTTTTTGAATTATTTTTTGATTTCGCTTTAGTTTTCGAACTATTCTTTTTATTTACAGCCATAAAACACTCCATTAATCAAGGTTTTCAACGCAAAGTTTATCTAGCCCAAATGCCGGTTTTTTGAAAATTGTGAAAAACTCGAAGGTTGGACTAACTTATTATAGCAAAAAGAATATGATTAGGCGAATACAACAATAAAAAAAATAAAAAAAAGAGAGCGTTTCTATTGACAGAAGCACAGAAGGGTTGTATATTACTATTCATAGAAACAAAAATAAGCGCAGAACTGCTGCGTTGCAAACTTTAATTAATGTCTTTCACAGGAGGAACA